>Ga0160439_1000023_pt1 | contig 189886 bp, 153 predicted proteins | sample HID1975M_E0MG_FD_108201 | JGI IMG/M metagenome (GOLD analysis project Ga0160439, IMG submission 108201) | Enriched soil microbial communities from UW Madison campus, WI, USA - HID1975M_E0 MG | ecosystem: Environmental > Terrestrial > Soil > Unclassified | place: USA: Madison, Wisconsin...
CAGACTCTCGCGGCGGTGACGCGCAGCCGAAGAGGGTGAGGCAAAGAGTGGCTGTAATTAGACGCATAACGCCTGAATTAAGCCGCGCCGCGAAGCGGCGTCGGCTTGAATGAATTGTTAGGCGTCACTAGCACGCCCTAGTCAAGCATCACAGTATGTACCTTTGTGATCACATTGACTCCGCGATACAGAGCAAAGAACACCACGCCCCCGCGACCCTTAGGTATGCACCACACGTATCGCAGTTGGTCACCACTCTCCATCATGGCGATCATCTCTGACCAATCTGGCCTTTGATCTAAATTGGAGGCGCCGCTTAACTCGGCCACTCGGAGTGCTTCGTCTTGAGTCAGTGGCACGGACACCTTGCAGGGTGAGTAACCAACTCGCTTCTCAAAATCTGTCGGTTGATACTTGAATGAGCGATCTACTTGTGGAGAATTCGAATAGTGTGCGCAGCCCAAGAATAGGGTAGATGCAACCAATGCTGTTAGAAGGGCGCAAAAATTCTTCATGTGACGCCTAACGCCTGAATTAAGCCGCGCCGCGAAGCGGCGTCGGCTTGAATGAATTGTTAGGCCGAAAAGCCGATAGCACAACCGCCAGAAATGATGCCGTGACAAGTAACTGAAGCATTGATTGAACAAGACGATGGTGAAACCAGATTGCGTAGTTTGCGAGACCGAGCTGCTCGTATATGAAGAATAGAGGGAGAGGAAGAACTAGCCTGTAGGAGAAAAGAAGCAGCGACGATGCTAGTAGACAGATAGACGCTTTTGTCCGAATCCGTCGGTGCAAGATGAATGAAGCAGTTGCAAGAACTGCAGGACCAAGAACGTCGAAGATGTCTGCGAGATGTGTGAGCGGCACAGATCTTTCCCTTTCGGCCTAACGCCTGAATTAAGCCGCGCCGCGAAGCGGCGTCGGCTTGAATGAATTGTTAGGTGTCATTGGCCAGTCGCTTGATGATTGGACGATCTTGTTTGAACCTGCGCGACAGGATGCGGTCAGCGACATAGCTGACCCCCACCACCTCTCGCAACTCTGTGGCAGCCGGAACAAGAACAACATAGCAGTCATTTGTAACAGCAGAAATGTACTGCCCGTGCTGGAGGTGGGTGAACTGTACGTCTGGCTTATCCCACCCACCAGAGACTACACCTTTGACCTGGGCGCTGTACTTGTACCAGTAGTAGAAGGGAACACAATCTGCGCCGCACTCCGGATACACGTTAGTGAACTCTGCGCTTTGAACGGATACTCGTAGCACTATCGCTCCCGCCGGCACAGCGTACGTTGATTGAACGGGCTGCCCTGAACTGTAGGAGGCGCAGCCGCTCATGAGCGCCAACAGACAGACGATTCCGATTGCGAGAGAAATTCTCATGACGCCTAACGCCTTTTGGACCCCAACTAGGGGTTAATCTCTGACTATGCTTGTCGGCTTGGGACGCGTCAATCGGGTTTTTCCTACGGAAATCACGGGCTTGTGCGGATAGGCATGGGCTGAGCATGGAAAGAGTATCGGAGATATCCGGCATGGAGGCCGATATCATGGAATATGAGGGCGAGAGTGCCGGTGTAACCGGCTTGGCTTCGATGCCGGAACGCACGAAGCTGTTGGACGAAGTTCGGGCCCGGATGCGGGTCAAACACTACAGTTTGCGGACGGAACAGGCGTATCTGTACTGGATACGCCGGTATATACAGGCGAACGGAATGCGACATCCGCGTACGCTGGACGGGCGGGTGGTGGAAGCGTTCCTGACTCGCCTGGCCACCGACGACCACGTGTCGGCGAGTACGCAGAACCAAGCGCTGTCGGCGATCCTGTTCCTGTATCGCGAGGTGATGGCACTCAAGCTGCCATGGATGGAGGACGTGGTGCGCGCGAAGCGCTCGCCGCGGTTGCCGGTGGTGCTCTCGCGCGCGGAGGCGGAGCGTCTGCTGGAGCACCTGGCCGGTCGCAACTGGCTGATGGCCGGCCTGCTCTACGGCAGCGGCTTGCGCCTGATGGAATGCCTGCGGCTGCGGGTAAAGGACGTCGACTTCGACCGCAACGAGATCACGGTGCGCAACGGCAAGGGCGGCAAGGACCGGCGAACGGTGCTGCCGGCACGGCTGCGCGAGCCTTTGCGCCTGCAGGTCGCAACGGTGCGCGCGCAGCACGCCGAGGAACTGGCGCGCGGCTTCGGCGAGGTTGCGCTGCCGCACGCGCTGGCGCGAAAGTATCCGTCCGCCGGGCACACGCTGGCGTGGCAGTACGTGTTCCCGGCGTCCAGCCGCGGCATCGATCCGCGCGATGGCCGCGTCAAGCGCCATCATCTCGACGAGAACGTGTTGCAGCGCGCGATCCGGCGTGCGGCGACGCTCACCGGTTTCGACAAGCCGGTGACGCCGCACACGCTGCGCCACAGTTTCGCCACGCACCTGCTCGAGGCCGGCGCCGACATCCGCACGATCCAGGAACTGCTCGGCCAAAAGGACGTCGCCACCACGCAGATCTACACGCACGTGCTCAATCGCGGCGCGGGCGGGGTGCTCAGCCCGCTCGATCGCTGACTAGGCCTCCGGCAGCGGCAGTCCGCGGAAGGCCTTGACCGTGCGCAGCACGAAGCTGGAGTTGACATCGGCCACGCGTGCGTCGGCGAGCAGCTTGTCGAGCAGGAAGCACGAGAAGTGTTCGAGGTCGGACACGGCGACGTGCAGCAGGTAGTCCATGTCGCCGGTGAGGGCGTGGCAGGTGGTCACTTCGGGCCAGTCGTTGACGCGGGTTGCGAAGGCGGCGACCGACTCGGCGTCGTGCCTGGCCAGCTGCACGCGGACGAAGGCCTGCAGGCCGAGGCCGAGGCGGTCGCCGTCGAGTTCGGCGCGGTAACCGGCGATGACGCCCTCGCGTTCGAGCCGCTGGACGCGGCGCAGGCAGGCGGAGGCGGACAGGTGCACGCGTTCGGCCAGCTCGGCGTTGGTCTGGCGGCCGGTGCGCTGGAGTTCGGCCAGGAGCAGGAGGTCGGTGCGGTCGAGTACGGCGGCGGACATATGTTGCGCTGTTTTCGTCTATGCCGAAGGAATATTGCGCCTGCTGGCCCATCGCATGCAACTTTGCAAGCCTGTTGCTTGGATTGGAAGCTATTCTGCCGATGACGTGCCCCCTTCCCGGCCTTCTCCACCCTTTGCAGGTGGAGGGCGTGGAGGCAGGTGCCCTTCCGGAGAACCACCGCCATGTCCGCACAGCCGCAGCCGCGCCGGGTCGAGAACCTGCACACCGACAAGGGCAAGGTGCCCGTCTACGCCACCGGCATCGTCGAGCAGCCGTGGGACGGCTACTCCGCCGAGGACCACGCCACCTGGGCGACGCTGTTCGCGCGCCAGCGCGAGCTGCTCGTGGGCCGCGCCAGCGAGGCCTTCCTGCAGGCGCAGGACGCGATGGGCATGACCCCGCATGCGATCCCGAAGTACGCCGAGCTCAACGCGGTGCTGGGCGCGGCCACGGGCTGGCAGCTGATCGGCGTCGAGGGCCTGCTGCCGGAACTCGATTTCTTCGACCACCTCGCCAACCGCCGCTTTCCGGTGACGTGGTGGATCCGCAAGCCGGAGCAGATCGACTACATCGAGGAACCGGACCTGTTCCACGACCTGTTCGGCCACGTGCCGCTGCTGATGAACCCGGTGTTCGCCGACTACATGCAGGCCTACGGCCGCGGCGGGGTGAAGGCGCACGCGGTCGGCGCCGAGGCGCTGCAGAACCTCACCCGGCTGTACTGGTACACGGTCGAGTTCGGCCTGATCCGGCAAGACGACGGGCTGCGCATCTACGGCAGCGGCATCGTCTCGTCGAAGGGCGAGTCGATCCATGCGCTGGAGAGCGCCGCGCCCAACCGCATCGGCTTCGACCTGGAGCGGATCATGCGCACGCGCTACCGCATCGACACCTTCCAGAGGACCTACTTCGTGATCGACAGCTTCGAGCAGCTGATCGAGGCGACGCGACCCGACTTCACGCCGATCTATGCGCGGCTGGCGGCGCAGGATTCGATTCCGGCCGGCGAGGTGCTCGATGCCGACGTCGTCTTCCAGCGCGGCAGCGGCGAGGGCTGGGCGGGCGACGGCGACGTCTGAAGGCATGCGCTGTCCGCAGGAGCGCCTTCAGGCGTGATGCTTTTCCGCGGATTCCCGCAACGTCACGAAAAGCGTCGCGCCTGAAGGCGCTCCTACAGGTTGCCGCCGGCGAATGTTCCGTCCGCAACGAACGCGGGCGGGCGCCGCGGAGATGCTAAAGTTGCGCGGTTTTCGCCGTGCTTTCCGGCAATTCCTTCCCCTCCCCTCTTTGCGACGACTGCTGCCGTGTCTTTTTTCGCGAACGTTGAACTGGTTCCCGGTGATCCCATCCTCGGCCTGACCGAGGCCTACCACGCCGATGCCCGCGCCACCAAGGTCAATCTCGGCGTCGGCATCTACTACGACGAGGACGGGCGCATCCCGGTGCTGCGCGCCGTGCAGCAGGTCGAGCGCCAGCTGGCCGAGGCCAGCAAGCCGCGCGGCTACCTGCCGATCGACGGCATGCCCGATTACACCCGCGCCACGCGCGAGCTGCTGTTCGGCCAGGATTCGCCGCTGATCAGCGAGGGCCGCGCCGCGACCACGCAGACCGTGGGCGGCAGCGGCGCGCTGCGCGTGGCCGCGGAGCTGCTGAAGAAGACCCTGTCGGCCGGACGCATCGCAATCAGCAACCCGAGCTGGGAGAACCACCGCGCAGTCTTCGGCGCAGTCGGCTTCGAGGTGGTCGACTACACCTATTTCGACGCCGCGGCGCATGGGCTCGACTTCGACGGCATGCTCGCCGACCTGCGCAAGCTCGAAGCCGGCACCGTGGTGCTGCTGCACGCCTGCTGCCACAACCCGACCGGCGCCGACCTGTCGCCGGCGCAGTGGGAACAGGTGATCGCGCTGCTGCACGAGCGCAGGTTGTTCCCCTTCGTCGACATGGCCTACCAGGGCTTCGATCGCGGCATCGCCGAGGATGCGCTGGCGGTCCGGCTGCTGGCCGCTTCGCCGATCCGCAACTTCGTGGTCGCGAGCTCCTACTCGAAGTCGTTCTCGCTGTACGGCGAACGCGTCGGCGCGCTGACCGTGGTCAGCGACAGCGCCGACGAGAGCAGGCGCGTGCAGTCGCAGGTCAAGCGCCTGATTCGCGCCAACTACTCCAGCCCGTCGACGCACGGCGCGGCGCTGGTGGCCGGGGTGCTCAACGATCCGGCGCTGCGTACGGCCTGGGAGGACGAGCTCGGCCAGATGCGCACGCGCATCCACGCGCTGCGCGCGGAGCTGGTCGAACGGCTCGCGGCCAACGGCGCGCCGCAGTTCGGGTTCATCCAGCGCCAGGCGGGCATGTTCTCGTACTCGGGCCTGTCGCGCGCACAGGTGGAGCGCCTGCGCGAGGAGTTCGGTATCTATGCCGTCGGTACGGGACGCATTTGCGTGGCCGCGCTGAGCATGAAGAACCTCGACTACGTGGCGAAGGCGGTCGCGGCGGTGACCTGAGCGGGTGCTCTGTCGCGCGCACCCGTCATGGCCGCGGCGGGTGCTGCGGCAATCGCGACATGCCTGGACGGCGATCCAGGGCCGGGAAGCCAGGCCCTGTCCGGGGGTCGGTAGGCTCATCCACAGTCATGGGATTCAACGTCGTCATTCCCGCGAGCGCGATGGTAGGCATCCACCGGCGAACCCGCAGGACCAGATAAGTCTCCCCCCCGGCTTTACCCGGTCTCTTCATCACATCTGCATCTTCTGCCGAGTGCGGCGCATATGATCCGTTGGCGCCGGGTGGCCAACGCGCGCGTATGCATCCCGACGTTCGGCGCAAGATTTCTCCCTTCGGTCGAAATGACAAGAGTCGGTTGAAATGACAGCAGGTGGTTCTTCGCCTTTGATTTGTCATTTCGACCGAAGGGAGAAATCTTGCGCGCGCCTGCCGCCGCATGTCCTCCTGAGCAAGATCCCGAGGGCTGCGGGTCGTGGCCGACATGGGGGATGCAATGGAGAGACAGGGCAAAGCCGGGGGTTTCCGCAGGACCAATGACGACCCGGGATGTCATCGTGTGGGCCGGGCCGCCGGGAACCCTTCGACGGTTCCGCTGTCAGGCTCAATCGAGCGTCGTTCGGCGGCCTCTCCCTTTTGATGCCCCGGCATCGCGCCGTACCCGTGAATGGAGGCCCGCGCATGTCTGTTCATATCCTTCGCCCTGCCGTTGCCGGCGATCGCTCCGGGGGCGGTCGCGAACACCTGCCGGGCCGTCGTCGACTCCAGCGACCGGATCCTGTTCCAGGCGCATTGGAACGCCATGACAGGCAAACTGGTCTTCTGATGACGTCCTCGTCGAAACATTCACGCGCGCGCACGTGGCCGTGGCTGGTCATGCTGTCGGCCAGCCTCGCATCGACCGCATCGGCCGACGGCTCGCCCGATGCAGTGACGCTCGACCGGGTCGAAGTCACTTCGGCGCGGCTGCACGGCGTGGCGCCGTTCGACGTGCCGGCCTCGCTCAGCACGATCGACCTCGACGGCAGCGCCGCGACGCCCGGCGTGAACGTGTCTGAGGCGCTGTCAGGCGTGCCGGGGCTGTCCGCGCGCGACCGCCAGAACTTCGCGCAGGACACGCAGCTGTCGATCCGCGGCTTCGGCGCGCGCTCGACCTTCGGCGTGCGCGGCCTGCGCCTGTACGCCGACGGCATCCCGGCGACGATGCCCGACGGCCAAGGCCAGGTGTCGCACTTCAGCCTCGCCGGCGCGCAGCGCATCGAGGTGCTGCGCGGGCCGTTCTCGGCGCTGCACGGCAACTCCTCCGGCGGCGTGGTGCAGATCCGGAGCGCCGACGGCGAGGCGCCCGCGCACGGGCATCTGCAGGCCAGCGCCGGGCGCGACGACAGCCGCGCGCTGTCGGCCAGCGTGCGCGGCGCCGGCGACGTCTTCGGCTACGCGCTCGCGGCCAGCCGTTTCGACACCGACGGCTGGCGCGATCACGGCGCCGCGCGCCGCACGTCGTTCAACGCCAAGCTGCACGCCGAGCTGCCGCGCGACGGCCGCGTGCAGCTGGTCGCCAACCATTTCGATGCACCGGACGCGCAGGATCCGCTCGGCCTGACCTGGGCGCAGGTGCAGGAGAATCCCCGGCAGGCGACGTCGGTCGCGACCCAGTTCGACACCCGCAAGTCGGCGCGGCAGGACCAGCTCGGCCTGCGCGTCGAGCAGCCCTTCGGCGACGGCCATGCGCTCGAGGCGATGGCCTACGGCGGCCGGCGTGCGATCGAACAGTTCCTCGCCCTGCCCGCCGCGGCACAGGCCAATCCGCTCAACTCCGGCGGCGTGATCGACCTCGATAACGACTACGGCGGCATCGACCTGCGCTGGCGCTGGGCCGGCACGTTGGCGGGTCGTCCGCTGGAGGCCGCGCTAGGCGCCAACGCCGACCGCCAGCGCCAGCATCGCCGCGGCTACGAGAACTTCGTCGGCGACGCGCTGGGCGTGCGCGGCGCGCTGCGGCGCGACGAGCGCAACCGCGTCGACAATGTCGACCAGTACGCGCAGGCCTGGTGGCAGTTCGCCGAACGCTGGTCGCTGCTGGCCGGCGCGCGCCACAGCGCGGTGCGCTTCCGTTCGGACGATGCCTATGTCACCGCGTCCAACCCGGACGACAGCGGCCGCGTCGGGTATTCGGAAACCACGCCGGTGCTCGGCCTGTCGTTCGCGCCGGCGCGCGACTGGCGGTTCTACGCCTCGGCCGGGCGCGGCTTCGAGACGCCGACCTTCAACGAGCTCGGCTACCGCGCCGACGGCGGCGCCGGCCTCGCCTTCGACCTGGTGCCCGCGATCAGCCGCAACCTCGAACTCGGCGCGAAGTGGCGCAGCGCCGGCGGCGCGCGCGTCGAGGCCGCGCTGTTCCGCGCCGACACCGACGACGAGCTCGCGGTCGCACGCAACGTCGGCGGGCGCAGCAGCTACCGCAACGTCGGCCGCGCGCGGCGCGAGGGCGCGGAGCTGTCGGCATTGCTGCCGTTCGGCGAGGCCTGGTCGCTCGAGCTCGCCTGGACCTGGCTCGACGCGCATTTCCGCGACAGCTTCCCGATCTGCACCGGCGCCGGCTGCACCGATCCGGCGGTGCGGGTGCCGGCGGGGACGCGCATTCCCGGCACGTCGCGACGGCAGGGCTCGGCGCGACTGGCCTGGCAGCCGCGCGACTGGGCGTTCGCGCTCGAGGCGATGGGCACGGGCAAGGTGGGCATCAACGACACCGGCAGCGAACGCGCACCCGGCTACGCCATCGCCAACCTCGAGGCCGCGCGCAGCTGGCGCCGGCCGGGCGGCGCGCTGCGCGCGTTCGCGCGCGTCGACAACCTGTTCGACCACGCCTACGTCGGCTCGGTGATCGTCAACGAGGGCAATGGCCGCTACTACGAGCCTGCGCCCGGACGCGGCCTGCTGCTCGGGCTGCGCTGGCAGTGGCAGGTGGCCGGGAATGACTGATGAACGTGCAGGTACACGAACCCGCACGGCACGCCGCGGGTCAAGGCGACGCTGGCCGCGCTGCAGCCGATCAACCCGCTGCGCGCGAAGCACGGGCCGCTGCTGATCCACACGTCGGGCGGCGGCTGCGACCGCTCCTCGCCGACGCGCCCTCCGCGGGCGGCATCATCGTCGGCGACCGCGGCGTGCGGGCGAGATCGACGGCGCGCCGTTCGACATCAGCCCCCCGCAGTTCGGGTACTGGAAGCACGCCCAGCTGCCGATCGACGTGGTCGAGGGCCGCGGCGGCATGCTCCCGCCGGAGAACGGCGCGGGCCTGCGCTTGCTCGTGCGCTCGCGGCTGTCCAGCGACGCCGGGTACGCGCAGCCGCATGCCGAGGGGCGGGTTTGATCCCACCGGATCCCCGGTCCCTGCAGGAGCGCCTTCAGGCGCAATGCTTTTGGTTCGTGGTTGGTGAGGAAAGGCATCTCGCCTGAAGACGCTCCTACAGGGCCTGGCGGCGGTCCGGGATTGCCTCTCCCGCCCGGAGAGTGGCGGCCCGCTTCGGTTCGACCAGCGCCCGCGCCAGCCAGCTCGCGGCGACGCGCAGCTCCGGCACCGCGGTGATTTCCCAGAAGCGGCCGCGCAGCAGGGGCCCGAGGCAGTAGAGGCCGGGCACCGGTCGGCCCTGCGCGTCCACCACCTCCAGTGCATCCGTGGTGTCGAGCCCGAGGTCGTGGCGGTCGGGGGCGACGGTGCCCGACTCGCGCAGCTGCGCCAGCAGCGGGTGGGTGGTGCGCGCGACGTCGGTGTTGAGCCCGGTCGCGCGCAGCAGTACGTCGTAGCGCTCGTGCCGGACATGGGTCGCGCCGCGTTCGCGCAGCAGCACGGAAACGCCGTTCTCGGCGATGCCGGCGCGGACCAGGCGGCCGGCCAGGACCCGCAGCTGGCCCTCGGCGCGCATCGCGTCGATCTGTTCGGCGATCGCCGGCGCGATGCGGTGCCGCGCGACCTCCCAGTACGAGCGCAGGTGGCGCAGGAACTGCTGCCGCTGCGCCTCGGACAGTCCCTGCCAGAACGCCTGCGTGTGCGGCCGCAGCGCATCGACCAGCGCGCGCCAGTCCACCACCGTCGACAGCGCGCGGATGCGGCGCAGCAGTTCGGGCAGGTCGTGCTCGGCCAGCGCCTGGCGGATGCCCGGCGGCAGGTCGGCCACCGGCAGCGGCTGGTCGGCGTGGCGCTGCGGCAGCAGGCCGTGCCGCGACAGCGCGTCGATGCGCCCGCGGTGACCGCGCTGGCGCAGGGTCGCGGCGACGTCGGCCATGGTCAGCCCGGTGCCGACCACCAGGATGCGCGCGTCGGGATCGATGCGCTCGATCGCGCGCTCCTGCCATGGCCAGCCGACGTAGCGCGGATGCACCGCCAGGCGCGGGCCGACGCCGGCCAGCGGCGGCGGCGGCAGTGCGCCGACCGCCAGCACCACGCGGTCGCTGACGATTGCGGCGCCGTCGTCGAGCTGCACGTGCAGCGCGCCGTCGAAGCGGTCGATCGCCACCGCCTCGCGCCGCACCTCGTGCACGCGCACGCCGTCGGCGGCGGCCAGCGCATGCAGGCGGTCGCGCAGGTAGTCGCCGTAGAGCTGGCGCGGCAGGAAGCCCGCGCGCCCGCGTTCGCCCAGGTTGAACCAGTCGGCGAAATCCCCGGGATCGTCCGGCGACAGGCCGAGGTCGCGCGCACGCACGTTCAGCACGTGCTCGGGGCGCGCATCGCCGTAGGCGACGCCGCCGCCGTAGTTGCTGTCCACGCCGACCAGGTACACCGTCGTGTCGGCCGGCGCGCTGCGCTTGAGCGCCGCGGCGAGCGCGACGCCGCTGAACCCCGCGCCGATGATGGTGATCCGCATCGTTCATCCTCCTTCCAGTCCCGGGCCCTTGTGTACGACAGGGACCGCGGCGGCGGGTAAAGCGGACGTTATCCGCGCAGGCGCATTGGTTGGTTGTACATGCCGAATCGGAATGTCGGCCGACACGTGACTGTCGCATCGGCCGGGGCGCGGCAGCCCGATTGGGGGGGCGACCGAGGCCGGCGGGACGAAGGCCCCCCCAACTGTCATTTCGACCACAGGGAGAAATCTCCCTGCCCGGAGTCGTGAACCGTGGACAAGAAGCGGTGGAGCGAGATTTCTCCCTGCGGTCGAAATGACAGTTCAGAGCGCACGCGCGACGACAATCCGGGCCGTCGAAATGACAATCCGGGCGCGGGCGATAGAATCCGCCGATGCCCGGCGCCGACTTCATCGAGGTGTATCCCGCGGCGCTGGATGCAGGGGCCTGCGCCGCGATCGTGGCGCGCCTGCGCGCCAGCGAGGCGCTGCAGCCGGGCCAGGTCGGCGGCGGCGTGTACCCGGAGCTCAAGCGCAGCCGCGACCTGTCGCTCGACGGCCGGCCCGAGTGGGCCGATGTGGCGCAGGCGCTCAACGTCGCGGTCTACGGCGGGCTGCTCGCCTACCTGCGCAAGTACCCGCAGGCGCTGGTCGCGCCGCTGATGCTGCAGCATCCCGACGGCCACGGCGGCCTGCGCCGGCTGTCGGCGGACGACATCGCCGCGCTCGACGACCAGGGCCTCGGCCAGCTCGCCCGCACCTGCCTGCGCCCGGGCGCGATCAACCTGCAGTGGTACCGCGCCGGCGAAGGCGGCTATCCCTACTGGCACTGCGAGCTGTATCCGCGCGACGCGGCTGGCGAAACGCTGCACCGCCACCTGCTGTGGACGCTCTACCTCAACGACGGCTTCGCCGCGGGCGAGACCGAGTTCCTGTTCCAGCAGCGCAAGGTCGCGCCGCGCGCCGGCGACCTGCTGATCGCGCCAACTGCGTTCACCCACACCCATCGCGGCAACCGCCCCGAGGGCGGCGACAAGTTCATCGCGACCAGCTGGATCCTGTTCCAGCGCGCCGAGGTCCTGTACGGGGCGGCGCGGTAGGCGGGCCGGCGGGTCGCGCCTGAAGGCGCTCCTACAGGCGGAACCTGTAGTTGTAGGAGCGCCTTCAGGCGCAACCGGGATTCCCCATGCTGCGGAACGCGCTCGCGGCCGCTCAGCCGGCGACGCGCGGCTGGTTGAGCACCAGCCAGTACAGCCCGATCTGCTTGACCACGCCGACGAACTGCTCGAACTCCACCGGCTTGCGGATGTAGCTGTTCACGCCGAGCGCATAGGTGGCCTCGACGTCGAAGGGTTCGTCGCTGGTGGTCAGCACCACCACCGGCAGCGCGCGGGTGCGCGCGTCGCCACGGATCGCCTGCAGCACCTCGCGGCCGTCGAGCTTGGGCAGGTTGAGGTCGAGCAGCACGATCGCCGGCAGCTGCTTCACGTCGCGGTCGGCGTATTCCCCGCGCGCGAACAGGTAATCCAGCGCGGCGGCGCCGTCGCTCACGACCACCAGCTGGCGATCGATGCCGGCCTCGGTGAACGCGATGCGGGTCAGTTCCGCGTCGTCGGGATTGTCTTCGATCAGCAGGATGTCGCTCTGGTTCATGGCGTTGGTGTTCAAGGCGTGCGCGCGGCCGCGGCCGGCAGTTCGACGAAGAAGGTGCTGCCCTCGCCCGGCTGCGAATGCGCGTGCATCGCGCCGCCGTGGCGTATCGCGATCTGCTGCGCGATCGCGAGGCCGAGTCCATTGCCACTGCCCTGCTCCGCGCCGTGCAGGCGCTGGAACGGGAGGAACAGTTTGTCAGCATAGCGCATGTCGAAACCGCGGCCGCGGTCGCGGATCGACAGCCGCAGGCGGTCGCCGGCGGTCTCGCCCGCGACCGTGATCTCGACCCGTTCGCGCTGCGCCGAGAACTTCCAGGCGTTGTCGAGCACCTTGTGCAACAGGCTCTTGAGCCAGTGCTCGTCGCCCATGGCGTACAGGTCCGGCGCCACCTCGACGACGGCCGCGCGCGCGGGATCGGCGTCCTGCAGCTCGGCCGCGATCCAGTCGCACAGCAGGCTGATGTCGACTGCCTCCTCGCGGAACGGCTGTCGCGCCGCACGCAGCAGCTCCAGCAGTTCGTCGATCAGGCGCTCGGCCCGCGCCGCGGCCGCGCGGATGCGCCCCAGGTCGGACCTGCCCTCCTCGCCGCCGACCGCACCGGATTCGTCGAGCTTCGTGGCGAAACCGGCGATGCTGCGCAGCGGCGCGCGCAGGTCGTGGGAGATGCCGTAGGCGAGGTGGTCCTGCAGGCGCGCGGTGGCGTCCTCGCTGCGACGGCGGCGCCGGGCTTCGCCGTTGTCCTCGAGCTGCAGCAGGATCGCGCCGCCCTCCTCGCCCAGCGGCGCAAGCGTGATCTTCCACGCACGGTCGCTGTCGCCGTCGTCCGCGGCCGTTGCCTCGAACGCCTGCCGGGCCTCGCGCGTTGCGACAGCCGCGGACGCGATCCGCTGCGCGGACGCGGCATCGAACAGCGCTTCGTGCGCGCGCGTGCCGACCAGGGTTTCGGCCGGTCGCTGCAGCCGCCGGCACAGCGACGGATTGACCGCCAGCCAGTCGCCCTGCGGCGACAGCACGGCCATGCCGGCATCCGCATGCGCGAACGCGTCCCGATACAGGCGGGCTTCAACCTCCATGGTCGATCACGATGACGCGGCACCCCCGTTCATGGACGCAAGTCTACGGAACTACGATGTCGAGGACCGGTGCAGGCCACGTGAAAGCCGCCGGCGTGCGGCCCGTGCAAGCACGATCAGAACAGCTCGCCCTGTCCGCCCGGCGCGGCCGGCGCGCGAAAACGGGAGATATCGAGCGGCGGCAGCCGGCCCAGGCCCAGCCGGCGCCGGGCCTTCGCGAAGCGCGCGGCGATCAGGTCGGCGAACGGGCCTTCGCCGCGCATCCGCGTGCCGAAGCGGCTGTCGTAGTCGCGGCCGCCGCGCATCTGCCGGACCAGGCTCATCACGTGCGCGGCGCGCTCGGGAAGATGCAGCTGCAACCATTCGCGCCAGAGGTCCTTGAGCTCGTGCGGCAGGCGCAGCAGCGCGTGGCCCGCGGCGCGCGCGCCGGCCGCGCACGCGGCCTCGAGGATCGCCTCGATCTCGTGGTCGTTGATCGCCGGAATCACCGGCGCCAGCATCACCCCGACCGGCACGCCGGCGTCGGCCAGCTCGCGCATCGCCCGCAGCCGCGCATGCGGCGCCGAGGCGCGCGGCTCCATCCGCGCCGAGAGCCGGTTGTCGAGCGTGGTCACCGAGAAGTACACGCCGACCAGCCCCTGCGCCGCCAGCGGCGCGAGCAGGTCGAGATCGCGCGTGACCAGCGCGTTCTTGGTGATCAGGCTGAAGGGGTGCCGGCACTCGGCCATCACCTCGATCAGCGAGCGCGTGATCCGGTAGCGGCGTTCGATCGGCTGGTAGGCGTCGGTGTTGATGCCCAGCGCGATCGGTGCGCAGCGGTAGCCCTTGCGCGCGAACTCGGCGCGCAGGCGTTCGGCCGCATTGGTCTTGGCGAACAGGCGCGTCTCGAAATCCAGTCCCGGCGAGAGGTTGAGGTAGGCGTGCGAGGGCCGCGCGAAGCAGTACACGCAGCCATGCTCGCAGCCGCGATAGGGATTCACCGACTGGCTGAAGCCGATGTCGGGCGAGTCGTTGCGGCTGACGATGCCGCGCGCGCGCTCCTCGTGCACGCGGGTGTCGGGGTGCGGCGCCGGGTCGGTGTCGTCGCCCGGCTGCAGCGAATCCCAGCCGTCGTCCTCGGCGTGCGCGGTGGTGACCTCGTAGCGGCCGGGCACGTACGAGGCCGCGCCGCGGCCCTTGATCGGCGCGGTGGGCGGCGGTCGTGCTTTCGTCGTCATCCGCATCCGATTAGCCTAGGCCCGGCGCGTCGCAGCCCCCGCGACGCCGGAGGGGCGTGGCGATGCTCGACGTGCTGCACCGCGGCTGGGACGCGCTGGCGTCGATCCCGCACCTGGCGTTCTACCTGACCCTCGGCTGGGCGCTGTACCTGCTGCTGCTCGGCGGCTGGATCGTGCTGCAGAAGCGCGAGCCGGTGGCGACGCTGAGCTGGCTGCTGGGACTGGCGCTGCTGCCCTACCTCGGCTTCCTGATCTACCACGTGTTCGGTCCCCAGAAGATCCGGCGCCAGCGGCTGCGCCGGGCGCGCGTGCGCGGCGACATGACGCCGCAGGCGCTGGCCGAGGACGAGGAGGTCGCCGAGCTCGGGCGCATGGCGCGCACCGCCACCGGCCTGCCGATGACCACCGCCAGCGACGTGCGCCTGCTGGTGGACGGCGCCGCGAAGTACGACGCCTTGGTCGAGGACATCCGCGCCGCACGCGTCCATGTCCATCTCGAGTACTACATCTGGCATCCCGACCGCAGCGGCGCCGCCCTGCGTGACGCCCTGGTCGAACGCGCGCGCGCCGGCGTGAAAGTGCGGCTGCTGCTCGACGCGCTGGGCGCGGCCAAGGCCAGCCGCTTCTTCGGCGACCTGGTCGCGGCCGGCGGCGAGCTGGCATGGTTCCACCCGACCCGGTTCGGCCGCATCTGGACGCGGCCGTGGACCAACCTGCGCACCCACCGCAAGATCGTGGTGATCGACGGCCGTGTCGGCTACACCGGCGGCATGAACGTCACCGACGACCAGAACGAGCGGTTCAACGACGCCGCCTACCGCGACCTGCACCTGCGTCTGGAGGGCAACGTGGTGCGCGCGCTGCAGCAGGTGTTCGTCGAGGACTGGGCCTACGCCACCGGCGAGCGCGGGTTCATCGGCGACGTGGTCCGGCAGACGCCGCGACTACCGCAGGGCAACACCTGCGCGCAGGTGATCACCTCCGGCCCGGACTCGCCCTGGGAAACCATCCACCGCGCCCACGTCGGCGCGATCCACGCGGCGAAGCAGCGGGTGTGGATGACCACGCCCTACTTCGTGCCCGGCGAGGCGGCGATGATGTCGCTGACCTCGGCCGCGCTGGCCGGGCTCGACGTGCGCCTGCTGGTGCCGCGGACCAGCGATTCGAAGCTGGTCACGCTGGCCGCGCGCTCGTACTTCGGCCCGCTGCTGGTGGCCGGGGTCAAGATCTACGAGTACGGGCCGCGGATGTTGCACACCAAGTCGCTGCTGGTCGACGACAGCATGGTGCTGATCGGCAGCGCCAACTTCGACCACCGCAGCTTCCGCCTCAACTTCGAGGTGTCGGTGCTGTTCGACGATGCCGCGCTCGGCGCCCGGCTGGCGCAGTTGATCGAGGGCGAGCTGGCGCATGCGCCGCGGGTCCGCCAGGGACGCCGGCGCGGGCTGCTGGGTGCCCGCCTGCCCGAGGCGCTGGCGCGGCTGATGTCGCCGCTGCTCTAGGCCTGTCGTCCCGATCCTGTAGGCGCGCCTTCGGGCGCGATGCTTTTCGTCATGCCGCGGGAATCCGCGGAAGAGCATCGCGCCTGAAGGCGCTCCTGCAGGAAATCGCCGGATCGATAGGCCGGCCCGGGTAGCCGGCGCTCGATGACCGCGACCGGCGGCGCGGGTGGCCGCCCGAGCGGCATGCGGTGCGAGTGGTTGCGGGTAGACTTGGCCGCATTCCACGCAGCGGAGCCTGCCCATGCCCTGGTTGTTCCTGTTGCTCGCGGTCGCGGCACTGGCGATCGCCTTCATGGCCTCGTCGATGGCGGTGGTGGTGCTCAGCCTGCTGGCGGCGCTGGCGCTGCTGGGGCTCTGGATCCTCGGGCTGCTGGCGCAGCGGATCGGCAACCAGAGCCGCGACGACAGCCAGATGCTCGACCCGCGCGAGCTGCAGCGCCTGCGCGAGCTGGCCGAGGCGCGCCGCACTGCCACGACCGCCACGCCGGCGGCGGACGAACCGCGCACGCCATGAGCCGGGCGGCCATGCCCGGCGCCGGCGCATGAGCTGCCGCCTCAGCGTCAACCTCAACAAGATCGCGGTGCTGCGCAACTCGCGCGGCGGCGGCGAGCCCGACCTGCTGCGCGCCGCGCGCACCTGCCTCGACGCCGGCGCCCACGGCATCACCGTGCATCCGCGTCCGGACGCGCGGCACGCCCGCCACGACGACGTGCTCGCGCTGGCCGAACTCACCCGCGAGTACGGCGTCGAGTTCAACCTCGAGGGCAACCCCTTCGCCGCTGCGCGCGAGGGCTACGCCGGCTTCCTGCGCCTGTGCGAGCTGGCGCGCCCGGCGCAGGCGACGCTGGTGCCGGACGGCGATGCCCAGCTCACGTCCGACCACGGCTTCGACTTCGCCCGCGACGGCGAGGCGCTGCGGCCGTTGGCCGCACGGCTCAAGGCGCTCGGCTGCCGCGTGAGCCTGTTCGCCGATGCCGGCGCCGAGGTGGCGCGCGCCGCGGCCATCGGCGCCGACCGCATCGAGCTCTACACCGGGCCCTATGCGGAGGCCTTCGCGGCGGGCCGCGCGGCCGACGCCCTGCCCGCCTTCGTCGCCACCGCGCGCGCCGCGCGGGACGCGGGACTGGCGGTCAACGCCGGGCACGATCTCAGCCAGGCCAACCTCGGCGCCTTCCTCGACGCGGTGCCCGGGGTGCAGGAGGTCTCGATCGGCCACGCGCTGGTCGGTGAGGCGCTGTACGAGGGGCTCGCGGTGACGGTGGCGCGCTATCTGGCGATCCTGTCGGGGCGGTAGCCGGGACTCGGGAGAGCATCGGACGCGACATTGTTCATCCCAAGCCCTTCGGCTGCGCCCAGGGAGGCATCCGCGATGTACCCGCCTGCATTGCTCCGACCCGCAGTTTGCAGGAGCGGCTTCATCCACGACCGGACGCATCACGGCGGCGGGGGTTGCGCCTGAAGGCGCTCCTACGGTTCAAGGTCCGGGCTGCTGCGCCGCCGCCCCGGGGCTGTCGACACGCGGCGGCAAACTGTCCGGACACCGAGGCTCGTGCGGAAACACCTGCTCCCGGCGGGTCCGCCGGCAGCCGAACGCTACTTGCGGACGAAGCCGATGTTGGCCAGCCCGGCGTTCCTCGCCGCGGCGAGGACCTTCGCCACGGCCTGGTAGTCGCAGTCGCCGCTGGCGTCGATCTTCAGCAGCGGCTGCCCGCCGGCGGAGGCGCCCGCCGCCGCGCGCATCAGCGCCGGCAGGGCCGCGCCGTCGGTCGCGCTACCGTTCCAGAACACCTGTCCGGAGGCGTCGATCGACAGGTCGATCGGATCGGGCGGGTTGACCGGCTTGATCGGCGAGGTCTGCGGCAGGTCGACGTCGATCTGGTGCGACAGCGCCGGCGCCGTGACCATGAAGATGATCAGCAGCACCAGCAGCACGTCGCATAGCGGGATGATGTTGATCTCGGCCATCGCGGGCGAGCCGCGGTCGGGCGGGTTGCGCAATGCCATGACGCACCTCCTGCACGGGTGGACACGGCTCGACGCTACGCCGGTCGCAGTCCCTGGGCAAGTGCGACGAAGGTCGGGGGTTGGCGCGAGGAGACACGCCGCTGGGGATCGGCGAGTGGGGGGGTCACGCTGCGGGCAACCCGGGGGGCCGTGCGTCCCGGGATCGCGCCTGAAGGTGCCCCTGCAAGGGTTGGAGGGCGCAAAAAAAACGCCGCCCGTGAGGGCGGCGTTGAAAGGTTGTCGCGGTAAGCGGTCGGCGCGCTGCAGGCGGCACCGGCCGGTCGTGCGTTACTTCTTGACGAAACCGATCTTCTGCATGTGCGCGTTCTTGGCCGAGGCCAGCACCTTGGCCAGCACGCCGTACTCGGCGTCCTCGCTCATGTCGATCTCCAGCGTGGGCTGGTTGGTGGCGTCGCGCTGGACCTCGGCGTCCATCATCTGGCGCAGGGCCGAGACCGGCGTCGGGCTGTCGTTCCAGTAGACCGTGCCGCCCGCGTCGATGCGCAGCCGGATCGGCTCCGGAGGCTCGACCGGGTTCTGCGGCGGGTTGAGCGAGCGCTGCGGCAGGTCGATGTCGATCGGATAGGACACCTGCGGCGCCGTGACCATGAAGATGATCAGCAGCACCAGCATGATGTCGCACAGCGGGATGATGTTGATGTCGGCCATCGGCGCGCCATCGCCACCACCGGATGAAAATGCCATCGTGCGTTCTCCCGATCAGTTCTTTTCGCGGGCCGAGACGAAGCCCACCTTGCGCATGCCCTTGGCCTGCGCGAGGTTGACGACCTCGTTGACGATCCGGTACGGCGTGGTCGCGTCGCCGCGCACGTTGACCGGTGGTTGCGGCGTCTTCTGCGCTTCCACCGCCAGCGTGCTGTCGAGCAGGTCCATCGTGACCGGCTGGTCGTTGAGGTAGAGGTTGCCGTTCGACGTGATCGCGACCGTCAGCGGGGGCGCCGGGGGCGCCGTGTCCGGACGGTCGTCGAGGTTCGCCTGCGGCAGGTCGACCTTGACCTTGTGCGCCATCAGCGGTGCCGTGACCATGAAGATGATCAGCAGCACCAGCATCACGTCGACCAGCGGCACGATGTTGATCGTGGCGTTGACCTTGTCGTGGCCGTCACCGCCTGAACTGAAGGCCATGTCGGATCTCCGTCAGTCTGGTTGCGATCAACGACCCTGGACGTCGCCGACGCGAGCGCCGGTGGCGAAGAAGTCGTGCAGGTCGTGCGCGAAGGTGTCGAGCTTGTTGTTCGTGCTGCGGTTCAGCCGCACGAAGAAGTTGTAGCCCAGCACCGCCGGGATCGCGACGCCCAGACCGATCGCGGTCATGATCAGCGCCTCGCCCACGGGACCGGCGACCGCGCCGATGTCGGCCTGGCCGGTGGCACCGATGCGGATCAGCGCGTTGTAGATGCCCCACACCGTGCCGAGCAGGCCGACGAACGGCGCGGTCGCACCGACGGTGGCGAGCACGGTCAGGCCGGCTTCGAGGCCCAGCGATTCGCGGGTCACGGCCTGGCGCAGCGCGCGATCGACGAACTCGGAGCGGCTCAGCGACTCGGCCAGGCGCGAACCATCGTGGCGCTGGTGGTGCGCGGCGGCCTGGGCGGCATCGAGCGCGACCTTCGAGAAGGGTTCGCTACGCGGCTGCTCCTCCATGAAGCGGATCGCGTCCTGCGCGTTCGGGGTTTCCCAGAACGTCGCGATCACGCGGTCCGAACTGCTCTTCAACCGGATGTTCTTGATGAAGTTGTAGATGATCCAGTAGACCGAGAGCACCGACATGATGATCAGCACGATGAACACGATCCAGTTCACCACTGTCATGTGTTCGATCAGGTTCGCGAAGCCCATCTGGGTCAGTGCCTGAGCGTTGTTGCCTCCGGTCACTGGGGCGGCGGTGGTTTCCTGCAGCATGACGCTTACCTTTTAGATGTTGTTGAGTGTATGGAATGGAACGGGTGCAGCGGTTGGAAACGGTGTAGCGGAACGGTCAGCCGCCGAGCCTGAAGTCGACGGGTACGCGCACGCGCCCGGCGGCCGGCTGGCCATTGACGATCGACGGCCTGAAGCTCCACCTGCGGGCGGCCTGCATCGCCGCGCGGTCGAGGTCGCGGTTGCGGCTGGACTTCTCGACCGACACGTTGGTGACGTTGCCGTTCGCGTCGACGTCGATCACCAGCACCACCGTGCCCTCGATGCCGGCGCGCTGCGCGGCCGCCGGGTACTGCGGCGGGTTCATGTTCTTCGAGGAGATGTCGACGCTGGCGCCGATGTCCGGCTGCGCGGCGGGCGGCGCCGGCGGCGCCGGGGGCGGCGCGGGCGTGTCGACGGGGGACGGATCGTCGAACACCACCGGCGGCTCCTCGGGCGGCGGCGGCAGCGGGGTCGGCTGCGGCGGCACCAGTTCCTTGATCGGCGTCGGCTTCGGCGGCTCGGGCGGCGGCGGCGGCGGCGGCGGCGGCGGCGGCGGCGGCTCGATGATCACCACGCGGGTGGCGTCATCGTCCTGCTGTTCGGCTTGGGGTGGCGTGGCGGGGGCCAGCAGCAGCAGCAATGCCGCGGCATGGATGGCCACCACCAGGGTGAATCCTGCGATTCGCGCCCAGTCCAGACCTTCGTCTTCGTCTTTCTTGTCGGTCGTCGGCAAGCGTTCGGTCATGCGTTGAGCTCAAGTCTGGCCGAACGCCGAGGCGTCCGGGGTCGTGTCATGCCGTCGCCGGTTTTCGACGACGGGAACCTCCAAGCTTATACCAATCCGCCGGCGCGATACCAACCGGTTTCCTTCCTGACGAGGATCAATTGGTCCGGGCCAGGATCCTCTTTGCCTCGTCAGGGGAGTTGAGGCCCTTGTCCAGCGCCTGCTGGGCCGCCTGCTTGGCCTCCGGGAGGCGGCCTTCGTTGGACAACAGCCTGGCCAGGTTGAGATAGGTCTCGCCGTTGGGGGCCAGGGGCGCGGCCTTGCGGTAGGCCTCGATCGCCGGCTCCACCTGCGACGGCTCGGCGAAGTAATAGGCCTGCGCCAGCGCCACGTAGGTCTGGTAGTCGGGCTTGAGGATGTTCTTCTCCAGGCCGTCGTTGATGACCTCGATGGCCTTGGACTGCCCGTCGTCGGAGTTGAGGTAGGCGACCATCAGGTTGCGGTACTCGCGATCCTCGGTCAGCTCGCCCTGCGCGCGCAGCTTCTCGTAGACCGCGGCGGCCTTGTCGAACTGGTCGGTCTGCAGGTAGGTCGCCGCCAGGTTGAGCTGGGAGCGCTTGTCGTCCGGCGTGCGCGCCGCGATCTGCTCGGCGAGCTTCGCCGCCTCCTCGCCCTGGTCCGACTGGGCGTAGGACGCCATCAGCAGCTGCTGCCATTCCGGCTTCGCATCGGGGCTGTCGACCAGCGGCCTGAGCAGGGCGATCGCTTCCGGGTAGCGCTCCAGGCGATACAGGATGTTGCCTTTCAGCGCGATGTGGCCCGGATCCTGCGAGCCGGTCTCGGACAGCAGGCGATCCACGGTCTCCAGCGCCTGCTGATGCTGGTCTTCCTGCGCCTGCAGCTGCGCGATGATGAACATGATTTCGTAGTGCTCGTTGTTGCCGAGGCTGTCGTACTGCAGCGCGCGCTGCAGGGTCTCGATCGCCCGGGCGTCGTCCTCGCCGATCAGCATCGAGCCGAGCAGGCGGCTTGCCATCGCCCGGTCGTAGTCGTTGGCCTTCTCGTCGCCGATGATCTCGTCGGTCTGTGCCTGCGCCTGCTGCAGTTCGCCGTCCTCGTAGGCCTTGAACAGCTTCTGCAGCTTCGGCGTCATCGCCCGCGACGCCTTGGCCTCGGGCGCCTTGCGGGTCGCGTTGGGGTAGCGGTCGGCGTTGGCCGCCTCGGCCTTGCCCTTCTTCCCGCGCTCGCTGCGGCGCTCCTCCGCCCGGGTCTGCTTGTCTTCATCCTGCGCCAGTGCGGGGGCGATCGTCGCCAGCATCAGTCCGGTGGCCAGCATCGCGGTCAGCAGTCGGGCGGCGGGAAGGGTCGTCTTGGGCATGGATCTCACCTTGTTTCGTGCGCCGGCGGCGCCGGGGTTGGAATGGACGGGGTTGGGACGGAACGGGAAAGGGCGTGCGCTCAGCCGCAGGCCGGCCGGCGACCGGCGGCGCGCGCCTGCTCATAGGTCGGGACCAGCGTGTTGGCGCGCGCCTGCAGCTCCGAAATGCGGCTCTGCGGGTCCGGGTGGGTCGACAGCCACTGCGGCGGGCGGCTGCCGCCGGCGGCGATCATGTTCTGCCACAGCGCCACCGCCGCGCGCGGGTCGAAGCCGGCCTGCGCCATCATGCGCTGGCCGACGACGTCGGCCTCGCTCTCCTGCGCGCGCGAGCCCGGCAGCAGGAAGCCGGTCTGCGCCAGCACGCTGCCGCCCTGGGTGGCCAGCTGGCCGTAGTCGCCGGCGAGCGCGCCGAGCAGCTGCACCGCACCCGCCGCGCCCATCTGCCGGGTGATGCGCTCGTCGTGGTGGCGCTCGATGACGTGGCCGATCTCGTGGCCGATCACCGCCGCGAGCTGGTCCTGGTTCCTGGCCACGCCGAAGATGCCGGTGTTGACGCCGACCTTGCCGCCGGGCAGCGCGTAGGCGTTGGGCTCGCTCTCGGCGAACACCGCGGCCTCCCAGGCCACGCGCCGCTGGTCGGCCGGCAGCTGCTGCACCAGGGCGTTGACCACGCAGCGCACGTAGGCGTTCTGCTTGCCGTCGGTGCTCAGCGGGCCCTTCTGCTTGGCCTCGGTGAAGGCCTGCGCGCCGAGCTGGTTCAGCTGGTCCTGCGACACCGCGCCGACGTACTGGCGGCGACCGGTCGACGAGGTCGTCGTCGCGCACGCCGCGAGCAGCGCGGCGATGACCAGCAGTGCGATGGTGTGCCTCATGTGCCTCCGGGGCCGGTGTCCTCTTCGCCGCGAGTGTGGCGGCGGACATCTTAAGTTTTCGTCAACCTGTGAACTGCGCCCGCCGACGGTGCGGCGCTACGACCGGCCATGCCGCCGATTGTGTCCGTCGCGTGAAGACCGTCCGCGGACCGCGTCGCGGACGACGCGGATCCGCCTGCAGGATGCACCCTAGATGTCGAGGTTGGCCACCTTCAGCGCGTTGTCCTCGATGAACTCGCGGCGCGGTTCGACCACGTCGCCCATCAGGGTGCTGAAGATCTGGTCGGCGGCGACCGCGTCCTCGATCCGCACCTGCAGCAGGCGACGCGTCTCCGGGTTCACCGTGGTGTCCCACAGCTGCTCCGGGTTCATTTCGCCCAGGCCCTTGAAGCGCTGGATCTGGCGGCCCTTCTTGGCTTCCTCCAGCAGCCAGGCCTGCGCCTGGGCGAAGCTGGCGACCGGCTGGGCGCGGTTGCCGCGCAGGATCTGCGCACCCTCGCGCACGAGGCCGTGCAGCAGCGCGGCGGCCTCGCGCAGCGCGCGCAGTTCGCCGCCCTCGAACGCCGACAGCGGCAGCACCTGCACCACCTCCACGCCCATGTGGCGACGGTGCGCTAGCAGGGCCGCGGGGCGGTCTTCCGTCGCCGGCTGCCATTCCAGCGCATAGCGCGGGCGGCCGAGGCCGTCGCGGTTGAGGCGCTTCTCCAGCGCCTCGAGCTCGTGGCGCTCGTCGGTGTTGGCGCTGAGCGTTTCCGGCTCGAGCGGCGTGAAGTCGATCAGCGCCTCGAGCAGCAGCGGGTCGTAGCGGTGCGCGTTGCGCGCGATCGCCTCGCGCGCGCCGGCGTAGGCGAGCAGCAGCTTCTCCAGCGCCGCGCCCTCGATCGGCGGTTCGCCCGTCGCCGGCACCAGCGCCGCGCCCTCGACCGCGTTGCCGGCCAGGTAGGCGTCGAGCGCCGCGTCGTCCTTCAGGTACAGCTCGGTCTTGCCCTGCTTGATCTTGTACAGCGGCGGCAGGCCGATGTAGACGTGGCCGCGCTCGAGCAGCTCGGGCATCTGCCGGTAGAAGAAGGTCAGCAGCAGTGTGCGGATGTGCGAGCCGTCGACGTCGGCGTCGGTCATGATGATGATGCGGTGGTAGCGCAGCTTGTCCGGGTTGTACTCGTCCTTGCCGATGCCGGTGCCGAGCGCGGTGATCAGGGTGCCGACCTCGGCGCTGCCGAGCATGCGGTCGAAGCGCGCGCGCTCGACGTTGAGGATCTTGCCGCGCAGCGGCAGCACCGCCTGGTTCTTGCGGTTGCGCCCCTGCTTGGCCGAGCCGCCGGCCGAGTCGCCCTCGACGATGAACAGTTCGGAGAGCGCCGGATCCTTCTCCTGGCAGTCGGCGAGCTTGCCGGGCAGGCCGGCGATGTCGAGCGCGCCCTTGCGCCGGGTCAGGTCGCGGGCCTTGCGCGCGGCCTCGCGGGCGCGGGCGGCATCGACGATCTTGCCGGCGATGGCGCGCGCCTCCTGGGGGTGTTCCTGCAGGAACTCCTCCAAACGTGCAGCGAACGTGCTGTCAACGACCGGCCTGACGTCGGAGCTGACCAGCTTTTCCTTGGTCTGCGAGGAGAAGCTGGGGTCCGGCACCTTCACCGACAGCACCGCGATCATGCCCTCGCGCATGTCGTCGCCCGACAGCGTCACCTTGGCCTGCTTGGCGATGCCGTTCTGCTCGATGTAGTTCGTCAGCGTACGCGTCAGCGCCGAGCGGAAGCCGATCAGGTGGGTGCCGCCGTCCTTCTGCGGGATGTTGTTGGTGAAGCAGAACATGGTTTCCTGGTAGGCGTCGGTCCACTGCAGGGCGACGTCGACGGTGATGCCGTTCTGCTCGCCGGTCACCGAGATCACGTTCGGGTGCAGCGGCGTCTTGAGCTGGGCCAGGTGCTCGACGAAGCTGGCGATGCCGCCTTCGTACTGGAACACGTCGCGGCGCCCTTCCGCGCGCTCGTCGGCCAGGACGATCTTCACCCCCGAGTTGAGGAACGAGAGTTCGCGCAGGCGCCGGGCGAGGATGTCGTAGTGGAACTCGGTGTCGGTGAAGATCTCCGCCGCCGGCCAGAAGCGCAGCGTGGTGCCGCGGCGCGTGGAGGCCTCCAGCCGCTTGAGCGGATACGCCGGCTCGCCGAGCGCGTATTCCTGCTGGTGGTGGTAGCCGTCGCGCCAGATGTCCAGCGTCAGCTTCGACGACAGCGCGTTGACCACGGACACGCCGACGCCGTGCAGGCCGCCGGAAACCTTGTAGCTGTTGTCGTCGAACTTTCCGCCCGCGTGCAGCACGGTCATGATGACCTCGGCCGCCGAGACCTGCTCTTCCTTGTGGATGTCGACCGGGATGCCACGGCCGTTGTCGGACACCGAGACCGAGCCGTCCTCGTGGATCGTGACCACGATGTCGTCGGCGTGGCCGGCCAGCGCCTCGTCGATCGAGTTGTCGACCACCTCGAACACCATGTGGTGCAGGCCGGTGCCGTCGTGTACGTCACCGATGTACATGCCCGGCCGCTTGCGCACGGCCTCGAGGCCGCGGAGCACGGTGATCTTGCTGGAATCGTAGGTCCCGGAAGCGCCCTGGCTGGGCGTGGTGTCTTCGGTCATGCGCAGATTGGTCCCGTCTGGCGTGCCGCCACGGGCGCCGGCAGCCGGCCGCGCGCAGCAACACATTATTTATAGGGCTTCAAACGGGGAATTATAGCAGTTGCACGCTATTCCACGCCGCCGGCGGGACCGGCGGACGCCTGCAGTTCACCCTGTTCCACGTGGAACCACAGCGCCTCGCCCGTGGCCAGGTGCGCCGGAATCTCGGTGCCGGTGATGAAGACCTGGGCCCGGCTGTGCGTCAGCCAGGCCAGCATCCGCCGCTGGTGGTCGCGGTCCAGCTCGGAAGCGAGGTCGTCGAGCAGGATGACCGGCCAGTCCCCGCCCCGCTCCGCCGCGCAGTCCCCGGCCTGGGTCATCAGGCAGCCCAATGCCGCCAGCTTGGCCTGGCCGCGCGACAGCGGCTCCTGCGCCGGCTTGTCGGCGAAGCCGATGCGCCAGTCCGCCCGGTGCGGGCCGACCGTGGTGTGACCGAGGCTGCGGTCGCGGTCGCGTGCGACCAGCAGGGCGTCGGCCAGCGACAGCTCGGCGCTGCGCCAGCCGGCGAGGTAGTCCAGCCGCGGCTCGCCCAGCGATGGCCCCAGCGCGGCCATCACCTCCGGCAGGCGCGCCTGCAGCCGGGCCAGGTAGGCCGCGCGGCGCCGCGACAGCGGTTCCCCGGCCTCGGCCAGCTCGTGGTCCCAGCTGTCGAGCTGGCCATCGCGGGCACCGGCCTTGAGCAGGGCGTTGCGCTGCTTCAGCGCGCGGGCGTAGCGCCGCCACAGCGACAGGAAGTCGTGTTCCACGTGGAACAGGCCCCAGTCGAGGTAGCGGCGCCGGGGTTCCGACTGGCCGGACACCAGCGCGTGGCTGCCCGGCTCGAAGCTGACCACCATCAGCGCCGCGCACAGCTCGCCCAGCTGGTCGACGGTCTCGCCGTCCAGCCGTCCCTCCCAGGACTGGCCGCTGTGGCGCAGGCCGGCGCGGCGGATGCGCTCGCCGCCGGCCTCGCTCCATTCGACGAAGACCTGCAGCGCCTCGCTGCCCGCGCGGACCAGGCCGTCGCGGACGCGGCCCCGGAAACCGCGGCCGTAGGCCATCAGGTGCAGGCCTTCGAGCACGCTGGTCTTGCCGGCGCCGTTGGCGCCGGTCAGCAGGTTCAGGCCGGGGCCCGGATGCAGCTCGACCTCGCGCAGGCAGCGCAGGTCCTGCAGGCGCAGGCGGGTTACGCGCACGAGGTCGGCCGTCGGGCCAAGGGAAAAGACACGGTTTTTTCCCGGCAGGAATGCAGAGCGATCGATCCGGTGGTGATTCCGTGCACAGGTCTGTCATCCCGAGCGCAGCGAGGGATCTGCTTTTGCAGGACTCCGGGCAGCAGATCCCTCGCTGCGCCCGGGATGACACCCCTTGGGCAGGGCGTTGCCCAAACAAAACGCCCGGACCGGGCCGGGCGTCGTCGTGCCTTGCCGCAGCGCCTGCCCGTCACAGCCGCAGCGGCATCACCACGTGGCGGCACTTCTCGCTGGAGGCTTCGCGCACCAGCGCCGAGGAGTTGGCGTCGCGCAGCTGCAGCACCACGTGCTCGTCGCGCAGCGCGGTCAGGGCGTCGAGCAGGTAGTTGACGTTGAAGCCGACCGCCAGCCCGTCGACCGTGGTCTCGGCCTCGACCTCTTCCTGCGCCTCTTCCTGCTCGGGATTGTGGGCGTTGATCCGCAGCAGGCCCGGGGATACTTCCAGCCGCACGCCGCGGTACTTCTCGTTGGACAGGATCGCCGCGCGCTGCAGCGAGGCGCGCAGGGCCTCGCGGTCGATCTGCACCTCGCGGTCGGCGCCGATCGGGATCACCGCCTCGTAGTCGGGGAAACGACCGTCGATCAGCTTGCTGGTGAAGGTGACATCGTCGCGCTTGACCCGGATGTGGTTGCGGGCCATCTCCAGCACCAGGGTGCGGTCGCCGCCCTCGAGCAGGCGCTGCAGCTCCTGCACGCCCTTGCGCGGGACGATGATCTGGCGCTTGTTCTGGACGGTTTCGTCCAGCGCGGTTTCGCACAGCGCCAGGCGGTGACCGTCGGTGGCGACGCAGCGCAGGCGCTTGTCGGCCAGGTCGAACAGCAGGCCGTTGAGGTAGTAGCGCACGTCCTGCTGCGCCATCGCGAACGCGGTCCGCTCGATCAGCTCCTTCAGCGCCGCCTCGGGCACGCTGACGCGCTCGGTGGCCTCGACCTCGTCGACCGAGGGGAAATCGTTCGCCGGCAGGCTCGACAGGGTGAAGCGGCTGCGGCCCGCCTGCACGGTGATCTTGTCGCCTGCCTGCGAGACCGTGACCTTGCTGCCGTCGGGCAGGGCGCGGACGATGTCGAACAGCTTGCGCGCCGGGATCGTGGTCTCGCCGTCCTGGGCGTCGTCGACCGCGCTGCGCGAGACCATCTCGACCTCGAGGTCGGTGCCGGTCAGCGACAGCTGCCCGCCCGTGACCTGGGTCAGCAGGTTGGCCAGCACCGGCAGCGTCTGCCGGCGTTCGACGACGTTGACCACTTGCGCCAGGGGCTTGAGGAAGGCTTCGCGTTGCAGGCTGAAACGCATGCGTTGGGTTCCCGTGACAAGGCTTTAAGAAACGGTAAGAACTTTAAAAACGGTGGTGCTTGGGGGGCCTGCGCAATGGTAGCAAGTCACGTAAGACATTGTTTCCATTGTGTTTTATGGGTGCCTGCGGGTGTGGACAACTGTCGCTGGCCGGTGCCGGCAAGCTGTGGATGGTTCATGACCCGGAAGGTTGTCCACAGCTTGTGCCAACGCTGTCCACGGACACCCCAACATCTAGTGTAGCGAAGGTTTCGGGGCCGGTGCGTTCTTCGTGGGTGAACCGCGATCGGGCGTCCGGTGCGGCGTCGCATTGCCGGCCTGTCCCGGCCCGGAACGATGTCGTCCCGAACGCAGTGAGGGATCTGTTCCGGGACAGCCGCAAGACGAGATCCCTCACTGCGTTCGGGATGACAATCCAGACATCAGCACGACGGAACGGGAGTCACTCGCTCAGCTTGCGGATCAGCTTGTCCCAATCCTCGCGCAGCTTACCGTCGGTCTCCATCAGGTTGCGGATCTGGCGGCAGGCGTGCAGCACGGTGGTGTGGTCGCGGCCGGCGAAGGCGTCGCCGATCTCCGGCAGGCTGTGCTCGGTGAGTTCCTTGGCCAGCGACATCGCCACCTGGCGCGGGCGCGCCAGCGAGCGCGTGCGGCGCTTGGACAGCAGGTCCTTGATCTGCAGGCCGTAGTAGTCGGCCACGACCTTCTGGATGTTGGGGATGCCGATCGACTGCTGCTGCGCGCGCAGCAGGTCGCGCAACGTTTCCTGCGCGAAGTCGACGGTGATCGCGCGTCCGGTGAAGTTGGCGCGCGCGGCCAGCGAGTTGAGCGCGCCCTCGAGGTCGCGCACGTTGCCGTGCATCTTCTTGGCCAGCAGGAAGGCCACCTCGTCCGGCACCCTTGTGCCGCGTTCGCGCGACTTGGCCAGCACGATCGCCGCGCGCGTCTCGAAGTCGGGCGGGTCGATCGCCACCGACAGCCCCCACGACAGGCGCGACTTCAGCCGCGGCTCGAGGCCGTCGACCTCTCGGGGATAGCGGTCGCAGGTCATGATGATCTGCTGCTTGCTCTCGAACAGCGCGTTGAAGGTGTGGAAGAACTCCTCCTGCGTGCGGTCCTTGCCGGCGAAGAACTGGATGTCGTCGATCAGCAGCGCGTCGACCTGCTGGAACTGGCGCTTGAACTGGTCGGTGGTGCGCTCCTGCAGCGAGCGGAAGAAGGTGCTGTAGAACTGCTCCGAGCGCAGGTAGAGCACGCGCGCGCCGGGGTTGGTGCAGCGCATCTCGTTGCCGGCGGCGAACATCAGGTGGGTCTTGCCCAGGCCCGTGCCGCCGTAGAGCAGCAGCGGGTTGTGGGCGCGGTCGCCTGGCTTGAGCGCCGCCTGCCACGCCGCGGCGCGGCCGAGCTGGTTGCTGCGGCCCTCGACGAAGTTGTCGAAGGTGTAGTGCGTGTCGAGGTGGCCGGCGAAGGCGACCGCAGGCGCGGCGGCGGTGGTGGCGGCAGACGCCGGCGCGGATTCGTTCGCGGCCGCGGCGCGCGGCAGCGAGCCGATCTCCAGCTGCACCTCGCCGCTGCCGGAGAAGTGCACCAGCAGTTCGCGGATGCGGCCGAGGTAGCGGCTCTCGACCTCGTCGCGCACGAAGGCGTTGGGCGCGTACAGCACGGTCCGGCCGTCGTGGCCGCGCGCCTGCAGCGGCTTGAGCCAGGTGTGCACGTCCTCGGCCGGCAGTTCGGCTTCCAGTCGTTCGAGGCAGCGGGGCCAGGCGTCCATAGCGGTGATGACGGAGAAAACGGGACCGCCGGCGCGCGGGTGGCGGCCGGTCGTCGGGGTGGCGAGGGGAGGGCAGACTACCACCCGCACCGGGGTGGCGCACCCGCCGGCCGGGACCGGGCGACGGGATGCGGCTTGACCCTGCCGCCGGCCAGCCGCTAGAATCTCCGGTTCTTTCCGCCCGCTGTATTGCGACAGACCGCCATGGCCACCAAGCGCACCTACCAGCCCAGCAACCTCAAGCGCAAGCGCGACCACGGCTTCCGCGCCCGCATGAAGACCGCCGACGGCCGCAAGATCCTGGCCCGTCGCCGCGCCAAGGGCCGCGCGCGCCTGTCGGCCTGAGCCGCGGCACCGCATTGTCGCCGGCCGCGCATTCCGGCCGGATCCCTTCGTTCCTTCCCATGAACGACGCCCGCTTCCCGCGACTGGCGCGGGTACGCGCGCGCGCCGATTTCGACCGCATCTTCCAGGGCGGGCGCCGCGTTGCGCTGCCGATGCTGGCGCTGCACTGGCTGGCCGACGACACGCCGGCGCGACTGGGCCTGGCGGTCTCGCGCAAGGTCGATGCGCGCGCGGTCGGGCGCAACCGGATCAAGCGCATCCTGCGCGACCACTTCCGCCACCTGCGCGCCACGCTGCCCGGCGGCGCCTACGTCCTCGTCGCCCGTCCGCCCGCCGCCGCCGCGACGCCGCCGGCGCTGCGCGAGGCCATGACGGCGCTGCTGCGCCGCGCCGGTGCGTTGCCGCACCCGGCCCCGGACGGCACAATGCCGGCCGCGGATTCCCGCCCGGCATCCCCGCCTCCCCCCACCGCGCCGCATTCCGCCGGCGAATGAGCCTGCCTGCCCGATGAACCAGACCCGCACCTTCCTGATCCTCGCCTGGCTGATGGTGGCGGTGCTGCTGTGGATGGAATGGAACAAGGAGCAGGTCGCGCCGCCGGCCGAGCCCGCGACGCCGGTGGAGGTGGCGCCCGGCAACGGCGCGGCGATCCCGTCCGCGCCGGCGGCCACCGGGAGCAGCGCCGCGGTTCCCGCCGCGCCCGCCGTGCCGCAGGTGCCCGGCGCGATTCCCGAGAGCCGCGCCACCCCGGCCCCGGCGAGCGCGGTCACGGTCGAGACCGACGTGCTGCGGCTGCTGATCGACGGCGGCAGCGTGCTGCGCGCCGAACTGCTGCATTACCCGCAGAGCCGCGACGACGGCAGCCCGCCGGTGCAGCTGTTCGACGACACCCCGGCGCATTTCTACGCCGCGCAGAGCGGCTGGGTCAGCGCCGGCGGCGGCGCGCCGAACCACGAGCGGGGCTTCGCGCCGGAGACGGCCGAACGCACGCTGGCGCTGGCGCCCGGCCAGGACGAGCTGGTGGTGCCCTTCGTATGGCAGGGCGCCGACGGCGTGAGCATCCGCCGCAGCTACGTGCTCAAGCGCGGCCAGTACGCGATCACCGTGCGTGACGACATCGCCAACGCCGGCAGCCAACCCTGGCAGGGCTTCGTCTACCGCCAGCTGCTGCGCGGCTCGCCCAACGTCAAGCGCGGCATGACCAACCCCGAATCCTTCAGCCTGACCGGCGCGACCTGGTACGGCGCCGAGGGCGGTTACTCGCGCCGCTGGTTCAGCGACTACGACGACGGCGCGATCAACGCCAGCGACAGCAGCACCTGGATCGCGTTCGTGCAGCACCACTTCTTCAGCGCGTGGCTGCCCGACGGACAAGGTGGCGTGAAGAATGCGATCGCGCTCGACACCGACACCAGCGCCGGCGCGCCGCGCTACCTGATCCGCGAGATGGCCAGCACGCCGCTGGTGGTCGCGCCCGGCCAGCAGGCCAGCGCCTCGGCGCGGCTGTGGGTGGGCCCGAAGCTGGTCGAGCAGATCAAGCCGCAGCAGGTCGCCGGGCTCGACCGCGTGGTCGACTACAGCCGCTTCTCGCTGATGGCCTGGCTGGGCGAGGGCCTGTTCTGGGTGCTGGCGAAGCTGCACGGCCTGCTCGGCAACTGGGGCTGGTCGATCGTCGGCCTGGTGGTGCTGGTGAAGATCCTGCTGTTCCCGCTGGCGACCGCGCAGTACAAGTCGATGGCGAAGATGCGCAGGTTCCAGCCGCGCATCCAGCAGCTCAAGGAGCGCTACGGCGACGACAAGCAGAAGTTCCAGGTCGCGATGATGGAGCTGTACAAGAAGGAGAAGATCAATCCGGTCGGCGGCTGCCTGCCGGTGCTGCTGCAGATGCCGATCTTCTTCGCGCTGTACTGGGTCCTGCTCGAATCGGTGGAACTGCGCCACGCGCCGTGGATGGGCTGGATCCAGGATCTGACCGCGCGCGATCCCTGGTTCATCCTGCCGGTGCTCAACATGGCGGTGATGTGGGCCACGCAGAAGCTCTCGCCGATGGTCGGCATGGATCCGATGCAGCAGCGCATGATGCAGATGATGCCGCTGGTGTTCGGCGTGATGATGGTCTTCTTCCCGGCCGGCCTGGTGCTGTACTGGGTCACCAACGGCGGCCTCGGCCTGCTGCAGCAGTGGTACATGTTGAAGAAGTACGCCGACCCGGTGCCGGCCAAGGCCTGACAGGTTCGGTGATACACATGAAGCCCGCCCTCCGGCGGGCTTTTTGTCATGACGCGATGCTCTCCGCCCGTCATCCCGGCGAAAGCCGGGATCCATCTTGTCCTTGTGGTTGGCAAGCAACGGCGAAAGCAAAAATGGATCCCGGCTTCCGCCGGGATGACGACGGAAGGCGCTACGCTTTTCCCCGGACCCGATTGCCCATTCCCGTGACCGCGAGCCCCACCGACACTATCGTCGCCATCGCCACCCCGCCCGGCGCGGGCGGCGTCGGCATCGTGCGGCTGTCGGGACCGGCGGCGCATGCCATCGCGCAAACCCTGTGCGGCCGCGCGCTGCGGCCGCGCCATGCGCACCACGTGCGTTTCCGCGACGGCGACGGCACGATTCTCGACGACGGCATCGCGCTGGCCTTCGTCGCGCCGGCCAGCTACACCGGCGAGGACGTGGTCGAGCTGCAGGCGCACGGCAGCCCGCCGGTGCTGCGGCAGCTGGTCGCACGCTGCTGCGCGCTCGGCGCGCGGATGGCGCGCGCCGGCGAGTTCAGCGAGCGCGCCTACCTCAACGGCCGCCTCGACCTTGCCCAGGCCGAGGCGGTCGCCGACCTGATCGCCGCCGGCGACCTGCGCGCCGCCCGCGCCGCGCGCCGCGCCCTGGAAGGTGAGTTCAGCGAGCTCGTCGATGCGCTGGCGGACGCGCTGCTGGCGATCCGCGTGCACGTCGAGGCCGCGATCGATTTCGCCGACGAACCGCTCGACACGCTGGGCGGCGCCGCGCTGCGCGGGAAACTCTCCGACGCACGCGCGCAGCTCGATGCGCTGCTGGCGGCCGCCGAACGCGGGCAGAAGCTGCGCGACGGCCTGCACGCGGTGATCGTCGGCCCGCCGAACGCCGGCAAGAGTTCGTTGCTCAACGCGCTCGCCGGCAGCGACCGCGCGATCGTCACCGACGTCGCCGGCACCACCCGCGACCTGCTGCGCGAAACGGTGCGCATCGACGGCGTCGAACTGACCCTGGTCGACACTGCGGGCCTGCGCGCCGGCGGCGACGCGATCGAGCGCGAAGGCATGCGCCGCGCGCGCGACGAGCTGCGCCGCGCCGACCTCGCGCTGGTGGTGCTGGATGCGCGCGATCCCGATGCCGGCCTGCAGGCGGTGACCGGCGACCTCGACGGCGTGCCGCAGCGGATCGTCGTGCACAACAAGATCGACCTGCTGCCGGCGCCGCCGGTGGCGAGCGGGGAAGCGATCCCGGCCTCGGCGCGAACCGGCGCCGGCCTCGACGCGGTGCATGCGCGCCTGCGTGCCGCGGCCGCAGGGGACGCCGCGGGCGAGGGCGCCTTCACCGCGCGCGCGCGCCAGGTCGAGGCGCTGCGACACGCGACCGCAGCGCTCGCCGACGCGGAAGCCGCGCTGGACCGCGACCGGCTGGAGCTGGCGGCCGAGGCCCTGCGCATCGGCCATGACGCCCTCGGCGAAATCACCGGCCGCACCCTGCCCGACGACCTGCTCGGGCGCATCTTCTCGACGTTCTGCATCGGCAAATAGCGCCACGGCCGGCGCCGATTCCCGGCGGATCCGATGTCGGCGACGAGGCCGGCCATCCGCCGTTTTTCGCGAACTGCGTCACGGTTTCCGCCGGCGAGCGCCTTCAGACTCCGTGCCCACGGCCCGGCAGTTGACAAACGCGGCGGGCTGTCGCGTCCTAGACGCACACGTGGTCCGTCATCACAGGGGAAAACCGATGTTCACCAACACCACCGCGACAGGCGGGAGGGCGACGCGTCCGCTCTTCACCGCGATCGCACTCGCGCTGAGCCTGGGCGCCCTGCTCGCTTCGTGCAAGAAGGAAGCGCCGGCTCCGGGCGCCGCGCCCGCGACGACGCCGGCGGCGCCGGCCGCGGAGGAGCAGCCTGCCGAGGCGGTCTCGGCCGAAGTGGCCGCCCTGAGCGCCGAACAGCTGCGTGAGGCCGCCTCCAAGGCCTACCAGGAGAGCCGGCTGTACGCCCCCGGCGGCGACAACGCGATGGAGTACTACCTCGCCCTGCGCGACAAGCAGCCCGCCGACGCCGGCGTCTCGAGCGCGCTGGTCGACCTGCTGCCGATGACCGTGATCGCGACCGAGCAGAGCCGCGACCGCGGCGACTTCGCCGAGGCCAAGCGCCTGCTGGCGCTGATCGAGAAGACCGATTCCTCGTATCCGGCGGTGCAGCGGCTGCAGACCACGATCGCCAGCGCCGAGGCCGACGCCACGCGCCGCGCCGCGCAGGAGCAGCTGACCGCGGAACAGGAAGCCGAGCGCCGGCAGCAGCTCGAGCGCGAGCGGCTCGAACAGCAGCGGCAGGCGCAGGAGCAGGCCGCGCGCGAACTGGCCGCGCAGCAGGAGACCGCGGCACAGGAGGCGGCCCGCCAGGAAGCCGCGCGCCAGGAAGCGGCCCGCCAGGAGGCCGCGCGCCAGGAAGCGGCCCGCCAGGAAGCCGCGCGCCAGGAGGCGGCCCGCCAGCAGGCCGCGAGCGCGCCGGCGGCGAGCGCAACGCAGCTGCGCGCGATCAGCACGCCGGCGCCGCGCTATCCGCCCGACGCGCTGCGCGCAGGCACCTCGGGCGAGGTGCAGGTGGAGTTCACCGTGACGGTGGACGGCTCGGTGGATTCGGTTCGCGTCGTGCGCGCCGATCCGCCGCGGACCTTCGACCGCGAGGCGATCAACGCGGTCCGCCGCTGGCGCTTCGAGCCGGTCCCGGCGCCGGTCACCACGCGTCGCACGATCAACTTCAGCCCGGCGCAGTAGGCGGCAGAGGTTCCGAGGAACGAAAAAGCCCGGCTTTCGCCGGGCTTTTTTCATTGGCCGGGTGCGCGACAACAACAAAACCGTCATCCCCGCGAAAGCGGGAAGCGCTTTTCAACAGTGCGAAGCGCTGGTCACCCAGTGTCTTTAAAACATCGAAAGCAAAATGGATCCCCGCTTTCGCGGGGATGACGGCGGAAAAGGTATCGCCTGGAGACCGTCTACCGTTGCCCATGGATGGCTCGCGCCTTGCAGGATTCTCCGCAAGCGACCCATCGCCTAGGCCGAAATCGCCAGCCGCTCCTTGTGGTACAGCCGCGCGGCCAGCAGCCACAGCACCAGCCCGAGGCCGAAGCCGGCGGCGAGGTACACGCCCCACTCCTGCGCGCTGATTGTCTCGCTGCGCACCAGCTTGAGGATCATCTGGTTCTGCGCCAGGAACGGCACCGCGAACTGCCACAGCTGGTTCTTGATCGGGTTCACCATCAGCATGATCGTCGGCACGATCGGCAGGAACATCAGCACGCTCATGTAGCTCTGTGCCTCCTTGACCGACTTCACGCTGGCCGCGATCAGGGTGAGCAGGGTGGTGCCGATCAGCACCATCGGCAGCAGCACGAACAGCAGCTGCGCCATCACCGGCAGCGTCACGTCGACCAGCTGCAGCGGCCCCGGCGCGAACTGGAAGCTGAACTTGAACGCGAGCACGATCAGCAGCAGCGAGAGCATGCCGAACAGGCAGGCGGCGAGGATCTTGCCGCTCATGATCGCCGCGCGCGCCGCCGGCGTGGCCAGCAGAGGCTCCAGCGACTGGCGTTCGCGCTCGCCGGCGGTGACGTCGATCACCAGCGCCGCGCCGCCGAGGAAGCTGAAGAGGATCAGCAGGTAGGGCAGGAACGCGAGCAGCATGCCGCGCCGCGCTTCCGGCGTGGCGACGTCGCGTTGCCCCACCTGCACCGCGAAGCCGGCCTCGGGACTGACGCCGCGGTTGATGCCGCGCAGCGCGCCGACCGTGCGGCTGTACTCGAGCAGCACGCCGCGCAGCCGGTTCACCGGGATCTGCGAGTCCTGGCGCGAGCTGTCGTAGATCAGCTCGACCTTGGCGCTGCGGCTGGCGCGCCACTGCCCGCCGAACTCCGGGTCGATCTTCAGCACCACGTCCCAGGTCTGGTCGCGCACCTCGCGGTCCGGGTCCTTCGGCGCGGGTTTGGCCTCGATGTTGCGGCCCTTGAGGAAGGCGATCAGGTTCGGCGCGTGCTCGGCGCCGACCACCGGCAGCTCCAGGGTCGATTCGAGCTGGGTGCGCATCTTCTTTTCGGCCATCGCGCCCATGCCCAGGATCAGCGCCGGCATCACGATCGGCCCGAGGAACAGGCCGAGCATCATGGTCTTGCGGTCGCGGAACAGGTCCAGCAGCTCCTTCTTCGCGACGGTCCAGATGGCGGACATCATGCGGCTTCTCCTTCGAGGTCGGCCAGGCGCACGAACACGTCCTCCAGGTCGGCCAGCCCGGTCAGTTCGCGCAGTTCGTCGGGCGAACCGATCGCGCGCACCTCGCCGTGCGCGATCACCACGATGCGGTCGCACAGCGCGGCGACCTCCTGCATGATGTGGCTGGAGAAGATCACGCAGCGGCCCTCGTCGCGCAGCTTGCGCAGGAAGCCGCGCAGGCCGCGCGTGGTCATCACGTCCAGGCCGTTGGTGGGCTCGTCGAGGATCACGTTGCGCGGGTCGTGCACCAGCGCGCGCGCGATCGCGGTCTTGGTGCGCTGGCCCTGCGAAAAACCTTCGGTGCGGCGGTCGAGGAAGTCCTGCATCACCAGCGTCCTGGCCAGGTGCGCGGTGCGCTCGCGGATCAATGCCTCGTCGAGCCCGTGCAGGCGGCCGAAGTAGGCGATGTTCTCGCGCGCGGTCAGGCGCTTGTAGACCCCGCGCGCGTCGGGCAGCACGCCCAGGCGCTGGCGCACCGTGGTCGGGTCCTTTGCCACGTCGATGCCGTCGACCTCGATGCGGCCCTGGTCGGGCGCCATCAGCGTGTACAGCATGCGCAGCGTGGTGGTCTTGCCGGCGCCGTTGGGGCCGAGCAGGCCGGTGATCTGTCCGTCGCGCGCCTCGAAGCCGACGCCCTTCACGGCGTGCACGGGGCCGGTCTTGGCCTTGAACGATTTGTGGAGGTTGTCGAGGAGGATCATTTGAGGGCCGGGATTTGGAATTGGGGATTGGGGATTCGGAAAGGCGGGAGGAACGCAGGACTGGAGATGGCCGGCCGGGATCTCGCTCTTCCGAATCCCGAATTCCGAATCCCCAATCCCGGCAACTACGGCTCCCAGCCGTAGTTGCCGGCAAACGGCGGCTGCGCCGACAGCCGGTCGAGGCAGCTGGCGTCGAGCGCCTTCGCGTCCGCCGATTCGATGAACTGCGCGAACAGCTTGGGCATGCAGCCGGTGCCGAGCACGCTGTGGCCCTGGCCGGGCAGCACCAGGTGGCGGCCGTTGGGCAGGGTCGCGACCACTTCGTCGCCGTAGCGAGGCGGGGTGACCGGGTCGAGCTCGCCGCTGACCGCGAGCACCGGCACGTCGCCCGACAGCGGCGCGCGGAAGCCTTCGGCGCGCGCGCCCTTCGGCCACACCGCGCACTGCTGCTGCATGACCTCGACCAGCAGGTTGCCGAGCACGGTGTCGGCATCGGCGCCGTTGCTGCGGAACTCGGCGGCGTCCTCGCTGCAGCTCACCGACAGGCTCATGCCCATCGCGATCATGTCGCCCATCTGCGACGAGAGCATGCGCGACTGCGCGAGCAGGCTCTCGTAGCGCTGCTGCGAGGCCTCGTGCAGCAGCAGCGGCAGGGTGGCCGCCATCGAGGGCTGGTAGGCGTACATCCGCAGCAGGCCCATGAGGTGGCCGTAGCGCGGCACTTCCTCGCGCCATTCGCCCGACACCGGGTCGCGGTAGCGCACCGGCGCGATGCCGCCGGCCTGCAGCCGCTCGCGCACCAGGGTCAGCTGCCGGCGCGGATCGCCCAGGTTCGTCAGGCAGGCCTCGCTGGCGCGGCAGCGCTGGAACTGCGCGTCGAGCGCGTCCTCGAGGTTGCGGGCGTGGTCCTGCCCGAGCACCAGGGTGTTCGGCGCCACCGAGTCGAGCACCAGCGTGCGCGTGTGCCGCGGGTAGGCGGCGGCGTACTGCTGCGCCACGCGCGTGCCGTAGGACACGCCGACGAGGTTGATGCGCTCGACGCCGATCTTCTGCCGCACCAGGTCGAGGTCGCGGATGTGGTCGCCGGTGGTGTAGAAGCGCAGGTCGCTGGTCTTGAGCAGCTCGTCGCGGCAGGCCTCGGTGAGGCGGACCACCGCTTCGGGCGTCTCGTTGTCGGGATTGGCCAGCTCCTGCTCGTCGATGAAGCCGGGGCACTGCAGCGGGTTCGAACCGCCGGTGCCGCGCGCGTCGACCAGGATCACGTGGCGGTTGCGGCGCACGTCGGAGAATGCGCTCGCCACCGTCGGAAAGCTTTCGATCGCCGATTGGCCGGGACCGCCGGCGATCATGTAGATCGGGTCGGCCTCGGCCATGCCCTTGGCCGGGACCAGCGCGACCGCGAGCTCGATCTTGCGGCCGTCGGGGGCGTCGTGGTCCTCGGGCACGGCCAGCGTCGCGCACTGCGCCTCGACCGAACTGCCGCCGGGCGCGGCCAGCGCGCAGGGTTCGAACGCGATCTCTCCGTAGTGCAGCTTGCCCTCGGCGTCGGCGCGCGGGCCGGCCTGCTGGCGCGAGCCGCCGTCGCAGGCCGCGAGCAGCAGCGCCGCGGCGAGCAGCGGGGCGGGGAACAGCGTGGACTTCATGCAGGGTTCTCCGGGAAGAAAATCGTTTCGATGGTGGCGTCGAACAGCGCGGCGATCCGGAACGCGAGCGGCAGGCTCGGATCATACTTGCCGGTCTCGATGGCATTGATCGTCTGCCTCGACACCTCCAGACGTTCGCCGAGCTGCGCCTGTGACCAGCCGCGTTCTTCGCGCAGCTCGCGGACCCGGCTCCTCATCGCGTACGACGCTCAGCCATAGCGTCGCGCCACGACGGCCTTGGCCAGGCCGTAGGCGAAGCAGGTCAGCGGGAACACCCAGACCATCGCGGCGTCCGAAGGCACGTCGACGACCTTCGCCGACTGCAGGAAGCCGCCGGTCATGTACAGCATCGACACGCAGACGCTGGCGATGCTGATCGCCTCCAGCTCGATGCGCCGCTGCATTTCGTCGGCGTCGCGCACGTAGCGGACCATCGCGCGCACCGCCAGCGCGATCGGCGGCACCGGCGCCAGCGCGATGAGCGTGCGCAGCAGGGTGTCGTCCACGTGCCGCAGCAGCCATGCCGAGGCGAACAGCACGCCGACGTACAGCGCCATCGCCAGCGCCAGCTCGCGGCTGTAGCGACGGCGCAGCGCGGGGCTCGCCGAGTCGCAGCCGTCCACGCCCCACTGCGCCAGCGCCAGCAGCATCAGCAGCACACCGCAGGCAACGAGGACGATGGTCAGGCCCCGCGGCACCTGGCCGGGGAACAGCTGCGGCAGCAGCAGGCCGATGCCTCCCAGGGCGGCGGCGACGGTGGCAATCACGCCGGAGGCGCGGACGCGCACGGCCTCAGTCCTTCCGTGGCCGGCGGTGCCGGACGGGGCCGGGAAGACGAAGACCGGGGAGCAGGGCCATGGCGGACGCCTCGTGTGTCAAGGAAGCTTGACATGGAGGATGGCGCGCACCGCTGGAGGTGTCAAGCGTCCTTGACAGAGGCGGGTGTCAGGCCGGTCGGAACCGGCGCCCGAGCTCGTCGAGGTATTCGCCCAGCAGCAGGCCCGACACCGGGTCCGGGATGCGCGGGAGCAGGGCGCGCGCGGCGGCGACGGCCGCGGTGGTCGCCGCCGCGTCGCCCGACAGCGCCGCCAGTTCCGCGTCCAGCCAGGCGCGCAGCGGCGACAGGTCGGTGATCCCGCCCTCGCACAGCGGCCGCCAGGCGGCGAGCACCTCGCGGTCGCGCAGGCAGCGGGCGGCGTGGCCGGCCAGGGCACAGGCCAGGTGCGGGCGGAAGGCGGCAGGTGCGGCGGGCAGGCGGGCGGTGGCGCGCAGCGCGGCTTCGGCGGCTTCGGGGTCATCGCCGTGGTCCATCGCCCACGACAGCCGCAGCAGGTCGCCGTTGGCGGCCAGCATCGGCGAGGTGGACGCCGGCACAGCCCGCGGCACCAGCGCCTGCGGCCAGTCGCGCGGGCGGACGCGGGCGTGGGCCAGGGCCAGCAGCTGGTGGATCTGCTGCTGGAGGATGGCATCGGGCGAGCGCAGCAGCAGGTCGAGCAGGCCGCGTCCGTCCGAGCGCCACCCCTGCGAATGGAAGGGTGCGAGGTTCAGCACGCCCAGCAGGGCCGCGCACAGGGCGACGCCGAGCGCGGCGCTGGTCCAGAGGGTGGAGTCGTCGGCCAGCGGCAGCAGCGCCAGCACGAGGGCGGCGGTGGCGAGGTTTGCGAGTGGGCCGCCGGCGAGGTAGAGCATCTGGTCGGCGCGCGACAGGCCGCGGTCGCCCTGCGGCAGCAGCGCGGCGAAGCCGCTGGCGCCGCCGAGGCCGCCGCCGTGGCGGAAGCGCCAGCCCGACTGCCCCAGCTCCCACCGCAGCGGGCCGATGCCGAAAGCGATCGCGCGCATGCCGCGCGCGATCCCGGCCAGCGCGTGGCCGGCCTCGTGCAGCACGATGTGCGGCCAGAACGACAGCGCCACCGCCAGCAGGGCGATCGTGGGCGAGAAGCCGGCGGCACCGATGCCGTACGTTCCCGTCCGGGCCAGCCCCCAGCCGATCGCGATGCCCGCCGGCAGGAACAGCACGAACATGACCAGCGGCTTCCACCAGGGCGGACGCCCGGCGACGGTCGGGGCCGATGGCGGCAGGAAGGCGGCATGGTCGTGCGCCGGTGCGCCGCTCATTTGCTGCTGACGTACTTCTCGCGCCGGATCTGCGGCACCGCGAGCCCCGCGGCCTTCAGCGCCTCGAAGCAGGCGTCGACCATGTTCGGATTGCCGCACAGGTAGGCGATGTCGGTCGCCGGGTCGGGCGCGAACTCGGCCAGAAACTGCTGCACGTAGCCGTGGCGCACGTCGGCGTGCGCGTGCGGCGAACCCGGCGCCGGCAGCTCGCGCGAGAAACATGGCACGAAGCGGAAGTTCGGATGCGCATCGGCGAAGGCGCGGAACTCGTCGCCGTACAGCAGTTCGTCCGGCGTGCGCGCGCCGAACAGCAGCACCACCTCGACGCCGCGCCCTGCAATCGCCTTGTCCAGCTGCGGCAGCATCGCGCGGTAAGGCGTGACGCCGGTGCCGGTGCCGATCAGCAGGTAGCGGCGGTTGGCGTCGTTCGGCATCAGGCAGAAGCGGCCGAACGGGCCGCTGGCCTGCACCGTGCCGCCCGGGTCGAGGCCCTCGAACAGCGCCGTCGCCGCACCGCCGGGGACGTAGCTCACCGCGATCTCCACGGCATCGCCCGGGCCTAGCGCGTGGTCGTGGATCGTCGCCAGCGAATACGAGCGCTTGGTCGCGGTGCCGTCGGCGTAGTGGAAGTGCACCTGGATGAACTGGCCGGGGATGAAGTCCAGCGGCTGCCCGTCGTCGCGGGTGAAGGTCAGGTGCGCCACCGACGGCGCGAGCATGCGCCTGCCGGTGAGCTTCAGCGGAAACTGGAGGATGGCCAAGACGGAAATGGAATGGTCCGGCCCGGGAGCGGGCCAATGGGCCGCCTATACTAGCGGCTTGCCGCGATGCGCGGCCAAGGCAACAGGCGATGACCGTTCTTCCCGAACCTGCTCCCGGCGCCCCCGCGCTGCGGATCCGCGACCTACAAAAGACCTACGACAACGGCGTGCAGGCCCTCAAGGGCGTCTCGCTCGACGTGCATCCGGGCGATTTCTACGCCCTGCTCGGCCCCAACGGCGCCGGCAAGAGCACCCTGATCGGCATCGTCTCCTCGCTGGTCAACAAGAGCGCCGGCGAGGTCTCGGTATTCGGCATCGACTTGGCCAGGCGACGCGACGAGGCGATGCGCCAGGTCGGCCTGGTGCCGCAGGAAATCAATTTCAACCTGTTCGAGAAGCCGCTCGACATCCTGGTCAACTACGCCGGCTTCTACGGCGTGCCGCGCGCGCAGGCGCTGCTGCGCGCCGAAGAGGAACTCAGGAGCGCCTTCCTCTGGGACAAGGCGAAGGTGATGAGCCGCACCCTGTCGGGCGGCATGAAGCGGCGGCTGATGATCGCGCGGGCGATGATGACCCGGCCGCGCCTGCTGATCCTCGACGAGCCCACCGCCGGCGTCGACATCGAGATCCGCCGCGGCATGTGGAGCACGCTGCGCGAGATCAACGCCGCCGGCACCACCATCATCCTGACCACGCACTACCTCGAGGAAGCCGAGAACCTGTGCCGCAACCTGGCGATCATCGACCGCGGCGTGATCGTCGAGCAGGGTCCGATGAAGGCGCTGCTGGCCAAGCTCGACGTCGAAGGCTTCCTGCTCGACGTCGAAGGCGCGCTGCCGGCGGTGCTGCCGGCGATCGCGGGTGCGGTGCTGTCGGCGATCGACGACCACACCCTGGACCTCGACATGCCGCGCGCGATGGACCTCAACCGCGTGTTCGCGGCGCTGGGCGAGGCCGGTATCCGCGTACGCTCGATGCGCACCAAGTCCAACCGCCTCGAGGAACTGTTCGTGCGCTTGACCACCGCCGGCGTCGGCGCCGCTGACGGCACCGCGCAGCCGCAGCCGGAGCCGGTGGCATGAGCACCGCGGGCACGACCGCCGCCGCCTCCGGCGAGGCCACGACGCTGCGCCGCAACCTGGTCGCGCTCGGCACCATCGCCCGCCGCGAGGTGATGCGCATCCTGCGCATCTGGAGCCAGACCCTGGTGCCGCCGGCGATCACCATGACCCTGTACTTCCTGATCTTCGGCGGCCTGATCGGCAGCCGCATCGGGACCATGGACGGCATCACCTACATGGACTTCATCGTCCCCGGCCTGGTGATGATGAGCGTGATCCAGAACAGCTACGGCAACATCTCCTCAAGCTTCTTCGGCGCCAAGTTCGGCCGCCACGTCGAGGAACTGCTGGTCAGCCCGATGCCGCCGTGGGTGATCCTGGGCGGCTATGTCGCCGGCGCCGTGCTGCGCGGGCTGATGGTCGGCGTGATCGTGCTCTGCATCGCGATGCTGTTCACCACCGTGCGCATCCCGCATCCGCTGGTGACCCTGTCGACGGTGCTGCTGGGCGCGACCATCTTCTCGCTGGCCGGCTTCGTCAACGCCGTGTTCGCCAAGAAGTTCGACGACGTCGCCATCGTGCCGATCTTCATCCTCACCCCGCTGACCTACCTCGGCGGCGTGTTCTATTCGGTCAAGCTGCTGCCCGGCTGGGCGGAAACGGCCACCCACGCCAACCCGATCTTCTACATGGTCAACGCCTTCCGCTACGGCCTGCTTGGTCAAAGCGACGTGCCGCTGTGGTTGGCGTACGCGCTGATGCTGGGCTTCGTGCTGGCGCTGGGCGCGCTGGCGCTGTGGCTGCTGAAGAAGGGCGTGGGACTGCGCAGCTGATGCGCGTGCTGGTGCTCGGCGCCGGCGGCACCGGCGGCTATTTCGGCGGGCGGCTGGCGCAGTCGGGCGCGGACGTGAGCTTCCTCGTGCGCCCGAAGCGTGCGCAAGTGCTGGCGCGCGATGGCCTGCGCATCCGCAGCCCGCTCGGCGACGCGACGCTCGCGGTACGGACTGTCATCGCCGGCACGTTGGCGGATGCGGTGGCGCGCGCGCCGTTCGACCTCGTCGTCCTCTCGTGCAAGGCCTACGACCTCGACGCCGCGATCGACGCGGTGGCGCCGGCGATGGGCGCGGGCACGACGCTGATGCCCATCCTCAACGGCCTGCTGCACTACGCGGCGCTCGACGCGCGCTTCGGCCAAGGCAACGTGCTCGGCGGGCTGTGCTTCATCAGCGCGATGCTGGCCGACGACGGCGGCATCGAACACCTCGGCCGCCCGGCGTCGATGACCTTCGGCGAACGCGACGGCGGCACCAGCGCGCGCGTCGAAGCGTTCGCGGCGCTGTGCGCGCGCGCCGGCATCGACCATGTCGCCAGCGACGACATCGCGCGCGAGCAGTGGATCAAGTTCAGCTTCCTCGCCGCGCTCGCCGCCGGCACCTGCCTGATGCGCGCCAGCGTCGGCGACATCGTCGCCGGCGAGGGCGGCGCGGAGTTCATGGCGGCGCTGCACGAGGAGTGCCTGGCGGTGGCCGCCGCGCAGGGCCAGCCGATCCCGGACAGGGCGCGCGCGACCGCCCGCGCCGGCCTTACCCTCGCCGGCTCCGACGTGAAGGCGTCGATGCTGCGCGACCTCGAGTCCGGCGGTCGCGTGGAGGCCGCGCACATCGTCGGCGACATGTGGCATCGCGCACGGGCGGCGGGCATCGACGCGCCGCGGCTGCAGGCGGCGTGGGCGCACCTGCAGTGCTACGAAACAGTGATGGGTTAACCTCGCCCGTTCCACCCGAACGGAGCAGGATGAATGCGGAAACGGAAGATCCTCGTCGCCGGCGCGCTGTCGCTGGCACTGGCCGCCTGCGGCGGCGGCAGTCCGGCGCCGGAGCAGGCCGAAGCCGCCGTCGATGCCGCGCAGATCCCCCACGACGACGACGCGCCGGAGCAGGACGCGGCAGCCGCGCCCGCGGCGCAAGCTGGTGAAACGACCGGCGCGGCAACGGCCGGCGGACTGCAGGACAAGGCCGGCAACCCGATCGCGCTGCTGCCGTTCGACATCGACAGCGTGCCGCCGAGCACCGCCGCCCTCGGCGAACTGCCGTTCTTCTCGCTGCCGGAGGGCTATGCACCGGTCAATCTTCCGTCGCAGCGTGCCTTCGCGCGCTTCCCGTTCCGGCTCGGCGACGGCCTGCACTGGGTCGAGGGCGCGAGCTGGAACAGCCTGGTCGGCATCGACCGCGCGCGGCGCGGCGACAAGGAGTACTCGGCGCGCGAGCTGCGCCGCAACCTCGAGGCGGTGCTGGAGCAGGCCGGCGCGCAGAAGGTGTTCGAAGGCTCGCTCAACCGCGACCTCTACTACGGCCCGCAGCTGGAAAACGAAATCGGCCAGGGCTTCATCGACGGCGTGAACATGAGCGGGGACGTGCCGACCACGGTCCACGTCATCCACCAGGCCGACCGCAACATCTGGGTGCAGCTGTCCACCGACAGCCGCAGCGCCGGACTGGTGGTGGTCGAGGAGCGTCCGTTCGCGGCGACCGCGCACTGGAGCGACGCGCCGCCGTTCCTGTCGCCGCCGGCCGGCTACAGCGGCGACCGGCCGAAGACGCGCGACTTCGACCTGTATCCGTTCTGGACCGGCAGCGACTTCGAGGAGATCGAGGGCCGCGCGTACATCGCCACGGTCAGGGCGACCGAACGCAAGACGCATTCGCTGCACGAGGTCCGGCGCAACCTCGAGGCGATGATGGCCGAGGCCGGTGGCACGAAGATGTTCGAAGGCCGCATCCCGAAGGAGGCCTCGGAGCGCTACGGCTTCGACCTGAAGAGCCCCTACAGCGACGGCACCGGCTTCAGCTGGCACGACTACGACTCGCTGGTCTACCGCATCGATCGCCCCGACGGCCGCCAGGTCTGGGTGCACGCGCGGCTGGAGTACCTGGGCGCGGGCTGGGTGGTGGTCGAGCGCGAGGGCTTCGTGCAGACCGCGGCGCTGCTGCCGGCCGAGGCGCTGAAGCGGCAGCTCGACGCCGACGGCCGCGTCGCCATCCAGGTCAACTTCGCCGTCGACAAGGCCGACATCCTCCCCGACTCGCAGCCGCAGATCGAGCAGGTGCTGGCGCTGCTGCAGGGCGATCCGGCGCTGCGCCTGTCGATCGATGGCCACACCGACGCCACCGGCGATGCCGCGCACAACCAGCGCCTGTCCGAGGCGCGCGCGCAAAGCGTGGTCGCGGCGCTGACCGCTCGGGGCGTCGAGGCCTCGCGCCTGGAAGCGAAGGGCCACGGCCAGTCGCAGCCGGTGGCCGACAACGCCACCGACGAAGGCCGGGCGAAGAACCGCCGCGTCGAGCTGGTCAGGCGGTGAGGCCGTCGAGGCCGCCGGCGGCCGCCGCTGGCCTGGCCGCGGCAACGCTCGCGCTCCTGGCGGGCGGGTGCGACGGCCCGGCCGCGGACGGGACCGGGAATGCCGCGCCTTCGGCCGCCGCCGAGGCACCGACGCTGTACCTCGACCAGGTCGTGCAGATGCTTGAAGAAGGCCGGAACGCGCAGCTTGAAGGCTACCGCGACCGGGTGCAGCGCTGCCGCGACGCGGGCTTCCCGGTCCAGCCGATCCCGCCGTCGGACGAGCACCTGATCGCGACGGAGCGCCGGCGGATGTGGCGCGATCGCGACCGCATGGCCTATCGGGTGGAAGCCTGGCATGTGGCCCAGCCGGAAGCGCCCTTGACCCCGGCCGAGCTGTGCACGTTCACGCTGGGGCTCACCGGCTTGCACAGCTACGTGGACGCGCAGCGGGCGATCACGCTCAACCTGGGGACGGGTGAGCGCACGGAAAGCGAAGGCAATCCGGACATCGTCATGGCCGTGCGCGATCCGGTCGGCGGGAGCGGGCCGGCGGGCATGGCCGGGGCGACGGTGGCCGGCCAGCCCTGCAACCGGTGGCAGGCGCCGAGCGGTGCCACGGTTTGCGTGTGGTCGGGCGGCACCCGCTGGGGGTTCGCCAGCGTCGCCGACGGCGAGTTCGACCCCGGGCCGGGCATGCACCTGGACTACATCGTGCTGGATGCGAGCCCGCCGCCGGACGCTATCGGCTACGAACTCAGGACCACGGCGTTCGTCGTGGGCGCGCCGCTTGACGAGGGCGCGATGCAGCCGCCGCAGCCCTAGGCGTCAGTCAGGCAGTCGGAAGAACGCCCGCGCGGTGGCCGTGGCATTCGCCGCGGTCACCGCGACATCCTCGCCGCGGTCGCGGGCGAGTTCGGCGACGATGTGCGGCAGGAACGCCGGCTCGTTGCGGCGGTCCTTCGGCATCGGCCGCAGCGTGCGCGGCAGCAGGTAGGGCGCATCGGTCTCGACCATCAACCGGTTCGCCGGGATGTTCTTCACGATCTCGCGCAGGTGCGCGCCGCGGCGCTCGTCGCAGAGCCAGCCGGTGATGCCGATGTGCCAGTCGCGGTCGAGATAGTCGAACAGCTCCTCGCGGGTGCCGGTGAAGCAGTGCACGACCGCCGGGCCGAGGCGGCCGTCGAAGTCCTTCATGATCGCCATGAAGTCGGCGTGCGCGTCGCGCTGGTGCAGGAACAGCGGCTTGCCGGTGTCGACGCCGATCTGCAGCTGGCGCTCGAACGCACGGCGCTGCGCCGGGCGCGGCGAGAAGTCGCGGAAGTAGTCGAGGCCGGTTTCGCCGACGGCGACGACTTCCGGATGCGCGTGCAGGGCGCGCATCTCCGCGTCGCACTCGTCGGTGTACTCGATCGCGTGGTGCGGGTGCACGCCGGCGGTCGCGGACAGCACGCCCGGATGCGCCAGCGCAAGCGCCAGCGCCTTCGGCGAATGCTCGCGGCTGGCGCCGGTGACGACCATGCGTGCGACGCCCGCCGTGCGCGCACGTTCGAGCACCGCGTCGCGGTCGCGGTCGAAGCTGTCGTGGGTGAGGTTGGCGCCGATGTCGATCAGATCCATCCCCCTATTGTAGGAGCGCCTTCAGGCGCGATGCTTCCGGCAGGGAGCCCGGAAAGAAAAGCATCGCGCCTGAAGGCGCTCCTACAATGGCGGAATGGGGTTTCCGATCACGCCATTGCTGCCGGACGTGCTGCGCAGCCTCGACGCGCACCCGCGCCTGGTGCTGGAGGCGCCGCCCGGCGCGGGCAAGACCACGCAGGTGCCGCTGGCGTTGCTCGATGCGCCGTGGCTGGCGGGGCGGAAGATCGTGATGCTGGAGCCGCGCCGGGTCGCGGCGCGCAGCGCGGCGATGTTCATGGCGAAGCAGCTGGGCGAGGACGTCGGCGGCACCGTCGGCTACCGCATCCGCTTCGAGAACCGGGTGTCCGCGCGCACGCGGATCGAGGTCGTCACCGAGGGCATCCTGACGCGGATGATCCAGGACGATCCGATGCTGGAGGGCACAGGTGCGCTGCTGTTCGACGAGTTCCACGAGCGCCATCTCGCCGGTGACCTCGGCCTGGCGCTGGCGCTGGACGTGCAGTCGTCGCTGCGCGGGGAGCTGCGGATCGTCGTGATGTCGGCCACGCTGGACGGCGAACGGCTGGCGGCCTTCCTCGACGCGCCGCGGCTGTCGAGCGAAGGGCGGAGCTTCCCGGTGCGCGTCGAGCACTTTCCCGCGCGACGCGATGAAGCGCTGGAGTCGCAGGTGCGGCGCGCGGTGGAGCAGGCGCTGGCGCAGCGTCCCGGCGACGTACTGGTGTTCCTGCCCGGGCGGCGGGAGATCGCGCGCGTGGAGGCGGCGCTGCTGCGGGGGGCGGCCGCAGCCGACATCCTCCAGCTCCACGGCGACCTCCCCGTCGAACAGCAGTCGCGCGTGCTGCAGCTCTCCACCGACGGCCGCCGCCGCATCGTGCTCGCCACCAACGTCGCCGAGTCCAGCGTCACCCTGCCCGGCGTGCGCGTGGTCATCGACAGCGGCCTCGCGCGCGAGCCGCGCTACGACCCGAACAGCGGCTTCTCGCGGCTCGAGGCGGTGGCCATCCCGCTGGCCTCGGCCGACCAGCGCGCGGGCCGCGCGGGCCGCGTCGCCGAAGGCGTCGCGTACCGGCTGTGGCCGTCCTCGCAGCGGCTGGAGCCGCAGCGCAGGCCGGAGATCGCGCAGGTCGAACTCGCCGGGCTGGCGCTGGAGCTCGCGGCGTGGGGCAACAGCGACCTGCGCTTCGTCGACGCGCCGCCGCCCGGTGCGCTGGCCGCGGCGCGCGACCTGCTGCAGCGGCTCGACGCGCTCGATGCGCGCGGCACGATCACGCCGCATGGCCGCCGCATGCTCGCGCTCGGCACCCATCCGCGGCTGGCGGCGATGCTGCTCGCCGCGGACGGCGACGGCGAACGCGCGCTGGCCTGCGACCTGGCCGCGCTGGTCGAGGCGCGCGATCCGCTGCGCGCGCGCAGCGATGGCTGGCGTCCGCGCTGGCGGGCGCTGGCCGCGTTCCGCGCCGGTCGCGCCGACGGCGATGCGCACCGCGGCACGCTGGCGGCGATCGACGCGGCTGCGAAACAATGGCGCCGCCGCATCGGCGTGGGTGCGCCACCGCGCGCCGACCCGTCGGCGCATGCGCTCGGCGACCTGCTCGCGCATGCCTTCCCCGACCGCATCGGCCGCCGCCACGACCGCGATCCGCAGCGCTACCAGCTCGCCAACGGACGCATGGCCCGGATCGCCGACGACAGCGAGCTGCGCGGCGAGCCGTGGATCGTCGCCAGCGAGCTGCGCTTCGAGGCCAGGGACTCGCTGGTGCTGCGCGCCGCGCCGCTGGACGAGGCGCGGCTGCGCGACGGCTTCGCCGCGCATTTCGCCGAACGCGACGAAGTGCGCTGGGACGCCGCGCGCCGCGCGCTGGTCGCCGAACGCGTGCGCCGCTTCGACGGCATCGTGCTCGACGCGCGCCCGGCCGGTCGCGTCGATCCTACACTGGCGGCGCAGGCGCTGACCGATGCCGTCGCCGGACTCGGCGTCGACGCGCTGCCGTGGAGCGACGGCCTGCGGCAATGGCGCGCGCGGGTGCAGGCCCTGCGCGCATGGATGCCGGAGCTGGCCCTGCCCGATCTGTCCGACGACGCCCTGCTGGCCACGCGCGACCACTGGCTGCGGCCGCTGTTCGACGGCGCGACGCGCCTGGACGCGCTGTCGGCGGAAGCGTTCGGCGAAGGCCTGCGCGCGCGGCTCGACTGGTCGCTGCGCCAGCGCGTCGACCAGCTCGCGCCGACCCGCATCGTCGTGCCCTCGGGCATGGAGCGCCGCATCGACTACGCGCTCGCGCACGATGGCTCGCCGGAGCCGCCGGTGCTCGCGGTCAAGCTGCAGGAGCTGTTCGGCCTCGCCGAAACCCCGCGCATCGCCGACGGCCGCGTGCCGCTGACCCTGCACCTGCTCTCGCCGGCCGGCCGGCCGCTGCAGGTCACGCAGGACCTGCGCAGGTTCTGGGAGCGCACGTATCCGGAGGTGAGGAAGGAGATGAAGGGGCGGTATCCGAAGCATCCCTGGCCCGACGATCCCTGGAACGCCATCGCGACCCATCGCGCGAAGCCGCGGGGGAGTTGAGGCGGAAGCCGTCGGCCATTCCGCGTTCCCACCCGTGGCGACGGTGATGGCGGGTTGGCGCGGATAGTCCCTTGCGGCGGGGCCGGACGACCCCTGGAACGCCGCCGCGACCCATCGCGCGAAGCCGCGCGGGACGTGAAAGTGGCGAGGACGTCATCCCGGCGCAAGCCGGGATCCATTTGCAATGGGTCTTCAGTTCTTCCCGGATAACGGGTAAGAGGAAGCACCAGATAACTGTCATTTCGAGCGTAGCGAGAAATCCATGCCTTTCGATTCGACGGGAGTGACCGGCGCTGCGGGTGTAAAGCGCTTCCCACCATATTCGGAATGACAGACCGGACCTTTTCAGCGTCGTCGCAACGAGGATCAAGGGCAAATGGATCCCGGCTTGCGCCGGGATGACGTCGGAGGTGGAGACGGAGGCCCGGATCCGCCGCGATTCCCGAACGGAACTTCAACGCCACGCCATCGCTCACACCGTGGCGACGCCGCCTGCCCCAGACTACGATCGCAATCGGATACCGGATTTCCCCAGGACCCCCCCATGAGCAGACTCGATTCGTTTTCCGGCAAGGTCATGGACCTGGTCGGCCAGGTTGGCGACAACCTCCGCACGGCGCTGCCCGACACCGCCGGCAAGTGGCTGCAGACCGGCGCCGCGCTGGGCGTGGCCAAGACCGGCAGCAGGGCCATCGGCAGCCTCATTCGCCGCAATCCGGCGGTGGCCGTCGCCGCCGCCGTGGGCGCGGGCGTGGCCTGGTACGCGGTGCACCGGCATCGCAAGAAGCAGCTGGAGGAAGGCGGCGTGATCGAAGGCAAGGCCAAGCGCATCGAGCCGCGCCGCGCGCCGCGCAAGGCGGCCAACACGTCCACGCGTCGCGCCCCGCGCAAGCGCACCACCGCCGACGAGTAGTTCGAGTAGATCCGGGCAGGTCCCGGGTCGCCGCGCCGCCGCAGGGCGGCGCGCGTCAATGCGACGCTTCTGGCAGCTCCAGCACGAAGCGCGCCCCCCCGCCCTCGCGGTCTTCGTAGCGCAGTTCGCCGCCGATGGCATCGACGATCTGCCGCGCCAGCGACAGGCCCAGGCCGTTGGACACCGCATCGGTGGCGCGATCCCCGGTGCGGACGCGGAAGAACGGCGTGAACAGCGACGACTGCTGGCCCGCCGGGATGCCCGGCCCGCGATCCTCCACCCGCAGCTGCTGGAAGCCCGGCGCGCCGGCGTGCACCGACAGGTCGATGTCGCTGCCCGGCGCGTACTTGATCGCGTTGCTGATCAGGTTCTCGCACACCTGCCGCAGTACCAGCGGGTCGATCGCGACCGCCGGCACCTGCGCCACCGCGGTGATGCGCAGGCTGGCGCCGCGATCTTCCAGCTGCAGCGCGTAGCGCCGTTCCAGCCAGCGCACCAGTTCCGACAGGCAGGCGCTCGAGGGTTCGCTGCCGACCTGCGCGCGCGCCGAGGCCTGCGTCTCCAGGTAGCGGCGAATGTAGCCGAGTGCGTCCACCGCGCTCTCGCGCACCATTTCCAGGTAGCGCGGGACGCGGTCCTCGCGCGTCTGCCCGCTGATCAGCAGGTCGCTGGCGAAGAAGATGCTGGTGAGCGGGTTCTTCAGGTCGTGCGCGACCAGGTTCACCAGCTCCTGGCGCTCGCGCGCCACGCGCTCGAGCCGGTCGCGGGTCAGCTTCAGGCCGATGTGCGCCTGCACGCGCGCCAGCAGTTCCTCGGGCATGAACGGCTTGGTGACGTAGTCGACCGCGCCGGCGTCGAACGCGCGCAGCAGCAGGTCGCGGTCGTGGGCGGCGGTCAGGAACACCACCGGCAGCGCCGACCACGCGGGATTCTCGCGGACTTCCCCGAGCAGGTCGAAGCCGTCCATGCCCGGCATCATCATGTCCAGCAGCAGCAGGTCGGGCAGCTGCTGTTCCAGCAGGCGCAGCGCGTCCTCGCCGCTTTCGGCGGTCTGCACCGAATAGCCCTGGCGCGAAAGCAGGGCGCTGATGATGCGCAGGTTCGACGGCTGGTCGTCGACGACCAGCACGCGGCCGGCGATGGTCTTCGCGATCGGCATCTGCTCCCTGCGTTCCCCGTGCAACGAATGGATTGCCGGGACCGGCAACCGCGACCGTGGAACGTTACCAGACCGGTCATGCGGTCGGGAATTCAGCTTGATTAACCCCCGGCGGGCGAGCCCGGCCTCTGTAGGAGCGGCTTCAGCCGCGACCATTCGCCGGACTCGTCGAACGCCCGGTCGCGGCTGAAGCCGCTCCTACGAACCTCGGGTGATGCACTACGCATCATCGACCGGGCGCCAGTCGCCGGGCGCAAGCGCGTCCAGCACATGCGGGCCCACCGCAACCCGCACCAGCCGCAGCGTCGGCAGGCCGACGGCCGCGGTCATTCGGCGCACCTGCCGGTTGCGCCCCTCGCGGATGGTGAGCTGCAGCCAGGCGTCGGGCACGGTCTTGCGGAAGCGCACCGGCGGGTTGCGCGGCCACAGCGGCGGCGGATCGATCGCCTGCACTTCGGCCGGCAGGGTCGGCCCGTCGCTGAGGTCGACGCCGCGGCGCAGCGCTTCGAGCTGCTCCGGCGACGGCGTGCCCTCGACCTGCACCCGGTAGGTCTTGGGCCACTTGTGCCGCGGGTCGGTGATGCGGTGCGCGAGCGCGCCCTCGTCGGTCAGCAGCAGCAGGCCTTCGCTGTCGTGGTCCAGGCGGCCGGCGGGATAGACGCCCGCCGGCAGGCCGAACTCGGCGAGCGTGCGCCGCGGCGGCGTGCCGCGGTCGGTGAACTGGCACAGGACGCCGTAGGGTTTGTTGAAGGCGAGGAGCACGGGCGTGGTTCGTGGTTGGTCGTTGGTGGTTCAGAAAAGCCGCTTCGGGACATGACCATGCCATCCCGAACGAAGCGAGCGATCCTGCGTCCGGCACGATGGAAGCAGCAGATCCCTCACGGTGTTCGGGATGACAGCCGTCGCGGTTTCGAACCACCAACCACCAACGAGGAGACCCGGCACGCCGGCGACAAGGCGCAAACGCGCGCAAGGCTACTCGCCGGCAGGTTTGACAAACCGCAACGTCATCCGGTCGCTCTCGCCGATCGCGCGGTACTTCTCAGCGTCCTCCGCGTCGTGGTTGTTGCCCGGCGGCAGGGTCCACACGCCGTTGGGATGGTCCTTGCTGTCCTTCGGGTTGGCGTTGACCTCGCTCTTGCCGTCGAGTTGGAAGCCGGCGGCCTCGGCCATCGCGATCACCTGCGCCTCGCCGACGTAGCCCGACTTGTCGTCCGCCGGCACGTCGGCCGCGGCGCGGTGCTCGACCACGCCGAGCACGCCGCCCGGCTTGAGCACGTCGAAGAAGCCCTTGAACATGCCCTCGGCCTGGCCGCTGCCGCGCCAGTTGTGCACGTTGCGGAAGGTCACCACGAGATCGGCGGAGCCGGCATCGCCGAACGCCGGCGCGGCGGGGTCGTAGCCGACGACGCTGGCGCCATCGAACTGCGCCGGCGCCTCGGCGAAGGTCTTCTCGAGGCCGTCCTTGCCGCGCTGCTGGTAGTCGCGGCTCCGGCCTTCCGGCACCGACGCCGGATCGACGATGGCGGCGATATAGGTGCCGTTGCCGCGCAGGTAGGGCGCGAGGATCTCGGCGTACCAGCCGCCGCCGGGGGTGATCTCGACCACGGTCTGGCCGGGCTGCAGGCCGAAGAAGGCCAGCGTCTCGGCCGGATGGCGGTACTGGTCGCGCGCGCGGTTCGCTTCGCTGCGCCAGTCGCCGGCGATCGCCGCCTGCAGGGCGGCGTCGGGCGCGGTCGTTTCCGCGGCGGATGCGGCGGGCGTATCGGCGGCGGACGCCGCGAGGCCGGTCGTGGCCAGCGCGAGCGCCAGCAGGGAGGTTGCAAGGACGGCGGTGGTGGGCAGGGTGCGGCGCATCGGGATCTCCCGGCGGGAACTGGAACGCGAAGCCTGCCACATCGCCGCGTCGGGCGTCGTCATGGCGCCGCTTCCGCGACGTGCCGCGCGTGCTCGTCCGCCTGCACGTGCAGCCAGTCGCGGAACACCTGGAAGCCGTCGTGCGCGCGCGAACGCTCCGGATACACCAGCCAGTGGCCGCTGCCGGTCCTGAGCCGGCGCGCGGACAGCGCCAGCAGCTGCCCGGAATCGAGCAGCAGGCGTGCGCGCGTCATCCGCCCCAGCGCGACGCCGACGCCGGCGAGCGCGGCGCGATGGTGCGCCTCGGTGTCGTCGAGCATCGCCACGTAGCGCGCCGGCGGCGTTTCGCCGACGTGCTCGAACCAGCGGTTCCACTGTCCGTCCGGGTCGCCGACCAGCGGCCACCGCGACAGCGGCGCGGCGCCGACGCCGCCCATGCGCTCGACCAGCGCCGGGCTCGCCATCGGCACCAGCCATTCGTCGAACAGGTGCTCGGCGATCGTGCCCGGCCATTCGCCGCGGCCGACGCGCAGCGCGGCGTCGACGTCCCTGTCGCGCACGAAGTCGGCCACCGCCTCGGTCGACTGCAGGTTGATCTCGATGGTCGGGTGCGCGGCGAGGAAGCCGCCCAGCCGCGGCACCAGCCACGCCGACGCCATCGACGGCAGCACGCTGATCGTCAGCACCTTGCCGCGCGGCGCCGCGAACGGATGCAGCGCGCGGGTGATGGCGTCGAGGTGGGGCGCGATGCGGTCGAGCAGGCGCTGCCCGTCTGCCGTGGCCGACACGCCGCGCGCGTTGCGGACCAGCAGCCGGTAGCCGAGCCGGTCCTCGAGCGCGCGCATCTGGTGGCTCAGCGCGCTGACGGTGAGGTTCAGCGATTCGGCGGCGCGGGTCAGGTTGCCGTGGCGCACGGCGGCGACGAAACCCTGCAGCGCATGCAGCGGAGGCCGGGACATGTGTTGAGGAGAATTCAACTCAAGCTTGCGAACGTTTCGCTTTTTCAGCTTGGATCATGCGCCTATGTTTGATTCCACTCAAGTCGAACGAGGTGGATCATGAACATCTACACCGGGCTGCTGTTCAACCAGGGCCACCTGCAGGATCCGGCATTGGTCCGGTCCCTCGCCCAGGAGACGAACCCGCCGGGCACGGGGGAGGGACCGGCGGATGCGGACCCGCAGCCGCGTCAGGCGCAGGCGCTGCCGGAAGTCCGGCGCCGGCGCGGATGGGTGGAGCTGCAGGGCGCCCTGCTGGCGGCGTTCCGCTGAGCGCATTGCGGGGCGCTCAGCGTTGGCCCCGCGGCTGCAGGTTTCGTCGGTTCGCCGCCCGGCGGGCGCCGGGATCGTTGCGTCAGTGCGCCGACAGCGCGGCGATCGCGGCGTTGAACGTCGCGCTCGGGCGCATCTCCGCAGAGACCCTCGCCATGTCCGGGCGGTAATAGCCGCCGATGTCGACCGGCTTGCCCTGCACGCCGACGAGTTCGGCGAGGATCCTGTCCTCGTTCTCCGCCAGCGCCCGCGCCAGCGGCGCGAACTTCGCCTTCAGGCCGGCGTGTTCGTCCTGCGCCGCCAATGCCTGCGCCCAGTACAGGGCGAGGTAGAAGTGGCTGCCGCGGTTGTCGAGCTCGCCGACCTTGCGCGCGGGCGAGCGGTTCTCGTCGAGGATCCTGCCGTTGGCCTCGTCCAGCGCCCTGGCCAACACCGGCGCGGCGGAATTCAGCCAGCGGTGGCTGATGTGTTCCAGCGACGCGGCCAGCGCGAGGAATTCGCCCAGCGAATCCCAGCGCAGGTAGTTCTCCTCCACGAACTGCTGCACGTGCTTGGGCGCGGAACCGCCGGCGCCGGTCTCGAACAGGCCGCCGCCGGCCATCAGCGGCACGATCGACAGCATCTTGGCGCTGGTGCCCAGCTCCATGATCGGGAACAGGTCGGTCAGGTAGTCGCGCAGCACGTTGCCGGTGACCGAGATGGTGTCCTGGCCCTTGCGGATGCGTTCGAGCGAGAACTTCATCGCCTCCACCGGCGGCAGGATGCGGACGTCGAGCGCGTCGAGCGTGTGCTCCCGGAGGTACTGCTCGACCTTGGCGATCACCTGCGCGTCGTGCGCGCGGTCCTTGTCGAGCCAGAACACCGCCGGCGTCTGGCTGATGGCCGCGCGGTCGACCGCGAGGTTCACCCAGTCCCGGATCGGCGCGTCCTTGGCCTGGCACATGCGCCAGATGTCGCCGGCCTCGACCGCGTGCTCGAACACGGCGTCGCCGTTGCCGTCGGTGACGCGGATGGTGCCGTCGCCCGGCGCCTGGAAGGTCTTGTCGTGGCTGCCGTATTCCTCGGCCTTCTGCGCCATCAGGCCGACGTTGGGCACGCTGCCCATCGTCGCCGGGTCGAAGGCGCCGTGCGCCCGGCAGTCATCGATCACCGCCTGGTAGATCGTCGCGTAGCAGCGGTCTGGGATCACCGCCTTGGCATCCTGCAGCTTGCCCTCGGCGTTCCACATGCCGCCCGAATCGCGGATCATCGCCGGCATCGAGGCGTCGACGATCACGTCGGACGGCACGTGCAGGTTGGTGATGCCCTTGTCGGAGTTCACCATCGCCAGCGCAGGGCGCTGCGCGTACAGCGCGGCGATGTCGGCGACGATCGCGTCCTGCGTCGCCTGCGGCAGCGATTGGATGCGCGCGTACAGGTCGCCGATGCCGTTGTTCGGGTTGAAGCCGGCCTGCGCGAGCGCATCGGCGTGCTTGTCCAGCACCGGTCCGTAGAACTCGCCCACCACCACGCCGAACATGATCGGGTCGGAGACCTTCATCATCGTCGCCTTGAGGTGCAGCGAGAACAGCACGCCCCTGGCCTTCGCGTCCTCGATCTCCCGCGCCACGAACGCGGCCAGCGCCCTGCGCGACAGGCGCGCGGCGTCGACGATCTCGCCGGCCTGCACCTTCAGCGTTTCCTTCAGCACCTGCGTGCCGCCATCCTTGCCCTCGAACGTGATCTTCAGCGTGTCCGCCGCCGGCATCGTCGCCGACAGTTCGCTGCCGTAGAAATCGCCCTCGTCCATGTGCGCGACGTGCGACTTCGACTCCGGCGACCACTTGCCCATGCGGTGCGGATGCTTGCGCGCGTAGTCCTTCACCGGCTTCGGCGCGCGGCGGTCGGAGTTGCCCTCGCGCAGCACCGGGTTGACCGCGCTGCCCATGGCCCGGCCGTAGCGCGCGCGGATGTCCTGCTCGCCCGCGTCCTTGGGCTCGTCCGGATAGTCGGGCAGCGGGTAACCTTGGGCCTGCAGCTCCTTCACCGCGGCCTTGAGCTGCGGCACCGAGGCGCTGATGTTGGGCAGCTTGATGATGTTGGCGTCCGGAGTCTTTGCCAGCTCGCCCAGTTCGGCGAGGTCGTCGCTGACCTTCTGCGCGTCCGACAGCAGTTCCGGGAACTGCGCCAGGATCCGGCCCGACAGCGAGATGTCGCGCGTCTCCACCGCGATGCCGGCGGCGCCGGCGAACGCCTGCACGATCGGCAGCAGCGACGCGGTGGCGAGGAACGGGGCTTCGTCGGTGAGGGTGTAGAGGATCTTCGGCGTGTCGGACATGCGGGGACCTGTGGGCGGAAGGGGCGCGATGCCGGCGTGGCGCGCAGGCCATCGGCAAACGGGAACGCCCATTGTCGCGGTTTGCGCGATCGCGGGCAAAGCGCGGTGCATACAGGGCGCGTGCGCCGCGCTTGCTGCAGCGCCGCGATATCGCGCCTGAAGGCGCTCCTACACCCGTTGTCCTGCAGGAGCGCCGTCAGGCGCGACACGATGCCGTTCCGCCGTGGGCCGCCAGGGACATCGGCGTCACGGCACCCAGAAAAAGGGGCCTCTCCCATGTGGGGGAACAACTCCGGAGCGAGGCCTGTCATTTCGACCGCAGGGAGAAATCTTCCTTTCCCCTGCGCCGGAGACGAGATTTCTCCCTGCGGTCGAAATGACAAGGCTAGAAAAAAGGGCGCGGCTGAAGCCGCGCCCTCGTTCTTCGCCCCTGCGGGGAAATTACTTCACTTCGAAATCGCTGGTGTTGACCACGCTGCCGTCCAGCGAGACTTCGACCTTGTACTTGCCGGTCGGCCAGCCGTCGGGCTTGGCGATGTGGAAGTCGGTGACCGCCGGGCCCGCCGGGATGTCCTTGGTCTCCTCGGCCACCGTCTGGCTGCTGTCGACATGGGTCCACTTCGCGGTCAGCCTGCCGGCGCTCGCGCCGTCGGTCGCGACCGAGGCGTGGATGGTGTCGCCGGCGGCGAACGCGGTCAGCGGCGTGGCGATGGTGTTGTTGGCGTCGATGGCGTTGCCCAGCGTCACCGAGCTCACGGTCGCCGGGGCGGACACCGGCGGCAGCGGTGCCGGTTCGACCGCGGCCGGCGGCGGTACGGGCGCGGGCTCTTCCTTCTTCTTGCAGCCGATCAGGGCCACGCTGCCGATGACGGCGACCAGCAAAGCCTGCGACAAACGAGTGCGATTCATGCGAGTTTCCTCAATGGAGATGGTGTTGGAATGCGTCGGCGCGGATCAGGCCGCGGCCGGGTCGTCGGGCGTGCCGTCGCCGTCGGTGTCGATCGCCGGCAGCGTGATCACCTGGCCGGGGAAGATCCGGTCCGGGTTCTCGATCTCGGCGCTGTTGGCCTCATGGATCTGCTTCCAGTACTTGGCCTTGCCGTAGAAGCGCTTGGCGATCTCCGACAGGGTGTCGCCCTTCTCGATCGTGTAGGTGCGCGAGCCGGTGCTGCCCGCGCCGCCACCGGCGACGGTATCCGCGCCGCTGACCACGTTGGAGAAGTCTGGCTTGCCGCCGGCCAGTCCGCCGCCGCCGCCGCCCATGGACTGGGTGTTGGCGCCGCTCTGGACGTTGGAGAAATCGGGTTTCTTGTCGTTGCTCATGTTGGGGCGCTCCTCCCCGGGAATGATGCGTGCGGGAGCGAAAGTGACACGGAGCATGTTAAGGAATCATCGCGACGACGTGCGGATGGGGCCGCCGGTTCAGGTCACTGGCGCAGGTCGCGACGCGGCACCGGCGCGGCCAGGCCGGGCGTCGCGCGCCAGGGGTTGATGTCGAGGCCGCCGCGGCGGGTGTAGCGCGCCTCCACCGACAGCGCCTGCGGGCGGCAGCGTCGGAGCAGGTCGACGAAGATGTGTTCGACGCACTGCTCGTGGAAGCCGGCGTGGTCGCGGAACGAGACGATGTAGCGCAGCAGGCCCGCGCGGTCGATGCGCGGGCCGCGGTAGGCGATGCGGACGCCGGCCCAGTCGGGCTGGCCGGTGACCGGGCAGTTGGATTTCAGCAGGTCGCTGCGCAGGGTTTCCTCGACGAGGTCGCCGGGATCGGCGTGCAGCAGGCCGGCGTCGGGCGGGCCGTAGCCGTCGATCTCCACGTCCAGCGCGTCGATGCATCGCGCATCGTCGTCCCCGCCGAAGGGCGGCAGTCCAAACGCGACGGCTACGTCGGCAGCGGCCGCCTGCGACAGGTCGGCGGCGATGCGCGTGCGCACCGCCTGCGTATCGTCGAAGCGTTCGGCGTTGAGCGAGTTGAGGTAGAGCTTGAGCGATTTCGATTCGACCAGGTTCGGCGAGTCCGCCGGCACCGTGATCGTCGCGGTGGCGACCACCGGCTTGCCGCGTGCGTCCAGCCACGAGAGCTCGTAGGCGTGCCAGCGATCGTGGCCGGCGAACGGCAGCGCGGCGCCGAGGCCGAGCTCGCCGCGCCCGGCCGCGCGCGGGATCGGGAACAGCAGCGATGGGTCGTAGTGCCGCGGGTAGGCGGCTTCGCGGCCGAGCAGGGAGTCTTCGGGGCGGGACATGCCGTCATTGTAAGTGTGCGTGGCGCGACCCGATCGCCGTTGGGAGCCGGAGGGACGCGCCGGGTTCCCGTCTGCCGCGACGCCGGCGCAGTCGCGTCCACCACGCCGGCCTGACGTCAGGAAAAATCGTAGGTCCCGAGCAGGGAGTCCTCCGATTCGAGGAACCTGAGCATCATCGCCTCCATGTCGGCGACGGATGCGGGTGGCGTGCGGATCACCGAATCGATCCGTTTGCCGCGGTCGACGTACGAGGCCGATAGGCCGTGATCCGGATCGAGGCTGCCGCCGACTTCCAGCCAGACACCGGGACGCACGACGGCGAAGACCTGGCTGAACTCGTTGTCCCAATCGACGCTGCGGATCGCGGCCAGCACGCTGGACCGGTCAACGGTCCCGGAGAAGAATTCGTGCTCGGCCCCCATGCCGTGAAGCAGGTGCACGCCGGAGCGGGTTTCCATGGGGTCCGGAGGACCTGCCTCCCCGGGATCGGCCTGCGGCATCAGGGGGCCAAGTGCGGCACGCAGGAAGCGTTCGAAAAGCCCGGGCATCCACGACCGCCTTATTGCCGCACCTGGTGCAGGTAGTCCAGCGCCACCTGCAGCATCGCGCGGAAACCGACGTCCAGCGCGCCTTCGTCGAGGTAGAACTCCGGCGAGTGGTTGCTCGCGGCGGTGGCCGGGTCCTTGCCCTTGGGCGTGACGCCGACGAAGAAGTACAGGCCCGGCACCTCGCGCGCGAAGAACGAGAAATCCTCGGCGCCGGTGATCAGGCCGGGATCGACCACGTTGCCGGCGCCGACCGCCTTTTCCAGGCTGGGCATCATCCGCGCGGTCAGCGCGGGGTCGTTGGCGGTGACCGGGTAGTTGTGGTCGAGCGGGATGCGCGCATCGACCGTCGCGCCGTGCGCGGCGGCCACGTGTCCGGCGACGTTGCGCAGGTCGGCGAAGATCGCCTCGCGCATGCCGTCGTCGAAGGTGCGGATGGTGCCGATCAGCTCGACCGAGTCGGGGATGATGTTGTGGCGGATGCCGCCCTTGACCGCGCCGAAGGTCACCACGGCCGGCAGCCGGGTGATGTCGGTGCGGCGGCTGACGATGGTCTGCGCGGTGGTCACCAGGTCGGCCGCGGCGACGATCGGATCGACGCCGTTCCACGGCCGCGAACCGTGCGTCTGCCGGCCCTTGACCGTGATCTCGAAGGTATCGGACGCCGCCATCAGCGGTCCGGGCCGCACCGCGATCTGGCCGACATTGAGGCTCGAGCCGACGTGCAGCCCGAACACGGCGTCGGGGCGGAAGTCCTTGAACACGCCCTGCGCCAGCATTTCCTCGGCGCCGCCCGCCTCGCCTTCCGGTGCGCCTTCCTCGGCGGGCTGGAAGATGAAGAGCACTTCGCCGGCCAGCTCGTCGCGCATCGCCACCAGCGCCTCGGCCACGCCCATCAGGATCGCCACGTGCGCGTCGTGGCCGCAGGCGTGCATCACGCCGACGGGCTCGCCGCGGAAGGTGGCGGTGGCCTTCGAGGCGAACGGCAGGTCGACGCGCTCGGTCACCGGCAGCGCGTCCATGTCGGCGCGCAGCGCGATGCGCGGGCCGGGCTTGCCGCCCTTGAGCACGGCGGTCACGCCGGTGGTGGCGATGCCGGTTCTGGGTTCGAGCCCGAGCGCGCGCAGGTGGTCGGCGACGAGCGCGGCGGTGCGCGTCTCGCGGTTGCCCAGCTCCGGGTGCTGGTGGATGTCGCGGCGCCATTCCACCACCCTGCCCTGCAGGCGCTGCGCGGCCTCGGCGACTTCGGTGCGCTGCGCGTCCTGCGCGAATGCGGGCAGGGCGAGCAGCAGGCAGCAGGCCAGCGGAAGCGGACGGATCATGGTGGTCTCCCCGGAACGTGAGGCCTGATCATAGTCGCCCGCGCGCGCTGTCGCCGCAGGCTCCGGAAAATCGATGCCCTGCGCGCAACCGTGTAGGAGCGCCTTCAGGCGCGACCCTCGTGACCATGGATCGCGCGAAAGGCATCGCGCCTGAAGGCGCTCCTACAGGGAGGACTCGGGGCCGGCGAGGAAATCGAGAGTGGCCTGCAGCAGCGCGCGCAGGCCGAGGTCGAGCGCGGATTCGTCCGGCGCGTACAGCGGCGAGTGGTTCATCGGCGCATCCGCAAGTTCCACGCCTTTCGGCGTGGTGCCGACGAAGAAGTAGAAGCCCGGCACCACGTTCGCGAACTGCGAGAAGTCCTCGGCGATGGTGTAGCGCGGCACCTCGACCACGTTGTCTTTGCCCGCCGCCTTCTCCAGCGACGGGCGCAGGCGTGCGGTGAGCGCGGGATCGTTGCTGGTCGCAGGCGCGTTGCCGGCGATCTCGAGCGTCGCGCCCGCGCCGCTGGCGGCGGCGAAGTGCTCGGCGGTGCTGCGGAAGCGGCGGATCACATCCTCGCGCACGTCCGGATCGAAGGTGCGCAGGGTGCCGACCATCGTCGCTTCGTCGGGGATGATGTTGAAGCGCGTGCCGGACTGGATCTGGCCCGCTGTCAGCACCACCGGGTGCGCGGTGATGTCGACCTGGCGGGCGATGATCGACTGCGCGCCGAGCAGGATCTGCGCGGCGACGGTGATCGGGTCCACGCCCGCCCACGGCTGCGAGCCGTGCGTCTGCTTGCCGGTGACTTTCAGCGACCACTCGTCGGCGCTGGCCATGAACGGGCCGCTGCGCACGCCGAGCTGGCCGGCGTGCAGCCGCGACCAGACGTGCAGGCCGAGCACCGCGTCCGGCTTGAAGTCGTCGAACAGGCCCTCGTCGAGCATGCGCTTCGCGCCGGCCGCCTCGCCCGCCACCGGCGGGCCTTCCTCGGCCGGCTGGAACACGAACATCACCTCGCCCGGCAGCTCGTCGCGCATGCCGGCGAGCGCTTCGGCCACGCCCATCAGGATCGCCACGTGCAGGTCGTGGCCGCAGGCGTGCATCACGCCGACGGGCTGGCCGCGGTACTCGCCCTTCACGGTGGACGCGAACGGCAGGCCGGTCTGTTCGGTCACCGGCAGCGCGTCCATGTCGGCGCGCAGCGCGATGCGCGGGCCGGGCTTGCCGCCCTTGAGCACCGCGGCGACGCCGGTGACGCCGATGCCGGTGCGCGGCGTCATGCCCAGGGCGCGCAGGTGGTCGGCGACGACCTGCGCGGTGCGGGTTTCGTGGTTGCCGAGTTCGGGATGCGCGTGCAGGTCGCGACGCCAGTCCACCACCTTCGACTGCAGCGCGCGGGCGCTCGCGTCGACGGGGTCGGCCGATTGCGCCGATGCGGCGGCGGGCAGCAGGAACAGCGCGAGCAGCGCGGCGGTGGATCGGATCATGCAGGAGGCCTCGGCCGGATTCGCCGCCATCGTAAGCCAGCCCGGGTCCGGGTTCTGAATGACGGAAGCCGTTTCTGTCGAATGCGCCGGGAGTCGGCCGGTTCCCGATCTCCCGATCGAACGTCATCCCGGCGAAAGCCGGGATCCATTTTGCCGTTGGCCCAGTCGCGGAAAGGCAAAGTCCAAATGGATCCCGGCTTTCGCCGGGATGACGTCTTCAAGGTTCGATGGTGCTTGTCCGCCGGTACCTGGTCCCCGGGAACAGGGATCGTGAGCCCCTACGGGAAGTTGAGCGCCGAGCCGCCGCCCGACGGCGGCGCCGAGGGACGATCGCTGCCGGCATCCGCCGCCATCGGCACCGGTTGCGCCACCGGCTCGCCGCGCCAGCGCCGGGTCGCGCGCTGGAAGAACAGGCTGTTGGGCACGCGCAGCACGCTGTCGCCGCCGGCGGGATGGGTTTCGGCCAGCGTCACGTAGATCAGGTTCATGTCGACCACCCGCCCGCGCAGCCCCGGCTTGTCGCCGCTTTCGACCAGCTCGATGTGGTCGTGCAGCCGGAACGGCCGCGTGATCAGGATCAGGAAGGCGCAGAAGAGGTTGGTCAGCACGCTCCAGGCGGCGAAGAACGCGATCGCGGCGACCGCGGCGAAGCCGGTGAACGCGGTCCACAGCACGCTGCCGGAGACGCCGAAGCGCTCCAGGATCATCAGCAGCGCGCCGAAACCGATCAGGAAGCCGGTGATGCGGCGCGCGCTGATCACGATCTCGATCGGCAGGTCGTAGCGCCGGTCGAGGCGTTTGATCAGCAGCCGCACCAGCCAGCGCAGCACGAACGCGCCGGCCAGGATCGCCAACACCTGCAGCAGCAGGGTGATCTCGCCGAGCCAGGCGTGCAGCCAAGTGGGCAGGTAGGCTTTCATCAGGGGGATCCAGCGGCATGGCGCGCGATGCGGAGGCGTCATTCTAGGGAACCTGTGAACAAGTCGGGACCGTCATTCCGGGCGTAGCGGGGAATCTCGGGAAATCAACGACGTGGATTTCCCGCTGCGCTCGAAATGACCGTTGTCCGGAGGGTCCACCGGGGAGTGGCGGAATGAAGTCGGGGTCGCCGCCAGGCCGGTACCACCCAACGGCACGATGTGCCCGCGGTGCACTTCTTCCGGCTCGCGACGCGTGGAAGAAATTCTTCTCCCAGGAGAGGGAACAACTCCGGAGAAAAGCCTGTCATTTCGACCGCAGGGAGAAATCTCGTCTCCGGCGCAGCGGAAAGGAAGATTTCTCCCTGCGGTCGAAATGACAAGGCTTGGAAAGCTGTCCGTCATCCCCGCGAAGGCGGGGATCCAGCGTCTTTGGCCCGGAAGCAAGATGGATGACCAGCGCTTCGCGCTGTTGAAAAGCGCTTCCCGCCTTCGCGGGATGACGACAAAATGGCCAAGGCCTCCCCGGCGCGCTTGACCCGCCCCCGGCCCGGCGCTACCGTACGTCCGCCGAGGTTACATCGCTGTATCAAGATAGAGCGATGGATTAAAAGGGAAGCCGGTGCGGACCGTTCGCGGTCCCATGCCGGCGCTGCCCCGCAGCGGTAGGTGGAAACGACCCCCGTCACATGCACTGGCACGGCCCTCGGGCCACGCCGGGAAGCGACGGACAGTAGGCGAAGCGCCCGCGCTTCACGTCCACGAGCCCGAAGACCTGCCCCGGCCGGCGCCGCGCCCACATGCGCGGTGCCGTTCGACCTGGGGCCTCCGCGGGGAGGCGATCGGGATCCCGCGCGGCGCATTGCGTGGCCGCGCGCGTCCCTTCGTCCGCATCGCGCAGGTTCCGGTTCGCCCGAGGGGGCGAAGGTCGTCGGCGTGGTGCGCGCCGCTGCGGGATGCCGCGGCGGTCGCCTGCGTCGTTCCTTCGTTCCTCATCCGCCATCGACGCAATGAGGACACGCGACATGACCACCGTGACAACCCTGGGTTTCCCGCGCATCGGCGCCAGGCGCGAGCTCAAGCGCGCACTGGAAGCCCACTGGCGCGGCGAAACCGACGCCGACGCCCTGCAGCAGACCGCCCGCGGCCTGCGCGAGACCCACTGGACGCTGCAGCGCGACGCCGGCGCCACGCAGGTGCCGTGCAACGATTTCACGCTGTACGACCACGTGCTCGACGCCGCCTTCGGCTTCGACGCGATTCCCGAGCGCTACCGCGCGCTGGCCGACGCCGATCCGCTGGCCGGCTACTTCGCGCTTGCGCGCGGCCACCAGAAGGACGGCATCGACCTGCACGCGCTGGAGATGACCAAGTGGTTCGACACCAACTACCACTACCTCGTGCCCGAGCTGCACGCCGGCCAGCAGTTCCGCCTGCGCGGCGACAAGCCGCTCGCGCAGTTCCTCGAGGCCAGGGCGCTGGGCCTGGACGCGCGCCCGGTGCTGCTCGGCCCGGTGAGCTTCCTGCTGCTGGCCAAGACCACCGACGGCAGCGACCGCCTCGCCCTGCTCGACCGCCTGCTGCCGGCCTACGCCGAACTGCTGCAGCAGCTCAAGGATGCCGGCGCGACGTGGGTACAGCTCGACGAGCCCTGCCTGGTGCTCGACCTCGACGAAGCGGCGCGCGCTGCGTATCGCCACGCCTATGACGTGCTGTCCCAGTTCGTGCGCCCGAAGCTGCTGCTCGCCACCTACTTCGGCGCGCTCGCCGACAACCTGCCGCTGGCGGCGTCGCTGCCGGCCGACGGCCTGCACGTGGATCTGGTGCGTGCGCCCGAGCAGCTCGAAGCGGTGCTGGGCCTGCTGCCGGAAGGCTGCGTGCTGTCGCTGGGCCTGGTCGACGGCCGCAACATCTGGCGCAGCGACCTCGACAGGGCGCTGGAACTGGCGCGGCGCGCGCGCGGCCGCCTCGGCGCCGACCGCGTCTGGCTGGCGCCCTCGTGCTCGCTGCTGCACGTACCGGTCGACCTCGACCACGAGAAGGCGCTGCCGGCCGACCTGCGCTCGTGGCTGTCGTTCGCGAAGCAGAAGCTCGGCGAGCTGCGCGTGCTTGCCGACGCGCTCGACGGCAAGCCGGGCGTCGAGGCGCGGCTCGCCGACGCGCGCGACCGCATCGCCTCGCGCAAGGCCTCCGCGCGCGTGCACCGCCCCGACGTCGCCGCGCGCGTCGCCGCGCTGGTGCCGGGCGCATCCAGCCGCCACTCGCCCTACCCGATCCGCGAGGCCGCGCAGGCGCGGCGCTTCGGGCTGCCGGCGTTCCCGACCACCACGATCGGTTCGTTCCCGCAGACGCACGAGGTGCGCGAGGCCCGCGCGCGGAACAAGTCCGGCAAGCTGTCCGACGCCGACTACGACGCCTTCCTCGCCGCCGAGACCGCGAAGTGCGTTCGCCTGCAGGAAGCCATCGGCATCGACGTGCTGGTGCACGGCGAGTTCGAGCGCAACGACATGGTCGAGTACTTCGGCGAGCAGCTCGACGGTTTCGCGTTCACTAGGAACGGCTGGGTGCAGAGCTACGGCTCGCGCTGCGTGAAGCCGCCGGTGATCTTCGGCGACGTCTCGCGGCCGGCTTCGATGACCGTGCGCTGGACGCAATACGCACAGTCGCTGACGCAGCGCCCGATGAAGGGCATGCTGACCGGCCCGGTGACGGTGCTGCAGTGGTCGTTCGTGCGCGACGACCAGTCGCGCGCGGCGACCTGCCGCCAGATCGCGCTGGCGCTGCGCGACGAGGTGCTCGATCTCGAGGCGGCGGGCATCGGCATCATCCAGATCGACGAGCCCGCGCTGCGCGAGGGCCTGCCGCTGCGCCGCTCGGCGTGGAGGCAGTACTTGGACTGGGCGGTGGACTGCTTCCGCATCAGCGCGTCGAACGTGGCCGACGACACCCAGATCCACACCCACATGTGCTACTCGGAGTTCAACGACATCATCGAGGCGGTGGCGGCGATGGACGCGGACGTGATCTCGATCGAGACCTCGCGCTCGCGCATGGAGCTGCTCGATGCCTTCGCGGAGTTCCGCTATCCCAACGGCATCGGCCCCGGCGTCTACGACATCCACTCGCCGCGCGTGCCGACGGTCGGGGAGATGGTCGCGCTGCTGGAGAAGGCGAAGGCGGTGATCCCCGCGCCGCAGCTGTGGGTCAACCCGGACTGCGGGCTGAAGACCCGCGGCTGGCCGGAAACGCGCGCGGCGCTGGAGGCGATGGTCGCTGCGGCGAAGGCCTTGCGCACCGACGCGGCGAAGGCGGCCTGAAGGCCCGTGGGAGCGCCCTCGGGCACGATCGGCCATTCCCGCCAGGCCGATCGCGCCCGGGGCGCTCCCGCGCAAGAGCCCGCGGCAGCCGCGCGGGCGGGACGGTATGATCGGAGGCTTCGGCCCATTTCCCACCCGACAGCACAGGAACACCGACCGTGGCAATCAACCAGCAACAGCGGGACAGGATCGCTTCCGGCCAGGGCTTCATCGCCGCGCTCGACCAGAGCGGCGGCAGCACGCCCAAGGCGCTCAAGCTCTACGGCATCGACGAATCGGCCTACTCCGGCGACGCCGAGATGTTCGCGCTGGTGCATGCGATGCGCAGCCGCATCGTCACCAGCCCCGCCTTCGGCGGCGAGCGCGTGCTTGGCGCGATCCTGTTCGAGCGCACCATGGATGACAGCTTCGCCGGCAAGGACGCAGTCGCCTACCTGTGGGAAGACAAGGGCGTGGTGCCGTTCCTGAAGATCGACAAGGGCCTGGCCGACGAGGCCGACGGCGTGCAGCTGCTCAAGCCGATCCCGGGGCTGTCCGACCTGCTGGCGCGCGCGAAGGCCAAGGGCGTGTTCGGCACCAAGGAGCGCTCGGTCATCAAGGCCAACAGTGCGGCCGGCATCGCCGCGGTGCTCGACCAGCAGTTCGACCTGGGGCAGCAGGTGCTCGACGCCGGGCTGGTGCCGATCATCGAGCCGGAGGTCGACATCAAGGCCGCCGACAAGGAAGCCATCGAGGTCGAGCTGAAGAAAGGGCTGCTGGCGCGCCTGGACAAGATCGATCCGGAGACGCCGGTCGTGCTCAAGCTCACCCTGCCGAGCGTGGACGGGTATTTCCGGGAGCTGGTGGACCACCCGAGCGTGCTCAAGGTGGTGGCGCTGTCGGGCGGCTATAGCCGCGACGACGCCAACGCGAAGCTGGCGAAGAACCCCGGCGTGATCGCCAGCTTCAGCCGCGCGCTGACCGAAGGGCTGAGCGCGCAGCAGGACGATGACGCATTCAACCAGGCGCTGGATGCGGCGATCGAATCGATCTATCGCGCTTCGATTGCCTGAGCCTGGTTGGGGTGCACGGGAAGCCGGCGCGGATGCGCCGGCTTTTTCATGGGTGCTGGTTGGGGGCGGGAAGGTCGCGCTTTCGACAGGTGATCCTGGCGCATTGGCCCCCACCCCAGCCCTCCCCCGCAGGCGGGGGAGGGAGCAGGAGCGGCGCATGCTTTTCGCTCCCTCCCCCGCCGGCGGGGGAGGGTTGGGGTGGGGGCAAGCCGAAGCCATTCCCGCCAACCCGTCATGACCGCCTGCTACGCTGGCACCGAGGCCCGCATCGATGCCTACCTTCCCCGCCACCACCGCCCTGCTCGTGATCGACCTGCAGCCGGACTTCATGCCCGGCGGCGCGCTGGCGTGCCATGAGGGCGACGCCATCGTGCCGGGCATTGCCGCCCTGCTGGCGTCGCGCCGCTACCAAACCGTGGTGGCCACCCAGGACTGGCATCCGCCCGGCCACGCCTCGTTCGCCTCCAGCCACCCCGGCCGCGCGCCGTTCGAAACCATCGAACTGCACGGCCAGCCGCAGGTGCTCTGGCCCGACCACTGCGTGCAGGGCACGCCCGGCGCCGCGCTCGATCCGCGCGTGGACTGGCGCGCCGCCGACCTGATCCTGCGCAAGGGAACGAACCCGCAGGTCGATTCCTACAGCGCCTTCCGCGAGAACCACGGCCCCGGCGGCACCCGTCCGTCGACCGGACTGGCCGGCTGGCTGCGCGAGCGCGGCATCATCGAGGCGCACCTGTGCGGACTGGCGCGCGATTACTGTGTGCTGTGGTCGGCGCAGGACGCGGCGGAGGCGGGATTGCGCGTGCGCTTCCTGTGGGACCTGACCCGGCCCGTCACGCCGGAAGGCGATGCGCCGACGCGCGAGGCGCTGCGTACCGCGGGCGTGCTGTAGGAGCGGCTTCAGCCGCGCCCGGGCGTTCGACGCGCCCGGACAGTGGTCGCGCCCGAAGCACTCCTACAGGAAACCGGCTGGGCCGGCGGGCGCCGAGCAATGCCCCGCCTCAGCGGAACACCACCGTGCGATGCCCGTTGAGCAGGATGCGGTGCTCGACGTGCAGCCGCACCGCGCGCGCCAGCACGCGCGACTCGACGTCGCTGCCGATGCGGATCAGCGCGGCCGGCGTCATCGCGTGGTCGACGTGGGCCACGTCCTGCTCGATGATCGGACCCTCGTCGAGGTCGCGGGTCACGTAGTGCGCCGTGGCGCCGATGATCTTGACCCCGCGCGCGTGCGCCTGGTGGTAGGGCTGTGCGCCCTTGAAGCTGGGCAGGAAGCTGTGGTGGATGTTGATCGCGCGGCCGGCGAGCGCGTCGCACAGCCGTGGCGAGAGGATCTGCATGTAGCGCGCGAGCACGACGAGGTCGATGCGCTCGCGTTCGACCAGGTCGAGGATCTGCTGCTCCTGCGCCGGGCGATTGCCGGCATCGACCGGCAGGTGGTGGAACGGCACGCCGTAGGACGCGGCCAGCGATGCGTAGTCGGCGTGGTTGGAGGCGACCGCGGCGATGTCCGCGCGCAGCTGGCGACCGTGGGTGCGGAACAGCAGGTCGTTGAGGCAGTGGCCCTGCCGGCTGACCAGCACCAGCAGGCGCGCGCGCTTGCGCGTATCGTGCAGCTGCCAGTCCATCGCGTGCGCGGCGGCCAGCGGCGCGAAGGCCGTGTGCACGGCGTCGATCCGCGTCGCATCAGGCGTGTCGAAGTGCACGCGCAGGAAGAAGCGCCCCGACTCCGAATCGCCGAACTGCTGTGCGTCGAGGATGTTGCAGCCGTGCTCGAACAGCAGCGACGAGACGCGGAAGACGATCCCGGTGCGATCGGGACAGGACAGGGTGAGGATGTGGTCGCGGGGCATCGGCGGCGGCGCGGTGGCGATCGCGCGACTATGTCACAGCCCGCGGCGCGGCCGGGCGATCCGTTTCCGGTGCAACCAGGGGGCGACGTTCGCTTCGACGCTGCCGCCGCGCCCCGACGTGGTCATTGTCTTCCCACCGCGGCAGTCCACCCTCGAAGCTGTCATCCCGAGCCCTTTGGCTTCGCACAGGGCAGGCTCTGCGAGGGGGCTGCTGTCCCCGCACGGTGAAGCGAGATCCCTCGCCACGCTCGGGATGACAGGCATGGACGGGTACGGGCGCAGGTCATCGCACGGAGCTTGGAGTTCGCAGACTCACCCCAACGATGGGTCCGGGAAACCAGGCGGACGAAATGCGACCGGTTGGGATGGCCGCTCCGTGGCCTACAGCCCCGTCCGCCGCTTCACTGCATCCTCGTGCAGCGACTCGTTGAGCTGGTCGACGATGGTCGTCCACCTCGCGTCGGCCCTCAGCTGCTCCGCCAGGAACTGGCGCTGGCCATCGTTCCAGAATGGCGCCTCGGCGATGTGCACATCGGCCGGCAACTGGTGCCGGCTGATGAAGTCGGCGATCGCGTGGTCGTCGGCATCGAGCCGAGCTGCAGGAACAGGTTGCCCATCCTCGGTTCGGTGTCGTCCATCGTGCGTGCCCCGCGGCCTGCGTTGAATTCGTGCGCATCCTGCCACGATGCCGGTCGATGCGGCGCAAACGACCGGCGGCCAGGCTCAGGCGATCGCACCCGGCAGCGCGGGCACCCGCGTCGGCGCCCCGCCCTCGTCCAGCGCGATCATCACGAAGCGCCCGCGCGTGCACAGCTCGCGCCTGCCGCTCAGCAGGTCCTCGGCCACCACGTCCACCTGCACCTGCATCGAGGTGTTGCCGACCTCGACCACGCGCGCGACGGTTTCGACCAGCTGGCCCTGGCGGATCGGCAGGCGGAAGTCGACCTGGTCCGAGCGCGCGGTGACCACGGTGCGGCGCGCATAGCGCGAGGCGGCGATGAAGGCGGCCTTGTCCATCCACGCCAGCGCCTGGCCGCCGAACAGGGTGCCGAGGTGGTTGGTGTGGTCCGGGAACACGATCTCCAGCATCCGCGCCTCGGTCGCGGGCGTGTCCGGCGCGGGCGTCATGCCGCGGATTCGGCGGGTTCGTCGAGATAGAGACCCACCGCCTGCGCGATCTGTCCGGGTGCCTGGAAGCCGGCAAGGCGCCTGGCCTCGCTGCCGTCGCGGAACAGCGACAGCGTCGGCGTCTGGCGCAGGCCGAGGTCGCGGAAGAAGTCCTCGCCGACGATCTCCATCTTCACCTTCAGCAGCACCAGGCCCTCTGCGGCCTCCTCGCCTGCGAACTTCTGCAGCGACATGTCCAGCATCCGGCAGCCGGGGCAGTCGTCCTTGTAATAGTCCACCAGCAGGCGCGGGTGCGCCTGGAGGGCGGCGTGGTAGTCGTCAGGCGACGCGGCGTGCAGGGTCAGCATGGTCATGGGTCTCGGTGGAATCCAGGATGTGGTCGGTCCAGCGCGCGATCGCCAGCGCATCGCGTTCGCCGTGCGGCATCTGCTCGATCTCCAGCCGCGGATGGCGCGAGCCGAAGAACGTGGCCATGCGCCGCACCGCGCCGCAGTAGTACTCCTCGCCCCACTGCGTCTCGCCGGTGCCGAACACCGCGAGCCGCTCGGGCTTGCCGACCGCTTCGACCAGCTCGGCGATGAAGCGCTTCATCTCCGGCGGCGTGCGGCCGGCGTTGTCGGACCACGAGCCGAGCAGGTACAGGTCGTGGCGCGGGTCCGGGCCGGCGGCGGCGAGGGTCTGGACGTCGGCGTCGATCCAGCTCACCGCGTGCCCGCGCTCCTCGCAGCGCGCGCGCACCATCCGCGCGAGGTCGCGCGTGTTGCCGCTGAGGGAGGTGAAGGCGAGGAGGATGCGCATTGACGGCTGGGATTAGGAATTCGGGATTCGGGATTCGAGAAAAAGCGGGTTCGGGATCGCGCTCCGGCGGCAGCTCTCCCCAATCCCCAATTCCGAATCCCGAATTCCGGCTTTACAAATCATCGAAGCCGTTGTCGGAATTGGTCTTCTTGTAGCTGGCGTTGCGCATCTCGAAGAAGTCGGTCTTGGTCTCGGTGAAGTTGTCGGCGTAGGCCTTGATCCACGGCATCACGTTGTCGGTGGCGTCCGAATACAGCTTCTCGATGCCGAGCATGCCGGCCATCTTGTTGGCGCGGTACTTCACGTAGCGAATCATCTCGTCGACGTCGATGCCGTCGATGCCGTCCAGCACCTCGCCCGTCCACTGCGTCTCCAGCGCGATCGCGTGCTCGAAGGCCTGGTGCACGTAGTCGGTCAGCTCGTCGGTCTGCAGCTCCGGGTTCTCGCCGACGATGGCGCGGATCACCTCGCTGATGAACTTGGTGTGCGCCAGCTCGTCGCGGTTGATGAAGCTGATGATCTTGCCGGTGCCGGTCATCCGGTTCTGGCGGACCAGGTTGTAGAAATAGGCGAAGCCGGAATAGAAGTTGATGCCCTCCAGGATCGAGGACTGGATCAGCGAACGCAGCAGGGTCTCGGCGGTCTTCTCGCGCATGAAGTCGTCGTAGGACGCCATGATCGGCGCATTGCGCGCCACGATCGTGGGATGCGTGCGCGCGAGTTCGAACACGCGGTTCTGGTTTGCCAGGTCGGTGATCGAGGCCAGCACGTAGCTGTAGCTCTCGTTGTGGATCACTTCCTGCTGGCCGATGATCGCGGCGTTGGCATGCGCGGCCGGGTCGGTGATGTACTCGGCGACGTTGTAGATGAAGCGCGTCTGCGGCGAGTCGAGCGTGGCCAGCAGGCCGATGATCGAGTCGTAGGCGTTCTTCTCGCGCGCCGAGAGCTCGCCGTACTGCTTGGCGTCGCCCTTCATGTCGACCTCGTCCGGGATCCAGAAGTTGGTCGAGAGCTCCTTGTAGGCGCGGTAGAACGACGGGTACGGGATGTCGTTCCAGTTGAGGATGCCGCTGGTCTTGCCGTTGATGATGCCGGTCGAGCGGTTCGGGTGGCGCGGCTCGAGGATCCTGATGCGGTCCAGCGGCGTGGCGGTCAGTGGTGCGGTGGCGGACATGTTGGCTTTCTCGTGTTTCTTCTGCGCAGCGACGCAAAGCGTTCTGGAGAAAAGCCCCCCTGAGTCAGGGGGGCGCGCCGAAGGCGCGGGGGTGTGGAGGCCGATGATGCAGGGTCCACGGTTCGCGTCGCGAACCGTGGAAGCGAAAGCGCGAATGCGCTTTAGCTACTGCACCACTCGCACTCGGCGATGTCGATGTCGTTGGAACGCACGTAGTAGGTGGTCTTCAGCCCTTCGCGCCAGGCGGTCATGTGCAGCTCCAGCAGGGTGCTGGCGCGGATGGTGCTGGGCACGTAGAAGTTGAAGCTGATCGACTGGTCGACGTGGCGCTGGCGGCGCGCGTTCTGGCGCACGCTGGCGAACTGGTCGACCTTGTACGCGCCCTTCTCGTAGTAGGGCCAGGTCTCCAGCGACAGCCCCGGCGCGGCGACCGGGCGGCGGTAGTCCTTCTTCTCCTCGTAGTAGAACGCGGAGTAGATCGGGTCGATCGAGGCGGTGGAGCCCGCGATCTGCGCGGTCGACATGTTCGGGGCGACCGCCATCAGCCAGCCGTTGCGCACGCCGTTGACCGCGACCTGCGCCGACAGCTCCAGCCACTGCGGGCTGTTGTAGTCGCGGGCGCGGAAGTACTCGCCGTTGTGCCAGTCGCTGCCGGGGAAGGCGCTGTAGGTGCCCTTCTCCCTGGCCAGCTCCATGCTCGCCTGCACGGTGAGGAAGTTGATCCGCTCGTACAGTGCGTCGCTGTAGTCCTCGGCCTCCTTCGTGTTCCAGTGAATGCCCTTCTGCGCCAGCAGGTGGTGCCAGCCGAAGGTGCCCAGGCCGATCGCGCGGTACTTGCGGTTGGTGATCGTCGCCTGCGGCACCGGCAGGTCGTTGAGGTCGATCACGTTGTCGAGCATGCGCACCTGGATCGGGATCAGGCGCTCGAGCACGTCGGTGATCAGGTCGCCCTGGTCCTCCTGCGGCAGCACGGCGCGGCCAAGGTTGACCGAGGACAGGTTGCAGACGACGAAGTCGCCGGCCTGCTTGGTGGTGACGATCTGGTTGCCCGAGATGATCTCCTGCATCATCCGCGTCGGACTCATGTTCTGCAGGATCTCGGTGCACAGGTTCGACGAGTACACCATGCCGGCGTGCTTGTTCGGGTTCTTCCGGTTGACCTCGTCGCGGTAGAACATGAACGGGTTGCCGGTCTCGAGCTGGCTGACCATGATCCGCTTGAAGATGTCGATGGCCTTGACGGTCTTGCGCGCGATGCGCTCGTCGTTGACCACCTCTTCGTACTTCCTGCGGAAGCTGCCGTTCGGATCGCCCCGCTTCTCGTCGAAGAAGTCCTGCAGGTACCAGCCCTTGACCCGCTTCACCTCGTGCGGGTCGAACAGGTACCAGTCGCCGCGGCGCTCGACGGCTTCCATGAAGAGGTCGGGGATGCAGACCGAGGTGAACACGTCGTGCGCGCGCAGGCGCTGGTCGCCGTTGTTCAGGCGCAGGTCGAGGAAGGCCTCGATGTCGCGGTGCCAGATGTCGAGGTAGACCGCGACCGCGCCCTTGCGCTGGCCGAGCTGGTCCACCGACACCGCGGTGTTGTTGAGCTGCTTGATCCACGGCACCACGCCGCCGGACGAGCTGGGCACGCCGCGGATCGCCGAACCCGACGAACGGACGTAGCCCATGTACGCCCCGACGCCGCCGCCGCCCTTGGACACGCGCGCGATGTCGGTGTTGGAGTCGTAGATGCCCTGCAGCGAATCGTCGACGGTGTCGATGAAGCACGACGACAGCTGGCCGCCGATCTTGCCGGCGTTCTGCAGCGTCGGCGTGGCCACGGTCATGTACAGGTTCGACAGCGCCCAGTAGGCCTCGCCGACCAGCTGCATGCGGCGCTCGCGTGGCTTCTCGTCCTGCATCAGGTACAGCGCGATCGTCAGCCAGCGCTCCTGCGGCAGTTCGTAGACCGCGCGCGAGGTGTCGGTGGCGAGGTAGCGCGTGGCCAGCAGGTACAGGCCGTTGTAGGCGAACAGCTTGTCGCGCTCGGGGTCGATCATCTTCCCGGCCTCGACCAGCTCCTCCTTCGAGTACGCGCGCAGGATGTCGTTGGAATAGACGTTGCGGTCGGCCAGGCTCTCCTGCAGGCCGACGTAGGAGCCGTATTTCTGTTCGGTGTCGTAGAAGCGGTTGCGGCTGGCGCGCTTGTACAGGCGGTGCAGGTACAGGCGCGCGGCGAAGATCTCCCACTCCGGCGCGGCCACGTCGACACGGGCCTCGGCCTCGCGGATCAGGTGGTCGACGAGGTCGTCGGCGTTGACGGCCTCCTTGCGCTCGACGAAGCCGAACACGCTGCGCTTGTAGTCGGCGATGTCGAGCTGCGGGAATTCGGCGTGGACGCGGTCGATGGCGCGCTCCAGGCGCGCGCGGTCGTAGGGGATCCGGCGGTTGCCGGCTTCCTTGGTGATCCAGGTGGCCACGTCCTGGTCGGCGGTGGCGGTGTCGGGCATGTCGGTGGCTCTCGGCGCCGGGATCGCGTCGTCGGCCTCGACCGCCTCTGGGGCGGGGGCGGCGGGCTTCGCGGCCGGGGTTGCTGCGGTGGCTGCGGCGGCGTCCGCCGCCGTCGGTTCGATGGCCGGCTCTGCGGCCGGGGTGTTGTTGTTGCTCATGCGTCCTCCACGCGTCGCGCACACGTCCGGCCTGTCCCCCGCAGGCGGAGGCCCGGATCGTCAGGTTGGAAAAGCGGCGTCGCAAAAGCGGGGACTGCGCGAACGGCGCCCCGGTCCTGCGTCGCCAGCCCTCTCCCCCCGGAGATCCCGCGGCCGGCACCGCGCGGCGTGCAAACGCGCGGCTGTCGGCAGGTCTTCGGACTCACGGGCACGGAAGGCAGGCCTTCCACCTTGTCCGCCGCTTCCCGGAAGCCTTCGCTCCAGTGCTGATGGCGGGTTCGTTCCCGTTTACCGCTGCGGGGCAGTGCCGGAATGGCCTCGGACCCTTGCGGGCGGGGCGTCACCGGCTTCCCTTTTCATCCTCCGGCGTGGGGCTGGAGGAACCGACGGACACAACATAATGGGGTGTCACAGAACCGTCAACACCAAATGTTGTGTGGAACAGAAATATTCATTCGCAACCTTGTTCCACGGAGCCGGACGATGGAAAGCCGGGCAAAACCGGGGTCAGAGTGTGGTTTCCCCAAGAACCTGTCATTTCGACCGCAGGGAGAAATCTCCCATCCGGCGCGCGGGAAGAAGATTTCTCCCTGCGGTCGAAATGACACGCCCCGCGGTCGAAATGACATGGACAAGGATGCGACCGCGACCGTGGAAAGGGACAGGGACACGGGACGGGGATGCGGACGCGGGCGACAGGACTGCGCTCAACGCATGGCCTGGCGGCGGGGTCCGCGGCGGCGATCCAGTCCGTCCCGGATCGCCGGCCGCAGGGCATTCGCCACTCGAACCGGTGATCAGGCCTGGGTCGGCCTGGCGGCCAGCGGATAGCCGCTGAACGGCTTGACCTCGTCCATCAGGAACTGGGAGACGATCTTCTCCACGCCGTAGTTGCCGCCGAGCAGGGCGCGCGCGATGTCCTTCCACTCGTGCACGTCGTTGACGATCACCCGCATCATGTAGTCGTAGTCGCCGCTGATGCGGAAGGCCTCGACCACCTCGGGCATCTGCTGGATGCGGGCGTCGAAGTCGTCGAACTCGTTGAGCGCATGGCGCTTGAATGCCACCTGCGCGACCACGATCGTCGCCGAGCGGATGCGGTCGACCGCGACGTGGGCGCGGTAGCCGCTGATCAGTCCGCGCGCCTCCAGCGCGCGCACGCGGCTCAGGCAGGCACTCGGCGACAGCGCGATCCGGTCGGCCAGCGCCTGGTTGGTGATCCGCGCGTCCTGCTGCAGCACGTTGAGGATCTTCAGGTCGATGCGGTCGAGCTTGCGGGAGGCCATCGCGCTGCCGGGTGCGGGATCGATCGGCGCAGTGTAGGCGGCGCAGCGCCGCCGCCGCACGCGCCGCAGATCCTGCAGATTTCGCCGCCGTCGACCGGACATCCTGCGGTTCTCGCGCGACCGTGGCGCAGGATCGCAGACGAACCTGGCGGAAATTCCCTGTATTTCATGGTGTTGCGCCGATCGCGACGGGGCGTGGGCGCTGTGGACAGGGCCACGGGGATGCGCGCTAGATGGGGCGGAATCGACCATCCGCCGCGGTGCCGTCGCATGTCGAGCCGACACCGTCCACGCCGTCGCCAGGAGAACGCCATGTCCACGCCGTCGCGCCACCCGCTGTGCCTTCCCATCCGATTCGCGCTGCTTGGCCTGCTGGCGTCGGGCGGCGCCTGGGCACAGGAGACCACCGCGGACGAGGCGCCGGCGACCGACGCGCGCACCCTCGACCGCATCATCGTCACCGCGAACAAGCGCGAGCAGTCGGTGCGCGAGGTGTCCGGCTCGGTCTCGGCGGTCACCAGCCAGCAGCTGCAGGACCTGGGCGCGCAGTCGCTGGGCGACTACATCCAGAAGACGCCGGGCGTGGTGTTCAACAGCTACCAGCCGGGCGTCTCGCACGTGGTGGTGCGCGGCATCGCCACCAGCGCCGGTAACGTGCAGGGGCAGCCGACCACCGGCTACTACCTCAACGACGTGCCGCTGATCGAACCGGGCTGGACCATCGCCATCCCCGACATCGACACCTTCGACCTCAACCGCGTCGAGGTGCTGCGCGGCCCGCAGGGTTCGCTGTTCGGCTCGGCGTCGATGGGCGGCGCGGTCAACTACATCGCCAACACCGCCGACGCGTCGGGCTTCGACGCCGCGGTGGAGGCCGGGGTATCGAGCACGAAGAACGCCGATATCGCCCATTCGCTCAAGGGCATGATCAACGTGCCGGTCAAGGAGGGCGTGTTCGCGGTCCGTGCGGTCGCGCAGGTCCGCGAACAACCCGGCTATCTCGACAACACCGGCACCGGCGTCGAGGGCGCCAACGACCTGTCGGTGTCCGGCGGCCGCCTGTCGGCGGTGCTCACGCCCAACGACGGCACCACGCTGACCTGGCTGAGCCTGCTGCAGACGATCGATTCGGACGACGGCGCCTACCGCAATCCGGCGCTGGGGGACCTGGTGCGCCAGACCCTGGTCCCGGAGTCCACCGATACCGAGATCACCGTGCACAGCCTGCGCCTGGACCAGGACTTCGGCTGGGGCACGCTGACCGCGCTGGCCTCGCACCAGGACAAGTCGCAGGACTGGCGCATCGACTTCCCCTACCTGGACTACTACAACGGCGCGCTCGGCACCGACTCGGACGGGCCGCTGTACATCAACAGCGGCGGCGAGAGCACCGGCAAGAGCTTCGAGCTGCGGCTCGCGTCCAACAGCGGCGGGCGCTTCGAATGGCTGGTCGGCGCGATGCTGTTCGACACCGACAAGGACCTGTACGAACAGCTCGCCGCGCCCGGCTTCGCCGCGGCGCTGGACGCCTCGACCGACCCGCGCTTCGGCCCGGGCACCGGCGCGGTGGTGTCGCCGGACGGCGACGTCTTCAACGCCTTCTACGCCAACGTGTCCGGGCGCGAGAAGGCGCTGTTCGGCGAGGCTTCGATCCACTTCAACCCGCAGTGGTCGCTGACCCTGGGCGGGCGCGCGTTCGAAACCCGGGTCGAGGAAACCAGCTGGACCGTGGGCGTGGACGTCTATCCCGAGGCGTCGGTGGTGACCGGCGTCAGGAACACCAGCGAGAGCGGCTTCAACCCGAAGGTCGCGCTGACCTGGCGGCCCGACGGGCGGTTCATGGTCTATGCGCTGCGTTCGGAGGGGTTCCGCTTCGGCGTACCCAACAACGCCAGCGTCACCGAGCACGCGATCCCCGACGGCTCGCGCAGCGATTCGCTGGTCAACTACGAGCTGGGGTTCCGCGGCGACTTCGCCGACGGCCGGCTGCTGCTGGACGCGACCGCGTTCCTCGTCGACTGGTCGGACATCCAGCTGCGCCTGCAGACGCCCGAGCCGGTGATCAACTATTCGGGCAACGGCGGCAAGGCCTCGAGCAAGGGCATCGAGCTGTCGGCGCAGTGGCGGCCTTCGGCATCGTTCGACTGGACCGCCAGCGCGACCTGGCAGCGCGCGCGGCTGGACGAGGACGTCTACATCGAGTGGTACGGCACCGCGCCGAAGGGCTCGCGCCTGCCCGGCTCGTCCGACTGGTCGGTGAGCAACGTGCTGAGCTGGCACTTCGACGGCGCCCGTGCGCCGACCCTGATGCTCTCGCACAGCTACCTGTCCGAAGGCATCAGCGACCTCGGCTCCGCGGTGCCGGGCGTCACGCCCAACGAGCAGGGCGACTACCACCTGCTCGACGCGCGCTTCCGGATGAGCTTCGGCACCACCGACGTCACCCTGTTCGGCAGCAACCTCGCCGACGAGCGCGGCGTGACCCGGACCGTGTCCGAGTCGCATGGCCTCGGCCAGGGCATCGCGCGTCCGCGCACGTTCGGCGTGACCGTGCACTGGCGCTACTGAGCGATGCATCCGCGGCGGCAGGCCCGGGAAGACGGCGGCGACGCGATGCGCGCGGACGATGCGTTCGAGTTGGGACGGCTCGATGCCTGCGCGCAGGCGGGGCTGGTGGCGTCGGGCGAGGTCGCGGCGCATGAACTGGTCGAGGCCGCGATCGTGCGCGCCGATGCGCTGGATCCGTCGCTGCGGGCGCTGAGCCACCGCGACTTCGCCGGCGCGCGCCGGCGCGCGCAGGCACTCGACAGTGCCGCCGCGCGCCCCGCCTTCGCCGGCGTGCCCTGGCTGGCGAAGGATTCGCTCGACTATCCGGGCATGCCCTCGCGCGGCGGCTCGCGCAGCCGCGGCGACGCACCGGCGACGCAGGCTCCGCCCTACGTGCAGCGGCTCGATGCGCAGGGGCTCGTCGCGATCGGCAAGAGCGCGATGCCCGAGTTCGGGCTGATGCCCTCGACCGAGCCGCTGCTCGGCCCGGTGACCGGCAACCCGTGGTCGCCGGCGCATTCGCCCGGCGGCTCCAGCGGCGGCGCGGCGGCGGCGGTCGCGGCGGGCATCGTGCCGCTGGCGCACGGCAGCGACGGCGCCGGTTCGATCCGCATGCCGGCGGCGTGCTGCGGCGTCGTCGGGCTCAAGCCCGGCCGCGGCGCGGTGGTGCAGGTACGCGCGCGGCATGCGATCGAAGACTTGTTGGTGTCGGACGTATTGCTCTCGCGCAGCCTGCGCGACAGCGCGTGGGCGTTCGCTGCGGCGCATCCGGATCCCTCGCGCGCGATGGTGCGCGGGCCGTCGCCACGGCGGCTGCGCATCGCCGTGATCGAGCCCAACCTGCGCGGCGATGCGCCGCATCCGGATGTGGCCGAAGCGCTGCGCCACGCCGCCGACCTGTGCGCATCGCTCGGCCATCGCGTCGAAGCCGCACGCTGGCCGTTCGACGGTGGCGCGCTCGATGCGACCCTGAAGACGCTCTGGTCGCGGCTCGCGGCGGATGCCGTGGAGACCGCCGCCGCCCGCGGAAACGTCGCGACCGTGCGGCAGCTCGAGCCCTGGACGCGCGACCTCGCGCGCTGGCACCTCGAACACTGCGGCGTCGATGCGCTGGAGCACGCGTACGCGCACCTGTCCGCGCTGCCGGCGCTGTTCGCCGACCTGCACGCGCACTGGGACGCGATCCTGTCGCCGGTGGTGCGCACGCCGCCGCCGCCGCTGGGCCGGCTCGCGCCGGACCGCGACTTCGACGCGCTGTTCGACGACCTGTTCGACTGGATGTCCTACACCCCGATCCAGAACCTCGCCGGCACGCCGGGGCTGTCGCTGCCGCTGTCGCGCAACGCGCAGGGCTTGCCGGTCGGCGTGCAGTTCGTCGCCGACCGCGGCGCGGAAGACGTGCTGCTCGCGCTCGGCTACGAACTCGAGGCTGTCGCGGATTGGCGGCAAGCGTGGCCGCCGCTGTCGGTGCGACCCGGGCACATCAGCACTCCCGCTCCAAGGCGCGAGGCATAGCGATGTCATCCCGAGCGAAGCGAGGGATCTTCTCCCCGGAGACCTCAAGCTCAAGATCCCTCGCTGCGCTCGGGATGACAAGACTATCTTTCCACGAACCTCCGCACCGCATTGCGCCGCAAGCAGCGGGGCATCGATCCGAAAGGGAATGAAGGAGACTCCACCACCATGACCAGTCGACGCGGATTCCTGTCGGGCGCCGCCGTTGCCGCCGCGGCGCTTGCCCTGCGTCCGCTGCGCGCGCTGGCGGCAGCGACGCGCTGGCCGCTGCCGCCGCAGCATGCGCGCATCCCCGCCGAAGTCGGCCGCTTCGGACACGCGCGCATCGACGACTATGCCTGGTTCCGCCCGAAGGACTGGCTGGCCGTGCTCCGCGACCCGGCCTCGCTGGACGCGCCGATCAAGGCCGTGGTCGAAGCCGAGAACGCGTATGCCGATGTCATGCTCGCGCCGACGCAGGCGCTGCAGGACGAACTGGCGGCACGGATCGCGGCGCTGGAGCCGCTGGGCGCGGCCAGGCTCGAAGTGCGCGCGGGCGATCACCTTTACTACACGCGCCGGGCCGAGGGCAGCGAGTACGCGGCCTATCTGCGGCGTCCGGTCGCCGGCGGCGACGAGCAGGTGCTGCTCGATCCGAACGTCGAGGCCGCGGGCAGCGCCTACTACGCGCTGCACTGGGGCGAGCCGGTGCGCAGCGGCGACGGCCGGCTGTTCGCCTGGGCCGAGGATCGCGTCGGCTCCGGCCAGTACGCGATCCGCGTGCGCGGGATCGACGACGGCCGCCTCGTGTCCGAGGTGGCGGACGCCTACGGCACCTTCGCGCTGTCGCCGGACGGGCGCTGGCTGTATTGGGTCGGCCGCGACGACGTCGGCCGCGCGGCGTCGATCCATCGCCGCGACCTCGCCAATGGCAATGACACGACGATCTTCGAGGAAACCGAGGCCGGCTACTTCCTGCTGATGCGGACCACGGCCTCCGGCCGCTACGTCGTGATGCGCCACTACAACGGCGCGCAGTCGGAGGTGCGGCTGGTGCCGATGGACGCGCCGGAATCGGACCCGATCCTGGTCGAGCCGCGCACGCCGGGCCTGAACTACGACGTCGACGACTGGAACGGCCGCCTGCTGATCCTCACCGACGCCGACGATTCGCCCGACTTCAAGCTGATGCAGGCCGACGCGCAGGCGCCGGGCAAGGCGTACTGGCGGCCGCTGGTCGAACACCGGCCGGGACGGCTGATCGCCGCGCTGCACCCTTTCAAGGATCATCTCGTGCGCGAGGAATGGCGCGACGCCTCGCCGCGGCTGGTGGTGATGGACCGAGAAGGCCGCGAGCGCGAGGTGGCGTTCGACGAACCCGCCTACGCGCTGCGCGTGCCCGCGGCGCAGGACTGGCATGCGGCGTCGCTGGCGTTCGGCTACCAGTCGCCGCGCCTGCCGGAGACCGCGTGCGCGCTCGCGCTGGACGACGGTCGCGTGTCGAAGGCCGCGCCCGCCACCGCCGAAGGCTACGATCCCGATCGCTACGACGTGCGCCGCATTTTCGCGGCCGCGCCCGATGGCGCCGAAGTGCCGATCACCATCCTGATGCGCCGCGGTACCGCGCTCGACGGGCACAGCCCGCTGCTGTTGTACGGCTACGGCTCTTACGGTGCGTCCGTCGAGGCGCAGTTCCAGCCCTCGAGCATTGCACTGGTCGACCAGGGCTGGGTGTACGCCATCGCCCACGTGCGCGGCGGCGCGGAAAAGGGCACCGACTGGTGGCGATCGGTGCTCACGCGCAACAAGAAGACCACGTTCACAGACTTCATCGCCTGCGCCGAGCACCTGGTCGCGCAGGGCTACACCGCGAAGCGGCGCATCGTCGCGCGCGGCATGTCCGCCGGCGGCCTGCTGGTGGGTGCGGCATACGCGCTGCGGCCGGACCTGTGGGGCGGCGCGATCGCCGAAGTGCCGTTCGTCGACCCGCTCAACACCATGGAGCACTTCGACAGCCATCCGCTGGGCGCCGGTGCGATCCCGATCTGGGGCGATCCGCGCATTCCGGAAGACCACGCGGCGATGGCGGCCTGGTCGCCGTACGAGACCCTCGCGCCGGCGGCGTATCCCGCCCTGCTCGCGACCGGCAGCGTCGCCGACGAGCGCGTCGCGTTCTACGAGCCGCTGAAGTTCGCGGTGAAGGCGCGCGCGCTGACCACCGGCAGGCGACCGATCCTGGTCCGCATCGCGATGGCCGCCGGCCATGCCGGCGACAGCGGCGCCAGCGCGGTGCGCGCGCAGGAGGCGCGCCTGCTCGCCTTCGCGGCCTGGGCCGCGGGCGACCGCTGGGGCGACGTGCCGCAGCGGCCGGCGTGAGCGGGATGCATTGATGCGAGGAAGACTCACGTGAAGCCTGAAGGGTCGTCATCCTTCCCGCCGTCATCCCCGCGAATGCGGGGATCCAGCGTCTTGCACAACAGCAAAATGGATCCCCGCGTTCGCGGGGATGACGACGGGGTGCCGCCTCTACTCCCCGCGCATCCGCCGCATCCAGTCGCGCAGCGCCGCATCCTCATGCCCGGCGACGATCTCCGCGAACGCTTGCGCGGTTTCGTCCTGTCCCAGCTTGAACGTGGCGTGCGTGCGGTCGACGTGCGCGCGGAAGGCGATGATGTGTTCGCGCAGCTGCGCGTAGCGCGCGCCCATGCGCTCGACCGTCCACGGCTCGGGCCGGCCGGCCTCGAGGTGCGCGGCCAGCCGTGTCAGCGACGCATCGGTCTCGTCCGGTACGAACTCGACGCGCACGTCGAAGCGCGCCACCGCGTAGTTCCAGGTCGGTCCCCAGTCCTTTTTCGACACCAGCCGCGGCGCGACATAGCCCTGCGGCCCCTGGAACAGCACCAGCGCGCGTGGTGCGGCCTGCAGCGCGGCGAACAGCGGATTGCGGCGCGCGAGATGGCCGAACAGCGAGACGATGTTGCCTTCGTGGTCGCACTCGGCCAGCAGCGGCAGCGGCGCGGCCGCCGCATCGCCGTCGCGCGGCACCACCCACGCCAGCGGGAAGGCCCCGACCAGCGCGAGGATGTCGGCGGGACTGCGCGGATCGAATGGCGAACTCATGCGCGGGCCAGCGTCTGTCGCAGCCAGCCGGCGGCGTCATCGAGCGCGCGATTGGCGAGGTCGGAGATCGACATCGCCTCGAGGAAGCTGTGGGTCGCGCCCGCGTACGCGCGCGCCTCGACCGCGACGCCGGCCGCGCGCAGCGCCTGCGCCATCGCGCGGTTGCCGTCGGCGAGGATGTCGCATTCGGCGATCGCCATGAACGCCGGCGGCAGGCCATGAAGGTCGGCGCGCAGCGGCATCGCCAGCGGGTCCTCGCGATCGGCCGCGCTGCGCAGGTAGTTGTTCCAGAAGCCGCGCATCTCGTCCGCTTCGAGCATGTAGCCCGGGCCATCGTAGCGCGCCCACGACGGCGACGACTCGTCGCTGTAGGCGCCGTAGTTGAGCAGCATCGCCGCCAGCAGCGGCCGTCCCTGCGCGCGCAGCGAGAGCTGGCTGGCGACGGCGAGGTTGGCGCCGGCGGAATCGCCGCCGACCGCGATGCGACCGGCATCGATGCCGAGCGCATCCGCCCGTTCGCGCAGCCATGCGATCACGTCCAGCGTTTCATCGATCGCGCGCGGGAACCGATGCTCCGGCGCCAGGCTGTAGTCGACCGCGACCACCGCCACGCCGGCGCGCGCCGCGTACTCGCGCGCCAGCCGGTCGTGCGTGTCGATGCTGAACAGGGTCCAGCCGCCGCCGTGCAGGTACACCAGCGCCGGCAGCACCCCGTCGCGCCGCGGGCGCAGCACGCGCACGCGCACGCCGTGCGGGCCGACGTGCAGCTCCTCGGTCGCGGCCATCGCAGGCCCGCCGCGCGTCCACTGCTCGCGCACCAGCGCGGTGATGCGCCGGACTTCGTCCAGCGGGGCCGCGTCGAGCTGCGGGAACGCTGCGTAGCCGTCCGTCATCCGCTGGATGAACTCGCGGACCTGCGGGTCGACGTCGTCCTGGCCGCTTGTGCGGGATCGTCCGCTTGCGTCGTGCATGGCGCCTCCTTCGGGACCGCTACGTTAGCGCCCGGCGTGGCCGGATGGCGGTCGGGGCAGGCCGCGGACTTTCGCGGTCGGGCCATGCCGGCGTGCAGCCGGGGCAACAGCAACGAGTCCCGGCGCGCGGCGGCCCGCGTCCCGGGCGCGGGGAGGACGCGGCGATGAACCGCTGCCACGACCAGCCGCTGCAGGCCCGGCCGATGGTCGGGCTGGAGGATGAGTACGCCGCGGGCTTCGTCGAGCCGGGGCACAGCCACGCGCAGGCGCAGTTCCTGTACGCGTCCTCGGGCGTGATGTCGGTGGTCACCCCGGACGCGAGCTTCGTGATCCCGCCGCAGCGCGCGCTGTGGCTGCCGGCGGGGACGATGCACGAGGTCTCGTGCCGCGGCGCGGTCTCGCTGCGCACGCTGTACATCGATCCGGCGCACGACGCCGATCCGCGCAGCTGCCGCGTGCTGGAGGTCTCGGAGTTCCTGAAGGCACTGGTGCTGGAAGTCGTGAAGTTCCCGGCCGGATACGACCTGGACGGGCGCGAGGGCCGCATCGTGCGGCTGCTGCTGGACGAGATCGCGAGGATGCCCGGCGCGCCCTACCACGTGCCGATGCCGACCGATCCGCGCCTGGCGCGGGTGTGCCGCGCGATCATCGAAAACCCCGCCGACCAGCGCGACATCGACACCTGGTCGTCGCGCATCGGCATGAGCCGGCGCACCTTCACCCGCGCCTTCAAGCTCGAGCTCGGCATGGGCTTCGCGCTGTGGCGCCAGCAGGTGCGGCTGATGCAGGCGGTGTCGCTGCTTTCGGCTGGGCGCTCGATCACCTCGATCGCATTCGACGTCGGCTACGAAAGCCCCAGCGCGTTCACGGCGATGTTCCACCGCGCGTTCGGCCAGCCGCCGAGTGCCTACGTCGTGCGCTGAGGCAAACGCCGGCTTTTGCCCCGAGGCATCGCGACACCGACGCAACCGCGCATCATTTCGTCTTGACGAAATGTCATAAGAAAACGCATCCCTCCGCATGGACGGGTGCGGAGCGAGTCCCTAGAGTCGAAAGCGACGGCAGGATGACGCGGCGCAGCAACAGCTGCCGCCGGGCTTAAGACAGCCCACCCCACACTTATCCGGGATGACACCGAATGCATGCAGACACACTTGCAGCGCGTCGCGCGCTGCAGCCGGCCTTGCTCGCCCTCGCGATCGCCGCGGCCATCGTTCCTCCCGCCCATGCGCAGTCGCGGGACGATGCCGCCGCCCCGCCGGCGGACACCGCCGCAGGCGACACGGCCGCACTCGATGCCGTGGTGGTCACCGGTTCGCGCGTGTCCGACGCCTACATCGCCATCGGCACCGACCAGGTGCGCAACACCGTGGCCATCGACCACAAGGCGCTGCTGTCGGCGCCCGCGGGCATTTCCGGCCTGAAGATGCTCGAATCGCTGGCGGGCTTCAACGTCCAGGCCAACGATGCGCTCGGCCTCTACGAATTCGGCAACTCGGTCTTCGTGCGCGCGTTCAACTTCCGCCAGATCGGCTTCGTGCTCGACGGCATTCCCATGGGGCGCAGCGACCAGTTCGGCGGCAGCCCGATCTTCCGCTACGTCGACAACGAGAACACCTGGCGGGTGTCCGCCTCGCAGGGCGCCGGCGACGTGTCCGCGCCCAGCTATGCCTCGCTCGGGCCGATCGTGCAGTACCAGACGCTGGCGCCGGCCGAATCGTTCGGCGCGCAGTTCTCGCAGACCATCGGCGCGGACGATCTCAACCGCAGCTTCGTCAAGATCGACAGCGGCGAGCACGCGGGACTGTCCGGCTACCTGAGCCGCTCCAAGATCGACAGCGAGCTCTGGCGCAGCCCCGGGACGATCGACCGCGAGCACGTCGAAGCCAGGGCGCGCTATCGCTGGGGCGACGGCAACGAGGTGGACTTCAAGCTGGTCTACAACGATTTCTTCGACTACGACACGCCATCGATCAGCCGCGCGCAGTACCAGGGCACCCAGCCCGACCTGTTCGGACGCGGCGGACGCCATTTCGGCTACCTGGGCTACGTGCCGGACCTGCCGGAAGCCGTGCCCGGCGTGGCCTACAGCCACACCGGATACAACCAGTACTACCGGCAGGCGATCAACCAGCGCACCGACTATCTCTACGGCCTGAACGGCCTGTTCGTGCTGTCGCCGGACACGGAGCTGCGCGGCACGCTGTACTACGAGGACAAGACCGGCTACGGCGTGTCGCCGGAGGCGTATGCGACGTCGCTGGCCGCGCACAATGCGCAGCGCTCGATCATCGCCGGCCTGAACGCCCCGCTCGGCTTGCAGTACGGCCTGTCCACCGTGGACGGCACCCGGCGCGGCGCGACGGCCGCGCTGGCCTGGCAGTTCGGCGAGCACACGCTGGACGCCGGCTTCTGGGTGGAGCGCGACCGCTACCACCGCACCCAGGCGCGCTTCAACCAGGCCGGCGGCAATCCCGCGGGCGAACCGCTGCTCGACCAGCCGGTCCATCTCCAGCGCGACTTCTGGTCCACGCGCGACGCGCTTCAGCTGCACCTGAAGGACACTTGGCGGCTGCTCGACGACCGCTTGGCGCTGGAGCTCGGCGTCAAGGCGCTGGACCTGGAGTACCGCATCGAAGGCCCGCGCAATCCCGCCGACTACATCAACCAGCGCAGCCCGCGCATCCGCGACAGCTGGAAGGACAGCTTCCTGCCGCAGGTCGGCGCGGTCTGGAACTTCGGGCGCGAACAGCTGTTCGCCTCCTACTCGGAGACCCTGGCGCTGCCGAGCGGCGCCGACGACATCTTCTCGCAGGCCAGTCCCGCCGCGCCCGGGCCGGAGGCGGAAACCGCGACCAACCTGGAGTTCGGGCTGCGCAGCAACCGGCCGACCTTCAACGGCGTCGCGGCGCTGTACCTGACCCGCTTCGACAACCGCCTGCAATCCTTCGCCTCGCCGGTGCCCGGCAGCACCACCATCGAAACCTTCTTCCAGAACGTGGGCGAAGTGGAATCCTATGGCGCGGAAGTCAGCGGCATCTGGAAGCCGCGCGCGCTCGGCGACCAGGTCGCGCTCAACGGCAACCTGACCTGGAACAACGCCGAGTTCCGGGACGACTTCTCGACCTTCTCGATCCGCGGCAACCGCGTGCCGGACAGTCCGGAATGGCTGGCGCAGGCCGGGGTCACCTGGGAGGCCGGGTCGTGGGCGGTGCTGAACCTGTCCGCGCGCTACGTCGGCGAACGCTTCAGCAACTACACCAACACCGAGTCGATCGGCGGCTACACCCTCTACAACCTCTACGTCGACCTCGGCGGCGACCGCTTGGCGATCGGCCCGCTGAAGAACGCCAAGCTGCGCTTGAACGTCGACAACCTGTTCGACAAGAGCTACCTCGGCACCATCAACCAGACGGTCGACACGCCGGCCACCTACCGTCCCGGTTCCGACCGGACCTGGCAGCTGTCGCTGAGCGTGGATATCTAGGGGGGTCTGATCAACCGAATCAACATCGTTAGCCATCCCCATCAACATGGTTCGTCATCCCCGCGAAGGCGGGGATCCAGCGTCTTTGCGTAAAGCCAAAGGGATGACCGGCGCTACGCGCTGTTGCAAAGCGCTTCCTGCCTTCGCAGGGATGACGAAGGCCTTGCCCGGCGGGCCGGCAGCGGTGCCGCACAATGGCGGCTCGTTCGTCCGGCAGTCGGCGAAGAGCCCGGGCAGACTGGCGTGATAACCAATCGTTCCCGGCATATGACGAACCGTCACCGCAGCGACATGTACGATCGTCGCAACATGGCCCGACACGCTTGCTTCGTGCCCCCGATTCCGCCCTCGCCAACCGACGACATGACCGACCGTCCCGCCCGCCGTTTCGCCCGCTTCGCATTCACCGCCTTCGCGCTGGCCGCCTGCGCATCGCTCCACGCGCAGCCTGCCTCCCCGGTCAACGCCGAAGCGAAAGCGCTGCACGAGCGCATCCTCACCCTCGACAGCCATCTCGACACCCCGGCGTTCTTCGGCCGCGAAGGCTGGAACATCCTCGACAGGCACGATCCGGCGACGGGCAGCCAGGTCGACTACCCGCGGCTGGTGGAAGGCGGCCTCGACGGCGGCTTGTGGGTGGTGTTCACGCCGCAGCGCGGACGGACGCCCGCCGACGACCGCAACGCGCGCGACCATGGGCTGCAGCGACTGATCGAGATCCGTGAACTGCTGGCCGCGCACCCGGACAAGTTCGAGCTGGCCTTGACCGCGGACGACGCGCCGCGCATCAAGCGCGCCGGCAAGCGCGTCGCGTACATCAGCATCGAGAATGCCGCGCCGCTCAGCGCCGATCCGTCCCTGCTCGACTTCTACTACCGGCAGGGCGTGCGCGTACTTGGGCTCGTGCACACATCCAACAACGATTTCGCCGACTCGTCCAACGACGAGCCCGAATGGAACGGGCTCAGCCCCAGGGGCAAGGCGCTCGTGGCCGAGGCGAACCGGCTGGGCATCGTCCTGGACCAGTCGCATGCGTCCGACGCGGTCTTCGACCAGCTGATCGAACTGTCGAAGGCGCCGATCATCCTCAGCCACACCGGCGCCGATGCGGTCTACGAGCACCCGCGCAACATCGACGATGCCCGCATCCGCAAACTCGCGCAGGGCGGCGGCGTGATCCTGGTCAACTCGCTGGGCTCGTACCTGATCGACACGGGCGCCACGCCGGAATACCGGGCCGGGATCCGCGCGCTGTTCGAGGAATTCGGCGGTCGCGCCAATTTCAGGGAAGAAGACTACCCGCGCTTCAACGCGCGCCGGGCCGAGCTGGACGCGAAGCACGGCATCCGGCAGGCGACGCTCGAGGACTACTTCGCCCACATCCTGCACATCCTCAAGGTGGCCGGCCCCGACCACGTCGGCTTCGGCGCCGATTGGGACGGCGGCGGCGGGGTCGAGGGACTGGAGGACGTGTCGCTGCTGCCGAAGATCACCGCCCGCCTGCTGCAGGAGGGCTACACCGAGCAGCAGATCGAGAACATCTGGAGCGGCAACCTGCTGCGGGTGATCCGCCAGGCGCAGGCGCTGGCTGAACCGGCAGCGCAGTAGCGGGGTTGCCCGGCGCAGGGAAGCCTTTCCGCCGCGGCCGCGAACGGGGCGCACAAACCACGGCAGTTGGAATCGGGAAGACATCGAAGCGGGAACCGCGATGAGCCATCACGAACAAGAGCACGCCCACGCCCATGCGTTCGACCATCCGGGCATCGACATTCCGGCCGCGCCGCCGCCGGAGGTCGTCGATCGCCACGGGCGCTCGCTGCGCAACACCGCCGAGGACCAGGCCTGGGCCGACCTCCTGTCGCCGACCCGGCGCCGGCTCCTCGTCAATGCCGGACTGGCTGCGGGCGGCATCACTGCGGCTACCGTGTCCGGCGGCGTCGCGCAGGCGGCTGGGCCGCCGCCGCAGCTGGGCGATCCCGGCTTCCGGCCGATCGTGCCGCCGCGCGACGAGGGCAGCAGCCCCTGGGGCTACGACACCGCCAGCGAACCCGCGACACGACCGGCCAGCATCCGGCCCGAGGGCGGCTTCGGATTGCCGGACAAGCCGCGGCCCTACACCGACATCCACAGCTACCACGCGCACATCTACTTCGACGAGGACGCGTACGCGAAGGCGGCGCTGCTGCGCAAATGGGTGGCCGAGCGGTTTCCGGTCGAACTGGGCAACTGGAACCTGGAGCCGCGCGGCCCGCACGTGACGCCTTCGTACTACTTCGGCTTCACCAACGACCTGCTGCCGGTGGTCGTGCCGTGGCTGCAGCTCAACAGCCTCGGCCTGACGATCCTGCTGCACCCGAACTCGGACGATCCGCGCGCCGACCACCTGTACTACACGCTGTGGGTCAACCGCTCGCAGCCGGTGAACGCCTTCAACTGGAAGCGTCCGGGCGAACAGGGCGCGCCGCAGATCGAGAAGATCCTGCCCAACATCGTGCCGACGGTGCCGCTCGAGACCTGAGGCGTCGCACCGGCACCCCGGCCGGTCCCTCCCCGGCTTTTGTCAGCCGGCGCGGTGCTCGTTGGCCAGGTACTCGGCGCTGCGCATCTCGATCAGGCGCGAGGCGGTGCGCTCGAAGGCGCCGGCGAGGCGCTCGCCGGCGTAGAGCGCGGGCGGCGGCGCGTCCGCGGTGCAAACCAGGTTGACGTGGCGGTCGTAGATCTCGTCGACGAGGGTGACGAAGCGGCGCGCGGCGTCGTTGCGGGTGTCGTCGAGCACCGGGATGCCGCCGAGCAGCACGGTGTGGAACTCGCGCGCGATCTCGATGTAGTCGGTGGCGCCGCGCGGGCCTTCGCACAGCGCATCGAAGTCGAACCAGGCCATGTCCTTGCAGCGCGCGCGCACGGCGATGCGGCGGCCGTCGATCTCGATGCCGGCTTCGCGGTGCGCGTCGTCGCCGCCGAGCTCGCGCCAGCGCGTGTCCAGCCACGCGTCGGAGTCCGCGTCGAGAGGCGAGCGGTACACCGGCGAGCGGGTCAGCGCGCGCAGGCGGTAGTCGGTGTCGCTTTCGAGGTGCACCACCTCGCAGTGGCGCTGGATCAGGTCGATCGCCGGCAGGAAGCGCGCACGCTGCAGGCCGTCCCTGTACAGGTCGGGCGGATCGACGTTGGAGGTGGTCACCAGCACGATGCCTTCGGCGAACATGCGTTCGAGCAGGCGCGCGAGCAGCATCGCGTCGCCGATGTCGCTGACGAAGAACTCGTCGAGCACCAGCACGCGCAGCCTGAGCGTCGTGCGCCACTCGCGCACGATGCCCGCCAGCGGATCGCGCTCGCCGCCGTGCGCGCGCAGCTGCTCGTGCACGCTGCGCATGAAGCGGTGGAAGTGCGTACGGCGCTTGCCGTCGCCGCCCTCGCCCGCCTGCCGCCGGCGGGCCGCGCCGGACAGGGCGTCGCCGCGGATCTCGCGCAGCGGCAGTCCGTCGAAGAACAGGTCGACCAGGAAGGTCTTGCCCCGCCCTACCCCGCCCCACAGGTACAGGCCGTCGGGCGCGGCGGGTGCATCGTCGCCGAACAGCCTGCCGAGCAGGCCGCGTCGCGGCGGCGGCGCGAGCAGCGCATCGTGCAAACGGTCGAGCGCGCGCAACGCGCCCTGCTGCGCGGGATCCTCGCCCCAGTCGCCACGTTCGACGCCGTCGCGGTAGCGCTGCGACGGCGCGGCCGCCCCGGCCTCGTCACGCATCCGCGTCGGGCAGGTAGGCGCGCACGCCGTGCTTGATCGCGCCGCGCAGGTCGATCATCTTGCGGTGGAAGAAATGGCCGGTGTCGGGCATGCGCACCAGCTCGGCCTGCGCGCCGGTCTTCTCCAGCCAGTCGTAGACCGCCTGCGGATCGACGATCTCGTCGCTTTCGCCCTGGATCACCAGCCAGGGCATGGTCGGCGGGGCGATGGCGTCGAAGTCCCAGCGCCCGGCCGGCGGCGCGATCGAGAGCAGCAGCGCCGGCTGCAGTTCCGCCGCGGCGCGCAGCGAGACATAGGCGCCGAAGCTGAAGCCGGCCAGCCACAGGGTGTCGCCCGGGCGCTGCGCCCGCACCCAGGCCGCGACCGCGCACAGGTCGTCGAGCTCGCCGTCGCCGTTGTCGAACGCGCCTTCGGAACCGCCGGTGCCGCGGAAATTGAAGCGCACCGTGGCCGCGCCCAGCTCGCGCAGCGAGCGTGCGGCCATGGTCACCACCTTGTTGTGCATCGTCCCGCCCTCGGTCGGCAGCGGATGGCAGACGATCGCGACCAGCGGCAGGGCGTCGGCGCCCGCCTCGGGCAGGTCTACCGACACTTCCAGTGCGCCCGCCGGCCCCGGCAGCAGCAGGGTCCCGGTTTCGGCGGGGAAGGCGGGGAGGGTGGCCATGCCGGCATGATACCGGGCGGGCGTTCGCCGGCCGGGAAGATTCCAGCGGGCTTGACAGGTCTGTTATTGATATAACATATCAACAACGATCCCGGAGCACCGATGAAATCCTCCCTCACCTCGATGCTCGACGCCTCGGCGATCGGCCTGTCGACGCTGTGCCTGGTCCACTGCCTGCTGCTGCCGGTGGCCGCCGCCCTGCTGCCGGCCCTGGCGGCGGCTGGCGAAGCGGAGTGGGTGCACGGGCTGTTCGTCGCCTTCGCCCTGCCGCTGGCCGGGCTTGCCCTGTGGCGTGCGCATCGGCAGCGACCGCTGCCCGCCCTGCTGGTGCTGCTGGCCCTCGCCGGCGCCGCCGGCCTGGCGGCCGGGGCGCTCGGCTGGCCGGTCGACGCGCTGGAAACGCCGCTGACGGTGGCCGGCAGCGGGCTGCTGGCTTCGGCGCACGCGTGGAACTGGCGGCGGCGGCCGCATCCGGCCTGCGGGTGCTGAGGCCGGCACGGATACTTTACTGGTGTCATCCCGAGCGCAGCGAGGGATCCGGCATCCGCAAGCCGTGAAAGGGAGATCCCTCGCTGCGCTCGGGATGACAATCTGGTCTGCTATCGCGATGCCACAGGCTAAAGGTCGAGGCCCAGCAGCAGCGGATCGTGGTCCGAACTGCGCCACGGACTTGCCGCACGATCGCGGCCGTTCGCTTCACGATCGCCGCTATTCCCCGGCTCATCGGCATTGCTGTGCCATTCCGCCGCACCCGCGAGACGTGCCGCCAAGGTTGGGCTGAGCAGGGCGTGGTCCAGCCGCCCGGCCTGGCCGTCGAACACGAAGCTGTAGGGTTCGACGACGTTCGCGGCCGATAGCGCATCCTTCCAGCCGCGTTCCAGGAACAGGCGGATCGGATCCTCCTGCGCGTAGGCGTTGAAATCGCCGACGATGGCGACAAGATCGCTGCCGGAACCGGTCGGGTCGCCGGAGACCCAATCCAGCAGCCGACGCGCGGAGTCGACCCGCAGCGCGTTCCAGCAGGCCTGGCCGTCGCCCTGGTCGCGATCGGCGCCTTCGGCCCCGCTGCAGCCTTTCGACTTGAAATGGTTGGCAACGACGACGAACACGCCGTCATCTGCCCCTTTTCCGGCAACCGGCGCGAACGCCTGCGCCAGCGGAACCCGGCTGCGCGAGCCGAACGGGCCGCCTTCCAGCACCGCGGGCCGGCCACGCGGCCGTAGCCGCGAGGTGCGGTAGACCAGCCCGACCCGGATCGCGTCCGTGCCCGGCCCGCGCCCGGCGTCCACGAAGGCCCAGTCGCCGCCGCCGGCGTTGAGCGCGGCGACCAGCTGGGCCAGGGCTGAGTCGGGGCTGTAGCCGTCGTTCTCCAGCTCCATCAGCGCGGCCACGTCCGGGCCCAGCGCGCGGATCGTCGCCACCAGGCGGCCCAGCTGGGCCTCCAGTTCCGCCGGCGTGCGGGCGCCGCGCGGGGTGGGGAAGCCGCCGCCGCGGCCGTCGCCGTTGAACAGGTTCTCGAGGTTGAACGAGGCCAGGCGGATGCTGCCGGGTACCGTCGGCGCGGCAGGGCGCGGGGCGGGCGCGATCCGCAGCGGTGCGGTCAGCTGCAGCCGGAACTCGCCCCAGCGCTGGTCGACGATGCCCTCGGCGGCGGTGACCACGCTGCCGGTGCGCGGCGCCGGCTGGCCATCGAGGTACCAGACCTCGCCCGGGTTCTCGCGCGACTGCGCGTCGTCGAGCAGCAGCCGGCGGCGGGCGTTGTCGGCGGCGATGCGTTCGGCCTCGGGGCCGGGCGGGGCGAGCTCGGTCGGCGTGAACAGCCGGCCTTCGAAGCTGGCGTGCAGCACCCCGCGGCGCGCGAGGTCGTGCTGGCCGCTGACCGTCAGCGGCGCGTCGATGCGCACCAGCATGCCCTCGAAGCGTTCCCAGTTGCCGGGCGCCCCGGCGATCGCCACTGGCGCCATCTCGCCGCGGCCGACCACGTCGATCGTGTCGGCCTGCAGCGCGGTCAGCGTGCCGCGCGCTCGCTCGCCGTGTTCGACCACCCGGCCGCGGACGCGGACCCTGTCGCCGCGGCGCAGCTCCGACGGGCCGTCCGCCACGACGAAGATCGCATCCGACGTCGCCTCGTCGCCGTCGCCCGCGTCCTGCACGAACCAGCCGCCGAGCCCGCGCCCGAAGCTGCCGGTGACCACGCCCTCGACGGTGACGCTGCGGTCGAGCAGGGGACTGGCCTCGCCGTCGCCCTGCACCGCGCCGATGGCGACGATGCCATCCGCGCGCGCTGGCGCCGGCGCGCCGGCCGGCACGGTGGCGGGCGTCCGGCAGCCCGCCAGCAGGCAGGCGGCCAGCAGCAGGCCGGGCAGGGCAGGGCGCAGGGGGGAAGAGGGCATGGGATCTCCCGGGAGCGGAAAGCGGAAACGACAACGCCGCCCGGAGGCGGCGTCGCGGGGACCGCAGCGGGCGGCCAGCTTACTTCAGGTTGTCGATCATCCAGTCGACGGTCGCGTGCATCTGCTCGACCGTCAGCGCGGGGTTGCCGCCCTTGGCCGGCATCACGCCGGCGGCGCCGGTGAAGCCGTCGATCGAATGCTTGTACAGGGTGTCCTTGCCCTGGGCGATGCGCGCACCCCAGTGCGCGCGGTCCAGCGTCGGCGCGCCGCCGGCGCCCGAAGTGTGGCAGCCCGAGCACAGGTTCTGGTAGATCACCGAGCCGTCCAGGGTGCCGCCGTAGGCGACCTGGGCAGCGGCCGCAGCCGCGGCGGCCGCGCTGGCGGCGGCCTGCGCGGCGGCGCCGGTGGCGCCGGCATAGACCGAACCGGCCGGTGCGATGCGGTTCTCGGTGCGCTTGGCCGCGGCCGGATCGACCTCCGGCGGCAGCGTGCGGTGCAGGAACACCGCACCGACGATCAGGCCCAGGGTCACCAGGACCAGGAAACCGATCACCATCGAGAAATGCTTCAGGAATTCGAGGTCGTAATTACGCACGGAACACCCTTGGCGCGCGGCCGACGGGGCCGCAGCTAGCCGCGGAGTATAAAACAAGCGTTCCGCGGCGCCACGCTCGGGCCGCGACCGGCGTGCCGTCTCGGCCGCTGCGATGGCGCTGCGGCACAATGCCCGCGACCATGCCGAGCGCTTCCCCCGACTTCCGCCTGTACCACTCCAACGCGCTGGAAGTGCTGGCCGGCCTGCTGGCGGAGGAGCTGCGCACGCCGGCGCCGGGCGCGTCGCTGCTGGCGCCGGACACGGTGCTGATCCCGCAGGTGGCGATGCGGCGCTGGCTGCAGGCGACCCTGGCCGAGCGCCACGGCGTGGCCGCGAACCTCGAGTTCCTGACGCCCGGCGAGTTCGTGCGCCGCGCGCTGGATGCCAACCCCGGATCGGGCCCGGGACCGGAAGACGCCGACGACCTCGACGCCGCCGCGCTGCACTGGCGGCTCTACGCGGCGCTGACCGATCCGAAGCTGGTGGCGCGGCCGGCGATGGCGCAGATCGCCGCCTACCTGTCGGGCGGCGATCCTTTGAAACCGTGGTCGCTTGCCGGCGAACTCGCCGACGTGTTCGAGAAATACCAGGCCTGGCGCCGCGACTGGCTGCTGCGCTGGGAGGACGGCGCCGATCCCGACGACCCGCAGGCGATCCTCTGGCGCCGCGTCGCCGGCGACGGCGCCCACCGCGCGCGCCGCATCCAGCGCTACCTCGACGGCTTCGAGGGCGCGGACAAGCCGCTGCCCCGCGGCCTGCCGCCGCGCGTGTTCGCCTTCGCCACCCTCAACGTCTCGCCCGACGTGCTGCGGGTGATGGCGACGCAGGCGCGCGCGGGCACCCTGCATTTCTACCTGCCCACGCCGACCCGGGCGTACTGGGGCGACCTGCAGACGCTCGCCGGGAAACTGCGCGCCGGCGACGCCGATCCCTTCGGCGAGGCGGCCGGCGAGAACCGCCTGCTGCAGGCCTGGGGCGCCGCCGGCCGCGATTTCATGGCGGTGCTCGGCAGCTACGAGGTGGTGCACCCCTCCGGCGAGATTGCCGCCTACGCCGATCCGGAAGAGGACGCGCGCCCGACGCTGGCCGAAGGCGGTCTGTCCGACAGCCTGCTGCACCGGCTGCAGCGCGACCTGTTCCACCGCCGCGCGGACCCCGCCGGCGGCAGGTTGCCCGCGCTGCGCAGGGACGATCCCAGCCTGCAGGTCCACGCCTGCCACACCCGGTTGCGCGAACTGCAGGTGCTGCACGACCAGCTGCGCGGCATGCTCGAGCCCGATTCCCCGGAAGGCAGGCGCTTCGACCCGCCGCTGCAGCCGCGCGCGATCGCCGTGCTGGCGCCGGACATCGATCCCTACGTGCCCTACCTCGAAGCCGTGTTCGGCGGGCGGGGGGAGGGCGAACACCTGCCCTACGCCCTGGCCGACACCAGCCCGCTGGCGAACGAACCGCTGGCCGAAGTGTTCCTGCGCCTGCTCGGCCTGCCGCTGTCGCGCTTCGGCCTGGACGAGATCCTCGACCTGCTCGCCAGCGCGCCGATCGCCGCCGCCGCCGGCCTCGACGCTTCGGTGCTCGACCGCCTGCACGGCTGGCTGCAGGCCGCCGGCGCGCGCTGGGCGCTGGACGCCCGCCATCGCGCCGCGCACGACGCGCCCGCCGACGATGCCTACACCTGGCAGTTCGCGCTCGACCGCCTGCTGCTCGGCCACGCCATCGGCGACGACGACGCCATCGTGACCGCCGACGGCCAGGTCGTCGCGCCGTGGCCGGAGCTCGAAGGCAGCGCGCTCGATGCGCTGGACACCCTGGTCGGCCTGCTGCGCACGCTGGCGCGCCAGCGCAGGTCGCTGGGCGAGGCGATGGCGCCCGCGCAGTGGCGCGAACGCCTGCTCGAACTGCTCAGGGCATTGCTGCCCGCCGAACCAACCGATCCCGCCGCCCGGCGCGCGCTCGACCGCCTGCGCAGGCTGATCGAGGAGTTCGCGAAACACGCCGATGCCGCCGGCTTCGACGGCCATGTTCCCGCCGAAGTCGTGCGCGCGCATTTCGCTGCGGCATTGGCCGAAGCCGACACCCGCGCGCCGCTGCTCACCGGCGGCATCAGCTTCGGCCGCATGGTGCCGATGCGGCTGCTGCCGTTCCGCGTCATCTGCGTGCTCGGCATGAACGACGGCGACTATCCGCGCCGCGATCCCGCCGCGGGCCTGAGCCGCCTTACCGCCGAACTCGGCACCGACAGGCGCCGCCCCGGCGACCGCTCGCTGCGCGAGGACGACCGCTTCCTGTTCCTGCAGCTGTTCGCCGCCGCGCAGGACGTGTTCTACCTGAGCTACCTCGGCGCCGATCCGCGCGACGGCAGCGTGCGCGAGCCCTCGGTGCTGGTCAGCGAACTGCTCGACGCCGCCGCGCGATGCCACGCCGATCCGCAGGCGGCGAAGCGGCAGATGGTCGTGCGCCATCCGCTGCAGCCGTTCTCGCCGGCCGCGTTCGGCGGCGACGACCTTCGCCGCTTCAGCTATCGCGGGCAGTGGCATCCCGCCGCCGGCTCGATGGCCGTGGCGCGCGCGCGGCTGGCGCCATGGATCGACGGCGACCTGCCCGACGATGACGACGACGCCACCACCGAGCTCTCGCTGGACGCGCTGAAGAAATTCTTCACCGATCCGGCCGGGGAATTCCTCCGCCAACGGCTCTCGCTGCGCCTGCCCGACGGCCTCCAGGCGCAGGACGACGTCGAGCCCCTGCTGCTGCCGTCGCGCGGACTGGATGCGCTGCACCTGCAGCGGGCCGTGGTCGAAGCGCTGCTGCAGGGCGAAGAGCACGCGCTGCACGCACGCCTGCGCGCGCGCGCGCTGCTGCCGTCCGGAGCGCTGGGGGAGTGCCAGTTCGAAGGGTTGCTCGAGGACATGCGCGCGTATGTCGACGCCTACCGCCACTGGCGCGGCGGCAGCGAAGGCGCGTCCGTCGAGCACGAGGTCGAGATCGACGGCATCCGCCTCCGCGGCCGCATCGACGACGTGCATGCGCACGGCATCGCCGTGCTGCGGCCCGGCAAGCCGGGCGGCCCTGCGGTGATCCGCAGCGGGCTCGACCGCCTGCTGGCCAATGCCGCGGGCGCCGCGCTGCCGCTGGTGCAGTTCCACGAGGCCGACGGCGTCGGCCCGCATGCCGCGCCCGCGCTCGCCATCGAGGCCGCGCGCGACGCGCTGCGCACGCTGCTGCAGCTGCGCCGGGCCGGCCTGCGCGCGCCGATGCTGTACGGTCCGCGCACCGGCTGGGCGATCTGGAACGCCGCCAATGACGACAGGCGTCGCCGCGCCGCCTTCGATGCCTGGCACGGCAACGACCATGCCTGGGGCGAAGCGACCGCCGACAGCATGCGGCTCGCCCTGCGCGGCCGCGATCCGTTCGCGAACGCGTCCGACTACCAGGCGCTCGTCGACACCTGCGAGCGCGTGTTCTCCGCGGTCTGCGCCGGCGTGGCGACCGGGGATGCCGCAGAGGGCGAGGCCGCATGAGCGCCGTCGAACTCCACGAGGACGATTACCTTCGCCTTCCGCTCGACGGCGTGCAGCTGATCGAGGCCAGCGCCGGCACCGGCAAGACCTTCACCCTGGCGACGCTGTTCACGCGGCTGGTGGTCGAACGGCGGCTGCGCATCGGCCAGATCCTCGCGGTCACCTTCACCGACGCCGCCACGCAGGAACTGCGCCGCCGCATCCGCGAACGGCTCGAACTCGCCTCGCGCATCGCGGGCACGGCGGCGGGCGAGGGCGAGAACCATGAGACCGCGCTGACCCGCGCGATCCTCGATCGCCGGCTGCAGACCGGCGACGAAACCGCCGCGCAGCTGGCGCGGCGCCTGGCCATCGCCGCCGAGGAGATCGACCTCGCGGCGATCTTCACCATCCACGGCTTCTGCGCGCGCGTTCTGTCCGAGCACGCCATCGACAGCGGCCACGCCTTCGACGCGCCGGAGCTGCTCGCGAACCTGCAGCCGCTGCACGCTGAAGTGGCCGCCGACCTGTGGCGCAGGCACGCCAACGATGCCGACGCGCTGGAAGCGCTGACCTCGCTGTGGAGCGGACCGGAGGCGCTCGCCGGCGACCTGCGCGCGCTGCTCGGCGAGCTGCCGCTGCTGCCGGCCATCGACGACGACGCCGACGATCCGCGCGCCGCCGGCGCGGCGGCAACGGCGCGGCTCGCGCAGGCCATCGACGCCCACCTCGACGATGCGTGGGCCGCCATCGGCAAGGCCTTCGACGCCAAGGTGTTCGACGGCCGCCGCGCACGCCGCGCCAGTTTCGACAAGGCCTTCGAGGAACTGCGCAAGGGTCGCGTCGCCGGCCACTGGCCGCGCAGCGACAAGACGCACCTGCAGAAGCTGCTGCCGGCGCAGCAGCTTGATTACTGCAAGGAAGGCCGGCAGGCCGACCTGCCCGCGTCGCCCCTGTTCGATGGCCTGCAGGCCTGGTGCGAGGCGGACGACGCGATGGAAGCCTGGCGCGTCGCACGACGCATCGCGCTGCTGCACCGCATCCGCGACGAGGCCAGGGCGCGTGTCGCCCTGCTCAAGCGCCAGCGCCGGCTGCAGACCTACGACGACCTGATCGACGGCGTCGCCGCCGCGCTCGACGGCCCGCACCGCCAGCGGCTGGTCGCGCAGCTGCGCCGGCAGTACCGCGTCGCGCTGGTGGACGAGTTCCAGGACACCGATGCGCGCCAGTGGGCGATCTTCCGCCGCGTGTTCGGTGATTCAGGAGAAGCGCGCGATGCGGGCGAGCAGCCGGCGCTGTTCGTGATCGGCGATCCCAAGCAGGCGATCTACGGCTTCCGCGGCGGCGACGTGCATACCTACCTGCAGGCCAAGCGCCACGCCGTCGTTGCGCCGCCGCTGCGGCACAACTTCCGCTCGCGCCCGTCGCTGCTGCGCGCGATCGAGGCGCTGTATGCCAATGCCGGCGGGGACGCCTTCGTCGAACACGGCATCGCCTTCGAGCCGGTCCTGCCCGGCGGCAGGCGCGACGACGCCGACTACCAGCGCGACGGCACGCCGGCGCCCGCGCTCACCGTCCGCCTGGTCCATGGCGAAGACCGCGTGCCGCTCAACGCCGATCCCTCGCGCGAGGCCGTGACCGCCGCCTGCGTCGCCGACATCCATCGCGTGCTGTCCGACGCCCGCGCCGGGCGCGCGCTGATCGACGGCAAGCCGGTGCAGCCCGGCGACATCGCCGTGCTCGTGCGCACGCATCGCGAGGCCACGCGCGTGCAATTGGCGCTGGCGGCGGCCGGCATTCCCGCGGTCGCCGCGGGCAAGCAGAGCCTGTACGCCACGCCCGAGGCGCAGGACCTGCGCCTGCTGCTGCTCGCGCTGCTGCAGCCGGCCGACGACGGCCGCCTGCGCGCCGCCTTGTCCACCGTGCTGCTCGGCTTCGATGCCGCCGCCATCGCCGGCCTCGACCACGACGGCGACGCCTTGCGCGCCGCGCAGGACGCGCTGCTGCGCTGGCGCGAACGCTGGCAGCGCGGCGGGCCGTTCGCGCTGGTGTCCGATCTCTGCGCCGGACAGGCCGAACGCCTGCTGGCGCTGTTCGACGGCGAACGCCGCGTCACCAACTACCTGCAGCTCGGCGAACTGCTGCAGGAAGCCGCCGGCGCGGCGCTGGGCCTGCACGGCCTGCTCGACTGGCTGCAGCTGCAGATCGCGCGCGCCGACGAGAACGACGAAACCCAGCTGCTGCGGCTGGAATCCGACGCGCGCCGCGTGCAGATCGTCACCCTGCACAAGAGCAAGGGCCTGGAGTATCCGCTGGTCTACCTGCCGTTCTCCGGCATCGGCAGCAAGCCGCCGAACACCGCCCGCCACCATGCCGTGCACGACGGCACGCAGCGCACGCTGTGCTGGAAGATCGCGAAGGACGACGCCTGGGCCGCCGCCGAACGCCGCGCCGCCGCCGAGCGCGCGGCCGAGGACGCGCGCCTGCTCTACGTCGGCCTCACCCGCGCCGAACATGCGCTGTGGATCGCCGCCGGCGACCTGAAGGACTCCGGCGACACGCGGCTCGCGCCGCTGTTGTCGGACCTCGACGCGCTGCGCGGCAGCGACGGCATCCGCATCGTCGAAGGCCAGGCCGAGGACGCGCCGCCGCGCCTGCCGGTCGAGCATGATGCGATCGTGCCGCCCGCCCGCGTCGCCGCCCGCCACATCGCGCCGGACTGGTGGGTCTACAGCTTCACCCAGCTCGCCCACGCCGACGGCCAGCACGACACCGAGGCCGCGGCCACCGAGGACGTCGGCGCGGCCTCCGACGAACCGGCGCAGGCCGTCGACGCGGAGCTTCCCGTCGAAGCCGCGGGCGACGCCTACGACCCGCGCTTCTCCGGCAGCCGCTTCGGCAACGTCCTGCACGCCGCGCTGGAGACGGCCGACTTCGCCGCCTGGGCCGGCTGGCGCGAGGGCGATCCCGCGCCGCAGGGACAGGACGCGCCGCTGCTGCAGGCCCTGCGCGACGAAGGCTACGCACAGGACGACCTCGACGACGGCCTCGCCCTGCTCGTCTCGCTGGTCGGCCGCACGCTCACCGTCGCCCTGCCCGAAGGCGGCGCACTGCACGCGCTGGGCGAACACGAGCGCCGCGCCGAGATCGAATTCCACTTCGCCATGCAGCCCACGTCCGTGCCCGCGCTGCTCGAGCTGCTGCACGCGCACGGCGTGGTGCGCGAGCGCCGCGGCTTCGGCCTGCGCCGCCGGCTCGAAGGGCTGATGACCGGCAAGATCGACCTCACCTACGTGCAGGGCGGCCGCTGGCACGTGCTCGACTACAAGTCCAACCGCCTGCCGCGCTACGACGCCGCGCAGCTCGCCGCCGCCATGGCGCACAGCGAATACGACCTGCAGGCCCTGATCTACACCGTCGCCCTGCACCGCTGGCTGCGCTTCCGCCTTGGCGACCGCTACGACTACGCCCGCGACTTCGGCGGCATCCGCTACCTCTTCTGCCGCGGCCTCGACCCCGCGGGCGACCCGTCGCAAGGCGTCCATGCGCACCGCTACGCCCCGCAGCTCGTGCATGCACTCGATGCCCTGTTCGCAGGCCACGCAGAAGGAGCCGCCGCGTGAGCCTCCTCGACGCCCTGTTCCGCGGCGGCCACCTGCGCACCCTCGACCACGCGCTCGCGCAGAGCCTGCGCCGGCTCGACCCGTCCACGCCCGACGCCGTGCTTGCCGCCGCCGCACTCGCCTCGCTCGCCGTGTCGAAGGGACATGCCGGCCTGCAGCTCGACGCCGCGCGCGACCTGCTCGACGGCGACGATCCCGCAGTCGCCTGGCCCGTCCCCGGCGACTGGCAGCGGCAGCTCACCGCCTCGCGCTGGGTCGCCGCTCCCGACGATCCCGCGCAACCGTCCGACACCCAGGCACCGCTGGTGCTCGAAGGCGCCCATGGCGCACCGGGCCTGCTCTACCTGCGCCGCTACCGCGAATACGAACGCGCCCTAGCCCTCGGCCTGCAGCGCATCGGCACGCACGCGCCCGAAGCCAGCGGCATCGAAGCCCTCGCGCCGCTGTTCGCACAACTCTTCCCGCAGGCCCCGGGCGAAGACCGCCAGGCCCTCGCCGCCGCCACCGCCCTCCGCCACAACCTCGTCCTCGTCACCGGCGGCCCCGGCACCGGCAAGACCACCACCATCGCCCGCCTGCTGGTGCTGCTCGCCGCGCAGGCAATGCACGTCGACAAGCCCGCCCCGCGCATCGCACTCGCCGCCCCCACCGGCCGCGCCGCCGAACGCATGGCCGACAGCGTCCGCAACGCCCTGCAGTCGCTGGCCGCCAACGGCATCGACCCCGCCCTGCTCGCCCAGCTGCCCACCACCGGCACCACCCTGCACCGCCTCCTCGGCACCATCCCCGACTCCCCGCGCTTCCGCCACCACGCCGACAACCCCCTGCCGTACGACGTCGTGGTCGTCGACGAAGCCTCGATGATCGACCTGCCGCTGATGGCCAAACTGGTCGACGCCGTCGCCGACGGCGCGAAACTCGTCCTGCTCGGCGACCCCGACCAGCTCCCCTCCGTCGAAGCCGGCGACGTCCTCTCCGGCATCCTCCGCGCCGCCGGCGACGGAGAACGCATCGCCGCCGAAGATGCCGCCGCCCTGCAGCCACTCCTCGGAACCCCCGCAAACCGCCGTCCCCGCGAACAAACCCGTCATCCCCGCGAAGGCGGGGACCCAGCGTCTTTCCCCCCAGCTCTCCGCGAAGAAGAAGACCCCGGCACTCCCCCGAACGCCGGAACCCCAACCTTCCCCGCCCGCCGCATCCACCTCCAACGCGGCTGGCGCCAGGACGAATCCCTCCAGCTCGCCCCCCTCGCCACCGCCGTCCGCGAAGGCAACGCCGACACCGCCCTGTCGCTCCTCCGCAGCGGCACCCTCTCGAACGTCCACTTCCACGAATCCCTCGCCGATCCGCTGCAGACGCACCGCGACCAGCTGCTCGCCCACTGGCAATCGCTGGCCGAAGCCGCCACCCCCGCCGAAGCGCTCGCACTTTCCAGCCGCCTGCGCATCCTCACCGCCGTCCGCGAAGGCCCCCAGGGCGCGCGCACCCTCAACGCCCGCGTCGAGGAACTGCTGGCCGGCCCCCAGCGCCGCGGCAGCCGACACTTCCACGGCCAACTGCTGATCGTCACCGAGAACAGCTACCGCCACCGCCTGTTCAACGGCGACATCGGCATCTGCCAGCGTGATGCGAACAACACCCTGATGGCCTGGTTCCCCGGCGAACAACCTGATGTCCCGCGCGCCTTCCACCCCGCCGCGCTGCCCGCCCACGACAGCGCCTTCGCCATGACCGTGCACAAGGCTCAGGGCTCCGAATTCGACACCGTCTGGCTGCTGCTGCCCGCACGCTTCAACCGCGTGCTGTCGCGAGAGCTGGTTTATACCGGCATTACCCGCGCGCGCCGCGAGCTGCACCTTGTCGCCGGCGAAGGCGTCCTGCGCGATGCGCTGTCGCGGCATGCGAGCCGGTGGACCGGGTTGGGGTGGCGATTGGGCGGCGGCGTTGTAGGCTGAGAGTCATTATCCGTATGTCATGGAAGGAGAGGAAACATGAAGAAGGATCTTGTCCACAATCTGACGGAAAGCTTCGAGGCACATGCCAACCGGACTGACGGCGGGGTCGAATTCTGGCTGGCCCGCGACCTGCAGCACCTGCTCGGCTATGCCGAGTGGCGGAATTTTTCGAGTAGCGCAATCTCGAAAGCAAAAACCGCATGTGAGATTTCCGGGCATGAGGTCTCAGACCATTTTGTTGACGTCAACAAAATGGTCGATTTGGGTTCGGGCAGCCAGCGCGAGGTCGACGACATCATGCTCAGCCGCTATGCCTGCTACCTCGTGGCCCAGAACGGCGACTCGCGCAAGCAGGAGATTGCTTTCGCCCAGACATACTTTGCGCTCCAGACGCGTCGTGCCGAGTTGATCGAACAGCGGTTGCTGGAAACCGAACGTGTGCAGGCGCGTCGTAAGCTGAGCGAAACCGAAAAAGAATTGTCTGGCGTCATCTTCCAGCAGACCGGTGGCACCCAGGATTTCGCCCTCATTCGCAGCAAGGGCGATAACGCATTGTTCGGGCGGAATACGCAGGAGATGAAGGATCGTTGGAAAGTGCCGGCCAGCCGCCCGCTGGCGGACTTCGCGCCCACCCTGATCCTCAAGGCCAAGGACTTCGCCACCGAGATCACGATCCACAACGCACGCGAACAGCGGATGCGAAGAGAGTCCGAAATCTCACAGGAGCATGTCTCGAACAACAAGGCGGTTCGCCAGACGCTGCTCGGACGCGGCATTCGCCCCGAAGACCTGCCACCGGAAGAGGACGTCAGGAAGGTCGAGCGCCGCCTTGCAGCGGAAGACAAGAAAGCGTTGAAAAAGCCGGACGCCCTTGACGACTGATGGAACGCGGGGTCCGAAATCATCGATCGATGCTGCTTTCTCGGCAAGGTCGATAGCGCTATGGTCCGCGAAGAAAGTGAACCTGAGTCCCTTCTTCACCCAATGATCGCCACCACACAGTTCGCCCTTGCCCTCGCCCTCGCGGTGTTGTCGGGCCATGGTCGTGCCTGCGACCAGGCGCCAACGCTCGAAGGCGTGCTGTCGATTGCGCAATGCGACCCGGCAACGACAGCCGGAGGCTGCATGCCCGGAAGCCGGGCGGCGTACGAAGCGCTCGAAGCGCTCGAAATCCCGAACGCGTTCACCATCGGCGTGCAGACCAGTCCATGGCGGATGTACGACGGCGAAGGACGGATACTGACCATCGCGGAAGTTGCCGCCGCGGTCCGCGCGCAACGATCCGACGGCGATCGACGCGTGTATCTGGTGGGTTCGTGGACGGCCGCCCGGCCGGATGGCGGCGGCGCGACGTTGGCGACGAGATTGTCGGAAGCACTGGATGGCTTCCCGGTCGAAGGCAGCGATGGCTTCCTTTGGCTGGGGCCCGATGGCGCGATGCGCACCACGCGTCAGGCGTTTTCGGTGTGGAAGACCGGCCCATACAGCGTGGCGCCCGGCGAGGACGTGTTGATGGCACTGGTGCCGGGTGCGATGGCGCAGTTCGAGGAGCGGTTCGTGCAGGAAGGGATTGCAGAAGGTGTCGTGGAGGCGGGCATCGGCCACGACGTCTTCATGCTATGCCAGGAGCGTGCACTGGCAGCGTTCGAACGGGCGGCCGGGATGGGCAGTGCCATCGGCGCCTACAACGCGGGGCTGATGCATGCCGGCAATGGCGATCACCATGCTGCGACCGCGTGGCTGGAGAAGGCCAGGACGCTGGGAGAAGCCAAGGCGACGACGGCATTGGCGACCCTGCGCGAGGTTGGCGAGGGCGGGGCGAAACCGCGTTGATGCGAGCCGACGCATGAGACGGACCTGAGCCCGCCCTACGTCCCGTTAACAACGGGGTCAACAACGGGGGCAAGTTCACTCATCCCCTAGGCCGCGGCTAGGCATTTCGGTATGCGGACTTTCGCATCGGCTCCACGGCAGACCTTGCATCCGCCGCCGGCGACTTGCCGAACATCCGCCCGTACTCGCGCGTGAACTGCGGCACGCTCTCGTACCCCACTGCATAGGCCGCGCTGCTGGCGCTCGCGCCCTGCGACTGCATCAGCCGTCGCGCTTCGATCAGGCGCAGCTGTTTCTGGAACTGCAGCGGCGACAGCGAGGTGATGGCCTTGAAGTGCTGGTGGAAAGACGAGGCGCTCATGCCGGCGATGGTGGCCAGCCGTTCCACGGCGATGGGCGTGACGTAGTCGCGGCGCAGGACGTGCACGGCGCGGGCGACGCGCTGGACGTGGCCGTCGGGCCAGCCGAGCTTGCGGATGGCGTCGCCGTGGCGGCCGGCGAGCAGCCAATAGTGCATCTCGCGCAGCAGTTGCGCCTGCAGCACGGGCAGGGATTCGGGGCGGTCGAGCAGCTTCATCAGGCGCAGGGCGGCGTCGGCGGTTTCGGCTTCGGTCGGGTCGACGCGCAGCGGGGCGTGGTCGGCGGTGGCGGGCGGGGCCATCTGCGCGACCAGGTCGGCGATCGTCGCGGGGTCGAGTTCCAGCACCAGCGAGTAGTACGGGGCGGCGGCGCTGGCGCGGGTGATCTGGCTGACGGTGGGGATGTCGGCGGTGACCAGCAGGGAGTCGCCGGCGGCGAACTCGAACACACGTGCGCCGGCGGTCACGCGCTTGCCGCCCTGCAGGACCAGGCAGGCCAGCGGGCGCTGGACGTCGTGGATCAGGTCGCTGGGCGCGGTGGCGCGCACGGCCATGAGGCCGGGGATCGGGGTGGGGGCGAGGCCGTCGTCGCCGGCGTGGGCGTCGGCGTGGCGGCGGACAGCATCGAGCAAGGTGGTCATGTGGGAAGACTAGTGCTTTAGGGCGTCTTGGCGCGTCGGTTTGGAGGATCAGGCAAGCCTTTGCGAGGTTCCGGCAACCCTTGGGCGCGGGCTGGATGGAAGCTGTGCGGCGTGCGAATCATGGTGCGGATCGCAGGGAGCAGCGCCGAGGTGGGCGCGGCCCCCCATCCGCCTTCGGCACCTTCCCCCGCAAGCGGGGGAAGGAACAGCGGGACGCGCACGCATCGGATTCCCGATTCTCCTCCCGGTTTCCCCCAACGAAAGGAACCCATCGAATGTCAACGATCACCCTCATCACCGGCGCCAGCCGCGGGCTGGGCCGCAACACCGCCGTCCACGTCGCGCGCCAGGGCGGCGACGTGATCCTCACTTATCGCAGCAATGCCGACGAGGCGCAGGCCGTCGTCGCCGAGATCGGCGCGCTGGGCCGCAAGGCCGTCGCGCTGCAGCTCGACACCGGCGACGTGTCGGCGTTCCCGGCCTTCGTCGAGCAGGTGCGCGCCGCGCTGCGCGAGACCTGGCAGCGCGAGCGCTTCGACCATCTGGTCAACAACGCCGGGCACGGCGACGCGGCGCCGATCGCCGAGACCACCGAGGCGCAGTTCGACCGGCTGGTGGACGTGCACTTCAAGGGCGTGTTCTTCCTGACGCAGGCGCTGCTGCCGCTGCTCGCCGACGGCGGGCGCATCGTCAACCTGTCGACCGGGCTCACCCGCTTCGCGTATCCCGGCTATGCGGCGTACGCGGCGGCGAAGGCCGCGGTGGAAACGCTGACGCTTTACATGGCCAAGGAGTTCGGCGCGCGCGGCATCGCCGTCAACACGGTGGCGCCGGGCGCGATCGAGACCGACTTCGGCGGCGGCGCGGTGCGCGACAACGCGGAGATCAACCGGCACCTGGCCGGCATCACCGCGCTGGGCCGCGTGGGCGTGGCCGACGACATCGGGCCGATGATCGCGGGCCTGCTGGGCGAGGCGAACCGCTGGGTCAACGCGCAGCGGATCGAGGTGTCGGGCGGGCAGGCGATCTGATCGATCAGGGCGAGCCCGGCGATCCGTCCATCAGCCGGTCCAGCGCCCAGGTGTCGAGGAAGGCGGTGACCCGCACCACCTTCCCGTCCGCGAACTCCATGTGCCATGCGTAGTGGTTGGCGTACCCGCCGCCCTCACGGGTCGTCGCACTGCCTTCCCAGAGCACCACCACCGCGTCTTCCTGTGCGACGAGGTGCCGGACCACCGGCGTGATCGGCGTCGCCAGGCGGGCATTGATCGGCTGCACGGCGCGGTCGAGGAACTCCTGGCGGGAGGCGTAGGTCCCGGACACCGGGCTGGCGCCGGCGACGGTCCAGACGACATCCGCGTGCAGCAGCTCGAAGACGCTTCCGCGTCCCTGCCGCCAGTATTCGAACGCCTCGCGCACCAGGCGGGCGTTCGCGGCGGCAAGGTCGCCGGTGTCGGCGGACGTGCCGGCCGCCGCCAGCGACAGCAAGAGCGGCGCCGCCACCCGCGCGGCAGCGAGCGCCGGCCTCATGCCGGGCTCCTGAGCGGGCGGACCACGATGTCGGTGGTGTCGACGTCGGCCGGCTGCGCGATGGCGTGGGCAATGGCATGGGCGATCGCTTCGGGCTTGAGTGCGATCTGGCGGAACGCATCGATCGCCTTCGCCGTTTCGGCATGGGTGATGGTGTGCGCCAGCTCGGATTCGACGACGCCGGGGTAGACGCAGGTGACGCGGACCGTGTCGCTCTCCATCCGCAGCCCGTCCGAGATCGCGCGCACGGCGTACTTGGTGGCGCAATACACCGCGGCGGTGGGCATCACGTACAGCCCGCCGATGGACGAGACATTGACCACGTGGCCCTGCCCGCGCGACTGCATCGCCGGCAGCACGGCGGCGATGCCGTGCAGCACGCCGCGGATGTTCACGTCGATCATCGTGTCCCATTCGTCCAGCTTCAGCGCGGCGATCGGCGAGAGCGGCATCACGCCGGCGTTGTTCACCAGCACGTCGATGCGGCCGAAGCGCTCCAGCGCACGGTCGGCGAAGGCCTGCACGTCCTCCCGCGAGGTCACGTCCAGCGCATGGGCGGCGGCGGTGCCGCCGGTGGCGTTGATCCCGTCGGCGAGGGCCTGGAGCCGGTCGATGCGGCGGGCGCCGAGCACGACGGTAGCGCCGTGCGCGGCGAGCACCCGGGCGGTGGCCTCGCCGATGCCGCTGCTGGCGCCGGTGATCAGTACGACCTTGCTGGCGATGTTGTCCATGGGGAATTCCAGGCGTGTTGGGAGGTGGAACCACCCTAGGGACCCTGTGGCGTCGACAGAAGACGTCAATCACTGACCACATTGGTTAGAATTGCTAATCAATGGGCCCGGACCTCAATCTCCTGCGCATGTTCCTGGCCGTGGCCGAGGCGTCGAGCTTCCGGGCCGCGGCCGACGCGCTGGGCGTCACGCGCTCGGCGGTGAGCCAGGGCATCCGCCGGCTCGAAGACGGCCTCGGCGTGGCGCTGGTGCAGCGCTCCACGCGCAGCGTCCGCCTCACCGAAGCCGGCGCCCGCCTGCACCGGCAGGTGGCCATGCCGCTCAGGGCGGTGGGCGCCGCGCTCGAAGACGTGGTGGACGACGGGCCGCCGCGCGGCCTGCTGCGCGTCACCGCCACCTCGATCGCCGAGCGCTTCCTGTCCGGGCCGCTGGTGGCCGCCTTCGCCGAGGCCTATCCCGGGATCACGCTCGACGTGACCGTGAGCGACGACGAGTCCGACATCGTCGCCGCCGGCTTCGACGCCGGGGTGCGCCTGGGCGAGGTCATCGAGCAGGACATGGTGGCGGTGCCGCTGACCGGCCCGCAGCGACAGGTGGCCGTGGCCGCACCGGCATATCTCGAGAAGCACGGCGCGCCCGCGCATCCCCGCGACCTCGTCCACCACCGCTGCATCGGCTGGCGGCCCGCGCCCGGCGTGGCGCCCTACCGCTGGGAGTTCGCCGAAGACGGCCGGGACTTCGACGTGGCCGTCAATCCGCAGGTCACGTCCAACGACATGCTGCTGATGTTGCGTACCGCGCTCGCCGGCGGCGGCATCACCTTCGGCATCGAGGAAACCTTCCGGCCGTGGCTGGACTCGGGACGGCTGGTGTCACTGCTCGCCGACTACCTGCCGCCCTTCCAGGGTTTCTATCTCTACTACCCGAGCCGCCACAACCAGCCGCCGAAGCTGCGTGCGCTGATCGAGCACGTCAGGGCGTTCCGGGAGCTGGAGTAGGGCGGCTTCGGCCACGGGCGGACGGGCATGTCCCGGGCCGACGCCCTCAACCCGCCAGCAGCCGGTTCATCCGCTGCACGAACGCTGCCGGATCCGGCAGCGGTGCGCCCGCCGCCAGCTCGGCCTGCTCCAGCAGCAGCGTCGCTAGATCGGTCGCGCGCGCTTCGTCGGTCTCGCCCTCGATCTTCTGCAGCAGCGGGTGCCGCGGGTTGATCTCCAGCGTGGGCTTGCTCTCCGGTACGTCCTGGCCGGCCTCGCGCAGCAGGTGCGCCAGGTGCGGGGCCATCTCGTAGTCCGACAGGGCCAGGCACGAGGGCGAGTCGGTCAGGCGCGCGGACACGCGCACGTCCTCGACGCGTTCGCCCAGCAGGGCCTTGAGCTTCTCCAGCAGCGGCGCGGCGGCCCTGGCGGCTTCCTCCTGCTTCGCCTTGTCGGCGGCGTCCAGCGGCAGTTCGCCCTTGGCGACGTGGCGCAGCGGCTTGCCGGCGTATTCGCGCAGGTGGCCGAGCATCCATTCGTCGATGCGGTCGGACATCAGCAGCACTTCGATGTCCTTCGCGCGGAAGGCCTCGAGCTGCGGGCTGCCGGCGGCGGCGCGGTGGCCGTCGGCGGTGATGTACCAGATCGCGTCCTGGCCCGGCGCCATGCGGCCGACGTAGTCGTCCAGCGAGACGGTCTGCGCCGCGCCTTCGCCCTTCGTCGAGGCGAAGCGCAGCAGTTTCGCGATGCGCTCGCGGTTGGCGTGGTCCTCGACGATGCCCTCCTTGAGCGTGTTGCCGAAGGCCTTGAGGAAGGCGGCGAACTTCTCCGGCTCGTCGCGCGAGAGCTTCTCGACCAGGTCGAGCACGCGCTTCACGCAGGCGCCCCTGATGCGCTCGAGCTGGCGGTTGTGCTGCAGGAGTTCGCGGCTGACGTTGAGCGGCAGGTCGTCGGCGTCCACCACGCCGCGCACGAAGCGCAGGTAGCTGGGCAGCAGCTCCTCGGCGGCGTCCATGATGAAGACGCGCTTGATGTACAGCTTCAGGCCCTTGCGCTCGTCGCGCCCGCCCATCATCAGGTCGAACGGCGGCTGCGACGGCAGGTAGAGCAGGGTGGTGAAGCTCTGGCCGCCCTCGACGCGGTTGTGGGTCCAGGCCGCGGCGTCGTTGAAGTCGTGGCCGAGCGACTTGTAGAAGTTCTGGTACTCCTCGTCGGTGATCTCCGATTTGGGGCGCGTCCACAGCGCCGAGGCGTCGTTGGCGGTTTCCCATTCGGGCGCGGCATCGGGCTTCGACTCGTCGTCCTCGCCGGCGGCCGGCGCCTCCTTCGGCATGCGGATCGGGAAGGCGACGTGGTCGGAGTACTTGCGCACCAGCGAGCGCAGCTTCCAGCCGTCGAGGAACTCGTCCTCGTCCGCCTTCAGGTGCAGCACCACGGTGGTGCCGCGTTCGGGCAGGACGGCGGCTTCCAGCGCGTACTCGCCGCGGCCGTCGCTCTCCCACTTCACGCCGGCCTCGGGCGCGTCGCCGGCGCGGCGGGTGAGCACGGTCACGCGATCGGCGACCACGAAGGCCGAGTAGAAGCCCACGCCGAACTGGCCGATCAGGCGGGCGTCGGCCTTCTGCTCGCCGCTCATGGCCTCCAGGAAGCGGCGGGTGCCGGAACTGGCGATGCTGCCGATGTTGGCCACCACCTCGTCGCGGGTCATGCCGATGCCGGTGTCGCGGAGGGTGATGGTGCGGGCGTCCTTGTCCCAGCCGACGTCGATGTGCAGTTCGCCGTCGCCGGCCAGCAGGTCCGGCCGGGCGATCGCCTCGAAACGCAGCTTGTCGCAGGCGTCGGAGGCGTTGGAGATCAGCTCGCGCAGGAAGATCTCCTTGTGCGAGTACAGCGAGTGGGTCACCAGGTGCAGGACCTGGGCGACTTCGGCTTCGAACTTGCGGGTTTCGGTCGTCGTGGTCATGGCAATGTCCGGTTGCGTGGCCAGGGCAGTCGCGGGATATGCGTGCCGCGGCGGCGATTTCAAGCGCGCCGGCCGGGGACGGTCGTTGCTTTTGGCGGATCGGCTTGCCGGTGTATCGTTCCGCCATGGGCAAGGACACCGGCAGGATCCGGTTCAAGGCGAAGCTGCTGCGACCGGCGCAGCCGAAGGGCGCGACGTGGGCGTTCCTCGTCCTGCCCGCCGCGGCCAGCGCGAAGCTGCCGACGCGCAGCATGGTCACCGTGGACGGCACGCTCGAGGGCCAGGCCTTCCAGGCCACGCTGGAGCCGGATGGCGATGGCAGCCACTGGCTGAAGGTGGAGAAGGCGCTGCGCGAAGCGGCGGGCGCGGCCGTCGGCGATACCGTCGCGCTGGAGATCGCGCCGGTGGAAGTGGAGCCCGAACCCAAGGTGCCGCCCGACATCCGCAAGGCGCTCGCCGACCATCCGGCGGCGAAGGCGCAGTGGGCCAGCCTCACGCCGGTGGCGCGGCGCGACTGGATCCACTGGATCACCTCGGGCAAGAAGGCCGAGACGCGGGTCAAGCGCATCGCCGTCACCTGCGACAAGCTCGCCAGCGGGCAGCGCCGCGCGTGCTGCTTCGACCGGTCCGGGATGTACAGCAAGGGCAACATGGGCGCGCCCGAAGCGGCGGAATAGATCTCCCGGAAAGCCGGGGTTTCAGCGATTGCTGGCCCTCAAGAGAGCCTCGCAAGCCTCCGGCAAGGTCCTGTCTCTCCCATCACGTTTCCCATGTTGGCCATGGCCGCGGTCCCCCGGGGTTCTGTTCGGGAGGACAGGTGATGGGTGCACGCAAGATTTCTCCCTTCGGTCGAAATGACAGGAGTTGGTCGAAATGACGATGGACGGTTCTTCGCCTTTGGCTTGTCATTTCGACCGAAGGGAGAAATCTTGCGTCGAGCGTGGGGGTGTGTACGCGCCGCGCCGGCCATCGGGCGTCAACGGATCATATGCATCGCACGCGGCAGAACATGCGGAAGAATGCAGATGTGATTGAAGAGACAAGGCAAAGTCGGGCGGCTGGCGCCTGCGATGGACTATCGTGGGACGCCACCGGCCACCGACATACGCCATGAAACCTTTCATCCGGCTGGTCTCCCTCGCTGCCGTGTCGCTCGCGCTCGCGGCCTGCTCGCGCGCGCCCGAGGCGCCGGCACCGCAGGCGCAGGACGATGCGGACTACCTGGCCTCGATCGAACAATGGCGCGAAGCGCGCGAGACGCGGCTGCGCGATCCGGACGGCTGGTTGAGCTTTGCCGGATCGGGGCAGGTGTCGCCGGGCGCGCAGCGCGTCGGCAGCGGGCCGGACAACGCCATCGTGGTGCCGGGCGGGCCGGGGCACTGGGGCGTGCTGCACCTGGAAGCGGACGGCACGCTGCGCTTCGATGCCGCGTCGGATGCGGGCGTCACTGTAAACGGACAGGCGTTCGACACGGTGCCGCTGCTCACGCAGCGCGACGAGGGTGGTCCGACCAGCGTCCATGCCGGCGACCTGCGCTTCTACGTGGTGAGGACCGCCGAGGTGTATGGCTGGCGCTTCCGCGATCCGGCTTCGCCATCCCTGGAGGCGTTCCGCGGCGTGCCGCATTTCCCCGTCGATCCGGCGTGGCGCATCGACGCGCAGTGGGAAGCCTTCCCCGAGCCGCAGGAACTCCAGCTGGTGACCAGCAACGGCACGCTGGACACGGTGCGCGTGCCCGGCCGGGCGACGTTCGAGCGCGACGGCCGGCAGTACGCGCTGCTGCCGGTGCAGGAAAAGGAAGACGACGAGCTGTTCTTCATCCTCGGCGATCGCAGCAGCGGCAAGGACACCTACGGCGGCGGTCGCTTCCTGTACGCCGCGCTGCCGAAGGACGGCATCGTCGAACTGGACTTCAACAAGGCGATCAATCCGCCCTGCGCGCTCAACGGACACGTCGTGTGCCCGCTGGCGCCGCCGGAGAACCGCCTCGACCTGCGCATCGACGCCGGCGAGACCACGTACCCGCTCGTCAAGTAGCGAAGGCGCGAACGCGCGGCGAGGTCAGGGTGGCGTCTTCGCGGCCGTATACCGTTCCACCAGCGCCACCGCAACCGCGCATCCCGCTTCCTGCCGCATGCGTTCGCCGATTCGCGCGGCGTTTTCCCTCGCTTCGGTCGTTTCGGCGAACGCGATCGCCCCGCCCAGCTTCGCCGCGGTGATCGACCTGCCGCGCAGCGCGTGGCGCATGATCCCTGCCGCGCGCAGGCGCGCGCCCCAGAAGAACTGGTCGCCGGCGAAGGGCACGACGATCGCCGGGACGCCGGCGCGGCAGGTCGAGTGCGTGGTGCCGGAGCCGCCGTGGTGGATCGCCATCGCGGTGCGCGGCAGCAGCCAGTCGTGCGGGACGTTGCCGACCACGTGGAAGTTGCCGGGCAGGCGCGCGGTGTCGATGCCGCTCCAGCCGGCGCTGAACAGGGCGCGGCGGCCGTCGACGGCGCCGATCACGGCGTCGAGCAGGCGCGCGTTGTCGAAGCCGGCCATGCTGCCGAAGCCGACATAGACCGGTGGTTCGCCGGCGTCGAGGAAGGCGAGCAGGCCTGCGTCCGGCGTCCACGCTTGCGCCAGCGGCGGGATCCACTGGCCGCAGGCGTGGGCGTTGCCGGGCCAGTCGGCCGGCTGCGGCACCAGCGCGGGCGAGATGCCGTAGAGCATCGGGTGTTCGGTCCACAGCGTCTTGCGCGGCGGCAGGCCGGCGTCCGCGCGTGCGCGGTTGGTGGCCTTGCGCAGCAGCTGCCAGGTCAGCTGGTTGAACAGCCGGTGGCTGGCGCGGTTGAACGCGCGCGGCGGCGTGAGCGGCAGGAACGGCGCGGCGAATTCGCGCGTGGGCGTGATCGGGATCAGCATCGCGCCGATGACCGGCACGCCCAGCGCTTCGCCCGCGGACAGGCCGACGAAGGCGGCGAGGCCGGAGACGATGACCGCGTCGCAGCCGCGCCCGCGCTCGAGCGCCTGGCGCAGCCAGTCGCCGGTGTGCCTGTTGGCGAGCTGGCCGAGGTTGCGGGTGATGTCGCGCATCGCGCCGTCGGCGGCGAGCGCGGCGCGGATGTCGCCGGCGAGCGCGCCGCAGGGCACGCCCAGTGCCTGCGCGACGCCGAGCGTGGAGACGTCGGCGAGCAGTTCGACCTCGTGCCCGGCCTGCATCAGCGCGTGGCCGAGTGCGGTGAGCGGGCGGGTATCGCCTTCGGTGCCGTAGGTGAGGAGCAGCAGTCGCATGGCGTCAGGGTAGCGTCGTTGCGTTTCAGGTCCAGCGAGATCCAAGGTGTCCGCTGAAGGGAAGCTGCGTCGATGGACGGGGCGATCTTGTCGATGGGACCACACGAGGTTTTGAACTGTCATCCCGGGACCGTCGACTGCGCCCAGGGTGAACTCCGCGGGGATCCGCTTCTGCAGGCAACCAAACGGCAGTCCCTCCCTGCGCCCGGGAGGACAACCCGGGACGGCGCCCGGCCGAACCGGTAACGACAGGGATTGGCTTGCCGCGCGCGGGTACGGTAGCGTGCCGGGGCAGGCAGGGACCGGGGCCGATGCTCCCGATCCGCGCAGGATCGGTGAACGTCGGACCATGGAATCGGATCCACTTTTCGGGAAGGGACAGGGGACATGAGGGAACTCGTAGCCGCATGGCTGGCCGTGCTGTTGGCGTTGGTGCTTGCGGGCGTCGCGCAGGCGGCGCCGAAGGTCGGCGAGGTGCCGCCGGATTTGCTGGGCAAGACGACGAAGGGCGAGGAGGTGCGCCTGGGCGAGCGTCGCGGCAAGGTGGTGATGGTGGGGTTCTGGGCGTCGTGGTGCCCGTACTGCCGCAAGCAGTTCCCGATGCTCGAGAGTTTCCAGCGCCAGGCCGGGAAGGAGCAGCTGGACGTGGTGGTGGTGAACTTCAAGGAACCGACCGCCACGTTCCGCCAGCTCGTGCGCAAGCTCAGGGACGTGCCCGTCACCTGGGCGCACGACAAGGACGGCAGCGTGTCGGACGCCTATGGCGTGCAGTCGGTGCCGTACCTGTTCCTGGTCGACAAGCAGGGCAAGCTGGCCTACGTGAAGCGTGGCTATTCGGACGCGTCGGTGGCGGAACTTGCCGAGGTGGTCAACCGACTCATGGCCGAACCGGCGCCGGAAAGCGCCGCGCCCGCCGAAGAGGCGGGCGGCGAGGCTGTCGATGAACAGGCGGAGGCGGGCGCCTGAGCCGCGCGTCGCCTACAGCCGGTTCACCCGGAACCGGCGGCCCTTGATCTTGCCCTCGCGCAGCCGCGCCAGCGCCTGTCCGGCCTTGCCGCGCGCGATGGCGACGTAGCTGCGGGTGGCGAAGACGTCGATCTTGCCGACCGCGTCCTTGTGCAGGCCGGCGTCGCCGGTGAGTGCGCCGACGATGTCGCCCGGCCGCAGCTTGTCGCCGCGCCCGCCGTCGATGCGCAGGGTGGCCATCGCCGCGACCGGGACGTTCGACGGCTTCCCCGCCAGCGGCGCCAGCGTGTCCCAGCGCAGGAACATGCCCAGGCGTTCGCCGATGGCGGTGGCACGCGGCAGTTCGCGCAGCGTGCACAGGCTGAGGGCGAGGCCGGCGCGACCGGCGCGCCCGGTGCGGCCGATGCGGTGCAGGTAGGTGTCGACGTCGGTCGGCAGTTCGTAGTTCACCACCGCGCCGATGTCGTCGACGTCGAGCCCGCGCGCGGCGACGTCGCTGGCCACCAGCACGCTGCAGCTGCGGTTGGCGAACTGCACCAGCACTTCGTCGCGGTCGCGCTGCTCCATCTCGCCGTGCAGGGCCAGCGCGGAGAAGCCGTAGTGGGCGAGCGAACCGGCGACGTCGGCGGCGTCGGCGCGGGTATTGCAGAACACCACGGTCGACTGCGGGCGGTGGTGCAGCAGCAGGGCGGCCAGCAGCGGCGCGCGGCGGCCGGGCTCGGTTTCATGGAAGCGCTGGTCGATCGCGGGCGCCTGCGCGTCGGCGTCGACCGACACTTCCAGCGCGTCGCGCAGCATCGTCCTGGCGAGCACGCGGATCGCGTCGGGGAAGGTGGCCGAGAACAGCAGGCCCTGGCGGTTGCGCGGCGTGCGTCTGGCCAGCTCCCGGATCGGCTGTTCGAAGCCCATGTCGAGCATGCGGTCGGCCTCGTCCAGTACCAGGGTGCGCACGGTCCCGAGCGCGAGCGCGCCCTTGTCGACCAGCTCCTGCAGCCGCCCGGGCGTGCCGACGACCACGTGCGGCGCGTGCGCCAGCGAGGCCAGCTGCGGTCCCAGCGGGATGCCGCCGCACAGGATCGAGACCTTGAGGTTGGGGATGGCGACGGCGAGTCGGCGCAGCTGCTTGCCGACCTGGTCGGACAGCTCCCGCGTCGGACACAGCACCAGCGCCTGGGTTTCGCCGCGCGCTGGATCGAGCCGGTGCAGCAGGCCGAGTCCGAACGCCGCGGTCTTGCCGCTGCCGGTCGGCGCCTGCGCGATGAGGTCGCGGCCGTCGAGGATGGCCGGCAGCGCCTGCGCCTGGATCGGTGTCATCGCCGCATAGCCGAGCGCGTCGACGCCCTGCAGCAGGGCGGGCGAAAGGGGCAGGGTGGAGAAGGCGGGGGCGGTCATGCGCACATGGTCGCAGGTGCGGGCGCATCGCGGCGGGATCGTTCGCATCGCCGCCCGGCGGTACGCGGCGCAATGGCGTCGCCTGGCAGGTTCGTGATGTCGTCATCCCCGCGAAGGCGGGGACCCAGCGTCTTCAATCTGCAGAAGCCGAAAGGCGCCGGGTTCCCGCCTTCGCGGGAATGACGGGGGTGCAGGTAAACGGCGCTGAAATGTTCTAGCGTAGGCGCACATCCGTTTCCGGGAGTTCGTCCATGCGCAGCGCCCTGCACCGCGAGTTCGGCGAACCCGCCGACGTCCTCGTCCCCGCCGACAGCCCGGTTCCCGAGCCCGCCGCCGGCGAGGTCCGCATCCGCATGCAGCTGGCGCCGATCCACAACCACGACCTGTGGACGATCCGCGGCCAGTACGGATACAAGCCGCGCCTGCCGGCGATCGGCGGCAGCCAAGGACTCGGCGTGGTCGATGCGATCGGCGAGGGCGTCGAAGGACTGCAGCTGGGCCAGCGCGTGACCGCGGCGTCGGGCCGCGGCACCTGGGCCGAGTATTTCGTCGCGTCGGCGAAGATGGTGATCCCGATGCCCGACGCGATTCCGGACGAACTCGCCGCGCAGCTGGTCGCGATGCCGCTCAGCGCGCTGATGCTGCTCGAGTTCCTGCGGGTCGAGCCGGGCCAGTGGATCGTGCAGAACGCGGCCAACGGCGCGGTCGGCAAGACGCTGGCGATGCTCGCCGCCGCGCGCGGCGTGCACGTGCTGAGCTTGGTGCGGCGCGATGCCGGCGTCGCGGAGATGGCCGCGGCGGGCGTCGGCAACGTGGTGTCCACCGAAGCGCCGGAGTGGAGGAAGCAGGCGAAGGCGATCCTCGGCGAAAACCGCGCGCATGCCGCGGTCGATTCCGTCGGCGGCCAGGCCAGCGCCGACCTGCTGTCGCTGCTGGGCGAGGACGGCGTGCTGGTGTCGTTCGGCTCGATGAGCGGCGAGCCGATGCTGGTGCCTTCGGGCGACATGATCTTCCGGCACATCACGGTGAAGGGCTTCTGGGGCAGCCGGGTCAGCCGCGAGATGTCGGTGGCCGACAAGCGCCGGCTGGTCGGCGAACTGATCCAGCGCGCGATCGACGGCGAACTCAAGCTGCCGGTGGACGCGATCCATGACCTGGAGGATGCGGCGAAGGCCGCCGCGGCCAGCCTGCAGCCGGGCCGCGGCGGAAAGGTGCTGCTCCGGGCCTGAGCAGCGCCGCGCCGGCGCATTCCGGACCGCCGTTTCCCGGATTGGCCGCATCGGCGGCCGGCTCCGCTTCGATTCGCATACTCGCAAGCTCGTCATCCCCGCGAAGGCGGGGACCCAGCGTCTTGCGCTGGCTTCAATCAAGGCCAGGCGCCATCGGGATCAGTCACTCGATGGCAGAAGACCGCGCGAACGACGGGAAGGCAAGCGTTCGAAACGGACTGCCGTGATCGAACCGCGCCTTGCCTTCAGCGCGCACCACGCATACCGCTGCGGCGACAAACACTCGAGGCAGGATTCCACCCTCCAGCGAAGACGGCATCGAAGCGTTGCCCGGCAGCGAAAGGAATCGCCGAGGTCCGCACTCCCGCCGACGTTTCACGTCCTTGTTCCGGTCCGGATGCGAAGGTGGGTGCCACGGCGGGCGCCTCGCCCCCCAGGATCCCCCGATGCCCCAGGTCTGGAGGATTTTCAGTCGTTGGCCGCGCCTGCGCCAGCGCTTGTGGCGCTGGCGCCGCGTGGCAAGCAAGGCAACAGCGCAGGTGGAGGAACCGCTGCGTGCGCAGTTGTTCAATGCCGAACAGATGGAGCTGCACGGCCGGACGCTGGCGCTCTCGCACCGCCTGCATGCGCGCCCCGGGCCCGAACGGCTGCTGGAACGGCTGCAGGAGAACGAAGGCCTGCTCGATGCCGTCCGCACCCTGCTGACCGGGCTGGTGCGGGATGACATGCGCCTCTCGCCCGCCGGCGAGTGGCTGCTGGACAACGACTACCTGGTCGAGGAACAGATCCACACGGCGCGCCGGCATCTTCCCGAAGGCTACAGCCGGCAGCTGCCGTCGCTGAGCGAGGGGCCTTCCGCGGGACTGCCGCGCGTGTACGACCTGTCGCTGGAAGCCATCGCGCACGGCGATGGCCGCATCGATGCGGGGACCATCGCCCGCTTCGTCGCCGCCTACCAGTCCGTCGTGCCGCTGAAGCTGGGCGAGCTGTGGGCGATCCCGATCATGCTGCGGCTGGCGCTGATCGACAACCTGCGGCGGATGGCGGTGCGGGTGATGCGCGATGGCGACGACCACCGCCTGGCCAGCGAATGGGCCAAGCGGTTGAACCGGGCGGCCGCGGAAAGCCCGAAGGACGTGGTGCTGGTGATCGCCGACATGGCGCGCTCGCGCCCGCCGCTGTCGGGCGCGTTCGTCTCCGAGCTCACGCGCGGGCTGCACGGCCGTGGCGGCGTGTTCTCCATGCCGATCACCTGGCTGGAGCAGTGGGCCGCGGACGGCGGCCACCGCATCGAGGAACTGGTGCACCTGGAAAGCCAGCAGCAGGCCGCCGACCAGGTGTCGATCAGCAACAGCATCGGCAGCCTGCGCTTCCTGGCCAACATGGACTGGCGGGAGTTCGTGGAGGACATGAGCGTGGTCGAGCGCTGCTTGCGCGACGATCCCGCAGGCATCTATGCGTCGATGGATTTCAGCACCCGCGACAGCTACCGGCACGTGGTGGAAAAGATCGCGCGCCTGGCGGGCGCCAGCGAGCAGGAGGTGGCCGACATCGTGCTGCAGCTGGCGCAGGCGGCCGCCGATGTCGATCCCCGCGGCTACCGGGCGCACGTGGGCTTCTACCTGGTGGACGACGGCGTGGCGCAGGTGCAGGCCGCCGTGGCCGCGTCCGTCCCCGCAAGCCGACCCGTGCGCCTGCGGCCGCGCCGCGTTCCCTTGCCGGCCTATCTGCTTCCCATCGCCGCCGTCATCGGACTGTTCACCTGGGGGCTGCTGGCTGCAGGCCTGCCTTCGCACGGCGCGCTGTCGTGGCTGGCGGCGGCGCTGGCGGTGCTGGCGTCCAGCGAACTGGGCATCGCCCTGGTCAACTGGGCGGCCACCTTGCTGGTGCCGCCGCGGCCGCTACCGCGGATGGATTTTTCCGGGGGGATACCGGCGGACTCGCGCACGCTGGTGGTGGTGCCCGGCATGCTGGGGAGCGCCGACGGCGTGGACGACCTCGTCGAAGGACTGGAGGTGCGCTTCCTCGCCAACCGCGACCGGCACCTGCACTTCGCCTTGCTGACCGACTTCCTGGATGCGGACGAGGCCTCGCTGCCGACCGACCAGGCCCTGCTGGCGCGCGCGGTGCAACAGGTCGAACAGCTCAACCATCGCTACGCGCCCGAGCGCACCGGCGAGGCCGGCGGCGACCTGTTCTTCCTGTTCCACCGGCCGCGCGAGTGGAATCCGCGCGAGCGCTGCTGGATGGGCCATGAGCGCAAGCGGGGCAAGCTGGCGGCGCTGAACCGGCTGCTGCGCGGCGGCGGCGGGAAAGACTTCCTGCAGGTGACGGGCAAGACCGGCGTGCTGTCCGGGGTGCGCTACGTGATCACGCTCGATACCGACACCCGCCTGCCGCGCGATGCCGCGCGCGAATTCGTCGCTACCCTGGCGCATCCGCTGAACCATGCCCGCTTCGATGCGCAAAAGCGCCGGGTCGTCCGGGGCTACGGCATCCTGCAGCCCAGCGTGGGCACCAGCCTCGGCGGGCGCCGCGGCACGCGCTATGCGCGCATGTTCGGCAGCGAGCCGGGCATCGATCCCTACACGCGCACCGTGTCCGACGTGTACCAGGACCTGTTCGGCGAAGGTTCCTTCGTCGGCAAGGGCATCTACGACGTGGATGCGTTCGAGCATGCGCTGGCGGATCGGTTCCCGGACAACCGCATCCTCAGCCACGACCTGCTGGAAGGCTGCTACGCGCGCGCCGGGCTGGTCAGCGACGTGCGCCTGTTCGAGGACTATCCCTCGCGCTACGCCGCGGACGTGAAACGGCGCCAGCGCTGGATACGCGGCGACTGGCAGCTGCTGCCCTGGCTGCTGCCGTGGGTGCCGCGCCGCGACGGCGGCCATGAACGCAATCCGCTGTCGTGGCTGTCGCGCGGCAAGCTGCTGGACAACCTGCGCCGCAGCCTGGTGCCGGCGGCGGCCACCGCGCTGCTGCTGCTGGGCTGGATGTTCTCGCCGCATCCGCTGGCCTGGACGGCATGGTTGCTGGGGCTGTGGCTGCTGCCGGTGCTGGTGCCCGTCCTGCGCGATGCCTTCGCCGTCCCGGTGGACATGCCGCTGGATACGCATCTGGTGCAGGTCGGCAGGTCCGCCTGGCGCCAGCTGCTGCGCGCGGGGATCGGCCTGGCCTGCCTGCCGTACGAGGCGTCCGTAAGCCTGGGGGCGATCGCGCGCACCCTGTGGCGGTTGGCGATCAGTCGCCGGCACCTGCTGCAGTGGAACCCGTCCAGCGAAGTGGAACGCAGCCTGGGCAGCGGCATGGGCGCGGAACTGCGCAGCATGGCGCTGGCGCCGCTGTTCGCCGTGGCCGTGGCCGCGATGCTGACGATCGCCCGGCCCTCGTCGCTGTGGGTGGCCGCGCCCTTGCTGGCGCTGTGGCTGTCGTCGCCGGCGATCATGGCCTGGCTGGGCCGCCCGCCCGCGCATCGCGCCGCGAATCTCTCCGCCACCGAACTTGCGTTCCTGGGCCGCCTGGCGCGCCGCACCTGGGCGTTCTTCGAAACCTGGGTGCGCGCCGAGGACCACTGGCTGCCGCCGGACAACGTCCAGGAGCATCCCGCGCTGGTGGTGGCGCGCCGCACCTCGCCGACCAACATCGGCCTGTCGCTGCTGGCCAACCTGTCGGCCTACGACTTCGGCTACCTGCAGGCGGGCGGCGTGATGGAACGCACGCAGCTGGTGTTTTCCACGCTGGAAACCCTGCCGCGCCATCGCGGGCATTTCTACAACTGGTACGACACCGAAACGCTGCAGCCGCTGCCCCCGCACTACATCTCCACGGTCGACAGCGGCAACCTGGCCGGCCACCTGCTGACGCTGCGCCAGGGATTGCTGGCGCTGGCCGAGGCGCCGGTGCTGGCGCCGTGCACCTTCGAGGGACTGGCCGATACGCTGGGCGTGCTGGAAGAAGCCCATCGCGCCGCGCATCCCGACGACGACGCGCTGGCGCGGGCGCTGGCCGACTTCCGCGCCGCACTCGCGCTGGCGCTGGCGCAGCGGCCGGCGACCGCAAGCGATGCGGAACGCACGCTGGTGCAACTAACCATGCACGCCGACGAGATCCTGACCGCCTGGCCGGTCGCCGCGCCCGAAGACGCTAACGCACCACATTGGCCGACCGTGCTGGCCGAAGCCTGCCGGTCCGCGCAGGCGGAACTGCGGTTCTTCGTTCCCGATCTGCCGTCGCCCGGAGATCCTGCGGACGTCGCCGGCAACGAACGCATCCCCACCCTGCGCGAGCTTCAGGCGCAATCCCGCAACCCGCAGGGACAGGCGCGCGCACGCGAGCGCATCCACCAGCTCGAGCGCCTGGCGCACCTGGCCGGGCAGTTCTCGCTGATGGACTACGAGTTCCTGTACGACCGCGCGCGCCACCTGCTGGCGATCGGCTACAGCCTCGACGAACACCGCGCCGATGCCGGCTACTACGACCTGCTGGCGTCCGAGGCGCGCCTGTGCAGCTTCGTGGCCATCGCCCAGGGGCAGCTGCCGCAGGAAAGCTGGTTCGCCCTGGGCCGGCTGCTGACCGAGGTTGGCGGCGACGCCACCCTGCTGTCGTGGAGCGGCTCGATGTTCGAGTACCTGATGCCGCAGCTGGTGATGCCGAGCTACCCGGACACCCTGCTCGACCAGAGCTCGCGCCACGCGGTGGAGGCGCAGATCGCGTACGGCGCGCAGCGCGGCGTGCCGTGGGGCATCTCCGAGTCGGGCTACAACACCGTGGATGCGCGCATGAACTACCAGTACCGGGCGTTCGGCGTGCCCGGGCTGGGGCTCAAGCGCGGCCTGGGGCAGGACCTGGTCGTCGCGCCCTACGCGAGCATGATGGCGCTGATGGTGGCGCCTGAAGCCGCCTGCCAGAACCTGCAGCGCTTGACCGCGCTGGGGTTCGGCGGCCAGTTCGGCCTCTATGAAGCCATCGACTACACGCCGGCGCGCGTGCCGCACGGACAGGACTGCGTGGTGGTACGTTCCTTCATGGCCCACCACCAGGGCATGGGCCTGCTGTCGCTGGACCACCTGCTGCGCCGCCAGCCCATGCAGCGGCGCTTCGTCGCCGATGCCGAGTTCCAGGCCACCTTGCTGCTGCTGCAGGAACGCATCCCGCATACCGGCGTGTTCCATCCGCACGAGGCCGAGGCGCCGGGCGCGCGTTCCGCGTCGATGGACAGCGAAACGCAGCTGCGCCTGTTCCGCAATCCCGGCACAGCGCGCCCCGCCGTGCAGCTGCTGTCCAACGGCCGCTACCACGGCCTGCTGACCAGCGCCGGCGGCGGCTACAGCCGGCAGCAGGACATGGCCGTCACGCGCTGGCGCGAAGACGGCACCCGCGACCACTGGGGCAGCTTCTGCTACCTGCGCGACGTGGAGAGCGGCGAGTTCTGGTCCACCGCGCTGCAGCCGACCTGCGTGCCGGTGGACCAGTACGAGGCGATCTTCTCCGATGCCAAGGCCGAGTTCCGCGGACGCAAGCGCGGCTACGAAAGCCACCTGGAAATCGCCATCTCGGCCGAGGACGACATCGAGCTGCGCCGCCTGCGCCTGAGCAACCACGGCCGGCGCACGCGCACGATCGAGATCACCACCTATGCCGAAGTGGTGCTGGCTTCGGCCGTGTCCGACGAACTGCATCCTGCCTTCAGCAACCTGTTCGTGCAGTCGGAGATCGCGCGGCAGAAGCAGGCGCTGCTGTGCACGCGGCGGCCGCGCGCGCACGATGAAGTGCCGCCGTGGATGTTCCACCTGGTGGCGGTGCACGACGCCGACATCGCCGCGATCTCCTACGAGACCGACCGCGCGCGCTTCCTCGGCCGCGGCAACACGCCGCGCGCGCCGCATGCGCTGGCGGCCGCGGACACGCTCTCCGACAGCGAGGGCTCGGTGCTGGATCCGATCGTGGCGATCCGCTGCCGCATCGAGCTGGCGCCGGAACAGACCGCGATGGTCGACATGGTCTACGGCGTGGGCAGCGACCGCGACGCCTGCATGGCGCTGGTGGACAAGTACCGCGACCGCCGCCTGGCCGACCGCGTGTTCGACCTGGCCTGGACCCACAGCCAGGTGGTCAGGCGCCAGATCAACGCGTCCCAGGCTGATGCGCAGCTCTACGAGCGCCTGGCCGGCCTGATGGTCTATGCGCATCCGCTGCTGCGCGCCGACCAGGCGGTGCTGCTGCAGAACCAGCGCGGGCAGTCCGGCCTGTGGGGCCATGCGATCTCGGGCGACCTGCCGATCGTGCTGCTGCAGATCGCCGATGCCGACAACATCGAATTGGTCCGGCAGATGGTGCAGGCGCACGCGTACTGGCGCCTGAAGGGACTGCGCGCCGACCTGGTGATCTGGAACGAGAGCCAGGCGGGCTACCGGCAGCAGCTGCAGGACCGGATCCTGGGCATGGTCTCGGCCGATCCCGAAGCCAACGTGCTCGATCGTCCGGGCGGCATCTTCGTGCGTTCCGCCCACCAGATGTCGCAGGAGGACCGCATCCTGCTGCAGTCGGTGGCGCGGGTGATCGTCAGCGACCAGCAGGGCACGCTGGCGGCGCAGGTCGGTCGCCACGAGCCCGCGGAGCGGACGATTCCGCCGCTGCTGCCCGAAGGTCCGCGGGAGGAACGGCGCGACGCGGGCCAGCTGGAGACATCGACCGGACTGCCGCCACCGGGCGACGCCGCGGACGCGGACGACGCATGGCCGTTCGAGCCGATCGCCAGCGAATTCCTCCACGACAACGGCACCGGCGCCTTCTCCGCCGATGGCCGCGAGTACGTGATCGTCACGCGCGAGGGCGCGCCGACGCCGGCGCCCTGGTCCAACGTGCTGGCCAACGAACAGCTGGGGACGGTCGTCAGCGAAAGCATGGCGGGCTACACCTGGTTCGAGAACGCGCACGAGTTCCGGCTGACGCCGTGGCACAACGACCCGGTCGCCGACAGCGGCGGCGAGGCGTTCTACCTGCGCGACGAGGACACCGGGCACGTGTGGTCGCCGATGCCGCTGCCCCGCCGCGGGCGCGGCGCCTACCGCACCCGCCACGGCTTCGGCTACAGCGTGTACGAACACGTGGAGGACGGCATCGTCAGCGAGCTGTGGATCTACGTCGCGGTCGAGGACGCGGTGAAGTTCTCGGTGCTGAAGCTGCGCAACCTTTCCGGCCGCGCGCGCCGGCTCTCGGCGACCGGCTACGTGGAATGGGTGCTGGGCGACCTGCGCGTCAAGTCGCAGATGCACGTCGTCAGCGAACACGATGCCGCCAGCGGCGTGCTCACGGCGCGCAATCCCTACAACACGGAATTCGCCGGGCGCGTCGCCTTCTTCGACACCGACGCCAGCGGCTGCAGCTTCACCGCCGACCGCACCGAGTTCCTCGGCCGCAACGGCAGCCTGGGCGATCCGGCGGCGTTGCACCGCGAGCGCCTGTCCGGCCGGTTGGGCGTGGGCCTGGATCCCTGCGCCGCCATCCAGGTGCCGCTGGCGTTGGCCGCTGGCCAGGCGTCGGAGACCGTGTTCCGCCTGGGCATGGGCAGGGACCACGGCGAAGCGCTGCGGCTGGCCGGAAGGGTGCAGGGAACCCAGCACGCGCACGACGCGCTGGACGCCCTGCGCATGCATTGGCGCGGCCTGCTGACGACCGTGCAGGTGGAGACGCCGGATCCCGGCGTCGACGCCCTGGTCAACGGCTGGCTGATCTACCAGACGCTGGCCTGCCGCTACGTGGCGCGCAGCGGTTACTACCAGTCCGGCGGCGCGTTCGGCTTCCGCGACCAGCTGCAGGACACCATGGCGACCGTGCACGCGGCGCCGGCGTTGACCCGCGAACACCTGCTGCTGTGCGCGGCCCACCAGTTCCCGCAGGGCGACGTGCTGCACTGGTGGCATCCGCCGCAGGGCCGCGGCGTGCGCACGCGCTGCTCGGACGACTACCTGTGGCTGCCGCTGGCGGCCTGCCGCTACCTGCAGGTCACCGGCGACACCGGCGTGCTGGACGAGCAGGTGCGCTTCGTCGAAGGGCGCCGGGTGAACCCCGACGAAGAGTCCTACTACGACATGCCCGCGACGTCCTACCTGCGGCAGTCCTTCTACGAACACTGCGTGCTGGCGCTGCGCCGCGGCTGCAGCCTGCTGGGCGAACGCGGCCTGCCGCTGATGGGCACCGGCGACTGGAACGACGGCATGAACCGGGTCGGCGAGGCCGGCCGCGGCGAAAGCGTGTGGCTGGGCTTCTTCCTGTTCGATGTCCTGCAAGACTTCGCGGAGGTGGCGCGTGCGCGCGGCGACGACGGGTTCGCCGCCTATTGCGCGGAGCAGGCGCAGCGCCTGCGCGGGAACCTCGAGACCCATGCCTGGGACGGGCAGTGGTATCGCCGCGCCTGGTTCGACGACGGCACGCCGCTGGGCTCCGCGCAGGGCGACGAATGCAGGATCGATTCGATCTCGCAGAGCTGGTCGGTGCTGTCGGGCGCCGCCGAACCCGCGCGCGCGCGGCAGGCGATGGACTCGCTGGACAGTCATCTGGTGAAGCGCGAGGCGGGACTCATCCAGTTGCTGGACCCGCCCTTCGACAAGACCGCCAAGGACCCCGGCTACATCCGGGGTTATGTGCCGGGCGTCCGCGAGAACGGCGGGCAGTACACCCATGCCGCGGTGTGGGCCGCGATGGCGTTCGCCCACCAGGGCGATGCCGCGCGGGCTTGGGAGCTGGCGCGCATGATCAATCCGATCCATCACTCGCGCGACGCCGAAGCCGCCGCGGTCTACAAGGTCGAACCCTACGTGATGGCGGCCGATGTCTACGGCGTGGCGCCGCATGTCGGCCGCGGCGGATGGACCTGGTACACCGGCTCGGCCGGATGGATGTACCGGCTGCTGACCGAATCCCTGCTTGGCCTGCGGCGCATGGGCGAGCGGATGTCGCTGGCGCCCTGCCTGCCCGCCGACTGGCCGGAGTACCGGCTGCGCTACCGCCATGGAACGAGCGTATACGTCATCCGGGTGCAGCAATGCGATGCGGGACCCGCGCTGCTGCGGCTGGATGGCCGCGACCAGCCCGGCTTCGGGTTCCTGCTGGTGGACGACGGGGCCGTGCACCACGTGGAAGCGCATTGGCCGCGTCCTCCGGCATGAGCACGCGGGCGCAGCTGGATGCGGAACTCGACCGCCTGGCGCGGATGCTTCCGCCGTGGCTGGAGACACTGCGTCGCGAAGTGCTGTTCTGGCCGCAGTTCGACGCGCTCGCGCAACGGATACTCGATCATGCCGGGGAGCACGATCGGCTCCATGTGCGGCAACGCCTGGATGCCATGCTCATCGCGAACAAGGTGGATCGACCGGGCGAGCGGAGGTTCACTTTCACCGGATGTTGATCGTTCCGCGTTGCGTCGTGTACTTCGACCGGGAATCCCGGCAAGGCGCGATGAGCGTGACGCGGTGCTTGCGGTGCAGACGCCGGCCGGCCACGCAACGTTACGCCAGACGCCATGACGCATCAGTTGGCGGGACTGACGTCAAGCATCGACATCCACGCTGGTCTTGCAAGAAACTTTCAGCCGTCATCCCCGCGAAAGCGGGGATCCATTTTGACTTTGATGCAAAGACGCTGGATCCCCGCTTTCGCGGGGATGACGGAGAGAGATAGTAATGGGACGAGGCCGGATTCCTTTTCTTCCGGCAAGGGCCGCGCCCCGACACATAGGCGCAATCGTTCCGTCGGTACCTTCACGCGCAGCGCACATCACCCCGCCGCCATCGCCTCGCGCACGTAGCGCCCCGGCGATCGCCCCACGTGCCTGCGGAACGCCGTACTGAAGGTGCTCGCCGAGCCGTAGCCCACGCGTTCGGCCGCCTCGGCGATGCCCACGCCCTCGTTGCGCAGCAGGTCCCTGGCGACGGCCATGCGCCAAGCCTGCAGGTACTCCATCGGCGGCACGCCCACTGTGCGGCTGAAGCGCTCGAAGAACGCGGCGCGCGACAGCGCCGCGATGCCCGCCATCTGCGCGACGGTCCATGGGCGCGCGAGCTGGTCGTGCATCTGCCGCAGCGCCGGCGCCAGCCGCGCATCGGCCAGGCCGCGCAGCAGTCCGGCCGGCGCGTCGCGGCCCGAGGTCGAGCGCAGCGCCTCGATCAGCAGCAGGTCCACCAGGCGCGCGAGCACGACCTCGCGCCCCGGCTGCTCCGCATTCGCTTCCTCGCCCAGCAGCGCGACCAGCAGCGACAGCCGGTCGACGCCGCGCACGTGCACCACGGCCGGCAGCAGCGACACCAGCAGCGCGGGATCGGGCGAGTCGAACAGGAACCATCCGCCAAGCAGGCGCACGTCGGGCGGCCCGTCGGGCCTGCCGTGGCGCAGTCCGGTGGTGGACGTGGACGCGGCCGCCTGCCTGGCGTCGATGCGCGTGGGCGTCGCCGGCTCGAAGCCCGACATCGTGAAGCCAGGCGTCGCCGGCAGCAGCACGAAATCGCCGGCTTCCAGCGTCAGCGCGGGATGGCCGTCGACGGCCAGCAGGCAGCGGCCTTCCAGCACCGCGCAGAAGCTCGGCTCGCCGAACTCGGAGTAGCGCACCGCCCAGGGGCCGGCGCCGCTGATGCCCTTGGAGAACACGGCGCGCGGGCGCAGCAGGTGGACGACGTCGGAAAGGGGATCGGACACGACTGGACTTTGGCGAATGAAATATGGACTTATCAGCGTAGATAGTCCGGTAATCCTCCCCTATCGTGGCTCCCGAATCAACCCAACCCGGAGTCCTTCCCATGAAAACCGTCCTGATCACCGGCTGCTCCTCGGGCTACGGCCTTCAGACCGCCCGCCACTTCCACGCCCGGGGCTGGCGCGTCGTCGCCACCATGCGCGCGCCGCGCCCCGAACTCCTGCCGGTCGACGAGCGCCTGCGCCTGCTCGCGCTCGACGTCACCGACCCCGGCAGCATCGCCGCCGCGCTCGACGCCGCCGGCCCGATCGACGTGCTGGTCAACAACGCCGGCATCGGCCTGTTCGGCGCGTTCGAGGCGACGCCGATGGCGACCGTGCGCGAGGTGTTCGAGACCAACACCTTCGGTGCGATGGCGATGGCGCAGGCGGCGATTCCGCAATTCCGCGCGCGCCGCGCGGGCACGATCGTCAACGTCACCTCCAGTACGACGTTGGCGCCGATGCCGCTGGTGGCCGCCTACACCGCCAGCAAGACCGCGATCGAAGGCTTCACCGCTTCGCTCGCGCACGAACTGGGCGCGTTCGGCGTCGCGGTGAAGCTGGTCGAGCCGGGCTACGGGCCGGACACGCGCTTCACCGCCAACGGCGAGGCGCGGATGCGCGACCTGATCCCCGAGGCCTACGCGCCCTATGCGCAGGGCGTATTCGCGTCGCTGACGCAGGTGGCGGCGGTGACGCGGGACACCGACGTGGCCGAAGCGGTCTGGCAGGCCGCGAACGACACCACGGGCCGGCTGCATTTCCCCGCGGGCGCGGATGCGGTCGCGCTGGCGCATGCGGCCTAGGCGGCAACAGCCGGCGGCGCGCCGCCGCCGCCGGCAGCTCCGGCCTCAGGCGCCGTCGTCGCTCCTGCGCAGCGCGATCATCCGCGTCTGGTACGGAAACGCCACTTCGGGCGCGTCGGCGAGTTCCGGCGTCGCCTCGATCATCGCGCGCACCTGGCGCTCGATCACGCTGCGCTGCGCGGCCGGCAGGGCGGCGATGAAGCTGACCGACAGCGTGCGCTGCACGACCACCTGTTCGGGCGAACCGACGTGGGCACTGCGCACCGTGCGGTCGTCGACGAGGGTGAAGCCTGCCCCCGGCAGCACGCTGCGCCACTCGCCGCTGTGGTAGCGCGGCGTGCCGGCTTCGTGCGCGTTGGTGATCGCGGACAGCGCCGCGACCCAGGGCACGGTCTCGTCGCGCACGTTCCAGACCAGGCCGAGCACGCCGCCGCGCACCAGCACGCGGCGGATCCCGGACAGGGCCTGCACGGTGGCGAACCAGTGGAACGACTGCGCGCAGACCACCGCATCCATCGACGCGTCCGCCAGCGGGATCGCCTCGGCGGTGCCGCCGTGGAGTTCGATGTCCGGATGCCGGCGCGCGAACTCGGTGCGCATCGCCGCGACCGGCTCCACCGCGACCACGCGCGCCCCGGTCTCGAGCAGCCGCGGCACGAACTTGCCGGTGCCGGCGCCGAGATCGAGCACCGACCGGCCCGGCGCGAGGCCGACCACGTCGCGGAGCCAGCGCGCGGTCTCCTCCGGATAGCCGGGACGGCCGCTGGCGTAGGTGCCCGCCGCCTGCGCGTAGCCTCCGGCGGCGCTGTCGTGGATCGTGGTCATGCGCGCATTGTGCCGGCGGACGCGTGCGTCCGGCCACGGCAGCGACCTGCGGTCACATCACCGCGAGCGCACGGTTGTCGAACTGGCCGGGGAACTGCGCCGCGATCATGCGCTTGCGCTCGATGCTGGCGAGGATCGTCGGGGCGAAGTCGACGCCGGTCGTCTGCGTGCAGGCCAGGAGGTTGCCGGGGCTGAACACGTTCACCTCGAGGATGGTGTCGCCGATGATGTCGATGCCGACCAGGAACATGCCGTCGCGGATCAGCTTGGGGCGCACCAGTTCGGCGACCTGCAGCTCGCGTTCGGTGATGCGGACCTTGCGCGGCTTGCCGCCGGCGTGGACGTTGCTGCGGATGTCCTGCGCGCCGGCGACGCGGCGCACCGCGGCAAACGTACCGTCGGCATGCAGCGGCACGCCGTTCATCAGGAACAGGCGGATGTCGCCCTTCTCCGCCCCCGGCACGAAGGCCTGGGCGATGATGTAGCCGTCGCGGCCGATCGCCTCGACGATCTGGTTGAGGTTCTTGCCGGACTTGCCGTCGAGCAGGAACACGCCGCTGCCGCCCGAGCCCTGCAGCGGCTTGAGCACGCAGCGGCCGCCGTGCTTGCGCGCGAACGCCTTGATGTCGGCCTGCGAACGGCTGATCAGCGTGTCCGCGCGCACCTCGCGCGGGAACGACTGGAAGTACAGCTTGTCGATCGCCTGCGACAGCGCGGACGGATCGTTGAGCACCAGCACGCCGCGCTGCGCCGCGAGCCGCCCGAACTGCATGCCCGCCCCTTGCGCCCACGGCCGGTCGACGGCGTCGCGCGAGGGGTCGTTGCGCAGCATCAGCACGTCGATGCCGGGCACCTTGATCGACCTGGTGCGGGGAATGGCCTGCACGTCCTTGAAGAACTTCTCCAGCGAACGCTTCGGGCCGCCGGCCTCGAGCACGCGCGCATGCACCTTCATGCCGTCGTCCTGGCCCAGCACGAAGTCGCCGGGCGTCACGTAGCACACGTCGTGGCCGCGGCGGTGGGCCTCGTGGGCGAGGACCGTCGTGGTGTAGTGGAGGGCCTCGTCCTCCATCGCGTTGACGAGGAAGGCGATCAGCATGGCGCGTCTCCGCACAGCGCTTCGATGAAGGGAATGCCGCCGCGGATGGCGTCGATGCGCGCCTGCGCCGCGGGGCGCGAGAGGACCTCGGGCAGCGACGCGGGCGCGCGCAGCAGGCCGCGCTGGACCAGGTCCTCGACGCAGGGCACGTGCTGCTGCGCGATCTTGCCGAACCAGAACGGGTCCAGCGGCTCGCCCGCCTGCACCGCGCGGAACACGTCGTGCAGGCCGCGCAGGTAGATCGCGTCCTTGCTCAGGCCGCCCGAGCGGAACACGCGCGCGACGATGCCGAACGCCGTGGCGGGCGCAAAGCCGTGGTCGTCGCGCAGCAGGCGGTCGCATTGCACGAAATCGGCGCCGTCGAGCATCGCGTGCACCACCAGCACGCGCGCGGCGAGCAGCCGCAGCCGGGCGGCGGTGAGGCCGCCGGCGAGGTACTCGGCGAACACGCCCAGGCCTTCCTGGATGCCCTCGTAGCCGGCCAGGCCGGTGCCGAAGATCGACAGCCCCTGGCGGCTGCCGTTGGCGAAGGTCAGCACGTGCACGCCGACCTCGTGCTGCAGCAGCGCGTCCAGGCGCCGCTTGTGCATGCGCGTCGCGGTCGAGATCAGCACCGAGCGCCCGGACACCATCAAACCGGGCGCGATGTCCTTGCGCAGGCAGGTCTCGGCCTCGAAGCCCGGGTCGCGCGCGCGATAGCGCGCGATCATCTCCTCGGCCGCCGCCTGCACCGCGTGGCAGTCGATGCAGGTCTCGTCGGCGTCGCCGCCGGCCTCGATGCCGGCGAGGATCGCGTGCGCCAGCTCCAGCAGCGCCGCATCCACCGCGCCGTACAGCATCACCGAGGCATGCGGGAAGTCGATGCTGTTGCGCACCTGCAGCAGGGTCAGCTGCAGGTCGATCTCGCGCTGCTTCTCGAGGAAGATCGTCTCCAGCACCGGATCCTCCACGCTGCGCGCGTCGACCGCGAACAGCGCGCGCTTGCTGGTCTCGGGGCTGATGGTCAGCGGCCGGTATCGGAAGTCCGGCGGCGCGGGTTCGCGCGCGGCGAGGTAGCGCGCGCGCTCCTCGACGGTGTTGATCGGCGACACGCCCAGCAGGAACTCGAACGAGCCGCTGATCCGCGCGAGCGCGGCGTCGACGTCGAGCACGGCCTGGATCATCCGGCTGCGGCCGAGCAGGCGGTGGTGGAACGCCGGGCCGGGCGAGGACGCCCGCATGAAGGCCGCGCAGGCGCGCAGCAGGGCATCGAACACCGCGCTCTCGAGCGAGCGCAGCACCTGCGGGTACACCGTCGACTCGCCCGGCACGCGATGCACCGGCGGCAGGCCCAGCGACAGGCGCGACAGCCCGCCGCCGCCGCGCGACAGCACCGCCGCACCGGGTCCGTCGTCGACCGCGTCCACCGGCGACACGCGCGCCTTGCGCTGCTCGAACTCGATGTCCTGCAGCGCCCCGGTCAGGCAGGCCGCGGCCGCCTGCGCCGGCGCGTCGTCGCTCGCGCCGAGGACGAAGCCGAAGCGCTCGAGCCGCGGGCTGGTGTCGTCCAGCGCGTGGTCCGGGGGCAGTTCGTACAGGGACACCAGCAGCACCCGCGGGTAGCGCGCCTGCAGCCGGTCGAGCGCGTCGCGCAGCGCGGCCTGCGCATCGCGTTCGCCGGCCGGCGTGGTCCGCCAGGTCAGGCTCGAGGCGCCGATGCGCGCGATCGCGCGCGCGAGGTCGAACGGTTCGCCGCCGTGCGCGGCCACCACCAGGAACGGCAGCGGTCGATCCAGGTGCAGGCGCCCGCCGTCGGCGAGGTCGCGGCGCTGCAGGGCGTCTTCGTCGCGATCGTCGCGCGGCGGCGCGAACGCCAGGGGACGTCGTGCCTGCTCAGCCATCGAGCAGCTCCGTCGCGACGCGCGCGAGATGGTCGACCAGCGCGCGCATCGCGCGCAGCTCCGCCGTGACCGGCTGGCCGGTCCATTCGTCCATGTAGGACTTCTTGAACTCGAACGCGATGGCGCAGCCCGCGCCGGGATGGCGCGCGTGGACGAAGCGCGCCAGTTCTCCCTTGCCCTGGAAGGCGACGTTCTCGCGCACGTCCAGCCGGCGTCCCGCGAAGTCGTAGCGCGCGATCTCGTCGACGAGCGGGTCGAGCAGCCAGGCCCAGGCATCGCGCGGCATCGAGTGCGTGCCGATGTTGATGTCGGGCGCTTCGGCCTGCGGCATCGGCGGGGCATCGGCGCCGTCGCGGCGATGGTTGTAGCTGTGCACGTCGAGCACGACGTAGCGCGCGTGCTCGCGGCGGATGCCGTCGAGCAGTTCGCCGAACATCGCGTAGAACGCGCGGTGGTAGCGCAGCGAGGCGGCGACTTCCGTTTCGGGAAGCGGCGTCCGCCAGACCTCGAGGCCCCAGCACTGGTCGGGCCGCGCGTAGACCGCGTCGGCCTCGCCGCGGTTGAGGTCGACCTCGAAGCGCGAGCGCGCGGGCAGCACGTGCGTCGGCACGCCGCGCACCGCCTGGCCCGTGAACGGATCCTCCTCGCGCAGCCGCTCGGCATCGGAGAGCGCCATGCGCGCGGCGATGGAGGGGCGCAGGCCGTGTCCGTCGTGGATCGCGGCGGCGACGACCGGTCCCGCGCCGCGCTGGACAGTCCACCACGTGGCGCTGGCGTGGCCGGGTTCGCCGATGTGGTTCGATGGGACGCGTGGCATGACGGTGCCCATCTCACCGTCAAGGCGGTGAGGACACCGTGAGTCGGTCGTGAAGGACGGATCGCGGCGGCGCACCGCGATCGTCGGTTCAGCGTGCGCTGCGGTTGGTCAACCGCTCGTCACCGTCTCCAGGATGCGCTTGCCGGCGGCGATGTCGTCGGCCTGCTCGGCGTCGGCGTTCGCATCGGCCTCGTGCCCGCACTTGCCGGCCATCAGCGGGCAGTGCGCGGACATGTAGTCGATCTCGAGGTTCAGGCGTTCGAGCAGGAAGTCGACGAAGGCGCGCACCTTCGGCGACTGGCCGTGGCCGCGCGGGAACACGGCGTTGAGCTCGTAGTCGCCGCCGGTCCAGCCGGCGAGCACGCGCTTGACCAGGCCCTGTTCGACGAACGGCTTGACCATCACGTCGGCGCCGACGATCAGGCCTTCGCCGCACAGCAGCGCGCCCTTGAGCGCCGCGGGGTCGTTGGCGACGAGGATCGGGTTGACCGGGAACTGCTGCCGGCCGTTGCCGTCGTCGAGCGTCCACGCATAGCCGTTGCCGTGGCGGTGCTTGGGCATCGCCAGCGTGCGGTGGTACTGCAGTTCGTCGGGATGCAGCGGTTCGCCGTAGCGTGCGACGTAGGCGCTGCCGGCGAACACCTGCGTGCGCAGGCTGCCGAGCTTGCGTGCGACGAAGGTGGAATCGGGTAGTGGCCCCAGCCGCAGCGCGACGTCGATTTCGCCGGCGATCAGGTCGACCGGCTCGTTCGACAGCATCATCTCCACGCGCACTTCGGGATGGCGCATGTGGAACTCGCCGAGCAGCGGCGCGATCTTGTCGATGCCGATCGAATAGGGCGCGGTGAAACGCAGCCAGCCGCGCGGGCCGGCCTGCAGCTGGCTCACCGCGCTCTCGGCCTCGCTGAGGTCGCGGGCGATGCGCTGCGAATGCTCGTAGTAGACGTTGCCGGCTTCGGTAAGGCCGAGCTTGCGGGTCGTGCGGTGCAACAGCTGCGCGCCGAGCCGCGATTCGAGTTCCTGCACCTTGCGGCTGACCGTGGTCTTGGGCACGCGCAGAGATTTCGCCGCGCCGACGAAACTGCCGTGCTCGACCACCTTGACGAAGATCAGGGTGTCGTTGAGATCGTGCGACATGAGGGGCTCCTGGGGTGGGGAGGTGGATTGGCCCGCCTGCTGGACAATTATTCCCTGAATTGGGGACTAATCAAGTCCCGATTCCACGCCTAAGGTAGGCGCCATCCCCACCGATGGACTGCCGCCATGCGCGCCGTTCCCCGCCGCCACCTGTCGTACGCCAGCCTCGTCCTGCTGCTCGCCGCCGACCTGCTTGCGCTGGTCTCCTTGCTGTTGAATCAATGGCTTGAGGTCGGTCCCGGCTGGAGCTGGCTGCTCGGCGCGGCCCTGACCCTGGTTGCGCTGCCGGGCCTGCTGTGGGCGGCCGACCGGGTGTTCGCGGCGGCCCGCTCGGTGGGAAATATCCCGATGACGGGAGGAACATTCCCGTGAGCGGGATAATCGATTCCGGGACAATGCCCCGCGCCCTCGTGGTGCTGGGGGCGGGCGGTGCGGTCGGCCGCGGCGTGGTCGAGGCGGCCGTCGAAGCGGGCCGGCCGGTGGTGGCGGTCGGGCTGGACGAGACAGCCCGACAGGCGCTGCTCGTGCGGCATCCATTGGCGGACGTGACCGCGCTGGCCGCGCCGATCGCCAGCGATGCCGATGCCGCCGCGCTCGCCGCGCATCTGCGCGGACTGGGCGTCGCCTTCGACGGCGTCGTCGCCAGCCTCGCCGGCGAACACCCCTGCGGGCGCCTGATCGACGAACCGGCCGACGTGCTCCAGCGCACGCTCGACCAGGACCTGCTGCCGCACCTGTTCGCGGCGCGCCACCTGCTGCCGCTGCTGGCGGAGGACGCCGCCGGCTACGTGCTGATCGGCGGCCCGGGCGGACGCTATCCCTGGGCCGGCTACGGCCATTGCTCGATCGCCGCCGCGGCGCTGCGGATGATGGCGCGCGTGCTGCACGACGAAGCCGGGCGCCACGGCCTGCGCGTGCAGCTGCTGTCGCTGGATGCGCCGGTCGGCACCGAGGCCAATGCAGTGCACGCCGGCGCATCGTGGCCGAAGGCGCTGGCGATCGGCCACCGCGCGCTCGCGCTGCTCGATGGCGCACGTGCGCCGGTCGCGGCGCCGATCGTCGAGTTTCCGGCGCCGGCGATGACCTCGCGCGTCATTGCCGCGGCGAAAGGCGCCCCGCCATCTTCTTCCCGCGACCACCGTCGCCGGGTTGCTCCCGCCGCGGTGCTGCCCGCGCGCGACCTGCGCGCCGCGCGCGCGCTGCTCGATTCGATCGCCTCCCCCACGTCTCCAGGAAGTCTCCACGATGAACATTGCTGATCACGCCATCTTCTCCGGTCGCGGCCTGCGCGCCGCGCGCCTCGTCCCCGTCCTGCTCGCCGTCGCGCTCGCCGTCGCCTGCAGCAGCAATGCCTCGCCCGGCGACGGCGCACCGCCTGCGCCGGAAGTGAGCGTGGCCCAGGTGCTGTCCAGGCCCGTGCGCCAGTGGGACGACTTCACCGGTCGCGTCGCTGCGATCGAGACCGTCGACCTGCGTCCGCGCGTCAGCGGCTACGTGCAGCGCGTCGCCTACGAGGAAGGCCAGGACGTGCGCAAGGGCGACCTGCTGTTCGCGATCGATCCGCGCCCCTACCAGGCCGCGCTGGACCGCGCGCAGGCCGACCTCGAACGCGCACGCAGCGAGGCCAAGCTCGCCAATGCGCAGAACGTGCGCGCGAAGACGCTGGTCGAGGCCAGGGCGATCTCGAACGAGGAGTTCGAGACCCGCAACGCCGCCACCGCGCAGGGCAACGCCGCGGTGCGCGCCGCCGAGGCCGCGGTCGCCGCGGCGCGGCTGGACCTGCAGTTCACCGAGGTGCGTTCGCCGATCGACGGCCGCGCCGGGCGCGCGCTGGTGACGACCGGCAACCTCGCCCAGGCCGACGCCACGCTGCTGACCACGGTGGTCTCGCAGGATCCGGTGCACGTCTACTTCGAGACCGACGAGCAGACCTGGCTGCGCTACAGCCAGCTCGCGCGCGACGGCGAACGCGCCGCCAGCGACAATGCGGTGCGCGTCGGCCTCGCCGGCGAGGACGGCTATCCGCACGCGGGCGTGGTCGACTTCACCGACAACCGCGTCGACCCGGCCACCGGCACCATCCGCGTGCGCGCCGTGCTGCGCAACCCGGAGCGGCGGTTCACGCCGGGGCTGTTCGCGCGCGTGCAGCTCGAAGGCAGCGGCGAGTTCGACGCGCTGCTGGTCGACGACAAGGCGGTGCTCACCGACCAGGACCGCAAGTACGTCTACGTGCTGGGCGAGGACGACACCGCGCAGCGCAGGGACGTGGTGCTCGGCCGCGTGATCGACGGATTGCGCGTGGTGCAGTCCGGCCTGGAGCCGGACGACACCATCCTCGTCAGCGGCCTGCAGAAGGTGTTCATGCCGGGCATGCCGGTGGCGCCGAAGCGGGTGGCGATGCAGGACGAGCAGCCTGCGGCCGTTGGTCGCGTGGCCAGCGCGCAGTAGCACCACGCTTTTTGCCCCCTCCCCCGCGAAAGCGGGGGAGGGTTGGGGTGGGGGCGCTTTTCGCTTCTGAGAAGAAACAAAAGCAAAAGCGCCCCCCTCCCAACCTCCCCCCGTCCGCTTCGCGAACGGAGGGAGGGGTTTCGTTCCTCCGTCCGCTGTGCGGGCGGAGGGAGGAGTTTCGCTCCCCCCGGGCCGCTCCCTCCGGCCCGTCCGGCCGACGGCCTTCCCACGCTTTCTCCCCGAAGCCGGGAAGGTCGCCGGACCGGATTTTCTCCCCCCGACGTCGCGCCGAGCGCGGTGACGGCCACGGCCGCACAGGACAATCCCCATGGACTTCTCAAAATTCTTCATCGACCGGCCGATCTTCGCCGCGGTGCTGTCGATCGTGATCTTCGCCGCCGGCCTGATCTCGATCCCGCTGCTGCCGATCGGCGAATACCCCGAAGTGGTGCCGCCCTCGGTGGTGGTGCGCACGGTGTATCCGGGCGCCAACCCCAAGGTGATCGCCGAGACCGTGGCCACGCCGCTGGAGGAAGCGATCACCGGCGTCGAGGACATGATGTACGTCAAGTCCGTCGCCGGCTCCGACGGCGTGCTGCAGCTGACGGCGACCTTCCGTCCCGGCACCGATCCGGACGAGGCCACGGTAAAGGTGCAGAACCGCGTGTCGCAGGCGCTCGCGCGCCTGCCCGAGGACGTGCGCCGCCAGGGCGTGACCACGCAGAAGCAGTCGCCGGTGTTCCTGATGGTCGTGCACCTGACCTCGACCGACGGCAACTACGACTCGCTGTACCTGCGCAACTACATGCGCCTGCACGTCAAGGACGAACTGGCTCGCATCCCGGGCGTGGGCGACGCGCAGCTGTTCGGCGGCGGCGACTACGCGATGCGGCTGTGGCTGGACCCGGACAGGATCGCCTCGCGCGGCCTGACCGCCGGCGACGTGCTGCGCGCGGTGCGCGAGCAGAACGTGCAGGTCTCGGCCGGCCAGCTGGGCGCGGAACCCATGCCCAACGGCAGCGACTTCCTGCTGCCGATCAACGCCAAGGGCCGGCTCGAGAGCGTCGAGGAATTCGGCGACATCGTGCTCGAGAGCGGCGCCGACGGTGAGATCGTGCGCCTGCGCGACGTCGCCCGCATCGAACTCGCGGCCGGCGACTACACCCTGCGCGCGCGCCTGGACGGCAAGAACGCGGCGGCGATCGGCATCTTCCAGGCGCCGGGCGCGAACGCGCTGGAGATCCGCGACGCGGTCGTGGAGAAGATGGACGAACTGCGGCCGACGCTGCCGCCGGGCGTGGAGATCCAGTCGATCTACGACACCACGATCTTCGTCCGCGACTCGATCAAGTCGGTCATCACCACGCTGCTGGAGGCGACGCTGCTCGTGGTGCTGGTGGTGATCCTGTTCCTGCAGACCTGGCGCGCCTCGATCATCCCGCTGCTGGCGGTGCCGGTGTCCATCGTCGGCACCTTCGCCGTGCTGCACCTGCTCGGCTACTCGATCAACACCCTGACCCTGTTCGGGCTGGTGCTGGCGATCGGCATCGTGGTCGACGACGCCATCGTCGTGGTGGAGAACGTCGAGCGCCACATCGAGGAGGGCGCGACGCCGCTACGGGCGGCGCACCTGGCGATGAAGGAAGTTTCCGGTCCGATCGTCGCGATCGCGCTGGTGCTGTGCGCGGTGTTCGTGCCGATGGCGTTCCTGAGCGGCGTCACCGGGCAGTTCTACAAGCAGTTCGCGGTGACCATTGCGATCTCGACGGTGATCTCGGCGATCAACTCGCTGACCCTGTCGCCGGCGCTGGCGGCGAAGCTGCTCAAGCCGCACGGTGCGGAAAAGGATGCGCCCTCGCGCCTGATCGAACGCCTGTTCGGCTGGCTGTTCCGCCCGTTCAACCGCTTCTTCAAGCGCAGCTCCGAGCGCTACGAGGGCGCGGTGTCGCGCGCGCTGGGCCGCCGCGGCGCGGTGTTCATCGTCTACCTCGTGCTGCTGGCCGGCGCGGGCGTGATGTTCAAGGCGGTGCCCGCGGGATTCATCCCGGTGCAGGACAAGCTGTACCTGATCGCCGGCGTGAAGATGCCCGAGGGCGCGTCGATCGAGCGCACCGACGCGGTGCTCAAGAAGATGGCGGCGATGGCGATGGAGGTCGACGGCATCGCGCACGAGGTCGCGTTCCCGGGCCTGAACCCGCTGCAGTTCACCAACACCCCCAACAACGGCGTCGTGTTCTTCCCGCTCAAGCCGTTCTCCGAACGCTCGCGCAGCGCCGAGGAGATCAACGCCGAACTCAACGCCAAGTTCGCCTCGATCCAGGAAGGCTTCACCTTCGCCTTCATGCCGCCGCCGATCCAGGGCCTGGGCAACGGTTCGGGCTGGTCGCTGTTCGTCGAGGACCGCACGCGGCTGGGCTACGGCGCGCTGCAGGACGCGGTGCAGGCGTTCCAGGGCGCGGCCTCGCAGACGCCGGGGCTGGGCTTCCCGATCACCAGCTACCAGGCCAACGTGCCGCAACTCGACGCCGAGGTCGACCGGGTCAAGGCCAAGGCGCAGGGCGTGCCGCTGACCGAACTGTTCGAGACGCTGCAGACCTACCTCGGCTCGGCCTACGTCAACGATTTCAACATGTTCGGCCGCACCTGGCAGGTGATCGCGCAGGCCGACGGGCCGTTCCGCGACGAGGTCACCGACATCGCCGGCCTGCGCACGCGCAACGCCGCCGGCGACATGGTGCCGATCGGTTCGATGGTCGACATCCGCCAGACCTACGGCCCCGACCCGGTGATCCGCTTCAACGGCTATCCCGCCGCCGACCTGCTCGGCGAGGCCGACCCGCGCGTGCTCTCCTCCGGCGAGGCGATGGCGAAGGTCACCGAGCTCGCGCAGCAGGTGCTGCCGACCGGCATGGGCATCGACTGGAGCGACCTGAGCTACCAGCAGGCGACGCAGGGCAGGGCCGCGCTGGTGATCTTCCCGCTCGCGGTGTTGCTCGCCTTCCTGGTGCTGGCCGCGCTGTACGAGAGCTGGACGCTGCCGCTGGCGGTGATCCTGATCGTGCCGATGACGATGCTGTCCGCCCTGGTCGGCGTATGGCTGACCGGCGGCGACAACAACGTGTTCGTGCAGGTCGGCCTGGTGGTGCTGATGGGCCTGGCGTGCAAGAACGCGATCCTGATCGTCGAGTTCGCGCGCGAGCTGGAGCTGCAGGGCAAGGGCATCGTCGAGGCGGCGCTGGAAGCCTCCCGCCTGCGCCTGCGTCCGATCGTGATGACCTCGGTCGCGTTCATCGCCGGCACCGTGCCGCTGGTGCTGTCGAGCGGCGCCGGTGCGGAGGTGCGCTCGGTCACGGGCATCACCGTGTTCGCCGGCATGCTCGGCGTCACCGCGTTCGGCCTGCTCCTCACGCCGGTGTTCTACGTCGCGCTGCGCAAGCTGGCCAACCGGCCGCTGGTGTCGCACGCGCCCGCCGCCGGTACCGAGACCGTGCAGGCATGACGCGCCTGCCAGGTCCGGATCCGGCGAGCGGCGTGGCACCCGCCAACCCACACTCGCATCGGCGCGCATGACCATGCGCGCCTTCCCCCAACCTCCGAGAGGCAATTCCCCATGAACACCCCATCCCGCATCGCCCTCGTCACCGGCGCCACCCGCGGCATCGGCCTCGAGACCGTCCGCCAGCTTGCCGCCGAAGGCGTGCACACCCTGCTCGCCGGCCGCGATCCCGCGCGCACCGCCGCCGCCGCCGCGGTGCTGCAGGCCGACGGCCTGCCGGTCGAGCCGATCACGCTAGACGTGACCGATACCGCCAGCATTATCGCCGCCGCCGCGACCGTCCGCGACCGCCATGGGCGGCTCGACATCCTGGTCAACAACGCCGGCATCGCGATCGACGACCCTTCGCGCAAGCCGTCCGCGCAGAGCCTCGACACCTGGCGCGAGACCTTCGACGTCAACGTGTTCGGCCTGGTCGCGGTCACCAACGCGTTCCTGCCGCTGCTGCATGCGTCGAAGTCCGCGCGGATCGTCAACGTCTCCAGCCTGCTCGGCTCGAATACCCTGCACCAGGATCCGGAGTCCTTCATCTACGACTTCAAGATCCCCGCCTACAACGTGTCCAAGAGCGCGGTGAACGCGTGGACGGTGCAGCTCGCGCACGAACTGCGCGGCTCGACGGTCAAGGTCAACACGATCCACCCCGGCTACGTGAAGACCGACATGAACAAGGGCGAGGGCGAGATCGAGGTCGCCGAAGGCGCGCGCACCAGCGTGCGGCTCGCGCTGATCGACGACGACGGCCCGAACGGCGGCTACTTCCATCGCGACGAGACGCTGCCATGGTGACCCGCCTCGCGATCACGACGCTGGCCGCCGCGCTGCTGTCCGCGTGCGCGGTCGGTCCGAACCACGTCCGTCCGCAGATGGCGGTGCCGGAGCGTTTCGGTGCAGCGGTGGACGATGCCGCGCAGACCGAGACCGGCGCACCGGCGGAGTCCGCCTTCGACGACGCCTTCCTGCAGGGCTTCGGCGACGCGCAGCTGACGCAGCTGGTGCAGGAGGCACTGCGCGCCAACCACGACCTGCGCATCGCGCTGACGCGCTACGACCGCGCCAATGCCCTGCTGCGCGGCGCGCGCTTCGACGCCCTGCCGACGATCACCACGCAGGGCGAGGCCGCCGACGTGCGCAGCAGCGCGGACCAGGCGCCGGGCGTGCCGCGCGCGGCGCGCGACGGCGAGCAATGGAACGCCGGCGTATCGGCGAGCTGGGAGCTCGACCTGTTCGGGCGCGTGCGCCGCGGCATCGAGAGCGGGCGCGCGGAGGCGGAGGCGAGCGCCGCCGACCTGCGTGCGCTGCAGGTGGCGATCGCCGGCGAAGTCGCGCGCACCTACGTGGAACTGCGCGGCACCCAGGAACGCCTGCGCGTGGCCCTCGCCAACCGCGACAACCAGCAGCAGACGCTGGACCTGGTGCGGGCGCGCCTCGACGCCGGCGCCGGCACCGAGTTCGACACCGCGCGCGCCCGCGCGCAGCTGGAAACGACGGCCTCGCGGATCCCGGCACTGGAAGCGCAGCAGGCGGTGGCGATGCACCGGCTCGCGGTGCTGACCGGACGCGATCCGACAGCGCTGCTCGACGCGCTGTCGCCGGCGAAGCCGCTGCCGTCGCTGCCGCCGCGCATCGACGCCGGCACGCCGGGCGAATTGCTGCGCGGCCGTCCCGACGTCGCCGCCGCCGAAGCGCGCCTGCACGCGGCCACCGCGCGCATCGGCGTCGCCACCGCCGACCTGTTCCCGCGCTTCACCCTCGGCGGCCTGATCGGCAGCCAGGCGATCGCCGGCAGCGCGCTGTTCGAGCGCGACAGCGAGACGCGGATCGTCGCGCTGGGCGTCGACTGGTCGTTCCTCGACATTGGGCGGGTGCGCGCGCGCATCGCCGCCGCGAATGCAGACGCCGAAGGCGAGCTCGCGCGCTACCAGCAATCGGTGCTGCTGGCGCTGGAGGACGCCGAGAACGCGCTGGTGCGGCACTCGCGCGCGCGCAGCGAGGACGCGCACCTGGAACGCGCGGCGATCGACGGCGAACAGGCCGCGCGGCTGGCGCGGGCGCGCTTCGAGGCCGGCGCCTCCGGCCTGCTCGACGTGCTCGACGCCGAACGCGTGCAGCTGCAGGCGCAGGATGCCTTCGCCGACGGCCGCACGCGCAGCGTCGCCAGCGCGGTGGCGCTGTACAAGGCGCTGGCCGGCGGCTGGCCGCAGGTGCTGCCGGAACGCGAGCGCATCGCCGGGCGGCGGTGAGCCGCGCTTGCGGTCGGAAAGACGGCGAGTTTGTACCGTCATCCCGAGCGCAGCGAGGGATCTTCTTTCCCGTGCCGGTTTCCCACGCCGGAAGCAAAGATCCCTCGCTGTGCTCGGGATGACATTCCCGGGGGCGGCGTTTCCCGGGGGCGGGGAGCGTTGATTCCGCGAAGCTCCCGGCCGCGCGGTAACATGTGCACCTCGATTTCCGCAGCCAGGCCCCGCCCGTGAGCAACCAAGACGACGCACGCAATGGCGTTCCGCGCACGCAGGCAGAGGACGCGGTGCGCACCCTGCTGCGCTGGGCCGGCGAGGATCCGGCGCGCGAGGGCCTGCTCGACACGCCCAAGCGCGTGGTCAACGCCTACACCGAATGGTTCAACGGCTACGAGCTCGATCCCGACGAGTACCTCGCGCGGACTTTCAAGGAAGTCGCCGGCTACGACGAGATGATCGTGCTGCGCGACATCGAGTTCGAGAGCCACTGCGAGCACCACATGGCGCCGATCATCGGCCGCGTGCACGTGGGCTACCTGCCCGACGGCAAGGTGGTCGGCATCAGCAAGCTCGCGCGCGTGGTCGAGGCCTACGCCAGACGCTTCCAGGTGCAGGAGAAGATGACCGCGCAGATCGCCGGCTGCATCCAGCGCGCGCTGGCGCCGCAGGGCGTCGGCGTGGTGGTCGACGGCAGCCATGAGTGCATGACCACGCGCGGCGTGCACAAGCGCGGGGTGAGCATGGTCACCTCGACCATGCTCGGCAGCTTCCGCGAGGACGCGCGCACCCGCGCCGAGTTCCTGCAGTTCATCGAGACCGGTCACCGCCGCTGATGGCGGCCTGTCCCTGCGGCCGCGGCCGCGACTACGCAGCCTGTTGCGGCCCGCTGCACGATGGCGCGCCGGCGGGCGATGCCGAGGCGCTGATGCGCTCGCGCTACACGGCCTACGTGCGCGAGGACGCGGACTACCTGCTGCGCAGCTGGCATCCCTCGACGCGGCCGGCGGAACTGGCGTTCGACGGGCCGAAGGCGCAGCGGCCGACGTGGCTGAAGCTCGACGTGCTGCGCCACCTCGCGACCGGCGACGACACCGCCGAGGTCGAATTCATCGCCCGCTACCGCATCGGCGGCGGCGGCGCGGTGCGCATGCGCGAGCACAGCCGCTTCGTGCGCGAGGACGGGCACTGGTTCTACCTCGACGCGATCGGGAACTGAACGCCGATCCCCGCCATTGCAGGCGGACATCCGTCCCGCAAGCCACGGCCAGCAACCCATGGCTTGGGGTGTGGCCCTGAACCTGGTCCCGGGGGACCCCAACAGCGCGCACTGAAGACCAGTCCTGTCATCCCGAGCGCAGCGAGGGATCCTTGCTTGAAGGTCTCCGGAGAGAAGATCCCTCGCTGCGCTCGGGATGACAGCTCAATGTCCTGCCGCCTCGGGACGCGGTTGTCTTGCTGGATTCCCAAAGGCGTGATCCACGTCGGGCCACGTGAACGCGCAGCAACGCCACCGTCCGCGGTTCGAAGCTCCCGGACGCGCGGCGATATGCTGCGCGGACCACAAGTACCAGATCCCGGAGTCCCGATGTCCCGCTTCACCGCCTTCGCCCTGCTGCTCGCGCTGCCGGCCCTGCAGGCGAATGCGCAGACGCAAGCCATCGCGCCGTCGCAAACGCCGGCGCCGGATCCCGGGTACGACGCCTGCATGGCGCGCCTGAAGCCGCAGGCCGCGTCGCGTGGCGTCCCGGCGGCGAGCTTCGACCGCTTCATGACCGGCGTGGCCGCCGACCGCAGCGTGCTCGACCTGCTCGACGCGCAGCCGGAGTTCACCACGCCGATCTGGGACTACCTCGCCGGCCTGGTCGACGACGAGCGCGTGGCCGATGGCAGGGCGATGCTGGAAACGCACCGCGAACTGCTCGCACGCGTGTCGACGCAGTACGGTGTCGATGCGGAAACGATCGTCGCGGTATGGGGCGTGGAAAGCGACTACGGGCGGGTGTCCGGCAAGCGTCCGCTGCTGCAGTCGCTGTCGACGCTGTCGTGCTTCGGCCGCCGCCAGGAATTCTTCCGCGGCGAGTTCCTCGCGACGTTGAAACTGCTGCAGGACGGCGACCTGCGCGATCCGGCGATCACCGGTTCCTGGGCCGGCGCGTTCGGGCACACGCAGTTCATGCCGACGACCTATGCGCGCATCGCGGTCGATGGCGACGGCGACGGCCGCCGCGACCTCGTCACCAGCGTCCCGGATGCGCTGGCGTCGACCGCCAACTACCTCAAGCGTTCCGGCTGGCAGTCCGGACAGCCGTGGGGGTTCGAGGTGAAGCTGCCGGCGAGCTTCGATATCTCGCTGGCCGGACGCACCAGCCGTCGCCCGCTGTCGGACTGGGTGGCGCGCGGCGTGGGCCGCGTCGACGGCAGCGCGATCGCACCTTCGGATGCGCGCAGCGCGCTCCTGCTGCCGGCCGGGCGCAGCGGGCCGGCCTTCCTCGTGTTCCGCAACTACGACGCGATCTATTCCTACAACGCCGCGGAAAGCTACGCGCTGGCGATCGCCACGCTGGCCGACCGCCTGCGCGGCGGCGCCGGACTGGCGACACCGTGGCCGACCGACGATCCCGGCCTCTCGCGTGCGCAGCGGCGCGAGCTGCAGACGCTGCTGCTCGCACGCGGCCACGCCATCGGCGAGGTCGACGGCATGATCGGCAGTGCCACCCGCCGCGCGATCCAGGCCGAACAGCAGCGCCTGGGCCTGTCGCCGGCCGACGGCCGCGCCGGCACGAAGATCCTCGACGCGCTGCGCGCGGCGAAGTGACCGTCCGCTGCCGCGCGACGCAGCACGGTGGTTCCAACTCGCCGCGTGCGTGACGGCGACATCGGTTGGGATAAGCCTGCGAACCCCGTCGATGCTCGATGATTGCGGGCCTTGTGGTCCACGAGAGCCTCCATCTACCTCGGGATCAGGCAGGCAGGGCATTCCCCCGAATCGTCATCCCTGCTTTCGCAGGGATGACGATTCCTGTCCTGTGCAGGCGTGATGATTCCCGTGCAGTTGGCGCGGGTTGTTGAGGCTCACTTCGCACATGCCAGCCTTGGGGCGGCGATTACCCGCTTCCGACTCCCCGAATTCGCGGATAATGCGCGGCTTCGTCCCTCTTGGCGCGCCTTGCGTGAGCGAACCGACGGCTTCCCGGCGCAAGGCTGCGCTGGTCTTCATCTTCCTCGTCGTGCTGATCGACGTGCTGGCGTTCGGGCTGATCATCCCGGTGCTGCCGCACCTGGTCGAGGAGTTCACCGGCAGCACGGCGACGGCGGCGCTGTGGATCGGCGTGTTCGGCACCGTGTTCGCGGCGATCCAGTTCCTCAGTTCGCCGATCCAGGGCGCGCTGTCGGACCGCCATGGCCGGCGGCCGGTGATCCTGCTCTCGTGCCTGGGTCTCGGCATCGACTTCGTGATCATGGCGCTGGCGCCGACGCTGTGGTGGCTGCTGCTCGCACGCGTGTTCTCGGGCGTGTTCTCCGCGAGCTTCACCACCGCGAACGCGTACGTGGCCGACATCACGCCGCCCGAGCAGCGCGCGAAGAGCTACGGGCTGATCGGTGCCGCCTTCGGCGTGGGCTTCACCATCGGGCCGGTGCTCGGCGGCTGGCTGGGCGAGGTCGACCTGCGCCTGCCGTTCTGGTTCGCGGCGGGCCTGGCGCTGCTGAACTTCTGCTACGGCCTGTTCGTGCTGCCCGAATCGCTGGCGCCGGCCTCGCGCGCGAAGCGCTTCGACTGGTCCGCGGCGCGGCCGCACGCGGCGGTGGCGCTGATCGGCCGCTATCCCGGCATCATCGGCCTGGCTGCGGTGGTGTTCATCGCCAACCTCGCGCACTACGTGTACCCGAGCGTGTTCGTGCTGTTCGCGGACGTGCGCTACGGCTGGGGGCCGTGGCAGGTCGGCTGGGTGCTGTTCCTGGTCGGCGTGTGCAGCGTCATCGTCAACGTCGCGGTGGTCGGGCGCACGGTGAAGGCGCTGGGCGAGCGGCGCGCGCTGATCTTCGGCCTGGCCTGCGGCGTGGCCGGTTTCGTCGTCTACGCCTTCGCGCCACAGGGGTGGATCTTCCTGCTGGGCCTGCCGGTCAGCGCGCTGTGGGCGATCGCCGCGCCGGCGAGCCAGGCGCTGATCACGCGCCAGGTGGACGTGGACATGCAGGGGCGCATCCAGGGCGCGCTGATGAGCCTGGTCTCGGTGGCGGGCATCCTCGCGCCGATCGCGTTCGCGAGCGTGTTCGGGCTGTTCATCAGCGAGCGGGCGCCGGTCGAATTCCCGGGCGCACCGTGGATGCTGGCGGCGCTGCTGCTGGCGGTGGCCGTGGGGATCGCGTGGCGCTACGCGCCGAAGGCGGAGAAGATCGCTGCGGTTACCGATCCCGGCTGAACGCGTACATTGCCGTGTGACGGGCGCCACTGTCGCGACGGACGCGGCCGCGCGACGATGCGTCTCACCGACCGGAGGAGAAACCAGAATGCGGATGCCGACAGGAATGCTGCTGGTCGCGGCGCTGGCCACGGGCTGCGCCAGCCAGGACTATCGCGACACCAATGCCGCCGTCGACGCCAATCCGGCTTGCGTGAGCCGCGCCGATCGCCCGGGCGAGCCGGTCTCGGCCGACTGCGAGCGCAAGGCCGAGGCGACCTGGAGCACCGAACGCAAGTCCGGCGACAAGCCGATCGATTTCAGCCGCAAGCCGAAGGACGATTGACGGCCGCTACTCGTATTCGCCGCACTTCGGCATTTCGGTCCGTCATCCCGGCGAAAGCCGGGATCCATTTTGCGGTTGTCGTTGCAGTTGAACTGCAAGACCCAATGGATCCCGGCTTTCGCCGGGATGACGTCGGTGCGGGTCCTGCATGGCGCAGGATGCGGCGCCTCGCTGCCAATGGCGGGACGCCGCACGGCCGAGCGCTGGCGTGCGGCCGTGGTGACGAAAAATCAGCCGCAGCTGAGCTGCTCGATCACGCCGGCATCGTCGGTAAGGATGTTCAGGCGATCCTGGCGGAAGTCCATCGTCGCCGGCTGGCCCGGCTTGAGCACGCGCACGCTGGCCGAGCCGCTGTCGGCGGTGGCCTGCGCGACCACCGTTTCGGTGGCCTCCTGGCCGATCAGCGCCTGCACCGGGTCGGCATTGCAGGTCCTCGGTGCCTCGTCGGTCGCGTCCGTTGCGTCCGCGGGCGGTGCTTCCGCCGTGGAAGCGGGCGGCATGGCGGGCGGCGGCGCGGCATCCTGCTTCGGCGCGCAGGCGCCGAGCAGCACGATCATGGCCGCGAACAGCGAGGCGCGCAGGAGGGGGCGAAGCGGCTGGGTCTGCTGGATCTGCATGGGCGTTCCTTCGGGGCGGTAGGGTGGCGGTGCGCGCGGCGATGCCGTGAACGAAACCGGCCACCCAGGCTGTGCGCAGAGGTGACCGGCAGGGCAGCGCCAGTGTCGGACGCCGCCGACGGCATCGTCAAACCCCGGCCGCCGGACCGGCTCGGCATGTTCGCGTTCGCGTCAGGATGCCGGCGGCGGTGGCGGCGATGCCGGACCCTCGTCGGCCGGAGGCGGAGCCGTCGGATCCGCTGGCGGCGGCGTCGCCGGATCGTATTCGGGGGGTGCCGCCGGGTCGGCGGGCGTGGTGTCTTCCATCGGGGGCGGCACCGTCGTCGCGTCTTCCGCCGGCGCGACGGGCTCTTCGGGCGGCGGCGTCTCGGCGGGCGGCTGGCAGGCCGCCAGCGCGATCGCCAGCAGCGCGGATGCCGGGACCAGTAGCTGTCTCATCGTTCGACTCCTTCGTTCCGTTCGTGGATACAGTCGATCCTGCACGGGCGAATGTGCGGGAAACGTTAGCCGGCGGGAACCGCGCCGTTCGCGATGCACGAACTGCGAACGCCGTCCGCCGCGGGTTGCCGTGGGGTTCATCGTTGTGCAGGAAACGTCGCGTATCCGGCCTGCCGGTGTGGAACTACGACGGCGGTGTTTCCCCCGCGTGCGGGAGGAGGGGAACCCGGATGCGGGACGGATACAAGCCCATGCCCGAATCCGGATGCCCCCGAACCGTCTCCCGCACTGTCATTTCGACCGAAGGGAGAAATCTCCCGTCCGCTTGCGATGACGGCACGCGTCGTCGCGTCCCACGCGGGGAAGGAGATTTCTCCCTTCGGTCGAAATGACAGGTTTCCGTTCGCCTCGCCGGTGTCAGAGCACCGCGCCGCGCTTGGCCACCGGCAGGGCATTGCGGATCATCGTGTTGAAGCCGCTGGCGAGCAGGCCGAAGCCCGCCTCGGTGGGATGGATCTCGTCGTACCAGAAGTCCTTGTCCTCGACCGAGCCGATGCCCGAGAAGTCCGCGTACGAGAACAGGCCCGGATACGCCGCGCGGCTGGGCGCGAGCACCTGGTCGCGGAAGCCGTCCACCAGCAGGCGCCAGGCGAAGCGCTCGGCCTCGGCCTTGCTGCCGAGCACGGGCTTCATCACCGGCCACAGCCAGGGGCCGACCGTGCCCATCACCATCGCCGCCAGGCCGAGGTTGCGCACGGTGAGCTCGCCCTCCTTGCCGATGGCGTGGCGCGACAGCGGCGCGTAGCCGTGGCCGACGACGCGGAAGCTGCCGCCGACCGTCTTCATCGACGCCAGCAGCATGTCGTAGCGCGCCAGCAGCCGTTCGAACACGCCGTGGTCGACCACGGCCTCGAAGGCGTCGTCGGCGTCCATGCGGCCCTGGCCCGCGAACACCTTCGCCAGTCGATCGCCGAGGCAGTCGTTGCCGCCGATGCTCAGGCACAGCAGGTCGAACTCGCGCGACTCGAAGCGTTCGGCGTAGTTGCGGCAGGCCGCCGGCGTCAGCATCTCCGCGGCGGTCAGCCCGGGTCCGCCGAGGCGGATCGACATGCCGTCGATGCGCGCGAAGCTGTTCCAGCACAGATTCTTGTACAGCGGCGTGCTGAACCACGAATCGCCCCAGTAGGCGATCGCCGGGCGCTTCTCCAGGTACGCGCGCCAGTCGCGGCGCTGTTTCGATCTTGGCGTGCCGCTGGCGGCCCTGACCTGGGTCCAGTTGTCGTAGATGCGCTTGAGCGCCATGGCCTGCCTCCTGCAGTGAGCCTAACGACCCCAACGCGTCCGGATGGCGACGGCGGTCACGGCCGCAGAACGCGCCACGCTGCGTTTCCATTTACAGTGGTCCGGGGGGATCTGCCGCGCACACGGAGGACGACGGTGCGACTGCAGGACATGCTGCCGCCGGCACTGAAGGCGCGATGGGGCCGCGAGGGCGATGCGCCGCCGCCGGACGTCGATTCGGTCAGGGCCGCGGAACTGAAGGTGATCCTCGGCGACGGACTGCGCGGCGATCCGGGCGGGGTCGAGGCCTGGGGCCTGGCGCTGTCGGGCGGCGGCATCCGCAGCGCGACCTTCGGCCTGGGCGTGCTGCAGGCGCTGGCGCGCAACGGCCTGCTCAAGTGCTTCCACTACCAGTCGACCGTCTCCGGCGGCGGGTACATCGGCGGCTTCCTGCAGGGCCTGATCCGACGGCGCGGCTTCCATGGTGCCTTCCGCACGCTGGCGCCGCGCAACGGCGACAGCGACATCGACGCGGCAGACGCGCCCGGCACGCAGCCGATCCGCCACCTGCGCGAGTACAGCAACTACCTGAGCCCGCGCAAGTCGCCGTTTTCGGGCGACACCCTCGGCATGGTCGGCACCTACGTGCGCAACGTGCTGCTGGTGCAGGTGCAGCTGTGCGCGCTGATCCTGGCGGTGAGCCTGGCGCCGCTGCTGCTCTACGCCGGCGCCCATGAAGTCATGCAGCGCAACCCGACCCTGCTGCTGTCGCTGGCGGGGCTGATCGGCATGTTCGCGGTGGTGCTGCTGGCCTACGTGAGCACCTACGCCAACCGGCGCGCGCCGGACGCGAGCGGCGAGATGCCGCCGCCGCCGCGCCGCGTCGCGCTGGCGGCGGTCGCGACGATCGTGGCGCTGACGGTCGCGGCGATGTTCGGTGCGCTGGGGCTGTCGTCGTTCGAACGCCTGCCGGGCCCGTTCGTCGCGCTACTGGACGTCCTGCCCGGCCGCCTGGCCGACGGCGCCGCCGGACTCGGCCTCGTCACCGGCGCGCTCTACCTGCTGGTGTGGCTGGCGTGGCTGGTGCTCGACGTCTGGTACTCGCGCTTCGTCGATGCCGGCGACGCGCCGCCGCCGGCGCTGCAGCGGCATCCGTGGCGCTTCGCGCTCGCGACGATCGGCGCGGCCATCTGCGCGGGGCTGACGATCATGGTGCTGCGCGACTGGCTGACGGGCTGGCGCGCGACGCAGAGCCTGTGGCAGATCCTCGCCTTCGGTCCGCCGCTGGTGGTGGCCGCGCTGGTGCTGACCGCGATCGCGCACCTGGGCCTCGCCGGTCCCGCGCTCAGCGACCTGCAGCGCGAGATCTGGGCGCGCGTCGGCGGCAAGACCGCGGGCGTGGTGGCGCTGGGCGTGACGCTGTCGCTGCTGCTGACGATCCACGGCCCGTGGGTGATGCGCTACGGCGCCGGCCAGGGCGTGCAGGCGCTGTCGGGCGTCGGCTGGGCGGGCATCGTGGCCTGGCTGGCGACCACCGGCGTCGGCCTGCTGGCCGCGCACGGCAAGCGCGACGGCAAGGGCACGTCGAAGCGGTCGCGGCTGCTGGACCTGGTGGCGCGCATCGCGCCGTGGATCTTCCTGCTCGGCCTGCTGGTCGCGCTGAGCCTGGCCGGCCACGCGCTGCTCAAGACCCAGGGTGCGGCGCTGCAGTCGTGGGTCGAGCAACAGCCGCGGGAAGCGCTGGTCGAAACCGCGCGGGAGAGGAGCAAGGAGGAATTCGATCGCCTGTCGCCCGCGCCGGAATCCGCGGCGACCGACGCCGGAGAGGCCCCGGACCCGGCGCAGTCGCTGGGCGCGTATCTCGCGACGCTGCACGGCGCGGCGATCACCTATCCGGCCGCGCCGCTGCTGCTGGCGCTGCTGGCGCTCGCGGTCTGGCTGCTGTTCGGCTGGGCGGTGAACGTCAACGAGTTCAGCCTCAACGCCTTCTACCGCAACCGGCTGGTGCGCTGCTACCTCGGCGCCAGCAACGACCGCCGCAACCCCGAGCCGACCACCAACTTCGACGTGCAGGACGACCTGGTTCTCGCCGACCTGGTCGAGGTCGAACGGCTCGACGGCGCGCGCCCGCTGTATCCGCTGGTCGGCACCGCGCTGAACCTGGTCGCGGCCAAGCAGCTCGACTGGCAGGATCGCAAGGCCGCGTCGTTCTGCCTGTCGCCGGGCTGGTGCGGCTACCTGCCGCCGGAATCGCGCCGCGGCGACGCGCCGATCGGCGACCTGGCCGCGGCCACCGCCGGTACCGCGTGCGCATCGGCGGGTTCGCGGCACGGCGATTCGATCGCCGGTTCGCTGACGCTCGGCAGCGCGATCTCGATCTCGGGCGCCGCGGTCAATCCGAACATGGGCTACCACAGTTCGCCGGCGGTGACCTTCCTGCTGACGCTGTTCGACGCGCGGCTGGGCTGGTGGCTGCCGAACCCGAGCCATCCCGAGCGCCCGCGCGCCGACAGTTCGCCGTTCTTCGGCCGCTGGCTGCTGGCCGAGATGCTGGGGCGCACCCATGCCGGCGGCAAGTTCGTGAACCTGTCCGACGGCGGCCACTTCGAGAACCTCGGCCTGTACGAACTGGTGCGGCGCCGGTGCCGCTTCATCCTGTGCGTGGACGCCGCCGCCGACGGCGACCGCGCCTTCGCCGACCTCGGCAACGCGGTGCACAAGTGCCGCGTCGACTTCGGCGCGAACATCGACATCGACGTCGCCGCGCTGGCGCCGCAGGCCGACGGCCTGGCCGAACGCAGCTGCGCGGTCGGCCGCATCGCCTACGCCGACGGCAGCACCGGCACCCTGCTGTACCTCAAGCCGACGCTGACCGGCGAGGAGCCGGCCGACATCCTGCACTACGCGCGCAGCCACGACTGCTTCCCGCACGAGCCGACCTCGGACCAGTTCTTCGACGAGGCGCAGTTCGAAAGCTATCGCCGGCTCGGCGAGGACATCGCCCAGCGCGCGCTGGAGCCGGTGCTCGAGCGCGTCGACGCGACGCCGGGATCCGCGGGCCACGACCGGCTCGGGCTGTACGACTCCGCGCTCAAGGAGAAGCTGCTGATCGCGCTGCGCCAGCGCTGGATCGCGCCGCTGCCGGGCGTGGCCGACCGCTTCGCGCTGCACGGCAAGGCGCTGACGCGGCTGTTCGGCAAGCTGCGCGACACGCCGGCGCTGGCCGTGCTCGATGCGCAGTTCTACCCGGCGTGGACCGACCTGGTCGCGGACGTGCCGGCGGCGTCGGGCGAGGCGCCGCTGCCGCCGCTGGACCGGCGCACGCGGCTGCCGCCGCCGGAGGATTTCCGCGCCTGCTTCTACTTCTGCCAGGAGCTGATCCGGGTGATGGAGGCGGTCTACCACGACCTCGGCCTCGAACACGCCTGGGACCACCCCGACAACCGTGGCTGGGTCAACGCGTTCCGGCACTGGAGCTGGTCGCCGATGTTCCGCATCGCGTGGATCCTGGGCGCGCCGACCTTCGGCGCGCGCTTCGTCGCGTTCTGCCAGCAGCGCCTGGACCTGCCGCGGCTCGACAACGATCCCGAGGACCGGCAGCACGCGCTGCGGGTGGAGCCGCGCCCGGTGCCGGACGGCATGGACTGGACACGGCACTGCGACCAGCTGGTGGCCGAGGGCGTGATCAACCACGTCGAACATTCGATCCTGCTGTCGGACCCGATGCGCAAGGGCGGCGACGCGCCGACGCAGCTGTTCGTGCTGCGCCTGAGGTGGTCGGCGGTGCTCGCGCGCAGCGGCACCGACGTGCCCGACACCACCCTCGGCGTCGCCGCGCTGGCCGGCGGCACCCTGCGGCTGCTGCGCATCCAGGACCACGTGCGCCGGCTGGGGCTGGCGACGGAGTTCATGCGGCTGCTGATCAACCGCCGGTTGGTCGAGGCGGTGGACGTGCGCGGCGGCTACTACGGCCTCGGCGGCGTCTGCCGCAACCGCCGCGCGCAGCAGGTGCAGGCCTGGCTGGAGGACGCGCTCGGGCTCGCGCGCAAGCGCCAGCAGGCGCGCAACGCCGCCGCCCGCGCCAAGCGCGAGGCGCGGCGCCTCCGCAGGCAGGCGCCACCGCCGGGGGATGCGGCGCAGTGAGGGAACGGCGGTCCGGGCCGCTGTTGCTGGCCCGGGGATCCCTGCCAACACGGTCATCCTGCAAACACTGTCATTTCGAGCGCAGCGAGAAATCTGCTTGCGCTGTTGCTCACCCGAGGACAAGCAGATTTCTCGCTGCGCTCGAAATGACAGAAGGCCAGGAACGTCATCCCCGCGAAGCCTGCCCCCGCGCAGGCGGGGGGCGAGGCCCCGGCGCCTTTGCGCAAAGGCACCGGATCCAGGCTTGACCGGCACGACGACCGGCACGGTCGCGCGCCGCAGGCCGCGGCTACAGTGGCCACCACGACCCGCCCCTGGAGACGCCCCGATGCGCCTGTCCGCAACGCTCGCCCTGCTGTTGCTGCCTTCGTTCGCGCTCGACGCGGCGGCGGCGCCGTCGAAAGCCGGGATCGCCGCCTTCGCCAAGCGCACCGTCGAAGGCAACTGCGTCGTGGATGCCCCGGGCATGGCCGTGCTGCTCGCGCGCGGCGACGAGGTGCTGTACCGCGGCGCCTGCGGCAGCGCCAGTCTCGAGCTCGGGGTGCCGCTGTCGCCGGACCAGGTGTTCCGCATCGGATCGGTGACCAAGCAGTTCGCCGCCGCCGCAACACTGAAGCTGGCCGAGGACGGCAAGCTATCGCTGGACGATCCGCTGGCGAAGTTCGTGCCCGGCTATCCCGATGGCGACAAGGTCACGGTGCGGATGCTGCTCAACCACACCTCGGGCATCCGCAGCTACACCGACATGCCCGAGATCATGTCGGGCACCGGGATCATGAAGGACCTGTCCACCGCGCAGCTGGTCGATTCGTTCAAGGACCAGAAGCCGGACTTCGCGCCCGGCGAGGGCTGGCACTACAACAACTCGGGCTACGTGCTGCTCGGCGCGGTGATCGAGGCGGCCAGCGGCAAGCCCTGGCATGCGTATCTCGACGAGGCCTTCTTCAAGCCGCTGGGCATGGCGCATACCGGCTATGGCAACGAGGCCGAGGCGGTGATTCCCGGACACGCGGCGGGCTACACCCGCTACGGCGAACGCTGGGCGCAGGCGAAATACCTGAGCATGACCCAGCCGCACGCAGCCGGCGCGCTGGTCTCGACCGTCGACGACCTGCTGAAGTGGAACCGCGCGCTGCACGAGGGCAAGGTGCTGCGCGAGGCCAGCTACCGCGCGATGGTGACGCCGGTCGGCAAGGCGGCGGAGAACGACTACGGCTTCGGCATCGCCACCGGCACGCTGCGCGGCCAGCCGCAGCTCCAGCACGGCGGCGGCATCTTCGGCTTCAGCGCCTATCTGCTCTACCTGCCGGAGGAGAAGGTGAGCGTCGCCGTGCTCTACAACGCCGACGGCGGGCGTCCTGGGATGCTCGGCACCGGGCGCATCGCCAACCTGCTGGCGGCGCAGGCGATCGGCCGGCCGTATCCGGACAAGGGCAAGGCGATCGAGGTCGACGAGGCGACGCTGAAGCAGTACGAGGGCGTCTACCGCATCGACGAGGACGCCGTGCGCGTGCTGCGCGTCGCCGGCGGCAGGCTGACCTCGCAGCGCACCGGCGGGCAGGTCCAGGCGCTGATCCCGGTGGCGAAGGATGCCTTCCTGTTCGACGAAGGCTTTTCCCGCATGGTGTTCGAGCGCGACGGCGACGGCGGGGTGACCGCCATGCGCTTCTTCCCCGAGGACGAAGGCGAGGGCGAGGTGGTGCCGCGCACGGACGAGGCGATGCCGTCCGCGCGCGAGGAAGTGGCGCTGCCGCGCGAAGCGCTGGAGCGCCTGGTCGGCGAGTATGTCCACCAGGGCATGACGATGACCGTGTCGCTGGACGGGGACGCGCCGAAGGCGCAGCTCGCCGGCCAGCCGGCGTTCGCGATCTTCGCCGAGTCGCCGTCGAAGTTCTTCTTCAAGGTGGTCGAGGCGACGCTGGAATTCGCGCCCGGGGACGGCGTGCCGGCGACGGTGACCCTGCGCCAGGGCGGTGCGGTGATGGTGTTCGAACGCAGGGATTGAAGCGGCGCGTCGCTTGCCCCCCACCCTTGCCACTCCAGACCGATACCTGTTACTCCAGCCCGACACCTGTCACACCAAACCGGGACTTGTCACTACCAAATCGGGACCTGTCATTTCGAGCGCAGCGAGAAATCTGCTTGTGCTGTTGTCCGCCCAGCCAAAAGCAGATTTCTCGCTGCGCTCGAAATGACAGGTTTTTCGGGATTCCCCGTACAGGAGCGGGACCCCTTCGCCGCCAGGGGACGTCCCGCCCACCGCTTTCCGCTCGTCCAACGGCGCCGCCGCCAGTGCGTTCCGGCTTTCCCCCCGCCGGCGCTGGCCGGTTTGCGCACGGCCCGGCGTGGGTATAAAAAGGAGTGATGCAGCGCGTTGCCCGGCGTGTCCGGCGGCGCACAAGGGGGCCGGATGTCACCTAGCGGACAGGCGAGCGCACGGATCGATCGCGGCGCGTGGGCAAGGCGACACAACCATGCGCTGGTGTCGCTGGCCAGGCGCGTGTGGCAGGACGACTGCACGCTCGAGGACGCATTCGCCCTGATCTGCGAAACGGCGGCCGAGACCCTCGAGATCGAGCGCGTCAACATCTGGCAGCACGATCCCGGCGCAGGACTGCTGCAGTGCCTGCACCACTACGAGCGCAGCAGCGGCCGGCACGACCTGCCGCTGGAGGATGCGACCCTGCGCGTGGGCGGCGACTACGGCGCCGCCCTCGACAAGATCCGCGTCATCAACCTGACCGCGGTCGAGCGCGACGGCGACGACACCGGGCTCGGCGACTACCTGCGCCGCCACGGCATCAGCTCGCTGCTCGATGCGCCGGTGCGTTCGGCCGGCGAGCTGCTCGGGGTGATCTGCCACGAACACGTCGGCCCGCCGCGGATATGGACGCCCGAGGACCAGGCCTTCGCCGGCAGCATCGGCGACTACGTGGCGATGGCCTACGAGATCGACCGCCGCCGCCGGCTCGAAGGCCGCGTGCGCTACCTCGAGCTGCACGACCCGCACACCAACCTGCCCAACCGCGACCACCTGCTGGAAGTGGTGCATTCGGCGCTGCGCCCGATGCACGGCGGCGACAACGGCCTGGTCGCGATCCACCTCAACCTCGACGCCTCGCCGCACGACGGCGACGCCGGCCACGAGCTGCTGGTCGAGGCCGCCACCAAGCTGCGCCGGGTGCTCGATGGCGCGGCGACGCTGGCGCGCGTGCGCGGCAACGCCTTCGCCGTGCTGCCGCATCGCCACCTGCACGAGACCGAGGCACTGAACCTCGCCGAGCGCTGCATCGACATCGTGCAGTCGCACCTGGACCAGTCCGGCACGCCCACGATCGTCACCGGCGGCATCGCGTTCTCGCGCGACCTTGCCGCACCGTCCGCCGACAACCTGCTGCGCAACGCGGAGACCGCCAGCCAGGAGGCGCGCAGTGGGCGCCACGGCCGCTGCGAGATCTTCGACGCCGAACATCACCGCGGCCTGGTCACGCGCCTGCGCCTGGAGCGCACGCTGCGCGAGGCCTTCGAGGCCGGCCAGATGCAGGTGTATTTCCAGCCCGAGGTCGAGCTGTCCAGTGGCCGCTGGGTCGCGGCCGAAGCGCTGCTGCGCTGGGTCGACGGCGAAGGCAGGTGCCGCGCGGCGCAGGAGTTCGTCGACATCATCGAGGGCAGTGGCCTGATCGTGCCGATCGGCCGCTGGATGCTGCACGAGGCCTGCCGCCTCGCCCGGCGCTGGCCGGTGGGCGAGGGCATCGGCCCGAAGCTGCGGGTGAACCTGTCCGCACGCCAGTTCGAGCAGGCCAGCCTGGTGGCCGACGTCACCGATGCGCTGGCCGCGAGCGGCCTGCAGCCGGGCCGGCTGTGCCTGGAACTGACCGAAAGCGTGCTGCTGCCGGACGTCGCCGTCGCCGCGCAGACGCTGACGCGGCTGCGCGAACTCGGCGTCTCGGTGGCGCTCGACGACTTCGGTACCGGCTACTCGTCGCTGGCCTACCTCAAGCGCCTGCCGATCGACGTGATCAAGCTCGACAGGAGCTTCATCGCCGGGCTGCCGGACGATCCCTACGACCTGGCGATCGTGCAGGCGATCGCCGGCCTGGCGCGCAGGACCGGCCTTGGCATCGTCGCCGAGGGCGTGGAAACACAGGCGCAGGTGCAGACGCTGCGCGAATGCGGCGTCGAGCGGGGGCAGGGGTATCTGTTCTCGGTGCCTGTCGACAATGATGCGCTGGTGCGCGGGTTTGCCGCTGGCGGATAGGGGCAGGCCGCTTCGGACTGTTGCCGGGCACGTCCGGCTTCATGGCTTCGGCTGACCCCCACCCCACCCCTCCCCCGCAGGCGGGGGAGGGGTGGGGTGGGGGTCAGCGCGCCAGCCCAGCCCCCGAAGACACGACGCCTTCCGCGCCTACTTGCGCACTTCCTGCGTATGCGACTGCAGGGCTTCCACCAGCCCCGGCACGCCCTCGGCGCCGGTGGGCACCGTGATGCTGGAGCCGGCGAACTCCTCGCCGATCGGCTGCGCCCGTCCGCCCAGGCACTGCGACAGGAAGCCCTCGGCCACCGCGTTGAAGGCCTTGTTGTTCTCCGGGCGATGGAAGCCGTGGCCCTCGTCGGGGAACAGCACGTAGGTGACCGGGATGTCCTTGGCCGTCATCGCGTTGACGATCTGGTCGCTCTCGTCCTGCTTCACGCGCGGGTCGTTGGCGCCCTGGCCGATCAGCAGCGGCTTGCTGATGGCGTCGACGCGGGTCAGCGGCGAGCGTTCGGTCAGCCAGGCTTTCCCTTCCTCGGTGCGCGGATCGCCCATGCGCCGCGCGAGCTGCTCGAAGAAGCTCGCCCAGTACGGCGGCACCGTCGACAGCAGGGTGTTGAGGTTGGCCGGGCCGACGATGTCGACGCCGCAGGCGAACGCGTCCGGCGTGAACGTCAGGCCCACCAGCGTGGCGTAGCCGCCGTAGCTGCCGCCCATGATCGCCACCTTGTCCTGCGTGGTGACGCCCTGCTGCACCGCCCACTGCACGCCGTCGATCAGGTCGTCGTGCATCTTGCCGGCCCACTCGCCGTCGCCGGCGTTGGTGAAGGCCTTGCCGAAGCCGGTGGAGCCGCGGAAGTTGACGCTCAGCACCGCGTAGCCGCGGTTGGCCAGCCACTGGTCGTAGCTGCTGTAGCCGTAGGCGTCGCGGCCCCAGGGGCCGCCATGCACCAGCAGCACCATCGGCACCGGCTTGTCGGCCTTGCCGTCGCCGTTGGCATCGGCGTGCGCGGGCAGGGTCAGGTAGCTGACCAGGGTCCTGCCGTCGCGCGAGGTGATTTCCAGCGGCCACATCGGCACCAGCGGCTTGCCTTCCAGCGCGGGGCGACCGGAGAACAGCCGCGTCAGCTGGCCGTCGCCACCGCGGTCGTAGCGGTAGTACTCGACCGGCGACTCGGCGGCCGAATAGGCGACGATCCAGGTCTTGTCGTCGAGCGTGCGGGTGTTGATCGAGGCCTCGCCGGGGCCGATGCCCTCGAGCTTCCCCAGGTCGGCCTTGATGGCATCGTCGAGCGTGGTCCACTGCTCGCGCAGGTAGTTCACCGATACCGCCTGCACCTTGCCGGTCTGCGGATCGCGCAGGTTGCCGCCGATGTCGGCGCGCGCGTCCTCGTGCACCAGCGTCTTCCCGCCGCTGGCGGCGTCGATCGCGAACAGCGCGGCGGTGTCGCGGCCGCGCGAGTCGCGCATGTAGAGCGTGCCGCCATCCTTGGTCATGCCGGCGAAGCCGGTGGTCATGCCGTCCTCGAACGGGATTTCGTCGTACTTCTCCCAGCCCTCGCCGGCGCGGCGCAGCAGGTCCTCGCCGCCGTCGGGGCGCGAACGCGAGGCGAAGCGCAGCGTGTAGTCGGCGTCGGCGACGTAGCCGGCGATCTCCTGCGTGTTGCGCTCCACCAGGCTGCGTTCGCCGCTGGCCAGGTCGACCCGGTACAGGTCGTGCCACTTCGGGTCGCGGTCGTTCATGCCGACCAGGATCGTGCCGGGCTGGCGGTCGCTGACGCCGACGACCTGCGCCGTGGTCTTCTCGTATGGCGTCAGGTCGCGGCTCTCGCCGGTGGACAGGTCGGCCGCGTAGAGGTGGAAGTCCTCGTCGCCGCCGCTGTCGCGCAGGTACAGGACGGTATCGGGCTGGTAGGACCAGAAGTAGCTGCGGATGCCGCGCGCGGTGTCGCGGGTGACCGCCTTCGCCTGCGACAGGTCGTCGGCCGGCGCGACCCAGACGTTGATGGTGCCGTCGAGCGGCGCGATCCAGCTCAGGTACTTGCCGTCGGGGCTGAGCTGCACGTTGGCGCGCTCGGGATTGCCGAACAGGGACTCGCGCGGAATCAGTTCGACCTCGTCGATCGAGGCGGGCGCGGCGGCGATGGGCGTGTCGCCGGCATCCTTGTTTCCGCAGGCGGCGAGGGCGAGGGTGACGGCGGACGCGAGCAGAAGACGGCGCATGGGCGTTTCCAGGGAGGCAGGACCCTTGAGGATACGGCGGAAGCCGGGGCGGTTGCGCTGGCCGGTGGGCATGGGCCGGGAGTGCCTTGGCTCCACCGGGCGTGGTGCATCACCTGTAGGAGCGCCTTCAGGCGCGACGCTTTTGCTTCGGGATCCGGGATCCGGGATCGGGGATCCGGGAAAGCGTCGCGCCTGAAGGCGCTCCTGCAGACGGCGGGGATCGCCAATCGCGATCATGCGTGCCGTCTCAGGCGGCCTGCAGGCCGCTGCCGCGGTCGGCCTGGCGGTAGCCCAGCGCCTCGGTCAGGTGCGCGGTGGCGATGTGCGGGCTGTCGGCGAGATCGGCGATGGTGCGCGCGACGCGCAGGATGCGGTGCATCGAGCGGGCCGACAGCTGCAGCGCGTCGATCGCGCGTTCGAGCAGGGCCTGGTCGCGCTCCCCGAGCCGGCACCACGCCATCGTTTCGGACTGCGACAGCCGCGCGTTGGGGCGGCCGGCGCGCTGTTGCTGGATCGCGCGAGCGCGCACCACGCGCTCGCGGATCGCGGCGCTGGACTCGCCGTCGGGCGCGTCGGGGCGCAGCTCCGACGGCGGCAGCCGCGGCACCTCGACGTGCAGGTCGATGCGGTCAAGCAGCGGGCCGGAGATGCGCGCGCGGTAGCGGCGGATGGCGTCGGCATGGCAGCGGCAGCGGCCGGAGGCGTCGCCGGCCCAGCCGCAGGGACAGGGGTTCATCGCCGCGACCAGCTGGAACCGCGCCGGGAACTCGCTCTGCCGCGCCGCGCGCGAGATCGTGACCACGCCCGACTCCAGCGGCTCGCGCAGCACTTCCAGCGCGCGCCGCTCCCATTCCGGCAGTTCGTCGAGGAACAGCACGCCGTTGTGCGCCAGCGAGACCTCGCCCGGCCGCGGCTCGGCGCCGCCGCCGACCAGCGCGACCGCGCTCGCGGTGTGGTGCGGCGAGCGGAACGGGCGCAGGCGCCAGCAGGCGGGATCGAGGCCGCGGCCGCTGACCGAGGCGATCGCCGCGGTTTCCAGCGCCTCGGCTTCGCCCGCTTCCGGCAGCAGCCCCGGCAGGCGCGAGGCCAGCAGCGTCTTGCCGCAGCCGGGCGGGCCCACGAGCAGCAGGTGGTGGCCCCCGCTGGCGGCGATCTCCAGTGCGCGGCGCGCCTGTGCCTGTCCGCGTACGTCGCGCATGTCGGGGCCATCGCCGGGCCGCTGCGGCGGTGCGACCGCGGCGGGCAGGGTCTTGCGGCCGGCCAGTTGCGCGCAGACCTCGAGCAGGGTGCGCGCGGTGACCGCTTCCAGGCCCGAGGCCAGCGCGGCCTCGGCGCCGTTGGCCTCGGGGACCACCAGCCGGCGCCCGTCGCGTGCCGCCGCCAGCGCCGCCGGCAGCACGCCGTCGACCGGGCGCAGTTCGCCGGTCAGGCCGAGTTCGCCGACGAACTCGCAGTCGTGCAGGGTTTCGCGCGGGATCTGCCCGCTGGCGGCGAGGATGCCCAGCGCGATCGGCAGGTCGAAGCGCCCGCCGCCCTTGGGCAGGTCGGCCGGCGCGAGGTTCACGGTGATGCGGCGCGCGGGGAATTCGAACTGCGCGCACTGGATCGCGGCGCGCACGCGGTCCTTGGCCTCGCGCACCGCCGCTTCCGGCAGGCCGACGATCGACATCGACGGCAGCCCGCCGGCGAGGTGCACCTCCACCTTCACCGCGGGCGCGCGCACGCCGGCGCGCGCGCGTCCATGCACGAGCGCAAGACCCATGGCGGGAAACTCAGTTGGTCGGCTTGCCGGGGTTGCCGCCGTCGGCGGCCAGGCGCGATTCGAGGTCGGCGACCACGCCCTGCAGCTGCTCCAGCTTCTCGCGGGTGCGCAGCAGGACCGCGCGCTGCACGTCGAATTCTTCGCGCGTGACCAGGTCGAGCTTGCCCAGGCCCGACTGCAGCACCGCGCGGAAGTTCTCCTGCAGCTCCTCGCGGCTCTCGCGCAGGCCCGGCGGCACCAGGCCGCTGAGGCGGCGGGCGAGGTCGTCGATGTGGTTGAGGTCGATCATGCACGTGCTCCATCCGGGACTGCGTCCAGCTTCGCCTGCCCGCGACGACGGTGCAGTCGGCGGCGGACGCGGCCGGCTGTAGGAAAACCCCGACCCCGGCAAGGGTATGCTAGCGCGGTGCCGCGACGGGGCGGTGACGATGCCGGAGCAAGGGAGTCCAGCCGATGAAGATGGTGATGGCGATCATCAAGCCGTTCAAACTCGACGACGTGCGCGAGGCGCTGGCCGAGGTCGGTGTCGCCGGCATCACCGTCAGCGAGGTCAAGGGCTTCGGCCGGCAGAAGGGACACACCGAGCTCTATCGCGGCGCCGAGTACGTGGTCGACTTCCTGCCCAAGGCCAAGATCGAGGTGGTGGTGTCCGACGAACAGGTCGACGCGGTGACCGAGGCGATCGTCAAGGCGGCGGGCACCGGCAAGATCGGCGACGGCAAGGTGTTCGTCTACGACCTCGGCCGCGTGGTGCGGATCCGCACCGGCGAGATGGACGGGGACGCCCTGTAGCCAACGGCGGCGAAACGTTTCGCCACGGCGGGGCCGGGGTCGCCGACAGCCGCGGCGATGCATTGGCAGGCCGTGGCGCGCCCTATGCCAGCGCTTCCGCCACGAACGGCGGCAGCGACTGCGCACCCCTGTGGATGTCGGCGCTGTAGTATTTCGTGGCGAACGTCTTGGCGCGCGCATCCGCCTCGCGGAAATCGAAGCCCTGGCCCTTGCGCGCCAGCGTGCAGCTCCACCAGCCGGTCGGGTAGCACGGCTGCGGGAACGGCAGCGTCTGGAACGTGGTGAAGCCGGCCTTGCCCATCTCCGCGCGCATCTCCCTGATGAGATCGAGCAGCACCAGCGGCGATTCGGACTGCTGGACGAGGATGCCGTCGTCCTTCAGCGCGCGGAAGCAGCTTTCGAAGAAGGCCTTGTTGAACAGGCCCTCGGCCGGGCCGACCGGATCGGTGGAATCGACGATCACCACGTCGAGGCTGCCGGGCGCGGCGTTCTTCATGTACGCAATGCCGTCGTCGAACAGCACTTCGGCGCGCGGGTCGCCATTGGATTCGCACAGTTCGGGGAAATACTTCTCCGCCATGCGCGTGACCTGCTCGTCGATGTCGCACTGCACCGCCCTCGAAACGCCGGGGTGGCGCAACACCTCACGCAGCGTGCCGCAGTCGCCGCCGCCGATGATGACGACCTGCTTCGGATCGGGGTGGGTGAACAGCGCCGGGTGCGACATCATCTCGTGGTAGAGGAAGTTGTCGCGCGTGGTGACCATCATCGCGCCGTCGATCAGCATGACGTTGCCCCAGTCGGTCGACTCGTAGATCTCGATCTTCTGGAACGGCGACTGCACCTCGTCGAGCTTGCGCACGACGCGGAAGCCGATCGACGAGCCGGCGGGTTCGAAGTGTTCGTGGAGCCAGTCGCTGGCGGTCATGGGGGTGGGGTCCTGGATTGGTCGATCAAAAGCATGGTGGTTCGCCATACGGGCGCGTGGCGACGCGTTTGCCGCCACCGTCGCCGGAGGGTTCCTGCGGCGCGGCGCGCATTGTAACGAAGCGTCATGACCGTTCCGTCATTCCCGGCGGGAGCGCCTTCAGGCGCGACCCTGTCTCATCACCGGGCATGGCGGTCGCGCCTGAAGGCGCTCCTGCATCGGGCGCGGCGGGCTAGGATGACGGCGATGACGGCGCAGGAAACGGACCGGGAGCAGGTGCGGCGGCTGGAAGCGGAAGCGCGCGACGCGCAGGGCCGCTACCGGCTGCGGCTGGTGGCGCTGGCGGCGCTGGGCTACGGCGTCGTGCTCGGCCTGCTGCTGCTGGCGCTGGCGCCGTTCGCGCTGGTGGGCGTGCACCTGTTCGTGAACGGCGCGTCGCTGGCGCCGCAGCACGTGTTCGTGCTGGTGCTGCCGGCCGCGGTCGCGGCCGTGGTGCTGCGTACGCTGTGGGTGCGGTTCGATCCGCCCGGCGGGCATGCGCTGGCGCCGGACGAGGCGCCGCAGCTGCAGGCCGAGGTCGAGCGGCTGCGTCGCGAAACCGGCGCGCCGCCGCTGGATGGCATCCTCGTCGACGAGGACTTCAACGCCAAGGCCGCCAGCGTGCCGCGTGCGCTCGGCCTGCTCGGGCACCGGCACTACCTCGTGCTCGGGCTGCCGCTGATGCGGGTGCTCGACCGCGACGAACTGGCGTCGGTGATCGCGCACGAGTTCGGCCACTTCAGCGCCCGCGACGGCCGTTTCGCCGCCTGGGTGTACCTCTCGCGCGGCACCTGGTACCGGCTGCGCGATGGCATGGCCAACCACGATTTCTCGTTCGCATGGCTGCTGGCGAGGTTCTACGCCTGGTTCGCGCCGCGTTTCGACGTCTGCAGCCGCGCGCTCACGCGTCGCCACGAGTACGCGGCCGATGCCGTCGCCGCGCAGGCGGCGGGCCGGGTTGCGACCGCGGACGCGCTGGTCCGCGTCGAGGTCGCGGCGCGGCGCCTGCACGCCCGCCACTGGCCCGGCGTCTGGGCGCGCGCGCGGACGCAGCGGCATCCGCCGGCGCAGGGGCTGGCGCAGCTGGTGCAGGCCGCGCAGGGGAACGATGTCGATCTCGACCGCCTGCTCGCGCTCGCGGCGCGCGACCACGACCCGCTCGACACCCATCCCTCGCTGCCGCAGCGGCTCGAGGCGTTGCAGGCAAGCGCGCGCGTGCGGCCCGCAGGCGCGCCCGCGAGCGATCTGCTCGGTCCCCTGCAGGACACCCTCGAACGCCGCCTCGACGAGGCCTGGCGCGAAGCGATCCGCGGCCACTGGGAGGCGCTGCACGAGGCCGCGGCGAACGACCGCGCGCGGCTGGCGGAACTCGATGCGCTGGGCGCGCCCACGCCCGGGCAGCTGGCCGAACACGCGCTGCTGGTGGAGCAGGTGCGCATCGACTTCGACCCGCTGCCGCTGTACGAGCGCGCGCTGGCCGCGGATCCCGATCGCGTGCTGGCGCTGTTCCGCGCAGGCCTGCTGCAGCTGCGCCGCGGCGACGCGGAGGCCGGCGGCGCGCGCCTGCGTCGCGCGGTGGAACTCGATCCGGGCGCCGCGCGACCGGCGGTCGAGGAACTGCGCGCGCTCGCGGCCGATCCCGACCTCGACGCCGCCACGTTCGCCGCGATCGAGCGCCTGCGCGAAGCGCTGTCGCCGCAGGCCGAGGCGCAGGCCGCGCCCGACGACGCGACGCCGGGCGAAGACGCACTGCTGCCGCACGACCTGGACGCCGACGCGCTGCATCGCCTCGTGCGCAAGCTGGCCTGCGAGGAGCGGATCGCGCGCGCGTGGATCGCCCGCAGGCGCACAGCCCTGCGCGAAACGTCCGCCCACTATCTGATCCTGCTCGACTGGCGCGGTTCGGTCGCCAGCGAGGCCTCGGGCCTGAAGCCGTTGGCCGAGACGCTTGGCGGCGGCCACACCCTGTTCACCGCCAGCCACCAGCGCAGGCTTGCGCAGCAGGTGCGCGCGGTCTGCGGCGAACCGGTCTACCGCAAGCGCGGGCGCTGACCAACCCTCATCCCGCGAAGGCGGGGACCCAGCGTCTTTTGTCTTCCGCGATGGAGCCGCCGGGAGGTTCGGTGGCCAGTTGATCCTGTCGCGAAAGACACTGGGTCCCCGCCTTCGCGGGGATGACGGATTCATGCTTGCAGGAGCGTGCGTCGTTGCTGCGGGCAGTGGTGGCCCGGTTCCTCGCGCCCGGGCGGGGACGACGGCGCGTGCGGAATGCCGAAGGCGCCTCGACCGACTGGCCCTAGAATGTGTCCTCCGCCAACCTTCCGGACGCCCGCCGATGACCGCCTGGTCGACCGACCACGCCCGCAAGACCTATTCGATCCCGCACTGGTCGGAGGGTTACTACGACGTCGACGACGCCGGCCGCGTCCTCGTGCGCCCGCTCGGCGCCGACGGCATCGCGATCCCGCTGCCGGAGATCGTGGACAAGGCGATGGAGCGCGGCGCCAACCTGCCGCTGCTGGTGCGCTTCCCCGACATCCTCGGCGACCGCCTGCGCCGGCTGCAGGACGCCTTCGCGCAGGCGCAGGCCGACTGGGACTACCGCGGCGGCTACACCGCGGTCTATCCGATCAAGGTCAACCAGCACGCTGGCGTCGCCGGCACGCTGGCCTCGCACCACGGCGAAGGCTTCGGGCTGGAGGCCGGCAGCAAGCCCGAGCTGATGGCGGTGCTGGCGCTGTCGCGCCCGGGCGGGCTGATCGTCTGCAACGGCTACAAGGACCGCGAGTACATCCGCCTGGCGCTGATCGGCCGCAAGCTGGGCCTGGACACCTTCATCGTGGTGGAGAAGCCGTCCGAGTTGCCGTTGATCCTCGAAGAAGCGCAGGCGCTCGGGGTCGTACCCGGCATCGGCGTGCGCATGCGCCTGGCCTCGCTCGGCGCCGGCAAGTGGCAGAACAGCGGCGGCGACAAGGCCAAGTTCGGCCTCTCCCCGCGCCAGGTGCTGGACCTGTGGAAGACGCTGCGCGACGCCGGCATGGGCGACACGCTCGGCCTGCTGCACTTCCACATGGGCTCGCAGATCTCCAACGTGCGCGACATCGCCAACGGCATGCGCGAGGCGACGCGCTACTTCGTCGAGCTGTCCAAGCTCGGCGCGAAGGTGAGCCACGTCGACGTCGGCGGCGGCCTCGGCATCGACTACGAGGGCACGCGCTCGCGCAGCTTCTGTTCGATCAACTACGGCGTGCACCAGTACGCCTCGACCATCGTGCAGCCGCTGGCCGATGCCTGCACCGAACACGGGCTGCCGCCGCCGCGCATCGTCACCGAGTGCGGGCGCGCGATGACCGCGCACCACGCACTGCTGGTGGCGAACGTGGTCGAGGTCGAGCAGGCGCCGGAAGGCCGCGTGCCCGACGCGCACGACGACGAGCCGCACGCGATCGCCTACCTGCGCGAGATCCACGGCGAACTGGACAAGCGCCCGCCGGTGGAGTTGTTCCAGGAAGCGCAGCACTTCCACGCCGAGGGGCTGGCCGCGTACGCGCTCGGCCAGATCGACCTGGTCGCCCGCGCCCGCATCGACGACCTGTTCTACGCCATCGCCCACGGCGTCCGCGCGCGCCTGAGCTACGACGAGAAGAGCCATCGCCCGCTGCTCGACGAACTGGCCGAGCGCCTGGTCGACAAGTACTTCGTCAACTTCAGCGTGTTCGAGTCGATGCCCGACGTGTGGGCGATCGACCAGGTGTTCCCGATCGTGCCGATCGAGCGGCTGAACGAAATCCCCGAGCGCCGCGGCGTGATCGCCGACATGACCTGCGACTCCGACGGCAAGATCGACACCTACGTCGAGAACGAGGGCCTGGACACCTCGCTGCCGCTGCATCCGCTGAAGAAGGGCGAGAGCTATCGCCTCGGCTTCTTCCTGGTCGGCGCCTACCAGGAGATCCTCGGCGACATCCACAACCTGTTCGGCGATACCGACGCGGTCGAGGTGCGGGTGAACGGCGACGGCTACGCCATCAGCCAGCAGCGCAAGGGCGACACCACCGACGTGATGCTCGACTACGTGGGCTACAAGCTCGACGACCTGCGCCGCATCTACAGGGCGCGCGTGGGCGCGGTCGACCTGAGCAAGGGCGAGGCCGCGCGCCTCAACGAGGCGCTGGAAGCGGGCCTGACCGGCTACACCTACCTCGACGACGCGCCGCTGGACTGACGCGCCACAGTTCCCGGCCGGGCCGGCCTACCGCGCCGTCGCGGGGCTGATCACCGTGGCCACTTCGGACACGCGGTCGACGGGGAATCCGCCCTGCCGCGCGTGTTCGAGGATCAACGCCTCGGACGGCGCGCTGTAGACGCAATAGACCCTGTCGCCGGTGACGTAGCTGTGGTGCCACTGGATCACGGGGCCCATGCCGTCGAGCACGGCGCAGGACTTCTGCGAGATGCAGCGCAACTCGTCGGCCGACAGCGCGCCGGCGCCGGGGATGTCGCGTTCGATCACGTACTGGGGCATGGCCTGTCCACCGGTGGCCGGTACGGTGAACCGGCACTGGATGTCAACGGCCGTACGGGCGACGGGTGGCCAGCGGCGGGCGACCGTTCGTCAGCCGGCGTCCGCGCGGTGCACCTGGAATCCGGCGAACGACTGCGTCACCGGCATGATCTCGAGCCGGTTGATGTTGAGGTGCGGCGGCAGGGTGGCGACGTAGAAGATCACGTCGGCGATGTCGGCGGCGGTCATCGGCGTCGCGCCGCCGTAGAGGCGGTCGGAGGCGACCCGGTCGCCGCCGGTGCGCACGAGGGTGAACTCGGTTTCGGCCATGCCCGGCTCGATGCTGGTCACGCGCACGCCGGTGCCGTGCAGGTCCGAGCGCAGGCCGAGCGAGAACTGGCTGACGAAGGCCTTGGTGCCGCCGTAGACGTTGCCGCCGGGATAGGGATACACGCCGGCGATCGAGCTGATGTTGATCACCGCGCCGCGGCGTTCGATCAGGGACGGCAGCAGCTCGTGAGTCAACGTCGCCAGCGCGGTGACGTTGGTGTCGATCATCTGCCGCCACTGATCGAGGCTGGCCTGCTGCGCGGGCGCGGTGCCGAGGGCGAGGCCGGCGTTGTTGACCAGCACGTCGATGCCGCGGAAATCGCCGGGGAGCGTGTCGAGCGCGGCGCGCATCGCGTCGGCGTTGCGGATGTCGAAGGCCAGGGGATGCAGGCGCTCGTTGCCGTGGTCGTCGACGAGCTGCTGCAGGCGTTCGGCGCGGCGTCCCGTGGCGATCACTCGCCAGCCGTCGGCGAGGAAGCGCCGCACCGCGGCGGCGCCGAAACCGGACGTGGCGCCGGTGATGAGGATGGTCCTGGTCATGCGTCGATTCTATTCCCACTCCGGCGGCATGAAGATCCATTTCCCGTGCCGATGTCATCCCGGACGAAGTGAGGGATCTCGCTTGCGGCCGTGGCGAACAGCAGATCCCTCACTTCGCTCGGGATGACAATGAGCGGGATGACAATGAGGGGGGACGACGCGGGTGGTGCAGGCAGGCACGATTTACCAGATGAACGGCAGCAGCCGCCAAGTCGCGCGGGCATAGGCGGGATACGCGTCGGGGAACGCTTCGGCCAGCACGCATTCCTCGACGCGGATGCGGTGCAGGAACGCGAGCGTCACCGGCGCCATCACCGCCAGCAGCGACGGCCACGTGCCCAGCGCGAGCGCGAAGCCGAGGAAGCTCAGCAGCGCGCCGGTGTAGGAGGGATGCCGCAGGCGCCGATAGGGGCCGTGGCGGATCAGTTCGTGGTCGGGCCGCACCGACACGTCGACCGTGAACTGGCGCGCCAGCACCCGGATCGACCACCAGCGCAGCGCCATCCCGGCCAGCATCAGCGCCAGGCCGGTCGCGTGCAGCCACGCCTGGGCCGCGGGCGGGAAGCGCCATGCGCCCGCGATCGCCAGCCCCACCGCCACCGCGACACTGGCGGCGATCGTCAGGTGCAGCCGCCGCAGCGTGCCGGCGTCGCCGCGGCGGGCGCCATCGACCGAGCGGCGGCGGTTGATCCAGGCCTCGCTGGCGAACCACAGCGCGCACAGGGCGAGGAAAAGAGGGTTGGCCAGCATCGGCGGCTCGCGCGGAAAGCCGGCAGGCTAGCAAGCCAGCCGTGCGCGCGATGCGACGGTCAGGGTTTCGAGGTCTTGCCGGTCGACTTCGTGCCCGACTTCTTCGTGGCCGATTTCGTCGCAGGCTTCGCCGCGTCCGCCCTGTCGGGTTTCGCGGCCTCGCCGGGCGCCTTGCGCTTGCGCCCGGTGGACGACTTGCCGCGCGTCTTCGCCTTGGTCGCGCGATGCTTCTCCAGCATGTCCTCGGCCAGCACCACGTCCTCGGACAGGATGCCGGCGGCCTTGGCGATGGCGATCCGCGCCTGCGCCTTGTTCTCGTCCGGGTTGGCCTGCAGCAGCTCGCGGATCGCCTCGCGCAGCGCCTTCTCGGCGCTGCGCTTGAGCTTGAGGTCGCTGCTCTCGCGGAACAGCGCCATCAGCGCATCGACGACGGGTTTGATCAGGGCGGCTTCGATGGCCATGGCGGTGTCTCCGTTCAGCGCCGGCAGTGTGCCGCGACAGGATCGCGCGGGTTGCGACCGGCCTGCGACCGGGCGCTCAGTTCGCCCTGATCGCCAGCGCCGGCAGGCCGCCGTTGCCGAGCTTCTGCTTGGCCTCGGCCAGTTCGGTGGCGGTGCCGTAGGGGCCCATGCGCACGCGATAGACGGTCTTGCCGTTGGCGTCGCCCGATTCCACCCGCGCCGACAGGCCGAGCAGGGCGATCCGCGCCTTGAGCGCCTCGGCGTCGCCGGAGGTGCTGAAGGAGCCGGCCTGGAGGAGGTAGCGGGCGCCGTCGGCAGTGGCCGTGGCGGGACGGGTGGCCGGCGACGTGGTCGCCGCAGGGGTCGTCGCGGTGGCGGCAGGTGCGGTCGGCGCCGGGGCTGGCGTCGCCAGGTCGGCGGCGTCCTGTTCGCGCTGGCGCTGCGCGGCGAGGGTGCGGCGCTGGCGTTCGGCCTCCTCGCGCGCGCTGGCGGCGAGTTCGGCGTCGGTCATCGCCACTTCCTGCTCGGGCAGGACGGTGTAGAAGTCGTAGTCCGGGGTTTCGGCCGCGGGCGTGGCGGCGGTGGCCGGGCGCCGTGCGGGCGACGGCGCATCGTCCGGCGGCGCGTCGCCCTCGTCGATCGCGCTGACCGCCGGCTGCGCGGCCGGATTGGGCTGCGGACGGAAGAAGCCGTCCCTGCCTTCGGACTTGAGGTACTTCGGCACCACCATCACCGCGACCAGTGCGATCACGATGCCGAGGATCATCCAGGCCCAGCCGGGCAGGCCGCTGCCGCCGTTGCGCCTTGCCTGGGATTTGCCGCGTCTTGCCGCCATCTTGCTGCTGCCCCTTACATCCGTTCGGGCGCGTTGACGCCCAGCAATTGCAGTCCGTTCGCCAGCACCTGCCGCACCGCCAGCGCCAGCGCCAGCCGCGCGTCGCGCGCATCGGCGTCGTCGACCAGGAACTGGTGGTCGTTGTAATACGTCTGGAAGCCCTGCGCCAGTTCGAGCAGGCTGGTCGCGATCAGGTGCGGTTCAAGCTGCTCGCCGGCGGCGGCGACGATCTCCGGCCAGCGCGAGAGGTCGATCAGCAGGTCGCGCAGCGAGGCGTCGTCGAGATCCAGCGGCTGCGCGAGGCCGTTGTCGAGGCTGAACGCGAGGCCACGCTCCTCCAGCTGACGCAGCAGGCCGCAGATGCGCGCGTGCGAGAGCTGCACGTAGTAGACGGGGTTGTCGAGCGACTGGCTGCGCGCCAGGTCGATGTCGAACACCAGCTGCGAATCGGGCCGGCGCGCGACCAGGAACCAGCGCACGGCGTCCGCGCCGGCCTCGTCGATCAGGTCGCGCAGGGTCAGGTAGCTGCCGGCGCGCTTGGACAGCTTCACTTCCTCGCCGCCGCGCATCACCGTGACCATCTGGTGCAGCACGTACTCGGGGTAATCCTGTGGGATGCCGGCGTCGAGCGCCTGCAGGCCGGCCTTCACCCGCGCCAGCGAGCCGTGGTGGTCGGCGCCGAGCTCGGTGATCGCGCGCTCGTAGCCGCGCTGCCATTTGCTGAGGTGGTAGGCCACGTCCGGCACGAAGTACGTGTAGGTGCCGTCGGACTTGCGCATCACGCGGTCCTTGTCGTCGCCGAATTCGGTGGTCCTGAGCCACAGCGCGCCGCCGTCCTCGTAGGTGTGGCCGTGGGCGACGAGTTCGCGCACGGTTTCCTCCACCTTGCCGTCGCTGTAGAGCGAGGATTCGAGGAAGTACACGTCGAACGAGACGCCGAAGGCGGCGAGGTCGGCGTTCTGTTCGCGGCGCAGCCAGGCCACGGCGAACTGGCGGATGGCGTCGAGGTCGTCGGCGTCGTTCCTGCCGGTGACGACGTGGCCCTCGACCTCGACGCTGTCGCCGCGCAGGTAGGCTTGCGCGACGTCGGCGATGTAGTCGCCGTTGTAGGCGTCCGCCGGCCACGCGTCGTCGCCGGGCTTGAGCCCACTTGCGCGCGCCTGCGTGGAAATGGCGAGGTTGTTGATCTGGACGCCGGCGTCGTTGTAGTAGAACTCGCGCTTCACGTTCCAGCCGTTGGCCTCGAGCACGCGCGCGATGCAGTCGCCGATCACGCCGGCGCGGCCGTGGCCGACGTGCAGCGGGCCGGTCGGGTTGGCCGAGACGTATTCGACGCCGGCGGTGCGGCCCCTGCCGCTGTCGTTGCGGCCGTAGCAGTGGCCGTGCGCGAAAACGGTGGCGAGCTGGCGCTGCCAGGCGGCGGGCGAGAGCCGGAAGTTGAGGAAGCCGGGCCCCGCGATCTCGACCGCGGCGATGTCGTCGTTCACGGGCAGCGCATCGACCAGCGCCTGCGCCAGGGCGCGGGGATTGGACTTCGCGGGTTTCGCCAGCAGCATCGCCGCGTTGGTCGAGAAATCGCCGTGCGCACGATCCTTCGGCCGCTCGACGACGAAGTCGGGCGTGGCGAAGTCGGCGGGCAGGGTGCCTGCGTCGCGCAGGGCGGCGATGGCCTGTTCGATCAGGCCGCGGAGCTGGGATTTCACGGGGAGTCTGTCAATGCTGACTTGGCGGCATTTTAGGCTATTGGCGCTCGGCGCTGTAAGGACGCCAGCGCATGCCCCGGTCGTCCAGCACGAAGAAGCCGCCGGCGGTGGCGAGTTCGCTCATGATGGCTTCGATGACGAGTTCCGGGAAACCCTCGCTCGCCCGGATCAGGATGATGGCCGGAGGCAGGGGGATTTGCCGGTTGAAAGCCAGTTCGCCGAAGTCGAGGTCGAACGTCATCAGCCAGCGCCGCTGCGATGAGGCGAGCTGCAGCACCTCGAGGTCGGTCATCCCGGGGCGGCTTTCCGCGATGGCCAGTACGTCGAAGCCGTGCGCCCGGAGCAGGCGGACGAAGGGCGCAGGGCAGTTCTCATCCGCGAGCAAACGCGGTAGCGACACATCAGGCCGCGGCCTTGCGCGTCGCGAGATAGCGCTCCTCGCCCAACAGGTCCGCGGCGAATGCCAAGGCCGCGCGGACATCTTCCGCAGTGAGATGCGGATGGGCTTGGATCAGGGATTCCGTCGTCCAGCCGGAGGCGAGCCGGTCGAGGATGAGTTCGACCGAGATACGGGTTCCGCGGACAGTCGGCTTTCCGGCGAGGATCTCCGGGTCGGCAACGATGCGCTCGCGCCACGGCATGTTCGTGCTCCGGGAGAGGCAGTCCGGCCAGTGTACGCCAATCGCGTTCATACCCACCCCCGCGCCGCCAGTGACACCGGCGCGCCGTCGCCGATGACGAAGTGGTCGAGCAGGCGCACGTCGACCAGCGACAGCGACTGCTTGAGCTGCGCGGTGACCGCACGGTCGGCGGCGCTGGGCTCGGGATTCCCGCTGGGGTGGTTGTGGCCGACGATCACCGCCGCGGCGTTGTGCGCCAGCGCGCGGCGCACCACTTCGCGCGGGTGCACCTCGGCACCGTCGATGGTGCCGCGGAACAGCTCCTCGAACGCCAGCGCGCGGTGGCGGGTGTCGAGGAACAGCACGGCGAAGACCTCGATCGCCTGCGCGCGCAGGCGCTGGGCGAAGTAGCGGCCGGCCGAGGCGGGATCGGTCAGCGCCTCGCCGCGCTCGAGGCCGGCGGCCAGCCAGCGGTTGCACAGCTCCAGCGCGGCCGAGAGCTTGCTGGCGCGCGCCGGCCCGAGCCCCGGCAGCTTCGCCAGTTCGCCCGGCGGCAGCTCCAGCAGCCGGCGCAGCGGACCATGGGCGTTCAGCAGCTGGCGGGCGGTGGCGACCGCGTCCTGTCCGCGCAGGCCCGAGCCGAGGAAGATCGCCAGCAGTTCGGCGTCCGACAGCGCGGCCGCGCCTCGGGCGAGCAGCTTTTCGCGGGGACGTTCGTGGCTGGGCCAGTCGCGGATGTGCATGGCGATGCGTTCGTGGAAGGGGCGCTGGCGACCGGTGAGGCGGCCCGGCGGAACAGGGGAAATTCGCGTCGGGACGCGCTCGGTCCGGCCGCCAGCGTTGACGCCATTGCAGCGCCGGCGGCGGCGGCGCGCCGCCGGGCGACTACCCGCCATCGGGTAAGCTGTGGCCCGGATCCGGCGTAGGAATTCCCCGACGATGGCAGCCGCGCAAGGCCTGCAAGGACAATGCCTGCTGCTGTGCGTGTGCGGCGGCATCGCCGCGTACAAGGCGGCCGAACTCGTGCGCCGGCTGCGCGACGCGGGGGCCGAGGTCCAGGTGGCGATGACCGGGAACGCGCAGCGCTTCGTCGGCGCGCAGACCTTCCAGGCGCTGTCGGGGCGGCCGGTGCGCACCTCGCTGTGGGATACCGCCGCGGAAGCGGCGATGGGGCACCTCGAACTCGCGCGCTGGGCCGACCGCGTGGTCATCGCGCCGGCGACCGCCAACACGATCGCGAAGCTGGCGCAGGGCTTCGCCGACGACCTGGTCAGCACCCTGTGCCTGGCCACCACCGCGCCGATCACCCTGTGCCCGGCGATGAACCACCGCATGTGGCTGCACCCGGCGACGCAGGCGAACGTGGCGCTGCTGCGCCAGCGCGGCGCGCACGTCGTCGGACCGGAGGACGGCCCGCTGGCCGAAGGCGAATCCGGGCCCGGACGCCTGAGCGAGCCGGCGGCGATCGTGGCCGCGCTGGAGGCCGCGTGAGCGGCGCGCCTGTGGGTAACGCACCTGCCCGGAGCGGGCTGGCCGGAAAACGCGTGCTGGTCAGCGCCGGCCCGACCTTTGAAGACATCGACCCGGTACGCTTCGTCGGCAACCGCAGCAGCGGCAAGATGGGCTTCGCGGTGGCCGCCGCGGCGCGCGCGCTCGGCGCCGAGGTGGTGCTGGTCGCCGGTCCCGTGCACCTCGACACGCCCGACGGCGTCACCCGCATCGACGTGCGTTCGGCCGCACAGATGCACGCCGCGGTCCTGGGGGCGCTGCCGGCCGATGCCTACATCGCGGCCGCTGCGGTCGCCGATTTCACCCCGCGCAGCGTGTCCGAGCACAAGATCAAGAAGACCGCCGGCAGCGACACCCTGGTGCTGGAGCTGGTGCGCACGCCCGACATCCTCGCCGAGGTCGCGGCGCACGCGCGGCGGCCGGCGCTGGTGGTCGGTTTCGCCGCCGAGACCCACGAGGTCGAGCGCTACGCGCGCGGCAAGCTTGCGAACAAGCGCCTCGACCTGATCGCGGCCAACCTCGTGGGCGGCGCGCAGGGCGGCTTCGAACGCGACGACAACGCGCTGGTGGTGTACTGGGAGGGCGGCGCGCGCCAGCTCGGCCCGGCCGCCAAGACCGAGGTCGCCGCGCAACTCGTCCAGCTGATCGCGGAGCGGCTCCACGCATGACCCGGAACCCGGAAACCACCGTGCTGCAGGTGAAGGTGCTCGACCCGCGCTTCGGCGGCGAGTGGCCGCTGCCGGCCCACGCCACCGAGGCCAGCGCCGGGATGGACCTGCGCGCCGCGCTCGACGACGCGCTCACCCTGGCGCCGGGCGACACCGCCCTGGTGCCCTCGGGCCTGGCCCTCCACATCGGCGACCCGAACCTGTGCGCGGTGGTCCTGCCGCGCTCCGGGCTGGGCCACAAACACGGCATCGTGCTCGGCAACGGCACGGGCCTGATCGACGCCGACTACCAGGGGCCGCTGCTGATCAGCGTCTGGAACCGCGGCCGCGAGGCCTTCACGATCGAACCGGGCGACCGGATTGCGCAACTGGTCATCCTTCCGGTCGTGCGCGCCAGCCTGCAAGTCGTGGATACTTTCACCGACAGCGCGCGCGGCGCGGGCGGCTTCGGCCATACCGGCGTGCGCTGACAGGGGACCATCGGAAACACCATGACGACCAAGAGCGATCCGGCCAAGGCGCGCGTCTTCGCGCAGTTGCGTCCCTTCCTGCCCTACCTGGCGGCGGTGCTGGCGCTGCTGGCCGCGTGGCTGCTCTGGAGCGGCTGGCAGCAGCTGCAGGACGGCGCCCGGCGCAGCAGTACCACGCTCGCGCGCGACACCACCGCGACGATGACCGCGACGATGCTGTCGGGCGATCTCGATCGTTTGCAGGAGCGTTTGGCGACGGAAGCGGTGCAGGTCGCGCTGCAGGCGGGCGACTTCGGCGCCGCCGGGCAGGCGCTGGGCGCCGACTGGCCGCAGCTGGAGCAGGCGCAGGTGCGGCCGCCCGAGCTCACCGAAGCCTACGCGAGCCTCCCGGACGCCGGCTTCGGACCGCTGTCGGTCATGGAGACCGCACTGGTCGAGGACAAGCCGGTGGTGTCGGTGGTGCGCGTCGAGGGGGCTCCCCGCGTCGCGCTGGCCGCGCCCGCGCGGGTCGGTGAACAACTGGTGGGCGTGGCCCTGGTGCAGCTGCCGCTCGCGCGCGCCACCGCCGCGCTGGAGAGCGTGCCGGTCGACGGGGACACCTACGTCGCATTGCGCCAGGGCAGCTTCACGCTGGCCGAGCGCGGTGATGCCGGCCAGCAGGAAGCGGCCGAGCGCATGGCCGTGCCGGTGCGCGGCACCAACCTGCGCGTCGCCGCCGCCGTGCCGCACGTCGGCGCGCCGCCGCTGGGCCTGGCCGGCATCCCGCTGCTGGTCGTGGCGGTCCTGATGCTGCTGCTGGCCTACTTGCTGTGGCGCGTGCCCGCGCGCGTCCAGCGCGCGTTCGCCGCGGAGGTGGAGGACGCCGCGGGCGTGCCGGAGCGCACCATGGTGGAGGCCCTGGCGGAGCCGCCGGAAGACACCGGGCAGCCGGTGGCCGCGGCCGCGCCCGCGATCGTGGTCCAGGACGCGCCGAAGGCGATCCCGGTGGACATCGACGGCAGCATCTTCCGCGCCTACGACATCCGCGGCATCGTCGGGCAGACGCTCGATGCCGGCGTCGCCGAGCTGATCGGGCAGTCGGTCGGCTCGCTGATGCAGGAGCAGGACCTGGCCGACATCGTCATCGGACGCGACGGCCGGCTGTCGGGCCCGGACCTCGTCGCCGGGCTGATCAAGGGCCTGCGCCGGGCCGGCCGCAACGTCATCGACATCGGCATGGCGCCGACGCCGGTGATCTACTTTGGCGCCTACCACCTGCGCACCGGCTGCTGCATCTCGGTCACCGGCAGCCACAATCCGCCCGACTACAACGGCTTCAAGATCGTCGTCGGCGGGCAGACGCTGTCGGGCGACGCGATCACCGACCTGTATGCGCGCATCGCCGACGGCCGCCTGCACGATGCGCCGTCGACCGGCGGCGCGGTCGAGCGCGATATCGGCGACGCCTACGTCGAGCGCATCGCCTCCGACATCCAGCTGGCGCGGCCGCTGAAGATCGTGGTCGACGCCGGCAACGGCGTCGCCGGCGAGATCGGCCCACGCGTGCTCGAGGCGATCGGCGCCGAGGTCATCCCGCTGTTCTGCGACATCGACGGCACCTTCCCCAACCACCACCCGGACCCGAGCGAGCCGCACAACCTGGTCGACCTGATCGGCACCGTGCAGCGCTTCGACGCCGACCTCGGCATCGCCTTCGACGGCGACGGCGATCGCCTCGGCGTGGTGACGAAGGACGGAGAGAACATCTATCCCGACCGCCTGCTGATGCTGTTCGCGGCCGACGTGCTCGACCGCAACCCGGGCGCGGTGATCGTCTACGACGTCAAGTGCACCGGCCGCCTGCCCGGCCACATCCTGCGCCACGGCGGCAGCCCGCTGATGTGGAAGACCGGGCACTCGCTGATCAAGGCCAAGATGCGTGAGACCGAGGCCGAGCTGGCCGGCGAGATGAGCGGCCACTTCTTCTTCGCCGAGCGCTGGTACGGCTTCGACGACGGCATCTATGCCGCCGCGCGCCTGCTGGAGATCCTCGCGCTGGATCCGGAGGATCCGAGCGAAGCGCTCAAGGCGCTGCCGGGCGGGGTGTCGACGCCGGAGATCAAGGTCGAGGTTGTCGACGGCAACCCGCACGGCTTCGTCGCGCGCTTCCAGCAGCAGGCCAGGTTCGAGGGCGCGCGCACCTCGACCATCGACGGCCTGCGCGTGGACTGGAACGACGGCTGGGGCCTGGTGCGCGCCTCCAACACCACGCCGGTGCTGGTGCTGCGCTTCGACGCCGACAGCGAGGAGTCGCTGCAGCGCATCCTCGGCGACTTCCGCGCGCAGATCGCGGTGGTCGATCCGGAGCTGAAGCTGCCATTCTGACGAGGGGCGGGCGGTCACCGCATCGCCGTGACCTCCCGGTTCAGGCGATGCGGACGCCTGAACCCTCCTGGGGGAGCCTGCTCAGCCTTGGGCGATCTCCACCCGCTTGCCCTCGTCGCGCGCCGACGCGAAGGCCGCGTCCAGCACGCGCATGTCGGCCACGCCTTCCTCGCCCGGCGCGCGCGGTGCGGTGTTGCCCAGGATCGCCAGCGCGTCCTGGTCCATCTGCTCGGCCTGCATGCGCGGGCGCCGGCCCAGCTGCGGTTCGAACACGGTGCCGTCGCTGGCGCGGCCTGCGTTGCCCTCGTAGCCCTGGAACGGCGACATCGCGTACCAGCCGCGTTCGCAGTCCACTTGCAGGGTGTTGAGGTTGCGACCGAAACTGGTGACGCATTCGGCGACGATGTCGCCGGGGAACTCGAGCCGGAAGCGCATCGTCTCGTCGACCGCCTTGAACACGTCGCGGCGCGCGGTCTCGTCCGTCGCGCTGATCGCCAGCGGCTCGAGCCCGGTGGAATAGCGCGCGGCGTTCACGCAGTACACGCCCATGTCGTACATCGCGCCACCGCCGCGCACGGGGTCGAGCCGCCACGCGTCGTCGGCGCCGTCGCGCCAGCCGAACCAGCCGGCGTCGGCGCGCAGCTTGAGGATCCGCCCGAACGGCCGCTCCCGCGCCATCGCCATGAAGCGGCGGGTGTTGGGCTCGTGCTGCATGCGGTAGCCGATCGCCAGCTGCACCCTGTTGTCGCGGGAGGCCTTGACCATCGCCTCGCCCTCGGCCGCGTCCATCGCCATCGGCTTCTCGCACCAGACGTGCTTGCCGGCGCTGGCCGCGACCAGGGTCAGCGGCTTGTGCACGTGGTTGGGAGTGACGATGTAGACCGCGTCGATGTCGGGGTTGTCGGCGATGCGGTGGAAGTCGTCGTAGGAATAGACGTTGCGGTCGGGGATGTCGTACCTGGCCTGCCATTCGGGCAGCTTGCCGGGCGAGCCGGTGACGAGGCCGGCGAGGCGGCAGTGCTTCGTCAGCTGCAGCGCCGGCGCCAGCAGGTCGCGGCTGTAGTGGCCCAGGCCGACCAGGGCCACGCCGATCCTGCGCGAAGGTGCCTGCGCCAGCCCGCGCGGTGCCCAGGCCGCCGCGCCCGCCAGCGCCAGCGACTGCAGCGCCTGCCGCCGCGTCCAGCCGTTCCGATCTCCGGTCATCGCTCCCTCCGCGTTCCGAATGTCCAAGGGCATGTTAGCGCTCTCATGGCGGCCATGGACCTGGTGGCCCTTGTAGGAGCGTCTTCAGGCGCGACCCCTCTCCGGATGTCGTTGAACGCCCGATCGCGGCTGAAGCCGCTCCTACGGGATGGGCGGATCGATAATGTGCGGATGCACAGGCCGGCCACTCCACGTCGCGTCGCGGTAATCGGCGGCGGCCCCGCCGGGCTGATGGCGGCCGAACGCCTGCGCGCCGCCGGGCTGCAGGTCGACCTGTACGAGGCCAAGGGCTCGGTCGGTCGCAAGTTCCTGATCGCGGGCAAGGGCGGGCTCAACCTCACCCATTCCGAACCGCGCCCGGGCTTCGATGCACGCTACCGCGGGCGCGCCGGCCGGGTCGGCCGCTGGCTGGACCGCTTCGACGCCGATGCCCTGCGCGACTGGGCGCGCGGGCTGGGCGTGGAGACCTACGTCGGCAGCTCCGGCCGCGTGTTCCCGCTCGACCGCAGGGCCGCGCCGCTGCTGCGCGGCTGGGTGCGGCGGCTGCGCGAGCAGGGCGTCGCCTTCCACGTGCAGCATCGCTGGACCGGCTGGACGCCCGGCGGCGCCCTGCGCTTCGACACGCCACGGGGCGAGGCGCATGCGCCCTGCGACGCGGCGCTGCTGGCGCTCGGCGGCGGCAGCTGGCCGCAGCTGGGCAGCGACGGCGGCTGGGTGCCGGGGCTAGCCGCGTGCGGCGTCGGCATCGCGCCGCTGGCGCCTGCGAACTGCGGCTTCGACATCGGCTGGTCGCCGCATTTCGCCGGCCGCCATGCCGGCGCGCCGCTCAAGCCGGTAGCCGTGCACTGGCGCGATGCCCATGGCGCCGAGCACGCCCTCCAGGGCGAATGCGTGGTGACCGGTACCGGGCTCGAAGGCAGCGTGATCTATGCCATTTCGGCGACGTTGCGCGAACTCATTGGCCGCGATGGACATGCCGATCTCGTCCTCGATCTCGCGCCCGGCCGCGACCGGACGGCGCTGGAGCAGGCGCTGGCGAAGTCGCGCGGCGGGCGCAGCCTGTCCGAACACCTGCGGCGGGCGACCGGCCTGTACGGCGCCAAGGCGGGCCTGCTGCACGAGGTGCTGCCGCGCGAGGCGATGCAGGCCCCGGCGCGCCTGGCCGCGGCCATCAAGCGCCTGCCGCTGCGGCTGCTGCGGCCGCGCCCGGTCGCCGAGGCGATCAGCAGCGCCGGCGGCATCCGGCTGGAGGCGCTGGACGACAGGCTGATGCTGCGCGCGCTGCCGGGCACGTTCGCTGCCGGCGAGATGCTGGACTGGGAGGCGCCGACCGGTGGCTACCTGCTCACCGCCTGCTTCGCCAGCGGGCTGGTCGCGGCCGAGGGGCTGGTCGAGTGGCTGGGCGAAACGGCTTCCGCGCCGGCCTGAAGGAGCGGGCGCGGCCTCATTCACGACACCAGGAACCTGAACTTGTCATTTCGACCGAAGGGAGAAATCTCCGGCAGACGAATCCGGCTCTGAAGCGGTGCTGGCCGATCGGCGAGGGATTTCTCCCTTCGGTCGAAATGACACCCTGAAGCAGGTGAAACGACAAGCTGAAGCTTGCGAAACGGCAAGCGGACGCGCGCCCTCCGGACCACGATCACGCGCGAACCACCTCGCACAGGCGCCCTTCGGGGCCCAATGACGAGTCAGCCCTTCTTCGTCCCCTTCAACGCGTGATAGCGCTCCACCGCATGCTCGAGCTCGGTATCGAGCGAGGCGCGTTCCTCCAGCTGCTGGCGCATGATCGCCTGCTGGCGCAGCAGGTCGGCGTGCTGCGACTGGATGTTGTCGGCCAGCGCCTTGCGCACCGGCTGGCCCTGCAGCTCCAGGTCGTTGGCCTGCCGCAGCAGCGACACCAGGCTCTGGCGCAGGTTGGCCACGCCCATGCGCGAGGTCTTGAGGCCCTCGTCGACCAGCACGATGCGGTCGTCGAAGGCGCGCCGCAGCTCGTCCTCGGTCCCGTAGGATTCGGCCATTGCCCGCTCCCGCCGCGCGCGCGCGGCTTCGGCGTTGGCGGTGATGCGGGCCTGGTGCTCGGCTTCATCCGCGGCGGCGCGTTCCTCGGGCGTGAGCTGCTGGCCGACCTGGCCCAGCGGGCGTCCGCTCCTCACGCTCAGTTCGGTGCGCGCGGCGTCCACCGCGCTCGCCGGCAGGGCGTCGCCGCAGATCTTGCGGCCGCCCTCGTTCCAGCAGTAGAGCTTCTTCTCGGCGGTGTTCTGCGCCGGGGCGGGCACGGACAGCGCACACAGCGCGGCCGCGGCCAGCAACACGTGGATCTTCATCGAAATCCGCCCCCTGCGGCTCGAGGAATCAGGTTGTGGTGGCACGGACGCCATATTGCGCCCGATAGGCCTGTAAACGCGAACGCTCGTCGGACAGGGACGCGCTTGCGTCGGCGAAGGCCAGCAGGTCGGCCAGGGTCGCGACCGCGACCACCGGCACGCCCGCCTCGGCCGCCACCGCCTGCGCGGCCGAGAGCGACTGGCCTTCGCCGGCGATCTCCTGGCGGTCGAGCGCGATCACGATCCCGGCCGGCGTGCCGCCGCCGCCTGCGATGATGCCCAGCGCCTCGCGGATCGCGGTGCCGGCGGTGATCACGTCGTCCACCACCAGCACCCGGCGCCCGGCCAGCGGCGCGCCGATCAGGCTGCCGCCCTCGCCGTGGGCCTTGGCCTCCTTGCGATTGAACGCCAGCGGCAGGTCGCGGCCGCGGCGGGCGTACTCGCAGGCCAGCGCGGCGGCGAGCGGGATGCCCTTGTAGGCCGGGCCGAACAGCAGGTCGAAGGCGAGGCCTGCCTCGTCCAGCGCGTCGGCGTAGCAGCCGGCCAGCGCGGCCAGCGACGCGCCCGAATCGAAGCGTCCGGCGTTGAAGAAGTACGGGCTCACGCGCCCGGACTTGAGCGTGAACTCGCCGAAGCGCAGCGCCTCGGCGCGCATTGCCAGCTGCAGGAAACGGGTGCGGTGGTCGGCCATGTCGGCATTCTCCCATGCCCGTTGATCCGTAGGCCGGGGCTACGGGATCGATCGATGCACGGGTGCGACAATGGGCGCTGAAATTGTGCGGAAGCCCCGTCATGTCCGGTTTGCCCGATTGTCCGCAGTGCGGATCCAGCTACACCTACGAAGACGGCGCCATGCTCGTCTGCCCCGAGTGTGCGCACGAGTGGTCGCCGACCGAACAGGCCGCGCAGGCCGCCGCCGCCGAGGCCGCCGCGCAGGTCCGCGACGCCAACGGCACGCCGCTCGCCGACGGCGACTCGGTGGTCGTGGTCAAGGACCTGAAGATCAAGGGCTCCTCGCAGGTGGTCAAGGTGGGCACCAAGGTGCGCAACATCCGCCTGGTCGATGGCGACCACGACATCGACTGCAGGATCGACGGCATCGGCCAGATGGGGCTGAAGTCGGAGTTCGTGCGCAAGGCGTAGCGGCGGGTTGCCGCGGATTGCCGGTCGCGAACCGGTGCATCGACCCCTCCGGTCGTCATCCCGGCGAAAGCCGGGATCCATTTGGACTTTGCCTTTCCGCGACAGGGCGAACGGCAAAATGGATCCCGGCTTTCGCCGGGATGACGATGAAGGTGTCTGAAAGCGACGGGGTCCGTGCGGCCACCCTGGGCGGACACGGGCGGACGCTTTCCGCTAGGCTTGCCCGATCGCCGCAAACCACCTTCGCATGCGCATCATCAGCTTCAACGCCAACGGCATCCGCTCCGCCGCCAGCAAGGGCTTCTTCGGCTGGCTGGAAGGGCAGCAGCCCGACATCGTCTGCCTGCAGGAGACCAAGTCTCAGGAAGAGCAGCTGGCCGACGCTTGCTTCCGCCCGCTCGGCCACTGCTACTACCGCGACGCGATCACCAAGAAGGGCTACAGCGGCGTCGCCATCTACAGCCGGCGCGAGCCCGACGAGGTGCGCACGGCGCTCGGCTGGGCGCCGTTCGACGACGAGGGCCGCTACATCGAGGCACGCTACGGCAACCTCAGCGTGGTCTCGTTCTACATCCCCTCCGGCTCCTCGGGCGAGCTGCGGCAGGGCTTCAAGTTCGAGGTCATGGACTGGCTCAGGCCGATCATGGACGAATGGCTCGCCAGCGGCCGCGACTACGTGCTGTGCGGCGACTGGAACATCGTCCGCGCCCGCAGCGACATCAAGAACTGGACCAGCAACCAGAAGAACTCCGGCTGCCTGCCGCCCGAGCGCGCCTGGCTCAACGGCATGATCGCCGACGCCTGCGGCGACGGCCTGGTCGAGGCGCCGGCGCACGGCTGGAAGGACAGCTTCCGCGTGCTCAAGCCCGAGGCCGTCGAATACACCTGGTGGAGCAACCGCGGCGCCGCGCGCGCCAACGACGTCGGCTGGCGCATCGACTACCAGCTGGTCACGCCGGAACTCGCGAAACGCGCCAGCGCCTGCGCGATCCACCGCGAGCCGCGCTTCTCCGACCATGCGCCCTACGTCGTGGACTACGCCGGGTGAATGCCGCGGCGAACACCGCGGCGCCCACGTCCTACAAGGGCTGGGCCGGGATCCGCCGCGCCTTCGGCACGCCGTCGGCGCTGACCATGCTGCTGCTCGGCCTCGGCTCGGGCCTGCCGTTCCTGCTGATCGCGTCGATGACGCTGTCCACCCGCCTGCGCGATGTCGGCCTCGACCTCGGCAGCATCGGCCTGATCAGCCTCGCCAGCTTCTTCTACCTGCTCAAGTTCCTGTGGGCGCCGCTGATCGACCGCTACCGCTTCCCGCTGACGGCGTTCCTCGGCCGTCGCCGCTCGTGGCTGCTGTTCTCGCAGCTGCTGGTGGCGGCCAGCCTGTTCGCGCTGGCGCTGACGCGGCCGGAGTTCGGCGTCGCCGCGCTGGTGGCCTGGGTGCTGGTGGGCTCGTTCGCCGGCGCCACGCAGGATTCGGTGGTCGACGCCTATCGCATCGAGATCGCGCCGGCCAGCGCGCAGGCCGCGCTGGCCGCCACCTACACGCTCGGCTATCGCTTCGGCCTGATCCTCGGCGGCGCGGGCGCGCTGTACCTCGCCGAGTACCAGGGTTGGCGATGGGCCTACATCGCGATGGCGGGATTGATGCTGGTTCCGATCGCGACCACGCTGGCGTGCCGCGAGCCCGACATCCCCGAGGCGACCGTCGTGCGCCGCATCGACTTCATCGGTGCGTTCTGGCAGCCGTTCTCCAGCTTCTTCAGGAACAACGGACTGGCGCTGGGCATCGTGCTGCTGCTGTTCGTCGGCCTGTTCAAGTTCCCCGACCAGGTGATCGGGGTGATGTCCGGGCCGTTCTACCTCGATTCGGGCTACACCAAGGCCGACATCGCCACGGTATCGAAGCTGTACGGCATCTGGACCGGCATCGCCGGCGCGTTCCTCGGCGGCGTGTCCGTGGCGGCGTTCGGCTTCCGCCGCATGCTGTTCGTGGCGACGCTGGGCGTGGCGCTGTCGAACCTCGCCTTCCTGCTGATGGCGCAGTACCCGTCGCAGATCTGGGCGTTCTACGCCGCGATCACCGCCGACAACCTGTGCCAGGGTTTCGCGGGCGTGGTGCTGATCGCGTTCATGTCCTCGCTGACCGACCGCAACTTCACCGCGACCCAGTTCGCGCTGCTGGTGTCGCTGGCCAACCTGCCGGGCAAGTTCGTCGGCGGGGTGTCCGGCTACATCGTCGAGGCGACCTCGTACAGCGCCTTCTTCGTCTTCAGCGCGCTGACCGTGGTGCCGACGCTGCTGCTGCTGGCCTGGCTGTGGCGGCGAATCCGTGAACCCGTCAAGGAATCGCCTGCGGAGGCGACATGACCGATATCGTCCTCAAGGATGCCGATCCGGTGCTGGTGGACCGCATCAGGCGCGTGGCCGACGCCCGCGGCTGGACCATGCCGCGCGCGCTGCAGTACCTGCTGGAGCAGGGGCTGCACGTCTATGAAGGCGACGGCGCGGTGCGCTTCGACAACTCCGAAGCCGACGTGCTGCAGGCGGCGATCGCGGCGCTGGAGCAGGTGCCGGATGATCCGGGTTATGCATCGATTGGGCGGGTGCCGAAACCGGACGGGTCCTAGGATCCTGGCTTCACGCTCTACTAGTCACCTTATGGAGCCGTCATTCCTGCGAAAGCAGGAATCCATTTTATTTTGGCTTTAATGCTTTTGGTCTGGAAAAGCAAAAGCTTCCGCCTTCGGCGGGTTCATTTCTTTTGAAAAGCGTCAAAAGAAACGAACCAAAGAAAAACGCTTTCCCCGACAAGGCAAATCCGCGGACGGGGAGTGTGAGGGGATTTTCCGACACGGCATCCTGCCGTGGCGGAAAACGCCGCACATCCCTGTGCGGCGCCCTACGGGTCTGGGGACTGTGCCGGTGCTCAAGGATTCCTAAGAGTGCCCAACAGAATAAATCCTGTCATCCCGAGCGTAGCGAGCAACTGTCTTGATCAGTTGGCGGCGGCAGCCGCCATCTGATCGCGCATTTTGGCGTTCAGGATGACCAGCAGCTTGCGCATGGCGGCGACCAGGGCCACC
>Ga0160439_1000024_pt1 | contig 189413 bp, 166 predicted proteins | sample HID1975M_E0MG_FD_108201 | JGI IMG/M metagenome (GOLD analysis project Ga0160439, IMG submission 108201) | Enriched soil microbial communities from UW Madison campus, WI, USA - HID1975M_E0 MG | ecosystem: Environmental > Terrestrial > Soil > Unclassified | place: USA: Madison, Wisconsin...
CGTTCGGAGTGGTACCGCGAAGGCCGCGTGCCGCTGCATACCCTCCGCGCCGACGTCGACTACGGCTTTGCCGAAGCCAAGACGACCTACGGAATCATCGGCATCAAGACCTGGATCTACAAGGGCGAGATCTTCGATTTCTCCCAGGTCGGTCAGGAGAAGCAGGACGACACGCCGCGCGAGCGTGGTGATCGCGGTGACCGCGAGCGCCGTGGCCCGCGTCGTGAACGCGAGGCGAGGGACTAATCATGCTGCAACCCAAGCGAACCAAATACCGCAAGATGCACAAGGGCCGTAACGAAGGCCTGGCGTGGAGCGGCAACGCAGTCAGCTTCGGCGAGTTCGGCCTCAAGGCCACCGCGACCGGTCAGCTGACCGCACGTCAGATCGAAGCCGGTCGCCGGACCATCAGCCGTCACGTCAAGCGCGGCGGCAAGATGTGGATCCGCGTGTTCCCGGACAAGCCGATCACCAAGAAGCCGATCGAAGTCCGAATGGGCTCCGGCAAGGGCAGCGTCGAGTACTGGGTCGCGCAGATCCAGCCCGGCCGCATGATCTTCGAGATCGAAGGCGTCGAGGAGACGGTGGCACGCGAAGCGTTCCGCCTGGCTGCCGCGAAGCTCTCGGTCACCACCTCTTTCGTGACCCGGACGGTGCGCTGATGGCTACGACCAAGGAACTCCGCGAGAAGTCGGTCGAGGCGCTGCAGTCGCATCTCCTCGAACTGCACAAGGAGCGTTTCTCGCTCCGCATGCAGAAGGCCACCGGCCAGCTGACCAAGACGCACGAAACCCGTCGGGTGCGCCGCGAAATCGCGCGCGTCAACACCCTGATCGGTCAGAAGAAGTAAGGACCCGACCATGAATACCGAAAAGAAGCAGCGTACGGTCCAGGGCCGCGTGGTCAGCAACAAGATGGACAAGACCGTCACCGTGCTGGTCGAGCGTCAGGTCAAGCACGCGCTGTACGGCAAGTACATCAAGCGTTCGACCAAGCTCCACGCCCACGACGCCGACAACGCGTGCAATGAAGGCGATCTGGTGAAGGTCGTCGAGATCGCACCGATGTCCAAGACCAAGAACTGGCGCGTGGCGGAAATCGTCACGCGCGCCGCCGAATAACCGAGGAGCTCGAAATGATCCAGATGCAGAGCCACCTCGACGTGGCGGACAACAGCGGTGCCAAGGAAGTGATGTGCATCAAGGTGCTGGGCGGCTCGAAGCGCCGTTACGCCGGCATCGGCGACATCATCAAGGTGTCGATCAAGGAAGCGATTCCGCGTGGCAAGGTCAAGAAGGGCGAGGTCTACGACGCCGTCGTGGTGCGGACCCGCAAGGGTGTGCGCCGTCCCGACGGTTCGTTGATCCGCTTCGACGGCAATGCCGCCGTGTTGCTCAACAACAAGCAGGAGCCGATCGGCACCCGCATCTTCGGGCCCGTGACCCGTGAACTGCGTTCCGAGAAGTTCATGAAGATCGTCTCGCTCGCGCCCGAAGTGCTCTGAGCGGAGAAACGAAAATGGCTAATCGAATCAAGAAGGGCGACCACGTGATCGTGATCGCCGGCAAGGACAAGGGCAAGCGCGGTGACGTGGTGCGCGTGATCGGCGAGAAGGTCGTCGTGGCGAACATCAACATCGTCAAGCGCCACACCAAGCCGAACCCGCAGGCGGGCCAGGCAGGCGGCGTGGTCGAGCGCGAAGCGCCGATCCATGCTTCGAACGTGATGCCGTTCAACCCTGCCACCGGCAAGGGCGAGCGCATCGGAACCAAGACACTCGAGGATGGACGCACGCTGCGCGTGTTCCGCTCGAGCGGTGAGGCGCTCGACGCCTGAGGATGCAGAAATGACGACCCGTCTGGAACAGTTCTACAAGGATGAGGTGGTACCGAAGCTCATGGAGCAGTTCGGTTACGCCAACATCATGCAGGTCCCGCGCCTGAGCAAGATCACCATCAACATGGGCGTGGGCGAAGCCGCCGCGAACAAGAAGGTGCTCGAGAACGCGACCGCCGACATGGCCAAGATCAGCGGCCAGAAGCCGCTGGTGACCAAGTCGCGCGTGTCGGTGGCCTCGTTTAAGATCCGCGACGGCTGGCCGATCGGCTGCAAGGTCACGCTGCGTCGCAATGGCATGTACGAGTTCTTCGACCGCCTGGTCAACGTCGCGCTGCCGCGCGTCCGCGACTTCCGTGGTGTCTCGGCCCGTTCGTTCGACGGCCGCGGCAACTACAACATGGGCGTGAAGGAACAGATCATCTTCCCGGAAATCGACTTCGACGCCGTCGACGCGATCCGCGGCATGGATATCGCCATCACCACGACCGCCCGCACCAACGAAGAAGCCAAGGCCCTGCTGGAAGCCTTCCGCTTCCCGTTCCGCAACTGATCCGAAGGCAGAGCACTTATGGCAAAGACGTCCATGATCAACCGCGAGGCCAAGCGCGCGAAGCTGGCCAAGCAGCACGCCGAAAAGCGTGAGGCGCTGAAGAAGATCATCAGCAGCCCGACCGCCGGCTACGAAGAAAAGGCCGACGCGGTCACCAAGCTGCAGAAGCTGCCGCGCGATTCGTCGCCGGCCCGCCAGACCACGCGTTGCGCGCTTTCGGGCCGTCCGCGCGGTGTCTACAGCAAGTTCGGCCTGGGCCGCAACATGCTGCGCCAGGCGACCATGCGCGGCGACGTGCCGGGTCTGCGCAAGGCCAGCTGGTAAGAGCGTCGACCTGCAGGTCTGGCGTTCGCGCGCCGGACCTGTAGAATACCGGCCCTCACGTTGTACCCCGCACGAATCCGTGCGGGTCGAAAACTAGTGTTCGCGCAAGCGGATATCGGTGCACTCATCAAGGTAATCATCAATGAGCATGACTGATCCCATCGCCGACATGCTGGTCCGCATCAAGAATGCGGCAGCGGTCGGCAAGCAGACGGTGTCGATGCCGTCGTCCAAGATCAAGGTCGCGATCGCCAACGTCCTCAAGGACGAAGGCTACATCGGCGACCTGCGCGTGACCGAGAACGGCGCCAAGGCCGAACTCGAGATCGTTCTGAAGTACTACGAAGGCCGTCCGGTCATCGAGACCCTGAAGCGTTTCTCGCGCTCGGGTCTGCGCCAGTACCGCGGCAAGGACGCGCTGCCGAAGGTCCTCAACGGCCTGGGCGTGTCCATCATTTCCACGTCGAAGGGCATCATGACCGACGCGCAGGCACGCCAGCAGGGTGTCGGCGGTGAAGTCCTGTGCTTCGTGGCCTAAGGGAGTAACGATCCAATGTCCCGTGTAGCCAAGAAGCCGATCGCCCTTCCGAAGGGCGTCGAACTCAACATCCAGTCCGAGCTGGTCAGCGTGAAGGGCCCGAAGGGCACCCTGTCGCTCGCCAAGCCGTCCGACATTGAGATCACGGTCGAGGACGGCAATGCGCTGCTGTCGGCCAACGATCCGTCGCAGATCCCGCTCACCGGCACCCTGCGCGCGATCGTCGCGAACATGGTGCACGGCGTGTCGCAGGGCTTCGAGCGCAAGCTCGAGCTCGTCGGCGTCGGTTACCGCGCGGCGGTGCAGGGCAAGGACCTGAACCTGTCGCTCGGTTTCTCGCATCCCGTCGTGTTCCAGGCGCCGGAAGGCATCACGCTGACCACGCCGACCCAGACCGAGATCCTGGTCCAGGGTGCAGACAAGCAGCTCGTCGGTCAGGTCGCCGCCAAGATCCGCGGATTCCGTCCGCCGGAGCCGTACAAGGGCAAGGGCGTGAAGTACTCCGACGAAACCATCATTCGCAAGGAAGCCAAGAAGGCCTAAGGCCCATCCGCTTCCCGGGGATCAAGATCATGAGCATCAAGAACAACGCCCGCCTGCGCCGCGCCAAGACCACGCGTTCGCACATCCGTGTCCTCGGCGTGCCGCGCCTGTCGGTGCTGCGCACTGGCCAGCACATCTACGCCCAGCTGTTCAATTCGGATGGTTCCAGGGTGCTGGCTGCCGCCAACACCACGCAGGCCGACGTCAAGGACGGCCTGAAGAACGGCAAGAACGCCGACGCCGCGACCGCGGTGGGTCGTGCGATCGCGGAGAAGGCCAAGGCCGCGGGTATCGAGAAGGTCGCATTCGACCGCTCGGGCTACCGCTACCACGGTCGCATCAAGGCACTCGCCGACGCCGCCCGCGAGGGTGGCCTGCAGTTCTGATTCGAACGCTGTCGGCGCCGGGCTTCGTGCCCGGCGTCGCCTGACCTGCCGGCACAGGGCGTGCCGGACGCCCGCGGCCTTATGCGCCGCGTCCGCGTTTCACCGATCCGCCTCACAACTCCAAGCGGCACGAGCCGTACATCCTTCTACCAATACAGGCAATCCAGATGGCAAACGAAAGGGAAAACCGCGGGCGCGATCGCAATCGCGACCGTGAGGAACTCGACGACGGCATGATCGAGAAGCTGATCACGGTCAACCGTGTCAGCAAGACCGTCAAGGGCGGTCGCCAGTTCACGTTCACCGCGCTGACGGTCGTCGGCGACGGCAACGGCAAGGTCGGTTTCGGCTACGGCAAGGCGCGCGAAGTGCCGGTCGCGATCCAGAAGTCGATGGAGCAGGCCCGCAAGAACCAGAAGGCCGTCGATCTCAACGGCAGCACCCTGTGGCACACGGTCAAGTCGCGCCACGGCGCCGCGAGCGTGTTCATGCAGCCCGCATCGGAAGGTACCGGCGTGATCGCCGGTGGCGCGATGCGCGCCGTGCTCGAAGCCGTCGGCGTCAAGGACGTGCTGGCCAAGGCCGTGGGTTCGCGCAATCCGATCAACCTCGTGCGCGCCACGATCCGCGGCCTCAACGAAATGCACTCGCCTGCGCAGATCGCGGCCAAGCGTGGCAAGAAGGTGGAGGATCTGATCAATGGCTAAGAACGAAGCCACCGGCGGCACCGTCAAGGTGCGCCTGGTCAAGGGTCTGCGCGGTTCGCAGGCCAAGCACCGCCTCTCAGTGAAAGCACTCGGTCTGGGCAAGCTCAACGACGTGCGCGAACTGAAGGACAGCCCGCAGGTCCGTGGCCTGATCAACAAGGTCCACTACCTGGTCCAGGTCGAGGAATAATCGAAATGAAGCTCAATTCTCTCAAGCCCGCACAGGGCGCCCGCACCGAGCGCACGCGCGTCGGTCGCGGTATCGGTTCGGGCCTGGGCAAGACTGCCGGCCGCGGCCACAAGGGTTCGTTCGCGCGCTCGGGCAAGGGCAAGATCAAGGCCGGCTTCGAAGGCGGCCAGATGCCGCTGCGCAAGCGTCTGCCGAAGGTCGGTTTCCGCTCCAAGCTCAAGCTCGACACTGCCGAAGTGATGCTCTACCAGCTCGACAAGCTCGACGGTGACGTCGACTTCGCCGCGCTGCGTGCCGCCAAGCTGGTGCCCAGCACCGCCAAGCGCGCGAAGATCGTCCTCAAGGGCGAGATCAGCAAGAAGCTCGTGCTCAAGGGCGTGCTCGCCACGGCCGGTGCCCGCGCGGCGATCGAAGCCGCTGGCGGCAAGGTCGAGGAGTAAGCCGGATGTCGCGAAGCGGCAGCGCAATGGGCGGCGTCGGCGCCGGGCTCGGTAAGTTCACCGAGCTCCGCCAGCGCCTGCTGTTCGTGCTCGGTGCTCTCGTCGTCTACCGCATCGGGTGTTTCATCCCGGTGCCGGGCGTCAATCCCGAGGCCATGCTGCAGCTGATGGAGCAGCAGGAAGGCACCATCGTGGACATGTTCAACATGTTCTCCGGCGGTGCGCTGTCGCGCTTCAGCCTGTTCGCACTGAACGTGATTCCGTACATCTCGGCGTCGATCGTGATGCAGCTGCTGGTGCAGGTCGTGCCCAGCCTGAAGGCCATCCAGAAGGAAGGCGAGTCGGGCCGGCGCCGGATCACGCAGTGGTCGCGCATCGGTGCGATTCCGCTGGCGGTGTTCCAGTCCGCGGGTATCGCGGTCGCGCTGCAGAGCTCGGGTGCCAACAACGGCATTCCGGTCGTCTACGCGCCGGGCATGGGCTTCGTGCTGACCGCGATCATCGCGCTCACCGCGGGCACGATGTTCCTGGTGTGGCTGGGCGAGCAGGTCACCGAGCGCGGCATCGGCAACGGTGTGTCGCTGATCATCTTCGCCGGCATCGTGGCGGGTCTTCCGGGCGCCGTGCTGGGCACGTTCGATTCGCTGCGCAGCGGCGACATGAGCCCGATCGCCGCGATCCTGCTGGTGATCGTGGTGCTGGCGGCGGTGTTCTTCGTGGTGTTCGTCGAGCGTGGCCAGCGGCGGATCACGGTCAACTACGCACGTCGCCAGGGCGGTCGCAACGCGTACATGAACCAGAGCTCGTTCCTGCCGCTCAAGCTCAACATGGCAGGCGTGATTCCGGCGATCTTCGCGTCGTCGATCATCATGTTTCCGGCGACAGTGACCACGTGGTTCGGTGAAGCGACGTCGTCGAGCGGCTGGCAGCAGATGCTGCAGCGCATGGCGCAGGCGATCTCGCCCGGCGAGCCGCTGTACGTTCTGCTGTTCGGTGGCCTGATCGCGGGTTTCGCGTTCTTCTATACCGCGCTGGTGTTCAACAGCCAGGAAACGGCCGACAACCTGAAGAAGTCGGGTGCGCTGATTCCGGGCATCCGTCCGGGCAAGGCGACCGCCGACTACATCGATGGTGTGCTGACCCGTCTGACAGCGGTCGGCGCGGCCTATCTGGTGCTGGTCTGCCTGTTGCCGGAGTTCATGCGCGCCGAGTTCGGCAGCTCCTTCCACTTCGGCGGCACTTCGCTGCTGATCGTGGTGGTGGTGATCATGGACTTCATCGCGCAGGTCCAGTCGCACCTGATGTCGCACCAGTACGAAAGCCTGCTGAAGAAGGCGAACCTGAAGGGTTCGCGCAGCGGCGGCGGCCTCACGGGGCGTTGATGTTCCGCCGGACGGCCTTGGGGTCGTCCGGCACAGGTTCCGCGACATGGGTACTCCCCATGTCGCATCGCACCGCCCGGCAGGGCGGCGCACGAAGTCCGGACCTACGCGCCGGACTTCAGATGGGCGACTCGCGCGGCGGTCTCGTGCGCGGGTGGTCCAGGAAGATCCGCACGCCAGAGTAGCGCGCGGGGCAGGCGAGGGGATTTCCCCGAAAGCTGCCGGTCCTGGACTGTCGCCGGAGCATGGGCACGCTCCCCATGCCGGGTCCACTGGCGCCTTGGCGCCGTGGGCTTCCTGAAACCACGAGGCCCTGCTATTATTTCTTGTTCCCTTTTGCCGGGATTGAACCCCTGGCAGCAAACCAGTTGGAGATCCGCGCATGGCGCGTATTGCAGGTGTGAACCTGCCTGCCCAGAAGCATGTCTGGGTTGGGCTTCAGAGCATTTTCGGCATTGGCCGTACCCGTTCGAAGAAGGTCTGCGAAGCCGCAGGCGTTCCGTCGACCACGAAGATCCGCGACCTGTCCGAACCGGAAGTCGAGCGCCTGCGCTCGGAAGTCGGCAAGTACGTGGTCGAGGGCGACCTGCGTCGCGAAGTCGGCATGGCCATCAAGCGTCTGATGGACCTGTCGTGCTACCGCGGCCTGCGTCACCGTCGTGGTCTCCCGCTGCGTGGCCAGCGCACCCGGACCAATGCCCGTACCCGTAAGGGTCCGCGCAAGGCCATCAGGAAGTAAGGAGCACAGCCATGGCCAAGCCCGCAGCAACCAAGACCAAGAAGAAGATCAAGCGCGTCGTCACCGACGGCATCGCGCATGTCCACGCTTCGTTCAACAACACGATCATCACGATCACCGACCGCCAGGGCAACGCGCTCTCGTGGGCAACCTCGGGAGGCGCGGGTTTCCGCGGCTCGCGCAAGTCGACCCCGTTCGCTGCCCAGGTCGCCGCAGAGAAGGCCGGCAAGGCCGCCCTCGACTACGGCGTCAAGTCGCTTGAAGTCCGCATCAAGGGCCCGGGTCCGGGTCGTGAGTCGGCCGTGCGCTCGCTGAACAACGTGGGCTACAAGATCATCAACATCATCGACGTGACGCCTATCCCGCACAACGGGTGCCGTCCGCCGAAGAAGCGTCGCGTCTAAAGGAGCGATAAGAAATGGCTCGTTATATCGGTCCTACCTGCAAGCTCGCGCGCCGTGAAGGCGCCGACCTGTCCCTCAAGAGCCCGACCCGCGCGCTCGACTCGAAGTGCAAGCTGGAGCAGAAGCCCGGCCAGCACGGTGCCGGTACCGGCGCGCGTCGCAGCAAGCTCTCGGATTACGCCACCCAGCTTCGCGAGAAGCAGAAGGTCAAGCGTACCTATGGTCTGCTCGAGCGTCAGTTCCGCAACTACTACAAGAAGGCGTCGAACAAGAAGGGCAACACGGGTGAAAACCTGCTGCAGCTCCTCGAGACCCGCCTCGACAATGTCATCTACCGCATGGGCTTCGCGGTGACCCGTCCGGCCGCGCGCCAGCTGGTGTCGCACCGTGGCGTCACGGTCAATGGCCAGTCGGTGAACCTGCCGTCGTACCAGGTCAAGGCAGGCGACGCGATCGCGCTGTCGGAGAAGGCACAGAAGCAGCTTCGCGTGCAGGAAGCGCTCACCGTGTGGTCGACGATGGACCTGTCGCCGTCGTGGGTCGAAGTCGACTCCAAGGCGTTCAGTGGTGTGTTCAAGTCCGTCCCGGATCGTGCCGATCTGCCGGCGGACATCAACGAAGCGCTGATCGTCGAGCTGTACTCGAAGTAATTCAACCAGGTACCGCCGCGTGACGAGCGCGGCGGTCCTCAGGAGACACACACACATGACGGCTACCGCCAACCAGGTCCTGCGTCCCCGCGGCCCGCAGATCGAACGCCTCGCCGGCAACCGCGCGAAGGTCGTGATCGAGCCGCTGGAGCGCGGGTACGGGCACACGCTGGGCAATGCCCTGCGTCGCGTGCTCCTGTCGTCGATTCCGGGCTTCGCGATCACCGAAGTCGAGATCGACGGCGTGCTGCACGAGTACAGCACCATCGAGGGCCTGCAGGAAGACGTGCTGGAAGTCCTGCTCAACCTCAAGGACGTCGCCATCCGCATGGGCACCGGCGAGAGCTCGACGCTGTCGCTGTCGAAGTCGGGCCCGGGCGTCGTGACGGCCGCCGACATCAAGACCGACCACAACGTCGAGATCCTCAACGGCGAGCACATCATCTGCCACCTGACCAAGGACGCGTCGATCAACATGCGTCTGAAGATCGAGCGCGGTTTCGGCTACCAGCCGGCCTCCGCGCGTCGTCGTCCGGACGAGGAGACCCGCGCCATCGGTCGCCTGATGCTGGACGCATCGTTCTCGCCGGTCCGCCGCGTGGCCTATGAAGTCGAAGCGGCCCGCGTCGAACAGCGCACCGACCTCGACAAGCTGGTTCTCGACATCGAGACCAACGGCACGATCGATGCCGAGGAAGCCGTGCGCACCGCCGCCGACATCCTCACCGACCAGCTGTCGGTGTTCGGCGACTTCACGCACCGCGACCGCGGCGCGGCGAAGCCGCAGGCACCGGGCGTCGACCCGATCCTGCTGCGTCCGATCGACGATCTGGAACTGACGGTGCGTTCGGCCAACTGCCTCAAGGCCGAGAGCATCTACTACATCGGCGACCTGATCCAGAAGACCGAAGTCGAACTGCTCAAGACCCCGAACCTCGGCAAGAAGTCGCTGACCGAGATCAAGGAAGTCCTGGCGCAGCGCGGCCTCGCGCTGGGCATGAAGCTCGAGAACTGGCCGCCGACCGGCGTGTCCGCTCACGGGATGCTCGGCTGATAGACCCGGAAGGCGTGCCCACGGGCACGCCTTCCGACCGTCGTGAGACAGGCCTCAAGGCCCGCCACGATCGCCGGTGAAGGACGACCGGTTCCGGACCATCCGCAGTCCAAGTTCCAACGCCAGGACGGCGCCAAAGCCTCACACAGACCCACCATTCAATCTGAAGGATCCATCCCATGCGCCACCAGAAAGCCGGTCGCAAGTTCAACCGCACCAGCGCCCATCGCGAAGCGATGTTCCGTAACATGGCTGCTTCGCTGATCAAGAGCGAACTGATCAAGACCACCCTGCCGAAGGCCAAGGAACTGCGCCGTGTCGCAGAGCCGCTGATCACCCTCGGCAAGGTCGACAGCGTCGCCAACCGTCGTCTCGCCTTCGCGCGTCTGCGCGACAAGGAAGCCGTCGGCACGCTGTTCACCACCGTCGGCCCGCGCTACCAGGCGCGTCCGGGCGGCTACCTGCGCATCCTCAAGTGCGGCTTCCGCGCCGGCGACAATGCGCCGATGGCGTACGTCGAGCTGGTCGATCGCCCGCAGGCGTCGGTCGAAGCCGAGTAATTCCCGTCGCGACGACCTGCGCCATGTGCGCAGGTTCCCGTCAACGATGGAACGAAGCCCCGGCACCCGCCGGGGTTTTTGTTTGCGCGGCGCGGCGGGATAATCGCGGAACTCCTATCGACGGTCTGCCCATGAATCCTCTCCGCTGGTCGTTCCGCGCACTGATGCTCGGCGGCGCCGTCGCCTGCTTCGCACTGATCGGCTTCGCGATCTATTCGCAGTTGCAGTGGGGGCTCGAACCGTGCCCGCTGTGCATCTTCCAGCGGCTGGCATTCGCCGCGCTCGGCGTCGTGCTGCTCGTCGCCGGCATCCATGCGCCGCGCGGGCGTGGCGGGCGCACGGCCTACGGGCTGTTGGGCTTCGCCGCGGCGGCCGTCGGCATCGGCATCGCCGGGCGTCACGTCTGGCTGCAGATGTATCCGCCGGGCTTCGCGACCTGCGGCGCTCCGTTCGCCTTCATGCGCGAGACGATGGACACGCCGACGCTGATCCAGAAAGTGCTGACCGGTTCGGGCGACTGCGGCACGATCGACTGGACGTTCCTCGGCCTGTCGATGCCGGCCTGGAGCCTGGTGTGGTTCCTGCTGCTGGCCGCGGTCGCGCTCTTCGCCGGCCTGCGCACGCGGCGCTGAGCGGTTGCCGGCGTTGTGACGCAGAGCAGCAAACTGCGATGATGGCGGCCCGCACGAGGAACACCCCATGCCGTCGTCCAATGAGCGCAGCCTGCAGCCCGTGAACCTGCCCGAAGACTGGCAGCCGGAGAGCTGGCGCGCGCGCCCGGCCAAGCAACTGCCGACCTATCCCGACCAGGCCGCGCTGGCCGCCGTGCAGGAAGAGCTGCGCGCACTGCCGCCGCTGGTGACCTCGTGGGAGATCCTCAGCCTCAAGCAGCAGCTGGCCGAGGCCCAGGAAGGTCGCCGGTTCCTGCTGCAGGGCGGCGACTGCGCGGAGAACTTCGGCGACTGCACGTCCGACGTCATCTCCAACCGGCTCAAGGTGCTGCTGCAGATGAGCCTGGTGCTCGTACACGGCATGCGCCTGCCGGTCGTGCGCGTCGGCCGGTTCGCCGGCCAGTACGCGAAGCCGCGTTCGGCCGATACCGAGACCCGCGACGGTGTGACGCTGCCGTGCTACCGGGGCGACGTGGTCAATGCGCCGGCGTTCACGCCCGAGGCGCGGATTCCGGATCCGCGGCGCATGGTGCGCGCACACGCGCGCTCGGCGATGACGATGAACTTCGTGCGCTCGCTGATCGACGGTGGCTTCGCGGACCTGCACCACCCCGAATACTGGGGGCTGGACTGGGTGGGCGAATCGCCGCTGGCCGAGGAATACCAGCGCATGGTCTCGGGCCTCGGCGATGCCGTGCGTTTCATGGAGACGCTGGCCGGCACCCAGGTGCACAACCTCAACCGCGTCGACTTCTACACTTCGCACGAAGCGCTGCTGCTGCCCTACGAGGAAGCGCAGACGCGGCAGGTGCCGCGCCAGTGGGGCTGGTTCAACCTCAGCACGCATTTCCCGTGGATCGGCGTGCGCACGGCGGCGCTCGACGGCGCGCACGTGGAGTACTTCCGCGGGCTGCGCAATCCGATCGGGGTCAAGGTCGGCCCGACCTCGACCGCCGACGAACTGCTGCGCCTGATCGACGTGCTCAATCCCGACGACGAGCCCGGCCGCCTGAGCCTGATCCACCGCATGGGCGCGACCCAGATCGCCGAACGCCTGCCGGCATTGCTCGACGTCGTGCGCCGCTCCGGCCGCCGCGTGCTGTGGATCTGCGATCCGATGCACGGCAATACCGAATCGACCAGCAATGGCTACAAGACCCGCCGCTTCGACAACATCCGCAGCGAGATCGAGCAGGCCTTCGACCTGCACGCCGCAGCGGGTACGCGCCTGGGCGGCGTGCATCTCGAGCTCACCGGCGAAGACGTCACCGAGTGCATGGGCGGCGCACGGGCGCTGACCGAGACCGACCTCGAGCGCGCGTACAAGAGCCAGGTCGATCCGCGCCTGAACTACGAGCAGGCGCTGGAGACGGCGATGCTGATCGTGCGCAAGCAGGTGCAGGTGGGCCGTGCCTCGGGCGTGACCGCCTGATCAATCCGCACGGCGCTGCAGCAATTCGGCGCTCATCTGGCGAAAGGTCTCGGCGACGCCGGGATTGTTGGCGACATCGAAGGTGCCTGCGTCCACCGCTTCGGTGATGCGGGCGCAATCGACCTGCGTCACCTTGGCGTCCGCGAACAGCGCCTGTTGCATACGCGCGACGGCGTCACCGAATTCGGCCTTGCGCTGATCGTGGAACTGCACGCCCGCGGCCTCGCCCATGCGTGCGGCGACGGTGTCGCCCAGTGCGTGGATCCACAGGCTGCTCACGAGGAAGGGCTCGGCATTGCGGCGTTCCCAGCCAGCCTGCGCCGCACGCGCGCTCGGGCCGTCGGGTGCGGGCAGTGCGCCGCACCAGTGCCCCAGCGTGACGTCGACGAACATGCCGTGCGTCATCACCATGCCGGCGGCCGCGTTGCGCGCCGCGATCGTATCGGCGGCCTGCAGGATGCCGCCGGCGCCCGCCAGCAGCAACGCAAGCGCGCAACGCGCCCTGCGGGAAACGGGAATGGCAGTCGTCATCATCGCGTCCTGGTGTGCGGCGGTGTGCCGTCACGCCAGTCTGGCGACGCCGCTCCCGGCGACGATAGGATCAGGCCGCGCTGCGGCGTCGGTGCAGGTCGCGCGCGAGCACCAGCACGATCATCAGGTTGAGCAGGAAGACGCCCCAGGTCAGCCAGTCGGGGTGTTGCCACAGCGCGTAGATCTCGAACGGGAGATAGGCCGCAGCGCCGATGACGCCGAGCCACGAGGCCCAGGCGCGATGTCGCCACAGGCCCCAGGCTTCCAGCAGGCGCATGCCGGCGTAGACCAGCGCGATGGCGATGTCGAGCGTCTGCGGCGTGATCGCGTCGAGCATCGCGGTACCGGCGCGTTCGGCATCGACGCCGAAGCGTGCGAGCACGCGTTCGAGTTCATGTTGCAGCGCATCGGGGCCGATCGCCGCCAGCGCGCCGGCGACCAGCAATGCGACCACGCCCTTCGCCGCTTCGAACAGTGCGATCGCGCGCAGGCCCTTGTGCGTGTCCAGGCTGTCGTCGGGCATCAGAACAACGCATCCTGTCGTGGCGGCTCGGGCAGGGCGGCGCCGGTCAGCGGCCAGGCGCCGAGGGCCTCGTAACGGCCGCCGGGATTGAACAGCAGTTCGAAGCCGTCGACGGTCAGCGCGTCGCCGGTGCAGTCCACGGCATCGAGCCAGGGCTGCGGACCGAGCCCACGATCGAGATAGGCCAGCGTGACGTGCGGCTGGCTGGTCGTCTGTGCCGGCACGATGCCGCAGCGGCGGATCGCGTCGCGGGTCGCATCGCACAGTGCCTGCAGCGCGGGGCAGGCATGCGGGAGCGCGACCACGGCGCCGGACTGCCGCCAGTAGACGAGGCGTTCGACCACCCATGCATGCGCCGGAATGCGCGTCGCCGCGCCAGCGAACGCGTCGAGCAATGCCGGCGTGGCGAGATGGCCGACGTCATGGCCGATGAAGCACAGCGTGGCGTGCCACTGGTCGGCACGCCGCATCTGCAACGACGGCGCGCCCTCGGGACGCGCCGTCTGAAACCGCTGCGACAGGGTCGCGAACGCTGCCCGGCCGTCGGCACTGGGCCGCCACGCCGGGAACAGCGCCTGGCTCACGCTGCGCGGGACGCGCGCTTGCGATCGCTTTCGGTGAGCATCTTCTTGCGCAGGCGGATTTCCTTCGGGGTGACCTCGACCAGCTCGTCGTCCTCGATGAAGTCCAGGGCCTGCTCCAGCGTGTACTTCAGCGCCGGGGTCAGCTTGATCGCATCGTCCTTTCCGGACGCGCGCACGTTGGTCAGCGGCTTGCCCTTGATGACGTTGACGGTGAGGTCGTTGTCCTTGGAGTGGATGCCGACCAGCTGACCTTCGTAGACGTTGTCGCCTTCGGCGGCGAACAGGCGGCCACGCTCTTCCAGCGGTCCGAGCGAATAGGCCGGGGTCATACCGGGCGCATTGGCGATCATCACGCCGTTGTTGCGCTTGGCGATCGCGCCGGTTTCCTTCGGACCGTAATGGTCGAACACGTGGAACAGCAGGCCCGCGCCCTGGGTCAGGGTCTTGAACTCGTTCTGGAAGCCGATCAGGCCACGCGCCGGGATCATGTAGTCCAGACGCACGCGGCCCTTGCCGTCGGGCTCCATGTTCTTGAGCTGGCCCTTGCGGATGCCGAGCTTCTCCATCACGCCGCCCTGGTGCTGCTCTTCGATGTCGACGACCAGCTGCTCGACCGGCTCCATCTGCTGGCCGTCGATTTCCTTGATGATGACTTCCGGGCGCGACACGGCCAGCTCGAAGCCCTCACGGCGCATGTTCTCGATCAGCACCGACAGGTGCAGCTCGCCGCGGCCCGAGACCAGGAACTTGTCGGCGTCGGCGGTCTCCTCGACCTTGAGCGCGACGTTGTGCAGGGTCTCGCGCTCCAAGCGCTCGCGGATCTGGCGGCTGGTGATGAACTTGCCGCCGCTGTGTTCCTTGCTGCCGGCGAACGGCGAGTTGTTGACCTGGAAGGTCATCGAGATCGTCGGCTCGTCGACCGTCAGCGCCGGCAGCGCTTCCGGCGTGTCGAGCGCACAGACGGTGTCGGAGATGCTCAGGTCCTGCACGCCGGAGATCGCGACGATGTCGCCCGCCTGCGCCTCTTCGACCTCGACGCGCTCCAGGCCCATGAAGCCCAGCACCTGGACCACCTTGCCCTGGCGCTTCTTGCCTTCGCGGTCGACCACGCTGACCGGCATGTTCTTGCGCAGCTTGCCGCGCTGGATGCGGCCGATGCCGATCAGGCCGACGAAGTTGTTGTAGTCGAGCTGGCTGATGCGCATCTGGAACGGGCCGTCGCGGTCGACGTCCGGCGCCGCCACGTGCTGCATGATCGCCTCGTACAGCGGGGTCATGTCACCCGAGCGCGCGGCGTCGTCGAGGCTCGCGTAGCCGTGCAGCGCCGAGGCGTAGACGATCGGGAAGTCGAGCTGCTCGTTGGTCGCGCCGAGCTTGTCGAACAGGTCGAACACCTGGTCGATGACCCAGTCCGGACGCGCGCCCGGACGGTCGATCTTGTTGACGACGACGATCGGCTTGAAGCCCATCGCGAACGCCTTCTGGGTCACGAAGCGGGTCTGCGGCATTGGACCGTCCATCGCGTCGACCAGGATCAGCACCGAGTCGACCATCGACAGCACGCGCTCGACCTCGCCGCCGAAGTCGGCGTGGCCCGGGGTGTCGACGATGTTGATGCGGTTGCCGTTCCAGGTGATCGCGGTGTTCTTGGCGAGGATCGTGATGCCACGTTCCTTTTCCTGGTCGTTGCTGTCCATCACGCGCTCGGTGAGCACGGTGCGCTCGGAGAGCGTGCCCGACTGCTTCAGCAGACAGTCGACGAGGGTGGTCTTGCCGTGGTCGACGTGGGCGACGATGGCGATATTGCGCAGGCGTTCGATAGACATGGGCAAGGCTGCGCCAGAGTCGAAGACCGGGGCGCACAATGGGCAGTGAAAGAAGTCCACCATTGTAGCGTGTTGCGCCGCCGCATGGCGGAGCGCTTGAATCCTGCCCGAAGGGCCGCATGTAGCGGTTTCGCCGGCTTCCGGCGTCCCCAACCCAAACGCAGGATTCATCATGTCCCTGAACGCCGTATTCGACACCGACCGTGGCCAGATCAATGTCGAGCTGTTCGCCGACAAGGCGCCGCTGACCGTCGCCAACTTCGTCAACCTGGCCCAGCGCGGCTTCTACGACGGCCTGAGCTTCCACCGCGTGATCGCCGACTTCATGGTCCAGGGTGGCTGCCCCGAAGGCTCCGGCCGCGGCGGTCCGGGCTACAAGTTCGAGGACGAGACCGACAACGGCGTCAAGCACGAGCGTGGCGTGCTGTCGATGGCCAACGCGGGCCCGAACACCAACGGCAGCCAGTTCTTCATCACCCACATCAAGACCGACTGGCTGGACGGCAAGCACACCGTGTTCGGCAAGGTCACCGAAGGCCTGGACGTGGTCGATGCGGTCAAGCAGGGCGACGCGATCAAGTCGATCAAGATCGTCGGCGACACCGACGCGGTGCTGGCGGCAAAGGCCGACCGCGTCGCCGAGTGGAACAAGGTCCTCGCGGCCTGATCGCGGCGTCGGCCAGTCGGCCGATGCCTCCCGACGCCGCGGACCTTCGGGCCCGCGGCGTCTGCCGTTCCGGGCCCGCGCGCGATGCCCGCCTGCGGCAGGCCTGCTAAAATTCCGGGCTGTGCCGCCGCGCCTGCTGGCCCGGCGCTCCGTCCCCAGAGGTGTCCCGCGATGCCCCAGCTTGCCCGCCGCGTCGGCCGTGCCCGGCCCAGCGCCATCATGCAGGTCGCCGAGAAGGCGAAGCGCCTGAAGGCGGACGGGCGCGACATCATCAGCTTCTCGATCGGCGTGCCGAACTTCCTGCCCGGCCCGCACGTCTATGCGGCGGCGCGCGAGGCGCTCGACCACGACAGCGGCCAGTACGGCAGCAACCGTGGCAGCGATGCGCTGCTCGACGCGTTCATCGGTCATCTCGATCGCATCGGCCTGCCGGGCTACACCCGCGCGCACTGCGCCAGCGGCATCGGCGCCAAGCACATCCTCTACACGCTGGCCGAAGTGCTGCTCGACGAGGGCGACGGTTTCGCGTTCGCCACGCCGTACTGGACGACGTATCTGGACATCGCGGAGATCGTCGGCGCCGACATCCAGCTGCTGCCGTGCCCGCCGGAACAGGACTACAAGCTGACCCCCGCGCAGCTCGATGCCGCGCTGGCGGCTAAGCCCAAGGTGTTCCTGTTCAACAATCCGTCGAACCCGACCGGCATGGTCTACACGCAGGACGAGATCGCCGCGCTGGCCGACGTGCTGGTGCGCCATCCGGGCACGTGGATCATTACCGACGACATCTACAACCGGATGGTGTTCGACGGCATCGGCTACCACAACGTCGTGCAGGCGCGGCCGGAGCTGCGCGCGCGCACGATCTTCGTCGACTCGCTGTCCAAGACCTACGGCATGCCGGGCTGGCGCGTCGGCCTTCTGGCAGGTCCCGAGAACGTCGCCAAGGCGTTCGCGACGATGAACTCCAACCACATCACCAACGTGCCGGAAGTCGTGACTGCCGCCGCGGTCGCCGCGCTGTCCGGCCCGCAGGACGTGCCGACGGCCAAGTGCGCCGAGTTCCAGGCGCGCCGCGATCTGGTGATGGCGGCGCTGGCGGAGATTCCGGGCATCGTCTGCCCGAAGCCTGCCGGCGCGTTCTATGTGTTTCCCGACATCAGCGTCGCGTTCGGCAAGTCGCATGGCGATCTGCGCATCGAGAGCGACGTCGATCTGTGCAATGCGCTGCTCGACACCAAGGGCGTGGCCTGCGTGCCCGGCTCGGCGTTCGGCGAGCCGCGGAGCTTGCGCATCAGCTACACCTGTCCCGAAGCGCAACTCGCGCCCGGGCTTGCCCGCATCCGTGAATTCTTCGCGGAGCTGACCTGACCGGCCGGCCCCCGCCGACCGGATGCTTCCCACCCACGTGACCGTTTGAACGAACGAGAGGATTGACGATGAAGAAGCCCGTCCGTGTTGCCGTGACCGGCGCTGCCGGCCAGATCGGCTATGCGCTGCTGTTCCGGATCGCCTCCGGCGAAATGCTGGGCAAGGACCAGCCGGTGATCCTGCAGCTGCTCGAACTGCCGATCGACAAGGCACAGGCCGCGCTCAAGGGCGTGATCATGGAGCTCGAGGATTGCGCGTTTCCGCTGCTGGCCGATGTCGTCGGCACCGACGATCCGGAAGTCGCGTTCAAGGACGCCGACATCGCCCTGCTGGTCGGCGCGCGTCCGCGCGGCCCGGGCATGGAGCGCAAGGATCTGCTGCTCGAGAACGCGAAGATCTTCACCGCGCAGGGCGCGGCGCTGAACAAGGTCGCCTCGCGCGACGTCAAGGTGCTGGTGGTCGGCAACCCGGCCAACACCAATGCCTACATCGCGATGAAGTCGGCGCCGGACCTCAACCCGCGCAACTTCACCGCGATGCTGCGCCTCGACCACAACCGCGCGCTGAGCCAGCTGGCGACCAAGGCCGACGTGGCCGTGGGCGACATCGAAGGCCTGATCGTCTGGGGCAACCACAGCCCGACGATGTACCCGGACTACCGCTTCGCGACCGCGAACGGCCAGAACCTCAAGGACAAGGTGGGCGACGCCGACTGGAACGCCAACACCTTCATCCCGCAGGTCGGCAAGCGCGGCGCGGCGATCATCGAAGCGCGCGGCCTGTCGTCGGCCGCCTCGGCCGCCAATGCCGCGATCGACCACATCCGCGACTGGGTGCTGGGCAGCAACGGCAAGTGGGTGACGATGGGCGTGCCGTCGGACGGCAGCTACGGCATCCCCGAAGGCGTGATCTTCGGCTTCGCGGTGACCACCGAGAACGGCGAGTACACGCTGGTCAAGGACATCGAAGTGGACGACTTCAGCCAGAAGGCGATCGACAAGACCCTGGCCGAGCTCGAGGAGGAGCGCAGCGGCGTGGCGCATCTGCTGGGCTGATCGTAACGGTCTTCCGTGATCGTCCGGAGCGGGAGCTCCGGCCGGAGGTACTGAGGCCAGCCTTCGGGCTGGCCTCGTCGTTTCCGGAGGTTGCCGGACTCTGACGCCACCTTGCCCACTGTTACCATCCGGCGGCGCGATTACAGAGGATCGAGGAACTGATATGGCAGTGCATAACCGACAGCCGATGATCCGGCGGCTAGAACGTGCTGTCGCCAGCCCTTGGTTGTTCGCATCGGCGGCGTTGTTGATCCTGGCTGCCGGGATTGGATTTGCTTGCGCGTTGAAGCCTGAGCCGCACAGCGATTGGCTGTCCTACTGGCAGGCGGCGGGCGATGCGCGCGCATACACTCGCGGGGGACTCGGCCTCTGGCTGCTGGCGATTCCGAAGGCATTCGGGTTGCCAGCCTTCGCAGCCGCGCTGGTGCTGAACCTGCCGAGCGCAGCGGGCATGTTGTGGATGGCGCGCAGGTTCGATCCGAACCGCGGAAAGTGGTTCGCGTGGCTGGTCGCCCTCTACCTGCTGCTGATCACGCCGTACTTCGGCATCGTCCAGCTGGATCTGTTCGCGGCGACGCTGATCGGCGCCGGATTCTGCCTGGCCCTGTCCGCATCCGGGCACGGCATTCGGGCATGGCCTCTGCCGCTCGCGGTCGCGTGCGTCGCGATCGGTGTGTCCACACGTACCCAGTACGCGCTGGTGCTCGTGAGCATGCTGGCTGCGCTGGCGATCCTCGTGATCCTGCTACGGCCCCGGCACAGAAGCAGGATCGTGGCGTTGATCGCAATGCTGCTGGCGGGGTCGGTCGCGGGTTTCGCGCTCGACTCCGGATTGCGCGCCCTGGGTGGCAACAGCGAGGCGGTCCGGACCGGAACCGCGGTCACCCTCTACACCGGCCTGCTGTCGTCCGGGGATGGTCCCGGTTGCGGTTACTGGTCCGCCGAAGCCTCGCTGGCGGCCCGTGCCGATCTGGACAAGCCGCTTCACCAGGCCGCGCTGGATCGGCTTGCCGAGAAGCCGGCGGGTCACTGGCTGTCGGTCGTGTCGTGCAAGTTGCCGCAGATCGTTCGGCCATCGCCGTACGCCCTCTACTGGCTGGTCGAGTCGCCGGATGTGCGCAGGCGATTGGATGCGCACCCGCAGAGCGATCGCCTCGATGCCCGCTACGCAAGCGCCGTGCGCTTCGAGAAGAAGGCCTACGGTGCGCTGATCGGCCTGATCTACGCGGGCATCCTGGTGGTCGCCATCAATCTGTGCCGTAGACGCGCACCGTTGCCCGGCCTGCTCGCGGTGACATGGATCCTGGGCTTCTGTGTCGTCCATGCGGTGTTCGAGATCCAGGGCCGCTATTTCCTGGGCATGATGCTGCTCGCGCCGTTGCTGTGCGCATTGGCGCTGCGGGTGGCCCGTGACGAAGGGCCGGCTGGGGGCGCCACGACGTCAGGTTGATCCCGGACCCGTCGAGGCAGTTGCGCGGACATCCGCGCGGAATACAGTCACGGCCGGCTCGCCGATTCCAATTCGTGGCGGTAGTGGTTGTAGGCATCGACGAGCATGTCCTCGTCGTTTCTGTCCGGCCTCCAGCCCAGGATGTTCCGGCTGTCGGAAATGTCGACCATGTACTGCAGGTCGGCGATCCGGTACTGCTCCCGGTGCAACAGCGTGAGGCCGCAGCGGTCCAGGGCACCCAGCAGCCATTTCAACGGCGCGGCCGGCACCGGCACGACGATCGAGCGCGAGCCGATGCGGCGGATCGTGTTCTGCAGCAGCTGGCGTACCGGTGGCGCGTCGCCGGATCCCAGGTTGAACGCCTGCCCGGGAAAACCCTTCTCGACCGCGAGCAGGATCGCATCGACGACATCCTCGACCGCGATCATCTGGTAGCGGTTGTTGCCCGGGCCGATGGTCGGGACCGGCAATCCCATGTCCATCAGTCGGAACAGCCGGGTCAGGATGCCGAAGCGTCCCGGACCGACGATCATCCGCGGCCGCAGGATGGTGACCTGCGCGCCGTCGCCGCGTGCCTGTTCGCAAAGGGTTTCCGCCTCCGCCTTGCTGCGCCCGTAGGGACCCAGCGGACGCTTGGGGTGGCGAGTGGAGACAGGGATGGCGTCGGGAATGCCGTACACCATGTCGGTGCTCAGGTAGATCAGCCTGGGCGGCTGTTCGCGGGACGCCCAGCGCAGGACTTCGGCGGTGCCACGGACGTTGACGTCCGCAAACCAGGCGTCTTGGTTGCGCTTGGGAACATCGCCGTGGAACTGGCGCGCAGCCAGGTGGTAGACGATGGCGTCCGAGGCGAGTGGAACGCCATCGAGCGCGGTTCGGTCGCGGACGTCGACCCGATGGTGGACGACCTTGCCGGCCAGTTCCTTCGGCAGTTCGGCGGTATCGATCACCACGATCGGAGCGCCCGTGGGAAGAAGCTTGCGGATCAGATGGCCGCCGGTGAAGCCGCAGCCACCGATGACGACATGGGTTTGCATCGTCATCCGCTCCGTGCCACCAGTGCCACGCCGACGCAGATCAACGCGACTCCGGCAATCTTCATCGGGCTGACCGGTTCCCGGAACACGAAATAGGCGGCGGCCACCACCACCACGTAGCCGATGCTCAGGAATGGATAGGCGTAGCTGACATGGACCTTGGACAGCACGGCCATCCAGGACACGATGCTGATCGCGTAGCAGCCGAGGCCGCAGAGCACCCAGGGATCGAGTGCGATCTTCAGGACGCCCTGGGCGGTCGCCGCGAGATCGGCCTGCAGGGCCAGGCTCCTATCGGCCATCCCCTTTCGCAGGAACAGCTGGGCTGCCGCGTTGAGCAGGACCGAGAACAGGATCAGCGGAATGAATTTGTAGAACATGGGGCGTGGCCTGGAGCCGTCCTGTGGTGGGGAAGAGGGGTCAAAGCAAGGTCGCAGCCGCCATGATGGCGACCGTCAGAACCGCGACGGCCCGGCTTGCGCCATCGCGGAGCGCGAAGAGGATCGGATCCTCGTGGACCTCGCCACGCGAGGCCAGCAGCCAGACGCGACTGATCCAGTACAGGAACAGCGGGCACAGCGCCCACAGCAGGCGGGGCGAGCGATAGAGCTCGAGGCTTTCCGGGCTGTTGATGTACATGGCGAGCACGAGGATCGCGAGATAGCCGGCAGTGCTGCCAAGCGCCCCGATCACGGGCAGGTCGTCGCGTCGATAGTCGCGGCCGGCGGTCTTGCCTATGTGTGTCGACGGGAGAGCGCGCAGTTCGGTGTAACGCTTGACCAGGGCAAGACTGAGGAAGATGAACATCGAGAATGCCAGCAGCCAGAACGACAGATCGCTGCCGATCGCCGTTGCGCCTGCGACGATGCGCATGCTGTACAGCCCAGCGAGTGTGACCACATCCAGGATCGCTATCCGCTTGAGCTTGAGCGAATACGCAAGCGTCAGCGCGTAGTAGCCGGCTGCGACGAGCAGGAACCACGGCGAGACCAGCCATGCCAGCGCAAGCCCGGCAAGGCCCAGCAAGGGCCCGCCGACCAGACCGGCCGATACCGCCAGTTCGCCCGACGAGAATGGACGGTCGCGCTTGGTCGGATGGGCCCGATCCGCCTGAAGATCGAGCAGATCGTTGATGAGGTACGTGCTCGAGGCGCACAGGCAGAATGCGGCGAATGCCAGTGCGATGTCCTGCAGCGCCGTGGGCTCGAACAACCGATGTGCCGCCAGCAGCGGAACCAGCAGCAACAGGTTCTTGAGCCACTGGTGCGGGCGCATGGCCCGGATCCAGGCGTTCGCCCGGCCCTGCGACGGCGGGAAATAGCCCAGCAGCGTGGAGTTTGATTCGGCGATCTTCCGCACCCGCTGGTTGCAGTTCACCGCCCAGGCGCCATGGGCCGACGCCCACACGCTGCTGTCGACCCGCGTATTGCCGGCGTAGTCGTAGCCGCGCTCGCCGAACAGGTCGATCAGTGCATCAGCCTTGGCACGTCCGGCGAGATTACGCTGGCCGTCGCTGGCGACGACGACATCGAAGAGGCCCAGGTGGTGCGCGATGGGCTCGGCGAGGATCCGGTCGGATGCGGTGCACAGCACCCTGATGCGATCAGGATGCGCGTCAAGCAGGCTGAGCACGCGCCGGTCGTAGGGCAACGTCGCGGGATCCAGCGCGACTCGCATGGCGATCTCGCGCTTGAACGGGGCCTTGCCTCTCGCGAGCCATATCGGCAGTAGGAACAGGTAGAGCGGGTTTCTCGCCAGCAGCGCCAGCACCGATTCGATCAGCAGATCCGAGTTCAGCAGGGTGCCATCGAGGTCGATGCATATCGCACGTTGCGGACCCGTACCCCTGGGTGCTTCTTGTCCGACCATGTCCTCTCCGCTTGGGATGCCGACAGCGAGCGCCGCCGCATCCCGTGCGCGGTTGCGAGGCCGCGATGCAAGGTCGGAACTTGTTCACGATGCCATGCATTGTAGGGGATCGTTTCTATACGGGCGCGTGTCGCGAACGGTGCTCGTCTCCAGGAATCCGGGGCTGCCGGTGACCGCGCCCATCTCCGTAAGTTGAGCGCCCAATGCGGCGCGGGCATGCGATTTGTCGATGATCAAGCTGATCGGCAAGTCCGGATGACAGGAAGATGTGGCTGCCGATGAACCTGCCGGGCGGCGAGGCGCGGATCGAGATGGAATGGCAGAGGCACTCGCGGGGCTCATCCACCGCTGGCCTGCGAGGCAGGCCTTGCCATGAGAAGCGGATTTCCGGGTCGCGGGTTTGTGGTGAAGTCTTATACGAAGGTGGGAGGGCGTGGTCTCCCACGCGGATCCATACTCATCCGGCCAGTCATCCGCCCGGGAGGGCATATGGATTACGTTGACTTCCACCGCCGCTCCATCGAAGACCCGGATGGGTTCTGGGGCGAGCAGGCGCAGGCGATCCACTGGCACAAGGCGCCGGACCGGATCCTCGACTATTCGAATCCGCCGTTCCGCAAGTGGTTCGTGGGGGGCGAGACCAATCTCTGTTTCAACGCCGTCGACCGGCATCTCGACGCGCGTGGCGACCAGCTCGCGCTCGTCGCGATTTCCACCGAGACCAACGAGACGCGCGAGATCAGCTATGCGCAGCTGTATCGCGAGGTCAACGATTTCGCCGCCGTGCTCCAGGCGCTGGGCGTCGGCCGCGGCGATCGCGTCGTCATCTACATGCCCAACATGGCCGAGGCCGCGTTCGCGATGCTGGCCTGCGCGCGCATCGGCGCGGTGCACTCGGTGGTCTTCGGCGGCTTCGCCGCGCACAACCTCGCGGTGCGCATCGACGACGCGGCGCCGAAGCTGCTGATCGCCGCCGACGCCGGCAGCCGCGGCGGCAGGATCATTCCGTACAAGCCGCTGATCGACGCCGCGTGCGCGGAAGCCGCGACGCCGCCGCCGCAGGTACTGATCGTCGACCGCGGGCTCGATCCCGGCTACGCACGTGTCGAAGGCCGCGATGTCGACTACGCGACGATCCGCGCGCAGCACGCCGGCACGGACGTGCCGGTCGAATGGCTCGAAAGCAACGAGCCCAGCTATCTGCTCTACACCTCCGGCACCACCGGCAAGCCCAAGGGCGTGCAGCGCGATGTCGGCGGCTACGCGGTCGCGATGGCGCTGTCGATGTGGTCGATCTACGACATCCGCCCCGGGCAGGTGATGTTCACCACGTCCGACGTGGGCTGGGCGGTCGGCCATTCGTACAATGTCTACGGCCCGTTGATCGCCGGTGCGACGGTGATCCTCTACGAGGGCCTGCCGATCCAGCCCGATGGCGGCATCTGGTGGAAGATCTGCGCCGACTACGGCGTACGCACGATGTTCTCCTCGCCGACCGCGATCCGCGTGCTGAAGAAGCAGGACGCGGCGTTCCTGAAGCGCCACGACCTGTCGAAGCTCGAATACCTGTTCCTCGCCGGCGAACCGCTCGACGAACCCACCGCGAGCTGGATCAGCGACGGCCTCGGCGGCACCACGATCATCGACAATTACTGGCAGACCGAGACCGGCTGGCCGGTACTGGCGCTGATGCCCGGCGTCGAACTCAAGCCGGTGAAGTTCGGCTCGCCGGGCCTGCCGACACCGGGCTACGACCTGCGCGTGATCGACGAGGCGACAGGCGAGCGCGTGCCACCGGGTACCAAAGGCGTGCTGGTGATCCAGCCGCCGCTGCCGCCCGGCTGCATGACCACGGTGTGGAACGACGACGCGCGATTCCTGTCGAGCTACTTCTCGCACTTCAAGGAACTGCTCTACAGCTCGCTGGACTGGGCGATCCAGGACGAGGACGGCTACACCTTCATCCTCGGCCGCACCGACGACGTCATCAACGTCGCCGGCCATCGCCTGGGCACGCGCGAGATCGAGGAATCGGTGTCCAGCCATCCGGCGGTCGCCGAGGCCGCGGTGATCGGCGTCGCCGACGAGCTGAAGGGCCAGGTGCCGATCGTGTTCGCGACGCTAAAGCAGGCATCGGCGGATGCGGACGCGCAGCACGCGACCGCCGGCGAGATGATGCGCACCGTCGCCGAGCAGCTCGGCGCCGTCGCGCGGCCGGCGCGGGTCTATGTGGTCAACGCGTTGCCGAAGACGCGCTCGGGCAAGTTGCTGCGGCGGTCCTTGCAGGCTCTGGCCGAATCGCGCGATCCGGGGGATCTGTCGACGCTCGACGATCCGAATGCGCTGGAGGAAGTGCGCCGCGTGCTGGCGCGGGGCGCCGACGCGGGTTGATTCCTGTAGGAGCGCGCTCGCGCGCGATGGGGCCTTCCCATTGAAGCCCATCGCGCGAGGGCCCTCCCACAAAAAAACGTGTGCTTACTCGGCCGGCGCGACGCCGGTGTAATGCGCACGCGGGCGGATCAGCCTGCCGAGTTCCTGCTGCTCCAGCGCGTGCGCCAGCCAGCCCGCGAGCCGGCCGGCGGCGAACATGCACAGCGCCGGCGTCGCCGGCAGGCCGTGGACGAAACAGATCGCCGCGAGCATGCCGTCGATGTTGGGATGGCGGCCGCTGGTCTCGGCCGCGGAGTTGAGCACCGCTTCGACCTGCCGCATGCGCGGGGCATCGGCGTGGCGCGCGCGCAGCATCGCCAGCACTTCGGCCGCGCGCGGATCGCCATCGGGATACAGCACGTGATGGAAGCCGGGCAGGTCGTCGCCGCGTTGCCAGCGCTCGGCGACGAAGGCGGCGGGCGAGGGCGCATCGCAGGCCTCGCGGATCAATGCATGCGCGCGCGCGGTCGCGCCGCCATGGCGCGGGCCCGACAGCGCCGCGAGTCCGGCGCAGACCGTCGCATGCAGATGCGCGCCGGTGGACGCGACCACGCGCGCGGCGAAGGCCGAGACGTTGAGTTCGTGGTCCGCGCACAGCACCAGCGCCGCGCGCACGAGATCGGCGAATGCCGCGTCGCCGGGGCGCCAGGCATCGGCGAGCAACACGTGCACCGGGCGCGCATCAGGTGTGCCGGCCACCAGCAGCGCCGCGTTCTGGCGCAGCAGCGTCGCGGCGACGCCGCGCTTGGCCGCAGGTGCGGCGCTCAGCGAATGCCGCAGGTCCGGGGCGAGCAGCGGGATCGCGGCCATCGCGCGCTCGATCGGCGGTAGCGCGGCATCGCCGGCAATCGCGGCGACCCGCGCCGGCCAGTCGCCGGTCGAGGCCTCGAAGGGATCGGCATCGCCGCAATCCCACAGCAGGCGCGCGGTGTCTTCGAGCGTCGCGCCGGCGCGGACCATCGCGACCGCGGAGCGGCCGCGGTAGTAGGGGCTGTCGGGCCGGATCAGCGAGATCCGCGTTTCCATCACCGGCAGGCCGCGATCGAGACTCTGCGCCGCACCGCGTGCCGCGCCGCGGCCGGCGCGCTTGCGCTGGGTCAGGCGTTCGACGTCCTGGCGCAGGTAGACGCGGCTGCGATGGTCGGCGCCGGGGCGCGACTCCAGCAGGCCACGGCTGACATAGGCGTAGAGCGTCGCGGTGCTGATGCCGAGCGCGGCGCAGGCTTCGGCCGCGGACATCAGGTCGCCATCGTTCGCATTCACAGTGAATCCCGATGTATTGATTGATTCGATCAAGATTGATCAACCATTCGGATGGTGCCAGATTGCACGCCATCGCGGTACACCGCAGTCCCGGAGTCGATCCATGTCCACAGCTTCCGCAGGCGCTCGGTTCCGCGCCGCCCTGGCCGCCGAATCGCCGCTGCAGGTGATCGGCGCGATCAACGCCAACCACGCGCTGCTGGCCCAGCGCGCCGGCTTCCAGGCGATCTACCTGTCGGGCGGCGGCATCGCCGCGGGCTCGCTCGGCCTGCCGGACCTGGGCATCAACACGCTCGAGGACGTGCTGATCGACGTGCGCCGCATCACCGACGTCTGCGACCTGCCGCTGCTGGTCGACATCGACACCGGCTTCGGCGCGAGCGCGTTCAACATCGAACGCACGGTCAAGTCGCTGATCAAGGCCGGCGCGGCCGCGTGCCACATCGAGGACCAGGTCGGCGCCAAGCGCTGCGGACACCGTCCCGGCAAGGAGATCGTGTCGCAGGGCGAGATGGTCGACCGGGTCAAGGCCGCGGCCGATGCGAAGACCGATCCGGAGTTCTTCCTGATCGCGCGCACCGATGCGATCCAGGTCGACGGCGTGGACGCCGCGATCGAACGTGCGGTCGCGTGCGTCGAAGCCGGCGCCGACGGCATCTTCGCCGAGGCGGCGTACGATCTCGACACCTACCGCCGCTTCGTCGATGCGGTGCAGGTGCCGGTCCTCGCCAACATCACCGAGTTCGGCAAGACGCCGCTGTTCACCCGCGACGAGCTGGCCTCGGCCGGTGTCGCGATCCAGCTGTTCCCGCTGTCGGCATTCCGCGCGGCGAACAGGGCGGCCGAAAACGTGTACGCCGCGGTGCGCCGCGACGGCCATCAGCAGAACGTCGTCGACACGATGCAGACCCGCGAGGAACTCTACGAGCGCATCGGCTATCACGCCTTCGAACAGCGGCTCGACGCGCTGTTCGCGTCGAAGAAATAAGCGACTCCCGATCTTTCCATCCGTGCCTGCGGGCATCCAACGGAGATTCCAGATGAGCGACACCGCCACCACCGCCCCCGGCTTCAAGCCGAAGAAGTCCGTCGCGCTGAGCGGCACGGCCGCCGGCAATACCGCGCTGTGCACCGTCGGCCGCAGTGGCAACGACCTGCACTACCGCGGCTACGACATCCTCGACCTCGCGCGCACCAGCGAGTTCGAGGAGGTGGCCTATCTGCTGGTTCACGGCAAGCTGCCGACCGAAGCGGAACTGCGCGGCTACAAGGCCAAGCTGAAATCGCTGCGCGGCATCCCGGCAGCGGTGAAGTCCGCGCTCGAGGAACTGCCGCCGTCGGCGCATCCGATGGACGTCATGCGCACCGGCGTGTCGGTGCTCGGCTGCGTGCAGCCGGAGAAGGACGACCACAACCATCCCGGCGCGCGCGACATCGCCGACAAGCTGATGGCCTCGCTCGGCTCGATGCTGCTGTACTGGTATCACTGGAGCCACAACGGCCGCGCGATCGATGTCGAGACCGACGCCGATTCGATCGGCGGGCATTTCCTGCACCTGCTGCACGGCCATGCGCCGCGCGAATCCTGGGTCAAGGCGATGCACACGTCGCTGATCCTCTACGCCGAGCACGAGTTCAACGCCTCGACCTTCGCCAGCCGCGTCATCGCCGGCACCGGCAGCGACATGTACTCGTGCATCACCGGCGGCATCGGCGCGCTGCGCGGCCCCAAGCACGGCGGCGCGAACGAAGTGGCGTTCGAAGTGCAGAAGCGCTACGACACGCCCGACGAGGCGGAAGCCGACATCAGGGCGCGTGTGGAGAAGAAGGAAGTGATCATCGGCTTCGGCCACCCGGTCTACACGGTCAGCGATCCACGCAACGAGGTCATCAAGGACGTCTCACGCGAACTGTCCGACGAGGTCGGCAGCCGCAAGATGTACGACATCGCCGAGCGCCTGGAATCGGTGATGTGGGACATCAAGAAGATGTTCCCGAACCTCGACTGGTTCAGTGCGGTGAGCTACCACATGATGGGCGTGCCGACGGCGATGTTCACGCCGTTGTTCGTGATCGCCCGCACCGCCGGCTGGAGCGCGCACGTCATCGAGCAGCGCATCGACGGCAAGATCATCCGCCCGAGCGCGAACTACACCGGTCCGGAAGACCAGGCGTTCGTGCCGATCGCAGAGCGCAAGTAGGCAACACCTGCACGGGTCTTCGCGGATGCGGAGATCCGGGGCTCGTCATTCCCGCGCAGGCGGGAATCCATGGACTTTGCACTGATCGGATGAAAGTCCCTGGATTCCCGCCTGCGCGGGAATGACGAGCGTTAAAAACTCTCTTCTTTCAGAACGCCAGCCATGAACAGCCAGCACCGCAAACCCCTTCCCGGCACCCAGCTCGACTGGTTCGACGCGCGTGCCGCCGTCGAAGCGCTCGCGCCCGGCGCATACGACCGCATGTCCTATACCGCGCGCGTGCACGCCGAGAACCTGGTGCGGCGCTGCGAGCCGGCCCAGCTCGACGCTGCGCTGCGGCAGCTGATCGAACTGCGTCAGGACATCGACTTTCCGTGGTATCCGGCGCGCGTGGTGTGCCACGACATCCTCGGCCAGACCGCGCTGGTCGATCTCGCCGGTCTGCGCGATGCGATCGCCGACCAGGGCGGTGATCCGGCGAAGGTCAATCCGGTCGTGCCGGTGCAGCTGATCGTCGACCACTCGCTGGCGGTGGAATGCGGTGGCTATGACCCGGACGCGTTCACCCGCAACCGCGAGATCGAAGACCGCCGCAACGCCGACCGCTTCCACTTCATCGACTGGACCAAGCTCGCATTCCACAACGTCGAGGTGATTCCGCCGGGCAACGGGATCATGCACCAGATCAATCTGGAGAAGATGTCGCCGGTGGTCTACGTCCAGGACGGCGTCGCATTCCCGGACACCTGCGTCGGCACCGACAGCCACACGCCGCACGTCGATGCGCTGGGCGTGATCGCGATCGGCGTCGGCGGACTCGAAGCCGAGAACGTCATGCTCGGCCGCGCGTCGTGGATGCGCACGCCGGAGATCGTCGGCGTCGAACTGGCGGGCCGTCCCGGACCCGGCATCACCGCGACCGACGTCGTGCTGGCGCTGACCGAGTTCCTGCGCAAGTCGAAGGTCGTCGGCGCGTATCTGGAGTTCCGCGGTCCCGGTGCGGCCGCGCTGTCGGTCGGCGATCGCGCGACGATCTCCAACATGGCGCCCGAGTACGGCGCGACCGCAGCGATGTTCTTCATCGACGACAACACGCTCGACTACCTGCGCCTGACCGGCCGCGAAGACACCCAGGTCGCGCTGGTCGAGACCTACGCGAAGGCGGCGGGTCTGTGGGCCGATTCGCTCGCCAGCGCCGAGTACGTGCGCACGCTGCATTTCGACCTGTCGAGCGTGGTGCGCAACATGGCCGGCCCGTCGAACCCGCACAGGCGCGTCGCGACCAGCGATCTCGCCGCCAGCGGCATCGCCGGTGCCTGGGACATGCCGCTTGAGGGCACGATGCCCGACGGCGCGGTGATCATCGCCGCGATCACCAGCTGCACGAATACGTCGAATCCGCGCAACGTCATCGCCGCGGCGCTGCTGGCCCGCAACGCGAACGCGCGCGGACTCACGCGCAAGCCGTGGGTCAAGAGTTCGCTCGCGCCGGGTTCCAAGGCGGTGCAGCTGTACCTGGAAGAGAGCGGCCTGCTGCCGGATCTCGAACAGCTCGGCTTCGGCATCGTCGCGTTCGCCTGCACCACCTGCAACGGCATGAGCGGCGCGCTGGACCCATTGATCCAGCAGGAGATCATCGATCGCGACCTGTATGCGACCGCCGTGCTCAGCGGCAACCGCAATTTCGACGGACGCATCCACCCCTACGCCAAGCAGGCCTTCCTCGCCTCGCCGCCGCTGGTCGTCGCCTATGCGATCGCCGGTACCGTGCGCTTCGACATCGAGAAGGACGTGCTGGGCATCGACCACGACGGCAATGCGGTCACGCTCAAGGACCTCTGGCCGTCCGATGAGGAGATCGATGCGGTGGTCAAGGCCAGCGTCAAGCCGGAACAGTTCCGCGCCGTCTACGGCCCGATGTTCAAGCTGCATGTCGACACCGGCGAGCGCGTCGCGCCGCTGTACGACTGGCGCGAGATGAGCACCTACATCCGCCGGCCGCCGTACTGGGAGGGCGCACTGGCCGGCGCGCGCACGCTGACCGGCATGCGCCCGCTCGCGGTGCTCGGCGACAACATCACCACCGATCACCTGTCGCCCTCGAACGCGATCATGGCCGACAGCGCGGCCGGCGAATACCTCGCGAAGATGGGCGTGCCGGAGGAGGACTTCAATTCCTACGCCACCCATCGCGGCGATCACCTGACCGCGCAGCGCGCCACGTTCGCGAACCCGAAGCTCGTCAACGAGATGGCGGTCGTCGACGGCACGGTTCGCCAGGGTTCGTTGGCGCGTATCGAGCCGGAAGGTCAGGTCGTGCGCATGTGGGAAGCGATCGAGACCTACATGGACCGCAAGCAGCCGCTGGTGATCATTGCCGGCGCCGATTACGGCCAGGGCAGCTCGCGCGACTGGGCGGCCAAGGGCGTGCGCCTCGCGGGCGTGGAAGCGATCGTCGCCGAAGGCTTCGAGCGCATCCACCGCACCAACCTGATCGGCATGGGCGTGCTGCCGCTGGAATTCCAGCCCGGCGTGACGCGTCTGACGCTCGGCATCGACGGTACGGAGACCTTCGACGTCACCGGTGACCGCACCCCGCGCGCGATGCTCACGCTGGTGATCCATCGCAAGGACGGCACACAGCTGTCGGTGCCGGTAATCTGCCGCCTCGATACCGCGGAAGAAGTCTCGATCTACGAAGCCGGTGGTGTGCTGCAGCGGTTCGCGCAGGATTTTCTGGAATCGTCCAAGGCGGCCTGACGAACGGTGTGTCACGCATCGGACGGTCCCGACGATGCGACCAGCGCCACGGCAACCGCCGTGGCCGATCCTGTGGAGGCGCGCGGCGGCATGTTCTACGAGGTGGCTGGATTCATCAACACGCTGTTCGTTCTGGTCAGCCTCACCGGCATCTGGGCGCAGGTACGGAAGATTGGACGGCGGCGCGCGGAATCGAGCGGGACCGCGACCGCGGTGCTCTCGTTGAACCAGTTCACGACGAGTTTCCTCGCCTACTTTTCGTTCTTCGTGTACGGCTATTCGGTCGAGCCGTTCAACCATTACATGGTCTGGCCGCGACTGCTCGCGGCGCTGCTGGTCGCGCGCATCCTGTTCGAGATCTGGCGCGACCGGCGTGACCAGCATTCGGGGGCCGCTTGTCGCGGCGCCTGCGTGGCATTGGCCTGCGGCCTCGCCGGGCTGGCTTGGGGCGAGCGTTTCGTCGACGAGGGGCGGGTGGTGTCGACGGCGCTGATCGTCGTCGTCACCGCGCTGCTCGCGCAGGGCTATGCCCACCAGATCCTGTTGATCTGGCGCTGTGGCCGTACCGGCGCGGTCTCGCTGCGCATGAGCCAGAGGATCCTGCTGATGGACATCTCCACCTTCGTCTTCGCCGTCGCCATGGGGCCGCAGGCGGGATGGCCGCTGATGCTGCTGGCGACCGTGAGCGGCGTCACGAAGCTGGTCATCATGTGGCTGTTCCGCTGGGAACGCACCAGCATCGCGGCCCTTCGAAAGCGATCGACAGCAATGCCGTTGCCGGCTGTCTGACCCTTCACTCCTCCCGCATTTCAATCGAGTTCCGATCCCATGCGCCACGCCCCCCAGCTCCGCATTCCCGCCACGTACATGCGCGGCGGCACGTCGAAGGGCGTGTTCTTCCGCCTCGAGGACTTGCCCGAGGCCGCCCGCGTGCCTGGCCCCGCGCGCGATGTGCTGATGCTGCGCGTCATTGGTTCTCCAGATCCCTATGCCAAGCACACCGACGGCATGGGCGGCGCGACGTCGTCGACCAGCAAGTGCGTGATCATCGCGCCTGCGTCGGTGCCGGATCACGATGTCGACTACCTCTACGGCCAGGTTTCGATCGACAGCGCGTTCGTCGACTGGAGCGGCAACTGCGGCAACCTCAGCACCGCGGTCGGTCCGTTCGCGATCACCAACGGCTTCATCGATCCGGCGCGCATTCCGCAGGGTGGCACCGTCGCGGTGCGCGTCTGGCAGGCGAACATCGGCAAGACCATCATCGTGCACGTGCCGGTGACGGACGGCCAGGTGCAGGAAACCGGCGATTTCGAACTCGACGGCGTGACGTTCCCCGCGGCGGAGATCGTGCTGGAGTTCGTCGATCCGGCCGACGAGGGCGAGGGTGACGGAGGCGCTGCGATGTTCCCGTCCGGCAACCTCGTCGACGATCTCGACGTGCCGGGCGTCGGCACACTGCGCGCGACGATGATCAATGCCGGCATCCCGACGATCTTCGTCGACGCCGACTCGATCGGTTACACCGGCGCCGAGCTGCAGGAGGCGATCAACGGCGACGCGAAGGCACTCGCGATGTTCGAGACGATCCGCGCGCATGGCGCGGTACGCATGGGGCTCATCAGCGATGTGTCCGAGGCGTCGAAGCGCCAGCACACGCCCAAGGTCGCGTTCGTCGCACCGCCGCGCGATCACGTGGTGTCGAGCGGCAAGGCGATCGCGGCCGGCGACATCGACCTGCTGGTGCGCGCGCTGTCGATGGGCAAGCTGCATCACGCGATGATGGGCACGGCGGCGGTCGCGATCGGCACCGCGGCGGCGATTCCCGGCACGCTGGTGAACCTGGCCGCCGGCGGCGGCGCGCGCACGTCGGTGCGCTTCGGGCATCCCTCGGGGACGCTGCGCGTCGGCGCGGAAGCAGTGGAAGTCGACCGGCAATGGACGGTCGCCAAAGCCATCATGTCGCGCTCGGCGCGCGTGCTGATGGAGGGCGCGATCCGCGTGCCCGGCGACACGCTGGGCTGATTCACGGGCGCGCATCGACAGCCGCGAGCGTGTCCGGCGTCGCGGTTTCGACCTTGGTCTGATTGGCGCCGCCCGATTCCGCATGCAAGGGTCGACGCGGGGGACGGCACACCGTCAGTGACAGGGGACGAGGCGATGGAGATCGCGATCGCGGTACCCGCGAAGACCGACGCGGGCCGGGCGGAAATCGAAACGCGCGCGCAGCGGTTGCCGGCTGCCCTGCGCTCGCTGCTGTTGCTTGTCGACGGCCAGCGCGGCGCCGCGGAACTCGACGAGATCGCCCGCAGGCTGCATGCGCCGATGGATGCGCTCGCGCAGCTGGCGGCGCTCGGGCTGGTCACCGCATCGTCTGCTGGCGTGGCACCGCGCGCAGCAGATGACGCAGCCGTAGCCGACGAGGCGCGCAGCGACATCGACACGCAGCGCCACCTCATCCTCTATGCGTTGATGACGGACGCGACGCGCGCGCATCTCGGGCTCGTCGGCGGCTATCTCACCCAGCTCAAGCTGGAGCGGGCAGACGATGCGGCCGCGCTCGAGGCCCTGCTACCGGTGCTGCAGGCGGCGCTGGCCAAGGCGCGCGATGCACACGTGGCGGCGGAGATCGTCGCGGGCATCCGTGCGGCGGCGGACGTGGGCAGCAGCCCGTCGGCCTGAGGCCGGCTGCGGAACATCGCACCGGCGCGCCGCAGGCTCGCGACGCGCCGATGACACGCATCGATCAGATCAGGCCTTCGGCCGTCATCGCCGCGCGGACGCCGGCATCGGCGAGCATGCGCGCATCGAATCCGTGCAGATTGTCGAGCCCGCCGAGATCGAGCTTCAGGCGCTTGGCCCATTGCAGGGTCACGAACAGATACGGATCGGCGATCGAACGCGTGCCGACGAGGTAGTCGCGGCCGGCGAGCTGCGCGTCGAGACGTTCGTAGTAACCGCGGATCTTCTGCATCGCGTGCTTGCGCGTGCGGTCGACGACGTCCGCGTCCTCGAGATATTTGGTGCTGCCGAACAGCGGATGGAACGCGGGGTGCAGATCGGCATTGAGCAACCCCAGCCAACGGTTGACCTCGGCGCGGCCCTGCGGCGAGCCGTCACCGCCGAGCTCGGCATCGGGGTGGCTGTCGGCCAGATAGTTGAGGATCGCGGCGTTCTGGGTCAGCACCCAGTCGCCCTCGACCAGCACCGGCACCGCGCCGGCGGGATTGAGCGCAAGGAACGCGGGTTCCTTCATCTGCGTCGCATCGACGATGCGCGCCTCGAACGGGGCGCCGATCCACTGCAGGACGATGTGGTCGGCCAGCGAGCAGGCGCCGGGCTTGGTATGGAGGATGCGCATGGCGGTCCGGTGATTGAACGGGCCGCCATCATGCGCCGGGCGTCGCGGCCGGGAAAGCCGGCGACGCGGGGCGGCTCAGCCGCGCTCGCTGCCGGTCGCCGGACGCGCCGGACGCAGCGATTGCACGCGCAGGAAGGTGTGGTCGCCGATCGTCGCGACCTGGTGCGCGCTGCGCCAGGCCGGCGCGGCGATCGCATGGGCCATGAAGTGGCTGGCGCCGGGCACGACCTGGCGGCGCTGCTCTGGCGGCAGCGACCAGTTGCGCTCCGACTCCAGCGCCACGCTGACCGCGCGGGTCCAGGCGTTGGTGTTGGCCAGGCGGGTGTTGGGCGAGAGGATCGTCGGCGCGAACTGCTTGCGCGCGGTGACCACTTCGCACATCGACTCGCCCCACAGGCCGCTCTCCTGGCGGCGCAGGGCCACCTCGGCGACGGCTTCCTGCCCGCGGATGGACTGGTCGCGGGCTTCCAGATACACCGTCGTGCTCAGGCAGAGCGAATCGGCGGCGGGGGGCGGCAGCACGGAGGCCAGCCACATCACCCATTCGAGTTTCATCAACGACTCCTTGCTGCGTTGCGCCGGGCCGCACGTCGCCTTCCCCCTGATGGAAGAAACGCAGACGACTGCAGAACCGGCATGGCGTATTGGGGAGGGCGGCGGACTCTGTGGTGCGCTTGATCGCCCGGGCACCGAAGTCCGCAGAACGCGGATCGGGCCGGTGTCCCGCCGAAGGGGGCGGAACGAAGTGATGGCACGGTAGCCGCGGTTTTTCGAATCAAACGTGAATGCGGGGCACTGGCGCCGGGGCGAGTTGTGTGGCTGGCCGGGCGATCTCGCGCGCCCTATTCAGGTTTATCGCGGTCGTGTGGCGGTCGAACGCGCGGTTGGGCCATCGGATCCGCAACCTGAACAGGAAGGCGGTTTCTTCAGAGATGGGCCGCGAGACGGCTCGCCTGCGCGATCGCGCGCTTGGCATCGAGTTCCGAGGCCACGTCGGCGCCGCCGACCAGATGCACGACGGTCCCGCTCGCCTGCAGGGTGTCGAACAGGTCGCGGCGCGGCTCCTGACCCGCGCAGATCACCACGTGATCGACATCGAGCGTCTGCTCGGCGCCGTCGACGCGGATGCGCAGGCCGGCGTCGTCGACACCGAGATACTCGACGCCGCCGAGCATCGTCACGCCCTTGGCCTTGAGCGTGCTGCGATGGATCCAGCCGGTGGTCTTGCCGAGCCGCGCGCCCGGGCGGCCGGGACTGCGTTGCAGCAGCCAGAGCTTTCGGGCGGGCGGCGCGGGCGCGGCGGGCACCAGGCCACCGGGCTGCTCGAAGGTCGGATCGATGCCCCATTCGCGCATCCAGGCGTCGGCGTCGAGGCTCGGCGACGCGCCGGCATGTTCGGCCAGGAATTCGCCGACATCGAAGCCGATGCCGCCGGCGCCGATGATCGCCACGCGTGCGCCGGGCGTGACGCGGCCTTCGATGACATCGACGTAGCCGACCACCTTGGCATGGTCGCGACCGGGAAAATCGACCGCGCGCGGTACCACGCCCGTCGCCAGCACCACGGCGTCGAAACCGGCGAGGTCCGTCGCCGCGACCGGCGTGGAGAGGCGCAGTTCGACGCCCGTCTCCACCAGCCGGTTACGGAAATAGCGCAGCGTCTCGTCGAACTCTTCCTTGCCCGGAATGCGCCGGGCGAGGTTGAACTGGCCGCCGATGTCGGCCGCGGCATCGAACAGCGTCACCGCATGCCCGCGCTGCGCGGCGACCGTCGCGCAGGCCAGGCCCGCGGGCCCGGCGCCGACCACGGCGATGCGCAGCGGCGTCGCCGCCGGGAAATAGTCGAGCTCGGTTTCCGCGCACGCGCGCGGATTGACCAGGCAGCTCGCGGTCCGGTTATGGAACACGTGGTCGAGGCAGGCCTGGTTGCAGGCGATGCAGGTGTTGATGCGCTCGGGCGTGCCGGCGCGCGCCTTGGCGACCCATTGCGGGTCGGCCAGCAGCGGCCGCGCCATCGACACCATGTCGGCCGCACCGCTGGCGAGGATGCGCTCGGCGACGTCGGGCATGTTGATGCGGTTGGTCGCGACCAGCGGCAGGTTCACGTGCGGGCGGAGCTTGGCGGTGACGCCGGCGAATGCGGCGCGCGGCACCGAGGTCGCGATGGTCGGCACACGCGCCTCGTGCCAGCCGATGCCGGTGTTGATCAGCGTCGCGCCGGCGGCTTCGATCGCGCGGGCCTGCTGCACGATGTCGTTCCAGGCGGCCCCGTCCGGCACGAGTTCCAGCATCGACAGGCGGTAGACGATGATGAAATCGTCGCCCGCCGCTTCGCGCACGCGGCGCACGATCTCGGTCGCGAAGCGCATGCGCCGCGCGGTGTCGCCGCCCCAGGCATCGTCGCGTGCATTGGTGCGCCGGCTGAGGAACTGATTGATCAGATAGCCCTCGCTGCCCATGATCTCGACGCCGTCGTAGCCGGCCTCGCGGGCGAGCCTGGCGGCATGCGCGTAGGCATCGATCGTGCGTTCGACGCCGCGCGCCGACAGCGCCCGCGGGGTGAACGGATTGATCGGCGCCTTGATCCGGCTCGGCGCGACCTGCAGCGGGTGATAGCCGTAGCGCCCGGCGTGCAGCAGCTGCAGGCAGATCTTCGCCTCGTGACCGTGCACGGCTTCGGTGACCTGCCGGTGCCGGCGGGTTTCCCAGCGCCACGACAGTTTTCCGCCGAAGGGTTTGAGCCAGCCGGCGATATCGGGCGAGAAGCCGCCGGTGACGATCAGGCCGACGCCACCTTCGGCGCGCTCGGCGAAATAGCGCGCGAGCTTCGGGAAATCCGCGGCGCGATCTTCGAGCCCGGTGTGCATCGAGCCCATCAGCACGCGGTTGCGCAGCGTGGTGAACCCCAGATCGAGCGGTGCCAGCAGATGCGGATAGGAAGCGGCGACGGCGTCGCGTGACTGGCCGATGGCTGGCGACATGAATGGATACGCTGGCGTATGGATTGCGCAGCGTGCCGCGAAATCCGCTGGCTGGCAACCGCAGGAGTGCGCCAGAATGCGTTTGCCGCTGTCAAGAGTTGCCAGTCTCGCCCGGCATGCAGAACATGTCGCGCCCACCGCCACGGACGGTCGCCATCGAGCCACTTCACGACTACCTGCGCGACGGCATCGTCGCCGCCGATCTGCCGGATCTGCACCCGCTGCTGTCGGCACGGGAGCAATTGCGCGCGTTCTCCACGCTGTTCCACGGCGGCGAGGAAATCGTGATGGTGCGATTGCTGGTGCTGCGCGCGATCGGCGAACGCGGCGACGCGCCGGACTGGTCGCCGCAGGAACTGCGCGAACACTTCGCCTATCTCGATCCGGTCAAGTTCGACACCGTGATCGGGCGCCTGCGCGACAATGGCCTGCTGCTGTGGGACGCTGCGCCGCAGCGCTACCGGATCAGTCCGGTCGGACGCCAGGCGCTGGCGGCAATCGGCCTGCTGGTGCAGTTCAACCGCGAGGGCGATGAGCTGGCCTACGTTACGGCGCAGCTCGCCGCCGGGCAGAGTGCCGGGCGGTTGCGCGCCGAGGACCTGCAGCATCTGCTGTCACGGCTCAACGAACTGCGCGAGGATTTCGATCAGGCCGTTCTCAGCGGATCGGAGCACCGCATCCAGCGCGCCGCCGACAAACTGCAGTCGGTCTGGCAGTGGGTCGAGAAGGGCACGACGGTCATCGAGAAGATCGCCGGCGATGCCGAGCTCGACGCCGCGACCCACCGCGTGGCCCAGCAGATCGGCCGCGCGCAGAGCGCCATGCTGCGGCAGGCCTCGGTGTTCCAGCGCGCGTTGAACCAGCTCGACCGGCATCGCGTACACCTGGGGGCGAGCGGCCTGTCCTCGTCCGACGTGAACCGATATCTCCGCAGTCTGGCGCCGAAGGCACTCGCGGGCCTGGTCGACGCCGCCCTCGCGCACGGTGTCGCCCCGGCGGTCGTGCTGTCGCCGATCCTGCTCGACGTCGCGGAGTACGAACTGGTCGAACGCGAACGCGAAGCGCAGGAAGACCAGTCACTGCCGTCCGCGGCGGCAGCGCCGGAAGTCGCGGCCGGCAACGAGTCGGCGACCGACTACGGCCAGGCCGACGCCTGGCTCGCCGAACTGGGGTTGCTGGATGCCACCGAAACCCTGTCGCAACGGGTGCCGAGCGGCGATTTCGCGACCAGCGCCTATCGTTTCTCGCTGCTGGGGCTGATCGGTGACCCGGGCGCGGAGAACCGCAGTGGCGTCAGCGCCGGCATGGCGCGTCTACCGCTGCGCTGGCGGGTCGAGCCGACACTGGAACCCGTCGGCCGCGCCGGTGTCGCCAGCATCAGCCGTGGCGTGCTGCAGCCCTTCGATCCGGATGCCGACCCCGATGTCGCCGCGCCCGACGCCGACGATGCGAGCGGCGCGGACGACGACCATGCGTCCGGCGCGGCCGGACCGGTCGCGTCTGTCGCCGACGCTACGCCGTCCGCCTCCCCGGCCCAGCGCCCGCCCCCGAGCATTTCCCCGAGTGAACCTGCATGAGTGATGCCATCGCCTCCCTGATCGCCCGGTTGCTGGCCGAACGCTGGCTGCCGCGCGAGGATCATGCGCTGCGCGCGGTGCTGGTCGATGCCGAACTGCGCGACGATCTCGACCGTCGTCTCGCCGCCGCCGGCCTGCGCCTGCTCGAGCACCCGTATGCCGCGCACGTCGCGGTCGGCATCGCCGGGGCGCAGGAGCACGAGGTATTCGGCGGCGCCAAGGCATGGGCCGCCAGCAATCTGCATCTCGACCGCGACGCGCTCGCGTTGCTGGTCGTGCTGTGGGCGCTGCTGGTGCTGCCCAAGCGCCAACGCCAGATCGCGCGCCAGGAAACCGAGCGCCAGCAGGAGCAGGAACAGATGTTCGCCGACATGAAGCCGGTGCCGGTTGGTGCCGAACTCGTGGAGCCCTTGAACGAGCGCACGCTGCTCGCCGATTTCGGTGACAAGCTCGGTGGCAAGACCCGCATCAACCTCAACCTGGGCCAGCTGCAGCGGCACGGCTTCATCGTGCGGCGCAAGGAGCGCATCCACGAAGGGCCATTGCTGGACTTGGCCGTCGACTACGAGCGCGTCGCTGGACGGGTCATGGACGGCGCGCTGTCGTTCGTGGTCGCCGAGACGCGACAGACGACGCTGGCCGGGAACGTGTCCGGCGACGCGGCATCGCTGGACGACGCAGACCACGACACCACCGAGACGGAGCGCGCCGATGTTTGAGTTCCGCAGCCTCGAGGTCGTGCACTGGGATTACTGGCAGCGGTTCGAGCTGCCGCTCGATGCCTCCATCGTCACCGTGGTCGGGCCGAACGGCTCGGGCAAGACGACGCTGCTCGATGCGCTGCGTACGCTGCTGGCGATCGAGGACCGCGATACCGCGCGCGACTACAAGACCTACCTGCGCCACAACGGCAAGGGTTATGCGTGGCTGCGCGCGGTGGTGAGCAACCGCATCGACCGGCGCGGCGGCAGGCCGTTCTTCCCGATCAAGGACGACGAGGTCACGCTGGCCTGCCGCATCCGCAAGCGTGGCGGCGACTGGAGCCGCGACTACCGGATCCTGCCCGGCAACGTGCCGGTCGAAGCCATCGACGAGGGCGGCGAATGGTACGGCGTCCGCGACTACCGTGTCCGCCTCGCCGGCGCCGGCCTGACGCGCGCGATCTGCCGCGTGCTGACGCTCGAGCAGGGCGCGACCGACAAGCTGTGCCAGTACTCACCGCGCGAACTGCTGCAACTGGTGTTCGACGTGTTCGAGGACAAGACCGTCCTCGACGACTACCAGCGTGCCCGCAACGAGCAGTTCGATGTCGAGAAGGAACTCGGCCAGCTCGGCCAGGACCTTGCCTCGCTGCACCTGCGGCTGGAATCGGCGCGCGCCGACGTACGCTCTTTCGAGGACGGGCTTGCGCTGCGCACGCAGCAGCAGCGCCTGCAGGCCGAGATCGCGCCGAAGGTGGAACTGGCCGAACAGTGGGCGACCATCGCCGGTGCGCGCCCGCGCCTGACCGGCCTGCGCCGCGCCCTGCACGAACGCCGGAACGCGCTGGTCGAACTGCAGGCGCAGGACGACGCGGCGATCGCAGGCCGGGACGCGCTGCAGCAGTCGCTGGCGACGGCCCTTGACGAGGTGCGCCGCAGCGAAGCCGCGTTTACCGAGGCCCGCGATCAGGCGCGCGACGCCGAGCATCTGGTGCAGCGTCGAGCCAAGCTGGCAGCGCTGCACGATGGCGACGGCGGGCTCGATGTCGATGCCCTGAGCGCGCGCATCGAGTCCGGGCGTCGCCGCCAGGGCGAACTAAGGTACGAAGGCGAACGCGACCGTGCGCGCGCGACCGAGCTTGCGTCGCAACTGGCCGCGCTGTCGGGCGGTGGCCGCTACGTCGAACCGTTCGAGCACGACTTCCGCGCGGCGCTCGACCGTGCGGGCATCGCCCATCGTGTGCTGACCGAACTCGTCGAGATCGCCGATCCCAAATGGAGCGTGGCGGTCGAGGCGATGCTGGCGCCGTACCGCCATCTCGTCCTGCTGGAGTCCGAGACCGATGCCGCCGAGGCCTGGCGGCTCGGCGAACAGTTGCAGTACCGGCACTTCGTCGTTGCCGAGCGCGCTCCGGTCTCGAAGCCGACGAAGGGGTCGCTGCTCGAGGTGGTCCGGTTCTCGGCGCATCCGCCGGCGTGGCTGCCGCGACAGCTCGACCGCATCCAGCGCGTCGCCGACACCGACGCGGGCAGCCGGCTCGCGAAGGGCCAGGACTGGATCACCGTACGCGGTTATCTGCGCGAGCATCGCGGCGGCCGTCAGGTCGGCGGCAACGCGCAGCACTTCGGGGCCGGCGCGCGCCAGGCCAATCTCGCTGCGCTGGGCGCCGAACAGGTGGTGCTGCAGCAACGCGCACAGGCACGCGAGCGCGAACTCGGCGAACTGAGCCGCCAGGTCGACACCGACCAGGCGAAGCTGCTGGGACTCGACGCCGGTCAGGAACTGGTGACGCGCGCGGCCGAATTCGCCGACGCGCAGGCACGGCTGCCCGCGCTGGCCGAAGCCGCGGCCGCTGCAGCGGGAACGATGGAAGTCGCGCGGCGCGCGCTGGACGCCGTGCGCCAGCAGGACAAGGACGAAGGCATCGCCGCGGCGACCCGCGCCAACGAACTCAGGAACGCGGGGCAGGAGTTGCACGAGCGCAGCCAGCAGATCGGCCGCGAGCGCCAGCAGCTGGCGCAGCACATCCTTGCGTTCCGCAGACATCGCGCGAAGATGCCGCTCGCGTGGCGCACGCGGGCGGCGCTGCAGGCTGCCCGCGACGAGTACGAGAGCGCGGCGGCGGTACGCCGCGAGCTCGAACGCGTTGCCGAGCGCATCGAGCGCGGCGGCTTCGTCACCGACGATGCCTGCGTGCCGCTGCGCGACAAGATCGCCGTCGATCACGACGATCTGGAGGCGACGATCGCGCGCCGCGAGGCGCACCTGGCGCGCGCCCGGCGCATCACCGAGGAAGCGCGCGGCGCCTATCTCAACGTGCTGCGCGCGACCGTGCGGCGCTATCGCAGGAATCTGGTCGCGCTCGGCGAACTCGCCGGCATCGGCGTGGAGGCCGACATGCCCGAGCTCAGCAACGAGGACGTGGCGCTGGCGCAGGCGGGCCTGACGGTGCGCTTCGATTTCGACCGCAAGGGCTGGATCGGCCTCGACGACGGCGAGGCGTCGGGCGGCCAGCAGGTCATGAAGTCGCTGTTGCTGCTCGTCGCCCTGCTGCGCGACGAGGACCAGCCGGGCGGCTTCGTCTTCATCGACGAACCGTTCGCGCACCTGGACGTGTTCAACATCGAGAAGGTCGGCCGCTTCCTGCGCAGTACCGACGCGCAGTACATCCTGACCACGCCGATCACCCACAACCTCAACGTGTTCGAGCCCTCGGACCTGGTGCTGGCGACCAGCAAGCGTCGTGCCGGCAACGCGTGGGCGGAACCGGTCGCGGTGCTGAAGCGCGAGGTTGAAGCAGCAGGCGCCACCGCATGAGCGATGCCGGGTGGACCGAGCCGGACGAAAACGGCATCCGCACCTTGCCACTGCGTGGCCGCAGCGTCCTCGAACGTCGCCGCCGGCGTCGCGCCGACCAGGTCGACACGGAAGCGTTGCGGAGCTGGCCCGGGAACTGGAAATCGCTCGCTCGCGACTGGACCCGCGGGACAAGTGCTTCACGGCGCTGGGACAAGGTGCTGGAACAGACCGGGATCGAGCGCACGCAGGCCGCCGAACAGCTTTGCGACGAGTTGCTGCAGACAGGTTGGATCGAACTCGACGAACAGCGCGATCCCCAGGGGCACTGGCGCACGGTGCAGATGCGCTGGGTGAATCGAACCGCGCTGCGGATCGCGCTGGGCCTCGACGACCCCGCCGCGTTGGACGCCGCCTCAGGACGGCTTCTCGATGACGGATTCGCGGATCCACGCTTGCCTGCGCTGGCCGACACCCTGACACGGAGGTCGGCGAAGTTGCGCCTGCGCCGTCTGCAGTTGCTGCGTGAGGTAGACCGCTGGATCTCGGCAGCTCACGTGGGTAGCAGACGTCAGTTCGCGTTGTTCGCGCGTGGCGGCACGAAGGCCGTGACCGACGACGAATGGCGCTGGCTTGACGACTCGATATCGCTGCAGGCGCTGGGCATCGAGACGCATCGGCCCGGATTCTGGCTACGCGCGCCGCTGGATCTGCAACTCCCGGGCGGGCTGCTGTCGCTGGGCGCGTCTCCGGAGATGCTGGCGTTGACGCAGACGACCCTTCGATCCGTGCGGCAGATCGCTGGCCAGGTCGGCTGCTGGCGCGTCGTCGAGAACCGGACCAGTTTCGAGCAGGCCGCACTGGCGCATGGCGATGTGGATGGTGTGGTCTGGGTGCCTGGATTTCCCGGGGACTGGTGGCGCGAATGCATGGCAACGCTGCTCAGGCTGGCGCCTGCGGATGTCCGGATCTCCTGCGATCCCGATCCCGCAGGTATCCGCATCGCGCTTTGCGTTGCAGGTGTCTGCGAGGACCAAGGCGTGCGCTGGTCGCCCTGGCAGATGGACGGCGACGATCTGCGGGGCCTTGCCCGCACGCGCGCACTGGGGGACTACGATCGTGCCGAGCTTGTGCGATTGCGCGATGTGCCGGGCAGTACGGTGTTCGAAGGCCTGATGCATGCGCTGGAAGAAACCGGCAGGAAAGGCGAACAGGAAGGCTTTGGTCGCGTGCCCTGACACGCGCCGCCCTTGCGCCGAGGCCATGCAGGCGACCTCGGCGATTGCGGTCACCAGCCGGCCACGACCAGCTTGCCGATGGTGCGGCCCGATTCGAGCCGGCGATGCGCCTCGCGCAAGGTTTCCGCATTGATCGGCGACAGCACGTCCGACAGCGTGCCGCGCAGCGCGCCGGTATCGATCAGTTCGGCGACGCGCGAGAGGATGCGGCCCTGTTCGTCCATGTCGGCGGTGCGGAAGCGCGGCCGCGCGAACATCATTTCCCAGTGGATGCCGATGCTCTTGGCCTTGTAGGGATCGCCGATCTTCAATGCGCCGGCCGGCTCCACGATCAGGCCGACATGGCCGAGCGGTGCGAGGAGTTCGCCCAGTGCGGCCCAGTAGCGGTCGGTATCGGCGAGGTTGAGCGCGGCGTCCACGGTCTCGAAGCCGAGTGCCTGGAGCTGCGGCGCGAGATCCTCGCGATGGTCGATGACATGGTCGGCGCCCATGATCCGGCACCACGCGATCGTCTCCATGCGCGATGCGGTCGCGATCACGGTGAAGCCGGCCAGCTTCGCCAGCTGGATCGCGATCGAACCGACACCGCCGGCGCCGGCGATCACCAGCAGCGTCTTGCCCGCACCGCCGCCGTCGATGTCGAACGGCATGCGCTGTAACAGCAGCTCCCACGCGGTGATCGCGGTCAGGGGCAGGGCGGCGGCCTGGGCGAAGTCGAGGGAATTCGGCTTCTTCGCGGCGATGCGCGCGTCCACGAGCTGGAACTCGGCGTTGCTGCCGGGGCGGGTGATGTCGCCGGCGTAATAGACCGCATCGCCGACTTCGAAGCCGCTGACCTCGCTGCCGACGGCGTCGATCACGCCGGCGGCGTCGTAACCGAGGACCTTCGGGGTCGCTTCGGTCTGCGGCTTCGGCGCGCGCACCTTGGTGTCGACTGGATTCACCGAGACCGCCTTGATGCGGACGCGCAGATCGTGCGGGCCGGGCTCGGGCAGATCGAGTTCGACATCCTGCAGCGACTGCGGATCGTCGATCGGGAGGTAGCGGGTCAGGGCGACGGCTTTCATGGGGAAGTCCTTGGAGAGGTGACGCGACTTCGGGATTGTCGACTCCACGCGTTCCGGTCGAACAGCGATAGGATCGCCAATCACCTTCAAGAAATCCTTTCGAATCGATGGACCGGATCGGCGACATCGCCCTGTTCCTGCGTGTGCTCGACACTGGCTCGATCAGCGCCGCCGCGCGCAGTCTCGACCTGTCGCCTGCGCTGGCGAGCCAGCGCCTGAAACGGCTCGAGGACGCACTGGGCGTGCGGCTGCTGCACCGGAGCACGCGGCGCCTGCATCCCACGCCCGAGGGCCTGCGGCTGGCGGGCGAGGGCAGGGTCCTGGTCGAAGCGTTCGACGATCTGGCCGGCAGCCTGCGGGAAAGCGGCGGACAGGCGGTCGGCGGCACGCTGCGGGTGACGATGTCGGCTTCGTTCGGACGCCAGCACGTCTCGCCGCGCCTGCCACGCTTCCTGGCCGCGCATCCGGGGTTGCAGCTGAGCATGCACATGAGCGACCAGCAGATCGATCTGGTCCGGGCGGGCTTCGATCTGGCGATCCGGATCGGCGACCTCGACGATTCCCAGCTCGTCGGCCGACGGATCGCCGCCAACCCCCGGGTCCTCGTGGCCGCGCCGGGTTACCTCGCGAGTCGCGGCGTCCCGGCAACGCCCGAGGATCTCGTCGCACACGCGTGTCTGGTCCTCGTCGGCAGTCGCGGCCGGCAGGACCGCTGGCGGCTGCTCGATGGCGCGGGCGGTGACACGACGGTCACCGTGACAGGCCCGCTGGAAAGCAATCTCGGCGAGGTGCTGCGCGACGCGGCGCTGGCAGGCGCGGGTATCGCGATGCACGCGCTGTGGCATGTCGCGGAGGATCTGCGAACGGGACGTCTGGTCCGCGTGCTGCCGGCGCACGCACCGCCGGAAACCGGCATCCACGCCGTGATGCCCGAGCGCATGTTCGTACCGCCACGCACGCGTGCATTCGTTGCATTCCTGCAGGCGGAGTTCGGGTCGGATCCGCAGTGGCGACTTTTGAATCCCGGGTGAAACCCTGGAGCGACTGGCTCGGGCGTATGCGCTAGACATCAATCTCGCGTAAGACGCGGGTTAAAAGCACTTCGACTTTCTTGACGCCACGCGCACATCCCCTTCACGACAATTCCGCCCCGTTGGGGTTCCTGACCAAACCAAAGCCCGGATGAATACATGCGCGTGGCGATGCAGGAAGCTTTCAACCGTTATGTTAGTGTTAACAACGTCTTCACAGTGCTGACTTTAGGCTATGTGCAAGGCGTGTGCGTTTGACGCCTCAACCGATGCCACGACGCATTCCCCCTTTTTAAGGAGCTGAAAAAACATGAACAAGAAACTCCTCTGCGCCGCGCTGCTCGGCGGTCTTGGTCTGGCGGGTCACGCCAGCGCCCAGGAGTTCGACGACCGCTGGTACCTCACCAGCTCGGCCGGCTTCAACTTCCAGGCAGAAGATCGCCGCACGGACGACACCCCGTTCGTCACGCTGGGCATGGGTAAGTTCATCAGCCCCAACTGGTCGGTCGACGGTGAGCTGAACTACCAGAACCCCGGCTTCGACAGCTCGGTGGAAGGCGCAAACAACGACCTGAACTGGAGCCAGTACGGCATCTCGGTCGATTTCCGCTACCACTTCATCAATGAAGCCCGTAGCTGGAACCCGTATCTTCTGTTCGGTGTCGGCTACCAGCGTTCGGAAGAAGAGTTCGACGCGTTTCCGAGCCCGGACTCGCCGGGTGAGCGCAAGGACGGCAACCTCGCCGCCAAGGTCGGCGTTGGTCTGCAGTCGACCTTCACCAACCGCGTCGCAGTGCGCGCTGAAGTGGCGTACCGCGCCGACTTCGACGACAACAGCTTCGCTGCGAATGGTCCGCGTGATTGGTCGGGCTACCCGCACAACTCGGAAGAGAGCTACTTCGGCGACGTGATGGCCTCGGTCGGTGTCGTGATTCCGCTCGGCCCGCCGCCGGCACCCCCGGCACCCCCGGCTCCGCCGCCGCCGCCGGCGCCCGCACCGGCTCCGCCGCCGCCGGCTCCGATCACCATCGATCTGAATGGCGTGAACTTCGACTTCGACCGTTCGACGCTGCGTCCCGATGCAGTGGCGATCCTCAACGAAGCCGTCGAGATCCTGAGGCGTTACCCGGAGCTGCGCGTTGAAGTCGCCGGTCACACCGACTCGATCGGTACCGACGCCTACAACCAGCGTCTGTCCGAGCGTCGCGCCAAGGCGGTCTACGACCACCTGGCCAGCAACGGCATCACCGCCGACCGTCTGGTGGGTCCGACCGGTTACGGCGAGAGCCGCCCGATCGCGCCGAACACCAATGCCGATGGTTCGGACAACCCGGAAGGCCGTGCGCGCAACCGCCGCACCGAGCTGAACGTTCAGAACTAAGAACGTCCGGTAGCAACACAAGGAAGCCCGGCCTCGTGCCGGGCTTCTTTTTTTGTGCGCTTCCGTAAAACGGCGCTTGTGTCGAAACGGCTTGCGGCGCGCAGCATCGATGCGGGGTGACCGCTAAGGCGGGGTGGTAACACCTACTGCGCATCGTGAATGCGCGAACGCCTGTTTTTCCCTTGTACGGCGTGGACTTGCCGCCTACACTTCAGGCCAATTCGATCTCGGGGATTGCCTCTTATGCGTGCCTTGTTCCTGTTGCCACTGCTGGCGCTGCCCTTCACCGGCCATGCCGCCAACTGCAGCACGCTCGACACCCGCACCGCGCATCCCGTGCAGGCGACCGTGCTCGAACCGGTCTCGCCCGAACTCGCCGCGCCGGCCTATCGGCTGGGCAGCAGTGCGGTGCTCGCGCGGGCCTATGACGAGGCCCAGTCGGCCGAGCAGGTCGTGCTCCGGCTCGAGATCGAGAAGTGCCAGAACGTCGCGATGGTTGCGCCAGCTGCCGGCGCTGTCAGCGCCAATGATCCGGCCGCGTACGTCAAACAGACCGAATTCGACAATACGCCCTACCGTTTCAACATGACCCAGGGCGGCAAGCGCATGACTGCGGACGATTTCGACGCGTGGATCAAGGCCAACGGCTACACGGTCGGCAGCCGCCGCGCCGATCCGAATGCGCCGGCCGCGCCTGCCGACGAGACTGCAGCCCCGGGCGAGACGCCGCTTGTCGAATGATCGGTGCGCGTCCCTGCATCGACGGCATGACGACGGCCCGCGCAAGCGGGCCGTTCGCATGTCGAGGTCCCGCGTCTTGAAACGTGCCGCACGTCCGCCGCGGTACGGCCTGGCGCGTGTGCTGTCGAAGCGCGGACTGTGTTCGCGCAGCGAAGCCGAGCGGCGTATACGCGAAGGACGCGTGCGGGTCGCCGGAAAGATCGTGCGTGATCCGGAATTTCCGGTCGCGCTCGACGCGTGCGACATCGTGCTCGATGGCGACGCGGTGCGCGCGACCACGCATCACTATCTGCTACTCAACAAGCCGCGTGGTCTCGTGACGACCGCGCGCGACGAGCATGGCCGCGACACGGTCTACCGCTGCTTCGACGGCGCAGATCTCGGCTGGATCGCGCCGGTCGGCCGGCTCGACAAGGCCAGCGAGGGCCTGCTGCTGTTCTCCAGCGATCCCGCCTGGGCCGCGCGCATCACCGATCCGGCGCAGGGGCTGCAGAAGACCTATCACGTGCAGGTCGACGGCGTGCCGGATGACTCGTTGCTCGAAGCCCTCGTGCGCGGTGTCGAAGATGCCGGCGAACAGTTGCAGGCCGCGTCGGCACGCGTGCTGCGGCAGGGCGAGCGCAATGCGTGGCTCGAGATCGTGCTCGACGAAGGCCGCAACCGGCAGATCCGCCGTCTGTTGGCCGCGCACGGGCTTGGCGTTCTGCGGCTCGTGCGCGTCGCGATCGGCGATCTCGTACTGGGCGATCTCGCAAAGGGTGCGTGGCGCCCGCTGTCGGCCGCGGAGGTCAGTGCGCTGGCGCGTCCGTCGGAGCCCGCCAGCGGTTGAGGCGCGTCGCGAGCAGGCTTCCGATTTCGCGTGCACGCGCGTCGCAGGGGTCACACGCATCGTGGCCTGTGCCCTTGTGATGATTGCAACGCGCGCAGGCCAGCGCGAGGTTGCGCGGATCGTCGGCATCGTCGCCGATCTGCATGCACAGTGCGGACGCCGCGCGTCGATCGAACCAGGCCTGCGGCACCACGTGCTCGAGCGTCGCGAGGCCGAGCGGCTCGCCGTCGTCGCGCACCTGCAGCGCGCTGCGGCAATGCAGGCAGCCCGTCGACCAGATGCCATCGGCGAGACGGCGAGGGCATCTGGGCGTGCCGCGAGCCGCAACTGTCGCCGCAGCGCGGCGCGCACGGGGTCAGGCCTTCAGCACGCCCAGCTCGAGACCGATGCGGGTGAATGCATCGATCGCTCGGTCCAGGTGTTCGCGCGTGTGCGCGGCGCTGATCTGGGTGCGGATGCGGGCCTGGTCCTTGGGCACGACCGGGAAGAAGAAGCCGATCGCGTAGATGCCTTCCTCGAGCAGACGCTGCGCGAAGCGCTGCGCGAGCTTGGCGTCGTAGAGCATCACCGGGCTGATCGGATGCGCGCCGGGGCGCAGGTCGAAGCCGGCGGCGGTCATCTTTTCGCGGAAGTAACGGGTGTTCTCGACCAGCTGCGTGCGCAGGTCGCCGGCGGCGTCGAGCATCTCGAAGGCCTTGATGCCGGCCGCGACCACGTGCGGCGGCAGTGAGTTCGAGAACAGGTAGGGGCGCGAGCGCTGGCGCAGCAATTCGACGACCTCGCGCTTGGCCGTGGTGAATCCACCGAGTGCGCCGCCCATCGCCTTGCCGAGCGTGCCAGTGACGATGTCGATCTTCTCCAGCACGCCCTTCACCTCCGCCGAGCCGCGGCCGGTTTCGCCGAGGAAGCCGGTCGCATGGCATTCGTCGATGTGCACCAGGGCGTCGTACTTCGCGGCCAGTGCGGTGATCTCGTCGAGCGGGGCGATGAAGCCGTCCATCGAGAACACGCCGTCGGTCGAGATCAGGATCGTGCGTGCACCGTCGGCGCGCGCCTGCTGCAGCTGCTTCTCCAGGTCCGCCATGTCGCAGTTGGCGTAACGGTAGCGCTTGGCCTTGCACAGGCGGATGCCGTCGATGATCGAGGCGTGGTTGAGCGCGTCGGAAATGATCGCGTCTTCTTCGCCGAGCAGTGGCTCGTACAGGCCGCCATTCGCATCGAAGCATGCGGCGTAGAGGATCGTGTCCTCCTTGCCGAAGAAGTCCGCGATGGTCTTTTCGAGCTGCTTGTGCAGATCCTGCGTGCCGCAGATGAAGCGCACCGACGCCATGCCGAAGCCGTGCGTATCAAGCGCATCCTTGGCCGCGGCGATGATGTCCGGATGGTCGGCCAGGCCCAGGTAGTTGTTGGCGCAGAAGTTCAGCACCGTGCGGCCGTCTTCGAGCGTGATCTCCGCCGACTGCGGGCCGGTGATCACGCGCTCGGCCTTGAACAGCCCGGCGTCGCGGATCTCGTCGAGGGTGTCGGCGTAGCGCTGCGTGGAGGACATGATGAGGGCGCCTGGTCAAGAACGGGCCTCGAATTCTACGGCGTCGTCCTAACGTCCGTCCCCGCGATCCCGCCGCAACACCTGTTGCCGCAGCCAGTCATCCCAGCGTGGCTGCAGGGCCGTCACCGTCTGCGGCAGGTTGTAATTCGCGCCTTCGCGCGCCAGCCATGCGTCGAAGTCCGTGCCGTCGGCGATCGCGGCGCTGATCGGCGCGAGGATCCGCGGATCGCCGCTCGTCTCCGCCAGAAACAGGGCGGTGAGCAGGGACTGTCCGTAGAAAGTCTCCAGACCCGCGAACCCGCCGCCCGATGCCACCATCATCTGCACACCCGAATCGGATTTAGGGCCGCGCGCAAGTGCGCGTGCGAGCGCGGCGGAGCGCACGGGGTGCTCGGACGCCAGAAAGTCGGCCAGCCCCGGAACTTCACGCGGACGCTGCTTCGCCACATCGATGAACATCGCGAGGTGACGTGCCTGCGATTCAGGCGTTTCCATGGCGACAGCAACCGCTTCGTCCAGCCAGTCCGGCGCCGGCGTGCCGTAGCGCTCCTGCAGCGTGCCTGTGGCATCGGGCCAGAACATTGCCGCGTACATGGCATGTCCGACTTCGTGCCGCAGCGTGATCTCCTCCTGCCCGTCCGCGCGGGCCAGTGCCTGACGGATGCGCGCACGGTCCATGCCGGCCTGGCGCATCGCCCGCTCGGTCATGGCGCGCTTGGCCTGGGCGGGCAACCACACCTGGGCGAATTCCAGGCCGTGCGACTTCGCGAAGGCGGTGGCCGCAGTCCCGTCGACGCTCGTGCTCAGGACCAGCATGCCGACCGGAGCACGTCCGAAGTGGCCCGCGTACCGCTGCGCTGCATCGTCGAGGGCGCGTGCAGCGATATCGGCCTCTTCAGGAGTGTCGGCATAGGCGAGGCCGTTCGCCGTTGCGACGCAGGTCGCGGCTGGCGGCGCATCAACTGCGGGGCACTGCGGGCCGCTTGCGGCAACGGCGCCGGCCATGAACAGGCCGACGATCGGAATCAGATTGGAGATGCGCATGACCTTCCCTGGTGCGAGTGGACAACGTGGGTGGCGGGGCTCAACGCCAGTCGAGCACCACCTTGCCCGACTTGCCCGATTCCATCAGGTCGAAGCCCTTCTGGAACTCGTCGGCCGGCAGCTGGTGGCTCAGCACCTTGCCGAGCGGGAAGCCCGACAGCACGAGCTGGGTCATCTTGTACCAGGTCTCGTACATCTTCCGGCCGTAGATGCCCTGCACCGTGAGACCCTTGAAGATGATGCGGTCCCAGTCGATGCCGGCGCCCTTGGGCAGGATGCCGAGCAGCGCGACCTTGCCGCCGTGGTACATGCAGTCGAGCATGTCGTTGAACGCGGCCGGGTTGCCGCTCATCTCCAGGCCCACGTCGAAGCCCTCCATGTGGAGGTCCTTCATGACGTCCTTGAGCGAGGTGTTCGACACGTTGACCACGCGCGTGGCGCCCATGTCGGCGGCGAGCTTGAGGCGGAAGTCGTTGACGTCGGTGACCACGACATTGCGCGCACCGATGTGCTTGCAGATGCCCGCGGCCATCACGCCGATCGGACCCGCGCCGGTGATCAGCACGTCCTCGCCGACGACGTCGAATTCCAGCGCGCAGTGCGCGGCGTTGCCGTAAGGATCGAAGAACGCGGCCAGCTCGCTCGGGATCTGGTCTGGGATCGGCCACAGGTTGGTCGCCGGCATCACCACGTATTCCGCGAACGCGCCGTCACGGGTCACGCCGATGCCGACGGTGTTCGGGCACAGGTGCGGCTTGCCGGCGCGGCAGTTGCGGCAATGGCCGCAGACGAGATGGCCCTCGGCCGAGACGCGCTGGCCGACCGTGTAGCCGGTGACTGCCGAGCCCAGCTCGACGATGCGGCCGACGAACTCGTGGCCGATGACCAGGCCCGGCGTGATCGTGCGCTGGCTCCACTCGTCCCACAGGTAGATGTGCAGGTCGGTGCCGCAGATCGCGGCCTTCTCGACGCGGATCAGCACGTCGTTCGGACCCGGCGCGGGCACCGGCACCTCCGCCATCCAGATGCCCTTGGTGGCATCGCGCTTGACCAGCGCCTTCATTGTCTGGGCCATTGTGTCGTGTCTGCCGGTGGCGGAAAGAGCCGGCGATTATACGGCGCGGCCCTGCCGCGGCCGTGCTGCGACCGCACGTCGTCCAGCGGGCGTTGGCCTGCGCCGGGCGGGCGGGTTGGCTAGACTTGGCCCCCCGTCACGATCCACAGGACCACCATGCGCCATCCGTTACTGGCCGCGACGCTGCTGGGCGTCTTCTTCAGCTGCAGTGCGCCGGGGGTGGTGGCGGGCGAGGGCATGTGGGTGCCGCAGCAGTTGCCGGACATCGCGCCGGCGCTGCGCAAGGCTGGCCTGAAGCTCGATCCGAACCGCTTGGCTGATCTGACCGGCGACCCGCTCGGCGCCGTGGTCTCGCTCGGCGGCTGCACCGCGAGCTTCGTCTCGCCGCAGGGCCTGGTGCTGACCAACCATCACTGCGCCTACGGCGCGATCCAGCTGAATTCGACGCCCGAGAACAATCTGATGCGCGACGGCTTCAATGCCGCGGCGATCGGCGACGAGATCTCGGCCGGCCCGAACGCGCGCATCTTCGCGCTCGACAGCATCCAGGACGTCACCGCCGAGGTCCGCGCCGCGATCGACGCTGCGCCCGACGGCCTGGGCCGCACGACCGCGCTCGACACGATCGAGAAGACCCTCGTCGCGCGCTGCGAAGCGACGCCTGGTTATCGCTGCCGCCTGTACAGCTTTCTCGGCGGCAACAGCTACCGGCTGTTCCGCAACCTCGAAATCCGCGACGTGCGCCTGGTCTACGCGCCGGCGGGCGGCATCGGCAGCTTCGGCGGCGACGTCGACAACTGGATGTGGCCGCGCCACACCGGCGATTTCGCGTTCTACCGCGCCTACGTCGGTCGCGACGGCCGCCCGGCCGAATATGCCGAGGACAACATCCCCTACACCCCGCAGCGTTTCCTGCGCCTGGCCGACAAGCCGCTGCGCGAGAACGACTTCGTCATGGTCGCCGGCTACCCGGGCCGGACCAGCCGCTACGCCTTCGCCGACGAATTCTCCGAGACCGTCGCCTGGCGCTACCCGCAGATCGGCCGGCATTACCGCGCGCTGATCGACCTGGTCGAAGCACGCGGCAAGGAGGATCCCGAGATCGACGTGCGCTACGCCAGCGCGGTGCGCGGCTGGCAGAACACGCTGAAGAACTACGAAGGCCAGCTGCAGGGCTTCGAGCGCATCGGCGCGCTGGCGCGCAAGCAGTCCGAGGAAACCGCGGTGCTCGAATGGCTGCGCAGCCGCGGCGACGACGGCGTCTCTGCGCTCGATGCACACGCGAAGATCGTCGCGCTCGACGCCCAGGCCAAGGCTACGCGCGAGCGCGATCTTGTGCTGTCGCTGCTCGACAACAGCGGTCTGCTGTCGACTGCGAACCGCCTGTACCGGCTGTCGATGGAGAAGGAGAAGCCCGACGCGATGCGCGAGCAGGGCTACCAGCAGCGCGACCTGCCGGCGATCGAGGGCGGCCTGAAGCAGATGGACCGCCGCTTCGTGCCGGCGATGGACCGCGAACTCACGCGCTACGCGCTGCTGCAGTACATCCAGCTGCCGCCGGAGCAGCGCATCAAGGCGATCGACACCTGGCTCGGCGGCAATGACGCGGCCGCGATCGACCGCGCGCTGGACCGGTTGCAGCGCAGCACGCTCGGCAACAGCGACGAGCGCCTGAAATGGTTCGCCGCCGACCGCCACGAGTTCCTGCGCAGCCGCGATCCCGCGCTGATGTACGCCGCGGCGGTCACGCCGGAACTGCTGCAGATCGAACTCGCATCCAAGGCCCGCGCCGGCGATCTGCTGCAGCTGCGTCCGGTCTACCTGCAAGCCGTCGCCGACTACCGCGCCGGCCGCAACGAGGCCGTCTATCCCGATGCGAACGCGTCGCTGCGCATCACGTTCGGCAATGTCGTGGGCTACACCAACCTCGAAGGCCGCCAGCAGACACCGTTCACGCGCCTGGAGGAGATTCCGCCCAAGGCCACCGGCGCCGAGCCGTTCGATGCGCCCAAGGCGCAGCTCGACGCGATCGCCGCGCGCCGCGAGGGCGGCCTCGCCGATCGTCGCCTGCGCAGCGTGCCGGTCAACTTCCTGTCCGATCTCGACGTCACCGGCGGCAATTCCGGCTCGCCGGTGCTCGATGCCGACGGGCGCCTGACCGGCCTGCTGTTCGACATGACCTGGGAGGCCGTGGTGTCGAACTGGGTGTTCGATCCGGCGATGACTCGCACGATCTCGGTCGACCAGCGCTACATCCGCTGGGTCATGCAGGAAGTCGATCCCGCGCCGCGCCTGCTGCAGGAAATGGGCGCGTCCGCACGTTGAGGCACGCGTCCGCGCAGCCCGGCCGTTCGGCGCCGGCGTCGCGCGGCGCATCTCCAGAATGGGTGGGGCGCAGCGACACCATCTGTCGCGCGCGAATCCGTCGACCTGCCGTGTTTCTTCGACGCGGCGCGACTCGCACGCGCCGTAGTCGGTGCAGCGCAAGCTTGATGGGTTTCGCTGCGCCATTCATCCTGCGCGGGCGCTTCAGTCCGAAGCCGCGACGGTTTGCGTCACGCCCGCGGCAACGTCGAGTTGCCCGATAGCCGCCATCGCCGCACGACTGGAGCCCCTCTCCCGCCGGGAGAGGTTGGGGTGAGGGCAGCCGCTCGCGTGACAGCTGTCCCACGCATCGAGAACGATGGGTTCGCTGCGCTCTACCCATTCTGCGGCTGCTCACATCGTCCATTCGCGCTTCCGGCAGGACACGCGTCTACAAGGGCGGAGCGCTCCCGTAAACTGTCGCGTCGCGCCGGCATCGCCGGCGGCTCGCACCCGAGGAACCGCGCGATGAGAATCCTGCTTGCCCGTCACGGCGAAACGTCGTGGAACGCCGAAGGTCGTTACCAGGGGCAGGAAGACATTCCGCTGTCGGAGGTCGGTGAGCGCCAGGCGGCGCTGCTGGGCGCGCGTCTGGCCGACGTGCGGATCGATCGCGCCGTCGCCTCGCCGCTGTCGCGCGCCGACCGCACCGCGCGTCTCGCGCTCGGCGAGGCGCGTGCGTCCACGCTGGCGACCGATCCCGGCCTCGCCGAGATCGCCCACGGCACTTGGGAAGGCCTGCTGGCCAGCGAAATCCGTGCGCGCGATCCCGATCGCCTGAGCGCCTGGCGCGATGCGCCCGACACAGTGCAGATGCCTGGCGGCGAATCGCTGCAGCAGGTGCTCGACCGCGCCTGGCCGGCGTTCGCGCGCGCCGTCGACGGCCTCGGCCCTGGCGATACCGCTCTGGTCGTCGCCCACGACGCCGTCAACCGCGTGATTCTGTGCCGCGTGCTCGGCATTCCGCTGTCGCGGCTGTGGACGTTCCGCCAGGCGCCGACGACGTTGAACCTGCTCGAAGGCCCGGATGTCGACCACCTCGACGTCGTGCGACTCAACGACTGCGCGCACCACACGGCGTTCTTCGGCGAGGCGGTCCACCGCGCGCTTTGAAACCGGTGGAAGCGCGCTTGCGCGCGATTCCGGCACTCGGCCGGCGGACAACGTCGCTGGAATCGCGGCCGGGGCCGTGCCCACAAGGCGGCGCCGTCCCCGACGATGCTACTCGACCCCTACAATTCAGCGATGCCGAACACCCTCGCCGACTGGCTCGCGCGCATCGAAGCGCGGCATCCGACTGAAATCGAAATGGGCCTCGACCGCGTCGGCGCGGTCTATGCGCGCATGGATTGCGGCCGACCTGCAGCGCAGGTGGTCACGATCGCCGGCACCAACGGCAAGGGCTCGACCGTGGCCTTCGTCGAGGCGATCGCGCGCGCGGCGGGCTGGCGCGTCGGCGCGTACACCTCGCCGCATCTGCTGGCCTACAACGAGCGTGTGCGCGTCGACGGACGCGATGTCGAGGACGCCGCGCTGGTCGAGGCCTTCGAAGCCGTCGAGGCCGCGCGTGGCGACACGCTGCTGACCTATTTCGAGACCGGCACGCTGGCCGCGCTGTGGCTGTTCGCGCGCGCCGCGCTGGATCTGGCCGTGCTCGAGGTCGGTCTTGGTGGGCGGCTCGACGCGGTCAACATCGTCGAGCCCGATGTCGCGGTGATCACGACGGTCGGGCTCGATCACCAGGACTGGCTCGGCGACGACCTCGAGGCGATCGGGCTGGAGAAGGCCGGCATCGCGCGCGCGTGGAAGCCGCTGGTGCTCGGCGATACCGATCCGCCAGCGAGCGTGCTGCGGCACGCCTACCACATCGGTGCGGTCGCGATCCGCGGCGGCAGCGATTTCCTGTACGCGCCGACGGACGCGGGCACGTGGACCTGGCGCGAGGTCGGCTTCGAAGTCGAACTGCCGATGCCGGCGCTGGCCGCGCCGGTGCAGCTGCGCAATGCGGCCGTCGCGGTCGCGGCAATCCGGGCGCTGGACCGCGATGTCGATGACGCCGCGCTTGCAGCTGGCATCGCCGGTGCGACCGTGCTCGCGCGCCTGCAGCGTTTCGAGCGCGAGGGCGTCGAGATCGTCGTCGATGTCGCGCACAACCCGCAGGCGGCGCAGGCGCTGGCCGACTGGCTGGCCGCGGCGCCGGCTGCCGGCCGCACGGTCGCCGTGTATGCCGCGCTCGCGGACAAGGACGCGGCGGGCGTGGTCGACGCGCTGGCGCCGTCGATCGCGCACTGGCATCTGGCGGGTTCGACCGCTGCGGGCGCGCGCGGCCAGGACGCCGCGGCGCTGCGCGCGCGCCTGCCGGACGTCCCCGCCGGCTACGCCACCCTGCACGCCGACGTCGAAACGGCACTGGCTGCGGCCCTGGCCGAGGCGACACCGGGCGACCGCGTGCTGGTGTTCGGGGCGTTCCACACGGCCGCCGCCGCCCTGCTCGTGTTGCAGGGCAGGCGTTAAGAAGCAGGCCGGGGCCCGCGCGTATAATTCGCGCGGCACCCGTGTCCGGATCCCGCATGTCGCCTGCATTGAAACAACGCCTGATCGGCGCCGCCGTGCTGATCGCGCTGGCGGTCATCTTCCTGCCGATGCTGATCAAGGGTCCTGCGCCCGAGAGCGGCCTGCCGGACATGTCGCTCGACGTCCCCGGCGCGCCGAAGGGCGACTACCGGACCGTCGATCTGCCGCTGATCGCGCCGCCGCCGGCGCGCGAAGGCGGCGCACTCGCCGGTGCCCCGTTGTCGGAAGCCGCGCCTGCCGCGCAGCCGGCGACCCGCCCCGATGGCAGCGCGCTGCCGACCGTCGACACCGCCGAACAGGACAACCCGCTGCCCGCGACCGTCGCCGGTGGAGGTTACGCGGTGCATTACGCCGCGTTCGCCAGCGAGGCCGATGCCGAGGCCATCCTGCGCCAGCTCGGCCAGTCCGGCCTCGGCGGCTACCGCGAGGGCTTCACGCTCAACGGCAAGCCGGCCCAGCGCGTGCGTCTGGGGCCGTATGCCAACCGCGCCGACGCCGAGATCGTCCGAGTGCGCGCCGCGCAGGTCCGCGACGACGTGACGCCGCGCGTGGTCGCGCTCGATGCGGGCGCCCGTCCCGACGTGCCGCGCCCGGAAACGCCCGCGCCGGCCCCGGCCGCTTCGCGCCCGACTGCCGCGCAGACGCCTGCGGCACCGACCACCGAACAGCTGCCGGAAGAAGCGCCGCCGGCGCGCGTACCAGCACAGACGCCGCCTGCGGCCACACCCGCGCCGCCGCCGGCCCCGCCTGCCGCGGCGCCCACCTCGAACACCGGTTTCGTCGTGCAGCTGGGCGCCTTCAGCAACGCGGCCGAAGCAGACCGTCTGCGCGATCGCCTGCGTGGCGCCGGCATCACCGCGTTCACCGATTCGGTCGACACCGACAAGGGTCGCCTGACCCGGGTCAAGGCCGGCCCGGTCGCGAGCCGCGTTGAAGCCGACCAGCTCAAGATACGCGTGCGCAGTGCGGTCGGCGTCGACGGTCTGGTCCGCGCGCATCCCTGACCGGCGCCGCGCGGCACTCGTCCCACACTTCATACCGGCGCGTCCGCGCGCCTCAAGCAGAACTGGAAATCGAACATGTGCGGGATCGTCGGGATCGTCGGAACCTCTGAAGTCGCGGCCGCGTTGTACGACGGCCTGACGGTGCTGCAGCACCGCGGGCAGGACGCGGCCGGCATCGCCGTCGCCAGCGGCACGGTGATGCGCGTGCACAAGGGCAACGGCCTGGTGCGCGACGTGTTCGACACCAAGGCGATGGCGCTGTTGCAGGGGCGCGTCGGCATCGGCCATTGCCGCTATCCGACCGCCGGCAGCGAAGGCCACGACGAAGCGCAGCCGTTCTACGTCAATTCGCCGTACGGCATCGCGCTCGCGCACAACGGCAACCTGGTCAACACCGACCAGCTGCGCCAGCAGGTGTTCGAGACCGACCGCCGCAACGTCAACACCGAGTCGGATTCGGAAGTGCTGCTCAACGTGTTCGCGCACGAGCTCGACCGCGAGAAGGCATTGACCCCGGAGGCCGCGTTCCGCGCCGTCGAAGGCGTGAACCGCCGCGCCAAGGGCGGCTATGCGGTCGTCGCGACGGTGCTGGGCCTGGGCCTGGTCGCGTTCCGCGATCCGCACGGCATCCGTCCGCTGGTGCTCGGCCGCCGCGAGACCGCCGAGGGCGTGGAGTACGCGGTGGCGTCGGAATCGGTCGCGCTCGACATCCTCGGCTTCGAGCACCTGCGCGACGTCGAGCCGGGCGAGGGCCTCGTGATCACGCCGCGCGGCGAGCTGCACCACCGCCAGTGCGCGCCGCAGCAGCCGCACGCGCCGTGCATCTTCGAATACGTGTACTTCGCGCGCCCGGACTCGATGATCGAGAACATCTCGGTGCACAAGGCGCGCATGCGCATGGGCGTGACGCTGGGCGAGAAGATCCTGCGCCTGCGGCCCGACCACGACATCGACACGGTGATCCCGATTCCGGACACCTCGCGCGACGCGGCGCTGGAGATCTCCAACGTGCTCGGCGTGAAGTACCGCGAGGGCTTCATCAAGAACCGCTACGTCGGCCGCACCTTCATCATGCCGGGGCAGGGCGAGCGCGCGAAGTCGGTCAAGCGCAAGCTCAATCCGATCCCGCTGGAATTCCGCAACCGCGTGGTGCTGCTGGTCGACGATTCGATCGTGCGCGGCACCACGTCCAAGCAGATCGTGCAGATGGCGCGCGACGCCGGTGCCAAGAAGGTGTATCTGGCTTCGGCGGCGCCGCCGGTGCGGCATCCGAACATCTACGGCATCGACATGCCGTCGGTCGACGAGCTGGTCGCGCACAACCGCACCGAACAGGAGATCGAGGAGTTCCTCGGCTGCGACTGGCTGATCTACCAGGATCTCGCCGATCTCGAAACCGCCGTGGCCGGTCCCAAGTTTCCCGACCGCCGTTTCGACAGTTCGTGCTTCAGCGGCGAATACGTGACCGGCATCGAAGCGGGTTACTTCGAGCGCCTGCAGCAGCTGCGCAGCGACGACGCGAAGAAGAAGCGCCGCGCGTGAGTGCGGCGGTGGTCGCGAACGCGCCGGACCTGTTCGCGGCCGCGCGCCACTGCCTCGATGCGCGCGATCCCGACGACAAGGTCGCACTGACCGAGGTCTACGCGCGCCGGTTCCGGGAAGGCGTGTTGCCGCTCGATGCGGCCGCGCCTGCGCCCGAACCGATCGGCATGCCCGGGCGGCCCGAGCGACCGAAGCTCGTGCATCCGCGCGAACTGCCGCGTCGCGGTTTCGGCAGCGACGAAGGTCGCGCCGCCTTCATCCACGCAATCGCGCATATCGAGCTCAATGCGATCGATCTGGGCTGGGATGCGGTCTACCGCTTCCGCGATCTTCCGGCCGACTACTACGCCGACTGGGTGTCGGTGGCCGCCGACGAGGCGCGGCATTTCGTGCTGCTGCGCGAGCGCCTGCGTGACCTGGGTTTCGACTACGGCGATTTCGACGCGCACAACGGCCTGTGGGAAATGTGCGAGAAGACCGCGCACGACGGCATGGCGCGCATGGCGCTGGTGCCGCGCGTGCTCGAGGCGCGCGGACTCGATGTGACGCCGGGCATGATCGTCAAGCTGCGCTCGCTCGGGGATCAAAAAACCGTCGGCGTGCTCGAAGTGATCCTGCGCGAGGAAGTCGCGCACGTCGCCGCCGGCAGCCGCTGGTTCCGCTGGTTCTGCGAACGCCGCGGCGTGCAGCCGGAATCGACGTTCCGCGATCTGCTGTCGGAATATGCGCGCGCCGTGCTGCACGGCCCGTTCAATATCGACGCACGCGCCGCGGCGGGTTTCAGCGAAGAAGAGCTGGCTGCGCTGCAAGCGATCGCCGAGCGCTAGCGCTTCGGGTAGGAGCGCGCTTGCGCGCGAAGGGCTGTTCCGGCGATGCCCATCGCGCGCAAGCGCGCTCCTACAGGGGTTCTGTTGCGAATTACGGCGCGCGAGCCAGCGCTGACAATTCCAGCCTTCCATCTCTATGCGCGCGCAGCACCGAGCCCTGTTCGAACCAGTCACCGAGCACGATGCGGCGGCAGTCGCGACCGGCGACCTGCAGGTCGTGGATCGCCGGGCGGTGCGTGTGGCCGTGGATCATCGTGTCGACGCCATAGCGCGCGAACCAGTCCTCGACCGTCGCCGGCGCCACATCGGTGACGGTCTCCATCGTGCCGTCGCCACGCAAGGCAGCGGCGCGGGCCTGGCTGGCATCGCGCGCGTGCTGGGCGAATGCGAGGCGCGCGGGCAGCGGCTCCGCGAGCATCTGCGCCTGCCATACCGGATTGCGCACCTGGTTGCGCACCGCCTGGTATTCGACATCGCCGGTGCACAGCAGATCGCCATGGGTTAGCAGCACCGGGCGGCCGTAGAGCATGATCACCGCCGGATCGGGCAGCAGCGCCATGCCGGCGCGACGCGCGTAGTCGTGACCGACGAGGAAATCGCGGTTGCCGTGCATGAACGCGACCGGCACGCCGGCGGCCGACAGCGCGGCCAGGCGCTCGGCGACCTGGACGCCGGCTTCGGAGGGATCGTCATCGCCGACCCACGACTCGAACAGATCGCCGAGCACGTACAGCGCATCCGCGCCGCGCGCCTCGCCGTCGAGAAACGCGAGGAACAGCGCGGTGATCTCCGGACGCGCCGGATCCAGATGCAGGTCGGAGATGAAGAGCGTCGTCATGGCGCCATTGTAATCCGGCTGCCGGGGCCGGCCGGACGCGCCGGTTAGAATGCGCGCTGTCCCCACGCCGAGTTCCGCGCATGTCCTGCCGCACCCGTTTCGCCCCCAGTCCCACCGGCTATCTGCACATCGGCGGCGCGCGCACCGCGCTGTACTGCTGGCTGGAGGCGCGGCGCCGCGGCGGGCAGTTCGTGCTGCGCATCGAGGACACCGATCGCGAGCGCAGCACCCAGGCCGCGATCGACGCGATCCTCGAGGCGATGGAGTGGCTGGGCCTGGGCTACGACGAAGGCCCGATCTACCAGACGCACCGCCTCGATCGCTATGCCGAAGTCGCCGAGCAACTGGTCGCCGACGGCAAGGCCTATTACGCGTACGAGTCGAAGGCTGAGCTCGACGCGATGCGCGAAGCCGCGATGGCCGCGGGCGAGAAGCCGCGCTACAACGGCGCGTATCGCGAGCGCAATGAACCGAAGCGCGACGATCCCAATCGCGTGATCCGCCTGAAGAATCCGCTCGAAGGCACGGTGGTCTGGGACGACAAGGTCAAGGGCCGCATCGAGATCGCCAACAGCGAACTCGACGATCTGGTGATCTTCCGTCCCGACGGCTACGCGACCTACAACTTCGCCGTCGTCGTCGACGATCTGGACATGGGTATCACCGACGTCGTGCGCGGCGACGACCACGTCAACAACACCCCGCGCCAGATCAACATCTACCGCGCCCTCGGCGCGCAGGTGCCGGCGTTCTCGCACCTGCCGATGATCCTTGACGAGCAGGGCGCCAAGCTGTCCAAGCGCACCGGCGCGGCCGACGTCATGCAGTACCGCGATGCCGGCTACCTGCCGCACGCGCTGCTGAACTACCTGGTCCGTCTGGGCTGGTCGCATGGCGACCAGGAGATCTTCTCGATCCCCGAGATGCAGCAGCTGTTCGACCTCAAGGACGTCAACGCCAAGGCCGCGCGCCTCGACATGGCCAAGCTCGGCTGGCTCAACCAGCAGTACCTGAAATCCGACGATCCGGCCGAGGTCGCCACGCATCTGGAATGGCATCTGCGCAACGACGGCTACGACCTGTCGGCGGGTCCGGCGCCGGCCGATGTCGTGATCGCATTGCGCGACCGGGTACAGACGCTCAAGGACATGTCCGAGCGCGCGGCGGTCTGGTATCGCCCGATCGCCGCCTACGACGACAAGGCCGTCGCCAAGCACCTCAAGCCCGAATCCCGAGCACCGCTGGCCGATGTCCGCGCACGCTTCGCTGCGCTGCCGGAGTGGAACGTCGATGCGATCGACGCGGCGTTCCGCCAGACGGTGGAGACGCTCGGCCTCGGCATGGGCAAGGTCGCGCAGCCGTTGCGCGTCGCGATCACCGGCACACAGGTCAGTCCGGATATCGGGCATACGGTGTATCTGGCGGGGCGCGAGGAAGCGCTGGCGCGGATCGATGTGGCGATCGGGATGATTCCGGAGGGGGATGCAGCCTGAGGCTGGGTCGTCCTTGATTCTGTTTCGCGGGTGCTCGGCTCTTTCGATCGCGCCCGATTATCCGTTGCCGACGGTGCTCCGCTTTTCATGAGACTCGAAGTGGCAACGCAACACGCAGACCCGTAGGGCGCCGCCCATGGATGGGCGGCGTTTTCCGACCGAGGCAGGATGCCGAGTCGGAAAATCCCGTTGCACGTGACGCTGCGGGCTGTGGACGTGTCGGGGAGGCCGTTTTCTTTGGTTCCGTTTCTTTTGGGCCAGCAAAAGAAATGAACCCGCTCGCCGCAAGGCGAGTGGAAGCTTTGGACTTTGCTTCTCGCCGAAGGCGAAGCCCCAACAAGCGCAGGCGAAGATCAAACGCTTTCGTCCGCTGACGCGGCCGAGTTCATTTCTTTTGGTAGACCCCAAAAGAAACGGAACCAAAGAAAAACGTCTCCCCGATCACAGCGTCACAGCGATTCACTCGTTCCGGGATTTTTCGACTCGCCATCCTGGCTCGGTCGAAAAACGCCGCACATCCATGTGCGGCGCCCTACGGGTCTGCCGGCATCCGCCTGCCGTCGTGAAAAAGCCAAAGTCAAAGCCGAGCCCAAGCCGAAGTGCGCTGGATCCTGGCGATGGCGATGGCGCTGGCGTAATCCACGAAACAGTCGGTCTGAAGAAGCGCGCGAATCCGCGCGCAACGCCCCGGCGCGCTTGAGTCGATGGTCCCCCGCACCCATCATGGATGGATGGCCAAGCACGACCACACCTGCACGGATCCGCACCACCACGTCGACGATGCCGCGGGTTTCATCCGCGCGGTGGAGCACGCCTGCAGCGAGCGCGGGCTGCGGCTCACGCCGATCCGTGCGCATGTGCTCGGATTGATCGCCAAGGCGGGAAAACCGCTCAAGGCCTACGACCTGCTCGACCAGGTGCGCGAAGGCGACGGTCCGGGCGCCGCGGCGCCGCCGACGGTCTATCGCGCGCTGGATTTCCTGCTGGCCAACGGTTTCATCCACAAGCTGCAGTCGGTCAATGCGTTCGTCGCCTGCCACCACCCGAGCACCGCGCAGCATTCGGTGCCGTTCCTGATCTGCGACCGCTGCCACAGCGCGGTGGAGCTGGAGGACGAGGTGGTCGTCGCCTCGCTCGACGAGCGCGCCCGCGCGCTGGGGTTCGTGCCGCAGGCGCAGACGCTGGAAGTCCATGGCCTCTGCGCGCAGTGTGCGGACGCCGCGGACTGAGGGCGACGTTCGCGCGACGAACGTCGAGCGCTCAAGCCGCGACAGGCACGCGCTTCGGCAGCCGCGCTTCGCGGATCGGCAGGTTGGCCGCGGCCGCCAGCAGCGCCAGCGCCATGTCGGCGTACCAGACCCACAGATACGAGCCGGTCTTCGCGACCGCGAGGCCGCCCAGCCACGCGCCGAAGAAGGCGCCGGTCTGGTGCGAGAGCAGGGTCAGGCCGAACAGTGTCGCCAGATAGCGCGGGCCGAACAGCTTGCCGACGAGGCCCGCGGTCGGCGGCACCGTCGCCAGCCAGCTCATGCCCAGACCGATCGCGAACAGCAGGAAGGTCGTCGGGGTCGGCGGCGACAGCACGTAGATGAAGATCATCACCGCGCGGCTGGCGTAGATCGCGGTCAGCAGCCACTTCATGCGGTAGCGCTGGCCCAGCCAGCCGGCGCCGATGCTGCCGACGATGTTGAACAGGCCGATCAGCGACAACGCCATCGCCGATACGCCGGCCGACAGGCCGCACATCGCGATCTCGGTCGGCAGGTGCGTGACCAGGAACGCGATATGGAAGCCGCAGGTGAAGAAGCCCAGATGCAGCAGCCAGTAGCTGCGGTCGCGCAGGGCGATGCGCAGTTGCGCGCGCAGGCCGATGTCGTCGTCCGCAATCGGCAGGGCGGTCGCGCCCGGCGCCTCCGGCGACGCCGGCGGCAGTTTGCGACGGCGCAGCGGCCAGGCCAGCGGCAGCGTCGCCAGCGCAGTCGCCGCCATCGCCCAGGCGGCCACGGCCCAGCCGAACGCACCGATGACCGCGGTCGCGAACGGCGCATAGAGGAACTGCCCGAACGAGCCGCCGGCATTGACCACGCCCGAGGCCATCGAGCGCTTCTCGGCCGGAATCACCCGCGCGGTGCTGCCGATCAGGATCGAGAAGCTGCCCGCGCCAGCGCCGGCCGCGCTGATCAGGCCGAGCGTCAACAGAAGACCCCACTCGGATGCGAAGAACGGCGCGGCCGCCATGCCGGCGAACAGCAGCACGCCCCCGAACACCAGCACGCGGCCGCTGCCGCGCTGGTCGGCGATCGCGCCGAACACCGGCTGCACCGCGCCCCAGACGAACTGGCCGATGGCCAGGGCGAAGCTGATCGCGGCGATGCCCAGGCCCGTATCCGCGGCGATCGGCTGGACGAACAGCCCCAGCGACTGCCGGATGCCCATCGTGATCATCATCATCGCGGTCGCGGCCAGCACCAGCGGCCACCAGCGCAGGGGCGTCGGCGCGCTCATACGGCGAGCTTCCGGGTCACGCGATCGAGCACGGCGTGCAGGCGGCCGACCTCGTCGACGCCCATCAGCGCTTCGACCTGTACCTGCGTCGCGCGCCACAGCGGCTCGGCCTCGGCGATGACCGCCGCGCCGGCCGGCAGCACGTCGATGCGGCGCTGGCGCGCGTCGTCGGGATCGCGCTGCAGGCGCACCCAGCCGGCGGCGACCAGATGCTTGAGGTCGCGGCTGAGCGTGCTGCGTTCCATGCCGAGGGTCGCGGCGAGTTCGCCGACCGTGCGCGGCTGGATCTGCGCGCGTCGCAGGATCGCGTACTGGTTGACGTTGAGCCCGGCGGGGGCGAGCGCCTGGTCGTAGCGCTGGGTCATCAACCGGCTCAGCTTGCGCAGGCGGTGGCAGCTGCAGCCGAATGTAGGGGTTTCGAGAGGATCGGGCATGGAATCATTCATTGCGTGTATCTGCATCTAATTGTGGATGTATATACACCTTTACCTGCGTGGCGTCGAGATGAAGGAACCGTCTGCTGGCGGGCAGCGCGATGCGCAGCGGATTGTCGGAGTGAGTGATGCACTTCTCGGCGACGCGCGCGTGATGGATGCCGATCGCGTCCAGCGGGCCGATGTGGCGCAGTCCCTGCCGGCCAGCAGGTTGAAAGCGGGAGCGGCCGGGTCATCGCAGGTAAGGAGGAAGCTCCGCGCGGGAGCCGGTATGGAGCGGTGATGACATCCGTGCGAGGGGACGATATGAACTGTAGGAGCGCGCTCGCGCGCGATGAGGCTTTACCGGGAGCGCCTCATCGCGCGCAAGCGCGCTCCTACAGAGGACCGGCGTGCCGGTGATAACCACGGTGCCAGGCGCCGGGTGCGACCCACTGAAAAAGCCCCGCACCGGAAACCGGTGCGGGGCGGTGACGCATGCGTCACTGGAGAAAACGGGAACCGGTCAGAACACCCCGGTCAGAAATACACCCGGATGCCGCCGGCCACCGTGCGGCCCGGCAGCGGCGCGTAATCGCGCAGCAGCGAGGTGTGCGGACGGGCCTCCTGGTCGGTCAGGTTGCGGCCGTCGAGGAACAGTTCCCACTGGCTGCCGTCGGCTTCACCCATGCGCCAGGCGACGCCGGCATTGACCAGCGTGTAGCCCGGGCTCGGTTCCTCGAACGCGGCCACGCGGTCCTGCTTCTGGTAGCGCACCGCGCCGAGGTGCGCGCGCCAGCCGCCGAGGGTCCAGTTGAGGTCGGCGCCCATCCGCGACGGCGCGATCCGCGGCAGGTCGCCGCCGAGCGCGATGTCGGTGTGGTAGTGGTGGCTGTGGTCGCCGTGCGGCACGTCGAAGTGCACGTGGCGCGTGCCGCTGCCGTCGAGTTCGGCGCGGACGACATCCCCGAACACGCGCAGGTCGAAGTCGCCGGCGTCGGATTCGACGAGGTGGAACTTCGCTTCCGCTTCGGCGCCGCGGAAGGTCGCATCGCCCTGCGTCCACAGCCGCACCGGCAGGTCCTCGGCGACGCCGGTGTCGGCCAGGTAGGTGAAGCGCTTGAATTGCGTCTGGTAGACGGCGGCCTTGAACTCGACGCGGTCGGTATGCGCGTGCAGGCCGACCTCCAGGCGCTGGCCGCGCTCGGTATCCAGATCCGCGTCGCCGATCTCGATCGAACGCGTGGCGATGTGCGGGCCGGCGGCGAACAGTTCCTCGTTGGTCGGCGCGCGCTCGGAGACGTCGCCGCCGAAACGCAGGTCGACCACGTCCGACAGGTGCCAGATCGCCGCGCCCGACAGGCTGCTGGCTTCGAACCTGCGCGAATCGCCGGTGGCCGGATCGATCTCCACGCGCTCGTGGCGACCGCCGAACTCGAGCTTCAGCGGCCCGAACTCCTTCTCCTGCACGACGAACAGGCCCAGCGTGTCGGTCACGCTCGGCGGCACGAAGGCTTCCTCGCCGACCGCGCTGAAATCGACATGGCCGATCTGCAGGCCGAACGCCCCGTGCCAGCCGTTGCGCGGGATCTGTACGGCTTCGAGACGCGCCTCGGTGCCCTTGCTGGTGAACCGCGTCGCGGCCGTGCCGTCTTCTAGTTCGACATGCGCGTAATCGTTGTGTGCCGCGCGCAGGTTCAGCGCGCTCAGGAACGGCAGCGGATCGTAGATGCCGCCCTTCACGTCGACGCGGTTCTGCACCAGGTCGATGCGCACGGAGCCGTGGCCGTGCGCATCCTCGCCGTGGTCGTGGTCGTGGTCGTGGTCGTGACCGTGATCGTCGTCGTCATGATCGTGGTCGTCATCGCCGCCGTCGTCGTCGGCATGCACGTGCGCGCCGTCGGGCAGGCCGTAGTTGGTGCGGTAGGTGCTGACCGCGACGCCGAGATGGCCGCGCGTCCCGAAGTACGTCGCGCCGACCGCGCCTGCGCGGGTCCGGATCGAACTGTTGGGCAGGGTGCCGTAGGCGTTCTCTTCGTCCGCGTGGTCGTGATCATGGTCGTGATCGTGATCCTCGGGCACCTGGGCGAAGCCGGGAATGTCGACGTCGCCGGTGTTGCGGATCAGGCCGTCGACATGCAGCACGAGGTTGTCGCCGCTGACGCCGTCGAGACGGAACATGCCGCTGCGCTCGTCGTTGCCGTTGGCGGCGCGCAGTTCGGCGCGGCCGCTGATCGGGCGGTCCGGCACTTCGCGCGCGATGCGGCCGTCGACCACGTTGACCGCGCCGCCGATCGCGCCACTGCCGTAGAGCAGGTTGGCCGGGCCCTTGAGCACTTCGATCTGGTCGGCGAGGAAGGGCTCGATGCCGACCGCGTGGTCGGCGCTGACGGTCGAGGCGTCCATGCTGCCGATGCCGCCCGAGAGTACCTGGACGCGCGGGCCTTCCTGGCCGCGGATGATCGGCCGGCCGACGCCGGCGCCGAAGAAACCGCTCTGCACGCCTGGCAGCGAGGACACGGTGTCGCCGAGGTTGCCGGCCTTGCGGTCCTCGAGCGCGTCGCCGTACAGCACCTCGACAGGATGGGCGAGATCCTCGGCATCGCCGCCGAGCGGTGTAGCGGTGACCTGCACGCGGACGAGCGTGGTCGGATGTGAATGGGTCTGGCTGGTCGACTGGGCGAATGCGGCCGCCGGCAGCAGCAGGGCCACGGCGACGGCGAGACGGGTGGGGGCGGGGGCACGACGACGGTTCTGGGTCATGGGGGATGCGGTACACTGGCGGGCGAAGAGGGAATGTTATAATGTTACGCAAATCCCCGCATCCCCCAAAAGACATGCCTGCACAGAATTCCGCGCTGGAACGCGCTGACCGCGTCGGCTTCGCCGCGTCGTTCCTCTGCGCGCTCCATTGCGCCCTGGTGCCCGTGGCGCTGGCGCTGTTGCCCGCGTTCGGTCTGAACATGGGCGGCTGGGTCGACATCGACCAGGCCTTCGTCGTGTTCGCCACGTTGCTGGGCGCGACAACGCTGACCCTGGGCTGGCGCCGGCATCGCGCGTTCCATGCCTGGCTGTTGCTGCTTCCGGGCCTGGCGCTGGTCTGGGCCGGCTCGTTCACGTCTCTGCACGACCACACCGTGACCCACGCGGTGTTGATGACCATCGGCGGCCTGCTGCTGGCCGGCGCGCACCTGCTGAACCTGCGCCTGACCCACGCCCGCGCGGGACGCTGAGCGCCGCCTTCGGGAATCCGGCCGCGTGCTAGAATCCGCGGTCCTGTGCGCCCTGGCGGCGCACTTCGCGTCAAACGAATTCAAACAGCAGCATTCCAGGAGCACAGTAATGGGCAAGGGCGACCGCAAGACCCTCAAGGGCAAGCGCTACAACTCGAGCTACGGCAACAGCCGCTCGAAGGGCCTGATCAAGGCCACCGGCACCGCGACCGCACCGGTCGTGAAGAAGGCCGCCGGCAGCAAGACCGTCGCCAAGGCACCGGCGAAGAAGGCCGTCGCGAAGAAGGCCTGAGTTCCAGGCCCCGCCGCGCATCGAAAGCCCCGCATCCGCGGGGCTTTCGCGTTTCAGGGCGCTGGCGGGTGCGGCTGTGCGGCGGCCGGGCTCAGTCCAGTCGACGGCCGCCGGCGAACGACATCGTCCGCAACGCACCGCCGAGCCAGTAGACCAGTTCGGCCGGCTGCGCGACCTGCCAGCAGACGAAGTCCGCGCGCTGGCCCACGGCCAGCGTGCCGCGGTCGGACAGGCCGAGCGCGCGCGCCGCGTGCACGGTCGCGCCGCGCAGCGCTTCCTCCGGCGTCAGCCGGAAATGCGTGCACGACAGCTGCATCGCCTGGCGCAGCGACAGCAACGGCGATGTCCCCGGATTGCAGTCGGTCGCGACCGCCATCGGCACGCCGGCCGCGCGGAACGCATCGAGCGGCGGCAGCGTGGTTTCGCGCAGCACGTGGAACGCGCCCGGCAGCAGCACGGCGACGGTGCCGGCCGCGGCCATCGCGGCAACGCCGGCGGGCGAGGTGTGTTCGACATGATCGGCCGACAACCCGCCGAATTCGGCCACCAGCGCGGCGCCTGCGCCATCGCTGAGCTGATCGGCATGCAGCTTCACCGGCAGGCCGAGCGTGCGCGCGACTTCGAACACGCGACGCGTCTGCTCGACACTGAAGGCGATGCGCTCGGCGAACGCGTCGACCGCGTCGACCAGACCTTCGTCGTGCAGGCGCGGCAGCCATCCGCAGACCGCGTCGATGTAGGCATCGCCGCGGCCGGTGAACTCCGGCGGCAGCGCATGCGCGCCGAGGAAGGTCGTGCGCACGGTGATGCCGAGCGCGTCGCCGACGCGGCGCGCGACGCGCAGCATCTTGCGTTCGTTGTCGAAGTCGAGGCCGTAGCCGGACTTGATCTCCAGCGCCGTCACGCCGTCGGCGACCAGCGCCCGGACGCGCGGCAGCGACTGCGCGAGCAGCGCGTCCTCGTCGGCCTCGCGCACCGCACGCACGGTGGAGACGATGCCGCCACCGGCGCGTGCGATCGCCTCGTAGCTCGCGCCCTGCAGGCGCTGTTCGAACTCGGCGGCGCGGTTGCCGGCGAACACCGCATGCGTATGGCAGTCGATGAGTCCGGTCGTGACCAGGCGGTCCGTCTCGATGACCAGATCGGCGCCGGCTTCGGCGTCAGCCGGCAGTCCGCTGCGCGGCCCGGAATAGACGATCACGCCATTGCGCCAGCCGAGTGCGCCGTCCTCGATCAGCCCGTAGCCGGCGTCGTCGGCCAGTGTAGCGAGCGTTGCGCCCAGCAGCAGGCCATCCCAGGGTTCAGTCGCCACCGCCGTCTCCCTCACCGCCTATATTCGAACCGGCATCGTCCTGCCGCTTGCGCGCCCGGTGACGGTCCACCGGAAGGCCGTCCACCAAGCGACGCCTGCCGAGCATCCAGACACCTGAGGCGCCCGCAATCGCGCCGACCACGAAGCCCAAAGCGACCAATTGCATCGCGTATGTCGAAGACACTGGATGTTCCCGGACGGAAGACCCGCTAGCCTACCGCACACGTTTTCGAGGAGCCGGCCCGATGCACGATGTTCCCGCGATCCACGCCGAGCGCACGCCCGCAGGCTGGCGTCTGCCCGGTATCGCGAATCTGCATTCGCACGCGTTCCAGCGGGCGATGGCCGGACTGGCGGAAGTGCAGACCGATCCCGCCGATTCGTTCTGGACCTGGCGCGAGACGATGTACCGCATGGCCGGGCGTTTCGATCCCGACAGCCTGCGCGCCGTCGCCACGCAGCTCTACGTCGAGATGCTGGAGGCCGGTTACACGACCGTCTGCGAATTCCATTACGTGCATCACGCGCCCGACGGCCTGCCGTACGCGCCTGCCAGCGCGATGGCCGATGCACTGATCGACGCCGCGCGCGCGACCAGCATCCGCCTGACGCTGCTGCCGGTGTTGTACATGAGCGGCGGATTCGACGGCCGCCCGCTCGGTCTGCGGCAACGTCGCTTCGGTCACGCCCTCGACGGCTACCTGCGGCTGTTCGCCGATCTGCATGCGCGCCAGGACGGGACCCTGCGTGTCGGCTGCGCGCTGCACAGCCTGCGCGCGGTGCCGGCCGATGCGATGGACGCGGTGCTGGCGGCATTGCCGGCGGACGCGCGCGTGCACATCCACATCGCCGAGCAGGTGCCGGAAGTCGAGGAATGCGTCGCACTGCGCGGCGCCCGTCCGGTCGCGTGGCTGCTCGACCATGCGCCGGTCGACGCGCGCTGGACACTGGTGCATGCGACCCATCTCGACGATGCCGAAATCGCCGGCATCGCCCGCAGCGGCGCGACGGTCGCGCTGTGTCCGACCACGGAAGCGAACCTCGGCGACGGCCTTTTCCCGCTGCGCGACTATCTCGACGCCGGTGGCGCCTGGGGCATCGGCTCGGATTCGCACATCTCGGTCTCGCCGGTCGAGGAACTGCGCTGGCTCGAATACGGCCAGCGCCTGGTCACGCGACGCCGCAACATCGCGGTCGCACCGGGCATGCCCAGCGTCGGCGCGACGCTGTTCGCAGGCGTGCAAGCGAGTGCGGCCGCATCGACCGGCTTCGACGCGCCCGGCGACAGCGTGGTGCTCGATGCCGAAGCACCGCTGCTCGCCGGCGCGACGGAACGCGACGTGCTCGACCGCTGGCTGTTCGCCGGCAACCGCCCGCTGGTGCGCGAGGTGCACGTCGCCGGGCGACAGGTCGTCGCCGATGGCCGACATGCGCTGCAGGAGGAAGCCGCGCGCGGATATGCCGATGCGATGCGGCGTCTGCTGGCGTAGTCTCACGCCTGTGGTGTGGGAGCGCGCGTGCGCGCGATGGGCTTGCCGGAAATGCCGATCGCGCGCCCCCGAAAAGGGGATGCAAGCACAAGCGCGCTTCCAAATTGCTCCTACAAGAAACGTTTTTCTCCGAATCGAGCGAGGCCGGTCGCAAGGATTTCCGGCCCTGGGTATGGGCGGACCGGAACCGCAGCGGTCACGCCGGCACGGCTCGCGGTGGAGACGGTGTCCTGTAGGAGCGCGCTTGCGCGCGATGGGGCTTTCCCAAGCAAGCCCTTCGCGCGCAAGCGCGCTCCTACAGCCAGCCCGCGCGTGTCTCGGCTTCGCGAAGAACCACAAAAAGGGCGTTCATCCGCTCGATCGGGCGTTCCGTCGCAAACCCCGGCACCGACGGCCCGGCTTGCGCAGCATGGCACCATGCCAATGGACAGGAGATCCGCATGTTGCCGAACGCCTTGACCCTCGCCGCGATGCTCGCCGTCGGCGGCAGCGCATCCGCAATGACCGACGCCGAGCTCGCCCGCGTCGTCGACCAGCGCCTCGCCGGCGATCGCACCGGCGCGTGCTTTGCCGTCGCCGTGGTCGACGGCGACACGGTCACGCGCACGTATCGCTGCGCCGATGGCACGGCGACACCGCGTATCGGCGCCGACAGCGCATTCGAGATCGGCTCGGTCAGCAAGACCATGACCGCGGCGCTGCTGGCCCGGTTGATCGCCGACGGCCAGGCCTCGCTCGACGATCCGCTGTCGGCCCATCTGCCCGCAGGCACGCCGGTGCCGAACTTCGAAGGCCAGCCGATCCTGCTGCGCCACGTGGTCACGCATACGTCGGGACTGCCCGCGTTGCCCCCGCGGATGCAGATCACCAATCCCGCCGATCCGTACGCCGCACTGACGCCAGAGGCGCTGCTCGCCTCGCTCGGCGACGTGACACTGGCGCGCGCGCCGGGCGCGCAGTTCGAGTACTCCAACTTCGCGTCGATGCTGCTGTCGTACGCGGTCGCGCAGCGTGCCGGCCAACCGTTCGAGGCCCTGATCGACGCACGCCTGTTCGCGCCGCTCGGCATGCAGCGTGCCTACATCGCGCAGCGGCCCGACGGCGTGCGCGCGGCGGCCGGCCATCTGCCCAACGGCAGCGAGACCCCGGCCTGGACGATTCCCGGCGACATGGCCGGCGTCGGCGGCGTGCGCGCCACGCTCGACGACATGGTGCGCTACGTGCAGGCCCAGCTCGGCCACGCGGATGGTGCGACGGCCGCCCCGATGCTCGCTGCGTTACAGGCGACCCAGCAACCCGTCTCGCAACAGCCGCCGATGGGCATGAACTGGATGATCGTGCCACTGGCCGGGCGCAGCGTGCTGATGCACGAGGGCGGCACCGGCGGGTTCTCGTCGCTGGTCGGCTTCGATCCCGCGCAGGGCCGCGGCGTCGTGATTCTGTCGGACACGGCGCTGAACGCGCTCGGCGGTCTCGGCAGCCTCGGCGCGCATCTGCTCGACCCGTCGATGCCGGTCGGCAAGCCGCGGAAGTTGGCGACGCCGCCGTCGGCACTCGTCGACGGGCTGGTCGGCACGTGGCGTTTCGATACCGGCATGCAGACCGAGCTGGCTCGCAAAGGAGATGCGCTGACGATCCATCCGCCCGGCCAGCCCGTGTTCGAACTCGCTTACGACGATGGCGGTGATTTCTTTCTCACGGAGTTCGACGCGGTGCTGGCACCGCGGCGCGCGCCGGATGGTACTTACAGCTTCGTCTGGCGCCAGGGCGGTGGTACGAGTGCGGCGACGCGCGTGACCGACACCGCGACGGCCGCAGCGCCGGTCGCCGACGTGGCGCTCGACGACTACGCCGGCAGCTACACCCTGATGCCGGGCTTCGCATTGAAGGTCGACGCGGCCGACGGCCGCCTGCGCGCGCAGGCGACCGGGCAGGGCGCGTTCGCGCTCGATGCGACGGGTACCGACACCTTCGCCGCGCCCGCCTTCGGGATCGAACTGCGCTTCCGGCGTGGCGCCGATGGCGACGTCGACGCACTCGAGCTGCACCAGGCCGGTCAGGTGCTGCGTGGCCCGCGCGGCTGAGGGCGCGGCGATGCGCGCGCCCGCCGTGCCGCTTCGCCGGCACCTGCCCGACGACGTGGTCGTCGGCGGCGACTACCTGTGGACGCGCTATCGCCGCTATCCGGTCTTCAGCGGCCACTGGCTCGCCGGACGCACGCTGCTGTTCGGCAGCGTGATCCTCGGGTTCTCGGTCCTGTCGCTGCTGGCCATGCTGCTCGCGCCGGCCAGCGCGCGCGGCGCCCTGACCGCGGCGGGCTACACCTTCGCCGCTTTCATGATGATGACCACCGCCGGGCCGCTGTTCGCGACCGTGCTGCGCCACCTCGGCCTGCCGCTGCGACGCGAGCGGGTGCTGGTGGTGATCGCGCTGTGCGCGGGCATCGCGGTGTCCTACGGCGTCGACAGCTGGGCGAGTGCGCGCCTGGATGCCTTCATGGTCGCGGAACTCGGCAAGTCGCCGCTCGACATCGAGGCGGTCCGTGCGCAGTACGAGACACCGGCGGCCCGGTCGATGGCGGTGCTGATCCACGTCATGACCCTGGTCTTCATCTACGGCCTGCTCGGCGGCGGCGCGGCGCTGCGCGCGTATTTCGGCGAACAGCGGCGCCTGGCCGACAGCCGGCACCGCAGCGAACTCGCCGCGCTGCAGGCACAGAAACGCGAGTCCGAACTGCGGCTCGGCGCACTGCAGGCGCAGGTCGAGCCGCACTTCCTGTTCAACACGCTGGCCTCGGTCCGTGCGCTGGTGCGCCAGGACGCGGCGCGCGCGGAAGCCACGCTCGATGCGCTGGTCGATTACCTGCGCGCGACGATCCCGCGGCTGCGTGACGGTGAAGCGGCGTTGCGCTCGACGCTCGGCGAACAGCTCGACCTGTGTGCGCATTATCTGGAACTGATGCGCCTGCGCACCGCCGATCGCCTGCGTTACGACATCGACGCCGCCGCCGGCCTGCGCGCGCTGCCGTATCCGCCGCTGCTGCTGATCACCCTGGTCGAGAACGCGATCAAGCACGGCATCGAGCCGAAGCCGGGCGCGGGACGCATCGCCATCCGTGCGTGGGCGGTAGACGGCGCACTGCACGTGTCGGTCACCGACGACGGCGCCGGCCTGCAGCCGGGTGTCGGCGGCGGCATGGGCCTGGCGAACGTGCGCGAGCAACTGGCGACGCGGTTCGGCCCGCGCGCGAGCCTGCGCCTGACCGGCGCGGCGGGCGGCGGCGCCCACGCGGAGATCCGCACGCCGCTGGATGCGCCCGCATGAGCGACGTGCCGGTCACCGCATTGATCGCCGAGGACGAGGCGCCGCAGCGTGCGGCGCTGCTGGAGATGCTCGAGGCCGCATGGCCGGCGCTCGATGTCGTCGCCGCCTGCGAGGACGGCATCGCCGCGCTGCAGGCCGCAGCCGAACACCGCCCGCGGGTCGCGTTCCTCGACATCCGCATGCCCGGCGTCGGCGGACTCGACGTCGCCCGCGCGGTCGTCGCCGGTGGCGGGCTCGTGGTGTTCACCACCGCCTACGACGAATACGCGATCCGCGCGTTCGAGGCCGGCGCCGTGGACTATCTGCTCAAGCCGGTGACCGAGGCGCGGCTGCACATGGCGATCGAACGCCTGCAGGCACGGCTGCGACAGCCGGTGGCCGAGGATCTTCAGGCGCTGGTCGACGATCTCGAAGCGCGGATGCGCCCGCAGGGCGCGCGCCAGATCCGCTGGATCAGCGCGAGCGTCGGCGATCATGTGCGCATGATCGGCATCGACGAGGTGCTGTTCTTCCAGGCCCAGGACAAGTACGTGCGCGTGGTCACCGCCGACGGCGAGGCGTTGATCCGCACGCCGGTCAAGGACCTGCTGGCCGGGCTCGACCCGGACGTGTTCTGGCAGGTGCACCGCGGCACCGTGGTGCGCGTGTCGACGATCGACCGCGTGCGCCGCGACGAACTCGGCAAGGCACGGATCGAACTGCGCGGACATCGGGAAGCGCTGCCGGTGAGTGCGGCGTTCGTGCACCGGTTCCGGGGGATGTAGGGACCAGGATGCGATCTCCTTTTGCCGTCATTCCGGCGAACGCCGGAATCCATTTTCGCTTTTCTCGATTCTGGATCCGATGCGTCTGCGCAAGATCAAGATGGATTCCGGCGTTCGCCGGAATGACGGAGCGTAGGCCTCCAAATTGGCCGCCACCGGCATCGTCCAGCAACACTTCCCGACATCCCCGCCCGCTATCCTGCGCACATCCACACAGGAGTCGCGCATGCAGGTCGACATCGCCATCGTCGGAGCCGGGCCGGTCGGGCTGTGTTTCGCGCGCGCGCTGGCCGGCAGCGGGCTGAAGGTCGCGCTGTTCGATCGTCAGCCTTATGCGGCCATCGCGCAGCCGGCGTTCGACGGGCGCGAGATCGCGTTGACGCATGCCTCGCGCGGCATCCTCGAGCGTCTCGGCCTGTGGGCGCGGTTCGATCCGGCCGACATCTCCGAACTGCGCGATGCGCGCATCCTCGACGGCGAACGCACCGACGGGCTCACGATCACCGCGCATGACGGACGCAGCGCGCAACTCGGTTGGCTGGTACCGAACCAGCGCATCCGCCAGGCCGCGTCCGACGTGGTGGCGGGCGCAGCCGACACCACCGTGCACGGCGACGCCGCGGTGCGCGGTGTCGCCAGGCATGCGAACGGCGTGACGCTGTCGCTCGAAGACGGCCGGTCCGTCGACGCGCGCCTGCTGATCGCCGCCGACAGCCGCTTCTCGGCGGTGCGGCGCATGCTCGGCATCGGCGCGCGCACGCGCGATTTCGGCATGCGCATGCTGGTGTGCCGGGTCGCGCACACGCAGCCGCACCACCACGCGGCATGGGAGTGGTTCGACCGGGGCCAGACGCTGGCGCTGCTGCCGCTCAACGGCGACCGCGCCTCGGTGGTGCTGACGCTGCCCCCGCAGCAGATGGCCGAGGTCGAGGCGCTCGACGATGCCGCGTTCGCCGCCGACATGCAGCGCCGCTTCCGCGACCGTCTCGGCGCGATGACGACGATCGGCACGCGGCATGTCTATCCGCTGGTCGGCGTCTATGCGGACCGCTTCGTCGCCGAACGTGCGGCGCTGCTGGGCGATGCCGCGGTCGGCATGCACCCGGTCACCGCGCACGGCTTCAATCTCGGCCTGCAGGGCGCGGACCGTCTGGCGCACGCGATCCGCGACGCGCATGCGGCCGGCCGCGACATCGCCGGCGCCGGCCTTCTGGAACGCTGGGCGCGCGCGCATCGCGCGGCGAGCTGGCCGCTGTACACGGCCACCGGCCTCGTCGCGAGCCTCTACACCGACGATCGCGCGCCCGCGCGGCTGCTGCGCGGCGCGACGCTGCGCATCGCCCAGCGCATCGCGCCGTTCCGGCGGATGATCGCCGCGCATCTGACGCAAGCGCGCTGAAGGCCCTGCAGGCGCGGCCCATGGCCGCGAAAGGGTTTTCCGGAAACTGCTCATCGCGGCCAAGGCCGCGCCTACAGGAGGCGGTCCGCCCGCGGCCATGCGCCTTCGAGTGTCAGCAGAAATTCCTTGGTCGGCAGGCCGCCGCCGAAGCCGGTCAGTGCGCCGCTGGCGCCGATGACGCGATGGCAGGGCACGACGATCGACAGCGGATTGCGGCCGTTCGCGGCGCCGACCGCGCGGCTGGCGCTGGGCTTGCCGACCATGCGGGCGAGTTCGACGTAGCTGGCGGTCCGCCCGTACGGAATGCGGGTCAGCGCGTCCCAGACCTGTTTCTGGAACGGTGTGCCGTGCGCGGCGAACGGCAGGTCGAAGGTCCGGCGTGTGCCGGCGAAGTATTCGCCCAGCTGTTGCGCCGTCGCATCGAGCACCGGATGTGGACCTTCGCGCCAGTCGCAGCCGCGCGGCACCGGATGCCGGTGCTCGGTGAACTCCACGGCGTGCAGACCGGCGTCAGACGCGGCGAGGAACAGTGGGCCGACCGGACTGTCGATGGTGCGGATGAAAACCGTGGTCATGTCAGGGCTCATGGCGGTGAACTCCGGGTGGAGCGGGCGCGCGGTCGCGTCGACGGCGCGGCGCGCGTGAGTGTGGACGCAGACGCCTCGCGCCACAGATGGAAGACCGCATAGCCGCGCCACGGGCGCCAGGCTTCGGCATGCGAGTGCAGTGCCTTCGCAGTCATACGTGCACCGTCGCCGGGCAAGGTCTTCTGCAGCACGAGGTCCTCGGCGGGAAATGCATCGGGATGACCGAGCGCACGCAGCGCGATGTACTGCGCGGTCCACGGGCCGATGCCGGGCAGGGCGACCCAGCGCGCGACGAAGTCGTCGAGCGTGCGTGCGCGATCGAAATCCACTCGGCCGTCGAGCAGCGCGGCGGCGATGCCGCGGATCGTCGCGATGCGGCTGCCGATCAGGCCGAGGCCGTCGAAGTCGGCATCGACCAGCGTCTCCGGCGTCGGGAACAGATGCGCGAAGCCCTGCGCGGCGAAGCTGGCGGGCAGCGGCCGGCCGAAGCGCTGCGACAGCCGCGCGGTCAGCGTGCGCGCGGCGGCGACGCTGACCTGCTGGCCGATCACCGCGCGCACCGCGATCTCGAAGCCGTCCCAGCCGCTGGGCAGGCGCAGGCCGGGACGCTTGCGCAGCAGCGGCGCCAGCCGCGCGTCGTGGCCGAGGTGCGGGGCGATCGTGTCGGGATCCGCGTCGAGATCGAACATCCGGCGCACGCGCTGCACGGTGTCCTGCAGCCGCGAAGGCGGACACCCATGCAACTGCAGCCGCAGCGCGGTCGGCGCCGCGTCGCCGCGGCTGCCCGGCCAGGCATCGACACGCAGCCAGCCGGGGGTCTCCGCATCGCCGATCACGCGGGTGTAGGAGGACGTATCGACGAGCTCGATGCCGGGCAGCGCACGGCCGCGCAGGAAGTCGAGCATCGCCGGCAGGTCGTAGGGCGGGCGGTAGCCGAGACGCAGCGTCAAGGCATCGCCGGTCGCTTCGCGCGGCGCCTTGCGCAGATCGCGCGGGGGCATGCGGTAGGCGTCCTGGAACACCGCATTGAAGCGCCGCAGGCTGTTGAACCCGGCCGCGAGCGCGATCTCGGTGATCGGCAGCGTGGTTTCGGTCAGCAACTGCTTGGCGAACAGCAGGCGCCGGGTGCCGTGCACGCCGACCGGCGCGGCGCCGAGGCGCTCGACGAACAGCCGCCGGAGCTGGCGCTCGCCGATGTGCAGGCGCTGCGCCAGTTCCGCAAGCGGCGCGTCGTTCAGGGCGCCCTGTTCGATCAGTGCGAGCGCACGCGCGACGATGTCGTCGCCACGATGCCAGTGACCGTCAGACGGCGCGAGTTCCGGCCGGCAGCGCAGGCAGGGGCGGAAGCCGGCGGCTTCGGCCGCAGCGGCGTTGGCGTAATAGACCACGTTGCCGGCTTTCGGCGCGGGCGCCGGGCAGACCGGCCGGCAGTAGATGCCGGTCGTGCGCACCGCGGTGAAGAACAGCCCGTCGAAGCGCGCATCCCGGCTCAGGCGCGCCTGTTCGCAGATCTCGGTGGCGGGCAGGGGCGGCGACATGGGATGCAGGCTAGCACCGGGCCTGGTGGGTGACTGGCCGGTTTCGGACATGGATGGTGGGAGGGCGCGAGCGTCTGCCCTCACCCCAACCCCTCTCCCGGAGGGAGAGGGGCTCGAGCGCATCGCGACCGGTCAGCTTTGCCGCGGAAAGTCCTTGACGCATGACGCGGTAACAATCTGAGCCCCTCTCCCCCCGGGAGAGGGGTTGGGGTGAGGGCAAGCCGTCCGCAGCACTGCACGAACACGCGCGATCAACCCCTCACCGCCCCCCATCCCGCAACGCCGGCAACAGCGTTTCCGGATCCCCGTCATGGTCCGCCGGCGTCACCCCGAGCAGCCGCGCGAGCATCGGATACAGATCGACATTGTCGAAACCCGCCAGCGTCACGCCGCTGCGGAACGCCGGCCCCCGTGCGATGAACACCGCGCGCATCTCCGGCAGTTCGGGGTCGTAGCCGTGCGAGCCGCGCGCATGCGCCGGACGCCGCGCCAGCGCATCGCGGGGCACCGCGTCCCAGCCCATGTGCATCTGGCAGACGATCGGCGGCACCCGCGGATGGGTGCCGAACTTCCAGCGCGCCGGCAGTTCGCCCTTGCGCCAGCAGTCGTACTGCGCGTGCGCGCCGAGCAGCCTGCGTTCGACCTGCGCCTCGAAGCCGGCGTTGGGCACCACGCCGATCACCTGGCCGGTCGAGGTCACGCGCGCCTCTTCCTTCGTGACCATGTCCTCGATCGCGATCGCCTGGCCCGGCGGGACTTCGGCCATTCCGTGGTCGGATACCACGACCAGGTTCACCCGGTCCTGCAGGCCGCGTGCGCGCAGACCGTCGACCAGGCGTGCCAGCGCCGCGTCGACCGCGCGCAGCGCCGCATGCAGCTGCGGCGAATCGGGGCCGTGGCCATGGCCGGCCGAATCGGTGTGCTCGAAGTACAGCGTCGCGAACGCCGGGCGCGTGGCGGCGGGTTCGGACAGCCAGTCGAGCACGAGGTCCACGCGTGCATCGATCGGTCGCGTGTCGTCGAACGGCAGCCAGCGCGTCGGACGCACGCCGTGCACCGGCGCTTCGCTGCCCGGCCACGACAGCGTCGCGGTGCGCAGGCCGGCGTTCTCGGCCGTCACCCACAGCGGTTCGCCGTCGCCGTACCAGGCGCCGTTGCCGACCGCGTCGCGGTCGGACAGCCGGAAGTCGCCGAGCGCGGAATCGACCATCGAGTTGTGGATCAGGCCGTGGCGGTCGGGCCGCAGGCCGGTGACCAGGGTGTAGTGATTCGGGAACGTCAGCGAGGGATACGCGGGGCGCATCCAGGCCTGCACGCCGCTGCGCGCCAGCGCATCGAGCTGCGGGGTTTCGCCGCGCCCAAGATGATCGGGCCTCAGGCCGTCGAGCGACACCAGCAGCAGGGTCGGACGCGCATCGGCGATGCTCGCCGCGGCATCGGCGGGAATGGACTGGGCGCGTGGCGGGACCGCGGAACAGGCGGCCAGCAGCCACAACGGAAGCAGCGCGAGCACGCGCACGAAGGCAAATCGGGGCATCCGCACAGGATACCGCCGCCATATGACGCCGCGCAGTCAGGCGGATGAAGCCGGGCACAACGCGCGCGCCGCGATGCGTGGACATTCATCGTCCGCAGACCACACCGCAGCACATCGCGCGTATCGTGTCGCCACCGATGGACTGCACCGGGAGGTGTCTGATGAAGCATGCATGGTGGACGGCGGCGATCCTCGCCGGCTTTGCGTTCGGTGCGGTGGTCCCCGTCGCGCACGCGCAGCAGCAGGAAGAGGAAGAAGAGTCCGCACGCGAACGGGGCCAGCGCGCCAGCGCGTCGGATCGGTTCTGCATCCGCGAAACCGGTTCGCGCGTGACCGCGGCCCGCAACGCCCGTTCGAAGCGTGCCGAGCAGGAATGCGTCAACGCCGGCGGTCGGGTCTATACGCGTGACGACATCGACCGCACCGGTTCGGTCGACGTCAAGGACGCGCTGCGCAGGCTCGATCCCTCGATCTTCTGAGTCGATACAACGCGCCAACTTGAACGCCCGGCTTCGGCCGGGCGTTGCTGTTTGTGGGAGCGGCCTTGGCCGCGAACGCCGCTGCTTGCGCGAAAGCCCCTCGCGCGCGAGCGCGCGCCTACAGATGGGCAGACCGCTCAGCAGGCGTCGCTGCGCCCGGTGGTCCACAGCAGGCCGCGCAGCAGATGCGCGCGGAACACGGGGTCGGCATACAGCGCCGCATCGTGGCCGAGGCCGGTGTACCAGGCGCGGCCGCCGGCGTTGCGGTGGCACCAGGCGATCGGATGGTCGTCGCCCATGCCCCCGTCGGGGTGCGAGGCGGGATCGATCGACGCGGTCACACGCACGGACGCACGTGGATTGCGCCGGTAATCGTAGATCTCGTCGATGACGCGCCACTCGCGCAGACCGTCCGGTCCGGCGCCGTCCTCGAACACGACACGGACCGACTGCAGGCCTTCGGGATGCCGCGCGAACCACGCGCCGACCAGATCGCCGTACCAGGGCCAGGTGTAACCGCTGTCGGCGGCGGCGTGCACGCCCATGAAGCCGCCGCCCGCAGCGATGTAGCGTTCGAACGCGGCCTGCTGCACGGGATCGAGCACCTCGCGCGTCGTGCTGGCGAACACCACCGCCGCGTAGCGCGCGAGATTCGCGTCGTCGAACAGCGCGGCGTCCTCGGTCGTGTCGACCGCGAGGCCCGACTGCGCGCCCAGTGCCTGCAGGGTTTCGATCGCAGCGGGAATCGAATCGTGGCGGAACCCCGCGGTGCGCGAGAACACCAGCACGCGCGCCGGCGCGTCGTCGGCGGTCGCGGTGGCGGCAGCGGCGGAATCGGCATGCGTGGCGCAGCCGGCGAGGGCCGCCGCGCAGGCGACGGGCAACAGAAAGTGATGGGACGTCATGCACGCGAGGATAGGATGCCGGCGCGGTCCCGCTCACGCCGCAGCGCACCAGTCTGCGCTGGTGGGCGATGCGATAATCGGCGCATCGACTCCAACGGAACACCGCAATGACCGACGCCTCGCGCCACGACCCGTCCCGCACGATCCGCGCGCCGCGCGGCAGCGAACTGACCTGCCGGTCGTGGCTCACCGAAGCGCCGTTCCGCATGCTGCAGAACAATCTCGATCCCGATGTCGCCGAGCGCCCGGAAGACCTCGTCGTCTACGGCGGCATCGGCCGCGCCGCGCGCGACTGGGCCTGCTACGACGCGATCCTCGAATCGCTGAAGACGCTCGGCGACGACGAAACCCTGCTGGTGCAGTCCGGCAAGCCGGTCGGCGTGTTCCGCACGCACGGTGATGCGCCGCGCGTGCTGATCGCCAACTCGAATCTCGTGCCGCACTGGGCGACCTGGGAGCACTTCCACGAGCTCGACCGCAAGGGTTTGGCGATGTACGGGCAGATGACCGCCGGCAGCTGGATCTACATCGGCAGCCAGGGAATCGTGCAGGGCACCTTCGAGACCTTCGTCGAGATGGGACGCCAGCACTACGGCGGCGATCTGACCGGCAGGTGGATCCTGACCGCGGGCCTGGGCGGCATGGGCGGCGCGCAGCCGCTGGCCGCGAGCCTCGCCGGCGCGTGTTCGCTGACCATCGAATGCCAGCAGAGCCGCATCGATTTCCGCCTCAAGACGCGTTATGTCGACGAACAGGCGACGGACCTCGACGACGCACTCGCGCGCATCCAGAAATACACCCAGGCCGGCGAAGCGAAATCCATCGCGCTGCTCGGCAATGCGGCCGAGGTGCTGCCGGAACTGGTCAGGCGCGGCGTGCGCCCCGACTGCGTGACCGACCAGACCAGTGCGCACGATCCCGTGCACGGCTATCTGCCGATCGGCTGGAGCGTCGAGCGCTGGATCGCCGAACAGTCCGCGAATCCCGACGCCGTGCGCGACGCCGCCAAGGCCTCGATGCGCGTGCACGTCGAAGCCATGCTCGCCTTCCATGCCGCCGGCATTCCGGCCGTCGACTACGGCAACAACATCCGCCAGATGGCGAAGGACGAAGGCCTGCAGAACGCCTTCGATTTCCCCGGCTTCGTGCCGGCCTACGTGCGTCCGCTGTTCTGCCGCGGCATCGGCCCGTTCCGCTGGGTCGCGCTGAGCGGCGATCCCGAGGACATCGCCAGGACCGACGCCAAGGTCAAGGAACTGATTCCCGACGACGCGCACCTGCACCGCTGGCTCGACATGGCCGCCGAGCGCATCGCATACCAGGGCCTGCCGGCGCGCATCTGCTGGGTGGGCCTGGGCCTGCGCGACAAGCTCGGCCTGGCGTTCAACGAGATGGTCCGCAACGGCGAACTGAAAGCGCCGATCGTCATCGGTCGCGACCATCTCGATTCCGGCTCCGTCGCATCGCCCAACCGCGAGACCGAGGCGATGGCCGACGGCAGCGACGCGGTCAGCGACTGGCCGCTGCTCAACGCGATGCTCAACGTCGCCGGCGGCGCGACCTGGGTGTCGCTGCACCATGGCGGCGGCGTCGGCATGGGCTATTCGCAGCACTCGGGCGTGGTCATCGTCTGTGACGGCAGCGAGGCCGCCGACCGGCGCATCGCGCGCGTGCTGTGGAACGACCCGGGCACCGGCGTGATGCGGCATGCGGATGCGGGCTACGACATCGCGAAGGACTGTGCGAAGGCGCAGGGCCTGCATCTGCCGATGGTGTGACACCGGGCCGGTGCGGCGTCCGAGCGGTCGTCGCAAAATGCTGGCGACAACGGTCGCCGACCTGCCAGGCGCCGGGCGGCCGAGCGTGTCGCCGAACGGTGAGCGGGCCGGCAATTTGTGAGAATGCGCGGACCTGTCGCCCGCCCAGTCCGAGACCTCCTTGAATCCTTCCGACCCGAAAGCGTTCCATGGCACGCGTGACAGCGAACGGGTCGAACTGGCGCTCGCGGCCGGGGCGATCGTCGGCACCTGGTTCTGGGACATCGCGCGCGACAACGTGACGATCGACGACGCATTCGCGGAGGCCTTCGGTCTGCAGCCGGAGGCCGCGCGCGGCGACCTGCGCCTGGAACAGTTGCTCGACCACGTGCACCCCGACGACCGCCCGGGACTGGCGGCGGCGATCGCCGACGCCGTCCAGCGCGGGGGGCGTTACGCGCACGCGTACAGGACCCTGGGCCGGGACCGCGCGTATCGCTGGATCGAGGCGATCGGCCGGGTCGATCTCGACGCCGACGGCCATGCGGTTGGCTTTCCCGGCGTGCTGATCGACCTCGAAGAACGCCGGCGGATCGAGGCCGAACGCGACCAGGCGCAGACGCTGCTGCGATCGTTCGTCGAGGCCGCGCCCGGCGTGGTCTACGCCAAGGACCGGCAGGGCCGGCTGCTGATCGGCAACCGCGGCACGACCGACCTGATCGGTCGCCCGCCCGAGGCCTACATCGGCCGCACCGACGCCGAACTGCTGGACGACGCCGCACAGGCCGCCGCGGTGATGGCGACCGACGAACGCATCATGGCCAGCGGGCAGTCGGAGCAGCTCGAGGAAGAAGTGAGTTTCCCCGGCGGCCGGCGCGCGTGGTGGCTCTCGACCAAGGCGCCGCTGCGGGATGTCGACGGCAGCGTCGTCGGCCTGATCGGCACCTCGCTCGACATCACCGACCGCAAGGCCGCGGAAGCGCGGCATCTGGAGATCGAGGAGCGCTACCGGCTCGCGGCGCGTGCGACCAACGATGCGATCTGGGACTGGCGCATGGCCGACGGCCACGTGATCTGGAACGAGGCGCTGACCACGCTGTTCGGCCACGCCGAGGCCGAGACCGATGCGCAGTGGTGGCTCGACCACATCCATCCCGACGACCGCACGCGAATCGACACCCGGATCCACGCGGTCATCGACGGCAACGGAACGGTCTGGTCCGGCGAGTACCGGTTCCGCCGGGCCGACGGCAGCTACGCGTCGGTGCTGGACCGCGGCACCGTGTTGCGCAACGCCGCGGGCGAACCGGTGCGCATGATCGGCGCGATGCTGGACCTCTCGGCCAGCAAGGCGGCCGAGGCGGCGCTGGCGGAGAGCGAGGAGCGTCTGCGCCTCGCCACGGACGCCGGCGACATGGGCTTCTGGGATGTCGATCTGGTGGAGGACGCACTGATCTGGCCGCCGCGCACCAAGGCCATGTTCGGCATCTCGCCCGACGCCGCGGTGAGCCTGCGCGATTTCTACGACGGCCTGCATCCGCAGGATCGCGAGGCCACCGTCGCCGCGTTCAACGCGGCGGCCGATCCCGCGCTGCGCGCGCTCTACGACGTGGAGTACCGCACGATCGGAAAGGAGGATGGCGTCGTGCGCTGGGTCGCGGCGAAGGGCCGTGGCGTGTTCGAAGGGGACCGCTGCATCCGTGTGCTCGGCGTGGCGATCGACGTGACCGCGCGCAAGCGCGCCGACGCGCGCCTGCAGGAACTGAACGAGCTGCTGGAGAGCCGCGTGCGCGAAGAGGTCGCCGAACGCACGCGGGTCGAGGATGCGTTGCGGCAGAGCCAGAAGATGGAAGCGGTGGGCCAGCTGACCGGCGGCATCGCGCACGATTTCAACAACATGCTCGCCGCGGTGGTGGGACCGCTGGACCTGCTCGCCTCGCGCCTGCGCGACCATCCGGATCCGCGCACCCGGCGTTACATCGACATGGCGATCGACGGCGCCAGCCGCGCCGCGCAACTCACCCAACGCCTGCTTGCGTTCTCGCGTCAGCAGCCGCTGCAGCCGGTGCCGGTGGATGCGAACCGGCTCGTCGCGGGCATGTCGGACCTGCTGACGCATTCGCTGGGCAGCAGCGTGCGCCTGCAGACCGAGCTCGCGGCGGACCTGTGGTGCACCCACGTCGACGCCAATCAGCTCGAGAACGTGATCCTCAACTTGGCGGTCAATGCGCGCGACGCGATGCCCGGCGGCGGGCGGCTGATGATCGCGACGGCCAACTGCACGCGCGGACCGGACGACAGCACCGGACTGCAGGCCGTCCCGCCCGGGCAGTACGTGCGGATCACCGTATCCGATGACGGCTGCGGCATGCCGCCCGAGGTGATGGCCAAGGCCTTCGATCCGTTCTACACGACCAAGAAGGTCGGCAAGGGCACGGGCCTGGGCCTGTCGCAGGTGTACGGCTTCGTCGAACAGTCGGCCGGTCACGTGCGGATGTCGTCGGACGTGGGGCAGGGCACGGTCGTGCAGATCTGGCTGCCCAGGCTCGAAGGCGGCGTCGAGCTCGCCGCGCCGGCGGAGGCGGATGCGACGGCGTCGCCGACTGGGCACCAGGAGCTGATCCTCGTCGTGGACGACGAGCCGGCGGTGCGGCAGTTCTCGACCGATGCCCTGACCGAGCTGGGCTATCGCGTGCTCGCCGCCGACGGTGCGGCGCGTGCGCTGCAACTGCTCGATGCGCATCCCGACATCGTGTTGCTGTTCACCGACGTCGTCATGCCCGAGGTCAACGGCCGGCAGCTGGCCGAGCAGGCCTTGAAACGTCGACCGGATCTCAAGGTGCTGTTCACCACCGGCAACAGCCGCAACACGCTGGTCCAGGACGGCGTGCTCGCGCCGAGTGTGCAGCTGATCGGCAAGCCGTTCACCGTCGACGCGTTGGCGACGCGGGTGGGCGCGATGTTCGCTGCGGCAGGCGGCGGAACGCCGAAGGCCTGAGCGGAGACCTCTTGCGCCGGCAGCCGGGTGTCACGATCGCGAACTCCCCGGGTGGGCGGTTGCGACATCGAATCCATGTGCGCGGATCGACAGGCAACTCTCATGCGTGCCCGCTGACTTCGGCTGACGCGACGGCTTGTGCGCCGGCCGTCGCGTCGCCATCTTGTGGGGACCTGCGCCACTGCCGGGACTTCCATGAGCCGTTTCGATCTCACACCGCCTTCCGCCGGACAGCGCGCCACGCTGGAGGCCGACCTGTCCGCCGACGAGCGCCGCGTGCTGCTGCAGCACGGTACCGAGGCACCGTTCTGCGGCGTGTTTCTCGACAACAAGCGCGAGGGCACCTACTGCTGCCGGCTGTGCGGTCTGCCGCTGTTCCGCTCGAGCGCGAAGTTCGATTCGGGCACGGGCTGGCCGAGCTTCTTCGCGCCGTTCGATTCGGCGCACATCACGCTGATCCGCGACACCAGCCACGGCATGATCCGGGTCGAGGAGGTCTGCGCGCGCTGCGGCAGCCACCTGGGCCACGTGTTTCCGGACGGGCCGCCGCCGACGCACGAACGGCATTGCCTCAATTCGGTCGCGTTGGCCTTCGTCGACGCCGGCGAAGCCTTGCCCGATCCGTTGCAGCGCGGCGGCGCCGAGGCCGGTCCCGCCTGAGGCACGACCGCCGGCACGGCCGGCGCAGTGTTCCGCACAGACGAACGGCGCCCGTGAGGCGCCGTTCGTTTCCATCGGAGCATGCGTAGCGATCAGGGCGTCAGCACGACCTTGCGGCAGGCGTCTTCCTTGCCATCGAAGAGCTCGTAACCCTTGGCCGCATCGGCCAGCGCCATGCGGTGCGAGATGATGACATCCGGCTGCAGGCGGCCTTCGCCGATGTGTTCGAGCAGTTCCGGCATGTACTTCTGCACATTGGTCTGGCCCATCTCGAAGCGCAGGCCCTTGTCGAACGCATCGCCGAACATGAAGGCGTGGATGAAGCCCGCGTACACGCCAGGCACGCTGACGGTGCCGGCACGACGGGTCGCGGCGATGCACTGGCGCAGCGCCGCGCCACTGCTGCCTTCGAGCTTGAGCTGGGTGGCGATGGTGTCGACCTTGCTGCCCTTGGCCTCGAAGCCGACGGCATCGATCGTCGCGTCCACACCGCGGCCATTGGTCTGCGAAATGATCTCTTCCGCCGGGTCGTCGGTGTCCTCGAAATTGATCGGGATCACACCGTAGGTCGCGACCGCGAAGTCGAGGCGGTACTGGTAGCGGTCGATCATGAAGATGCGCTCGGCACCGAGCATCTTCGCGCAGGCGGCGGCCATCAGGCCGACCGGGCCGGCGCCAAAGATCGCGACCGTCGACCCCTTGGTGACGCGCGCGTTGAGCACGGCCTGGTAGCCGGTGGGCAGGATGTCGGACAGGAACAGCACCTGTTCGTCCGGCAGGGCATCGTCGGGGATGACGATCGGGCCCACATTGCCCTTGGGCACGCGTACGTATTCCGCCTGGCCGCCGGGCACACCGCCGTAGAGATGGCTGAAACCGAACAGCGCGGCCGGCGGGCGCATGCCCTTCGCGTTGAGCGCGGCGCCCGGCCCGGTATTGGTGGTCTCGCACGCGGAGAACTCCGCCAGGCGACAGTGGAAGCAGTCGCCGCAGGCGATGACGAACGGAATCACCACCCGGTCGCCCTTGCGCACGTTCTGGACGTCGGCGCCGACGTCTTCGACGATGCCCATGAATTCATGGCCGAGGATGTCGCCCTTGTGTAGCTCGGGAATCTTGCCGCGGAACAGATGCAGGTCCGAACCACAGATCGCGGTCGCGGTGACGCGCAGCAGGATGTCGTCCGCATCCTGCAGCACGGGATCGGGCACGGTGTCGACGCGGACATCTTTGGTGCCATGGTAGGTGAGCGCTTTCATCGGGTCGTCCTGTGCAATGGGGTGCCGCCATCAGACGCAGCCCGATGACAGGAACACGTGACGCTACGGTCGTCGTGGCGTGATGCGATGCGCCTGCGAGTGTGACCCGCCGTCCCGGAGCGCAGTCCGGTGCGGTTCGCGTGGTGGGTTGCGTGCGCAGGGTGGTGAAGATCGGTCGGGTACGCGGTCCGATGAACAGGCGGGGGAGTACATGCGGATGCGACCGTCTGCGCCGCCTTGGGCAATTGACGCTGCTGTATGCACCTCTTTCTCTGAGAGAGAGCCTGCCCGGGACCTGATCCGGGGTCGACGCAAAGCGCGTCTGGTCAGAGCGGCGCTGTCTCGGAAGTACTTCGTTGTTTCGGGCCGACGCGAAAAGCACCCTCACCCCAACCCCTCTCCCGGAGGGAGAGGGGCTTGAGCGGTATTCCGAGCGATCAGGAAGTGGTGCGTCGTCCAGCCGTAACTCTGAGCGTCGTGAAACTGCGCACCTCTCCCTCAGGGAGAGGTCGACGCGCGAAGCGCGTCGGGTGAGGGCGGGGCTGTCCTGGGAATGCTTTGCTGTTTCGGGGCCGACGCGAACAGCGCCCTCACCCCACCCCCTCTCCCGAAGGGAGAGGGGCTCGAGCGGCGTTCCGAGTGATCAGGAAATGGCGCGGTGTCCCGACGTAACTCTGATGCCGAAGAACTGCGCACCTCTCCCTCCGGGAGAGGTCGACGCGCGAAGCGCGTCGGGTGAGGGCTGGGCTGTCCCGGGAATGCTGCGTTGTTTCGGGCCGACGCGAAAAGCGCCCTCACCCCAACCCCTCTCGCAAAGGGAGAGGGGCTTGAGCTGCGCGCCTCCGGTTTTGGGGGCGCGGATTGCACCCGCGCCGCCCGCCTTGTCGGGCGTCGCGGTGCGCATCGACGCCTCGCCAGGACATGCAGGCGGGTTGCCCAGTCGGCGTCGCCAGGCATACCCACGCCGCCGCGCCGCCGCTCACCCCGCCTCGAACGCCGCGATCTCGTCGAGCAGACGCCGGCTGCGGCGGATGCCGTCCGCGCCGTCGGCGCAGTCGACCGGGCCATCGGACGTGGCGAGCAGGCGTGCACGATTGCGCCAGGCGTAGATCCAGGTCGCCGCGAGGCCCACGCCGCCGATGACCAGACTCCAGACGATCCAGCCCGGCGTGCCGCCCGTGACCGGCGCGTTGCCGAGGCCGGCGAACGCGACCACGACCGGCAGCCACATGATCCACCACGGTGCGCCGCAGAGTCCGGCGTTGAGCGCGTAGACACGCAACAGCGCGGCAAGCTGGCGCTGGATCTTCAGGACCGGCGCGGCGTAGTCGACGCGGCCGGCGAGCACCAGCGTGGCGGTCGCGCCGAGGAGGGTCAGCACGCCGAACGCGTGCACCGCGATGCCGGCGACGAGCAGTCCGGCGACCTCCGTGTTGCGCGTCCAGCAGGCGACGCCGAGCAGGACCAGCGCGAGGCCGAGTGCGGCCTGCAGCCAGTGGCCGATCTTCAGCGGACGCAACAGGTCCTTCGCCCGCGCCAGCCGGGTTTCGCGCAGCAGTGCCAGTTGCACCTGGTCGCTGCGGGCCATGCGCGCTTCCAGCGACTGCCAGGCGGTCTTCAGGTCATCGTGTTCCATGGCGGGTCCTCTACAGTTCGTTGCGGATGCGCTGGCGCAGCCGGCTGATCTTGGTGGCGACGTTGGTTTCGGACAGGCCGAGGATCTCGGCGATGTCGCGGTGACTGCGTTCGTCGAGATAGAGCAGCAGCAATGCGCGATCGAGCGGAGCCTGGGCGTGGATGAAGCGGTGCAGGGCGCGGATCTGCTGCTCGGCCTGCGGGTCGCGCGGCGCGGGATCGGCGAGGTCGTGCACGGTCTCGTCGAGCGGCGCCGCATGGCGATGCCGGACGGTTGCGCTGCGCACCGCGCTGATCGCGACATTCAGTGCGATCCGGTACATCCAGGTGCTGAAGGGCTTGGCCGGGTCGTACTTCGGCCAAGCGCGCCACAGCTGCGCGGCGATGTCCTGGGCCAGATCGGCGCGGTCGTCCGGATCGCGGCAGTAGCTGGCCGCCACGGTGGCGACGATGCCGTGGTGGTCCTGCAGCAGCCGGGTGAATCCGGTGCGGTCGTGCGCGAGGGGCATCGTGGCGTCCATGGAAGTCCGTGTCGAACCTGTCATGAGGTAGTTCGCAGCGAAGCGGTGGATATCACACGCCGGCGCGGCCGATCCGGCAAACCTTCGGCCGCTGCGGCCCGGGCAGGCGCAGTGGCCGACTAATACCTCTTCGCTATTGACGCCGATCGCCGCCGGTCCGGTGCCTATACTCGCGCTCCCTTGCCCCCCACGCAGGCCCCCCGATGGTTGCTTCGAGTCCCGCCATTCCATCCGCCGCCGCCAACGCGGCCCGGCCGGCCAGCCTGCGCCGGTCCGTGTCGAACACCCTGAAGGGCTCGGCCGGCAATCTCGTCGAGTGGTTCGACGTCTACGTCTACTCGGTGTTCGCGGTGTACTTCGAGTCGCAGTTCTTCTCGCCCGACGACAAGAATTCCACCCTGTACGTGTGGGCGATCTTCGCGGCGACCTTCCTGATGCGGCCGATCGGTGCGTGGTACTTCGGCCGCTTCGCCGACCGCTACGGCCGGCGCCTGGCGCTGACGGTCTCGGTGTCGGTGATGGCCGGCTGTTCGTTCCTCATCGCGATCAGCCCGACCGCCAAGCAGATCGGCATCTGGGCGGCGGTGCTGTTGCTGATCGCGCGCCTGATCCAGGGTTTCGCGACCGGCGGCGAATACGGCGCCAGTGCGACCTACATGTCCGAAGCGGCGATCCCCGGCCGCCGCGGTTTCCTGTCCTCGTTCCACTACGTGACCCTGGTCGGCGGCCATGTGCTGGCGCAGGCCACGCTGCTGGCGATGCTGCTGATGCTCGACACCGCGCAGATCTCCGAGTGGGGCTGGCGCGTGGCCTTCGGCATCGGCGGCGTCGCCGCGATCGTGGTGTTCTGGCTGCGTCGCACGATGGACGAATCGCTGGAGTCGGATTCCATCAAGGCGGCGAGGACCGGTGGCGCGCAGGCGTCGGGTTCGATCCGCGAGCTGTTCGTCAACCAGTGGCGGCCGCTGCTGCTGTGCTTCCTGATCACCGCCGGCGGCACGGTCGCGTTCTACACCTATTCGGTCAACGGTCCGAAGATGATCCAGACCGCGTTCGCCGGCGACGACGTGATGGTGGGCACGCTGATCAATCTCGGCCTGCTGACGTTCCTGATGGTGCTGCAGCCGATCGGCGGCTGGCTGTCGGACAGCGTGGGCCGCAAGAGCCTGCTGGTGTTCTTCGGCATCGGCGGCGTGCTCTACACCTGGTACATGGTGATGGCGCTGCCGCAGCAGACCAGCGCGCTGTCGGCGTTCGTGATCCTGGGCGTCGGCTTCGTGATCCTGACCGGCTACACGTCGATCAACGCGGTGGTCAAGGCCGAACTGTTCCCCACGCACGTGCGCGCGCTGGGCGTGGGCCTGGGCTACGCGCTGGCGAACTCCGCGTTCGGCGGCACCGCGCCGCTGCTGTACCAGGCGGCGCTGAAGTCCGACCAGGTGATCGCGTTCGTGGTCTACGCCACCGCCATCATCGCCGTGTCGCTGGTGGTCTACGTGTTCTTCCTGAAGAACAAGGACCAGAACTGGCTCGACGACGAGGCGCACATGCGCGACCGGATCGCCCAGCGCGGCTGATCGGGGTGTGATCCCGGAAGCCACTCGCTCCCGCGTCGGGGGCGGGTGGCTTTCCTTCATGCGGACGTTGCACTGCAATCAAGCCGGTGCATCTCGACCCGCGAAGATGGGCGGAGCGCAGTGAAACCCATTGTGCAGATGGGGTTGCTTCCAATGCGTGGCGCGGCCGCTCCGAGGCGGTCGTCGGACGATGCATGGTGATGATGGGTTTCGCTGCGCTCTACCCATCCTGCGAAGACGTCGACGCGCGTCCTTCTCGCGGCGCGACGCGACTCATGCCGGCGCTTGCACCGGTTCGCCGTCGAAGCGGTAGATGTCCATCGCCAGAAAGCCCATGTCGATGCCGGCGTCGATGCGTCGCGCGCGCATCGGCGTACCGCCGGCGCCCATCGCCACGTACAGCGGCAGCAGGTGTTCGTCGGTGGGATGCGCGCGCTGCGCGAATGGGGCCTGGCGGCGGTAGTCGAGCAGCGCGTCCAGGTCCTCGGCCGCCAGCCGCTGCGCCACCAGTCGATGAAGGGCTGCACGTACGGCGCCTGGCGTGCGTCGTCGTAGCTGCGCCAGTCGTGCAGGTTGTGGGTGATGCTGCCCGAGCCGACCACCAGCACGCCCTCGTCGCGCAATGGCGCCAGGGCGCGTCCGATCCGGAACTGGTGCGCAGGACCGAGCCCGGGCTGGATCGACACCGGCACCACCGGGATGTCGGCATCGGGATACAGCAGGCGCAGCGGCACCCACACGCCGTGATCGAGACCGCGTTGCGGATCGATCTGCGGCGACAAACCTGCCGTTTGCAGCAGACCGGCCACGCGCGCGGTCAGGGCGGTGTCGCCAGGCGCCGGATAGCGGATGTCGAACAAGGCCTGCGGGAAGCCGCCGAAATCATGCAGGGTCTCCGGCGTGTCCGCGCCACCGACCAGGGGCGCACGCGCCAGCCAGTGCGCGGACGCGATGACGATCGCGCGCGGCCGTGGCAGGTCGCGGGCCAGCTCGGCCAGGCGCATGCCGACCCGGCCCGGTTCCAGCGCCGTCATCGGCGAGCCGTGCGAGATGTAGAGGGCGGGCAGGCGGGGCATCGGTGTTCTCCGGGAGCGGCGGCGCGGGGCGCGGCCACGCTGTGGACAGGCTATGCCTGCGGCCGGCGCCGATAAACCGGCCTGCAGGCGAAGAACTGTTCCGGACCGGGGCGCAATGGCCGCCTCGCGATGGTCCCGCCGACGCCTGCGGTCCGGGGGCATCCAATCGCCACCGCGCGGCGTATGACAGCAGGTCACCGCCTGCACGTTCCCCACACGGCGCCATGCCCAAGCTGCCTGCCACCGCCGTCTCGAAGGTCACGCCCCTGCACGGGGCCGTTCGCATGTCGAAGCTTCTCGCCGATCCGGCTCCCGATGCGGTGGACTGGTCCGACCAGATGACCCGCGTCGCCGAGCATGCCGACGTCGACTGCTTCATGCGCATCTACGACCACTTCGCGCCGCGGCTCAACCGCTATCTGCTGGGCCGGGGCATCCCGTCGGCGCAGGCCGAGGATCTGGTGCAGGACGCGATGCTGCGGCTGTGGCGACGCGCGCGTTCGTTCGATGCGCGCCGCGCCAGCCTCGGCACCTGGCTGTTCCGCATCGCGCGCAACCTGCACATCGATTCGCAGCGCCGTGGCGCAGCGGCCACGGCGTGGCCCGACGATGTCGACCTGCTGCAGGACGACGACGGCGAGACCGGCGCGAGTGGGCCCGAGGCCTTCACCGATCATGTCGGCCTGGGCCGCGCGATCGACGCCCTGCCTGCCGCGCAGGCCCGCCTGATCCGCATGTCGTATCTCGAATCCAAGAGCCACTCGGAAATCTCGAACGAACTCGGCATGCCGCTGGGCTCGGTGAAATCGACGCTGCGTCGCGCGTTCGCCAAGCTGCGCCGCGGTCTCGGGGGCGAGGCATGAACGTGCCGGCGCGCCATCTCGATCACGCGACCCTGGTCGGTTATTCGGCCGGCGCACTGCCGCTCGCATTCGCCGCCGTCGTCGCCAGCCATCTCGAACTGTGCGCGACCTGTCGTGGCCAGCTGCATGCGGCCGATGCGATCGGCGCGCGGCTGATCGAACAGCAGGACGGCGCGCCGCTGTCGGCATCGGCCCGCGATGCGTTCCGCGCGCGGTTGGCCGGGGAAACCGTCGCGCCGCCGCGCAATGCGCCCGCGCCCGCGCCGGTCGATCCCGACCTGCTGCCCACGCCGTTGCGGCCGTGGTTCGGCGAGCGCTATTCCACGCTGCGCTGGCGGGCGATCGGCCCGGGCATCCATCTGCTGCGCGCGCAGGACGAGGCGCTGGGCGCGCAGTTGCTGATGCTGCGCACGGCGTCGGGCAAGCGCATGCCGATGCACAGCCACGGCAACAACGAACTGACCCTGATCCTGCGCGGCGCCTACGACGACGTGCTGGGGCATTTCGGCTCCGGCGACGTCGCCGATCTCGATTCCGACACCGAGCACCAGCCGGTCACCACGCCGGGCGTGCCGTGCATCTGCGTGGCCGCGTCCGATGCGCCGATGAAGTTCAGCGGCTGGATCGCGCGGGCGATGCAATCTGTGCTGCGGATCTGATCCGCGCGCGCGCTTCCGTGCGCGCCCTTCGCGTCCGTCGTGGCAGGCTGTGCGGCCCGATTCCATGCGAGGCCGCGCCATGCAGTCCTTCCGTCCCTTCTCCGGTCTGCTGTGCGCCGCGCTGCTCGGCGGCTGTGCGGGTGGTGCCGCAGTGTCCGATGATGAGCGTCCTGCCGTCGGCGGTCTGACCGCGTATGCGCCCGGTTTCGATGCCGTCGTCGCGGCCGATGCCCGCATCGAACGTCTGGCCGAAGGCTTCACCTGGGCCGAGGGCCCGGCGTGGATCGCGGACGGCGGGTATCTGCTGTTCACCGACGTGCCGGAGAACCGCATCCATCGCTGGTCGGAGGCCGACGGCCTCTCGGTGTTCCTCGAACCTTCGGGCTACGACGGTCCGCCGACCGAAGTGCTGCGCGAGGCCGGGGCGAACGGCCTGCACGCGGAGCCCGTCGGCACGGTGCTGCTGGCCGATTCCGGCCGCCGCACGCTCGCGCGGCTGGACCCGCGCACCCGACAGAAGACCGTGCTCGCGCGCGCGTTTGACGGCCGCCGCTTCAACAGTCCCAACGATGTCGTGCGCCGCAGCGACGGTGCGATCTTCTTCACCGATCCGCCGTACGGGCTCAAGGATCTCGACGATTCACCGGTCAAGGAACTGCCGTTCAACGGCGTCTACCGGCTCGACCCCGACGGCTCCGTGCATCTGCTCGACGACGGCCTGACGCGCCCCAACGGCATCGCGCTGTCGCCCGACCAGCGCACGCTCTACGTCGCCAATTCCGATCCCGGACGCGCGATCTGGATGGCTTATGCGCTCGACGCCGACGGCGCAGTGACCTCACGACGCGTGTTCGCCGATGCCGGCGATCTGGTCGGCGACGACGCACCCGGTCTGCCCGACGGCATGACCGTCGCCGCCGACGGCACGGTGCTCGCGACCGGTCCCGGCGGCGTGCTGGTGTTCGCAGCGGACGGCACAAGGCTCGGTCGCATCGAGACCGGCACCGCGGTCGCCAACGTCGCGTTCGGCGACGACGGCCGCACGCTGTATCTGGCGTCCGACAGCTTCATCGCCCGGGTGCGCCTGAAGATCGCAGGGCCTGCGACGTCGCGGTAATACAAGGCCTGTCACGCCCGATCGCCCACGTCCATGCTCACCACGCTCGCCATCGCGCACTACCGCTCGCTGCACACGCTGGTCGTGCCGATGCGGCGCCTGAACCTCGTCACCGGCGCCAACGGCAGCGGCAAGTCCAGCTTGTACCGCGCGCTGCGGCTGCTGGCCGAAACCGCGCAGGGCGGCGTGGTGTCGGCGCTGGCGCGCGAGGGCGGCCTGCAGTCGACGCTGTGGGCGGGGCCTGAAACACCGAGTGCGCGCATGCGCCGCGGCGAAGTGCCGGTCGAAGGCGGGCCGCGGCAGCAGCCGGTGTCGCTCAAACTCGGTTTTGCCGGCGAGGATTTCGGCTACGCGATCGATCTCGGCTTGCCGGTGCCGACGCAGTCGCTGTTCGCGCGCGATCCCGAGATCAAGCGCGAGGTGATCTGGAGCGGCCCGTTCCTGCGCCAGGGCAATACCCTGGTCGATCGCCGCGGCGCGCTGGTGCGCGTGCGCGAAGGCCGCGGCTGGCGCGTGGCCGGCGAACATCTCAATCCTTTCGAAAGCCTGTTCGGCCAGATCGCCGATCCGCGCGACGCACCGGAGGTGCTGCAGCTGCGCGAGACGATCCGCGGCTGGCGCTTCTACGATCACTTCCGCGCCGATGCCGATGCGCCGGCGCGTCTGCCGCAACTGGGCACGCGCACGCCGGTGCTCAGCCACGACGGGCACGATCTCGCCGCGGCCTGGGCGACGATCCGCGAGATCGGCGATGGCGAAGCGCTCGATGCCGCGGTCGCCGATGCGTTTCCCGGCGCGCACGTCGAGGTGCTGGTGGAGGGCGGGCGCTTCTCGCTGCAGTTCCGCCAGCACGGCCTGCTGCGGCCGCTCTCGGCCGCCGAACTGTCCGATGGCACGCTGCGCTATCTGCTGTGGATCGCCGCACTGCACACGCCACGGCCACCGCCGCTGATGGTGCTCAACGAGCCCGAGACCAGCCTGCATCCGGACCTGCTGCCGGCGCTGGCGCGCCTGATCACCGGCGCGTCGCAGCGTACCCAGGTCTGGGTGGTCTCGCATGCGACGCGGCTGATCGCCGCGCTGGAACAGGGCTCCGACTGCAATCCGGTCCAGCTGGTCAAGCGCGACAGCCGGACCACGATCGAGGGGCAGGGCATGCTGGACGCGCCGGCCTGGTACTGGCCCGAACGCTGAGGCCGGATGCGACGACGGCCCGATACCGGGCCGTCGATGTTGCAGGTGGACGTGTCGGACTCAGAGACGCTGCGCGCGTCCGCTGGCGATGACCTCGTCGACGATGGCTTTCGCCTGGCGGCTCGCGCGGGCCTGCGCATCGGCCTGCCGCTTCGCGAGTTCGCCCTGTTCGCCGGCCAGTGCAGCCTGCCGGCTGGCGAGCGTACTCATCTGGGCGCCGAGCTTGCGCGATTCGACCTGCAGCGCATCCAGTGCGATGCGGCGCGAGGCGTCGTCGCCGCTGCGCGCGGCCTGCAGCGCGAGTTCGGCGATGCGTCCGCCGATCTCGCCCTGGCGCGCGCCCAGCGTGCCCTGTTCGGCGCCGAGCGTGCCCTGGCGGCCACCGAGTTCACCCTGCTGCGCGCCCAGCTCGACGACGTCGTCGAACGCCGCGCGGAAGCGGGCGACGGTGTCGGCGTCGCGGACGATGTAGCGGCTGTCGCCCTGGCGCAGCCACAGCATCGGCGCGTCGCCCTGCTGCGCGGCCCGCGCCTCGCGCAGTTCGTCGGTCGAACCCATCGCGACGCTGTGCGTGCTGTCGAGCAGCACGTAGGATTCGGCGCCCGGCGTGCGGCCGAGGGTGAAGGTGCCGCGGACCGGCGTGCCGTCGCTGCGCCGGGTGCTGGTGCGGATCGTCTGCACGTGACCGCGTGCGTCGCTGCTGTCGGGCGCGGGCGGGGCTGGCGGCGTCGGCGGTGCGGCGGGTGTCGCCGGGGCGGGTGGTGTCACGGGCGTGAGCGGCGCAGGTGGCGCAGGAGGGGCCGGCGGGACTTCCGGTGCCGGGGCCGGCGGTGGCGGCGGGGGCGCGGCGCTGGTCACGCGGTAGGGCAGCACGCCGACGGCTGCGACGAGCAGCGTGGTCGACAGCGCGATCGCGCGCGACAGCGGGCGGGTGGTCTGCAGCATCGTGAGTCTCCGCTTGAGGAAGGTGTAATCGGGCGAGGCGCTGGCCAGGCCGGCATCGGGACGCGGCGCGATGCCCAGCCGCAGCAGCAGCTGGGCGTACTCGCGCGCGCCGTGTTCCTGGCCCGCGAGCACCGCGGCATCGCAGGCACCCTCGCGGGCGAGGCCGTATTCGCGCGCCGCCAGATGCGCGAGCGGGTGGAACCAGAACAGGTGCTGGGCCAGCGCCGGCAGCAGACCGAGCCACAGGTCGCGGCGCTGCAGGTGCACCAGCTCGTGGGTCAGCGCCATGTCGAGTTCGTCGGCGCGCAGGGCGTGGGCGTAGCCGTCGGGCAGCAGCAGGACCGGACGCCAGGGGCCGATCAGCTGCGGCGACGCGATGGCATCGGACACGCGGACTTCCGGCGTGGTGCGCAGGCCGTGCGCGTCGGCGGCGAGCGCGAGCGCCTGCAGCAGCGTGCGGTCCCCGCACGGCGCTGCCGCGGCGACGAGGCGGCGCGAGGTGCGCAGGCCCTGCAGGCTGCGCGCGATCATCGCCGCGACGCCGAGCAGCCAGACGACGCCGAGCGCGAACGTCCACGACCAGGCGGACGACGCGGCCGCCGCGATCTGCACCGGATCGTGGGTGGACGGCGCGAACGCGAACGCCGCTGCGGCCACCGGCACGCTCGCGGCGTCCGCGGGCACGACCATCTGCTCGACCGCGGGCAGCAGCGGCAGCGCGACCGGCGACGACCAGGCCAGGCCGACGACCAGCTGCAGCGCGACCAGCCACCACAACCAGCAGCGGGCATGCGCGGACAGCCGGGGCAGGGCGCGGCACAGCGCCCAGACCAGTGCCACCAGCAGGGTGCTCTGTACGCTGGCCGCGAGCAGGCGCGGCAGCAGCAGTTCGATCAATGCGGCGATGGCCATGTCAGGTCTCCTTGCGCTTGGACTGCAGGGTCGCGACCAGCGCCTCGAGCTCGGCCAGTTCGTCGGCGCTGACGTCCTTGCGCTCCGACATCCAGGCGACGAACGGCGACACCGAACCCTGCAGTGTCTTTTCGACGAAACTGCCGACGGCGTTGCGCACCACGTCGTGCTGATGCGCGGTGGCCGAATAGCGGAACACGCCGCCGTCGCCCTGTCGGCGCCTGAGATAGGACTTCGCGCGCAGGCGCTCCATCATCGTCAGCACCGTGGAGCGCGCGAGCCCGCGCGGCTCGCCGAAGGTGGCGGCGACCTCGCCCACGGACACGGCGTCGTGCCCGGCGATGTGCTGCAGCAGGGCCAGTTCCTGGTCCCCGACGGTCTTGTTGCGCATGGCGGCCCGCTCCTGTGACTACACGTGTCGCCACCATGCGCCTGACTACAGATGTAGTCAATAGGTGGAAAGTCACTCCGACACATGGCGGCTGCCGCTTGGTGCGCCGGGCGCGAGCCAGCCATCCGCTGTCCGATGGCTGCCCGACGAGCCACGCCGTCGTTGTATTCAATCGCGAATACCAGGCGTTCCGGCGCGAGCCGATGCCGCACGGCTGGTTCCGCCTGCGGTCCATCCTCGATGCGCTCGATACGCGTCCGCGTGCCGGGCTCGCGACGTTGGGCGCGCGCCTGCAGCCGGGCACCATCGCCACGCGCGGCGCGCCGTCGATGGCGACGGCCAACGGCGAAGGGCGGATGTTCGACCTGCCGCCCTGAAGCAGCACCCGCGCTCAATCGAGCGCGAACGATCCGGTCTGCACTTCACCCGCGCGCACGTAGCGGGACACGACGATGCCGCTCGGCGACACGATGGATGTCTCCAGCGAGAACGATGCCGCCTGCGCGTGATCACCGAACAGCCGCTTGCCCGCGCCGAGCAGCACCGGGAACGTCAGCAACTGCAGGGTGTCGACGAGGTCGCTCGCCAGCAGCTGCTGCACGAGTGCGCTACTGCCCTGGGTCAGCAGGTCGGGTCCATCCTGCGCCTTCAGCGCCCGCAACGCACCGACGATGTCGCCGCCGAGTGCGCGGCTGTCGTGCCAGTCCAGCGATTCGGGCCGATGCGTGGCGACATGCTTGGTCACGCCGTTGAACAGCGTGGCGAGGCCGGCATCGTCGCTGTCGGCAGGCACGCGCGGCCAGTGCCCGGCGAAGATGTCGTAGGTGCGACGGCCGAGCAGCAGTTCGAAGGGGCGCGAGAACAGGGCATCCATCGCGGCGCCGAACACCGCGTCGGCGAAGGGCACGGTCCAGCCGCCGTGGATGAACCCGCCACTGGTGTCCTCGTCCGGCCCTCCGGGGGCCTGCATCACGCCGTCGAGGCTGACGAACGCGGCAACGATGAGTTTGCGCATGAGCTGTCTCCGGTCCGACATGCCGCCGGGCGGCGACTTCATGATGACGACGGATGCGGATCCGCGGAATCGACATCCGGTGCGAGCGCGGCCGCAACACAGCGGAATGGCGCCGGGATGCGCAGTACGACACCGGCATGCCCGGTGGTTCACATGGTCGTGGCTAGACTCGCCGCCACGCCATCCACGGAGCTGCCGTCATGATCAAGCGCATCGCGACCGTCTTCCTCGTCGGCCTGCTGGCTGCATGCAGCGCGCCCGACGAACGCAGCGACAGCAACGCCGGGCCCGACGCGGCCTCGGTCACCCACGAAGCGGAATGCGCCGCCGTCGGCGGGCAGTGGACCCAGCTCGGTCGCGCGCCGGTCAAGCAGTGCCTGCGCCAGACCACCGATGCGGGCAAGGCCTGCACCGATTCGGAGCAGTGCGAGGGCCAGTGCATCGCGCCCGAGGGCAGTGTCGACGGCACAGTGGTGGCCGGTAGCTGCAGCGTCGACACCAATCCCTTCGGCTGCCAGCAGCGCCTGCGTGATGGCGTCGCTTCGACGATCTGTGTCGACTGAACGGCGCGCATTGCCGTGCATCGCGCAGCGCGATGAGCGCGGCAACTTCATGGGGCCTGCATGGGACTGGACCTAGGGTCGACGTTCACCCGCGCCCCGGAGGCGTCATGACCCGTCCCATCTTCAAGCTCGGTGTGCCGATGCTGCTCGCACTCGCATCGGCGCCCGTCTTCGCCCAGCAACTCCAGCAGCCGACCGCGCCTGCGCGTCCGGCGACGCAACCTGCAGCCACGCCCACGCCGGCCGTGCCCGCGACACCCTCGCAGCGTGGCCAGCCACCCGGCACGATTCCGTCGACCGGGCCGGCGCCGCAGGAGCGGCCGGAACCCGCGACCCTTCCCGAGCCGATCGCGCCGCGGGCCATGCCGACCCAGGTGCGCGACGCCCAGGGCCGTATCGTGCCCGGCGCGCAGGAAGTCGGGCCCGGCCGTGCGCGCGATCCGGTGACCGGCCACGAATTCCAGACCACGCCGACACCGCGTCCGTACTGATGCATTGACGCGCGCCGTCGGTGACCGGCGGCGCGCAGGCCGACCTCAGTCGAGCGTCGGATAGTCCGTGTAGCCGGCGTCGCCACCGCCGTAGAACGTGGCCTGGTCGGGCGTGTTGAGCGGTGCATCCTCGCGCAGGCGTCGCACCAGATCCGGATTGGCGATGAACGGCCGGCCGAAGGCCACCGCATCGGCATGCCCGGACGCGACCGCCGCCTCGGCGTCTGCCTTGTCGTAATCGTTGTTGACGATCCACGCGCCGCGGCCGCCGGCCTTCGCGTACGTCGACTTCAACGCGGCGTAGTCGAACGGTGCATCGCCCTGCGTGTAGTCGCGCGCGCCACCGGTCGCGCCCTCGATGACGTGCACGAACGCGAGCCCGAGCGGTGCCAGCAGTTCGGCGACATGCGAAAACAGCGGTTGGGGATCCGGGTCGTGCGCATCGTTGGCCGGCGTGACCGGCGAGATGCGGACGCCGGTGCGGTCGCCACCGATCTCCCCGGCTACCGCGCGCATGACATCGCCGAGGAACCGCGCCCGGTTCTCGATGCTGCCGCCATAGGCATCGCTGCGCGCATTGCTACCGCTGCGCAGGAACTGGTCGATCAGGTAGCCGTTCGCCGCATGCACTTCGACGCCGTCGAAGCCGGCATCGATCGCCGCGCGCGCGGCGCGGCGGTAGTCGTCGACGATGCCCGGCAATTCGTCGGCCTCGAGTGCACGCGGCATCGACGTGTCGACGAACGCGCCGTTGCCGTCGGCATCGTGGATGAAGGTCTTGCTGTCGGCCCGGATCGCCAACGGCGCGACCGGCGCCTGGCCATCGGGCTGCAGCGATGTGTGCGAGATCCGGCCGACGTGCCACAGCTGTACGACGATCCGCCCGCCCGCTGCGTGCACGGCGTCGGTGACCCGGCGCCAGCCTTCGAGCTGCGCCGGCGCGTACAGCCCTGGCACATCGGCATAGCCCTGGCCCTGGTGGGTGATCGCGGTGGCCTCGCTGACCAGCAGGCCGGCGCTCGCGCGCTGCGCGTAGTAGAGCGCGGTGCGCGGCGGCGGAATCGCACCGGGCGAACGGTTGCGGGTCAGCGGCGCCATGACGACGCGGTTGGCGAGCGACAGGGCGCCGGCGGTGAGGGGATCGAACAGGGTCGGCATCGGAACGCTTCCAGACGGTGGACGCCCGAACTGCTGGGCGCGGGGGCGCTTTTCAAGCGCGATGCCGGCGCGCGGCGCGGGATGCTCCGTTGCGGAAGCGTGCGATTCCCTCGCCGTGCGGTCATCACCAGCGGCCAACCGGACAGGCGCTAGCGTTCCCTCACCTGTCCCGGAGACCGCCCCCGATGCCGCAACCGACTGTCCGTGTCCCCGTCATCCACTGTGCGGTGCCGCCGCGATGAGTGTGTTCGACCAGATCGGCGCTTCGGTCGCCCGGGAACTCGCGTTGCCGGACGTGGACACGTCGACGACGATCGTCGTGCGCGTGCTGGTCGCCGCGATCCTCGGCGGCATGGTCGGCTGGGAACGCGAGCACAAGGGCCGCGCCGCGGGCCTGAAGACCCACATCCTGGTGTCGATCGGATCGGCGCTGTTCGTGCTCGCGCCACTGCTGAGCGGCATCGACGGCAGCGACGTGACGCGGGTGATGCAGGGCATCGTGTCGGGCATCGGTTTCCTCGGTGCCGGCGCGATCCTGAAGCTCGACAAGGGCGAACGCATCGAAGGCCTGACGACCGCGGCGGGCGTGTGGATGACTGCCGCGATCGGCATGGCCGCGGGCATGGGCCAGGAGATGGTCGCGCTGGTCACGACGGTCATGGCGTTGCTGGTCGTCGGCGCGGTGCCGAAGCTGCAGCGGTCGAATCCGAAGTCGCCGCGCGACATGCATCCCGACGAATGAGCTGTGGATGCGCGTGGGACTGAACGGTCGCCTGCGCATTCGGGATTTCGCGACGGGGGTTTCATCAAGGGCCCCGCACGGTGGGGGCTCGAATCGAACGCAAGCGGAGCATCGAAGATGAGCAGGAAAGACGAAATCCAGGACGGCGGTCGCGACCTCAACCGCGATCCCATCACCAAGACCCCCGGCGCGCATCCGGTCGGTGTCGGCATCGGCGGCGCCGCCGGTGGCGCCGCAGCGGGTGCGGCGGCAGGCACGGTGTTCGGCCCGGTCGGTACCCTGATCGGCGCCGCGATCGGCGTCGTCGCAGGTGCCGCGGTCGGCAAGCGCGTCGCCGAGCGCATCGATCCGACCGGCGAGACCGAGTACTGGCGCGAAGCGCACCGCGAACGCGACTACGTCAAGTCCGACCACGATTACGACCGCGATTACGCGCCGGCCTACGGCTTCGGCCTGCAGGCGCGTGAAGCCGAGCGCACCCGTGACTGGGGCGAGTCGGAAGCGTCGCTGCAGAAGGAATGGGAATCTGCACGCGGCGAATCGCGTCTGGGCTGGGAAGATGCGCGCCCGGCGGTCCGCGATGCCTGGGACCGCACCGATCGCACCTACGACCTGTACGAGCGCAGCGATGCCTATTACGCCGACGCATTCGAGCGCGCGCCGTACCGCGACGCCGATGCCGACTACAGCGACTACCAGCCGGCCTACCGCTACGGCGCCTATGCGCGCACGCGTCATGCGGACCGCGCGTGGGACGATAGCCTGGCTGCCGAACTGGAAAGCGACTGGACGAACCGTCGTGGCGGCTCGTCGCTGGAATGGGATCGCGCCAAGGCGGCGGTCCAGGATGCGTACGTGTCGCATGACCGCTACACCGGCGGGAACTATCTGCCCGAAGACGGCGATCGCGGCGATACGGACCGTTTCCGCGTCGGCTGAAGATCGCCCGTTGATGCATCGAAAAGGGCGCGCCGTGAGGCGCGCCCTTTTCGTGTTCCGGAACCACACACGAACGCCGATGCGCTGCCATCGCGTTCCGTGCATGCGCCGGCGTCCTTCAGCGCACGCCCACCAGGCGTCCGGCATGCGGCTTAGTCACCATCCGCCGCCTGTTCCAGCGCCGCGATGTCCAGTTTCTTCATCGTCATCATCGCGCCCATCGCGCGGCGGGCACGCGCGCGGTCGGGATCGGACAGCAGTTCCATCATCCGCCGCGGCACGATCTGCCACGACAGTCCGTAGCGGTCCTTGAGCCAGCCGCACTGTTCGTGCTCGGGATGCGCGCTGAGCGCGGACCAGTAGCGGTCCACCTCGGCCTGGTCCTCGCACAGCAGCTGCAGCGAGATCGCCTCGGTGAACGGGAACCGGTTTCCGCCATTGAGTGCGAAATAGTGGCGGCCGGCGAGCGTGAACTCGATCGTCAGCACGCTGCCCGCCTGGCCGCTGGGCGTGTCGATCGGCGAACGGACGGTCTCGACGATGCGGCTGCCCGGAATCAGGCCGGTGTAGAACGCCACCATCGCTTCGGCATCGTTGCACCACAGCCAGGGCGTGACCTTGTCCATCGGATGTACCTCCACTGTGTCAGGGCGGGTCGCGGTGCATGCCCGGCGCCACCGGATGCGGCAGCGTCCAGCCGAAGTACACCTCGACCGCGCGGATGCGGCCGTCGCGCACCGTCAGCACCTCGGTGTTGCGGCTCGCGGTACCGTCGTTGCGCGACTGTTCGTAGGTCACCAGCACCGTGTCGCCGTGCTCGACCATGCGCACGAACCGGAAGCCGGCGATGCCGGCATGCGTGGGCCAGCAGACCGCGAGATACGTGGACAGGTCGATCGCGTTGTCGAGCGGACTGGTGAAGCGCAGGTCTGCCGACAGGACCGCCTCGAGCGCGGCGCGGTCGCCGTCGACATAGGCCTGGAAACACGCACGCACGATGTCGGCGTTCGTGCGCATCGGCCGTGTCAGCGCTTGCCGCCGAGTTCGACCACCGGCACGAAGCCGCCGTAGATCATCCGCTTGCCGTCGAACGGCATCGGATTCTTCTCGGGGTCCATGCGCGGATCGCTGCCGTCCATCATTTTCGCGAACGCGGCATCGCGGGTGGCCTTGTCCGGCCATTCGATCCACGAGAACACGACCGTCTCGTCGTCCTTGGCCTGCACGGCCTTGCGGAAATCGGTCAGCTTGCCGTCGGGCACGTCGTCGGCCCAGCATTCGAGCACGCGGATCGCCCCGAGTTCCATGAAGAACGCATCGCCGGTGTTGGCGTGGTCGACGAACTTCTGCCGGTTGGCGGTCGGCACGGCGAGGACGAAACCATCGATATAGGACATGGTGGAACTCCTGTCGGGGCGCGGATGCGCGGGTGGCGTCGCAGCGGTCTGCTGCGCCTTCGTATCGGACGACGCATCGACGCGGCGTGTTTCGACATGCCGCGTCCACGCATTCAGGCCGGGCGCGCTCAGCCCGGCCTCGTGTCCGGATCGAACGCGCCGAGGATCGGGCAGGGGCCACGGCTCCCCTTGCCGCAGCGATACGCCAGCCCGGCCAGTGCATCGCGCGCCTGCCGCAGTTCGGTGATACGGGCGTCGAGCGCGGCGATGCGCTCGGTGGCCAGGGCGCGCACGCGGGCGCGGTCTCTCGTGGCGTCGAGCGCCAGCAGTTCGGCGATGCCGTCAAGGGTGAAACCGGCCGCTTGCGCGCTGCGGATGAAACGCAGGCGGCGCAGGTCCGCCCGGCCGTAGCGACGGATGCCACCGCCGCGCGCCGGGGTATCGAGCAGGCCACGGCGCTGGTAGAAGCGGATCGTCTCGACTCCCACGCCCCCCGCCGCGGCCAGCATGGAGATTGTCATCGCGTCCACGCTTGACTCCGTACCGTGATACGGACGGTATACAGGGTGGCATCCGGCGCCGGCAAGGCGCCGCCCCGAGGAGTGTTCGATGACGACGTCCGCTGTCCGCCCGCGCGCGGTTCTCCATCGCATGGTCATGCCCGGCCATGTCTGTCCCTTCGGACTGAAGGCGCGGCATTTGCTGCGCAGGCACGGTTACGAGGTGGAAGACCACTGGCTGGAAACGCGCGAGGCCACCGACGCGTTCAAGGCCGAACACGACGTGACGACCACGCCACAGGTCTTCATCGACGGCGTGCGCATCGGCGGGCACGACGACCTGCGCCGTTTCCTGGGACTGAAGGTCCGCGATCCGAAGGCGATGACCTATCGCCCGGTCGCCGCGCTGTTCGCGATGACCGCGTTGATGGCGCTGGCGCTGTCCTACGCGGTGTACGGGCACGTGCTGACGGTACGCGCGGCCGAATGGTTCATCGCCCTGAGCATGTGCGTGCTGGCGCTGCTGAAACTGCAGGACGTGCAGACTTTCTCCAGCATGTTCCTCAACTACGACCTGCTGGCGAAACGCTGGGTGCCCTACGCCACGCTGTATCCCTTCGCCGAAGGCCTCGCCGGCGTGCTGATGGTCGCCGGTGCGCTGACCTGGTTCGCCGCGCCGCTGGCGCTGGTGATCGGCAGTATCGGCGCCGTTTCGGTGTTCAAGGCGGTCTACATCGAGAAGCGCACGCTCAAATGCGCCTGCGTCGGTGGGGGTAGCAACGTGCCGCTGGGCTTCGTGTCGTTGACAGAGAACCTGATGATGATCGCGATGGCATTGTGGATGCTGCTCGCGCCATGGCTGTGGCCGAACCTGCACGCCGCGATGTAAGGGGCGGTCGCGCGACGGCTGCGGGTCGCCCTTCACGCACCCATTCAGATTGGTGCGCGACCATCGCCGCATTCATCGATTCTCCGGAGCATCCCCCATGAGCGCACAGGGTTCGGCTGGCAACGTCATCGCCGCGATCTGCAGTTTCTTCGTTCCCGGCCTCGGCCAACTGGTGCAAGGTCGCCTGCTGTCGGCGGTGATGTGGTTCCTCGCCGCATGCATCGCCTTCGCGGTGACCTGGCTGCTGACGGTGTCCTTGTTCCCGTTCGGCTGGTTCGTCGTCAGCATCTTTTCCTGTATCAACGCTGCGGTGTACCGCCGGTGAGATGACGCGGGCCGGCGATGCCGGTCCGCGTCTCCCCGGCGCCTACTTGGGCTCCCCGTTCTCGACGCCCGTGTCACTGCGGACGTCATCTGCGAACGAACGACCATCGGCGCCGCGATCCCCGACCTGATCGTCGAGTTCCGGATCCAGCAGATCGGCCTGATCGTCGAGACCGATGTTGTCGACCGCCGACTGCGAGCGGGGATCGCGCAGCGCGGGCCCGTCGGTGTCGGGCAGATCATCGTGGTCGCGCAATGCTTTCTCGTCCTCGGGTGCAGCGGGACGCGTGGGATTGGCCTTGCTCATGGGCGTGCTCCGTGATGTGGAGCGCCAGCCTGCGCGCAGTCACGTCATGCCGCCGACAAGTACCCGTGAACCCGCGGGACGACCGGCGCCGCGGATGCGCGGCTCTAGACTTGACGGAGGGCCCTGTAAAGCGGCCCGAGGCTTGAGGCGAGGCGGACGTCAATGCCCTCGCTGCGCGTCTTCCGCGCGACCAGCTTACGGCTGATCCTGGAACCTTCGCATTCCGACCGTGGTCCACGCCCACTATCGGGTCCTGAGGGGCCACCGACGCGAACAAGCCGAAACCAGTGCCGCAGATCGCGGCAGATCGTCATCGAAGGAGTCGAAGCCCGAGCAGCGCGATCGCTGCGCGCGATGGCGCGAGCGCGCATGTGGACAATGGTCTCCGGCTGGAATTGCCAGATCCCAATGTTCGTCGCCAGGTATCCAGGAGGAACGCTGCCAAAAAAAACACGGCCCCTTTCGGGGCCGTGTCCGTGACGCGTTGGTGCTGTGTCGATCAGAAACGCTGGGTGTAGCGCATGTACAGGAAGCGACCGATATCGAAGCCGCCGTAGTACGACGTGTTGGAGCTCGGCTGCGTGTACATCACCGGGCCGACCTTGTCGAACACGTTGTTCGCACCGAGCGAGATCGTGGCGTCCCACGGCGCGTTGTAGCGGACCTGCACGTCGTTGAACGTGACCGAGCCGGTACGCTTGCGACGATAGATCTGGCTCGTGGTACCCGTCAGGTTTCCGTTCGGCGCGATGACGATCTCGTTGCACTCGAGGTTCGGTTCGGTCGAACCGGAGATCACGTAGGTGCAGTTCTCCTTCATCGACGAATAGAAGCGTGCGCCCCAGGTCACGCCGAAATCACCCATGTCCCAGCTCACGCCGGTGTTGGAGCGGATGCGGAACTGGCTGGTGAAGCCGACGCCCGACAGCGGGAGACGTGGATCGTTCGTGCTGACGAAGTAGTCCTTGGCGGTGTACGTGCTGTTGGACGTGAACGCGAAGTTGCCGTAATCGGTGCCCCAGCGGTACGACACGTCGAAGTCGAAGCCTTCAGCCTTGCGGAAACCGGCATTCCGGTTGCCGTACTGCATGAAGTTGACGTAGCCCAGGGCCGCGTCACGCGTGAACAGCTGCGGCGAGCAGCGGCTGGTGATGCCGTTGACGTAGCAGTCGTTGAGGATCGTCGTCGGCGCATCCTGGACGATGGTTTCGGCGATACGGATCTTCCACCAGTCGAGCGCGATGTTCAGACCTTCGACGAACGTCGGGCTCCACACGGCGCCGATCGTCTGGGACGTCGAGACTTCCGGCGTCAGCAGGGGGTTGGAGCCCTGGGTGAACGCGACCGGCGTCTGCGAGTTCGCGGAGTTGACGGGAGTGAGGCCCTGACCGAGCTGACGATAGGTGTTCGCGATGGCGCCCATCGCGGCCACGCAGTTGGCGCGGGTCGTCGAGCCCGGGGTCGAGCTGCCGAAGTTGGTGTCGCACGGGTCCGTGAACGACGCGAAGGTCTGCGAACCGCCGCCGAAGAGGTTCGAGATGGTCGGGGCACGGAAACCATCGGCCACCGTGCCGCGCAGCAGCAACGAATCGAACGGCTTCCACTTGATGCCGAGCTTGTTGTTGGTGGTGTCGCCGAAGGTGTCGTAATCGGAATAGCGGCTGGCGAGGCTCAGCGTCAGTTCCTGTGCGAACGGCAGGTCGGCGAGGACCGGCACTTCCAGCTCTGCATAGACTTCGTTGACGCGGTAGCTGCCACCGGTCGGGCCGGACGAGAGGTTGGTGGATTCACCGGTGACCGCGAGTGCGTCGGGCACGAACGCGCCGGTTTCCTTGCGCGACTCGACACCGACCGCGAAGCCGAGGTCGCCTGCCGGCAGGGTGAACACCGAGCCCGCGATGTTGGCGTTGAACACCTCGGTCTTGGTCTCGCCGGTCGCGTGTTCTTCCTGGAACAGGTAGTCCTGCAACGCGGTATTGCCGGTCAGGCCGCCTGCACCGACGGTGCCGAACGGCAGGAAGGGGTTCCACGGCACGCAGCCGGCAACCTCGGCACCGGGTGTGCCGCAGACGACCTGTCCCTGCGCATTGAGGAACGACGGACCGACCGCCAGACGGATGCGCGTCAGGTTGAGGTTGCCGTAGGTGGACTGCAGAGAATTGCTCTTGGAGAACTGGTAGCCCGTATCCCAGTCGAAGAACCGGTCGCCGATCTCGAAGCTGCCTTCCAGTGCGGTCGCGAACCGGTAGGTGGTCTGCTCGGCGCGGCTGACGCGCGGCACTTCCCACGCACGGCGCCACCAGTTGCCGATCTGGGCACCGGTCGGATTGAAGTAGCTCTGCGCGGACATCGGCGTGCCCGGTGAGAAGCCACCCGCCTGCATCGGATAACCAGCGACCGTGCGCTGCGAATCGCGATAGCTGTAGAGGAAGTTGCTGCGCAGACGGATATCGTCGGTCAGATCGTAGTTGGTGTCGACGAACAGGCCGCGACGCTCGATCGGCGTGCGCAGGTCGGTCTGCTCGTTCGTGTTCGACTTGTGCAAGGGCGAGCCAGGCGTACAGCCGGCCGTGGTGCAGCCACCGACATTGATGTCCTGACGGATGTAGTCGGTGATGACGCGCGGGTCGCCACCTTCGCGCAACACCACGCGCGTCCCGACGGGCAGACCGGGCACGGAGGTCTCCGCGGTGGTGACGAAGCCACCAAACTGACCCACCGTCGTCCAGGCGTCAGTCGGATGCATGTCCGAACGCGGGAACGCGCTGTACGGACGATCGCTGGCCCGGACCGCGTCTTCCTTGCCCCACTCGGCGGCGATGGTGACCGAACCGCGGTCGCCGGTGAAGCCCATGACGAAATCACCCTTGGTGATCGCGCCGTCGCCTTCGCCGTACTGGCCGTAGTAGGCCGAGGCCGACGCGCCCTCGTAGTTGGTGCGGGTGATGATGTTGACCACGCCGCCGATCGCATCGGAGCCGTAGATCGAGGAAGCGCCGTCCTTCAGGACCTCGATGCGCTCGACCGCGACGGCCGGGATCGCCGAGATGTCGGCCAGGCCGCTCGTGGTGATCGGCATGCGACGGCCGTTGACCAGCACGAGGGTGCGTTCCGCACCGAGGTTGCGGAGGCTGATGTAGGTACCGCCTGCGGCTTCACCTGCCGACAGCGGCGAAGCGCGGCTGATCGGCGGGGCGCCTGCGGCGGAGATGTTCTGCAGGATGTCGGCCACCGACTGGAAGCCCTGCCTTTCGATCGCGGCACGATCGATCAGAAGCACCGGCTGTGCGGTTTCCGTATCGACCTGGCGGATGCGCGAACCGGTCACCTGGATACGATCGAGGTTCGTGGCGCCTTGGGTGGTGTCACTGGTAGCCGGCACGCCTTGGGCATGCGCGACGCCCCCGACTGCGCCGCCCACGACGAGCGCGAACGAAATCGCGTCCCGCAACTTGGTCGTCTTCAAAGCCATTTCTCTCTCCACAAATGAATACGTACGAAAACCCCTGGGTGCCAATGACCCGGCCGGATATGTCGCATCCGGAATGGATCGGCGGTCCGATCGTATACGGCGTTAAAAAATAATAAAACTAGGGTTAGGAAGAAATTTGCGGCTTTGGATCGTCAATCTGCCCGCCAAGTTGCGCAAAGTACTGATCTGGAACGGAACTGGCCCATCCCACTCGCGCGGAGATGAATTGGCTGCGTAGCCAGAGACAATCGTTTCAAGGGAAAGGGATGCTGCACCGCAGCGCCATTTGACCAAGTCAGCGCGTCATGCGGCATCGTCATGGCGCTTCAGCCAATGCGCTCAGCACGTAGGTGGCGCGTTGCTAGAAGCGGCTCGCGCGCAGCGCGTGCGCGGACGCGCACGCAACATGGGTTGCCAGTGAAGCGATCAAACGGAACCGTTGCAACGGCTGTGCCGAACGAAATGCCTGAAGCCCGGAAGCGCTCAGGCGGCGCGGCTACGCTCGAAGGCGCGCCGCTCGCGCAGCGGCATGAGGTCGTTGCCGGCGCGCCAAGCGGCTTGGACTTCGGCGCGCACGTCGTGCCATGCACGCAAGCGGCCATCGAATTCCCACATGCGGCGCAGCACCGGCTCGATGTCTTCCCACGGACGTTCGGGATAGGACGCGCGGCCGTTGCGGCCGAGCGAGATGACCAGGGTGCGGTCCGAGTCGTGCTTCATGCGGGGGTACTGCCGGTTGGGAGCGCGCAGGCTACGGTCCGATTCGTCTCGTTCCCGTGAACCGCAGGTTCGATTTCGATGACAACGCAGCTGCGTTCAGCGACGGGCGCGATGGTCTGCGGTACGGCATGGGAATCGGATTCGATGCGCACGATCGAGCGCGCGCAGTCATGTAGGCGCGATGCTGCAATGCGGCTCAGAACAGCGGCTTGATGACCTGGATCGTGCCCCACAGCGAGACCACCCAGATGGCGCTGCGCAGGTAGGGAATGCCGATCGCATAGACCGGCAGGTAGGCGATGCGCGCCCAGAGGTAGACCTGCGCGCCGAGCGCGGTGCCGGCATCGGCGCGGCCTGCGAACACGACCGCGAGCACTGCCGCTGCGAACAGCGGAAATGTTTCGAGGAAATTGCGGCTGGCGGCCGCCGTGCGCACCGCGGCGCCGGTCAGCGGAGGGATATCCGCGCTGTCGCGATTGCCGGCGTTCCAGCGCACGCCGCGCTGCGCGGTGGCGAACGCGGCGGCGACGCCGATGTGGACGAGGCCGAGGACGATCGCCCAGCCGAGAATCTGCAGTTCGATCGTCATCGTCCTCGCTCCGTTGCGGATGGTGTCAGCCGGCGACCGCCTTGGCGATCGCTGCATTGAACGCCGGGATGTCGTCCGGCTTGCGACTGGTGATCAGGTTGCCGTCGACGACGACTTCCGAATCCTCCCAGTGGGCGCCTGCATTGAAGAGGTCGGTCTTCACCGACGGCCACGAGGTGACCTTGCGACCCTTCGCGAGACCGCTCTCGACCAGCAGCCACGGGCCGTGGCAGATCGCCGCGACCGGCTTGCCGGCATCGCCGAACGCGCGCACGAACGCCACCGCGTCCTTGTCGGCACGCAGCACGTCCGGATTCATCTGCCCGCCGGGCAGCACCAGCGCGTCGTAGCTGCCGTGATCGGCCTTGGACAGCGACACGTCGACATCGACGCTACGGCCCCAGTCCTTCTTGTCCCAGCCCTTGATCGAGCCGGCGTCGCCGGGCGAGATGACGTCGACATGCGCGCCGGCGTCCTTCAGCGCCTTGAGCGGCTGCTCCAGTTCGGACTGTTCGAAGCCGTCGGTAGCGAGGATGGCGATCTTCTTGCCGTCGAGATTCTGCATCGGGGATCTCCGGGGAAATGAACAGCCGATGCTAGGAACCGGCAGGTGCCATGGCCGTGAAGCAGTTGTTCGCCGCGCCGGGTCTTCAGTCTCGTCCCGTGAGACGCAGCGCCGCCACGCTTGCGCCCCGTTTCCCGAGCGCCGGAGCAGGCCCTGAACGCGATTCTCAAACCTGTGCAGGCGCTGGCGACCACCGGCGATGCCGCGTCCGGCAGCGCGCTGGCGACGAAACTCGCGGCCAAGTATCCGGGCCGCGTGACCGGCACGCTGCTGTTGCCCGGTCAGGCCGGCGACTACGCGCCGTTGCCCGACGACGTGCCAGAGGCCTTGGCGCGTGCGCTGCGCAGTCGCGGCATCGACCGACTGTACCGCCACCAGGCGCAGGCGTGGGCGGCGACCCAGGCCGGCCGGCATCTGGTCATCGCGACCCCGACCGCGTCCGGCAAGTCGCTGTGCTACACGTTGCCGGTGCTGTCGGCGGCGATCACCGCGCGCAGCAAGGCGCTGTACCTGTTCCCGACCAAGGCGCTGGCGCAGGACCAGGTCGCCGAACTGCTGGAACTCAACGCCGCCGGCGAACTGGGCCTGCGCGCGGCGACGTTCGACGGCGACACGCCGGGCGATGCGCGCCAGGCGATCCGGATCAACGGCGATATCGTCGTCAGCAACCCGGACATGCTGCACCAGGCGATCCTGCCGCATCACACCAAGTGGGCGCAGTTCTTCGAGAACCTGCGCTATGTGGTCATCGACGAGATCCACACCTATCGGGGGGTGTTCGGCTCGCACGTCGCCAACGTGATCCGCCGGCTCAGGCGGGTCTGCGCGTTCTACGGCGTGACCCCGCAGTTCATCCTGTGCTCGGCGACGATCGGCAACGCGCGCGAGCACGGCCGCGCGCTGGTCGAAGTGGACGATGCCGCGCTCGAATCGATCCTCGAATCCGGCGCACCGCGCGGCGACAAGCATGTGCTGCTGTGGAATCCGCCGGTGGTGAACCCGGACCTCGGCCTGCGCGCGTCGGCGCGTTCGCAGTCCAACCGCATCGCGCGGCTGGCGATCCGGTCGGGACTCAAGACGCTGGTGTTCTGCCAGACCCGGCTGATGGTCGAGGTGCTGACCAAGTACCTCAAGGAGGTCTTCGACCACGACCCGCGCAAGCCGAAGCGCATCCGCGCTTATCGCGGCGGCTACCTGCCGACCGAACGCCGCGCCGCCGAGCGCGAGATGCGCGCCGGCAGCATCGACGGCATCGTCAGCACCTCGGCGCTGGAGCTCGGCGTCGACATCGGCAGTCTCGACGTCGTCGTGCTCAACGGCTATCCCGGCAGCATCTCGGCAACCTGGCAGCGCTTCGGCCGCGCGGGCCGTCGGCAGCAGCCGTCGGTCGGCGTGCTGGTCGCCAGTTCCGAACCGATGGACCAGTACGTGGTGCGCCATCCGGAGTTCTTCGCCGAGGCCAATCCCGAGCACGCGCGGATCGAGCCCGACCAGCCGCTGATCCTGCTCGACCACATCCGCTGCGCCGCGTTCGAGCTGCCGTTCGTCGACGGCGACATGTTCGGCCCCGTAGCGCCGCTGCCGTGGCTGGAGGTGCTGGCCGAGTCCGGCGTGCTGCACCACGAGGGCGACCGCTGGGAGTGGATCGCCGACAGCTACCCGGCGCAGGCGGTGAACCTGCGCTCGGTCGCCGACGGCAATTTCGTCGTCGTCGACCGCACCGACGGCCGGCAGACGATCATCGCCGAGGTCGACTACTCGGCCGCGGCGCTCACCCTGTACGAGGGCGCGATCCACATGGTCCAGTCCGAGCCGTTCCAGGTCGAGCGCCTCGACTGGGAGGGCCGCAAGGCCTACGTGCAGCGCACGCAGGTCGACTACTACACCGACGCGATCGACTACACCAAGCTCAAGGTCCTCGACGATGCCGAACAGGCCGACGCCGGGCAGGGCAGCGCGCACCTGGGCGAGGTGCACGTCGTGCGGCGCGTGTCGGGCTACAAGAAGATCCGCTTCCACACCCACGAGAACATCGGCTACGGGCCGGTGAACCTGCCCGACCAGGAACTGCATACGAGTTCGGTGTGGTGGCAGCTGCCGCAGCAGGCGCTGGATCGTGCGTTCGACGCGCGTCATGAAGCGCTCGACGGGTTCCTCGGCGCGTCGTACGCGCTGCATCTGGTCGCGCAGGTCGCGGTGATGGCCGAAAGCCGCGATCTGCAGAAGGCGGTCGGCAGCGGCGACGGCACCTGGTTCGCGACCGCCGACCAGCGCGGCCGCGGGCAGCTGCGCGATGGCGATGGTGCGGCGCTGGATTTCGAAGGCATCGGCCGGTTCACGCCGACGCTGTATCTCTACGACAACTATCCGGGTGGTGTGGGCCTGTCGTCGCCGCTGTACGAGCGCCGCGATGAACTGCTGGCGCAGGCGGCGGCATTGATCGACGGCTGCAGCTGCCGTGCTGGTTGCCCGGCCTGCGTCGGACCGATCCTCGCATCGGAAGAGGACGCCGAACGCACGCCGCGCCAGCTCGCCGCGCGCGTGATCGACCTGCTGGCGCACGCGCCGCGCCTGGTCGCATGAGCGCGCTCGCGAAACGGCTCGGCCTGCTGCGCAGCCAGGCCGGTACCGCGCTGCCGTCGGTGACCCCGACGCCCCCGATGCCGACGACCGCGCCGCGTGCGCAATGGCCACGTGCCGACGGTGAGCGCTCGCCGGAGCAGGTCGTCGCGCAACTGCGCAAGTTGATGAAGCTGCGCGTACCGACGCCAGCGGCGCGCCCGTTCGGCCCGGTTGACCGCGCACTGCCGGGCGAGGAGATCGCACCCGGCCTGCGCTATCTCGAACAGACCGCGCCGTGGCCGCACGACGATGACGAACTCGCGCTCCACGACATCCGCCACGAGCCGGCGCGACGTTCGGATCTGCTGGCCTTCGACACCGAGACCACCGGTCTCGCCGGCGGCACCGGCACGCGCGCCTTCATGATCGGCGCCGCCGATTTCGTCGATGGCCGCATGCGTATCCGCCAGCTGTGCATCACCACGCTGGGCGCCGAGCGCGAAATGCTGAAGACGTTCTCGCGCTGGCTGCGACCGGAAACCGTGCTGGTCAGCTACAACGGCCGCAGCTACGACCGGCCGCTGCTGACCACACGTTATCGCCTCGCGCGACTGCGCGATCCGCTGATCGAACTGCGCCATGTCGATCTGCTGCATCCGGTGCGGCGTCGGTATCGCGGCGTGTGGGCGAACTGCAAGCTGGCGACGGTCGAGCGCGAACTGCTCGGCGTGCTGCGCGAGGACGACCTGCCGGGCAGCGAGGCGCCTGCCGCGTGGCTCGCCTATCTGCGCGGCGGCAGCGCCGACAAGCTGCGGCGCGTGGGTCTGCACAACGCGCAGGATCTGCGCAGCCTGTTCGGCGTGCTCGAGGCGATGCGCGACGACGCGGACGTCGACACGGTGGTCGTGCCGGACGAGGTGGAAAGCCCGCGCATGGATTGCGTTTTCGACTGAGTCGACCCGGATGCTGCCGGGCCGGTGCATTTGGATGCGCCGAAAAATCGCCTTGTAGGAGCGCGCTTGCGCGCGATGGTGCGTTCCCGGATAAGCCCCATCGCGTGCGAGCGCGCTTCCACATGGAGCAGGCATCTGTCGCGCCACGTTCACACCCCCGGCATCGCGACGATGCTTGAATCGGACTGCCCAGCAGTCCCGAGTCGCCGGTCAATCGGCGTACACCGCCCGCGTCACTCTGGAGCCCCATGGATACACGCGACCGCCGGCCCGCGATGGCCGACCATGCGCCGCCGCGCGCCACGCTCCGTGCACGCGATGCGTTCGCGATCACCATCGGCATCGTCATCGGTGCCGGCATCTTCCGCACGCCGTCGCTGATCGCCGGCGCATCGGGCAGCGAATTCGTGATGCTCGCGGCCTGGGTGGTCGGCGGCGTCCTGTCGATCGTCGGCGCGCTGTGCTACGCGGAGCTCGCGACCACGTATCCGCAGGCCGGCGGCGACTACAACTATCTGCGCCGCGCCTACGGCCCGCGTCCCGCGTTCCTGTTCGCGTGGGCGCGCGTGTCGGTGATCCAGACCGGTTCGATCGCGCTGCTGAGCTTCATCGTCGGCGACTACATGGCCCAGCTGTTCGATCTCGGCTCGTGGTCGTCCGCGCTGTACGCCGCGGGCGCCGTCGTGCTGCTGACCGTGATCAACTGGATCGGCACGCGCCAGGGCGCCGCGGTGCAGACCTGGTTGACGATCGCCGAGATCGTCGGCGTGCTGGTCATCGTCGTCGCCGGCCTGTGGTTCGCGCCGACCGACATCGCGCCGATCCCCGGCAGCGGCGGCGACAGCGCGATCGGCCTGATCCTGGTGTTCGTGCTGCTGACCTACGGCGGCTGGAACGAGGCCGTCTATGTGACGTCCGAAGTGCGCGATGCGAAGAAATGGATGCCGCGCGTGCTGGTACTGAGCCTCATCGCGGTCGCGGCGCTGTACGTGCTGGTGAACCTCGCCTACCTGAAGGTCCTGGGACTCGGCGGCATGGCCGAACACAACGCGGTCGCGGCCGAAGTCATGGGGCGCGTGTTCGGGCCGACCGGCGCGGTGCTGATGAGCGCGATCGTCGTCGCCGCGGCGCTGACGTCGGCGAACGCGACGCTGATCACCGGCGCGCGCAGTGTGTACGCCGTCGGTCGCGATTTCCCGGCGTTGGGCTTCATCGGGCGCTGGGACGCACGCAGCGGCACGCCGCGCGCGGCGATCGTGACCCAGGGCGTGCTCGCGCTCGCACTGGTCGGACTCGGCGCGTTCGCGCGCGACGGCTTCGAGGTCGCGGTGGAATACACCGCGCCGGTGTTCTGGCTGTTCTTCCTGCTGGTCGGCATCTCGCTGTTCGTGCTGCGCCGGCGCGATCCCGACCTGCCGCGCCCGTTCCGGGTGCCGCTGTATCCCGTGCTGCCGCTGCTGTTCTGCGCGACCAGCGCCTACCTGCTGTATTCGAGCCTGGCCTACACCGGGCGCGGTGCGCTCGTCGGCGTGGCGGTGCTCGCGGTGGGCGGCCTGCTGCTGTTGCTGTTCAAACCCACCCTGCATCCCGAGGAGACCCCGCCATGAAGTCGAAGAAGACCCTGCTCGCACTCGCCGTCTGCGCGCCGTTCCTGCTCGCCTGTGCCGACCAGGCGGTCAATGCCTACGAACCGGTCGGTGCCAGCGCCGCCACCGATGCCGACGCCGATGCGATGAACACCACGCACACGGTGACCGCCGAGATCGGCCCGGATTCGCCGTATGCCGAAGGCGCGCCGCGTCCGTCTCGCGAGCCCGACGTGATCTACGTGCCGACGCCGGAACCCGTGGTCGACGCGATGCTCAATCTCGCCGGGGTCAAGGCCGGCGACGTGCTCTACGACCTGGGCTCGGGTGACGGCCGCATCCCGATCGCCGCGGCGCAACGCTTCGGCGTGCGCGGCGTCGGCATCGACATCAATCCGGTGCGCGTGCGCGAGGCGAATGCGAACGCGGAGACGGCCGGCGTCACCGACCTGGTGACGTTCAAGGAAGCCGACCTGTTCGAGGAGGACATCAGCGAGGCCAGCGTGGTCACGCTGTACCTGCTGCAGAGCCTCAACGTGAAGCTGCGGCCCAAGCTGCTGGCCGAACTCAAGCCCGGCACGCGCATCGTCAGCCACGCCTTCGACATGGCCGACCAGTGGAAGCCCGAGCAGACCCAGGAAGTCGACGGCACCCGCATCTTCCTGTGGACCGTGCCCGAGCGTTGAAAACCTAGTGCTGCTGCGCCTGCCAGCTGACGTGCGGACGGTGCCCGAAGGCGCCGCCGACAGGCGGTTCCTGACAGCGCGCCCTGCTGGCCCGGAGGGACGTCAACGGCGCGCTCATACGCACTGCGCCTCCTCCGCGCCGCCACGCACCATCCGGCTGCGCTCGCGACGGATCTCGAGCAGGTTTCGCGCATCATGCGCCGCCGGTCACGGGCCGGCGGCGTGCCGGCATCATCGTCGCTTCCTGAAAGAGAACTTCCGACCATGCACCGCATCGCTCCGCTCGTCCTGTCACTCGCCGCGCTGTCGGCCACGTCCGCATCCGCATCGCCCTACGGCGGCGAGCTGCAGGGCTTCGAGTATCCGCACCCGCGGCAGGCGCATGCGTTCGACTCGCAGGGGCAGTCGCTGTCGATGGCCTACATGGACGTGCGACCGGAAGGCGCCGGCAACGGACGCACCGCGGTGCTGCTGCACGGCAAGAATTTCTGCGGACCGACCTGGGACGACACAATCGCCGTACTGGTCGATGCCGGCTGGCGGGTGATCGCGCCGGACCAGATCGGCTTCTGCGGCTCGACCAAGCCGCGCGGCTACCAGTTCTCGTTCGCGCAACTGGCGGCGAATACGCACGGCCTGCTCGAGGATCTGGACATCCAGCGCGCGGTGCTGATCGGCCATTCGATGGGCGGCATGCTGGCGACGCGCTACGCGCTGCAGTATCCCGATGCGGTCGAGCAGCTGGTGCTGGTGAATCCGATCGGACTCGAGGACTGGCAGGCCGAAGGCGTGCCGTACGCGAGCATCGACGAGATGGCGGCGAGCGAGCGCAAGACGACGTTCGACAGTATCAAGGCCTACCAGCTGAAGTTCTATTACGACGGCCAGTGGGCGCCGCGCTACGACCGCTGGGTCGACATGCTGGCCGGTATGTACGCCGGCCCCGATCGCGAGGTCGTCGCCTGGAACCAGGCCCAGACTTCCGAGATGGTGTTCACCCAGCCGGTCGTGCACGAGTTCCCGAAGCTGCGCGTGCCCACGCTGCTGATGATCGGCGGCAAGGACCGCACCGCGCCGGGCGCGAACCGCGCGCCCGAAGCGGTGGCCGCGCGGCTGGGCGATTACTCCGCGCTCGGCCGCAAGGCCGCCGACGCGATTCCCGATGCACAGCTGGTCGAGTTCCCGGCACTCGGGCATTCGCCGCAGGTCGAGGCGCCGGACGAATTCCACGCCGCCCTGCTGCGCGCCCTCGCGCCGCGCTGACACGCCCGACGGCGACGCGTCGTCGCCACGTCGACATTCATTCCGCATTCCGCCCGCGCGAAGCGCAGCCCCTAGACTGGTGACCACTGCCGCACGCCGCGCGCGCCCTGCCACAGGACCCTGTCTTCCGATGTCGATCCGGCGCCTGCCCCTGCCGTTGCTGCTGACCGCCTGCATCGCACTGTCGGCGTGCCAGCGTGGCGCGGAGGAGACGCCGCCGCCGGTCGAGACGGTCGAGGTCGCGAGCCCCGAAGAGGGCGGCGCGGTCAGCAGCGCGCCGGTCGATGTGGACGCGGTGCCTGCGGTGCCGGTGGCCGAACCCGAGACCGGCGGCGTGGACTGGTCGCCGATGACCCTGCCCGCAGGCGCAGCCTCGATCAGCTGCGAACTGGATTACGCCAATGCCGGTGACGGCACGCCGTTGACCGCGTTCGACCACGACGCCCTGCGCGAGGCGATGGCGCCCTGCGCCGAACGTGGCGTGTTCCGGCTGCGCTTCAAGGGCCGGGTGACGCAGGACTTCACCCGCCTGATGCAGCGGCTGGCTTCGGTCGCCGACGAACTGTCGATCAACAAGCGGGTGCTCGACATCGACTCCAGCGGTGGCATGGTCGAAGAAGCGATCCGCGCCGGCGACGTGATCGCCGAAACGCGCTGGACGATCTGGGTGCGCGAGGGCGCGGTCTGCCACAGTTCCTGCGTCTTTCTGCTGGCGGGCGGCGACACCCGGCTGATCGGTGGACGTGTCGGCATCCACCGCATCATCCGCATGAGCTCCACCGCATCGACGCGCGCCGAGCTCAACCGCGAACTGCGCGCCGTCTACGGCCGCGTGCGCGACTATCTGGAGCGCAACGGGGCCGCGGTCGCGGTCGCCGACCTGATGATGGCCGTGCCCAACCGCAGTCTTCGCATCCTCACCGCCGACGAACTCAAGCTCTACGGCCTCGACGGCGTGAATCCGGCGCAGGACGACCTCGACCGCCTGCGCCTGATGCGCAAGTGCGGCCAGGACTTCGTCGCCCGACGCGATGCGTATGCACGCGCATTCGACACCACCTGCAATGCGCCCGACCGCGACGTCGAGCAGATGGCGACTTGCGGCCTGGAACTGCGCGGCAAGTTCGGTTTCCCGGACGAGCAGTGCCCGACCGAAAGCCCCCTGTCCGAATTCGATCTCGTCGGCGCGCTGACCGCGGCGGCCGGCAACGCGAGCCGCCTGCGCATCCTCGGCGTCCCGGTGGGAGAACCACGTCCGGCCGCACGTCCCGCGACGCAGCGTACGGCGCCGGCGCCTGCCGCAGCGGCCTCCGCCGAGTCGCGGACTGCGAGCGAGCCGGCGGAAGAGGGCGAGGCCGGCGTGGATGAGCAGGCCGAGGCGCCGGTTCGCGAGTAGCGTGGTGGTGGGGCCAGTTGCTGCGGGTGGGTGCGATCTTCGAAGCGCCGGCGGAGCGGTGTTCTTTCAGGTACGCGTGAATCCGACACCTCTTCCTTCGGGAGCGAGCCTGGCCTGACCTGATCAGGGGGCAACGCGTGCAGCGGGGTTGGTTGAGGGCGGAGCGTTGGCGGCTGTCCAACCGTATGTACGCGTGACAGGCATCGCGTTCTTTCCAACTGATGCAAACGTCCCAGTCACAGCCGAATCGGACGTGTCCTCGCGACCTGCGCCCCTCACCCCAACCCTCTCACGGAGGGAGAGGGGCTTGGGGCGCGGCCGGATGTCGCGCGATCAAACACCTCTCCCTTTGGGAGAGGTCGACGCGCGCAGCGCGTCGGGTGAGGGCGGGGCGTTAATGGCTATCCAATCGCGCATGCACGCCTAACAGGCATCGCGTCCTTTCCAGCTGATGCAGATGTCTGAGTGGCAGCCGAATCGGACGAGTCCTCGCGACCTGCCGCCCTCACCCCAACCCCTCTCCCCGAGGGAGAGGGGCTCAGGTTCCTGCGTGTCTGCGGAATCGTTGGCACACCCTCGCTGCCGAAGCCTCACCCGTCCGCCAGAAACCCACCCGACTGCCGCTTCCACAACTGCGCATAGACCCCGTCACCCGCGACCAGCGCCTCGTGCGTGCCCTGTTCGACGATGCGGCCGCGATCCATGACGATCAGCCGGTCCATCGCCGCGATCGTCGACAGCCGGTGCGCGATCGCGATGACCGTCTTGCCCTGCATCAGTCTGTAGAGGTTCTCCTGGATCGCGGCCTCGGCTTCCGAGTCCAGCGCCGACGTGGCTTCATCGAGCACCAGGATCGGTGCGTTCTTCAACAGCACGCGGGCGATGGCGATGCGCTGGCGCTGGCCGCCGGAGAGTTTGACGCCGCGCTCGCCGACGTGGGCGTCATAGCCGGTGCGTCCCTGGGCGTCGCTCAGCGTCAGGATGAAGTCGTGCGCCTCGGCCCGCTTCGCCGCCTCGATCATCTCGGCCTCGCCCGCATCCGGACGGCCGTAGAGGATGTTCTCGCGCACCGAGCGGTGCAGCAGCGAGGTGTCCTGGGTGACCATGCCGATCTGCGCGCGCAGCGAATCCTGCTCGATCGTCGCGATGTCGGTGCCGTCGATGCGGATCGTGCCGGCCTCGCGGTCGTAGAAGCGCAACAGCAGGTTGACCAGCGTCGACTTGCCCGCGCCCGAACGGCCGACCAGGCCGATCTTCTCGCCGGGTCGCACGTGCAGGTCGAGGCCTTCGATGACGCTGCGGTCGTTCTGGCCATAGTGGAAATCGACATGTTCGAACCGGATGTCGCCGGCGATCTTCGCCAGCGGCTTCGCGCCCGGCGCGTCCTCGACCGTCGGCGCCAGCGAGATCGAGTTGATGCCGTCGCGCACCGTGCCGATGTTCTCGAACAGCGCCGACAGTTCCCACATGATCCACTGCGACATGCCCAGCATGCGCAGCGCCAGTGCGACGGCGACAGCGATCGCGCCGGTGCTGATCGCGCCCTGGTGCCACAGCCACAGGCCGAGCCCGGCGACCGAACCCACCAGCAGCATGTTGAGCAGGTAGTTCGAGGCGTTGACGATCGTCACCAGGCGCATCTGCCGGTGCACGGTGTGCAGGAAGCCGTCCATCGCCTCGCGCGCATACGCCTGCTCGCGCTGCGAATGCGAGAACAGCTTGACCGTCGCGATGTTGGTGTAGCTGTCGACGATGCGGCCGGTCATCACCGAACGCGCGTCGGCCTGCTTCTCCGAGATGCGGCTGAGCCGTGGCACGAAGCGCCACATCAGCGCGCCGTAGAGCGTCAGCCAGCCGAGGAACGGCAGCATCATTCGCCAGTCGGCCGCGGCGGCGACGATGATCGCGCCGGTGAAATAGACGATGACGTAATTGCCGACGTCGAGCAGCTTGATCACCGTCTCGCGCACGGCCAGCGAGGTCTGCATCAGCTTGGTGGCGATGCGCCCGGCGAACTCTTCCTGGAAGTAGCTCATCGACTGCCGCAGCAGGTAGCGATGCACATTCCAGCGGATCCGCATCGGGAAATTGCCGAGCAGGGTCTGGTGGATGACCATCGCGTTGAACCAGGTCAGCAGCGGCAGGCCGATCAGCACCAGGACCGCCATCGCCGCCAGTCGGCCGCCCTCGGCCGCCATGAAGGTCGCGGGCGTGTGCGAGGTCAGGCGATCTACCAGCGAACCGACATAGGCGTAGAGCACGACCTCGGCCACTGCGATCAACGCGGTGAACGCCGCCATCAGCAGCAGCCAGCGGCCGCTTCCGCGCACGTAGTGCATGCAGAACGCGAACAGCGTGGTCGGCGGTTGCGTCGGAATCGCCGGGGGGAAGGGGTCGATACGGTTTTCGAACCAGCGGAGCATGGGCAATCCAGGAGCGGCGCGGCAGGCGCGCGGGACGGGCCGACCATTGTCGGTGATGGCGGTCGGCGATGGCGCGACGGCAGACGAACGCTGCGATGCGCTCAGGGGATGTCGAGCACGATGCGTCCCAGATGGTGGCGGCCGATCGCGCGCGCGGCCGCGGCGGCATCGGCCAGCGGGAAGCGCGCATCGAGATGCAGATGGAACGGCCCGCGGCCCGCGGCGCGGCAGGCCGCATGCACCTGGCGCGCACCTGCGCCGGCGCCGAAGGCCGATGCGGCGATGTCGGGCCGCGCCGGTGGCGCCGCGACACCGTGTGGCCAGGCGATGCGACCTCCGGACCGCAGCGCGGCGACGATCGTCTCCGCATCCGGCGTGTCCGCGGTCAGCAGCGCGGCGTCGAGGCCTTCGGGCGCGAAGATCCGCAGCGCCGGCGCCAGTGCGTGGCGGCGGCCGTCTATCGCCATGTCCGCGCCGAGCCGTTCGGCCAGCGCCACGCCATCGGCGCCGGACGCGACCGCCAGCACCCGCGCGCCGCGCTGGCGTGCGAACTGCAGTGCCATGTGGCCAATGCCGCCGCTGGCGCCGAACACCAGCGCGGTATCACCCGGCCCGAGCGCCAGTGCGACTGCGACCGCGTGCATCGCCAGGCCGCCGTCGACCGGCAGCGCGGCCGCCTGCGGCAGGGTCAGCCGCGGCGGCACCGGCCACAGATGGTCCACGTCGACGACGGTGAACTGCGCATGGAAGCCGTCTCTGGGACTGCGCAGCGGCAGCAGGCCGCAGACCCGGTCGCCCTCGCGCAGGCGCTGCACGCCCGGGCCCACGTCCACCACGGTGCCGGCACCTTCGGAACCCGGAATGTACGGAAACACCGGCGCACCGGTGGCGAACTGCGCCAGCGCGCCTTCGCGTTCCAGCACGTCCCATCGCCCGAATCCCGCCGACAGCACCCGCACCAGCGCCTGGCCGGGGCCGGGCAGCGGGATCGGACGCTCGACCAGCGCCAGGACTTCGGGTCCGCCGAAGCGCTCGAAGGCGAGGGCGCGCATGGTTTCGTCCGCGATCGCGCCGGCGGCAGGGGCGTCGGCCGGCGCGGCGACATGGTGGAGCGTGGCGTCGTCGAAAGTCATCGGGTGGCCATGGACAGCAGGAAGGTTGGCGCGCAGGCTAGTACCTCAACCAATGTTGAGGTCAAGCGATGGCGACACGTACACGACGTGCGGACGAAGTCCTGTCGGTCGGCGAACTGGCCGCGCGCAGCGGTGTCGCGGTGTCGGCGCTGCATTTCTACGAGCGTCAGGGGCTGATCCACGGCGGCCGCAACGCAGGCAACCAGCGACGTTACGGCCGCGAGGTGCTGCGACGGGTGGCGATCATCAAGGTCGCGCAGCGCGCCGGCATTCCGCTGGCGTCGATCCGCGAGGCCCTGGATACGCTGCCCGACGGGCGCACGCCGACGACCGCGGACTGGACGCGGCTGTCACGCCGCTGGCGCACCGAACTCGACGCGCGCATCGACCAGCTGACCCGGCTGCGCGACCAGCTCGACGGCTGCATCGGCTGCGGCTGCCTGTCGTTGAAAGCGTGTCCGCTGCGCAATCCCGACGATGTCGCCGGCGCGCGCGGTCCGGGTGCGCGCTATCTCGAAGGCTGACGCTAGGTAGGAGCGCGCTTGCGCGCGAGAGGCCTTGCCGGGAACGCCGCATCGCGCGCAAGCGCGCTCTTACGAGACGATGCGCAGGACCGGACAGGCCTTGCGGTCCGATGCTGTTTCTTCAGTTCCGCCGTCGCGGCGATTCGCATCTGCGCAGTCCCGATGATGTCGCCGGCATGCGCGGTCCGGGCGTGCGACATCTCGAAGTCCGATGCCTGATGTCTGTAGGAGCGCGCTTGCGCGCGAAGGCGCTTCGTCGGGAACGCCGCATCGCGCGCGAGCGCGCTCCTACAGGACGATGCTCAGGGCCGGGCGGACTTTGCGTCTCGTTGGTGCTTCTTCGGATGCGCTGCCGCAGCAATACGCGCGGTGAGGCTGTCGCCCATCGAGCGACTGAAACGCGCGAGATCGGTGACGGCCAGCCCGCGATACCAGGGGATCGCCGCCACCGCATCGATCGCGTTCTGCGCGCCGACCCGCGCGGCGAACGTCTTCGTCCAGGCGTCCTCGGCGTCGAGCGCCACCGCGTACGGCAGCAGCCGCGTGTAGCGCGCGGCGTCGAGCGGTGGAACGGCATGCGCATCGTCGTGGCGACGTCCGGCCTTCGCGGTGCCGGCGAGGTATCGGCGCAGACCTTCCGCATGCGCCAGCAACTGCCGGCCCTCCGCGGTCGGGGCGCGCACCAGCACCGCGAACACCACCAGCATCGGCACCATCGATGCGACGACCAGGATCGTCGCCGGCAACGCGGGCGTATGCCGCGCGATCACCAGCGCCGGCACCGCGGTCGCGAGCGCGATCGCCAGTGCGCCGAGGATGCTGCCGCCGTGCGCACGGAACAGGGCCGGCACGAAGCGCTTGCGCAGCGCGAGTTCGTGCGCCTTGCAGGCCTGCGCGATCCGCGCGTGCTCACGGCTGCGCAGCTCCACTCCGTCGCGCGGTTCGGGCAGCAGCGCGGTCAGCTGCGCGCGTTGTTCCATCGTGGGCAGGGTCTGCGCGCCTTCGCGCGTGCGTTCGATGCGCCAGCCGGTGCGCGGGCCCTGTGGCTGGCGATGGATGCACAGGTGGTCGTCGACCGCGCTGGCCAGCAGATCGGCCGCGAAGCCGCGTGCGTCGTAGCGCATGCGGCGCATGTAGCGCAGGCCCGCGGGCGAGAAGCCGGCGGGCGGTTCGTGGCGATCGGGCACGGCGCCGGGCGTCTGCGGATGACGGACGCGCCGCCAGCGCAGCACGCAGTACGCCGCCAGCACCAGCAGGCCGGCCAGCGCGACCAGCAGTCCGGCGTGGTCGTGCAGCCACCACAGCGCCCGCTGCCGCGGCGCTGGCGGCGCGATCACGTCCTTGGGGAACGCCAGTCGAACGTGCAGGCCTTCATGCGGCTGCAGCGGGCGCGTCAAGACCCAGCGGGCGCTGCCGGCTGCCGACAGGGCGACATGGAAGTCGCGCCCGGCCGCGCCGGTCACGCCATCCGCGCGCAGGCTTCCGACCGCGATCGTGTGCGGCAGGGTCACGGTGACCGCGCCCTGTTCGACCGGTACCGCCTGGTCGCTGCCGATCACGTTCAACGACAGCGCATCCTGCGCATCCCCGAACAGCGGTTGCCGCGTGGTCCGGTAATGCAGCGTGTAGACGGGTTGCGACGGCACCTGCAGATGCCCGGTGTCGCCGACATGCAGGCGCAGCACGCGGCCGACCCGTTCGATCCGCCACGGCTCGACGCGGCCGTCGCGCAAGACGTCCTGCACCTGCAGATCGACGACCACGACATCGCCATGCGGATCGCGGTAGCGGACCGGGATGTCGCGGACCAGGCCGTGGCGGAACACACGGCCTTCTGCACGCAGCTCGATGCGCTCGGTGACGTCGAGGCGGCCATCGGCGAGCACGCGCACGTCGACGTCGTGGCGGAGGATCCGCTCCTGCGCCCACGCCGGTAGCGCGAGGCAGGCGAGCAGCAGGAGCGCGAGCCGGCTCAGCGCGCCAGCTCCACCGGCATCGCCTGCCGACTGCCGTCGTCAGCCTGGAAGAACGCCGCCTGGCCGATCCCCGCGAGCCGCGCGACGATCGTGTCGGGCACGCGCTGCACCGCATCGTTGAGATCGCGTACCGCGCCGTTGTAGAAACGGCGCGCGTACTGCAGTTGCGCTTCGACATCGACGAGATCGGTCTGCAGCTGCGCGAAATTGTGGCTGGCCGCCAGCGCCGGATAGGCCTCCTGCAGCGCGATCAGTCTGTTGATGCCGTCGCCGAGCGCCCGTTCGAGATCCGACAGCGTTGCCGCATCCGAGGTGTCCATCGCCTGCGCGCGCAGTGTGGTCACGGCTTCGAGCGTGGCGCGCTCGTGCCCGGCGTAGGCCTGCACCGCGCCGACCAGCTGCGGCACCAGGTCGTGGCGGCGCATCAGCTGCACGTCGATGTCGGCCCACGCGGTCCGCACCTGGTTGCGCAGGCGCACCAGCCGGTTGAACACGGCGACCGCCCACGCCAGCAGGGCCGCGACCAGCAAGGCGCCGACGACGATGGCCGTCATCGACGGCCGCCTGCGATGTCCGGAGCTCGATCCATGGACCTTGCGGAAGCAGGGAAGCGGCTGAGCATACCCCGTCGCGGCGGCCGGGCCATCGAGTTCCGACCGGGCTTTTGCAGGCGCTTGCCGGCCACGATGCAATGCGTACACTCGGTCCACTTCACTGCAGTCCCGCGAGGAACGTCACGAATATGAACACCCTACGCCTGTCGCTGTCGGCCGCCCTGCTGGTCGCCTTCGCCTCCGCTGCACACGCACAGCAGCCTGCGCAGCCCGCCGCGCAACCGGGCGCCGCCGCCCAGCAGCAGCTCACGCCCGAGCAGCAGGCGCAGGTCGCGCGCCAGGACGCCGAGATGGGCGCCGCCGCGCTGCAGGTCATGCAGATGATCGACGGCAACCGCGCCGGCGAAGTCTGGGACGGCGCCTCGGCGACGATGAAGGGCGCGGTGAGCCGTGACGAGTTCGTGCGTCAGCTCAACATCGACCGCAACCGTCTCGGCGCGCCGAGCAAGCGCGACCAGCCGGTCGTCAGCCGCTCGCAGTTCCGCGCCGGCGAAGCCGTGCCGGAAGGCATCTACATCAATGTCGCCTCGCCGACCACGTTCGCCAGCCAGCCGCAGCCGGTGCGCGAGCTGGTGTCGTTCCGTCTCGACGAGGACCGCACCTGGCGCGTGTCGGGCTACAGCGTGCGCTGAGCCCGCAGGGCGTCTCGTATTGCCGGACGGCGCCTGCGGGCGCCGTTCGCGTATCCGTGGCTCAGTGCGCCGCGACGACGCGGATCACCTGCCCGTCGAGTTCGACGGTCTGGTCCGCGCGGATCTTGCAGGTCTTGCGCAGCTCGACCGCGCCGTCGACGAACACCGCGCCGCTGGCGACGATCGCTTTGCCGGCGCCGCCGCTGTCGCACAGGCCGGCCAGCTTGAGCAACTGGTTGAGTTCGACGTGGTCGCCTTCCAGCGGGAAATCGATTGGCGCGGGCATCGGTCGGTCTCGTGTTGCGGGCGAGCATTATCGGGCAATCGCCTGATCGCGTTCGCGTGCGACGCATCACGTCTGGCGCATGTCGAGCGGTCGCGTGCCGTGCGCCAGTCAGACTGCGTGCGTTACCGTACATGCGACCCGTTCAGGACGACTGCGATGGCTGCACATCGACCGCGCCCGACAGGCGCCTTCCGCCCATGATCCGGCCACCGATGCCGGCCGATGAAACCGCGCGGCAGGCGACGCTGGATGCCTACCGGATCCTCGACACGCCACGCGAGGCGGCATACGACGACCTGGTCACGATCGCCACCGGGATCTGCGACGTGCCGATGGCCGTGATCACCCTGATCGACCGCGACCGCCAGTGGTTCAAGGCGGCGCATGGCGTCGACGGCAGCGAGACCTCGCGCGAGATCGCGTTCTGCGCCCACGCGATCCTCGATCCGGACGAGACCATGTTCGTTCGCGACGCGCGCGAGGATGCGCGCTTCAGCGGCAATCCGATGGTCACCGGCACGCCGAACGTCCGCTTCTATGCCGGCGCGCCACTGCGCGCCGCCGACGGCCAGCCGATGGGCACGTTCTGCGTCCTCGACGACAAGCCGCGCGAACTCGAGCCCGGCCAGCGCCGTGCGCTGGAGGCCCTGTCGCGCCAGGCGTCGCGGCTGATGGAGCTGCATCGCGTCAGCGAGGAATTGCGTCTGCAGCCCGAGGAGCGCGGCTGGTACGAACAGCAGCTGCTGCACTACCAGCAGGAACTCGAAAACCAGAACGCGGACCTCGCGGAGCAGTCGTCGACCGATCCGCTGACCGGGCTCGCGAACCGCCGCGCGTTCTCGCGCACGCTCGACCAGGCGATCGCCCAGGCGCACGCGCTCGGCAATCCGCTGTCGGTGGCGATCGTCGACATCGATCACTTCAAGTCGATCAACGACCTCCACGGCCACGCCGAAGGCGACCGCGTGCTGCAGTCCCTGGGCGTGATGCTGCTGTCGACCGAAGCGGCGCGCGGGCGCGTGGCGCGCTTCGGCGGTGAGGAGTTCGTACGCCTGCTACCCGATCGCGCGCTGGCCGATGCAGTGCGCGAATCGGAATACCTGCGCGAGGCGGTCGCGGCGATGCCGACCGGGCTGCCGGTGACGATCAGCATCGGCGTAGCGGCGCTGCAGCCGGGCGAGGATGCGTCCGCGCTGCTCGCGCGTGCCGACCAGGCGTTGTACAAGGCCAAGCACGAAGGCCGCGACCGGGTCTGCGCGTTGCCGTGAGCCGAGGCGTGGGAGCGCGCCTGCGCGCGATGAGGGGTTCCCCAGCAAGCCCATCGCGCGCAGGTGCTCTCCAGCCGGAAGTGCCGTGCGCCGCGCTCAGTCCGCGATCTGCTTGGCCTCGCCCGCCGCGAGATTCTCCGGATGCACGATGCGCCTGGGCCGCGACAGCAGCGGATACACGATCACCGCGGCGAGGATGATCGCGACGCCGGCGTAGAAGCGCGGGCTCAGCTCGTGCTGCTCGCCGAGCAGCACAATCGCCAGCGCGATCGCATAGACCGGCTCCAGGTTCACCGCGAGTTGCGCGGCGAACGCGCTCATGTGGCGCAGCGCGACCAGCGACAGGGCGAACGGCAGCAGGGTGCAGACGAAGGCGAGCAGCAGCAGGTAGCCGGCATCGTGCAGGCCGGGCAGGGTCAGCAGGCTGCCGGCGAACGCCGGGAACAGCAGCGGCATCAGTGGCGCGAGCAGGGTCAGCGTCAGCGTGCCGGCGCCGAGTTCGAGCGCGGTCACGGTCAGCGGATCGGCACGTTCGACCAGGCGCTTGTTCAAGGAGCCGAAGCACGCGACGAACAGCGCCGACAGCGCGCCCACCGCGACCCCGACGCGCATGCCGTCGGGAATCCCGCCGACCACCAGCGCCACGCCCGGCAGCACCGCGATGCCGAGCGCGAGTTCGCGCCACGAGAAACGACTGCGCGCGACCAGTGGTTCGATCAGCGCGATGAACACCGTCGCCAGCGCCATGCAGGTCGCGGCGACCGATGCGTTGGCGAGCTTCACCGCGCCGTAGAAGGTCAGCCAGTGCAGCGCGACCAGCGCACCGACGCCTGCATACGCCAGCAGCAGCCGCGGTGGCATGGCGCGCAGGCCGCGCCAGACCCGCGGCAGCAGCATCAGCGTCCCCGCGACCAGCAGCATCCGCCACCACACCAGCGGCAACGCGGGCAGGGTGATCAGTTTGCCGAGGATGGCGGTGAAGCCCCACAGCAGGACGCAGAAGTGGATCTGCCAGTGGGCTTTGGTCGTGGGTTGCATCGGGATCGCGCCGGTGGGGTCGCGCATTATCCGGTGACGACGCGACTCGGTGTGGCCTCGGCCAGCAGCCAGTCGTGGAATGTCCGTGCGGGTGCGCGAAGCCGCCGGGTGCCGGGAAAGACCAGGTGGTAGGCCCGGCTGCCGGCGATGGGGATGCCGGGCAGCGCGACCAGCCGGCCATCGGCCAGCCACGGCGCGGCGACATGCTCGCGCGCCAGCGCGATGCCGAGGCCGTGCGCGGCGGCTTCCAGCATGTCGGTGCTGTCGCTGAAGACCATGCGCGCGTCGTCGACCGGCGGCTGTTCGCCATTGGCACGGAACCAGTCGTGCCAGCCGAAGTGGGACAGATCGGCCAGCAGCGGTTGCGCGGCGATGTCGGCGACGCTGCGGATATCCGCCAGTCCCGGATGACGGGGCGAGGCGGCGGCGAACAGGCGTTCCTCGAGCAGCAGTCTCGAGGTCAGGCCGGGCCAGTGGCCGGGACCGAAGCGGATGCCGAAATCCGGTCCGCCCTGTTTGAAGCGGGTCAGCGCGAAACCGGTGTCGATCCGCAGGCGGATCTGCGGATGGGCGGCGACGAAGCCGGGCAGGCGTGGGATCAGCCAGCCGTGCACGAACGAATGCAGCGTCGTGATTGTCACCGTGTCGTGCGCATCGCGGCGTGCGCGCAGTTCCTGCATCACGCCGTCGAGGTCACCGATCGCCTGGCTCGCCGAGTCGGCGAGACGGCGTCCTTCGGCGGTCAGCGAGACGCCACGCGCGTGGCGCTGGAACAGCGTGACGCCGAGTCTTGCCTCCAGCTTGCGGACGTGATGGCTGACCGCGCTGGCGGTCAGGTGCAGCTCTTCGGCCGCATGGGCGAAGTTCTGGTGGCGCGCCGCGGTTTCGAACGCGGCCAGGGCCGACAGACAGTCTGCGCGTGTAGTCATCGGAGACACGAATCCTGTTTGTGGCTGACGTCGAAACTACGCGCTTGTGCACACGCCTGCCAGCCAGAGAATGGAGGCCTCCCCTGATCGAGACCCGAATCATGCACGCGACGCACCAGGCGACTGCACCGATCGAGAAGGGCCGCGACTGGGGCACCGCTCTGGAACTCGGCGTGCTCGGTGCGATCTGGGGCGCATCCTTTCTCTTCATGCGCGTGGCCGCCGCCGATTTCGGCCCGGTGCCGCTGGTCGAGGTGCGCCTCGCGCTCGGCGCGCTGGTGTTGCTGCCGTTCCTGTGGCGCGCACGCGCCCTGTTTCCTGCGCGGGCCTGGCCGAAGCTCGCGCTGATCGGCGCGATCAACTCGGCGATCCCGTTCGTGCTGTTCGCCTGGGCCGCGCAACGCGCGCCGGCCGGCATCGGCGCGATCGCCAACGCGATGACCGTCCTGTTCACCGCGCTGGTCGGCATGCTGTTCTTCGTCGAGCGTCTGGAGCGCCGCCAGTCCGTTGCCCTGATCGCCGGCTTCGCAGGTGTCGTAGTGCTCGCCAGCGGCAAGGTCGCCGGCATGCCGGTCGGCGCGGCCGTCACCGCGGGCGCGACGGCATCGCTGTTCTACGGCTTCGGCATCAATCTGGTCCGACGCCATCTCTCGGGCCTGCCGGCAGCTGCGGTGGCCGCGGCGACGCTCGGTTGCGCTGCACTGCTGATGGCGCCGCTGGCTCTGCTGCAGTGGCCGACAAATCCCATTCCCGCCGCGTCCTGGGCCTCGGCCGCCATGCTGGGTGTTCTGTGCACCGGTGTCGCCTTCGTCCTCTACTACCGGCTGATCGCGCGCATCGGCGCCAGCCGTGCGTCGACGGTGACCTATCTCGTGCCACTGTTCGGCGTGGGCTGGGCGTGGCTGCTGCTCGACGAGCCGGTCACGGTGACGATGTTGCTGGCCAGTGCACTGATCCTGGGCAGCGTCGCGCTGAGCCAGGCGCGACGCGCGCGCTGATCATGTCGCCTGCGTGTCGCCGGCGTCGGCGTGTCGCTGCTGCGCGCGACCCAGCCAGATGCCGAGCGCAGCCCAGACCAGCGCCAGCGGCACCACCACGCTGACCAGCCCGCCGAGCGCCAGGCCCAGTCGCCCGAGCACGCCCTCGGTCTGCGCGCCGACCACATCGCCGACGCGGTAGACGAAGGTGTCGATGAAGGCCTTGGCCTTGTACTTGTCCTCGCGGCCGATGACGGTGAACAGTGTCTCGCGGGCCGGTCGTGTGAGCCCGCGCTGGATCGCGCGGTTGGTCGCTTCGAGCAGGATCAGCACCAGGAACGAGCCGTAGATCGCCAGACCGATGAAGCCGACCGCCATCGCGACCGGCAGCAGCGCCAGCGCGAACGCCAGGCCGAGGCGGCGGATGATGTGGCCGGTCAGCGTGACCTGCAGCACCAGCACCGCGACCTGGGTCCACATGTCGATGTTGCCGAGCAGGCCGGTGCGCGCGTCGAGGTCGGTTTCCGCCGCGGCCACCATCTGCAGGCGGGTGAAATAGATGAAGGTCGCGACGATCGTCATGATCACCACGTAGCCGGCGATGCCCATCAGATAGCGCGAGGCGAACACCGCGCGGATGCCGGCGAGCGCGCTGCCGCCGATGCGGACGGCCTCTTGGTCCTCGCCGCGCAAGGTGTGCGCATCGCGCGGTCCGTCGCTGCGCAACCGCACCAGCAGCCAGGCCAGCGCGATCGAGATCGCGAGGAACAATGCGGCGACCAGCAGCAGCGCCGGCGTGCCCAACGGCTCGGCCAGGCGCGCCGCGAGCCAGGGCCCGAAGATCGCGCCCAGCGTGCCGCCGACGGCGATCAGCGCGAACAGGCGCTTGCCCTGGTCGCTGCTGAAGCGGTCGGCGAGCAACGCCCAGAACACCATCGTCACGAACAGGTTGAAGACGCTGAACCAGACGTAGAACACCTGCCCGCTGCGCGCACCCACCGCCCCCGGTGCGAACGCCAGCAGCGCCCAGAACCCGACCAGGCTCAACGCGAAGAACGCGTACGTCGCCGAGATGAAGTGCAGACGCCGCAGGCGCGCCACCAGCCAGCCGAACACCGGATTGACCAGCAGCGTGACCACGGCGGTGCCGATGAACAGCCAGCGCACGCTGTCGAGGCCGCGTTCCATGCCCAGCGCATCGCGCGCCGGCCGCAGCATCATCAGTGCGGTCAGGATGCAGAAGAAGAACAGGCCCGCGACCAGCACCGGCGCGCCTTCGCCGCGGCGCAGGTTGAACAGGTCGGCGATCTTGGTGGACATCGCGCGCCGCCCTCAGGCGAACTGCGCGACGAGTTCGGCCTGCTGCGCCTCGCTCAACAGCGGGCCGCTGCCCGCGCGCAACTGGTCGGCCTGGCGATCGGGGCGACCGGTCGCCGGGATCACCGCGGTCACCGCCGGGTGGCTGATCGCGAACTTGAGGAACAGCTGCGACCACGAGGTCACACCGACCTCGGCCGCCCACGCCGGCAGCGCCATGTCCTTGACCCGCGCGAACAGCTTGCCGTCGTCGAACGCGCGGTTGATCAGCACGGCGATGCCGAGTTCCTGCGCGAGCGGCAGCACCGTCTGCGCCGCCTGCGGTGCGTTGACCGAATAGTTCACCTGCACGAAGTCGGGCCGGTGCGCGCGCATCGCCTCGACCAGCGCGGCATGGCCGCTTTCGAGGTAATGGGTGAGGCCGATGTACCGCGTCGCGCCCGCCTGCTTGAGCTGCTGGGCATACGGCCAGGCGATGTCGAGCGCGCGCAGGTTGTGGACCTGCAGCAGTTCGACGCGATCGGTGCGCAGCCGGCGCTGCGTCTCGGCCCACTGCGTTTCCATCGCGGCGCGGTCGTCGGCGGCGATCTTGGTGGCCAGGAAGCAACGGTCGCGCCAGCCGCCCTCGGCCAGCAATGCGCCCAGCACCTCGTCGGCATTGCTGTAGTTGGGAGAAGTGTCGAACACCGTGGCGCCGCCGTCGAAGAAGACCCGGATCGTGTCCCGCAACCGGGCGAAGTCCGGCGAATCCAGGGCGACCTCGTAACTGCCGGACGTGCCCGCGCCGATCACCGGCACGGTTTCGCCGGTGGACGGGATGGCGCGGGTGATCAGCGTGCCCGCGTCGGCGGGCGGAGACGCGGGCGAGGCGGCAGGCGGCGCGGCTGCCGGTGCGGCGGCGTCGCGGCTGCAGGCGGCGAGCGGAGCCAGTGCGAGGCCGGTGGCGGCGAGCGAGGCGGCACTGAGGAAACGGCGACGGGACGGCATGGCGGACACTCCTGCTGCGGGTCGGCTTCCGATCATAGGCGGTTCTCCCGACCGGGTCCGGTGTCGTCCACCGAACTGCGGATAGACGGCCGTCGAGGTGATCGGTTCGAACCGTCGATTCCGGACCGCATCAGAAAAAGGGGCGCTTAGGCCTGCCGCCTGGGACAGCCTTGGAAAGGCGTGGCGTTGCTCTGCGCACAAGTTTCAACTTCGTCCGCAACATGGTGTGGGCAACACGCGTGCCGGATCGTCACGACGATGATCGGACTGGCGCACGGCCTGGACCTGGCGGTCGTGGCCGAAGGAATCGAGGACGAGGCGACCCTAGCGCTGCTGCACTAGGCGCGCTGCGACTTCGTGCAGGGCGATCTGATCGGACGTCCGGCGCCCGCCGACGATGTGGTCCGCACGGCCCTGCTGTAGGCGTGGGCCATGGGCGCGAAGCAGTTTTGCTTCGAACGCCCGTCGCGGCACCCGCGTTCTCACTACACAGCCACGTCCGACACCGTCAGCTTTCGCAGAATGGGTAGAGCGCAGCAAAAGCCATCACGGGCGTCTCCGCAGACCTCAACGCAGGCGCGCCGCCACCGCCTCCCAGTTCACCAGCTGCCAGAACGCATCCAGATATTTCTGCCGGTTGTCGCGATAGTCGAGATACCAGGCGTGTTCCCACAGCGAGAGCGCCAGCAGCGGCGTGTCCTGCCCGGTGATCGGCGTGGCCGCGTTCGCGGTCGCGGCCAGCGCCAGGCGTCCGTCGGGGCGCTGCAGCAGCCACACCCAGCCCGCGCCGAACATCGCCAGCGCCAGCGCATCGAAACGCGTGCGGAATCCCGCGACGTCGCCGAACTGGCGCGCGATGGCCTCCGCCAGCCGGCCCTTCGGTTCGCCGCCACCGCCGGCTGCGGCGGGCTTGAGCGAGTGCCAGTAGAAGCTGTTGTTCCAGGCCTGCGCGGCATGGTCGAACGCCGCGCCCTGCGCGGTACGGATGATGGTCTCCAGTGGTGCATCGGCCAGCTCGCTGCCGGCCAGCAACGCATTCACGCGCTCGATGTGGCCGCGTTGCAGGTGGCCGTAGTGCTGGTCGAGGGTGTCGCCGGACAGATGCGGTTCCAGCGCGGTGCGGTCGTAGGGCAGGGCGGCGAGTTCGAGGGGCATGGACGGCGGTCCGGTGGTCGATGGCGACGACGCGATAGAATGCACGAATTCCGAAACCCGATCCCCGCCGGCGAGCGCCCGCGGCGTGGTCCTGCAGGAGCGTCGCCGTGTCGATCCTCGAACACATCCAGGCCGAAATCGACGGTCATGCCATCGTGTTGTTCATGAAGGGGACGCCGCAATTCCCGATGTGCGGATTCTCCAGTCGCACCGTCGCCGCGCTGCACGAGGCCGGTGCACGCGAGTACCGCGTCATCAACGTACTCGAGACGCCGGAGATCCGTGCCAACCTGCCGCGCTTCTCGAACTGGCCGACGTTCCCGCAACTGTTCATCCATGGCGAACTGATCGGCGGCTGCGACATCACCCTCGAGCTGCACGAGTCCGGCGAGCTGTCGCGCATGGTGGCCGAGGTGCTGGCGGCGTGATCACGGCCGTTTCCGAGGTCGTGCCGGGCAGCCTGGCCGGGCGCGTCGTGCTCGTCGTGGGGGCGGCGGGCGGCCTCGGCGAGGCGGCATCGCTGGCCTGCGCGGAGGCGGGCGCATCGCTGGTACTGCTCGGTCGGCGCGTGCCCAGGCTCAACCGGTTGCACGACCGGTTGCAGAAGACCGGCGCCGCGCCTGCGCTGTATCCGCTCGACCTCGAAGGCGCGAGCCCGGACGACCATGCCGAACTCGCCGCGCGCATCGAGGCCGAGTTCGGCCGGCTCGACGGCATCCTGCATGTCGCGGCCGCGTTCGACGGACTGACCCCGCTCGAACTGACCGATCCGGCCGCGTTCGCCCGCGCGCTGCACGTCAACCTCACCGCGCGCTGGTGGCTGACCCAGGCCTGCCTGCCGCTGCTGCGCCGCTCAGGCGATGGATCGGTCGTGTTCGCGATCGACGATCCCGCGCGCACTGCCGGCGCCTACTGGGGCGGCTATGGCCTGGCCCAGGCCGGGCTGTCCGCACTGGTCGGCATGCTGCAGGCGGAACTCGGCGATGCGCCCGTCCGCATCAGTGGCCTGCTGCCGCCGCCGATGCGCACGCCGCTGCGGGCGAAGGCACACGTCGAGGCCGAGGACCGTATCGCGCGGTCGCCGGTCGAGGTCGCTGCCCATTGCGTCGAACTGCTGTCGCCTGCAGGTGCATCGCATCGCGGGCAGCTCTGGTCGCCGGACGGGGCGCTGCGCGCATGACCATCGCATCGGCGGCGCTGCTGCTGTTCCTGATCCTCGATCCGCTGGGCAACATCCCGGTGTTCCTGAGCATGCTGCGGCGGCTCACCCCGCAGCGCCAGCGCATCGTGCTGGCCCGCGAACTGTTGATCGCACTGGTCGTGCTGATGCTGTTCCTGTGGGCCGGCAAGTACGCGCTCGAGGTCATGCACCTGCGCCAGGAGTCGGTGGCGATCGCCGGTGGCATCGTGCTGTTCCTGATCGGCATCCGCATGATCTTCCCGCCGCCGGAAGGCCTGATGGGCGAAATCCCCGACGGCGAACCCTTCATCGTGCCGATGGCGATCCCGCTCGTCGCCGGCCCGTCCGGCATGGCCGCGGTGATGCTGATGGGCAGCAACGAGCCCGACCGTCTCGGCGAATGGAGCCTGGCACTGCTGATCGCCTGGGGCGCGACCGCGGCGATCCTGTTCTCGGCGACCTACCTGTACAAGCTGCTGGGCCTGCGCGCGCTGACCGCGATCGAGCGGCTGATGGGCATGCTGCTCGTCGCGATCTCGGTGCAGATGCTGCTCGACGGCTTGGTCGGCTTCCTCAGGACCGGTCTCGCACCCATGTGAGCACGGCGTGACCACAGTGCGACAAGGACTTACGGCCCATTGTTGCAGCGGGTCATAAAAGTCAACGCGGTCAGTGGTTTGCACCTGCCCGCTGCTGTCATGGCACTGTCACTTCCGTTGGTTACCGTGTTAACCTGTTGTTAACCACGGCGCGTCGCCCGCGCGCCGTGGCGGGGCCCCCATTCTTGTTCCAAGACCTGACCGTCGCTCGCCTTCCGGCCTGCGCCGCAATCCACGCATCGAGGCTATACAACCCATGAACCACTCGCATCGCGCCCGACTCTCCAAGCTGTCGCTCGGCCTGATCGTTGCCCTTGCAGCCGCTCCCGCGTTCGCGCAGAGCACCTCCGCCGGTGTCGGCGGCCAGGTGACCGGCGCCGGCGGCGCACCGGTGACCGGCGCAGAAGTGACCATCGTGCACACCGAGTCCGGCACCGTCAGCCGTGCCACGACCGATGCGAGCGGCCGCTACAACGCCCGCGGCCTGCGCGTGGGTGGTCCGTACACGATCACGGTGACCAAGCCCGGTGAAGGCACGAAGACCGAGGACAACGTCTATCTCGCCCTGAATCAGGCCAACACGGTCAACACGGCGCTGACGGGTGACATGACGACGTTGGCCACCGTGACCGCGACGGCGCTCGGCGGCATGTCCGAAATCTTCAGTGCCAACAAGATGGGTACGGGTTCTTCGGTGTCGCTGCAGCAGATCGAGGCGCTGCCTTCGATCAATCGCAACATCCAGGATTACGTCCGTCTCGATCCCCGCATCAGCCAGAGCGACAAGTCGCGTGGCGAGTTGACGGTCGGTGGCCAGAACCCGCGCTACAACGCCATTCGCATCGACGGCGTGAACACCAGCGACACGTTCGGTCTTGAGTCCAACGGCTTTCCGACCCTGCGTCAGCCGGTTTCAATGGACGCCATCGAAGCGATCAACATCGATGTTGCCAATTACGACACCACCATTACCGGTGCGACCGGCGCGGTGGTTGATGCCGTGACCAAGTCGGGCACCAATGAGTTCCACGGCTCGGTGTATGGCACGTATCGTGACAAGGGCATGGTCGGCGACCACCCCGTGACCGACGCCAAGTTCAACGGCTTCGAAGACGAGCAGACCTATGGTCTGACGTTCGGCGGTCCGATCGTGAAGGACAAGTTGTTCTTCTTCGCCAATTACGAGAACTACGAGCGCAGTCGTGCTGCGTCCTCCTATGGCCCGCGCGGTTCCAACGCGACCAACGTCATCGATATCGATCCGGCCTTCATCACCGAAGCGCAGCAGATCGCCCGCGACGTGTACGGCGTGGATCTCGGCAGCTACGATGCGCCGTCGGAAACCAAGCAGGAAGTCGAAGAGTACGCCGTCAAGATCGACTGGAACATCAACGACAACCACCGTCTGTCGGCTCGCTATTCGAAGCTCGAGCAGATCGATCCGAATCTCGTAGGCAGCAGCCTGTCGACCGGCTATTCCGGCCACGGCATGCCCACTACCGGTACGGCATTGGGACTGAGCAGCCGCTGGTACGACATCACCAAGAATGTCGAGACTGGCGTCCTCCAGCTCTTCAGCGATTGGACTGACAACCTGTCCACCGAGTTCAAGATCGGCCGCCGTACGTATGACTCGTTGAGCACCGTCAACTCCCGCCTGCCGATGATCGTGATCGGCAGTGGCAACAGCAACGCGGATGTTGCGCCACCGTACCTGGCGGCCGGTGCCGATGAGTTCCGTCACGGCAACCAGATCAACACTGAAACCACTACCGCCTATGCTGCGGCGAACTGGTACGTGGGCGACCACACCATCAAGTTCGGTTTCGATCTCGAATCCAATGACATCTACAACCTCTATGCGCAGAACATCTGGGGCACGTATGGCTTCTCGAGCCTGGATGATTTCCGCAACGGCCGTTACTGGGTCTATGACCTGAACGCTCCGGTCCCGGGCTTCGACCTGAACTCGGTGGCCATGCAGTACAAGCATCGCAATACGGGCGTGTTTCTGCAGGACACCTGGGCGGTCAATTACAACCTGAATCTGATGTTCGGCGTTCGCGTCGACATCCCGGATCTGGATGATGTGCCGGTGCACAACCTGCTGGTGCAGGAGATCTACGGCTACGACAACCGTGAAACCCTGGACAAGGCTTTGGTGCAGCCGCGCTTCGGCTTCAACTACACCTTCGACGCTGATCGCCCCACGCAGCTGCGCGGCGGCGTCGGCCTGTTCCAAGGTGCGGCTGCCAACGTCTGGGTGGGCAACTCCTATCAGAACAGCGGCTTCGGCCTGATCGGCTACAACGCACGCGCCGCCGGTCTGACCCAGGCCGAGCGAGAAGCAATGTGGGCCAGTCTGCCGGTGTCTCTGGATGTGAACAACCCCACCGTGCCGTCGCCGGCATCGGGCTACACGATGCTGGTCAACCTCATGGAGAAGGACATCAACCAGCCGTCGGTCTGGAAGTCCAACATCGCGTTCGATCATGAGCTGCCCTGGTATGGCATCACCGGTTCGCTGGAACTGCTGTACACCCGCGTCAACGATGCGATCGCGTTCGAACGCCTGGATCTGGGCAATGTCAACGCCGTTCGCGGTCAGGACGGCCGCGACATGTATTGGGTCAATCCCTATGCGGGCACTGGCGTGCGCGCCGGGAGCAACACTGGCGTCGATGCCATTGCAGACGGTATCCCGGGATACGAGAACGTCACTGGTTGGCATAACGATGGCGTGATCCTGCTCAAGAACACCGACAAGGGTCGCAGCACGCAGTTCACCGCGAGCTTGAGCAAGCCGCTGGTCGAGAACTGGGGCTGGTCGCTGGGCTACACCTACACCAACGCGACTGAAGTCAGTCCGCTGACGTCCTCGCGTGCGATCTCCAACTGGAACGGTGTGCTGGGCGTCAATCCGAACGACATCGTGGCGTCGACCTCGAACTACGAGATCCGTGACCGCTTCACCGGCAGCCTGCAGTTCCGCAAGGCGTTCTTCGGCGACAACCACACCACGGTATCGGTGTTCTGGGAGGGGCGTTCGGGTCTGCCCTACAGCTGGCGCTTCCTCAACGACGCCAATGGCGACGGTTATAGCAACGACCTGTTCTACGTGCCGGCCGGCCCTGGCGATGTGCTGTTCACCGGCGGCCCGGCGATGGAGCAGGCTTTCTTCGACTGGATGGCGGGTGAAGAAGACCTGCAGCGTTACCGTGGCGGCATCGCGCCTCGCAACGGTGCGCACAACAAGTGGGTCAATACCTTCGATCTGCGAGTGAGCCAGGAGATCCCCGCGTTCTTCGACGGCCACAAGGCTGAGATCTGGGTGGACGTGATGAACGTCGGCAACCTGATCAACAAGGATTGGGGGCAGGTCAGCTATGCGTCTCCATTCAGTGGTCGTGGTGTGGCGAACTTCGCTGGCATCGACGAGGCGACCGGCAAGTACATCTACAACTTCAACCCCAACAACGTGACTCGCGTGAATCTGACCGATTGGGAATCGCGCTGGTCGCTGCAGGTGGGCTTCCGCTACAAGTTCTGATCCATCGATGTCGAAGTAATCGAGAACGGCCGGGGAAACCCGGCCGTTTCCGTTTGCGGACGGGTCTGCGCTACAGTTCGGCACCAAAAAAATGAAGACAGAGCAGACGATGAGTGAAGGGGACAAGGTGGCGACGGCGCTGCCCACGGTGAATGCCTACATCTACCCGCGCGGCGGTCTCGACATCCTGTCGCGCGACGAAGTCGCCCGCCTCAAGGACGCCTCCCTCGGCGGCATGCACGACCTGCTGCGCCGTTGCGCGCTGGCGGTGCTGACCAGCGGCAGCGCGTCCGACGACCCGCGCGCGGCGCAGGAGCTGTATCCCGATTTCGACATCCAGGTACTGCAGCAAGACCGCGGCATCCGCATCGAGCTGGTCAATGCGCCGGCGATGGCCTTCGTCGACGGCCAGATCATCCGCGGCGTCGCCGAACTGCTGTTCGCGGTCGTGCGCGACCTCGCCTACACCGCGATCGAACTCGGTCCCGAATACGCGACCGATCTCGAGTCCTCGGCCGGCATTACCAATGCCGTCTTCGGCCTGCTGCGCAACGCGCGCCTGCTGCAACCGGGTGATCCGAACATGGTGGTCTGCTGGGGCGGTCACTCGATCAACCGCGTCGAGTACGACTACACCAAGCTAGTTGGTTATGAGCTCGGCCTGCGCGGCATGGACATCTGCACCGGCTGCGGCCCGGGCGCGATGAAGGGACCGATGAAGGGCGCCAACGTCGCCCATGCCAAGCAGCGCCAGTATCCGGCGCGCTATATCGGCATCACCGAGCCGGGCATCATCGCGGCCGAGTCGCCGAACCCGATCGTCAACCAGCTGGTGATCATGCCGGACATCGAGAAGCGTCTCGAATCGTTCGTGCGCCTGGGCCACGGCATCATCGTATTCCCCGGCGGCGTGGGTACGGCGGAGGAGATCCTCTACCTGCTCGGCCTGCTGCTGCAGGAGGAGAACCGCGAGATCCCGTTCCCCTTCATCCTGACCGGTCCCACCGCGTCGGCGCCGTATTTCGAGCAGATCGACCAGTTCATCCGCCTGACCCTCGGCGATGAGGCCGCGTCGCGCTACGAGATCATCGTCGCCGACCCCGAGCAGGTCGCCCGCCGCATGGCCGCGGGCATCCGCAAAGTCAAGGAATACCGGGTCGGCCACAAGGACTCGTTCTACTTCAACTGGTCGCTGTCGATCCCGCTCGACCTCCAGCAGCCCTTCGTCCCCACGCACGAGGCGATGGCCGCGCTCGACCTGCACCACGGCCGCAGCCCGCACGCGCTCGCTGCCGACCTGCGCCGCGCGTTCTCGGGCATCGTCGCCGGCAACGTCAAGGAAGACGGCCTGCGCCGCGTCGAGGAGTTCGGCCCGTTCCGGATCAACGGCGACCGCGACATCATGCAGTCGCTCGACGCCCTGCTGCGCGCGTTCGTCGTGCAGCGGCGCATGAAGATCGCGGGGGAATACAAGCCCTGTTACGAGGTGGTGGCCTGAGGGCGGGAGCCGCAGCGCGCTTGGGAGCACGCCAGCGCGCGTTTCGCTAATCCGGTCTGCTGTAGAAACGCCAGAGTCCGAGCGGCAACAGAAACCGGGTCAGGTCGCGCATGCGCCGCCACCGTTGGCCACGGAACGCGCTCTACGGCGCGTTCATCCGCTCCCCATGACCGTTCATCCGGCATCGCTTGCTCCGGCGCCGAAGCGCCCTAGACTTCCCCACTGCCATACTCGGCCAGGCCGTCTTGGGGAGAAGACATGCGCCGTACCCGTACAGCGGGTTTCACGCTCGTCGAACTGATGGTCACGATCGCGATCGTCGCGATCCTGGCGGCGATCGCGTTTCCGAATTTCGAATCGACGATGCGCTCGAACCGGGTTGCAACGACGACCAATGAGTTGATCGCCTCTCTGTCGCTGGCCCGCTCGGAGGCGATCCGCAACCCCACCGGCGCCGCAATGTGTCCGAGCGCGAACGGCACGAGTTGCGATGCAACAGGTGCCTGGGGCAATGGCTGGGTGGTCTGGATCGATCTGAACAACAACGGCGCGATCAATCCGGGAGAGCGGGTCGTCCGCTATGTGCAGGCCAAGAATCGGATCGCCGTCGGCGGTGAGCCGGATCCTATCCGATTCGACAATCGTGGTCGTGTGGTCGGGGGTGGGCGGACCCTGTCAGTAGAACCGGATGAGTGCCCATCTGATGCCGATCTGAAACGCAATCTCACCGTTTCCGCGACCGGCCAGGCGCGGAGCGAGCGCACAACTTGTGGACCGGTGGTCATCCCATGAATCGACTTCCACGTCACCGTCCGCCGCGCAGATCAGTGGGTGGTTTCAGCATGATCGAGGTGTTGATCGCCATTCTGGTGCTGGCAATGGGATTGCTTGGTTACGCGCTGCTGCAGACGATGAATCTGCGCTACACCCAGAGCGCCAACTACCGTACGGTCGCGACCAATCTTGCGTATGACCTGCTGGACCAGATGCGCGCGAACCGTCTGTCGGTCGCGGCATACGGCAGCAAGGCGGGCTTCGCAGCGGGATCTGTATCGGTGGTGGACACTTGCACCCGGCCGGTCGATACGGTCACGGTGGACCAGAACATCGCGCGCTGGCAATGCAGCGTGGTGCATGCACTGGGGCCCAACGCGGCCGCCGTCGTCAGCTACAACAATGGGGTTGCAAACGTAGCGATTACATGGGGCGAGCGTGTCGGGACGGATTCCTCCACGACCTTCGCAGTGAGCACCCGTCTATGAGCGCGCACACGATGCACGGCCGGATGCGTGGCTTGTCCCTGATCGAGGTGATGATCGCGTTGCTGATCGGCATGATTCTGCTGATCGCACTGATTCAGGTCTTCTCGGCTTCACGGACGGCGTACCAGACCTCGGAAGGCATGGCGCGCGTGCAGGAGAACGCACGCTTCGCGATGGATTACCTGCAGCGCGACCTGCGGATGGCCGGCCACTTCGGGTGTGTCAACGACCAGGCGCACCTGCTGACGCCTGGCGCGCTCGTCAATCATTTCAACGCATCTGCCGGCTTTCCGGTCTCGGTGCGCGGCTACGATGCCACCGGCTCCGCGCCGGGGGAAACGGTCAGCCTCGCTACGCCGGCCGCGGGCTGGAGCCCGACCCTGCCAACGGCATTCGATGCGTTGGGCGCAGTACCGGGGAGCGACATCATCGAACTGCGCTACCTAAGCAGCCAAGGTGTTCCGGTGAATACGATTAGCTACCCCACGCCCGCAACGACCCGGATCGTCGTGGATGCGGACCGCTGGGACGCATTGACGTCCGATGGCGTCGCCAATCCGACAGCGTTCGGTATCGCGGACTGCAGTTTTGCAGATCTGTTCCCGGCAACAGGCGTGAATGCGGCGACAGGGACGGTCACGCTGAGCGGGACGATCGACCGCTATACACCGCAACCGGCGGGGCAGACCATGCTCTATCGCGCCGAATCGCTGGTCTACTACGTCGCACCGGGCGCGTCGGGAGGGCGTTCGCTGTGGCGTGCACGAGCTGACAACAGCGGCAGCTATGCAGCCGGTCAGGAAGAGCTTGTCGAGGGCATCGAGAGCCTGCAGTTCATCTATGGGCTCGACCGGGTGACGGCGGTCGATACCACCGCGCCCAGCGGATACATCGACGACTACAAGAGCGCGTCCGGCATGACCAATACGGCGGAGCAATGGCGCCGGGTGGGCACGGTGCAGGTGGGCATGCTGGCCAGCAGTCCGAACCCGGCCGCTTCGGCGCAGGCCGTGACCGGCCGCGAGGTGATGGGCGTGGCCTTCACGGTGCCGGCCGGCGATACGCATTTCCGCTCCACCTACGAAACCACGGTCGCGCTTCGCAACCGTCTGTACGGAAACTGATGGAGCCGATGCGATGACGACACCGCGCAACGACCGTTGCCAGCCCGGACCGCGAGCGGAACGAGGTGCCGTGCTGTACGTCGCCCTGATCATGCTGATCCTGCTCGCATTGATCGGCATCGTCGGCATGCAGGTGGCCAGCATGCAGGAGCGCATGTCGGCCAATTACCGCGCGGTCAACATCGCGTTCCAGAACGCCGAGGCCTTTGCCCGCAATGCCGAGTGTGTGCTGGAGGACCTCGTCAACCGCACGTCGACGACCGGGTGCAACGCGTTCGCCGCATCCGCCATTAACCAGGTGTGCGAAGAGGGCTTCGATCCGGGCGATTGGGCCGATGACTACGGATTGGCCACGGCCGACCATCAACGGGTCAACGCACGGCTGATCGGGCCGTGCATCTCCGGAAACGCGCCGATCGGCGCGCTGGGCACCGCGCCGGTCAATGAAGATCCCAATCCGATCTACCAGGTCACCACCTATTCGACCGACAGTGGCAGCAACGCCAGCGCCGCCGCCGCGATCGACACCATCTTCAAGCCCTGAGGGCCGCGCCATGGCTTCGCGCAGAACCAAACTGATCTCGACTTTGTCTGTCGCCGTTCTCGCCGCGGGCGGCTATCTTGTCTACTCGGCGTTCGCGACCCAAGGGCAGGGCACGCTTGCGCAGGCGCCGTTGAATCTGGATATCCAGGTAACGCCGGCGTTTATCATCGCGGCTGACGATTCGGGCTCGATGCAGTTCCACAACCAGTTTCCGGGTGCGGATGGCAAGGCGTGCTGGACCAATGTGGCGGATGGCCAACCGCTCAGCTTTTTCAATCCGAGCGGTCAACTTTATGCCGCGCGCAGGTCCGAAAGTACGGCAGCAGGCCATGTATGCAACTTTGCTTACTCCTATGGCGGTACGTATCGGCTACCGGGTGACCCGACCGCGAACACCTATATTGGGCTTCCTCCGATCGACCGCTTCGGTTTTGCCCGCTCGCCCGAATTCAATCCCGCTTATTTCGATCCCGGAACCACGTATGAGCCTTGGCTGACATCTACCGGCGCATCTTATGCGCAAGCCGATCCCACGGCTGTGCTGATTGACCCAACCGACAAAGTTCGCGCAGCGGCAAACGGGAATATCGCTACCTGGACACTCAATCTGACCCAGATGTATGACCGGGACTTGGTTGCAAATAACGGCGCCAACGGCAGGCTCGATGACCGATATGTGCTGAAGGCGCAGATGGTGGTTCCGACGGGCACCAAGTACAAGACGCAACAACCGGGGGGGTGTGGCGGCCTGTCCGGCGGCGGCGTGTGGGTCACAGCCGCCACCAACATCACCATTCCGGCGAGCACGACCTGCGTCGTTTTCATCGAACACTATCTGCCGACCTTCTTCCTGAAGGAATCGAGTCCGGTACCGGACGGCTACGGAAACGTGGCCCGAATGCTGGTGAACGACGCCTGCGGGACCGGCTGCAATATGTGGAAATATGAGATCAAGGTAGCCGACACCGCCGCGATGCAGAATTTCGCGAACTGGTTCCAGTATTACAACAACCGGCACAAGTCGTTGATCGCCGGACTGACCCATTCGTTGGTTGATGTGAACAATATGCGGGTCGGCTATTTCCGCATTGGACAGCATGCGAGCTTCGATGTCCCTGATCTTTCAGCTGATCTCAATCCGAGCGGTGCTGAGCGGGTCCACATGCGCCGCATGGATGTTGGCACTGACAAGGCCGCCATTTACGACCAGGTGCTGGCCAATCCTGGCTGGAGCAGTACATCCAATCGTCAGGCGGTGTACGCGGCCGGGCAGCAGTTCAAGCGGACCGATCCCTTGAATTCGAACCATGGTGGAGCGCCCGTGCAACTGGCCTGCCAGAAGAACGCGATGATGCTGTTCACCGACGGCTACAGCAACAACAATGGTCCGACGGTGGGCAACCTCGACCAGGCGATGGGTGTGCCCTTTTCTGACGGACACTCCAATACCCTCGCCGATATCGCCACGGCGTATTACCTCAATACCGGCACGGGCCAGTCGCCATTGCGAACAGATCTGCCGGCGGGACAGGTGCGGCCACCGCCTGGTTGCCCGTCGACCGACCCGAAAATGAACTGCCAGACCAACCTGCACGTCAACTTCTACGGCGTGACGCTCAATGGACGCGGCAACCTCTTTGACCCCGACAATGTTCTTGACCCTTATACGACGCCGACGATTTACAACAACTGGCCATCGCGGGAAAACGACAATCGCAGCACCATCGACGATATCTGGCATGCGGCGGTCAATACCCGCGGCGAACTCATCAACGCGCGGACGCCGGCCGATATCACCACCGCCATGCGGCGGATCCTCGGCGCAGTGGGCCAGGGTGCGACGCCGTCCGGCAGTATCGGCGTCACCGGTGCTCGCATCGGCTCGGGTTCGCTGACCGTCATCCCGGCGTACGAATCACGCAATTTTGCGACCGACTGGTACAGCAGACTGACTGCGCAGCGACCGGCGACCGACCCTGTCACTGGCGCCATCATCTATTCGACCGCCTGGGAGGCCAGTGAGCGTCTGCCCGCACCCGATGCGCGGAACGTCTGGTACTCAAGCGGGGCGACCTACGCACGATTCAACTCCGCGGCAGCGCTGACCCTCGCCGATTTGTGCAGCAGCCCAACCTCTCACCGGCTCACGCTCTGCAACGAAACCGACATCACCGACGTCATGGGCGTCGATATCGGCGGCGCGATCGCCTATCTGCTCGGCGATCAGACCAATGAGGAAGAGCGGACAGCGACCGGCAAGCTTCGATTCCGCACCACGCGTCTAGGTAGCATCATCAACTCGTCACCGGTCCTCAGCGCGCCGACCGATGATTTCGGCTTTCGGGCGTTGATGAGTGCTGAGACTGTGCCGCCTACCGTCCCGGTTCCGGATCGTTTCAACTATGCGGCGTACCTGACCACGAAGTCCACACGGCGTCCGATGGTGTATGTGGGTGCCAACGACGGCATGCTGCATGCGTTCGACGGGCGCACCGACGACGAAGGCGGTATCGAGCGCTTTGCCTATATCCCGTCGACCGCGCTCGGCCACATGGGCAATCTGCTGATCCCGTTGGCGGGCAAGGAGAACGATCCTGACTTCCAGCACCGGTACTTCGTCGATGGTCCGATAACGGTATCCGACGCTTACTACAGCGGGGCGTGGGGTGGCGGTGGCGCCGGATGGAAGACCGTGCTGGTGGGTACCGCAGGTGCCGGCGGACGCAGCGTCTTCGGGCTGGATGTGTCCGATCCGGCAAATTTCGGGACGGGTAGTCGCCTCTGGGAAATCGGTCCGCATTCGGACGCCGTGATCCGCAACGATCTTGGTTTCGTGCTCGGCCGGCCGGTTGTGGTGCCGGTCAAAACGAAGGGTGGCACCGTGCGCTGGAAGGCGATCTTCGGCAACGGCTACAACAGTCCCAACGGCAGAGCCGTGCTGTTCGTCGTGGACGTTGCGACCGGTGATGTCCAGCGCATCCAAGCGAACGAGACCGGCGCGCCTGCGGGCGGAACAAACGGCCTGGGCAACATCATCGCCGTCGACCGCTATGCAGGACCCAACACGACGCTGGACCTCAGCGGACGTGACGGTTATGCAGATACCGTCTATGCCGCGGACCAGAAGGGGGCGATCTGGCGGTTCGACCTGCGTGACACCACGCCGAGTAACCTGACAACTCCTGTGTTCGTGACCCAGACCCACTCCGACGGCTCCAGGCAGCCGATCACAGGTGGCTTGACTGCGGCGCTCGCACCGGGCGGCGGCGTGATGCTCTATTTCGGTACCGGCAGCTTCGCGTTCAATGGCGACAAGGAAGATCTCAGCAAGCAGTCGCTCTACGGTGTAATCGACCGCGGGTTGTCGACGACGTTGACGTATGAGGACCTGACCGAACAGACGGTGACGGTGGGTGCGTCGGGCAGCACCGCGCGGGTCGTCAGTCGTAACGTCATGGGCGCCGGCAGGCGTGGCTGGTACATCGACCTGCCGACGGGCGAGCGGGCGGTCTCTCATCCCCGCATCGAGAACGGCATCGTCTTCATACCCACCTATGATCCGGCGGTGGCGGAAGGCTGCTCTGGCATAGGCAACAACTGGCTGTACGGGCTCAATGCATTGAGCGGAGGTGCGGCACTTAGTGGCGTCTCGGTGGGTTCGCCGACGGGGGATCCCTATGGCTCGACGACAGGAGCGGTCGCGCTGGCCACCGACGGCACGGCGCCGGTCACCGATGTCGCTGTGCTGACCACGCCACGCGTGCCGCTTCTTGCGGCGAATGCCACAGAGGACGCGCTGAAGGACGCGCTGGCGGCGCAGTGTTCGATGCTGGTGCAGGTGGCTGGCGCGCCGCCGCTGTACATGCCGCGCGCCTGCGGCCGCCAGTCATGGCGACAGATTCGATGATCGGGAGAAACGCCTTGAAGTCCTTCAGAGATATGGCCAGCCAGACGACCGGTCTGTCGCGCGTGCGCGGATTCACCCTGATCGAGCTGATGGTGGTTGTTGCAGTCATCGCGATTCTTGCTGCAATCGCAGTTCCGAACTACCAGGAATCGGTGCGAAAGGCGCGTCGTGCGCAGGCGAAGGCCGATCTTGTGGAACTGGCGCAGCTTCTGGAGCGGCGGCACACGGTCAACAACTCCTATGCCGGAGCCTTGCCCTATGCGGTGTCTCCCAAGGATCCGGGCGCGACGGTGTTCTACAACATCGCGCCGGCATCGATTCCCGCCGGCGCGCAGACGTTCACCCTGACGGCGACTCCGACGGGGGCGCAGGCCAACGATCGTTGCGGGAACCTGTCACTCTCGAGTGCAGGCGCCAAGGGAAGTACGGGATCGCCGGTTTCCGAGTGCTGGTGACACGAAAAAGCCGCGGATTGCTCCGCGGCTTTTTTTATCTGGCGCCCGAAGTTGGACTCGAACCAACGACCCCCTGATTAACAGTCAAGTGCTCTAACCGGCTGAGCTATTCGGGCGGGGACGCACATTCTAGTCGGTTGGCGGCGCGGGTCAAGCGCTGCCTCGCGACTTCTTTGAAATCGTCGTGAACGACGTCTATGGATGCCTTTCTTCCATTGGCATCTGCAACAAGTGAATTCCGTTCTGGTCTGCAACGGGCTCAAAACGGACACGCTGCTTCCCGCTTCGGCTTTGCGCTCCGTACCCGTCCCAGGTTGTTGACCACCACCTGCCCGGCGAGCCTCTCCTTGTGGCAGACGTTGATCGTCAGGTTGGTCCCCGCACTCCGGCCGTCGCGCTGGTAGCGGACGAAATTCCGGGTCGATGCCAGGCGGATGCTGGCGGGCGCGCCGGCCGGTGCGTTGGCGACGCGGATGAGGTCTCCTTCGGCATCGGGTTGGCGATTGCCGTCCGGGTCGGTGAACACGATCCAGCCCCGGCTCCAGTCCGCGTCCGACCGGCAGCGGTGCAGGGTGTCGCCGGGGCATGCGACGACCTGGTTGCGCCGCATGATTGCGGTGTTGCGTGCCATCGCGAGATCGGCGCTGATCAGGTGCAGGCCGGTTTGCACGCGTTGGCGGGCAAGGGCGTCGGCGAACGCCGTCAGGCCGAAGGTGCTCAGAATCACGACAATGGCGAGCGTGGTCACGAGCTCGATCAGGGTCACGCCCCGCATGCGGTGCATGACGGACATCCGGTCCGTCGAGATCCGTCCGCGCAGGTGTCGCGGGCAGTATTGCTGGCGCATGGGTGGACGTCCTTGTCCTGTTGCGGCGCCGGGGGCGATACGGGTCGACAGCCAGCAGCTCCGTCACGCCGTTTGCGGTGATCCGTCTCGTCTCCTGCACCGGTCCTGCGATCCTGCAGGTCGTCCAGAATCCGCCTGTTCGCGCGCCATGACAGCCGGCCGGCGACCTGGGTGGAGGTCGGAAACCGCCCACTGCTATCGTGGGCGGTGGCGTCACGAGGATGTCCGGCGCCTGACCGCATGCCGCAGGCGCGCCTGCGTTCCGTTGTTGTCGATCCCTTGCGTCCCCATTTCGCGTGCTTCCCGGATCACCATTGGCCCATGAACGACGTCATCCACCCCGCCGCGTTCCAGCTCGTCTCGCCCTACCAGCCGGCGGGTGACCAGCCGCAGGCGATCGAAAAGCTGGTCGAGGGCTTCGAGGCCGGGCTGGCGCACCAGACACTGCTCGGCGTCACCGGCTCGGGGAAGACCTACACGATCGCCAACGTGATCCAGCAGGTGCAGAAGCCGACGTTGGTGATGGCGCCGAACAAGACGCTGGCGGCGCAGCTCTACGGCGAGTTCAAGTCGTTCTTCCCGCACAACGCGGTCGAGTACTTCGTCAGCTATTACGACTATTACCAGCCCGAGGCCTACGTGCCGTCGTCGGACACCTACATCGAGAAGGACAGCTCGGTGAACGAACACATCGAGCAGATGCGGCTGTCGGCGACGAAGGCGTTGCTGGAGCGGCGCGATGCGATCGTGGTCTGCTCGGTGTCGGCGATCTACGGCTTGGGCGATCCGAACGAGTATTTCCGGATGGTGCTGCACATGGTGCGCGGCGAGCGCATCGACCAGCGCGAGCTGATCCGGCGCTTGACCGAGATGCAGTACAGCCGCAACGACACCGAGCTGCGCCGCGGTACCTATCGCGTGCGCGGCGAGACCATCGACATCCATCCGGCGGAGTCCGAGATGGACGCGCTGCGCATCGAGCTGTTCGACGGCGAGATCGAGCGCATCACGCAGTTCGACCCGCTGACCGGTGAAACCAAGCGCACGCTGCCGCGCTACACGATCTATCCGAAGTCGCACTACGTCACCACGCGCCGTACGACGCTCGAAGCGGTGGAGGCGATCAAGGCCGAGCTGCCGCCGCGGCTGGAGCAGTTCTACGCCGAGAACAAGCTGGTCGAGGCGCAGCGCCTGCAGCAGCGCACCCAGTTCGACCTGGAGATGATGGCCGAGGTCGGCTACTGCAACGGCGTGGAGAACTACTCGCGGCACCTGACCGGGCGCATGCCGGGCGAGGCGCCGCCGTGCCTGTTCGACTACCTGCCGCCCGACGCGCTGCTGGTCGTCGACGAATCGCATGTGACCGTTCCGCAGATCGGCGCGATGTACAAGGGCGACCGTTCGCGCAAGGAAACGCTGGTGAACTTCGGCTTCCGGCTGCCGTCGGCGATGGACAATCGGCCGCTGAAGTTTGAGGAATGGGAAGGCCGCGCGCCACGCGCGATCTTCGTCTCGGCGACGCCCGGCAAGTACGAGTTGGAAAAGTCGGAAGGGCAGATCACCGAACTGGTCGTGCGCCCGACCGGCCTGATCGATCCGCAGGTCGAGATCCGCCCGGTCGCGAGCCAGGTCGACGACGTGCTCGGCGAGATCCGCGAGCGGGTCGAGATGGGCGACCGTGTGCTGATCACGGTGCTGACCAAGCGCATGGCCGAGAACCTCACCGAGTATCTCGGCGAGCACGACATCAAGGTGCGCTATCTGCATTCGGACATCGACACCGTCGAGCGCGTGGAGATCATCCGCGACCTGCGGCTCGGCAAGTTCGACGTGCTCGTCGGCATCAACCTGCTGCGCGAGGGTCTCGACATGCCCGAGGTGTCGCTGGTGGCGATCCTCGACGCCGACAAGGAGGGCTTCCTGCGCTCGGGCGGTTCGCTGATCCAGACCATCGGCCGCGCGGCGCGCAACCTGCGCGGCAAGGCGATCCTCTATGCTGACCGCATCACCAATTCGATGCAGATGGCACTCGACGAGACCGATCGTCGTCGGGCGAAGCAGGTCGAGTACAACACCGAGCACGGCATCACGCCGACATCGGTCGCGCGGGCGATCGTCGACATCATGGAAGGCGCCCGCGCCGAGCCCGAGCTCGAGAAGAAGGGGCGCGGCAAGAGCCGCAAGGTCGCCGAGCCGGTCGAGGATTACGCGGCGCTGTCGCCGGACAAGCTGGCCTCGCGCCTGAAGGCACTGGAGCAGCAGATGTACCAGCATGCGCGCGATCTGGAGTTCGAGGAGGCGGGCCGCATCCGCGACCGGATCCGCCAGATCAAGGACGCGAGCCTGGTCCGCTAGAAATTTGCGCGCGGGGTATTCGACAACGCGCGAATCCGGTGTATGATTCGCACCCTTCGGGCGGTTAGCTCAGCGGTAGAGCACTACCTTGACATGGTAGGGGTCACAGGTTCGAACCCTGTACCGCCCACCACCTTCAGCTCCTGATCCAGCAGAGCAGGGTGGTCACGAAGGTCCGGCGCGGGTGGAGAACGTCCCCGTGCCGAGGCGCTGCAGGAACAGCCGTTGTGGCAACAGTGTCCTGCGATTTCCCTTACTGAAGATCGATTGCCTGCGTTTGGGCGGATTGCTCCTGCGCGTGTGCGGCTTCGGTCTTCTGTCTCCAGGTAGAGCCTCGACCCTCACCCGACGCGCTTTGCGCGTCGACCTCTCCCGGAGGGAGAGGTGCGCATTTCCTGTCATCTGAGACGCAAGGCTCGTCAGGTTCCGGAAGGGAGGTGCCGAAGCGCATCGCGCGCAATCGGGCGCAGATCGAAGCCCGCATCGTCACACCGGTTCGCAGCGCAAAGGCGCATTGTGGCCGCAAGCAGGCCGTCGGCTTGACAGGATCCTCCATGCACGCTGCTTCGAGGATGACCCGCCGTTGGCTGCGTCTGCGCCGCCGCTTCGGTCGTTTGCCCCCCACCGTCATGTCCGCCGATCTCGAATCCGAGGCACCCCTCCGCGCGCAGCTCTTCAGCGCCGAGCAGATGGAACTGCACGGCAAGGCGCTCGCGCTGACCCATCGCATCCATGCCGGGCGCGTGCCCGATCGGCTGCTCGCGCGCCTCAGCGAGAATGCGGCGCTGCTCGAGGACGCGCGCACGTTCCTGTCGTTGATGGTGCGCGACGACATCCGCATCACTCCGGCCGGCGAGTGGTTGCTCGACAACTACCATCTGATCGAGGAACAGGTGCGGCTGGCGCGGCGCCATCTGCCCAAGGGCTACAGCCGGGAGCTGCCGGCGCTGTCGCAGGGTGCGTCGGCCGGACTTCCGCGGGTCTACGACCTGGCGATGGAAGCGGTCGCGCACGGCGACGGGCAGGTGGATGCGGTCACGCTGAGCCGGTTCATCGCCGCCTACCAGTCGGTCACGCCGTTGACGCTGGGCGAGTTGTGGGCGATTCCGATCATGCTGCGCCTCGCGGTGCTCGAGAACCTGCGGCGTATGGCGGCGCGGGTGATCCGCGACGGTCGCGACCATCGCCGCGCGCGGCGGTGGGCCGAGCGTCTGAATGCCACGGCCACGGACGCGCCGAAGGACGTGGTGCTGGTCGTCGCCGACATGGCGCGCAGCCAGCCGCCGGCGACCGGTGCGTTCGTCGCCGAGCTCACGCGCGGCCTGCACGGCCGGGGCTCGGTGTTGTCGATGCCGCTGACGTGGATCGAGCAGTGGCTGACCGACAGCGGCCTGCGCATCGATGCGCTGGTGCATGCCGAGAGCCAGCAGCAGGCGGCCGACCAGGTGTCGATCGGCAACAGCATCGGCAGCCTGCGTTTCCTCGCCAACATGGACTGGCGCGAATACGTGGAGACGATGAGCCTCGTCGACGCGGTGCTGCGCGACGATCCGGCTGCGACCTACGGGCTGATGGATTTCGGCACGCGCGACCATTACCGGCACGCGGTCGAGAAGATCGCCAGGCGCGCCGGCGTCAGCGAAGTGCATGTGGCGCAGACCACCGTGCGGCTGGCGCAGGCGCATCCGGCCGATGCCATCGAGGCGCACGTCGGTTACTTCCTCGTCGACGACGGCGTGGACCGCACCCTCGCGGCGCTCGCGGCCGAGCGTGGCCGCAAGCCGGTCCGCACGGCGCCGCGCACCGTCCCGTTGCCGGTCTATCTCGCACTCATTGCCGTCGTCGTCGCGCTCGCGACGACCGGTTTGCTCGGACAGTCGGGCGCGCACCACGTGCCGTGGGCGCCGCTGTGGCTCCTCGCCCTGCTGGGCCTGCTGGTGTTCAGCGAGCTCGGCATCGCGCTGACCAACTGGCTGGCGACGGTCGTCGTCGCGCCCAAACCGCTGCCACGGCTGGATTTCTCGCACGGCATTCCGGCCACCGCCCGCACGCTGGTGGTGGTGCCCTGCATGTTCGGCGACACCGCCACGGTCGATGCGCTGGTCGAGGGACTCGAGGTCCGCTTCCTCGCCAACCGCGATCCGCATCTGCATTTCGCACTGCTCAGCGATGATCTCGATGCCGACCAGCAGACGCTGCCCGGCGACGCCGTCGTGCTCGCGCATGCCGCGGCGCTGATCGCCGGCCTCAACCAGCGCTATCTCGCCGACAGCCCCGCGCCCGGCGGTGACCGCTTCTTCCTGTTCCACCGCCCGCGTGCCTGGAATGCGGGTGAAGGCCGCTGGATCGGCGAGGAGCGCAAGCGCGGCAAGCTGGCGGCGTTGAACGGCTTCCTGCGCGGTGCGGGCACCGCCGCGTTCCAGCAGATCGTCGGCCGTACCGAGGTGCTGGCCAACGTGCGCTACGTGATCACGCTCGACACCGACACGCGCCTGCCGCGCGACGCGGCGCGCGCCTTCGTCGGCACGCTGGCGCACCCGCTCAACCGGGCGGTGTTCGACCCCGCGCGCAAGCGCGTGACCCGCGGCTACGGCATCCTGCAGCCGAGTGTCGGCAGCAGCTTCAGCGGACGCCGGATCAGCCGCTACGCGCGCATGTACGGCAGCGAGCCGGGCATCGATCCCTACACGCGCACGGTCTCGGACGTGTACCAGGACCTGTTCGGCGAAGGCTCCTTCGTCGGCAAGGGCATCTACGACATCGACGCGTTCGAGCAGGCACTGCACGGCCGCTTCCCCGACAACCGCATCCTCAGCCACGACCTGCTCGAGGGCTGCCACGCGCGTGCCGGCCTGGTCAGCGACGTGCGCCTGTACGAGGACTATCCCGCGCGCTACGCCGCCGACGTCAAGCGGCGCCATCGCTGGATCCGCGGCGACTGGCAGCTGCTGCCGTGGCTGCTGCCGTGGGTGCCGACCGCGCACGAAGGCCGCGTGCGCAATCCGTTGTCGTGGCTGTCGCGCGGCAAGCTGCTCGACAACCTGCGACGCAGCCTGGTGCCGGCCTCCGCGCTCGTGCTGCTGGTCTTCGGCTGGGCCACGCTCGCCGCGCCGTTGGCGTGGACGTTCTGGCTGCTGACGGTGTTCTTCGCGCCGGTGCTGATCCCGGCACTGCGCGACCTGCTGTCGAAGCCGCCTGACATGCGCCTCGACACGCACCTGCTGCAGGTCGGCGACGCGACCGGCCGCGGCCTCGTGCGCGCGATCGTCAACTTCGCATGCCTGCCCTACGAGGCGATGTTCAGCCTGTCGGCGATCGCGCTGACGCTGTGGCGCACGATCGTCAGCCGCCGGCATCTGCTGCAGTGGAATCCGTCGAGCGAGGTCGAGCGCGCGCTCGGCAGCGGCGTCGCGGCGGAGCTGCGCGCGATGTGGGGTGCGCCGCTGGTGTCGCTGGCGGTGGCGGTACTGCTGTGGCGGATGAATCCGGCCGCGTTGTGGGTCGCCGGGCCGCTGCTCGCGCTGTGGGCGGTCTCACCGTTGCTGATGGCGTGGCTGGGTCGCGCGCCGCCGCAGCGCAGCGCGCAGCTGTCGACGTTGCAGCTGGAGTTCCTCGGCCGTCTGGCACGGCGCACTTGGGCATTCTTCGAGGTCAACATCCGCGAGGAAGACCACTGGCTGCCGCCGGACAACATCCAGGAGCATCCCTCGCTGGTCGTCGCGCGGCGCACGTCGCCGACCAACATCGGCCTCTCGCTGCTGGCCAATCTGGCGGCGTGGGACTTCGGCTATCTGCAGACCGCCGCGGTGATGCAGCGCACGCAGCGCGTGTTCGCCACGCTCGATCGCATGGAGCGGCATCGCGGCCACTTCTACAACTGGTACGACACCGAAACGCTGGCGCCGTTGCCGCCGCGCTACATCTCGACCGTCGACAGCGGCAATCTGGCCGGTCATCTGCTGACCCTGCGGCAGGGCCTGCTCGGCCTGATCGACGCGCCGGTGCTGGCGCCGCAGACGTTCGCGGGCCTGGCGCACACGCTGGGCGTCCTGCGCGAGCTGCATGCGGCGCAGGACGCGGATCCGGCCTGGAATGTCGCGATCGATGCATTCGCCTCACGTCTCGAGCATGCCCGGACCAGCCCGCCGGACACGCTCGCCGACGCGCTGGTCACGGTCGAGGCGCTGGCGGCGCTGGCGCTGCCGCTGGCCGCGCTGTCGCCGCCGGTCGATACCTACGATCCGCTGGAAGACGCGCCGGCGCACTGGTCCGCGCGCCTGGTCGATGCCTGCGAGCACGCCACCCAGGCCCTGCATGCGTGCCTGCCCGCGTCGACGTCCGCGACCGGCAGCCCGGCACCCGCAGACGGCGTGCCGTCGCTGCGCGCGCTGTGCGCACCCGGCACCGCGCCCGACGTGCGCGCCTGGGCCTGCGCCCGCGTCCACGAACTGGAGCGGCTCGCCCACGTCGCCGGCCAGTTCTCGCTGATGGAGTACGGCTTCCTCTACGACCCGTCGCGGCACCTGCTGTCGATCGGCTACGACGCCGACAACCGCCGCCTCGACCAGGGCCATTACGACCTGCTCGCGTCGGAAGCGCGGCTGTGCAGTTTCGTCGCGGTGGCGCAGGGACAGCTGCCGCAGGACACGTGGTTCGCGCTGGGCCGCCTGCTGACCGAGGTCGACGGAGACGCGACGCTGCTGTCGTGGAGCGGCTCGATGTTCGAGTACCTGATGCCGCAGCTGGTGATGCCGAGCTATCCCGACACGCTGCTCGACCAGACCGCGCGCCATGCGGTGCAGGCGCAGATCGCCTACGGCCGCCAGCACGACGTGCCATGGGGCATCTCGGAGTCGGGCTACAACACCGTCGACACCCGCATGAACTACCAGTACCGCGCGTTCGGCGTGCCGGGGCTGGGGCTCAAGCGGGGCCTGGGCGAGGATCTGGTGATCGCGCCCTACGCGACAATGATGGCGCTGATGGTCGCGCCGGAAGCGGCGACGCAGAACCTGCAGCGGCTCGACGCGGCCGGATTCTCGGGCCGGTTCGGCCTGTTCGAGGCGATCGACTTCACGCCCTCGCGCCTGCCGCGCGGCCAGACGCATGCGGTGGTGCGCTCGTTCATGGCCCATCACCAGGGCATGGGCTTCCTCGCGCTCGACCATCTGCTGCGCGAGCAGCCGATGCAGAAGCGCTTCGTCGCCGATGCCGAGTTCCAGGCCACGCTGCTGCTGCTGCAGGAACGCGTGCCACGCACCGGCGTGTTCCGCCCGCACGAGGTCGAATCGGTCGGCGTGCGCGCCACCAGCGGCGGCGACGAGACCCAGCTGCGCGTGTTCCGTACGCCGGACACCTCGCGCCCCGCGGTGCAGATGCTCTCCAACGGCCGCATGCACGCGCTGCTGACCAGCGCCGGCGGCGGCTATCTGCGCCAGCACGACATGGCCGTGATCCGCTGGCGCGAGGACGGCACCCGCGACCACTGGGGCAGCTTCTGCTACCTGCGCGACGTCGAGAACGGCGACGTGTGGTCGGCCGCGCACCAGCCGACCTGCGTACCGGTGGAGCATTACGAGGCGATCTTCTCCGACGCCAAGGCCGAATTCCGCGGCCGCAGGCGCGGCATCGAGACGCATCTGGAGATCGCGATCTCGGCCGAGGACGACATCGAGCTGCGCCGCCTGCGCCTGAGCAACCGCTCGCGCCGGCCGCGCACGATCGAGATCACGACCTACGCCGAAGTGGTGCTGGCACCGGCGATCGCCGACGAGCTGCACCCGGCCTTCAGCAACCTGTTCGTGCAGACCGAGATCGTGCGCGAGAAGCAGGCGCTGCTGTGCACGCGGCGTCCGCGCGCGCACGACGAGATCCCGCCGTGGATGTTCCATCTCGTCGCCGCGCACGATGCCGACATCGACGCGATCTCCTACGAGACCGACCGCGCACGCTTCATCGGCCGCGGCCTGACGCCGCGCGATCCGCAGGCGATGCGCCGGACGGGTCCGCTGTCGGACAGTGCCGGTTCGGTACTCGATCCGGTGGTCGCGATCCGCGTGCGCATCACGCTGGCACCGGAGCAGACCGCGGTGCTCGATCTGGTGACCGGCGTCGGCGGCGACCGCGACGCGTGCGCGGCACTGCTCGACAAGTACCGCGACCGGCGTCTCGCCGATCGCGTGTTCGACCTGGCCTGGACCCACAGCCAGGTCGTGCGCCGGCAGATCAACGCGACCCAGGCCGATGCGCAGCTGTACGAGCGCATCGCGGGCCTGCTGACGTTCGCGCATCCGTTCCTGCGCGCCGACAACGCCGTGCTGCTGCAGAACAGGCGCGGACAATCCGGCCTGTGGGGACACTCGATCTCCGGCGATCTGCCGATCGTGCTGGTGCAGATCGCGGCGGCCGAGAACATCGAACTCGTGCGGCAGATGGTGCAGGCGCACGCCTACTGGCGTCTGAAGGGCCTGCAGGTCGATCTGGTGATCTGGAACGAGGACCAGGTCGGCTACCGGCAGGAGCTGCAGGAACAGATCCTCGGGCTGGTCTCGGCCGGACCGGAAGGCAACGTGCTCGATCGCCCGGGCGGCATCTTCGTGCGGCCCGCGCAGCAGATCTCGCAGGAAGACCGCATCCTGATCCAGTCGGTGGCGCGTGTGGTCGTCGGCGACCAGTTCGGCACCCTGGCCGCGCAGGTCGCGCGTCACGTGACGCCGGCGCGCGACGTGCCGATGCTGGTCGCGGGCGAAGGCGTCGCGCGCGGATCCGCGGACGGCGTCGACGGCGCCGTCGAAAGCGCCGTCGCTGGCCTCTACGGGCTGCCGCCCGCGCGCGGCGATGCCGCGCACGATGAGGATCCGTGGCCGTTCGAGGCCGTCGCCGATGCGGTGCAGTTCGACAACGGCCTCGGTGCATTCGCCGACGATGGACGCGAGTACGTGATCGTCCTCGACGACGGCGAAGACACGCCGGCGCCGTGGTCGAACGTCATGGCCAATCCGAAGCTCGGCAGCGTGGTCAGCGAAAGCGGGCCGGGCTACACCTGGTTCGAGAACGCGCACGAGTTCCGGCTGACGCCGTGGCACAACGATCCGGTGTCCGACACCGGCGGCGAGGCGTTCTATCTGCGCGACGAGGACAGCGGCCATACGTGGTCGCCGATGCGGCTGCCGATGCGCGGCCGCGGTGCGTACCGCACGCGCCACGGTTTCGGCTACAGCGTCTACGAACATGTCGAGGACGGCATCGCCAGCGAGTTGTGGATCTACGTCGGCCTGCGCGACGCGGTGAAGTTCTCGGTGCTCAAGCTGCGCAACCTGTCGGGACGTGCGCGCCGGCTGTCGGCGACCGGTTACGTCGAATGGGTGCTCGGCGACATCCGGGTGAAGTCGCAGATGCACGTGGTCACCGAACAGGACGCGGCGAGCGGCGTGCTGACCGCGCGCAATCCCTACAACACCGAGTTCGGCGGGCGCGTGGCGTTCTTCGACGTCGATGGAGACCGCCGCACGTTCACCGCGGACCGCGGCGAATTCCTCGGCCGCAACGGCAGCCTGCGCGATCCCGACGCATTGCGGCGCGAACGGCTGTCGGGCCGGCTCGGCGCGGGCCTCGACCCCTGCACGGCGATCCAGGTGCAGGTGGACCTCGCGCCCGAGCAGGCGAGCGAGACCGTGTTCCGGCTCGGCATCGGCGACGACATGCATGCCGCGCTGCAGCTGGCGAAGACCCTGCGCGGGTCGACGCCCGCCCACGATGCACTCGACGCCGTGCGCCTGCACTGGCTGCAGACGCTCGGCGCGGTGCGCGTGGAGACGCCCGAACCGGCGACCGACCTGCTGGTCAACGGCTGGCTGCTGTACCAGACGCTGGCCTGCCGCTACGTCGCGCGCAGCGGTTACTACCAGTCCGGCGGTGCGTTCGGCTTCCGCGACCAGCTGCAGGACACGATGGCGACCGTCCACGCGATGCCGGCGCTGACCCGCGCGCACCTGCTGCTCAGCGCCGCGCACCAGTTCCCGCAGGGCGACGTGATGCACTGGTGGCATCCGCCGGCCGATCGCGGCGTGCGGACGCGCTGTTCCGACGACTACCTGTGGTTGCCGCTCGCGGCCTGCCGCTACCTCGAAGTGACCGGCGACGACAGCGTGCTCGACGAGCGCGTCGGCTTCGTCGAAGGCCGCCTGGTCAATGCCGACGAGGAGTCGTATTACGACCTGCCGGTGACATCCGGGCGCGTGCAGTCGTTCTACGACCATTGCGTACTCGCGCTGGAGCGCGGCATGTCGCTGGTCGGCGAGCGCGGGCTGCCGCTGATCGGCACCGGCGACTGGAACGACGGCATGAACCGGGTGGGCGAGGGCGGCCGCGGCGAAAGCGTGTGGCTCGGCTTCTTCCTCTACGACGTGCTGCAGCGCTTCGTGCCGGTCGCCGCCGCGCGCGGCGACGACGCGTTCGCGGCGACCTGCGTCGATGCCGCGGCGACGCTGCGGGCCAACCTCGAAGCGCAGGCCTGGGATGGCGGCTGGTACCGGCGCGCATGGTTCGACGACGGCACGCCGATCGGCTCGCAGTCGAGCGACGAATGCCGGATCGATTCGATCTCGCAGAGCTGGTCCGTACTCTCGGGCGCGGCCGACCCCGCGCGCGCGCGCCAGGCGATGGCCGCGCTCGACACCCATCTGGTCAAGCGCGAGGCGGGGCTGATCCAACTGCTCGAACCGCCGTTCGACAAGACCTCGCACGACCCGGGCTACATCCGCGGCTACGTGCCCGGCGTACGCGAGAACGGCGGCCAGTACACGCATGCGGCGGTGTGGTCGGCGATGGCCTTCGCCGCGCTCGACGATCGCGAGCGCGCGTGGGAACTCGCGCGGATGATCAATCCGGTGCACCACGCCGAGGATGCCGCGGGCACGGCGGTCTACAAGGTCGAACCCTATGTGATGGCGGCCGATGTCTATGGCGTCGCGCCGCATGTCGGTCGCGGCGGCTGGACCTGGTACACCGGCTCGGCGGGCTGGATGTACCGCCTGCTCAGCGAGTCACTGCTCGGCCTGCAGCGCCACGGCGACACGCTGCGCATCGAGCCCTGCATTCCCGATGCCTGGCCGGGCTACCGGATGCAGCTGCGCCACGGCGCAGCGGTGTACCGCATCGAAGTCACGCGGAGCGACACGGGCGCGCCGCGACTCACGCTCGACGGCGAGGAGCAGGCCGACCTGCAGATCACCCTGCACACTGAAGACGCCGTGCACGAGGTCGTGCTGGCATGGCCGCGCGCGGGCGGGGCGACCGGCTGATGGCGCTGCGGATCGAACTGGAAAGCGCGCTCGATGCGCTCGCCGGAATGTTGCCGGTGTGGCAGGAGAAGCTGCGCGAGCCGGCGGCGTTCTGGCCGCAGTTCGATGCACTGTCGCGCAAGATCCTCGTCCGTGCGCGCGACGACATCGAGCGCGCCGCGGTGCGGCATCGGCTCGAAGCGATGCTGTCCGCCAACGGTCTCGTACGGCCGCAAACGACGACGGGGCGGCCTTTGGAGCCGCCCCGCGTCGACATCGATCCGCGCGGACCTCAGAAGCGGTAGTTCAGGCCCACCAGGTAAGTGCGGCCCCACTCCAGGTTCTCGAGCGGCCGGTCGCGCGTGCCCGCATAGGTACGGTAGGCCTCGTTGGTCAGGTTGTTGGCCTGCAGCAGCAGGGTCAGGCCGTCGAACGCCGAGCCTTCGCCGAAGCTGTAGCTGACCTGCGCATCGGTGATGTTCTCGCCGACGACGTAGCGCAACGTGCGCGCGCCGTCGAAATTGCCGATCTCGCCGATGAAGTCCGAACGCCGGCGCTGGCTCACGCGCGCCTCGAACCCGTCGCGCTCGTAGTAGGCGGTCAGGTTGTAGACACGCCTGGACAGGCCTGGCAGGTCGATCGCGCCTTCGCCCACACTGCTCGCGCTCTCCGGATCGAAGATCTGGATGCTGCTGTCGTTGAAGCTGGCGCTGGCGACGATGCCGAAACCGCGCAGCGACTCGGTCCACAGATCGAACGGCAGCGATGCGGTCAGCTCCAGGCCGCGCAGCGTGCCGCCTTCGCCGTTCTGCGGCGAGGTGAAGTTGCCGATGGTCTGCACCGGCGGCGTGCCGGGCCGAGGCACGTAGCTGGCGACGAAGTCGGAGAAGTCGTAGTCGTCGCGCGTCTGCGTGTAGATGTAGGTCCGCAGGTCCTTGTAGAAGAACGCGGCGGCCACGTAGGCGCGGTTGCCGAAATACTTCTCCCACGACACGTCGAACGCGTAGGCGCGCCACGGATCGAGCAGCGGATTGCCGCCGGCGCCGCCGGGACGGCCGGTGCCCTCGTCGACACCGAATTCCAGCGACGAACGCAGCTGGTCGACGCGCGGGCGTGCGACCTGTTCGGCCAGGCCCACGCGCACCGTGTGCTCGTCGGGCAGCTGGAACGCGAGGTTCATGCTCGGCAGCACGTCGGTATAGGTCTTGCCCGATTCGAACGGGCGCACGTTGCTGCCGGCCGGCTGCGTCGCATCCCAGTAACGCGATGCGGACGACTGGTCGACGCGCTGGATCTGCACACCGATGTTGCCGGTGACCGCGGCCACGCCCCAGTCGGTGCCGAGGTTGGCGCGGGCGAAGGCGGTGGTGATCTTCTCGGTGACCGTCCAGGCCTTGGGAATCAGGTAGTCCAGGTCCTCGGTCGGTTCGAAGGTCATGTAGCGCGCGACCGCGGCCGGCACGTTCCAAGCCGGAATGTGGCCGACGCCGGCGAAGCCCAGGTCGACCAGGCCGTACTGCAGGTCGCCGGCGATGGCGGTGTCGCCCTGCGCGCCGAGCTCGATGTTGCCCTCGGGCTGGCGCTTCGACTTCTCGCGGTCGGTGTAGTTGAGGCCGAAGTCGAAATCCGACAGCCACGCGATCGAGCCCGGCGCCGGCAGCGTCAGGCCGATGCGCGCGGCCTTGAGTTCGTCCTCGACCTCGGGCGTCTTGCCGTAGCCCGAACCGTAGATGGTGTTGGTCAGGAACAGCTGCGTGGGATCCGAATAGTCGAGACCGGGCGCCAGCTGGGTGAACCCGTCGCGGCGGATGTCGAGCTCGATCGTGTCGAGCGACGGATTCGGCAGCCGCTGGGTGTTGTTCTCCAGGCTGATCTCCGAACGCCTGGCCTTCGACCAGCTGAGGTCGGTGACGAGCCGCGCGCTTTCGAAGTTGAACTCGTTGCCCCAGCCGACAGCCGAGATCCGGTCCTCGCGGTGGTTGTACATGCCGCGCACCAGCGGATACACGCCGGTCAGCGTGCCGCCGGCGAAGCTGCCGTTCTCGCTCGTGCGCACGTTGCTGTAGACGCACTCGGGATCGCACGGGAACGAGCCGTTGTACTGCGTGTTGACCTCGAACTGGTTCGCGGTGTCTTCCTGCTCGGCGCGCGAGTGGAACATGTCCAGCGTGCTCGTCCACGCGTTCGACGGCCGGAACTGCAGCGTCGCCATGACGCCGTCGCGCTTGGTGTAGCCGGTGCGGCGCAGCGCCTTCATGCCGTCGGTGGACCAGGTGCCGGGCGCGAGGCCAGGGCGTTCGTCGGTCTTCCACGGTTCGTACAGGCCGACCTGGTTCTCCTGGATCGGCGTGTCGCTGTGGGAGACGCCGATTGAGAAGCCGAAGCGCCGGTCGGCGGACTGGCCGATCCAGCTCGCGCTGAGCCGGTTGCCGTAGGGATCGGTCTTCGCTGCTTCGCCGAGCGAATTGCGCTGGTAGCGGCCGTTGAGCGTGACGACGGATTCGTTGAAGTTCAGCGGGCGCACCGTCTGCAGGTCCAGCGTGCCGGACAGGCCCTGGCCGAACAGGCCGGCGTCGGGCGTCTTGTACACGGTGACGCCGCTGACGAGCTCCGACGGGTACTGGTCGAACTCCACGCTGCGGTTGTCGCCGGTGCTGACCATCTCGCGGCCGTTGAGCAGCGTGGTCGCGAAGTCGGGCGACAGGCCGCGCACGCTGATCACCTGCGCGCGCCCGGCGACGCGCTGCGCCGACAGGCCGGGCAGGCGCGCGATGGACTCGGCGATGCTGACGTCGGGCAGCTTGCCGATGTCCTCGGACGAGACCGCTTCGACGATCGACGTCGCGTCGCGCTTGATCGAGATCGCGCTCTCGATGCCGCGGCGGATGCCGGTCACCGTGACGCGATCGAGTTCGGTGGCGTCGTCGACCGCGGTGGCGGTGTTCGACGGCGTGGTGGCGGTCTGTGCGTGCGCGCCGGTGGCGAGCATCAGCAGCGCCGACGACAGCGCGGTGCTGAGCAGATTGCGATCGAGCTTCGACATCTCCCCTCCCAAGGGTGTCCAGCGGACAGCAGAATGTTTCGAGTTGTGCCGTCGGCGAACGCTGGAAAATCGCGGCGTCGAGCGGTTCGCGGCCATGGTAGTCGCGAGTTCCACGGCCGGAGACGCGCTGCATACGTATTCATTGCATGGCGACCGATTGCCGGTCACGGGCACGGTCGCGTGGCCGTGGCGGGCGACGCGACGCGTCGATCGGTGATGCGTCGCAACCGCGTCGCGGTGTTTTGCGAGCAGGACCGAACGACCTGGCGCGGGGCCGTCATTCCCGCGGCTTCCAACAGACGCAGCTCCGGTCACGCGGGGTTTTCAGCAGCCGGATGGCTGTTCATCCAACGACGTCAACGCCGATGCCTTGGCACCCACGGGCCGATCAGCTTTCGACTGTCGAGTTGCGTCTCTGGCTTCCCGGACTACAGGCATTGCCCAGACCGCCTTGCCGCCCGTCATTCCCGCAGGCGGGAATCCAGGGACTTCAGCTTCGACCCCTCGACACGCATGGACTGACCAGCATTCGAATGCCGAGAGCGCCTCGCCTTCGAGCGATGACGGCCACCATCACGCCTTCGCTAGCATGTCGACATGGTCGAGCCGCGCATCCATCCGGTCACCGCCCCTGTCGCTGCCGCGCTGCGTCGCTGGGTGCTGGGCGTGTTTCCGCGCGGCCAGAGCGGCATCGACTACGACGCGCCGCCGGGCGATCCCGGGCTTTTCGGACCCGACAGCGCGACCTGGCGCGTGCATGCCGATTTCCCCGGCATGCTCGCCGGCGGCCTGTGCGCGCTGATGCTGCAGTCGCTGCATCCGCGGGTGCTCGCCGGCGTCTGGGACCATTCGGATTTCCGCCACGATCTCGTCGGCCGCCTGCGCCGTACGACCGCGTTCGTCGCCGGCACCTCGTTCGCCGGCACCGCGGAAGCCGTGCGGCTGATTGCGCGCGTCCGCGCGATCCACGTGCATGTGCATGGCACCACCGCGCACGGCGTACCGTACGCGGCCGACGAGCCGGCGCTGCTGTCGTGGGTGCATGCCAGCGAGGCCTACGCGTTCCTGCAGGGCTTCCGCACCTATTCCGGTGTCGGGATGCCCGAATGGGCGCAGGACCGCTACTACGCCGAAGGCCACCGCGTGGCCGGCGCACTCGGCGCGATCGAAATCCCGGCGAGCCGCGCGGAGATGGCGATGTACCTCGACACCGTGCGGCCGCATCTGCGCTATGACGATCGCGCGCGCGAAGTGCTGCAGGTGCTGGCGCGGATCCGCCTGCCGGTGCCCGGCGCGGCGATCTCGCGCGGCCTGTTCCTCGGCGCGGGCGCGGCGCTGCTGCCGCCGTGGGCGGAGCGGATGCTGGGTTTCACCGCTGTGCAGCGTGTACGGCATCGCGCCTGTGCTCGCGTGTTGCGCGGGCTGGCGCCGCTGTTCCACATCGCATTGCCGGATGGCGCGGGGTCGCGAGCATGCAGGCGGGTCGGCGTATCGCCGGCGATCCTGCGCGCGTGGCCGGAACGGGAATCGATATCCGGCTGACTTCACGCGTAAAGGAACTCCGAGCAATTCCGTCATTCCCGCGAAAGCGGGAATCCATGGACTTCTGCATCGACGCCATGGATTCCCGCTTTCGGGGGAATGACGAGCAGAACGGCTTTTTCCAGAGATTCCCTAAGCGGACACTCAATCCGCAGTAGCCAACGCTGCGAAGTAGAGCCCGTGCGCAGGCAGCTGCACCGTGCCGTCGCGCAGTTCGCCCATCGGCAGGCCGTGTCCGTCCAGCGGATGCGCGTCCTGCGTCAGATGCCATTCGACCGGCGACGCCGACAGGTTGAAGACGACGAGCACGCGCGTGCCGTCCTGTTCGCGCACGAAGGCCAGCACCGGTTCCGGCGCGTCGACAAACGCGATGTTGCCGGTGCGCAGCGCGGGCTGCGTGCGCCGCCACTGCAGGAAACGGCGTGCGTGCGCGAGCACCGAGTCGGCATCGGCGTCCTGCGCGGCGATGTTCTGCGCGCGATGCGCGTCGGGAATCGGCAGCCAGGGCGTGCCGGTCGAAAACCCGGCATCGGCGTCGCCGGTCCACGGCATCGGCGTGCGGCAGCCGTCGCGGCCCTTGAAGTTGGGCCAGAAGGTGATGCCGTAGGGGTCACGGAGCGCCTCGAAGGGCACGTCCGCTTCGGTCAGGCCCAGTTCCTCGCCCTGGTACAGGCACACCGAACCGCGCAACGCGCAGACCAGCGCGATCATCTGGATCGCGAAGGCCGCACCGGTCGTGCCGCCGCCCCAGCGCGTGACCGCGCGCACCACGTCGTGGTTGGAGATCGCCCAGCACGGCCAGCCGTCCATCGCCGCTTCGAGCCGCTGCACGGTCTCGCGGATGTAGCCGGCGCTGAAGTCGTCGACCAGCAGCTCGAAGCTGTAGCCCATGTGCAGGCGGCCGGGGCTGGTGTACTCGGCGGTCGTCGCCAGTGAATCCTCCGACGAGATCTCGCCGAGCGCGGCGACGTCGCCGTAGCCGTCCATCAGCGCGCGCAGGCGCTCGATGAAGCCGATGTTCTCCGGCTGCGTGTTGTTGTACCAGTGGTACTGGAACGCGTACGGGTTGTCCGGCGAGAAGCCGCGGCCCACGCGCAGGGCCTCGGGCTTGGGCGGGTTGTCGCGCAGCTGCGCGTCGTGGAAGCAGAAGTTGATCGAATCCAGGCGGAAGCCGTCGACGCCGCGGTCGAGCCAGAAGCGCACATAGTCGAGCGTGGCCTGCTGCACCTCGGGATTGTGGAAATTGAGGTCCGGCTGGCTCGACAGGAAGTTGTGCAGGTAGTACTGCCGGCGCCGCGGCTCCCACTTCCACGCCGGACCGCCGAAGATCGACAGCCAGTTGTTCGGCGGCGTGCCGTCGGGCTTGGCGTCGGCCCAGACGTACCAGTCGGCCTTGGGGTTGTCGCGCGATTCGCGGCTCTCGCGGAACCAGTCGTGCGCGTTCGAGGTGTGGCTGAAGACCTGGTCGATCATGACCTTCAGGCCCAGGGCATGCGCCTTCGCCAGCAGCGCGTCGAAGTCGGCCAGCGTGCCGAACATCGGGTCGACGTCGCACTGGTCGGCGATGTCGTAGCCGAAATCGTCCATCGGCGAACGGAAGAACGGCGACACCCAGATCGCATCGACGCCGAGCGAGGCGACGTGGTCCAGGCGCGCGATGATGCCGGGCAGGTCGCCCACGCCGTCGCCGTCGCTGTCCATGAAGCTGCGCGGGTAGATCTGGTAGATCACCGCGCCGCGCCACCAGGGACTCTCGCTCATCGCCGCTCTCGTCTCGCGCCGGACGGGGCGCGCAGCGAAAGTAGTGCATCGCACGGCGCTCGCGAAAGCGCGCGATGCGCCCGCGTGCGATGAATACGTATGCAGGTCGCGGCGCATCGCGACACGCTCGCTACCATGCAGCCATGCACGCACCGGCGTTGGTGCGGCGCAGCGGTCCTTGGGAGGGGAGTCGCAGCACATGCGCAACGCGAAACCGCAGCTGTCGTTCTGGCAGATCTGGAACATGTGTTTCGGCTTTCTGGGCATCCAGTTCGGATTCGCTCTGCAGAACGCCAACGTCAGCCGCATCTTCCAGACGCTCGGCGCGGACATGGAACAGGTGCCCGGCCTGTGGATCGCCGCGCCGCTGACCGGCCTGCTGGTGCAGCCGGTGATCGGCTACTTCTCCGACCGCACCTGGACGCGCCTCGGCCGTCGCCGTCCGTATTTCCTGTGGGGCGCGGTGTTCTCGACCGCCGCGCTGCTGGTGATGCCGAATTCGCCGCAATTGTGGATCGCGGCCGGCACGCTGTGGGTGCTCGACGCCTCGCTCAACGTGTCGATGGAACCGTTCCGCGCCTTCGTCGGCGACCAGCTGGCGCCGAAGCAGCGGCCGAGCGGCTATGCGATGCAGAGCTTCTTCATCGGTGTCGGTTCGGTCGTCGCCAGCGCGCTGCCTTATCTGCTGGCGAAGTTCGGCGTCGCCAATACCGCCGGGCCGGGCGAGGTGCCCGACACGGTGCGCTACGCGTTCTACTTCGGCGGCGCCGTGCTGCTGGGCGCGGTGCTGTGGACGGTGCTGCGCACGCGCGAATATCCGCCCGAGGTGCTGGCCGCATTTGACGATGCGCATCCGCCGGGCACGATCGTCGGCAGCGATGCACCGGTGCCGCCTGCGAGCGGCGGCCTGCCGTGGCTGCTGGCGGGCATCGCCGGCGTCGCGCTGGTCTGGGCGATGGGCTGGGACCGCATGCTCTACGTGCTCGCGGCGCTGCCGCTGGCGTACGGCTTGCTGCGGCTGCTCGCGATCATTCTGGGCGGCGGCATGATCGCCGCGATCGTCGGCGACCTGCACGCGATGCCGACGACGATGCGCCAGCTCGCGGTCGTGCAGTTCTTCTCGTGGTTCGGCCTGTTCGCGATGTGGATCTACACCACCGCCGCGGTCGCGCAGACCCATTACGGCACCACCGATCCGCAGTCGGCCGCGTACAACGAGGGCGCGAACTGGGTCGGCGTGCTGTTCGCCGCCTACAACGGATTCGCCGCGCTCGCGGCGGTCGCGATTCCGTGGATGGCGCGGCCGCTCGGCCTGCGCATGACCCATCTGGTGAACCTGTGGTTGGGCGGCGCGGGCCTGGTGTCGATCGCCTTCATCCGCGATCCGCAATGGCTGCTGCTGTCGATGGCCGGTGTCGGATTCGCCTGGGCCTCGATCCTGTCGCTGCCGTATGCGCTGCTGTCCGACAGCCTGCCCGCGCACAAGATGGGCGTGTACATGGGCATCTTCAATTTCTTCATCGTCATCCCGCAGCTGGTCGCGGTGAGCACGCTGGGCTTCCTGCTCGGCCACGTGTTCGGCGGCGCGCCGATGCGCGTGCTGATGCTCGGCGGCGCGAGCCTGGCGGTGGCCGGGCTGTGCGCGTTGCGCGTGTCGCGGCCTCTGTCGGAACAGGCCGCGCGATGATCTCGACCCCAGGAGCTTTCCGCATGACCCGACCGCTGACCGCCGCCATCGCCGCACTGCTGTGCGCGGCCTGCAGCCACGGAGGCATCCGCGCGGGCGATGCGCCCGCGGACGATGCGCTCTACGGCACGCGCGAACCGTTCGCCGCGCACGCGGTCTACTTCGTCGTCACCGACCGCTTCGTCAACGGCGATCCGATGAACGACCAGCGCGACCAGGGCGGTGCGCATCGCACATTCGACATCCCGGTGCGTTGCCCCGACGGCATCGACGGCAACATCGGCTATCTCGGCGGCGACTTCCGCGGCGTGCTCGACAACGCCGGCTACATCCGCGACATGGGCTTCGGCGCGGTCTGGATCACGCCGATCGTCGACAATCCGGACGAGGCCTTCACCGGCGGCGATCCGGTCGCCTGCGGCAGCTCGCTGACCGATCGCGGCAAGACCGGCTACCACGGCTACTGGGGCACGAACTTCTATCGTGTCGACGAGCACCTGCCGAGCGCCGATCTCGACTTCCGCGGATTCACCGACGGCATGCGCGCCGCCGGTCTGAAGACCGTGCTCGACATCGTCGGCAATCACGGCTCGCCGTCGTGGACGATGCCGGTCGAGCAGCCCGGCTTCGGCCAGATCTTCGATGCCGACGGGCGACTGGTCGCCGACCACCAGAACCTGCCGCCGCAGCAGCTCGATCCCAAGGGCAACCCGCTGCACACGTTCTACAACGCGACCGGTGTGGTCGATGCCGAGCGCGGTTCGATCTTCGACGGCAATCTCGCTCAGCTCTCCGATTTCGATGCCGACAATCCGGCCGTGTTCGAGTACCTGGCCGGCGCCTACGAGCAGTGGATCGGACAGGGCGCCGACGCGTTCCGCATCGACACCATCGCGTGGATGCCGCATGCGTTCTGGAAGCGCTTCGCCGAGCGCATCCGTGCGCAGCATCCGGGCTTCTTCATGTTCGGCGAAGCCTTCGACTACAACGCCGACACGATCGCCGAACACACCTGGACGCAGAACGGCGGCGTCAGCGTGCTCGACTTCCCGATGAAGCAGGCGATGGATGAAGTCTTCGCCGGCGATGCCGGCTTCGAGCGCCTCGCGCCCGCGCTGCATCTCGAGCGCGGGCCCTATGCCAATCCCTACGATCTGGCGACGTTCTACGACAACCACGACATGCCGCGCATGGCGGCCAGCGACGCCGGTTTCATCGACGCGCACAACTGGCTGTTCACCGCGCGCGGCATTCCGGTCGTCTACTACGGCTCGGAAACCGGCTTCATGCGCGGCCGCGCCGAGCACGCCGGCAACCGCGCGTACTACGGGCAGGCGCGCGTCGATGCCGGCGCGCAGAGTCCGATCCACGCCGCGCTGACCCGAATCGCGAACCTGCGCCGCGATACGCCGGCGCTGCAGCGCGGCCTGCAGCTGGTGCTCGACCTCGAGGGCGACCACGCCGCGTTCTATCGCGTGCTCGACGACGGCGCGGTGCGCCAGACCGCGCTGGTGCTGCTCAACAAGGGCGACGCGCCATGGCAGGCGAGTCTGGATGCGATGCAGATCGTCGATGGCGACTGGCGTGATGCATTGGGCGATGGCTCGGTAGCGATCGAAGACGGTCTGTCGCTGGACGTGCCTGCACACGGGGTGGGGGTGCTGTTGCGCGATGAGGTCGCGGTGCCCGAATCGCTGCGCGCACGATTGCAGGTGCTGATGGTCGGTCGGCTGGGCGGCCCCGAGGCAACGGCGGGGCAATAGTCTCGACATTTTCGATCGTCATCCCGGCGAAAGCCGGGATCCAGCGACTTGTGTACAAGGTGGCCGCGAAACTCGCTCACGCGATAAAAGTCACTGCAAGACCAGAATGGCGGGGGACTCAAAAGTTCTTGCGAAACTTTGCGCGCAAGCGCATTCCCACAGAACCGTTACCGGCGCGCAGTCGACTCCCGCACCACCAGCGACGTCGGCAACCGCAGGCTTTCCGCCGGCTCCCCCAGCACCAGCCGCATCAGCGTATCGACCAGCAGCTCGCCGGCCGTCAGCGTGTCCTGCACAACCGTGGTCAGCGCTGGCGTGGTCATGCGCGCGGCGGGGATGTCGTCGAAGCCGGCGATCGCGATGTCCTCGGGCATCCGCAGGCCGTGCTCGGCAAACGCGCGCATCGCGCCGATCGCGATCAGGTCGCTGGCCGCGAACACCGCATCGAAAGGCAGCCCGCGCCGCAGCAGTTCGGTAGCTGCCGCGTGGCCGGAATCCTCGGCGCTCTCTGCATCGACCTGCAGCGCGCGTTCCATCGGCAGGCCGCGCCGCTGCAACGCCGACTCGCAGCCGAGCCAGCGGTCGAGGAATTCCGGATAGCGGCTGGACGCATCGCCGAGGAACGCGATGCGGCGATGCCCCAGGTCGGCCAGATGCGCGCCGACCAGCGCACCGCCGCCGGCGTTGTCGCAGCCGATCGAGATGCCCGGCTGCTCGGGCAGCACCGCCCCCCAGCGCACGAACTGCGTGCCCTGTTCGACCAGCGTGCGCAGCTTGCCCTGGTAGGCGAGGTAGTCGCCGTAGCCGAGCAGGATCAGGCCGTCGGCCTTGTGGCTGTCGCCGTAGTCGGCGTGCCAGTCGTCGGAGAGCTGCTGGAACGAGATCAGCAGGTCCTGCCCGTGACGCGCGCAGGCGCGGGTGATCGAACCGAGCATCGGCAGGAAGAAGGGATTGATGTGCGACTGGTCGCTGGTCGGATCCTCGAACAGCAGCAGTGCCAGCGTGCCCGACTGCTGGCGGCGCAGGTTCGACGCGTTCTTGTCGACCTTGTAGTTGAGCTCGCGCGCGATGCCGAGGATCCGCTCGCGGGTCTCGGGATTCACCGACGGATGGCCGCGCAACGCCCGCGAAACGGTCGGCTGCGACACGCCGGCCAGGTGCGCGATGTCCAGCGAAGTCGGTTTGCCCTTGATCGTCATCGCGTGGGTGCGGAAGAAACCGGTCCGATGATGCCACGCGGTGCGCACCGGGGCGTCCGCGACCGGCTACCCGACCGCCACGCAGGCGATTCCGCCGGACGGACTTCGATTCGGTGCGCGGCACCAGGCCCACCCATGTGTCGCGCGGCAGGCGTCGACGTTCGCCGGGCTCAGCGCCGCCAGCACCACAAGGCAGTGCACACCAGCGTCAGCGCCATCGGCGGTACCGCCGCCAGCGAGATCGCCGACAGCAGATCGTCGGCCAGCAGGAACTGCGAGATGCCGCCGGCGAGTACCGGTCCGAGCGCGCAGAACGCGGCGATCAGGAAGCTGTAGCCGGCGAACGCGCGGGCGCGCAGCGCCACCGGCGCCAGGTCCTGCAGCATCGTCGGCAGCAGCGCGTTGGCGATGCAGGTCGCCAGCAGGAATGCGCCGGTCAGCGCGAGCGCGGCGGACGTCGACGGCGCGAACGCCAGCAGGGCCGCGCACGGCACCGCGACCGCGGTCGCGGTGCCCATCAGCGCCGGTCGTGCGCGCAGGCCCAGGCGGCCGCGCAGCGTGCGATCGGCGAACCATGCGATCGGCAGGCTGACCATCGTGCCGAGCAGCGTCAGCACGCCGAGGGTATTGCCGATCGCGCCGAGGTCGGCGACGAAGCGCCGCTCCAGCGCCATCGCGATCATCGGCACGAGCGCCTGTACGGCGATCGCCACGCCGCCCGCCGCGCCGACGAACAGCAGCACCTGGCGCAGATGGCCGCGGACGAATCCGGCCAGCGAGGTCGGGGCCGATGTCGTCTCGCCCGCGTCGCCGTGCCGCGGCGGGTCGAGGGTCAGCGCACCGAGCAGCAGCAGGGGCAGGCCGGCCAGCGCCAGCAGCGCCATCGTTCTGCGCCACGGCGCCAGATGTCCGAGCCGGCCGGTGCCGTCCAGGCCCGCCATCAGCTGCAGCAGATCGCCGCCCAGATAGAAGCCCGCACTGGCGCCGACCGCCATCAGCGCCGCGAACGTGAGGTTGGCGCCGACGCGCAGGCGCTCGCCGACCAGATCGGGAATCAGCGAGTAGACGATCGGGATCATCGCGAACTCGGTGACGCCCGCGGCGGCGCGGCCGAGAAAGAACAGCGGGAAATTCGGCGCCAGCGCACCGAGCAGGGTCAGCAGCGTCCACGCGGCGATCAGCGCGAGCAGGATGCGCTTGCGCGAATGACGGTCGGCCAGCCGCGCCAGCGGGATCGCCAATGCACTCGCGATCAGGATGCCGGCGATGCCGTGCAGCGCGCCCATCACCGCATCGCCGACGCCGAAGCTCGCGCGGATCGCCGGCGACAGGATCGACTGCAGGCCGCGGTCGCTCATCTGTACGCCGCAGGCGAGGCCGAGGAACAGCACGGTCGCGATGCCGGCCCGCGATGTCGTCGTCGCGGGCCGGTCTGCGCTCAGGGCGGTCGCCTCGTGCACGGAGCCGCGCCTACCAGGTGTAGCGGGCAGTGGCGGTCACGGTGCGCGGGTAGCCGTAGTAGCACCAGTCCGCGGTGTTGCAGGTGCTGACGTATTGCCGGTCGGTCAGGTTCTGCGCGTTGAGCTGGAAGCGCCAATATCCGAAGTCGTAATGCGCGGACGCGTCGAACAGCGTGTGCGACGGTGCTTCCCACGCGTTGGCCACGTCGCCGTAGTGTTCGCCGACGTAACGCACACCCGCGCCGAAACCCAGGCCCGACAGCGGCCCGGCGGTGATGGTGTAGTCGCCGCCCAGCGATGCGCTGTGCCTGGGTTGCAGCGGGATCTGCTTGCCCAGGGTGGCGGCGTCGGTCGTCTTCGTGACCTCCGAATCGATCAGCGCATAGGCGCCGTGGACGCTGAAGTTGCGCGCGATGTTCCAGCGCCCTTCGAGTTCGGCGCCGCGTGCGCGGTACTGGCCCTGCTGGATCGTGAAGGACTGGTATTCGGGATCGATCACCGAGACGTTGTTCTGCTTGATCTCGTAGGCGGCCAGCGTCAGCAGCACGTCGCCGTCGGCCGGCTGGTACTTCACGCCCACTTCGACCTGTTCGCCGGTGGTCGGATCGAACGCCCGGCCGCCGCGCTCGGGCGCTTCGGCGCCGCCGACGACCTCGAACGACTGTCCCCAGCTCGCATAGGGTGCCAGACCGTTGTCGAACAGGTAGGTCACGCCGACGCGGCCGGAGAACTGGTCGTCGCTCTTGTGCGCGCCATCGGTATCGGTGCCCACCCAGTCCTGGCGTCCGCCAAGCGTCAGCAGCCACCGGCCGACCCTGATCTGGTCCTGCAGGTACAGGCCGACCTGGCCGGTGGTCTGCAGGGTCCGGCCGGTGAAGGTCGGCACGACGTTCGGCATCGTGCCGTAGACCGGCGCGAACGCATCCAGGCCGGTCGCATCGAAGCCGAAACCGAAGCTGTAGTCGCTGCGCAGGCGACGGTAGTCGAGGCCGGCCAGCACCGTGTGTTCGACGCGCTCGCCGCCGAAGCGCCATTGCAGGTTGTTGTCGATGCCGAAGGTGCTGGCCTTCTCCTTGATCGACCACGTGTAGCGGTACAGCGTGCGATCGTCGCCCAGGTAACCCCACGGCACGACCATGACCGTCGGGTCGACCTCCGAATCCTCGAAACGGACGTTCTGCCGGAACAGCGTGCCGTCGCCGAAATCGTGGCTGAAGTCGTAGCCGATCGACGCCACCGTCTTGACGTAGTCGTTGGTGTCGGGCTCGCCGGTGTAGAGGCTGGGCGAGATCTGTCCGTTCGGGTTCGGCAGCAGCGTGCCCACCGCCGGCAGGAAGCCGGCGCCGTTCTTGGTGTCGGCCTTCTGCCAGCGCGCCAGCACGGTCAGTTCATTGGCCTCGTCCGGCTTCCAGGTCAGCGCGGGCGCGAAGTAGTAACGGTCGTCGTGGATGTAGTCGACGAAGTTGTCGCTGTTGCGGGCCAGGCCGGTCAGACGATAGAGCAGGGTGCCGCCGTCACCGAGGGCGCCGCCGATGTCGAACGCGGCCTGGCGCATCGAATCGGTACCGACCTGGACCTCGACCTCGTTCGCCATGTCCGCGGCCGGACGCTTGCTCACGTAGTTGACCAGGCCGCCGGGGGGCATCGCGCCGTAGTTGACCGAGGCCGGGCCCTTGAGCACTTCGATCCGCTCCATGCCGTAGGGCTCGATGCGGGTCTGGCCGCTCCAGGTGCCGGTCGGCAGCGCCAGGCCGTCGAGGTAGCGCGCCGGCTGGAAGCCGCGCACCAGCAGCCACTCGCTGCGGGTGTCCATGCCGTAGACGCCGCCCTGGGCGCCGGCGACGTACCACATCGCCTCGTCCACGGCGTGCAGGCCGCGGTCCTGCAGGTCGCGCGCGGTCACGATCGAGATCGACTGCGGCACTTCGATCAGCGGCGTGTCGGTCTTGGTCGCGGTGCCGGTGTCCCGGGGAATCGGCGCGGTGACCTGCACCGCATCGAGGGTGGTGGCATCGCGGGTGTCCTGGGCGGCGGCGAGGCCGACGACAGGCAGGAGGGTCAGGGCGAGCGCGGCGCGGATGGCGACACAGACTGGACGACGGGTGGCCTGTGCGGCGCGGGACATGGCGGACATCGGATCGGAGTCTCGAAAGGGCAGGGCGGAAGGCGGTACGGAGCACCGGTGAACCAACGCGGACGTCCCGCCAGCTGGCGAGAACAGTTCGCGATTGGGCAATGGGAATCATTGTCATTCTGTGCCTGCAAAACGCCGTGCGCAATCCCGCGCCGGCCACCAACCCCCGGATTCTGCGGTACCATCGGAGCCCGTTTTCCCCGCATACAGGTGGCTCGCGGCAACGCCGGCCGAGCGTGCGACATGCGCACTACCCACGCCCAGCGCTGAACATCCGCAGAGGTCTCCTGCACGAGGCGCCCTGCGGCGCTTTTTTTGTGGCCGCCAAACGGCCCGCGGCCCGCTCCCGACACCTTCAGATTCCGGTTCCCATGATCACGATCACGCTCCCCGACGGCAGCCGCCGCGAATTCGACCATCCCGTCTCGGTCATGGAGGTCGCCCAGTCCATCGGCCCGGGTCTGGCCAAGGCCACCGTCGCCGGCAAGGTCGACGGCCGCCAGGTCGATGCCTCCGACCTCATCGACCGCGACGCGACGCTGCAGATCCTGACCCCGAAGGACGCCGAGGGCGTCGAGATCATCCGCCACTCCTGCGCGCATCTCGTCGGCCACGCGGTCAAGCAGCTGTACCCGGACGCGAAGATGGTCATCGGCCCGGTGATCGACGACGGCTTCTACTACGACATCTACAGCGAGCGCCCGTTCACGCCCGAGGACATGGCCGCGATCGAAGCGCGCATGGTCGAACTCATCGACACCGAGTACGACGTCATCAAGAAGATGACGCCGCGCGCCGAGGTCATCGAGACGTTCAAGGCCCGCGGCGAGGACTACAAGCTGCGCCTGATCGACGACATGTCCGTCGACATCACCGAAATGGGCCTGTATCACCATCAGGAATACGTCGACATGTGCCGCGGACCGCACGTGCCGAACACGCGGTTTCTCAGGGCGTTCAAGCTCACGCGCATCTCCGGCGCGTACTGGCGCGGCGATTCCAAGAGCGAACAGCTGCAGCGCATCTACGGCACCGCGTGGGCGGATTCCAAGCAGCTCAAGGCCTACATCCAGCGCATCGAGGAAGCCGAGAAGCGCGACCATCGCCGCATCGGCAAGCAGCAGGAACTCTTCCACTTGCAGGAAGAGGCGCCGGGCCTGGTGTTCTGGCACCCGAAGGGCTGGGCGTTGTGGCAGGTGGTCGAGCAGCACATGCGCGGCGTCTATCGCGACAGCGGCTACGGCGAAGTGCGCTGCCCGCAGATCCTCGACGTGTCGCTGTGGCAGAAGTCCGGCCACTGGGACAACTACAAGGACAACATGTTCTTCACCGAGTCGGAGAAGCGCACGTACGCGGTGAAGCCGATGAACTGCCCGGGCCACGTGCAGATCTTCAACCAGGGCCTGCACAGCTACCGCGACCTGCCGATCCGCTACGGCGAGTTCGGCAGCTGCCATCGCAACGAGCCCTCGGGCGCGCTGCACGGCATCCTGCGCGTGCGCGGTTTCACCCAGGACGACGGCCACGTGTTCTGCACCGAGTCGCAGATCGAGTCCGAAGTGACCGCGTTCCACCAGCAGGCGCTGGCGGTCTACACGCACTTCGGCTTCGACGACATCCAGATCAAGATCGCGCTGCGTCCCGAATCCCGCCTCGGCGACGATGCCACCTGGGACAAGGCCGAAGCCGCGCTGCGCAATGCGCTGTCGGCTTGCGGCGTCGCATGGGAGGAACTGCCGGGCGAGGGCGCGTTCTACGGCCCCAAGATCGAGTACCACCTGAAAGATGCGATCGGCCGCACCTGGCAGCTCGGCACGATGCAGGTCGATTTCATGATGCCCGGGCGCCTGGGCGCCGAGTACGTCGACGAGCACAGCCAGAAGCAGGTGCCGGTGATGCTGCACCGCGCGATCGTCGGCTCGATGGAGCGTTTCATCGGCATCCTGATCGAACACCACGCCGGCGCATTCCCGGCCTGGCTGGCCCCGGTGCAGGCGGTGGTGATGAACATCACCGACGCCCAGGCCGATTTCGTCGAGGCGGTTCGGAAATCCCTTGCAAATCAAGGGGTCCGCATCGAGGCCGATTTGCGGAATGAAAAGATCGGCTATAAGATCCGCGAGCACACGCTGCAGCGGGTGCCGTATCTGATCGTGGTCGGGGACCGCGAGAAGGAAAATGGCACCATCGCCGTTCGGACGCGGTCCGGGGAAGATCTGGGTTCGATGCCGATCGACGACTTCGTTGACCGCCTCCGCGCGGCGCCCGTTCCAGCATGAGTCCTTCACCGGCGCCGGTCCATCATGGACGCGCCGGTCGCCCCGTTGGTTGACGAACCGGCGGTATGTTCCATTTCGGAGATCGCAGTATTAGCACCCCTGACAAGCAGAATCGGCGCAACCAGGACATCCGCGTACCGCGGGTGCGCGTGATTGGTTCCGACGGAGAAATGATCGGCGTCCTCACGCGCGACGAAGCGCTGAAGGCTGCCGAGGAGGAAGGTCTCGACCTCGTCGAGATCCAGCCGAACGCCGATCCGCCGGTCTGCAAGATCATGGACTTCGGCAAGTTCAAGTTCGACCTGCAGAAGAAGGCCAACGAGGCCAAGAAGAAGACCAAGCAGCAGGAAATCAAGGAACTCAAGTTCCGGCCGGTCACCGACGAGGGCGACTACCAGATCAAGCTGCGCAAGATGCGCGGGTTCCTCGAGGACGGCGACAAGATCAAGGTCAACATCCGCTTCCGTGGCCGCGAGATGAGCCACCAGGAACTGGGTCGCGAAATGGCGTCGCGCATCGAGGCCGACCTGGGCGAGGACATCGTCATCGAATCGCGTCCGCGCCTCGAAGGCCGGCAGATGGTGATGATGATCGCCCCCAAGAAGAAATAACCACGCGTTTCACGCGTGGGCATACCGTTCCTCTCTCCTCTGGGGTGAAGATGGCTCGCTTGCGCAGCATCGCTGCGCGGGCCATCTGAACGCACCGCCCGCTGGGGGGGGGCGGGGGCGCGAAGCGCGGGCAAAGGGTGAGGGGCGCCGCAAGGCGCCTCTTTCGTTTCCAGATCGCTCCAGCATTTCTATCGAGCGCTTTGGGTTGCACGGCCCGCCGAGCGTCCTTCGCGGACTGGGGCCGGCCTGGGCGGGGGGCAGACACCCTATGATTTGCAAGCCCAACCCCCGCACGGCATAATGCCCGGCTCCCGGTCCGCCGGGGGCAACAGATTCATCCAGGACCCGCCTGGATTCCCTCGTGGGATCAAAGGCTTAACACCGGCATGGGCAGGACGGAAAGCGTGGCACCAGCCACCGCCCAGTCAGTACTCGTATCCCACAAGGACTCTCGCAATGCCCAAGATCAAGACGCACCGGGGCGCCGCCAAGCGGTTCCGGAAGACGGCGTCCGGCAAGTACAAGGCCGGCCACGCAAACCGCAGCCACATCCTCACGAAGAAGTCGACCAAGCGGAAGCGCGGTCTTCGTCAGACGAACCATATTCCGGCGTGCGACAGCGGTCGTCTCGACCGCATGCTGCCGTATCTCTGAGGAGGACTGAACCATGGCACGAGTCAAGCGTGGCGTTCAGGCGCGCCGCCGTCACAAGAAAGTTCTGGGCCGCGCGAAGGGCTATTACAACGCCCGTCGCAAGGTCTTCCGCGTCGCCAAGCAGGCCGTCATCAAGGCCGGCCAGTACGCGTACATCGGTCGCAAGCTCAAGAAGCGCGATTTCCGTTCGCTGTGGATCACGCGTATCAACGCGGCCGCACGTCTGAACGGCATCAGCTACAGCCGCTTCATGAACGGTCTGCTCAAGGCCGGCATCACCCTGGATCGCAAGATCCTGGCCGACCTCGCGGTCAACGATGCCGCCGGTTTTGCCGCGCTCGCCGAGAAGGCGAAGGGCGCGCTGGCGGCCTGAGGCCGTCGTCTCCACCGTAAAGCGGTACTGCCGCCGGATCCGTCCGGCGGTCACGTGGGGAAGGGCGCAAGTCCTTCCCCATTGTTGTTTGTGGCGCCGGATATTCCCGGCGCGACATTCCTCCAACAGCGACGGGCCAGCAGTGCGATGAGCGAAATCGACTCCCTTTCGAACCAGGCGCTCGCCGATATCGAGGCCGCCGCCACGCCGGAGGCGCTCGAAGCGCTGCGCGTCGGACTGCTCGGCAAGAGCGGCAGCATCACCGCGCAGCTCAAGGCGCTCGGCGCGCTGCCGGGCGACCAGCGGAAAGCTGCGGGCGAGGCGATCAACCGCGCGCGCGACGTGATCGGCATCGCGCTGTCGACGCGCAAGATCGCGCTCGACGACATCGCGCTGGATGCGAAGCTCGCCTCGCAGACCATCGACGTGACCCTGCCCGGACGCGACGGCACGCGCGGCGGCGTGCATCCGATCAGCCGCACGCTCGAACGCATCGCCGACATCTTCGGGCGCCTGGGCTACGAGCTCGCCGACGGTCCCGAGATCGAGGACGACTGGCACAACTTCGAGGCGCTGAACTTCCCGCCGCACCACCCCGCGCGCGCGATGCACGACACGTTCTACTTCGGCGACGGGCGCCTGCTGCGCACGCACACCTCGGGCGTGCAGGTGCGCTACATGGGCGAGCACGCGCCGCCGCTGCGCATGATCGCGGCCGGCAAGGTCTACCGCTCCGACAGCGACCAGACCCACTCGCCGATGTTCCACCAGGTCGAAGGCCTGCTGGTCGACGAGCACGCGACCTTCGCCGACCTCAAGGGCACGCTGAGCGAGTTCGTCCGCGCGTTCTTCGAGCGCGACTTCGAGATGCGCTTCCGCCCGAGCTACTTCCCGTTCGTCGAACCCGGCGCCGAGGTCGACATCGCCTGGCAGCAGGCCGACGGCAGCACGCGCTGGCTCGAGGTTCTGGGCTGCGGCATGGTCCATCCGAATGTGCTCAAGGCCGTGGGCATCGATCCGGAGCGCTACACGGGCTTCGCCTTCGGCCTCGGTGTCGAGCGCTTCGCGATGCTGCGCTACGGCGTCGACGATCTGCGCGCGTTCTTCGACAACGATGTGCGGTTTCTCAGGCAGTTTGCCTGAGGGCAGTGATTGGTCATTCGTGATTTGTGATTCGAAGAAACGAATCACTCGCACGTCTACCGATCGCGGGCCCGCTGCTTTTTCGAATCACGAATACCCAATCACGAATCACGGAATTTCAGAATGAAATTCAGCGAAAACTGGCTGCGCCAGCACGTCAAGACCGATGCGACCCGTGACCAGCTGGCGGCGACGCTGACCGCGATCGGCCTGGAAGTCGAAGAGATCACGCCGCTGGGCGACGCGCTCGATGGCGTCGTCGTCGCGCGCATCGTCTCGGCCGAGAAGCATCCCGAAGCCGACCGCCTGCAGGTCTGTCAGGTCGATGCCGGTGGCCAGACATTGCAGATCGTCTGCGGCGCGCCGAACGCGCGGCCGGGTCTGGTCGCGCCGCTGGCATTGATCGGCACGACCGTCGGCACGTTGACGATCCAGGCTGCGCAACTGCGCGGCGTCGATTCCAACGGCATGCTGTGCTCGGCGAAAGAACTCGGCATCGACGCCGACGCATCCGGTCTGCTCGAACTGCCGGGCGATGCGCCGATCGGTGCGCCACTGGCCGAATATCTCGGGCTGCCCGACGCGACCATCGAACTCAAGCTCACGCCGAACCGCGCCGACTGCTTCGGCATCCGCGGCATCGCATTCGACGTGGCCGCTGCCTGCGGCAGCGAAGTCGCGCCGCTGGAAGCGCCGGCCGTGCCGGCGGCATCGGATGCATCGCTGCAGGTCGTGCTCGACGCGGGCGCGGATGCGCCGCGCTATCTCGGTCGCGTGATCGAAGGTGTCGACGCGACGCGCCCGACGCCGTCGTGGATGGCCGAGCGCCTGCGCCGCAGTGGCATCCGTCCGGTGAGCTTCCTCGTCGACGTCACCCAGTACGTGATGCTCGAACTCGGCCAGCCGATGCATGCGTTCGACCGCGACCTGCTCACAGGTCCGGTCGGCGTGCGCCGCGCGCGCAAGGGCGAGACGCTCAAGCTGCTCGACGGCCGCGATGTGACGCTGGACGAGCAGTTCCTCGCGATCACCGATGCCAGCGGTACTGATCAAAGCCGCGTCGTCGCGCTGGCCGGGGTCATGGGCGGTTTCGATACGCGCGTGACCGATGGCATCCGCAACGTGTTCCTCGAATCCGCGCACTTCGCGCCGGACGCGGTCATCGGCCGCAGCCGCCGCCTCGGCCTGCACACCGATGCCGCGCACCGCTTCGAGCGCGGCGTGGATCCGGAACTGCCGCGGACCGCGATCGAGTATGCGACGCGCCTGATCCTCGACGTCGCCGGCGGCACGGCCGGTCCAGTGACTGCCGCCGAGCTCGATGCGCATCTCGCGCAGCCGCGCACGATCGCGCTGCGTCGCGCGCGGCTGACGCGCGTGCTCGGCCTGAGCGTCGACGACGTGGAGATAGAACGCATCCTGCGCGCGCTGGGACTCACCGTCGTCGCCGATGGTGAGGGCTGGCAGGTCACCGCGCCGACGCGCCGCTTCGATCTCGCGATCGAGGAGGACCTGATCGAAGAGGTCGTGCGCATCCACGGTTACGACCGCGTGCCGATCACGCTGCCCGGTGGTGCGACGCGCATCGCCGCGCCCAGCGAAACCCGCGTGGCCGAGGCCGAGCTGCGTCGGCAGATGGTCGCGCGCGATTGCCTGGAGACGGTCAACTTCGCGTTCGTCGACGCGTCGCTGCTCGCGAGCTGGCAGGCCGATGCCGGCAGCGTGCCGCTGGCCAATCCGCTGAGCGCCGAACTCGGCGTCATGCGGACCGCGTTGCTGCCGGGGCTGGTGTCCACGCTCGCCCGCAACCTCGCGCGCCAGCAGGGCCGCGTGCGCCTGTTCGAACTCGGCAAGGTGTTCGCGCAGGCGGATGCCGCCGGCGCCGCGCCGGTCGAGACGCTGCGCGTGGCCGCCGCGGTCGCCGGCGATGCCGGCGCCGAGCAGTGGGGCGATGCGACGCGCCCGGTCGACTACTTCGATCTGAAGGGTGACCTCGAAGCGCTGGCCGCGGTCGCCGGCGCGCGGCTCGCGTTCGCGCGCTCGACCGCGCCGCACGGCCATCCCGGCCGCTCGGCCGACGTGCTGCGCGACGGCGAGCGGGTCGGCTGGATCGGCGAACTGCATCCGCGCCTGCTGCGCGCGCTCAATATCGACGTGCCGGTGGTGGCGTTCGAACTCGACGCGTCCGCGTTGCAGGCACGTCCGCTGCCGCGCGTGACCGGGTTGTCGAAGTTCCCGTCGGTGCGCCGCGATCTGGCGATCGTCGCGCCGGAATCGGTCGACTGGGCCGCGCTCGAAGCCACCGTGCGCGCATCCGCCGGTCCGCTGCTGGCCGACGTGCGCCTGTTCGATCGTTATGCCGGGCAGGGGGTCGAAACGGGGTTCAGGAGTCTCGCCATGGGCTTGATTCTGCAGGAAAGTTCACGCACTCTGACCGATCGCGATGTCGATGCCGTCGTCGCGGACGTGGTGTCCGCGCTCGCGCGCGGGCACGACGCGAAGATCCGGGGCTGAGGCCTCACAGGGGGATTGCTGCGTGGCACTGACGAAGGCGGACATGGCCGAGAAACTCTACGAGGAAGTCGGCTTGAACAAGCGCGAGGCGAAGGAATTCGTCGACGCCTTCTTCGACGTGCTGCGCGATGCGCTGCAGCAGGGCCGCCAGGTCAAGCTGTCGGGCTTCGGCAATTTCGACCTGCGCCGCAAGAACGAGCGCCCGGGCCGCAACCCCAAGACCGGCGAGGAGATTCCGATCTCCGCGCGCACGGTGGTGACCTTCCGTCCGGGCCAGAAGCTCAAGGAACGCGTCGAGGCCTATACCGGCTCGGTGGGCGCCGCCCATGCTTGACCCCGGCAGCAACCGCGAACTGCCGCCGATCCCGGCGAAGCGCTACTTCACGATCGGTGAGGTCAGCGAGCTGTGCGACGTCAAGCCGCACGTGCTGCGCTACTGGGAGACCGAGTTCCCGAGCCTGAGTCCGGTCAAACGCCGCGGCAACCGCCGCTACTACCAGCGGCACGACGTGCTGATGGTGCGCCAGATCCGCGGCCTGCTGTACGAGCAGGGCTACACGATCGGTGGCGCGCGCCTGCGTCTGGAGGGCGAGGGCGCGAAGCAGGAGTCCGCGCTGAGCAGCCAGATCGTGCGCCAGGTGCGCATGGAACTCGAGGACGTGCTGCAGTTGCTCAAGCGCTGAGCGCAACGCGCGACACGGATGGGCGAAACGCCCGCCAGACGGTATAATTTCCAGATTCCGGGGTATAGCGCAGCCTGGTAGCGCACTTGTCTGGGGGACAAGTGGTCGTCGGTTCAAATCCGGCTACCCCGACCACTACCTGATCCGGAAACGTCCGGAAAAGTCCAGAAACCCCTGATTTTCAGGGGGTTTTTGTTGCCCAGAGTCCAGTGGCTTCCAGTGGAATCACACTGGATCCAGGGTCGCGACATGGTAGCTATTGCGGTAACGTCCTTGGGCCAAAACCAAGTTACCGTGGCGATGGATGACACCGTTTTCCAAACGGCGCAGCCGCGCGAAAAGCCCTACAAGATCCGCCTCGGATACCGGGGCGTGTATCTGATCGTAAAACTCCGAAGGGCGCGAAGTACTGGCGCTACGACCTGCGGCGTCGCGGAATGCACACCACATTGTCACTGGGAGCGTTCCCGGAAACGTCTCCTAAGCAGGCGCTTGCCGAGCGCGGTCGGATCCACGCGATGGCCGTCGTGGGAGTCCATCCCAGCGCCGCACGACGAGCCGCGAGGCAGCCGGCCACCCTGGGGTGTGCAGGATCCGCCTTTGCGCTTGCACTGTCGTCGCGCGGGAAGCTTTCTGTCACCGTCGGCGATCACATCCTGCACCTGACCCAGCCGCGGACAGACGCCGTCCGTTCAGTGCTGCTGGCCTGCCGCAACTGAGGGTTCCGGAATGGCACTGTCCGATTTCGCGATCCGCAAGGCCAAGCCTGCCGCCAAGCCCGTCAAGCTGGTCGACGGCGGCGGTCTGTACCTGATCCTGCGCCCGAACGGGTCGCGCTGGTGGCGACTGGACTACAGCCGGCCGGTGACAGGCAAGCGCAACACGCTTTCTTTCGGCACGTATCCGCTCATCGGGCTGGCCGAGGCCCGGGACAAGCGCTATGCGGCCAAGAAGCTGCTCGCGGCCGGGATCGACCCCGGCCAGCAGCGCAAGGCCGAGAAGGCGGTTGCAGCCGACCAGGCGGCCAACAGCTTTGCGGCTGTCGCGGAGGAACTTCTGACCCAGCGTGCCCGGAAGTTGGCGGCTGGATCGGCGTTGCGGGAACGTCGTCTGCTGGAAAAGGACTTGGAGCCGTACATCGGCAGCCTCCCAGTGTGCGAGGTGCCCGCACCCCTCCTGCTGCAGGCCCTGCGCAAGGTCGAAAAGCGGGGGGGGGGGGGGGGGGCGAAACGGCGCCCCGTGCCCGGTGATGGGCCC